>NPIE01000008.1_pt1 | contig 244429 bp, 205 predicted proteins | sample 8637661 | NCBI WGS metagenome assembly NPIE01 (sample SAMN07420842, study PRJNA396082) | bioreactor metagenome | isolation source: sample BA12 brine-fed electro-methanogenic bioreactor BA | place: Japan: Kochi | collected 2016-12-09
CCGGCTATTTCCTAGGCACCGTTCTAATGATCGTTTTAGTCTTCATTATGCCTCCGCATTTCCTTATGAAGGTTTTAAGCATGGGGCTTGGTGGTTTCATCACTGCAAAAAAGTCGGACCTCGCCAATACTATTTATTTGGGTATTTTTAGTATCGGGCTTGCAATGGCAATATTGGCCTTTGACGTTTTGACCACTCCACCTGAAGTAGATATTGCCTTTTTAGCTGTGGTTCAGAGTTTAGTACTAACTTGTGTACTCAACCTTTCAGCCGCTTTTTCTGGTGGTCTGCTTTGGAAATACGCCTTTGGGCGGAAAGGCTAACCATCAGGTCCAGCGGACGGAAGACCTGCGGTGGTTCTCGTTAAGGTCAGTGCGGTGCCACCGTCCGAGCGCCGCCCGCTGACCAAAGTCGTTAGACCCTAGATTCATGACTGAGAACCCAAAAAAAGAATCAGAAGACGTGCCCCCTGTCCTTCGTCGCCTTCAAGAACATTGGTGGGCCGATATGGACGATGACTGCCTGGACATCCCGTTAACTGGTATAAATCAGTTAAACATATTTGGAGAAGCTCCAATCCATATTGCAGCCTGGAAGGGTACTGCATCTGACGTACAGTGGTTACTCGAAAATGGGGCAGATATCAATCAGGTTGGCGAATTCGGCATGACACCTTTGCATTATGCCTACATGGGCCGCAGGGCAGAAATTATTGAACTTTTGCTTAATGCCGGAGCTAACGAGAACGCCTTATGCGACCGAGGACTTCGCCCACAAGACGGACGAACTGTCGAGTTCAACGAGGAAGGGAGTACTGATGAAAGTCACGAGGTCTAACCAAGGGCTCCAGCGCGTTTCGCAAACGCGCTGAGCCCAGTCGTTAGGCATTTAAATGAGCATAAAGGAAATATCCCTTGCCGCCATTATCACACTATTAAGTGCAGCCATATCTTTCGTGTTCCTGTTGTACGGTGGACTTATCGCATTCAGAACAAGTGGACAAGCATGGATTATGATCTTCGCTATATTGACGGCATGTTACGGAACTGGAAGTTTGGCGATGTTGTCCTGGGCATGGCGCAAGGGCGGAGTCAGGGCAATTAAATCCATGAAATATTTGGCTATCATTTTCCTGATTATATTCATTATCGGATCGATGGATGTAGGAATGATTAGCGGTCAAGAATTGGCGGTCATTCTTGGGGTCGGCTTATTGCTTTTGTTCAATGTCTTTTCCGTTAAGAAAATTGCTCGGCTGACGCAAAGTGCCTAACCAAAAAATCAACAGGACTGGTGACACAGGGGCGGTTCTCGAAAAGGTTTCTGCTGCCTTGTCCCGGCACGTCGCAGCCGGTTATCACTATCGTTCGCTAGGAGGAGTATGAAAACAATTGCTCTGCTAATTATCGGTGGCTGCCTGTTAAGTCAGTTTGCATGGGCCGAGCGCCCAATGAATGAACTTCCGATGTACGGGAGCAAAGCCAAATCTGATTGTTACCTTAATACAGATGACCGACTCATCGATTGGGCCACTCGTGAATTTGGAAGCCGCGAACTAGCTAGTAAAGACGCCGCATCAAGGGGATGGAAAGCATACTATCAAGGTGACTTCGACACAGCCATCAAGCGTTTCAACCAGGGCTGGATGTTCGACAGAGAAAACCCGGAGGTCTATTGGGGGTTCGGCTTGATCATGGGGCAGCGCGCTTCACCAGAGGATCCCGAGTCGAACTTGAAAGAGTCCATCAGATTTCTGGAAATGGCCAACGACAGAGCCCCGGAGGACGGGCGCATAATCGGAGACCTTGCCTTCTCGCACACAATCCTGGGCCACTTTTTCCAATCATATGGCACAAACGATAGGAAAGCACAGGAGCACTTTGGAATAGCAGGTGAATTGTTTAGTAAAGCATTCAATAAAACTCCAGATTACCCCCCGATTGTTGCCAACTGGTCAATTTTCTACTTCTACACCGGGGATTACCAGCAAGCTAAAAACAAAGCCGATGAAGCCATATTGTCGGGCTATCAGTTCAGTCCTGATTACATCAAAGAAATAGAAGATAATTTAAAATAGCGAACCATCCATTCCATCGGATCGCCTTCGGCTCCCGCTGAATTTTATCGTTATATTAAAAAGAGAAATGAAATTCGGTCATAACAAAAAAATATTACTTCCAATAGTAATCTCTTTGATTTTCATGACATTGTCTTACTGGAATGTAAGAATAAAAGCAGAAAAGATATTTGCTCCTTTTTTAGAGAAAGAACTTTACTATTATGGAACTCGATTTGAGCCTTTTACTCTTTATTATGAAAAAGACAAAATCAAAAAGTGGTATGGCCCAAATTGGTACATCTCTTATGATTTCCAAACACTTATGACTTCAGGGCCCTTATCTATAAGGTACAATCTTTTTGGAAAAGTATTAGATGCTAATCCTGATAATCTTTTAAGCGAAATATTACCAAAAAAAACTTAAAGAAAAAACAATAATATAACAAATCGTTTCACCACGTTCGCTACGCTCTCTGGACTCGCGTGATCGCTCGCCGGTGAACTAACCGTTAGAGCTCATAGCTAGGCAATAAAGTTTTATTATGGTGGCGCTATTCAGCTGGAGAGGAAAAGACAAGGCTCGATTGGTTCGGGCAGCATTATTCATTCTAATGGTGCTGTGTGGAATTCATTTGATTTTTAAATTGAACACAATAGATATCTACTTATCAGGTGATTCGTTTATTGACTACGGGTGGAAGGCTCATCTGTGTGGACCTATTTTAGTTTACCTGGGGGCGGCAAACACCGTGCGGGAAATTTATTTATATTTTTGCTGCCAAAAACCCGATCAAACGGAATGATTTAATATTAAAAACAGCTCTAACCAAGGGCTCCAGCGGATTTGCTACATGCTGCGCATTCCGCAAACGCGCTGAGCCCAGTCGTTATGTGTAAGAGGAAAAATGTCGAAATCTAACTTTAAGTATCTAATCCTTTTCAGCCTTTTGATATGGGTTCCAGCTACGATGGCCTCATTTTACGTTTTCGACTCTTTGCCGACAGAGTTAGATATTTTTCGCGAAAATCAATTATATGGAGGCATTACTTTTCTAGGTAATGCAATGGGCATCGCTGGACTTGTGACACTTGTTGCAAATGTCGGTTTGTTTTTTTTCAAAAGTTGGGCGAGAACTATTTTCACCGCTGGCATATTTGTTACCGCAATAGGAATGATTGAATTTGGACCAGTTATTTATACAGGTATCGAATCCGCAATTTACGAGTTAGCACTAGTCTTAGACGGAATCATTATTGGCATTATGTATTTTTCCCCGATTAGTAATGAATTTACTAATCAAGAAACACATAACCACTTATCAGGCCCCCGTTCGTCAAGGGCAAAGTAACCCCGCGAACGAAAAAGATTGAGACTTTTTGCTCTTTGACAAGCGACTGATCCTCAAAACCTGCCGAATCCGGCTTGGGTTTTCTCCTGGTTGCAGACGAATTCTGCACCAAACACTTATCGAGGCTCTATTGCGTGACGCTTTGTTTCAGCGCCACCGCCTGGAAACGCGTGCGTACCCTTATGCCGGCCCAGTCAAAAAGTCGCGGTCCATCATTCCTTCGATGGTCGCAGTTAGGTACGGGCTCGGGAAAGGGGCAGAATCCGGCGTTGGCCTTTTAGACCATCGCGCAAGCTGAATGTGGGAGCGAGGCGGACCTCCAATCAAAACAAACTGGCTGGCCGTGGCTGGCGGATCAAACGGCCCGAGTTGCGAGCTATTGGCCCAGAAGTTTTCGCTTCGTTGCATCATGTGTCTGGGGTCGGACCAAACTAACACACTGTAATAACTGGCAAAACATACTTATTTTGCCCAATTTATGGCCTTAGAGGCGCGTTTTCACTGGCAAAAAGAGATGTCTAAGGATGCCAAGAGCTAATCGCCATCATATTCCTGGGCAGGTATGGCATATTACCCATCGTTGCCATAAAAAAGAATTCCTCCTTAAATTCGCCAAGGACAGAAAGCGTTGGAAGTCCTGGCTGTTTGAAGCCAGGAAGCGCTTTGGCTTGAAAATACCTAACTATGTTGCCACTTCCAATCATATCCATCTGCTGGTCATTGATGATGGCCCGAATGTGATTCCAAAGAGCCTGCAGCTGATTGCCGGCCGAACCGCCCAGGAATTCAATCAACGCAAGAAACGCAAGGGTGCGTTCTGGGAAGATCGTTATCACTCTACGGCTGTTGAGCGGCATGAACACCTTATCAGATGCATCGTCTATATGGACCTCAACATGGTCCGCGCCGGCGTGGTGAGTCATCCATCGGAATGGGACACGTGTGGCTATAACGAGATTCAGAATCCGCCTGAACGGTATGGTGTGATCGACCAGGCGTGCTTAAGGCGCCTTTGCGGATTTACGGACTCCGAAGAGTTTGCCAGGCAGCATCGACAATGGGTCGAAGCGGCCATCGGCGACAGAAAGCATCAAAGGGAAAGTTTCTGGACGGAGAGTATCGCTGTCGGTGGTATCGACTTTATTGAAGAGATAAAGACCAGGCTTGGCAAGCAGGGGATGGGAAGAAAAATCGCGCAAATAAAGACCGACCGATGTGTATTGAGGGAGGCATCGGCGCCTTACAGGGTTGATTTTGGTCCCCAAAAGGTGATTTTAAGCCCGGACAACAGCTATTTTCTTGATACTTTATCCATGGATTCAATAGGTTGACTTGGTCCGACCCCAGGAAGGGAGCTGTCTATTTTCTTGATACTTTATCCATGGATTCAATAGGTTGACTTGGTCCGACCCCAGGAAGGGCCCGCACTTTCCCCCGCCTGCTCGGTCCCCCCATCAAAGATCCCCTTTACTCGTTTTCCCGCCTCGCTCAAGGCACCGGCTGGACATGATATAATTGATGCCAGGAACCAACACCCTGCCCTTGGAGGAATGATGCCCAAGGAACTGGAACTGGCAGCCAAGGTTCACTACGGCTTTTTACCCGGGGGCACGAAGATAACCGGGGAACCATCGCGGTGAACCTGCGCCCCCTGTACGCCATCGACGGCGACTACTGCAGCCCTCTCATTGAGGACTATTCGGAAGCGTAAAGGTGCCGTACCTTTCTTTTGCGACCGATTCCGGAGAGCCGTAACCTTGTCACCCCCTACCGGAGGGTTCTGGCATGCACACTTCGAAACCCGATTCTGCGATACTTTCCAACGACGAACGAAGGATGTCCAACATTTTCGAGCGTTACCTGACGGTCTGGGTCGGACTCTGTATCGTCGCCGGAATCCTGCTGGGCAAGATCGCGCCCAACCTGGCCACTACCCTGGATGGAATGGCGATCACGGTCAACGACGCGCCCATTGTCTCTATTCCCATCGCAGTCTGCCTGTTTTTCATGATGTACCCGATCATGGTAAAGATCGATTTTGCTTCGGTGGTCAAAGCCGGAAAAAGCGGCAAACCGGTGCTGCTGACCCTGCTGGTGAATTGGGGAATCAAGCCCTTTACCATGTATGCCCTGTGTCTGCTGTTTCTCGGGGTATTGTTTCGCGGCCTGATCGGAGCCGAAGCCATGGACCTGGTCAAGCTGCCCTTCGGCCTTGACTTGCCCCTGGGCGCAACCCACGGTGCCGGAACGGTGGTGCTGCATGAGGGCATTAAAATGCTGCAGATCCCTCTGTGGCGCAGCTATCTGGCCGGCTGTATTTTGCTCGGCATCGCCCCCTGTACCGCCATGGTGCTGGTATGGGGATATCTGGCCCGGGGCAACGACGGTCTGACCCTGGTAATGGTCGCCCTGAACTCGCTGGTCATGCTGCTGCTCTACGGCGTGCTGGGCGGCTTCCTTCTGGGGATCGGCCGCCTGCCGGTTCCCTGGCAGGCCTTATTGCTTTCCATCGGTATCTACGTTGCGCTGCCCCTGGTGGCAGGCTACTTCTCCCGCCGCTGGCTGATCGCGGCGAGGGGCGAGGCGTGGTTCAAGGACAAGTTCCTGCATCGATTGACGCCGATAACCATCATCGCCCTGCTGACCACCCTGGTGCTGCTGTTCAGTTTCAAGGGCGAAGTCATACTGAACAACCCGCTGACCATCCTCTGGATTGCCATTCCCCTCTTTATCCAGACGTTAATGATTTTCAGCCTGACCTATGGCGCGGCTAAAAGGCTGGGTCTCAGTTATGAAAATGCCGCACCGGCTGCTCTTATCGGTGCCTCCAACCATTTCGAGGTCGCCATTGCCACGGCGGTCATGCTCTTCGGTCTGTCCTCCGGAGCGGCCCTGGCCACTGTGGTCGGGGTACTGATCGAGGTTCCGGTGATGTTGATGCTGGTGGGTTTCTGCAAAAAAACCCGGGGCTGGCTCCCCACCGGCTGACAAAGGGCCCCCTGCCTGGAGGAATTTGGCCAAACGGGGGCCCTCCTGTCGAGCCTGACACCGCGCCTCAAGATCTGCCGTCCCCCCCTTCCTTCATATGGAGCTTGTCTGCCAAACAATTTTCTCTTGCTATATCCGAAAAATCGGATTAATGTGTTCAACATGAAAAACACCACGGATCTCTTCAAAGCGCTGGCTCACCAGACCCGACTTCGCATCCTGTGCCTGCTTCTCGATGGGGAAGTGTGCGTCTGCCAGATCATGGCCGTGCTGGAACTACCGCAATCGACGGCTTCCCGCCATCTGGCCATCCTGAAAAATGCCGGATTGGTCGAAGACCGCCGTGACGGTACCTGGTCTCATTATTCCCTGGCAAAAAGCTGCAGCCCCCTGGCCGGCCAGCTGCTGGAAGTCTTGAAAGAGACTCTTCCCCAAACCAGCATCGGGGCCAAGGACTGCCAAAAGCTGGCTGAGGCTTTACAGAAAAAGAACTGCGCCTGATTGCGCGCTTTTTTTTGACCCAAATATCCGTTTTTTCGGATATATAACCCGGCAGTATCATTGATATTTTATTGCTCAAACTAGGAGAAGAACAGATGGACAAGAAAACCCTGGAGACACTGGCACGAAACTCCTGCTGCCTGCTTAAGGCTGAGGAGGGAGGAGATCAAGCTCCAGCCTGTCAACTCGAAGCGATTAAAGACGTGGACGAGAAAACCCTGGAATTAATCGCCGTCGGTGCCTCCGTAGCTGCCTGCTGTGCACCCTGCCTTGAATATCACATTACCGCAGCCCGCAAGGCGGGAGCCATCCATGCAGAGCTGGCCGCAGCGGTTCAAATAGGAAAAAAAGTCCGCCAGAGACCTGCCGAGATAATAACTCAGACATGTAAAGAGCTCGATATTTAAGACACGCTATAAACAATAACCAAGACCCGCTAGCGGAACGGATGGAAACGAAAGGAAGGTGCGAAAGTGGATAGTTCACAAAAACAAACGCCGCAAGAGATCCTGCAAGGGGTCATGAAGTTGTGCGCCAACTGTGACACCTGTCGCACCATGATGGAGGAAGACTGCGCATTTTTCCTCGAACTCTACCGCCTCTGGGATCAGGAACATGAGGACGGGGTGCCCATCAGCGAAGCGCAGCTGCGTTACCTGACGGAACTTTGTACCTTCTGCGGCCTGTGCCCCTGTCCAAAGGTTCCCATGGATGTCATGGAGGCCAAGAGCCGCTATATTGAAAAAGAGGGTTTGCCGCTGGCGACCCGTTTGCTCAACGACGTCCCACGCATGGCCCGCCTCTGCGGCACCTTTCCCAAGCTGTCCAAAATCCTGCAATCCAACAGTGTCCTCGGTCCCCTGCTGCGTAAAGCCACGGGCTTGCATCCCGACCGGGAGTTGCCGACCTTTCCGAAACAGAATTTTTTCAAGTGGGCGGCAAGCCAGGGCCTTGATCAACAAAAGGAAGGCGCGCATCGGGTGGCCTACTTCGCCGGCTGTACCGCCGGTTATCTTTTCCCCGAGATTGGTCGGAGCGTGGTGGAAATCCTGCAGCACAACGGCGCCACAGTCTACGTCCCGCCGCAGGAGTGCTGCGGTATGCCCTACCTGGTGGAAGGCGACCGAAAGCGCACCCTGAGCCTGGCCCGGGAAAACATGGAGAGTCTGCTCGAAACGGTGCGCGACGGTGACGACCTGGTCTATTCCTGCCCCACCTGCGGTTACTTCCTGAAAAAACTGCTCAAAGAACGGGCTTATTATTCCGACGCCTACCAGAAATCGGTGGATGCCAAGGAAGGGGAACTGAAAGTGCCGGCCCCGGAAAAAGGCGAAAACCAGTTCTGGACCTTGAGAAAATCGATGTACAAGGAGATTCTCAAAGATGACGGTTATTTTTCCGGCATCGATCCCCTGGAACGGGTCGCCCTGTCGGACCACCTGTTCGATTTCGGTGTCTATCTGACCCGACTGCAGAAAGAAGGACGGCTCGCCGCCGACTTCAAGCCCCTGCCGGAGCGCATGGCCTATTTTGCCCCCTGCCACCTGCGGGAGCAAAAGATGGGCCTGCCCTACCTGGAACTGCTGAAGCAGGTTCCCGAACTGGAGATAGAACAGGTCGGCAGCGATTATGACTGCTGCGGCATGGGGGGGATTTTCGGTTTCAAGGACCACTTCCACCAAAAGTCCCTGGACCTGGGGGGCCCCTTGATGGACAAGATCCGCAAGCGTGCTCCGCAGGCCATCGTCACCGATTGCATGAGCTGCCGCCTGCAGTTCAATCATTGCCTGCCCTACCCGGTTTTTCATCCGGTCGAGGTGCTGGCGCGGGCCTACAAAGGGAACCAGCCCTGAAAAGGGTGTTCGCAACAAAATTCGCCATCATATTCTGCTCGACGAGGGCGGACGTTCATCTATGATTAACTGACGGGGTCAGTTTCAGAAACTGAAGGGAGACCTTTCAATGGAAAAAGAAACCAGCGCGGAACAGGAACTGGAAAGCCCTCAGCCTAAAAGCTTTCTCAGCACCTATCTCGGCCTCAAAACAGGTCTCTTCCTGATACTCTGGTTCCTGCTTTATCGTCAACTGCTGCCGCTGGCGAAGTTTCTCAGCTACGATCTTATCGGGCTGCGACCGGAATCCCATCTGGGCTCGGCGGTGGAATTCTTTCTTTACGACACCCCAAAGGTCCTGATGCTGCTGGTGCTGGTGGTCTTTGGCGTCGGCGTGTTGCGCAGTTTCATCACCCCGGAACTGACCCGGCAAATCCTCGCCGGCCGCCGGGAAAGTACCGGCAATGTGCTGGCCGCTCTGCTCGGCGTGGTGACGCCCTTTTGCTCCTGTTCTGCAGTACCTCTGTTTATCGGTTTCGTTACCGCCGGCATTCCCCTGGGGGTTACCTTTTCCTTCCTCATTTCGGCTCCAATGGTCAATGAGATCGCCCTGGTTCTGCTGTTCGGACTACTGGGCTGGAAAATCGCCGCGATCTACTTTATCACCGGCATCCTCATTGCCACTGTGGCCGGCTGGACCATCGGCCGTCTGAAACTCGAGAACCATGTGGAAGACTGGGTACAGGAACTACAGGTCAAACAGGAAGCCTTGCCCGAAAACCGCCAGTCCTGGGAAGACCGGGTGCGGTTCGGCATCGATGCGGTGAAGGATATCGTCGGCCGGGTCTGGCTCTACGTGGTCATTGGCATTCTGGCCGGAGCGGCTATCCACGGATTCGTGCCGGAGAATTTCATGGCCGGGATTATGGGCAAGAGCGCCTGGTGGTCGGTTCCGGTCTCGGTACTGATCGGCATCCCCATGTATACCAACGCCGCCGGCATGATTCCGGTGGTGGAAGCGCTGCTCGGAAAAGGGGCGGCATTGGGTACCGTACTGGCCTTTATGATGAGCGTTATCGCCCTCTCCTTTCCGGAGATGGTGATTCTGCGCAAGGTGCTCAAACCGCGGTTGATTGCCACCTTTATCGCCGTGGTCGGCGCCGGCATCCTGGTCGTGGGCTATCTATTCAACCTGGTTATTTGATGTATTTTAAACAATTGAATCAACAAGGAGCTGATCATGAAAATTCAGATTTTGGGTACCGGCTGCAAGAAGTGTCGAAAACTGGCCGAAAACGCCGAAGCTGCCGCGCAGGAGCTGCAACTGGACCATGAACTGGTCAAGGTCACCGAAATGCAGGAGATCGCCGGCTTCGGCGTCCTCACCACCCCGGCTTTAGCCATCGACGGGCAGGTCAAGTTTTCGGGAAAAGTTCCCTCGGTCAAAGAGCTCAAGGGACTGTTGGGTTCCTGATTCCGCCAGTTCGTTGCTGAACTCAGGATTGAACGCCTCCCGTCAAGGCACCCGCGCCTCGCAGGGGACCCCGGTCTGGCACAGCCCGCAACCCGTCTCCATAACCCCGTAGAGTTGTCCGGCTGTTTCTCGCAGTTCTCCGTAAACATAGGCCTGACACTTCTGCTTATCGTGCCCCTGCGGGGAAATAGCCCCAACCGGGCAGCGCTCAATGCAGAGACCGCAGCTGCCGTCCCGATGGTACAGGCAATTGCTCCAGGGGTCGGCACAACCCTTTTTGCTCGGCGGAACGACCAGATCGGTGATGACGCTGCCGCAACGATGAGCGATCCCCTTGTCGGTAATAAACCCGTCGTTGAGACTGAAGGTACCGAGGCCGGCGGCGTAGGCGGCGTGTCGTTCCGACCAGGTGGAGGCCGTCCCGACCCGGGGGTCTTTCACCGGTCGCCAAAGGCCGGCAAGAAGCGGGGCCACGGCCTTGGCACCAAGGGACCGGATCAGGTTGGTCAGATGAATGCGCAGCCGGGTATTGAATCCTTCTCCATGGGCGCGGGTCATGGCCCATTCCCTGGAAGGAATCTTTTGTGCCTGCCGATTGCTTTTGCGGGTGGCCTCGGTGATGGGCAAAATCCAGCAGATAACCGTTCTGGCCTCGTCGACCGGGCAACCACAGGCGTCTTGCAACACTTCCCCGGGGGTCAGGTGGAACTCGCCGATAATGCGCTTGAACTCCTTGAACAACGGATCATCGGTGGCAGCAAACCCTACCAGCGGTTCGTCGAAATAAGGGTGGTCGCTGTCGGCAAAACGATTGTCGGGGCTAGCCGACACAAAGTTGCAGATTTCTTCCCGCAGAACCTCTTCCATGATCGTCACCCCCTCCACCGATAAGTGATAGCTATCAAGTATACGCGCTTGCATAACCGCAGCCAAGGTATAACCGGAGAACAACCTCCGCGCCCATGGCAGACAATCCTCCAGAGTCCGTTTCAGCCCCAGAAAAGACTTGAAAAATCAGCGTTAATTTTGCATAGTACGGAACCTCAACAATACTCTGAAACCGCAAATTTTTAATCCGAATGGAGGGACAACGATGATCGGTACCCCACTGAAACAAGGCGCAACCAAAATTCTGATGCTCGGTAGTGGTGAACTGGGCAAAGAGGTGGTTATCGAAGCCCAACGCTTCGGCATCGAAGTGGTGGCCGTCGACCGTTACGCCAACGCACCGGCCATGCAAGTGGCCCATCGCAGTCATGTCATCGACATGCTCGACCGCGAGGCTTTGTCGCGCGTGATCAACGACGAGAAACCGGATTTCATCGTTCCCGAAATCGAAGCGATCAATACCGAATATCTGCTCGAACTGGAAAAGGAAGGCTTCAACGTCATCCCTACCGCCCGGGCCACCAACCTGACCATGAACCGGGAAGGCATCCGTCGCCTGGCAGCCGAGGACCTGGCTCTGCCAACCGCCAAATACCTGTTTGCCACCGACCTGGAAGAGTTCCGCAGCGGCGTTCAGGAAATCGGCCTGCCCTGTGTGGTCAAACCGATCATGAGCTCCTCCGGCAAAGGCCAGAGCACGGTGCGCGAAGAAGGCGACATCGAGAAGGCCTGGGAATATGCCCAGGCCGGGGCGCGAGGCACCGGCGACAAAGTAATCATCGAGGAATTTATCCCCTTTGACTACGAAATCACCCTGCTCACCGTGCGTCACGCCAACGGCACCAGCTACTGCCCGCCCATCGGTCACGTACAGGAAGGCGGCGACTACCAGGAATCCTGGCAGCCCATGGCCATGACTCCGGCAGCCCTGCAGGAGGCGCAAAAGCAAGCCAAGGAGGTAACCGACGCCCTGGGCGGCACCGGTCTTTTCGGTGTCGAATTCTTCATCAAAGGCGATACGGTCTATTTCAGTGAAATTTCACCGCGCCCCCACGATACCGGCATGGTGACCATGGTCAGCCAGAACATGTCCGAATTCGAACTCCACGTCCGGGCGATTCTCGGCCTGCCGGTTCCGGAGATCGAGCTCCTTGCACCCGGAGCATCGCACGTGGTGCTGGCCGGCGAGCATTCGGAAAATGTCGGCATCACCGGTGTGGCGGAGGCACTGACCGTACCCCGCAGCAAAGTACGGGTCTTCGGCAAGCCCGACACCCGCCCCGGCCGGCGCATGGCGGTGGCCCTGGTCGTTGCGGATGACGTCGAAGAGGCTCGCAAGCAAGCCGCAAAGGCCGCAGCGGCCATCAAGGTGGTACCCCGCTAAAACGGATCAGTCTCCTGGCCAACTTCAAAATCCCCTGTGATGAAAAATCACAGGGGATTTTTTATTGATCAATCTCCGGCACTTACGCCATGCAATTGCCATTGCTTTCAATCCGCCCCTTGACGAAGGGCCTATTTGCCGTTTTAGTAATAGAAAATCGGCAAAATCTACGCCACTTGCCCTCTCCATCGACAGGAAGGAACTATGCCTTGGGACCTGAATCGTGCCAGAAGCCTGGTTGCATCGGATCCAAGTCTGGCTGCCTTTGAGGTGCATTACGAAGGCGGGGAACTGCACCTTAATAACGCCAGGGGTTTTTTTGCGCGTTTGCTGCCTACCAACCGCGCAGGACACTGGCAGATGGAATATTTCGTCCAGAGAAAACGTTGGGAATGCCGGGAATTCGTCGGTCCCCTGGATGAATGTCTGGAACTGCTGCGCAACGACCCTCACTATCTGTTCTGGGAAGGCTAGGAGGCTGTCGGGCTTACCATGAGCCGACTGCAAAATCGCCTGATTGGCCCAAATTCCCGACAATTTTCGCCAAATAGTTCTGCTATTCGGTCTCAAATTCTCAAAAATCTGGACTCAAACATCCAATTTTTCGTTTCGGCCCGTCAAGCCCGACAGACTCCTATCTGAACCCTCTTTTTCAACAGGCAATAAAAAAGGCGCCACTCCTTTTGGAATGGCGCCTTTTCTTATCTACAGCATCAACGGCAAGGATGCGGCTCAGCTCCTGCTGCCGGTGACGCGCTCCATAGCCTCGAGGTATTTTTCCGAGGTTTTACGCACGATCTCGGCGGGCAATGCCGGCGCCGGAGCCTGCTTGTTCCAATCGAGGGTTTCCAGGTAGTCCCGCAGGAACTGCTTATCAAAGCTCGGCTGAGAACCGCCGGGACGATACTGGTCCGCGGGCCAGAAGCGGGACGAATCGGGGGTCAGGGCTTCGTCGATCCAGATCAACTGATCCTGGTAGAGACCGAATTCGAATTTGGTATCGGCGATAATAATACCCTTGGCGGCCAGTTCTTCCCTTGCCCGCATGTAGATGGCGAGGCTGGTTTCCTTGGCCTGCTGGGCCAACCCCGGCTGGCACAACTCCACGGCCTTTTCAAAGGAGATGTTTTCGTCGTGGGCGCCCAACTCCGCCTTGGTCGAAGGCGTAAAAATCGGTTCGGGCAGCTGCTGGCTTTCCTGCAGGCCGGCGGGCAAAGGAATGCCGCAGACACTTCCCTGGCGGCCGTATTCCTTCCAGCCGGAGCCGGTGATATAGCCGCGCACGATGCACTCGATAGGCAGAGGCGCCGCCTTCTTGACCAGCATACTGCGCCCCTGGAGTTGATCCCGATACTTGTGTGTTGCCGCCGGGAAATCGTTCACCTCGGTGGCTACCAGATGGTTGGGCACAATATCGGTCATGCGCTCGAACCAGAACTTGGAGATCTGGGTCAGCACGAACCCTTTATCGGGAATGCCTTCGTTCATTACCACGTCAAAGGCGGAGATACGGTCGCTGGTGACGATCAACAGATGTTCGCCAAGGTCATAGATATCGCGGACCTTGCCACGGTTGACTAGCTGCAGATCACTGCAGTCGCTTTGCAATACGATGGGTGTCATGATGCCAATTCTTCTTCCTTAAGAGAGTTTTGCAAGGCCGGATGAACATCGATATCGGCCTCTTTGCGCAGTTCTTTAATGCGGGTTTCGAGCAAGTTTTCCTTTTTGCGAGCGAGCAGAACTTTTTCCAGCTCGGCACGATTTTCTGCGTCCAGCTTAGCCATATCGGCCTGCTGACGCGCCTTGAAGGCAACCACCACAAATTTACCGGCCACCTCGAAAACCTTATCGGCGGCAGGCTTTTCTTTATTCAGGTCAAAGGCCACCTCGGCCACCCCGGCAGCGCTGCCGATTCGCGGAACAAAGGTTCCGTAAGAACGGGAGAAGAAATCGGTCTCCTCAACCTTCTCTTTAATCTTACGGGCCGCAGCAGACAGAGATTTTCCACCCTGAACCTCTGCCAGCAGCTTTTCGGCGGTCTGGCGGGCCAGACCATGACTTTCCTGACGGCGATAAGCCGCTTCGACAGCGGCCCGCACCTTGGCAAAGTCAGCCACATGGCTGGGATTGCGTTCCTTAAGAGCAGGCAAATAGATGGCGTCCGCCAGGGTTACCGGCCGGCCCAGTTCCTTTTCCTTGAGCTTGAAGGCCGCACCGTTGAGTTCCGGCGCTTTGCCGATGCCGGGAACGGTCGAGCCCTGTTCGAAAGCCCGGGTGGTCTCCACGGCCAGGCCGTTGGCTTCAGCGGCGGCGGCGAGATCACCGCTCTTGCGATGAATATTATAAGCATCCATGGCTTTTTCAATAGCCAACTGGCGGGATTGTTCCTTGACCACCCCTGCCTTGACTTCGTCGATCACGTCGGCCAGGTCCTTGATTCCAGCCTCGATACGGCCCTGGCAGAGAATAATATGATAGCCGAAATTGGTCTCGACAATATCGCTTACCTGGCCGGGCTGCAGAGAAAAGGCCGCCTCTTCGAAAGCCGGGACCATGGTACCGCGGGCAAAGTACCCGAGCGCACCGCCTTTGGCGGCGCTGCCGGCATCATCCGAGTGGAGGCGAGCCAGTTCGGCGAAGTTCTTGTTGTCCTTGGTCTTGATCTGCGCAAGGAGTTTTTCAGCCAGTTGACGCTTTTTCTGTTTAACCTTGGGATCGGCGCCGGCATCGACGCGCAACAGGATGTGCGAGGCTTTCGTCTGCTCGGCCACATCGAACTGAGCCTGATGGCGCCGATAATAGGCCTGCAAAGCTTCATCACCCAGGTCGACATCCTTTTCGTAGCTGGCCGGTTCGAACTTGAGATAGTGGATAGACACCGTCTCGGCCACCCGGAACTGCTCTTGATGCTCGTTGTAATAACCCTGCAAGACTTCGTCGGTCACCTTGACATCGTCTTCAAACAGTGTCGGCGCCAGCCGGACGAAAGCCAGGTTGACTTTTTCATTGCGACGCCGGTATTCCTCGGCAACCTCTTCCTCGCTGACGGCCGCCGATTCTTCGATTTGCTGGCGAACCTTTTCGATCAGCAATTGACGGCGCTGGCCGTCTTCAAATTCTTCGGAAGTCATGCGCTGATATTTGAGCACATCGAGGTATTGGGCCTTATTGAAGGCGCCCTCGACCTGAAAAGCGGGGATCCGGGCGATCGCTTCGACCAGCTCCTTTTTGGAGACCTCGATATCCCGATCGTCGGCATCCTGCAGCAGCAAGGCCTGGTTGATCAATCTTTCCAGCGTCTGCCTTTCGAGACCGAGTTGTTCTTCCATCTCGGGAGTAAAGCGATCGCGGTAGATATTCTGATAGAGCCGCCGCATATTGTCATAGGCTGTACGGAAATCACCGAAGGTCACCCGCTCGCCGTTAATCTTAACCGCCACATCCTGGTCATTTCCCTTGTTTCGGGAATAAAGAGCACCGATAAAGGCTGCACCAACGAAAGCCGCAATAATGGTCCAGAACACAACTTTAACCAACACCGAGCTCTGTTTTCTTCGAATCAAATCCAGCATCGTCAAAGACTCCTTTTGACATCATATTTACAGGCTGCAAACGAAAAGAGGCATGTTAGTCAATCGGCCTTATAATTGCAACAGCTTTCTCCTTTTGCCCCTTGAATATAACCCGCAGTTCTGGTAGTGTAACTCACATTTTTCCCATGCTCTGCATTGCCTGTCCGAACCGCTGCAAAAAGCGGTCGGTTGAAAGGAGTTCCCCATATCATGCTTAACCTTTTCGACGTCGTCTTCGGCATGTTTTCCAACGACCTGGCTATCGACCTCGGCACTGCCAATACTCTGGTCTATTTGAAGAGTAAGGGCATTGTGGTCAGCGAGCCGTCGGTGGTGGCGGTACAGAAGGATCATATGGGCCAGAGAAAAGTTCTGGCGGTCGGCATGGAAGCTAAAAAAATGCTCGGCCGAACCCCTGGCAGCATTATTGCCATCCGGCCGATGAAAGACGGCGTCATTGCCGACTTCGACATTACCGAAGAGATGCTGCGCTACTTCATTCAAAAGGTTCATAATCGCAAGACCCTGGTGCGTCCGCGAATCGTTATTTGCGTTCCTTCCGGCATTACCCAGGTGGAAAAGCGCGCGGTCAAGGAATCGGCCGAATCGGCCGGGGCCCGGGAGGTCTATCTGATTGAGGAGCCGATGGCAGCGGCTATCGGTGCCGGCCTGCCTATCACCGAAGCCTCGGGCAACATGATCGTCGACATCGGCGGAGGCACCACCGAGGTGGCTGTTATCTCCCTGGCCGGGGTAGTCTACGCCAAAAGTGTTCGGGTCGGCGGCGACAAACTCGATGAGGCCATCGTCCAGCACCTCAAACGTAAGTACAACATGCTCATCGGCGAGCGCACTGCGGAACAGATCAAGATTGAAATCGGCAGCGCTCATCCCGGCGATGAATTACGCACCATGGCGGTCAAGGGCCGCGATCTGGTCTCCGGCATCCCCAAAACACTGGAAATCGATTCGAACGAAATTCGCGAGGCGCTTTCCGAGACCGTCAACGCCATTGTCGAAGCGGTGCGTATCGCCCTCGAACGCACTCCACCGGAATTGGCGGCGGACATCGTTGACAAAGGTATCGTACTGGCTGGCGGCGGCGCCTACCTGCGCAATCTCGACGTGCTCCTTGCCGAAGAAACCGGCCTGCCGGTGGTCATCGCCGAAGACCCCTTGTCCTGCGTTGTGCTCGGTTCCGGCAAGGTATTGGATGAACTCGACCTTCTCAAACGGGTCACGATTTCTTCTTGAGGCGTAGTCCCTTTTTCGCAGTTTGCCTCTCCGCATGATCGAAATCGGTGAGGCTGGTGCGGTAGGAATCCTGTCAAGCCTGCGAATATTGGCATCGAGGACATCCTATATGTGCAACAATTCTTGCTGATTAAAGCCCTGTACGGATTTTTCAGTAAGGAAGAGGGCATCAAGCCCTCTTTTTTCTTTTTATTGGCTCATTTCCTTCGAATTATATCGCCATGCTGGAACTGCTCCGTAAATACCGCGTTCGCTTGCTGGCCGGCTGCCTGGTCCTGGCCGCCCTACTCTTCTATTCGACCAATCTCCGCCAACAGAACAACACGACCCTTTTCGAAAAAATTGTGCTGCAGATTGCATCCCCTCTGCTGTATGGCTTCGACAGCACCTGTCGAACGGCTGACGAATTGTGGAGCCGCTACCTGTGGTTAATCGATACCGAACAAGAGAACGAAATACTGCGCGCTGAAAATCGCCGTCTTCGGGGCGACCTTACCGACCTGCAAGAGGTCCGTTTAGCGAACGAACGACTTCGCAAACTCCTCGATTTTCGTGAAAGCAGCGGCCTTTCCGGTGTTGCCGCAAGAATTATCGCTGTAGACGCCAGCAGCCTGTTCCGCACCGTCCTCATCGATAAAGGACGCCTGCATGGCCTGCGGGAAGGACTCCCCGTGGTGGTCGCTGAAGGAGCCGTGGGCCGGGTCATCAAATGCACCCCTCGCCAATCCAGGGTGCTGCTGGTTACCGACGCCTCGTCTACAGCCGCTGCGCTGGTACAGCGAAGCCGCACCCGGGCCATTTGCCGCGGCCAGGGGGATTATTTAACCCTGGAATTTGCCTTGCGTCGTGACGACATCGCAGTGGGGGATCTCATTGTCACTTCCGGTACCGGCGGTGTTTTCCCTAAAGGCCTGGTTCTTGGCCGCACCAGCGCTATCGAACGGGAAGCTTATGGCCTGTTTCAGACCGTCACCGTCATCCCCGAGGTAGATTTCACCCGCCTGGAAGAAGTACTGGTACTTCTGGGAGAGGCGTCATGAATATTGTCGTCGGCTACTTTCTACTCGGTCTTGCCGGAATCCTGGTCGAAACCGCAGTTGCCCCTTTCCTGCTGCACCTGCAACTGACCCCGGAACTGCTGCTGATTCTGGTTATCTACCTGGGCCTTTACCGCCAAGGTTTTTCCGGCGGCCTGGCCGCCTACACGCTGGGCCTGCTGCAGGACAGTTTTGCCGGGAGCACTTTGGGACTTTACGGGCTGATTTTCTTAACCCTGTATCTGATTTTGCGGGGGCTGGCCGAACGGCTCAATACAGAGAGCCCTGCTTTATTGCTTTTCATGGTGCTCTGCGGCACCCTGCTCCAAGCGATACTGCTGATTTTCCTGCTCGGTTTTCTCACCGACGCCGGGGCCGTTTGGCGTAATATTCTACCTTCTCTGCCCCTGCAAACCGTACTCAATCTGGTTTGCGCCTGGCTCCTGTTCCATGTTCTACAGTTGTTACGCCGCCATCGATCACTGCGCCGTCCCACTAGACGCCTGTAACACGGACTCGCTAACCATGGCTCTCAACACCGGCTGGTCGGGTTCACCGGCCCTTAAAAAACGCTTTATTATCGCTTCGCTGTCAGCAGTGGCGATTTTTGTATTCCTGTTTCTACGACTCTGGTACCTGCAGATAATCCAAGCCGATGTTTACCAGGCTCTTTCGGAAAAAAACCGCACCCGTTACATCCCCATCGCCGCCCCCCGTGGCCCGATCGTCGATCGGGACGGTCATATTCTGGTGGACAACCGGCCTGCCTTTCGCATCACCGCCTTGCGCCAGGAAGTCGAAGAACCGGAAAAACTGTTGGCGCGCCTTGCGGAACTCCTTGAGCTTGATCTGGAGATTTTGCAAAAACGCTGGGCGGCCGGCCGGCGGTTTCCACGCTATCGACCGGTTCCCCTGGCGGACGACGTCAGCCGCCAGGCTCTGGAGCGGGTCATGGAGCACTCTTACGAACTCCCGGGGATCCTGACGGAAGTGCGGCCGGTGAGATTCTATCCTCACGGGGAATCGGCTGCTCACCTTTTTGGCTACCTGGGAGAGATCACCGAAGAAGAGCTGCAAGCTGCCCCTTACCGGGCCTACCATCCTGGTGATTTCGTTGGAAAAAACGGTCTGGAGAGGGGATTTGAACAGTACCTGACCGGTGTCCCCGGCGAACGTCGGGTAGAAGTCGACGTCAAGGGCAAAAAACTGCGCATCCTGAAAACACTGGAGCCGATCCCTGGCAATCGCGTCACCCTGACCCTTAACCGGGACCTGCAACTGGCCACCGAGGCCGCTTTCGGTGACCAGGCCGGCGCCGCAGTCGCTCTCGACGTCAATACGGGCGAGGTGCTGGCCATGGTCAGCAAACCGACCTATGACCCATCCCTGTTTGCCCGGGGCATCACCGGCAAAGAATGGGTTGAATTATTACACAATCCCCTTGATCCACTGCAAAACCGCGCTCTCAAGGGGCAGTATCCGCCCGGCTCGATTTTTAAGATCGTCAGCGCTTTGGCTGCCCTGGAGAGCGGTAAGGCAACGGCTCACACCAAGGTCGACTGCCAGGGTGCGTTGACCGTCGGAAATCGGACTTTTCGTTGCTGGAAAAAAGGCGGCCATGGCGTCACCAACCTGAAAAAGGCCCTGAAAGAAAGCTGTGACGTCTGGTTTTATGAAGTCAGCCAAGAGGTCGGTATCGATCGTATTGCTGAAATGGCCCGCCGCCTTGGCTTGGGAGAGCCCACGGGCCTGGGCCTGGCAGGCGAACGCAAGGGCCTGATACCCGATCAGCAATGGAAACAGAGAAAATTCAACGACCGCTGGTACCGGGGCGAGACCCTTATCGCTTCCATCGGCCAGGGTTATATTCTCACCACCCCCCTGCAATTGGCCACCATGATGGCCACCGTGGCCAACGGCGGCACCGTACTACGTCCCTACCTGGTTAAACACATCGAGGATATGACGGGCGAAATTCAACAACAGCCTCAACCGCAGATCGTGCGGAAAGCCCGTCTCAACAAGTCGCAACTGGTGGCCATGTGCCTGGGGCTGGATGCTGTGGTCAACGAACCCCATGGTACGGCCTGGATGAGCCGCATCAAAGAGCTGCCTTACGCCGGCAAAACCGGCACCTCGCAGGTGGTTCACCAACGCAAGCGCCGCAAGCAGGATGAAGATATTCCCTACCGCCTACGAGACCACGCCCTGTTTGCCGCCTACGCACCGGCTGTCAACCCCAAAATTGCCGTTGCGGTGGTCGTCGAGCACGGCAGTCACGGCAGCAGTGCCGCAGCGCCTATCGCCAAGGCCATGTTCGAGAGCTACTTCAAGCTGCAGCCGCTGACCGAGTCCAGCAAAGAAGAGAGGAACTAGAGCCATGTTCGATCGCCGCCTGATCACTCATTTCGATTGGCCGCTGCTGCTGCTGATCGTGCTTACCGCCCTGATCGGCATCGCCAACCTCTACAGCGCTACCTCGACCTGGTCACCTCTGGCAACACCGGTCTATATCAAACAGATCTACTGGCTAAGTGGGGGGATTCTGCTTGCTGCCGCGGTAAGTTTTATCGACTATCGGCACCTGCAGCACCTGGGTTATATCTTTTACGGCATGACCTTGCTGTTGCTGGCCGCCGTGTTGCTGGTCGGCAAGACATCCATGGGGGCCACCCGCTGGCTCGATCTCGGTTTTTTCAATCTGCAGCCGAGCGAAATCATGAAGATTGTCATCATCATTGCCCTGGCTTGTTATTTTGCACGCCAGGATACCCTGGCCGGCTATTCCTTTGACGATCTATGGGTCCCCTTCCTGCTGCTCGGCATACCGGCGTTTCTGATCATGAAACAGCCCGACCTCGGAACCGCTCTTATCGTTCTGTTCATCGGTTTTACCATGAGCCTGTTCGCCGGTATCCGCAAAGGCACCCTGACAGTGCTGGCTATATTGGCCGCCGGAGGGGCCGGCGGTGGCTGGTTTCTGCTCCACGACTATCAGAAACAGCGCATATTGACCTTTCTGTCCCCGGAGCGGGATCCTCTGGGTTCCGGCTACCACATCATTCAATCGAAAATTGCCGTTGGCAGTGGCGGATTTTTCGGCAAGGGATTCATGAAGGGAACCCAGTCACAACTTTCATTCCTGCCCGAACGCCATACCGATTTCGCTTTTTCGGTCTTCGCCGAAGAATGGGGACTCTGCGGGAGCCTGCTGCTCCTTGGCCTTTACCTGCTGATCGTCATCTGGGGCATCTATGTCGCCCGCAGCGCCGCCGATTTGTTCGGCACCTTTCTGGCTTTTGGCGTTTCAGCCATGCTTTTCTGGCACATTGTTATCAACCTCGGCATGGTCATCGGCCTGTTGCCGGTAGTCGGTGTCCCCCTGCCCCTTTTCTCCTATGGCGGCACCAGCATGATCACCACCATGCTCGGCACCGGTTTATTGCTCAATGTGAGCATGCGGCGTTTCACCTTCTAATCGACGGGAAATCTGGCTGCGCCCCTGTCTTCATGGATATAAAAACATGGTACTGCCAACGGTCTTTGGATTGTATATCTGAATTGACGATGCCGGACCGGTTTTGTTAAAGTACTGTAAAATTTTTTGATACTGTTTTTTGACGGTTAAAACGTCTCTCTTCTCTATAAGATAAATGCCAGCGAGGAACTGAGTCTATGGGAAACACTGAAACAAGCACCTGGTCCTTTAGCCAATGGGCGGAAGGCAACCTGGAGTTGGCCGCCGCGACCGCAGCGGTCAAGGATCTGCCGGCCATGGCCGACATTGTCACCGACTTTCTGGTTGCCACCCAGGATCCGGACTGGACAGCCAAAAAGCTGGCCATGGTTATCGCCAAGGATCCCGCAATCGCCGCCTGTGTACTGAAGGTTGCCAACAGTTCCTATTACAGCTTCCAGCGCCAGATCGCCAGCCTTGAAGGTGCCGTTTCGGTACTCGGCCTGAAAACTCTCAAGAGCCTGGTCCTGGCGGCCGGCGTAAAAACCATGAATAAGCGTTTCGGCCTGATTGAAAAACTGCTGGTGGAAGACTCCATCGGCAGCGCTTTGAGCGCACGGGCCATTGCCCGCCAGGCGGGGGGCCTGGACCCGGAGGAAGCCTTTCTGGCCGGACTCATGCGTCACATTGGCAAGATTGCCATGAACAACATCTCCCCGGAGGATTATACCGAGATTATCCAGGGCGTTTACAACGAGGAAGGTTCCCTGGCCGAACTGGAACGAAAACACTTCCCCTACACCCACAGTGCCATCGGTGCCGCCTTGCTTGACAGCTGGAATCTCTCCCCCACCCTGGTGGCCTGCGCCCTTTTTCACACGGACCCGCCACCGGCCGGAGAACTCGATGAAGCAACGGAACGACTGCTCGCAACGGTCAACCTGGCCGGTACCGTTTGTCAGCGCCTCGGCATCGGCCAGCGCCAGGCCGAAGAAACCCTGGAACTGCTAAACAATCCTTATGCAGCTGAACTTGGACTCGATGAGGAAGCGGCGGAGACGATCATCGAAGAAGTCTCCGGAGCCTTCGAAGAGACGCGCCAGTCATTCCTCGGCGGCAACTGATTATTAGTCCCTTCAATAGCTGCAACGGGGTCGGCCTTCACCACCGGAGGTAGTCATGCACGAAGCGTTGTTCTGGGACAGAACAAACAACAGCCAGGTGCGCTGCACCCTCTGTCGCTTTCGCTGTGTTATTGCCGAAGGCCGCCTTGGTCGTTGCAAGGTGCGGCAGAATCAAGGGGGCAAACTCTACAGCCTGGTTTACGGCCGCTGCATCGCCGAACAGATCGACCCGATTGAAAAGAAACCCCTTTTTCACTATTATCCGGGGTCTCTCAGCTATTCCATAGCCACCGTCGGCTGCAATTTTCACTGCCTACACTGCCAGAACCACACTATTTCTCAATGGCCTTCCGAGCGACCTGTCGCAGGCCGGGACCTGCCCCCGGCTGAGGTGGTGCGAAGGGCGGCAGCCAGCGGGTGCCAAAACATCGCCTATACCTATACCGAGCCGACCATCTACTACGAATATGCCTACGACTGCGCTGTTTTGGCCCGGCAACAAGGCCTGAGCAATGTGTTTGTGACCAACGGCTATACCACCCCGGAAGCCCTGGAACAGATTGCACCTTACCTGGATGCGGCCAATGTCGACCTGAAAAGCTTTTCCGCCGCCACCTATAAAAAGCTCACCGGTGCCGAACTGGAGGGCGTTCTGGAAACTCTGCGACATTATCATCGGCTCGGTATCTGGCTGGAAATAACAACTTTGCTCATCCCCGGCTGCAACGACGCTGATAAGGAATTGCGCGCCATGGCCGACTTCATTGTCGACCATCTCGGTTGTGACACCCCCTGGCACGTTACCGCCTTTCATCCCGCCTACCGCATGACCGATACCCCGCGAACTCCCTTGAGCACTCTACAAAAAGCCCGTCGCATCGGCGAAGAGGCCGGCCTGAATTATATTTACGAAGGCAACCTGCCCGGAAGTTGGGAACACACGGTCTGCCCCGAATGCGGGGCAAGGGTTATTGAACGTTGCAGTTTTCAGCTAACCGGCAGACAACTCGCTGATGGCCGCTGTACTCACTGCCAAACCGGCATCGCCGGAATCGGTCTCTAGTGTCCCGTGTGGGTAATGTCTCCCGGCGCGCGATCATAAATGACGGCTCTGCCATCACTGCACCATCGACTTATCCCGCTAATCCGCTTCTCAGGGCTTAGTGAATAGATCCTGCCAACGAAAACGGGAAGCTGTACGGCGTTCTGGAAACAAACAACAAAAACCGGCATAAACAAAACCGAGCAGCATCATCACTTCAAACATGGGTGGCCTCTCCTCTGGTGAGTTGCCCCCAGCATGCCTTCCCCCTGTGACAGAATATGTCTCACCCTTTCCACCCAAAATCATCGGCACCCTCTAGCGACTATTCGGAACTCGCCAATCGAACGAATCGGCCGAGAGTTCTCGCCTTATTGTTACTGAGCACCACGGCTGGCCTGCTCGCTGCCGCCTACCTTTCTCCCATGCCCCTCCCCCTTCTCTGGCCTGCCCTGCTGGCCATCGCCTGGGGCATATTGCGCAACACCCGCCTGGCACCAATAGTTCTGGCAGCTTTCTGCGCCCTTTTGGCTCTTTCCCAGTACCAACGGCAGATTTCACCGTCCTTTCCCGAGAACCATGTCGCCCGGCTGCCAGAAAGGCAGCCGTTAACCATTGAAGGCCGAGTGCAGGCAATTCAAGGCAGCAAGCCGCTGCGTATAGACCTTGACACCGATAGGCTGGTGAATGGTGCGACTGCGCAAGCTCTTACCGGTCGTCTGAGATTGACTATCGGTGAAGGTGAGTTGAACCTGCAGGCAGGCCAGCGTATCCGCTTCCGCAGTCGTCTGCGAACCCCTGAGCTTTTTGACACTCCGGGAGAGTTTAATTATGCACGGTATCTGGCGGCACGAAGCATTTTTGTCACCGCGTATCTCGACCGGACCGAGAGCATCGTCGTCTTCGCCACGGAAAACCGAGCAAGTATCCAGACTCGCCTGGCAGCTTTACGCCGTACCATCGGTAAGCACATCGACGAGACGGTGGCACCGGGGCAAAAGGCCCTGGTCCGTGCCCTGGTGATCGGGGACCGGCAGCTTTCCGACACTCAACGACAGCAACTGGCGGAGACCGGCCTGTCCCACCTGTTTGCTATCTCCGGCCTGCACTTGGGCTTACTGGCTCTATTTCTCTACAGGGGCGGCCGCTGGCTGTACCGGCGAAGCGAAAGAATGTTATTTCTGGCACCTCCCGGCCGGTTATTGCCTGTAATGCTGCTTCCTTTTCTCTGGCTGTATCTCCAATTGAGCGGTGACGCCTTGTCGACCCGTAGGGCCTTCCTGATGGCTTCCGTTGGCGCCCTGCTGTTATTGCTCGGCCGGCGCACCAAACCTCTGCACGCCCTGACTGCGGTGGCCTTAATAATGCTCTGCACATCCCCCTTGTGTTTTTTCGAACCGGCCTGGCAACTGTCCATGGCCGGGATCGGCGGCATCCTTCTCCTGCTGCCGACCTGGCAAAGGCATGTCAACACCCTGCCGCGCTGGTTGCGTTGGCCAAGCGGCCTGGCAGCAACTACCCTGGCGGCAACCATTGCCACCACCCCGCTGGTTCTGTACCATTTCCATTTACTGGCGCCGGCCGGCCTTTTGAACAATTTGCTGGCCGTTCCCCTGATCGCCTTTGGCGCCGTGCCCTTGGGTTTGAGCGGCGCTCTTCTCGCCCCCCTGTGGCCGGCCGGAGGCGCAGCACTCTACCGGCTGTGCGGCCAGATTTGTGAATTGACCCTGCAGATTGCCAGCCATTTGAGCCAGGTCCCGTTCCTATCCGCCAGAGTATATTACTTTTCGCCCCGCATCCTCACTGGCATAACCATCCTATCTTTTTGGCTGCTGCTTCCACGCTGGTCCGGGCGCTGGCGCTACTATCGTTGGCCATTGCTTGGCACAGTTACGCTGCTACTGTTTCTACCACCTTCAGCTCCCAGGCAACTCACGGTGACAGCGTTGAGCGTCGGCCAGGGGGAGGCCCTTCTGCTGTCGAGACCGCAAACCGGCTATTATCTTATCGATGGCGGCGGAATTTATGGCAGCTCCTTCGATGTCGGTGCCCGGCTGGTGGCGCCCGCCCTGGCACGGCTCGGTGTTTCATCGCTGGAAGCGGTCATCCTCACCCATGACCATCCGGATCACCGAAAAGGCCTGGTAGAGATTCTCAAACACTTTCCGGTGAAAGCATTCTGGTCCGCACAGTCCTTTGCAGAGCTGCATCCTGAAATACAAAAGCCTCTACAAAACAGGGGAATTCCACACCGGACCTTCACTGAGGGATGGAGCCAACTGGATCAGGACGCTGCCGGAGAGCTGGCGGTCTATGTTCCGCCCCAGCAAGCTCCAAGGATCAATGACCGTTCTTTGGTTCTGTATGCCCGCCAAAATCAGCACGGCCTGCTGCTCACCGGGGATCTTGAACGTCAGGGTGTCGCCGATTTACTGGCCCATCCGCCTGCCGGTCCGGTCACTCTGCTCAAACTTCCCCATCACGGCAGCCGACATTCCGAGCCCCGGCGACTTACCGAAGAGTTTCAGCCACGAAAGGTGTTTAGTTCCAGCGGTCGAAACAATCGTTACGGTTTCCCGCACAAAATCGTTATAGAAAATCTTTCCGCGCAAAACCTGAGGGTCTACGATACCGGGCACGACGGCAGTTTGCGCTTTTACAGCGACAATTCCGGTTGGCATCTGCAACTCTGGAAAAAAGGCCTTTTCCGTTGACAGTCTGGCAGATGATTTGATAGTTTTTGCAGGTTTATAGGCCTTTAATCCCTGGAGCGCTATAGGATGAGTAAAACAACTGTTCTAGTTGTCGATGAAGAGCTCTCTTTTCGTGAGTTCTTTGCCGAAGTGCTCAGCGAAAACGAATTCAAAGTGGAAACAGCCGCCTCGGCTGAACTTGCCCTGGCCCGCCTTGCCCGAGGGGGAATCTCGATCGTCGTAACCGAGCTGAACCTGACCGATATGGACGGTCAGGAAGTTTTACGCCAATGCCGCGCCCGGAATAATCCGCCGGAAGTCATCTTCACCACCGGACAAGATAATCTGGAAACAGTGCTTCAAACACTGGACAACGGCGCATTCGATTATCTCCTCAAGCCCTTCACTCCTGAACAGCTGCGTCATGTCCTGCGAACCTGTCTGAAGCAGCGCTACCTGCTCCTTGAGAATACTCAATTGAAACGCCAGTTCGACCTCTTCCAAAGGGGACAGAACCTGGCCTCCCTGCTCGACATCGAACAGCTTTTTAATGAGGCGCTGCAAGCTTTGCTCCATGAAGTAAACGGTGGGCGGGGCATGGCATTCCTGCCGGCGGAGAACTGTGTCTCCCAGGTTGTCGCTCTTAACGATTTATCCGAAAACGAGGCCCTGCCCCTGGCCCATGCCCTGCTACCGATTCTCGAGGGCTTAAAAGATTTTCGCCTTTTGCAGGGCGATGAGTTGCCCACGAATCTGCCTCTGCCGCGGGGTACCCGCTCCATGTGCTTAATGCCCCTGCATTATCAAAACCGCATCGAAGGCGTTTTGGTTCTGCTTAACCGGGTCGAAGAGGATTTTCGCCAACCGCTGCCGCGCCCTAATCTTCTGTTTCTTCTCGAACAGGTGGCCCTCGGTTTCAGTAATGCCTGCCGCTACAAAGATGTCCGCAGACTGATTCATACAGACGATTTGACGGGACTGCATAACTATCGTTACCTGCAGATGATTCTCGACCAGGAAATTCATCGTGCCGAACGATACGGGCTCGAGTTCTCTCTGGTCTTTATCGACATCGACCGTTTTAAGCTGATCAATGACTCCCGCGGACACCTGGCAGGGAGTCAGGCCCTTAAGGAAGTTGCCAATTTGTTGCGCCAGAGTGTTCGAGAGGCCGACATACTGTTCCGTTACGGAGGAGATGAGTTTACAGGTTTTCTGGCCGAGACTGGGCCGGAAGGTGCTGCCATCGTTGCCGAACGTATCCGCAACAACATTGAGAAACACAGCTTTTTCGCTGATAGCGACAATCCTGCCCAATTGACGGCAACCGTCGGCTACGCGACCTTTCCCGTTGATTCCAGCGATCATCGGGGGATCATCGATCTGGCGGATCGGGCCATGTATGTCGGCAAGAAAGTCCGAAACGTGGTTCGCAGCGCCAAAGAACTGCATCTTTAACCTTCCTCCTCCACTGCTTTTCTGCGGCTTGCATCTCTCACGATCCGCCAAAAACAGCGCCTCTGCCCCCTGTCAGCAAGGCGAATCAATTTGCCAAAACGGACGGATTCAGGTATACATGCGGCTGGCTGCAAACCGTTGTGGCCATACAAACTAGTGTTCATCCGGAGTTTCCGGATGAACATTGATAAGTTTCTGTTTTGGAAACAAGAAACTTCTCGCAAGATCAAGAAGGTCAAGGCATTGCGCGGAGGCGAACATCGGTACGTCGCACGGGCAACGCCGCGGATTGACGCAGAGATTGCGGAAAAGAGCCGTTTCCCTGCAGAAACTAATTTGAACAGGCACCAGTGAATAAACAAAGGAACGTCCCGTGAACATCACAGGTATTAAAGGCATGAACGATATCCTGCCGGGCGAAATAGCCACCTGGCAGTTTCTTGAACAAGAAGCCCATCGCATCTTCCAGACCTACGGGTTTACCGAAATCCGGGTCCCGGTGGTAGAAAAGACCGAACTCTTCTGCCGTTCCATCGGCGAAACCACCGATATCGTCGAAAAAGAGATGTACACCTTTTCGGATAAGAGCGGTCATTCCCTGACTCTGCGACCGGAAGGAACCGCTCCGGTGATGCGTTCCTTCATCCAGCAGAAACTGCACGCTCAGGATCCGGTATCGAAGCTCTACTACATGGGCCCCATGTTCCGATATGAACGCCCGCAAAAGGGACGTTATCGCCAGTTTCACCAGATCGGCGTCGAAGCCCTCGGGGTCGACGATCCCAAGATCGATGCCCAGATTCTGGCTATGCTGTGCGACTATTTCGACAGCGTCGGCATCGACGATGTCGAACTGCACATCAACTCCCTTGGCTGCAAAGAATGTCGACCGGCCTATCGCCAGGCCCTGATCGATTATCTGCAGGACCGTCTCGACCAGCTATGCAGCGACTGTAAACGCCGTTCACAGACCAATCCGTTGAGGGTTCTCGACTGCAAAGTTCCGGCCTGCCAGGAAGCCACCGTTACCGCCCCCTCGATGCTTGAACATCTGTGCGGCGGCTGCGACGATCACTTTAAGCAGGTTAAGGATTACCTACAGGGACTGGCCATTGACTACACCGTCAACGCCCGTATGGTGCGCGGCCTCGACTACTACAGCAAAACCACCTTTGAAATGGTCACCGGCAGTCTCGGGTCACAGAATGCCGTGGCCGCCGGCGGCCGTTACGACGGCCTGATCGCCGATCTCGGCGGCCCGGCCCTGCCGGGCATCGGTTTCGCCATGGGCGTTGAGCGACTGGTGCTGATGAAGAGTGCCGACCAGCTTGCCGAGCCACGGCTGCCTCTGTTTCTGGCAGCCATGGGACAGCCGGCCAGCGACCGGGCTTTTCTGCTTATGGCGACCCTGCAAAGGCAGGGTTTGCGCGTTGAGATGGAATATTCCAGTAAAAGTCTCAAAGCGCAGATGCGGCGCGCCGGAAAGTTCGGCGCCCGTTTTGTGCTGATTCTCGGCGAAGAGGAACTCGCCCGGCAGATGGCCGTTCTGCGAGACATGGACGCCGGAACCCAACAGGAGCTGCCCCTGGAAGGTCTTGAAGAACAGCTGCTGAAGTTGCTGAGTGAAACCGAACTGGAGCCAGCAGAGGGATAACTTCTTGACCCGAAGCAGGTTCGCTTACTATAATTTTTGATTCGCGTTATAGCGGCTGTACAGGAGACAACCGGGCGAGACGAATCCGTAGCCCCAAATCGGCTATTCGGCTCATGCGGATAGAGGTCCTCCTGACGGCCCATTTATTGTCATCACCAAAGGAGAAACCCTTGAACGATATTCTGGGAGATTGGAAAAGAAGTCATTACTGCGGCGACATCTCGGCCGCCGACATCGGCCAGGAGGTTGTCCTCATGGGCTGGGTTCAGCGTCGCCGTGACCATGGCGGGCTGATCTTTATCGACCTGCGCGACCGCGAAGGCATTGCTCAGCTGGCCCTCGATCCCGATCGTGATCCCGACGCCCACGGCAAAGCCGAACTGGTACGCAATGAGTTTGTTGTGGCGGCTCGCGGGGTGGTTTCTCCCCGCCCCGAAGGCACGGTTAACCCCAAGATGAAAACCGGTGAGGTGGAGGTCGAAGTACGGGAACTGCGCCTTCTCAACAGCGCCCAGACTCCTCCCTTTATGATCGACGAATTTTCAGAGGTGGCGGAAAATATTCGCCTTAAGCACCGCTATCTCGACTTGAGGCGGGGCCCCCTGCAACGCAACCTGCTGTTGCGCCACCAGGTGACCAAGACCGTCCGCCGCTTTCTGGACGACGAAGGATTCATCGAGGTGGAGACCCCGGTACTGACCAAAAGTACTCCTGAAGGGGCCCGCGACTACCTGGTACCGAGCCGCGTCACCCCCGGCAACTTTTTCGCTCTGCCCCAGTCTCCCCAGCTATTCAAGCAGCTGTTGATGGTTTCCGGCTTCGATCGCTACTACCAGATTGTCAAATGCTTTCGCGACGAGGACCTGCGTGCTGACCGACAGCCTGAATTTACTCAGATAGATTGCGAGTTGAGCTTCGTTGACCGCGACCAGATCATCGGAATCATGGAGGCCATGATTGCCGAAGTATTCGAGGCCGCTTTGGGGGTAAAGATTTCTTTGCCCATGACGCGCATCACTTATACCGAAGCCATGGCCCGGTTCGGTGTCGACAATCCTGACCTGCGCTTTGGTCTGGAGCTGGTAGAATTATCCAATCTGGTTAAGAACTCCGGCTTCAAGGTCTTTGCCGAGGTTGTTAAAAAGGGCGGCATCGTTAAGGCCCTTAACGCCAAGGGTTGTGCCTCTTTCTCACGCAAAGAGATCGATGACCTGACCGAATTCGCCAAGGTTTACGGTGCCAAGGGGCTGGCTTACGTCAAGGTCCAGGAGGACGGCAGCTGGCAGTCCCCTATCGCCAAATTCTTCACCGATAAAGAGATCGCTTCCATCGATCAGGCCTTGCAGGCTGAAGCCGGCGATCTGCTGCTGTTTGTGGCCGATTCATTTCGCGTCACCAATGAAACCCTCGGTCGCCTGCGCGGACACCTCGGGCATAAGCTCGGTTTGGCTAAGAAAGACGATTATCAGTTCGCCTGGATTACCGACTTTCCTCTCCTCGAATGGGACGGGGAAGCCCGCCGCCACGTGGCGGTCCACCATCCCTTTACCGCTCCGGTCGAAGAGGATATGGCCCTTCTCGATGGCGATCCCGGCAGCGTCCGCGCCCAGGCCTACGACCTGGTGCTGAACGGATCTGAAATCGGTGGCGGCAGTATTCGTATCCACGATCAGACGGTACAGAAAAAAATGTTTTCCCTGCTCGGCATCGATGCTGAAGAGGCCGAAGAAAAATTCGGTTTCCTGCTCAACGCTTTGGAATACGGGGCTCCGCCCCACGGGGGTATCGCCTTCGGCCTCGACCGGTTGGCTATGATTCTGACCGGATCCGAATCCATTCGCGACGTCATTGCCTTTCCTAAGACCCAGAAAGCAACCTGTCTGCTTTCGGGTGCACCGGGTCAGGTCGACAATAAACAGTTGCGGGAGCTTTCGATTCGCAGCGCGGTCCGCTCGCAGTAACCATTCCATTTCCGGCCCCAAGGGGCCGGAAATGGGCTTTTCTGTCCAAGAAAGTCGACTGATGGCAAGAGTATTTTGCTCAATCTTGCTGCTCACAGGTTTGCTGTGGGGTTGCGCCAGCCCTCCGCGGCAGGAGCTGCTGACCGCCCGAACCGCTCTGGCCAGGGCGGCGGCCGCGGAAGCGCAGACGCTGGCAACCGATGAATATCAAACTGCCAGCAATGCACTGCAGGACGGCGAGGCGGCAATTCGGCGCAAGAAATATGCACTGGCGAGACAAATCCTGCCGTTGGCCGAATCACACGCCCACAAAGCACTGGTCAAGGCCCGCCAGGAGCAGGTTAAACGCGAACAACAAAGAGCCCTGGAACGGGAAGCACAGTTACAACGTGAAGCGGAGGAAGCCGCAAAGTTAGCGGCGGCACAACAAAGCGCCCTTTCGGCGCAGAAAAAAACAAAGGCTGCAGCGCCCGCTCCGGTTGTTAAACGTAAATTGGTCCGGCCGAAAACCTATCGCGTATTAGGCGGTGAAACCCTCTGGACTATTGCTGCCCGCAGCGACATATATGCCGATGCCCTGCTTTGGCCCCTGATTTATCAGGCCAATCGCGATCAAATCAAAGACCCGCGTCAGATCTACCCGAAACAAACCTTGGCCATCCCCCGCCAGGTTAGCGACCAAGATCGCCAGGCAGCACGTCAAAAAGCCCGAGAGTCAAAAATATTTCCCGTTGGTGAACTGCTCCACTAATGCCTGGCTCGATCTTTTTTCTTGAATCAATTCAGGCACTTTTGTAGACTTTCATACAGTTTGCCTGTTTACGGACAGAGCCGGACCAGGTCCCCGGCCCGGTCTGCCGCCAGCCAATCTGTCGCCCCTTCCTGTTTCCTTGTATAATTAAAGCACTCGGCTTTTTACGAACCGTCAGATAAAGGAGCAGCTATGACCACTACACATGCCACTGTCCCCACTGGTGACAAAATCGCCCTTAAAGACGGTATCCTTCAGGTGCCGAACCGACCCATTATCCCATTTATCGAGGGAGACGGTACCGGACCGGACATTTGGCGTGCGGCGGTACGGGTTTTCGATGCTGCAGTCGAAGCGGCCTATGGCGGTCAGCGCAAGATCAGCTGGATGGAAGTATTCGCCGGTGAAAAGGCCTTCAACATGGGCCTCGGCTGGTTGCCGGAAGAGACAGTCAACGCCTTCAACGAATATCTTGTCGGTATCAAAGGACCTCTGACCACCCCCATAGGTGGCGGAATCCGCTCATTAAACGTCGCCTTGCGGCAGCTTCTCGACCTTTATGTTTGTCTGCGGCCGGTGCGCTATTTCTCCGGGGTTCCTTCTCCGGTAAAGAGGCCGCAAGATGTGGATATGGCCATTTTTCGGGAAAACACCGAAGATATTTATGCCGGCATTGAGTGGCAGGCCGATAGCGATGAAGCAAAAAAAGTAATCCGTTTTCTGCAACAGGAAATGGGCATCGAAAAGCTTCGCTTTGCGGACAACTGCGGCATCGGGATCAAGCCCATCTCCCACCAGGGCAGCACCCGCCTGGTTCGTTCCGCTATCCGTTATGCCTTGAAGCATGGCCGCAAATCCCTGACCCTGGTGCATAAGGGCAACATTATGAAATTCACCGAGGGGGCATTTAAGAGCTGGGGCTACGAAGTAGCCACCAAAGAATTTCGCGACGACTGTGTTACCGCACGGGAAACATGGATTCTGGATAACTATGAGCAGGATCCGAGCCTCGATCATGCGGATATTGCCCGTTTGATCGATCCCGGTTACGATATGATGACCGCCGACCAGCAAGAAGAAATTTGCAGAGAGGTGGAACAGACCCTTGCGTTGCTGCCAAGCCATGGCGATGGCCAGTGGCGAAAGAAGTTGCTGGTTAAGGACGCCATTGCCGATATCGCCCTGCAACAGGTCATGACGCGGGCAAAAGAATTCGATGTGATCGCCACCATGAACCTCAACGGCGATTATCTCTCCGATGCTCTGGCGGCCCAGGTCGGCGGTATCGGCATCGCGCCCGGTGCCAACATCAACTACGATACCGGCCACGCTATTTTTGAAGCAACCCACGGCACCGCTCCCAAGTACGCCAACCTCGACAAGGTCAATCCCGGGTCGGTGATCCTCTCGGGGGTGTTGATGCTTGAACATCTCGGTTGGCAGGAGGCGGCCGGCCTGATCATTAATGCCATGGAAAAAACCATCGATCAAAAACAGGTTACTTACGATTTTGAACGTTTGATGGACGGAGCGACCTTGTTGAAGTGCTCGGAATTCGCTACCGCCATTATCGAGAACATGACAACCTGATAGCTAGCCTATAGCTCCTCGAAGCCTGGCCGGGCTTCGGCCGAGGTTCCCTCGCCTCTGGAAAATACGCTTATAGGCATCAGTTCAATTGCAGGCTTCATAGCCCCCACCGAATTTGGGCGGCTCGCAGGCCCTTGGCCCTCCCAAGAACGGGCCATGCTATTTTTTGTAAGGAGATAACGAATGGCTAAACCTACAATCGCCCTGGTCGGCGGCGGCCAGATCGGGGCCACCATTGCCCAGCTGGCTGCCCAACGCGAACTTGGCCACGTTGTTCTGTTCGACGTTGTTGACGGCCTTCCTCAAGGAAAAACACTCGACCTGGCCGAAGCTGCACCTATCGATAATTTTGATCTGTGCATCAGCGGCGGCAACGATATCGCCTGCATCGCGGGGGCCGATATCGTGGTCGTTACCGCCGGCGTACCCCGCAAACCGGGCATGAGACGTGCCGATCTCATTGAGGTCAATTCCCGGATCATGGGTTCGGTGGCCGCAGGGATCAAGGAACACGCGCCAAACGCAATCGTTATCGTCCTGTCCAACCCTCTCGATGCCATGGTCACCCTCTGCCAACGCTTGACCGGCTTTGCCCCCCAGAGGGTCATCGGCATGGCCGGGGTTCTTGATTCGGCCCGTTTCGCCAGCTTCATTGCCTGGGAACTGGGTGTATCCGTACGGGACATTAACGCCATGGTCCTGGGTGGCCACGGTGATGCCATGGTACCCATCGTTCGTTTTGCCAACGTCAACGGCATTCCAGCCATGGATCTATTGAAGCGCAAATACGGCGGCGACGAAAAAAAGGCTCAGCAGGTCATGGATGATCTAGTGACCCGTACCCAGAATGCCGGCGGCGAAGTGGTTGAACTACTCAAAACCGGTAGCGCCTTTTACTCTCCGGCCTCCAGTGCCGTGACCATGGTCGAGGCGGTACTCAACGACCAAAAACGGTTGCTGCCGGCCTGCGCTCTACTTAACGGTGAGTTCGGGGTCAGCGGCTACTATGTCGGTGTGCCCTGCATCCTTGGCGCCGGTGGCGTCGAGCAGGTGGTCGAGTTTCCTCTCACTACCGAAGAACAAGGCATGTTCGACCATTCGGTTGAAGCGGTCAAAAAACTGGTCGACAGTTTGTCCTTCGACTAAACTCCGCGCCACGGCATTACTTCAATGACGGCTAGTGTCTAACTTAGGGTCACCCTGACACCCCGTCCGGTCTCAATGCGGCTTTTATACAGCAGGGAAAAACACTTTTTTGTTGCGATAAGAAAGGCAAGGATAGGCAAGGTGCGCACATCGGTGCGCCGCACTATTCTTGAAGATAGCGGCTTCGACAGCCGCCGGCTGCCCGATCCACAGGCAAGGCAGCAGAATGACTCCTGCCGCTCCCCATTGCCGCGACAGGGCAATGGGGCTTTGAAAGAATGATCAAGGGATAAAAACCAGGGAAGGCCTGAACAAAAAACTGCCGCCTGAAACTAACTCCCTTCCGGAGCCCTGGCACGTGCGGCTTCCTCTTCTGTTAAAAACATAGACAACAACTGACCGACAGTATGTTGACTTTCCAGAGGATGCCGCAACGGATGGCCGAAGTTTATTCGATAACTGTTGCACCGCCCGATGCGAGAACGCTCCAGGACCTGACTTTCAACCAGGTCCTTTACTATTTTCTGCGTGGCGCGTTCGGTGATCCCTACCCGTTGAGCCACCTCCCTCATCACCATTTCAGGATTGCGCGCCAGGCAAAGGAGCACATGGGCATGGTTGTCTAAAAAGGTCCACTGCTTGCCTTCTCCCTCTATTACAGCTTGTCCGTCACTTCCCACATCTGAAATCATAAACTCCACCTCGCGCTTTCTAGCTCCTCCCGTGACACAAGTCCCTCATGCACAGGCAGCCATGCCCTTCTGACAGCAACGGGTTCAAGTCAAATACCGCGTTATAATCCATAGGTTGCCAATCATAGCACAGCCATCTCCAATCTTGCCCGTCATTCACTGCAAAATCCCCGAACTTCGAATAACCGAATACACGCTTTGGTTTTTGAAGGTCTATTATTCAACGCTCAAAACTCAGCACAACTCGACTATTTAATTGAACAGACAAGATACTTCTTGACTTTTCAAATCAACTATCGATAAATTACGAATAATTTTTCGTGCTTTTTTTTTCGCATTAAAGCCAGGGCGGACCGCATATGTCAAGAGATTTTGTCGCCCTTAAACGGGTCCTGAGCCTGTGTCTGTTCTGCAAACCAACAGCCCCGCCAGAGAAAAGAGTTTTACAGCTACAACATAAAACCCCCAGACCTTTAGGAGAAAAACGCCCATGAAGCGCAAATTGGTTACTATCGACGGCAATACCGCCGCCGCCCATGTGGCCCACGCCACTAACGAAGTTATCGCCATCTATCCCATCACCCCCTCGTCCAACATGGGAGAGATCTCGGATATCAAGAGCGCCCAGGGTGAAAAAAACATTTGGGGCACAATACCGCTGGTTACGGAGATGCAATCGGAAGCCGGCGCGGCAGGTGCGGTACACGGTGCCTTGCAGGCGGGCGCCCTGACCACCACCTTCACCGCCAGCCAGGGGCTTTTGCTGATGATCCCCAACATGTTCAAGATCGCCGGCGAGCTGACCCCGACAGTGTTCCATGTATCGGCACGGGCCATTGCCGCCCAGGCCCTGTCGATTTTCGGTGACCATTCGGATGTCATGGCCTGCCGCTCCACAGGCTTTGCCATGCTCGCCTCCAACAACCCACAGGAAGTTATGGACTTCGCTCTCATCGCCCAGGCGGCGACCTTGCGATCGCGCGTCCCTTTTCTGCATTTCTTTGACGGGTTCCGCACCTCCCACGAAATTCAGAAGATCGAGGAACTGTCTTTTGATGACATGCATGCCCTGCTCGACGAAGACCTTATCGCCGAGCACCGTGCCCGCGCCCTGTCCCCTGACCATCCGGTGCTGCGCGGCACCTCGCAGAACCCGGATGTCTATTTCCAGGGTCGGGAAACAGTCAACCGCTATTACCTGGCCACCCCCGACATCGTCCAGGAGGAGATGAACAAATTCGCCGACCTTACGGGCCGCCAGTATGGCCTGGTCGATTACGTCGGTGCTCCGGATGCGGAAAAGGTCATCATCCTCATGGGTTCCGGCGCCGACACGGTCCACGAAACCGTCGAGGCCATGAACGCTGCCGGTGAAAAGGTCGGCATGCTCAAGATCCGACTCTACCGCCCCTTCCCCGCGGAGGCCTTCCTTGCCGCACTGCCCGCCAGCGTGCGGAAAGTCACGGTGCTCGATCGCACCAAGGAGCCTGGATCCCTCGGCGAACCTCTGTACCTCGATGTGCGTACCGCCGTGGCGGAAGCAACAGGCAGCGAAACCATACAGACCATCGTCGGCGGCCGCTACGGTCTCGGTTCCAAGGAATTCACCCCGGCCATGGTCAAAGCGGTGTTCGACAATCTCGATTGCGGCGAACCAAAGAACCATTTCGTGGTCGGCATCGAGGATGACGTTTGCGGCACGAGCCTCGCGGTTGACGGCTCCTACCGCAACGACGAGTCGGGGATTTACTCGGCCATGTTCTACGGCCTCGCCTCCGACGGCACCGTCGGCGCCAACAAGAACTCCATCAAGATCATCGGCGATCTGACGGACAACTACGTGCAGGCCTACTTTGTCTACGACTCCAAGAAAGCCGGCACCATCACGACCTCGCACCTGCGGTTCGGCGACACCCAGCTGCGGGCGCCTTACCTGATCAGCAACGCCGATTTCATCGCCTGCCACAACTTCACCTTCCTGGAAAAATGCGACATGCTGTCCAAGGCCAAACCCGGGGGGATGTTCCTGCTCAATTCGCTGTTCGACAAGGATGCGGTCTGGGACCAGATCCCGCAAGAAGTCCAGCAGCAGATCATCGACAAAAAATTGCGCCTGTTCGTCATCAATGCCGTGGACATCGCCGAGAAGATCGGGCTGGGCGGGCGCATCAACGTCATCATGCAGACCGCGTTCTTCAAAATTACCGGCATTCTGCCCGAGGAGAAGGCCCTGGCCGCCATCAAAGACGCCATCCGTAAAACTTACGGCAAAGCCGGCGACAAGGTCGTCGACATGAACTGCCGGGCTGCCGATGCCGCCCTCGACCATATCGCCGAGGTCGTTGTCCCGGCTGCCGCCGAAGGCACCTTGCGCAAACCGCCGTTGGTTTCAGCCGACGCGCCGGAATTCGTGCAGAATGTGGTCGCTACCATTATTGCCGGCCAGGGCGACAGCCTGCCGGTATCGAAAATGCCTGCGGACGGCACCTTTCCCACGGCCACCTCGCGCTACGAAAAGCGCAACATCGCCCTCGAAATTCCCGTTTGGGACGAACATCTCTGCGTGCAATGCGGGCTCTGTTCCTTTGTCTGTCCCCATGGCACGGTGCGCATGAAGGTCTGCGATCCGGCCAACCTGGAGCAGGCTCCGCATAGCTTCCGCGCCATTGCGGCCCGCGGCAAAGAGTTCGCCGGTCAGCAGTTCACCCTGCAGGTTGCCCCCGAGGATTGCATCGGCTGCGGCATTTGCGTCGAGGTCTGTCCGGCCAAAGATCGCGAAGAACCTTCCCGCAAGGCCCTGAACATGCAGTTCAAAGCGCCCCTGCGTGAGCAGGAGGCTGTCAATTGGGACTTTTTCCTCAGTTTGCCGGAAACCCCGACCGCCCTGATCAAGAGCGACAGTCTCAAGGGAAGCCAGCTGCTGAAGCCCCTGTTCGAGTTTTCCGGTGCCTGTTCCGGATGCGGCGAGACCCCCTATCTCAAACTCATGTCGCAGCTGTTCGGCGACCGCGCGCTGCTGGCCAATGCCACCGGCTGCACCTCCATTTTCGGCGGCAACCTGCCGACCACCCCGTGGGCCACGCGGGCTGACGGACGGGGACCGGCCTGGTCCAACTCGCTGTTCGAAGACACGGCGGAATTCGGTTTCGGCATGCGCCTGGCGGTGGACAAATTCGCCGAGGCGGCAACGGAACTGGTGTCCGGCATGCTGGCCGAAGACTCGGCCGACTCACAAAAAACGGATCTCCTGCAGGCCATCCTCGATGCCGACCAGAGCGATCAGGCGGGTATCGAGGCGCAACGGTTGCGGATCGCCGAACTGAAGAAGGCGCTTGCCGGAAACCCTGAGCCCTCGGCCAAGCGCCTGGCGAGCCTGGCCGACTACCTGGTCCAAAAGTCGGTCTGGTGCATCGGCGGCGACGGGTGGGCTTACGATATCGGTTACGGCGGCCTGGACCATGTCATTGCCACCAACAAGAACGTCAACCTGCTGGTGCTGGATACGGAAGTCTATTCCAATACCGGGGGGCAGGCGTCGAAATCGACACCGCTGGGCGCCGTGGCCCAGTTCGCCGCCGGCGGCAAGGACATGCCGAAGAAGGATCTCGGCTTGATGGCCATGTCTTACGGAACCGCCTACGTGGCAAGCGTCTCTCTGGCCAACCCGGTACAGGCCATCAAGGCCTTCAAGGAGGCGGAAGCCTATGACGGCCCGTCGCTGATCATCGCCTATGCCCATTGCGTCGCTCATGGCATCGACATGCGCAAAGGGATCGAGATTCAGAAAAAGGCCGTTGATTGCGGTCACTGGCTCCTCTATCGCTACCATCCGGAGCGGGCCGAACAGGGGCAGTCGCCCCTGCAGCTCGACAGCAAAATGCCGGAAAAATCGTTCGCCGAATTCGCCGCGACCCAAAACCGTTTCCGTTCCCTGGAAAAGATCAACCCGAATGCCGCAAAGGAGCTTATCCAGCAGGCGGACGCCTGGTCTCGACGCCGCTTCGACCACTACCGGAAACTGACCGACTAATACGGTCGCACTATTACTGCTTCCAGCCGGCCATGCCGCTTCTTTTTGTCAAGACGGCATGGCTGGCCGGACTAAGAAATAACCCTTTTGTTTATCACTCAGGAGAATCCATGAACCCCAAGGTGCTTATTGTAATGGGCAGCGACTCGGACTGCCCGGTTCTTGAAGAAACAGCAAAAATCCTAAAGCAATTCGATATTCCCTATGAAATGCGCATCGCCTCCGCTCACCGGTCACCGAAAAAAGCCGCCGGTCTCGTGGAAGGGGCTGCCGACCGAGGCATCCAGGTCATCATTGCGGCAGCCGGTCTGGCCGCCCACCTGCCTGGCGTTGTCGCCGCAGGCACCATCCTGCCGGTAATCGGCGTCCCCATGGGCGGCGGCCCGCTTAACGGCGTCGATGCCCTTTATTCCATCGTCCAGATGCCTGGCGGAATCCCAGTGGCCACCACCGCTATCGGCAAGGCAGGCGCTAAAAATGCCGCCCTGCTCGCAGCCCAGATCCTGGCTCTTAGCGACACCGAGCTTGCCAAAAATCTCCGGATATTCAGAGAGCAAATGGCTAAAGAGGTTGAAGAAAAGGACTGTAAACTTCAACTTAAACTGCAAGATTGATTTTTAAAAGCCAGATCATACCCTGCACCGAAAATTATGCCGCTGGGATGTCTCATGGCGGGTATGGCGGAATTTGGGTGCATGTTTCTCCGAACCGGATATGCAAAAAACCTATACTGGACAGGGCATCGAGACAACGTCAAAACAACCAGGAAGCCTAATCAAGCGAGGTTTTACTTTCTCGCCCAACCGAGGGAAAGCTACGGTACGGATACGCTTTTTCCTCCTTCACCCCTTAAATGCAACCCAGAAAACACCCTTCAAAACTCAAAAGGATCCCTAAATCCCTGTTTGTAACAAGTTAACTTGAAAGTTCAAACTAAACCGCTACCGAACCAATGCTCCTGCGGCATTGATCAAAAGGCTTAAAAAACATGGCTTTCCAAGGGGTAAACGTGTTACGATAGCCGCCAATTTTGCGTGCTGGTTCGGCCTTCGGCTGTCGCAACCGAAACAAGTTCCACAAGGAGATTCATAAAATGAGTAGCCCACAAATAGAAATTATTGAAGATTACTGCAAGGGATGCAGCATCTGCGTCGAGTTCTGCCCTACCGACGTTTTTGAGATGGAAGGCTTCATCGCCAAAGTGGTACGTCCAGAGGCCTGCACCAAATGCATGCAGTGTGAATTACGCTGCCCCGATTTTGCTGTCAAGGTTCACTAAACTATAGGAGGTCAGACAACGTGGCTAAAAAAGTTGCTCTGTTGCAGGGAAATGAGGCCTGTGCCTTTGGCGCCCTGTATGCCGGCTGCGATTTCTTCGGCGGCTATCCCATCACCCCTTCCACCGAGGTGGCGGAGGTCATGTCCGTAGAATTGCCTAAGGTCGGCGGTAAATTTATCCAGATGGAAGACGAGATCGGCGCCATGGCATCGATCCTAGGTGCATCACTGACCGGATCCAAGGCGCTTACCGCCACTTCCGGTCCCGGCGTTTCCCTCAAGCAAGAACTGATCGGCTATGCCTGCATTGCCGAGATCCCCTGCGTCATCGTCAACGTTATGCGCGGCGGTCCTTCCACGGGCATGCCGACCGGCCCCAGCCAGTCGGATGTGATGCAGGCCAAGTGGGGCACCCACGGTGACCACCCGGCCATTGCTATCGCCCCGGCGTCCTGCCAGGAAATCTTCAGCGAAACGGTGCGCGCTTTTAATCTCGCTGAAAAGTACCGCATGCCGGTTCAGGTGCTATTGGACGAAATCAACGGCCATATGCGTGAGCGTATCGAATTTCCCGAACCGGGTGAACTGGAGATTGTTGATCGTGCGCAGCCGACCGTTGCTCCCGAAGACTACAAGCCGTTCGACGACAGCCAGGGAGACATCCCGCCTCTGGCCTCCTTCGGTTCGGAATACCGTTATCACGTCACCGGCCTTAACAAGGCGGCTGACGGCTTTCCGACCGCCAAGCCCGAACTGGTCGACGCAGAAGAACGCCGTCAACTTCGTAAGATTGAAGCCAACCGTGCGGATATCGAAAAGAACGAAGAGTACCTCACCGAAGACGCCGAGGCGATCATCGTCGCTTACGGCACCATCAGCCGCTCGGCGCGTTACGCCGTGGATGTTTTGCGCAAAGAGGGCATTAAAGCCGGCCTGTTCCGGCCCATCACCCTGTGGCCCTTCCCTGAAAAGCGAATGACCGAGTTGGCGAATCAGGCCAAGGCCATCGTGGTACCGGAAATGAACCTCGGCCAGTTGATCCTGGAAATCGAACGGGTCACTCGACGGGTTTGTACCATCGAAGGCATTGGCCGGGTCGACGGCGAACCGATTACTCCGGCGCAAATCGTCGCCAAAGTCAAGGAGGTCCTTTAATCATGGCTTTTGATTACGAACAGTATTTGCGCCCCGGCAAACTGCCCCACATCTGGTGCCCCGGCTGCGGCCACGGCATCGTTATGAAAGGTCTGTTGCGGGCCATGGATGCCTGCGGCCTGGAAAAGAACAATACCGCTATCGTATCGGGCATCGGCTGTGCGAGCCGCCTGCCCGGCTATGTCGATTTCAACACCCTGCATACCGCCCACGGTCGGGCCGCGGCTTTTGCCACCGGCATCAAGCTGGCCAAGCCCGAGATGGACGTGCTGGTGGTCGGCGGTGACGGTGATGGCGTGGCCATCGGCGGCAACCATTTCATCCACGCCTGCCGGCGCAACATCGACATGACCTATGTATTGTTCAATAACTACATCTACGGCATGACCGGAGGTCAGTTCTCGCCCTGCACCCCGACCGGCGCCAAGGCTTCGACCACCCCCTACGGCAACCCCGATCCGATCTTCGACATCTCAAAACTGGCCATCGGCGCCGGCGCCACTTTTGTTGCCCGAACAACCGCCTACCATGCCACCCAGATCGACAAACTGATCGCTGCCGGACTTCGTCACAAGGGGATGGCGGTTATCGAAGTACTGGACGACTGCCCAACCGCTTACGGGCGACGGAACAAATTCCGTTCGGTGGTCGACATGATGAAACAACTAAAAGAAATTGCGGTACCGGTTAAGGCAGCCGCCCACATGACCCCGGAGCAGTTGGAAGGAAAGGTCCTGACAGGTATTCTTCATCAAGAAGAACGTCCTGAATATTGCGAACAATACCAGCAGGTCATTGCTAACGCTCAGGGCGCCTGAAGCTGCAAAGAACGAGGAGATAGCACCAATGTCGAGCAGATATGAATTGCGTTTTTCTGGAGCGGGCGGTCAGGGGCTGATTACCGCCGGCATCATTCTGGCCGAGGCGGCCGCCATCGTGGAGGGTCAGCACGCCGTGCAGTCGCAGAGCTACGGCCCGGAAGCCCGCGGAGGTGCCTCCAAGTCGGAGGTTATTATTTCCAATGAGCCCATCGATTATCCTAAGGCAACCAATGTCGACGCCTGCCTGGCCCTCACCCAGGAAGCCGCTGACAAATATGCCACTGGCATCAAGCCGGGAGGCATGCTGCTAATCGATTCGGACTTTGTTAAAAAAGAGCCGCAAGGCGATTTTAAGACGGTCAAATTCCCCATCATCAACACCGCCAAGAACGAAGTGGGACGGGAGATCGTTGCCAATGTCGTTGCTCTTGGCGCCATGGTGGCATTGACCGGCATCGTTTCCCGGGAAGCGGGCGAACAAGCTGTTATTGCGCGGGTACCGGAGGCTTTTACCGAACTGAATAAAAAGGCCTACAACACCGGATACGAAAAGGTTAAAGCTCTCATCGCTTAACCACAAGCCAAAGCCCGGTCAATAACCGGACGGCTTGTACCGACCATTGATATGAATGACGAATCGTCCTTCTCCTGGAAAGCAGAGAAGGAGGATTTTTATTTCCAGTTACAGCATTTACTGATCCAGTCCATACACCAAAGGCCCGCCAAACCAATTTGGCGGGCCTTTCCCTGATTGCAAGGATTGCCAGTCTATTCTCTTCAACCGCATGAGTTACTAAAATAAGGGTCATCACCCTTATTTTAATACGTGGAAATTCAACCCAAACTGGCGATCATTTCCTCGGCCTTTGCCACATCCTCACAACAACCGCAGAAAAACGGCTGACATTCGTCAATAGCCTGCGGCTGCAAATCAAGTATCCGCTGCCGGCCGTTAGAGGCGGCACCTCCGGCCTGCTCCAGCAAAAAGGCCATCGGATTCAATTCGTAGAGAAGCCGCAACTTGCCCATTGGTGCGCCTTGTAAATGGGGGTAAAAAAACATTCCATTCCCCTTCATCAGCACCTGGTTGACATCCGGGACCAGCCCCCCACTGTAACGCAGCTTTGCCCCGTTCTCCTCAAGATAGGAGACAAAATTCTCGACACCGGGGGAATAACGGTTACGCAAACCACCCGGGGAATAAATAGCGGCTTTGTCTGCCAAACGGACATTTCGCCGCAGCAGAGTATATTCCATAAGCTGGTTCATGCCGAATTCATGGACTCCGTTACCGGTGGTATAGACCAGTGTCGTTCTCGGCCCGTAAAGGATGTAGAGAGCCGCTACCTGCCGGCGTCCCGGCTGCATAAGGTCACTGCCGGCATAGATGGAAACAATGGTCCCCACAGCCAGATTGACATCAACCAGAGAAGAACCGTCCAAAGGATCAAAAGCAACCGAAAAATTACCCGCGCAATGGGGTGAAACAGCAATTACATCCCGTGTTTCTTCCGATGCAACATTACTGACTACCCCGCTTTTAGCCAGGCGTTTGCGCAAAATTCGGTCGGAGAGGACATCAAGGGCCAACTGTTCTTCCCCGTAAAGATTAGAGGTGCCGGCCACCCCAAGGTCACCTGTTCGAATCGAATTGACGATATACTTGGAGGCCTCGGCAATCTCGCAAATAAGATGGGTCAACTTATAGTCGACACCATCTTCACGAAGATAACGGCGCAAATCGATTTGAAATTTTGTTTTTCCTGCTTCGAGCATTTATCTTTCCCTCCCCAGGCGCATACAGACATGTAGATAAAATTATTGCCTTTTTCCGAACTCACTTTCCGGGGTAAAGACCCTTGGATGAGTCTTGACGAAAACCCCAGTTGTGCTAGTATTTTAACAGGTTTTTATAATTAATCTTTCCGGAGGATACTATGGAAGAACAAGAAACCACCAACGAAAAAATAAAAACAACCAGTGAGAAACTATGGGATTCCACCCGAAAGACTCTGCACGCCGCCGGTTTTCAGGCCAATAAATATAAACGCATTGTGCAGAAGAAAATCGATCTGGCCTCGGTGCATAAAAAAGTTTCTACCTGCCATGGTGATTTGGGCAAGCTGATCGATGACATCCGTGAAAGCGGCGCCCCGGATATCCTGGCAAAAAATGAAGTACAAGAGCTTTTTAACACCCTGGACCATCTCAAAGCAGAGGCCGCTGCATTGGAACACGAGATAGAAAACCTGAAAGCTGAAGAACCGCCGGAAGAAGAACCTGACAAAGATCAGGAATCGTAACAGGCGCTTGGTGTAATTTCATATTATTTCTTCTTAGACAAACAAAAAGCCCCTCATCTTGTGGGGCTTTTTGTTTGTCCTGTTTTTGGAAAACTTATCGTTGGTGTTTCATCCCCCGAGGCACACTGTGCAAACAAGAATCCTTATATTCACGATCCCATTTACGCATGGACAACTGGATTCCTGATTCCACCATCGCCAATTCCTCGGCATGGCGTTCCATAATATTCAAATCCTCGTCGACTCTCTGCAATCCCCTTTTCAGTTCCATTTCCAGACTGGTACGTTCAAGTTCCCGATTGTTCAGCTTGGTCATACAAACCTCCTAATGACTGCTGAAGTCCGCCCCGGAAAAGGCACCCTGCCCCAACCGGCCTCAGCGGACCGATCACGTACTGAAAAAATGGTATCGCCGTAGGAGCATTATAACACAATACCTTCGTTAAGTAGCTCTGGTTCTGGACGAAAATCCCATCAGGAAATTAATGGACAGCCGGCTTGTTCTTCACACCACAACAAGGTGGCGCCGGCTACCGCAACCGGAATACAAATCAGTTGGACAAAGGGAATGGCCAGCATCAACAACACTCCCGAGGCAAAACCAAAGACCAGGGGCTTGCGCTGCATCAAAAATTGGCGTTGATATCTAAAATCGCGACCTTTTCGTTCGTGCACAAAGGCAAAGTACTCCCAGGCAAGAAAAAACAGGGTAAGCAGAATCGAAAGCCCCCCATACAGCAAATTTCCAACGACCGGCAAAAGATTGAGCAGCAACAGCAACAGCATCGCCACGACGAAAAAACTCATCTTCTTCAATTCGACCAGCCAAACCCGAAGCATATCCCGGCAAAAAAATCTCAAAGAAAAAGATGCGGATTCCACCTCGGGGAGCAGTAATCCTTCGATCCTCTCCGATAACAATTCATTAAAAGGCGAGGCAATCAGATTCCCGACCACGGTAAAACAAAAAAATATCAGCACCAGAGTCAGAAGACCAGCCGTCACCCAAAGGGCGTAATAAACCACCAGCCAATACCAGGCATCCCCCTGGGGAAGTAGAGTCTGAACAAAATCTTGAAAAAACTGCAATCCGAAATAGATCGCCAGGGAAAAAGTAGTCACGTTGATCAACAGAGGAATCAGCACTAACTTCAAAAGGCGCGGATAACGGATAAAAAGACGGCCGCCACGAAGCAATGAAAAAAAACCGCGAGGAAAGTCGAGCATGGCTACCTCCAAAAAAAATGAAAGGCTGACAGAAATCCTGCTGCTTGCAGAATAGCAACCATAAAAAAAACCGCCGCCATCCGATTCTAGTGGATGGCGGCGGTTTTGTCGATCAACTTAACGATTTGGCTTACTGACTTAGATTAGAAAGTAAACGTAACGTTTACCCCGCCCAGCATCTCGCTATCGATTGCTTCTCTTGCAGCACTGCTGAGGCCCTCGGAGTAGACAAAAGATGGGCTCACAGAGATCTGATCGGTAAGGGCATAGTCGAGACCGATGCTGAGTTCATAGTTGTGGAAACCGCCAAAGTCACCAACAGCATAATCACTGTGGTTATTGTAAGACACGAGGGCGCCGAGCCCAAGGGACAGGTCCTCCGACAGATCGAAGGAATGGCTAATATCGGCAGTAAAGTACAGGCCCTCTTCCTCACAGGCATCCCAGTCATAGTAAATGGCGATGGTCGGCGAAAGCAGGGTGTTGACAGTAGCGGACAGATACAACTCATTAGTATCCTCAGCACCATCAAGCGCATACCAGATATTACCGACAGAGACAGACAGCATTTCGCCAAGATCGGTTGAATAGTCGAGAATGATATCGGTTTCGTTGGCCTCGCCCGAAGTAATGTTATTGGAGCTTTTCAACTGCCAGTTAGTCCAATAGCTCAGGGTAAATTTTCCGGACGACAGATCCGCACCAGCCTGGACAACGGGACGACCATCGCTGAGATCAAAACCACGCCACAAATACTTGTCGAACACACCGGCATAAACATCGCCTTCCACGGTGATTGCTGCAAAGCTGGTGGTGACCATTCCTGCCCCGAGAACGATCAGGGCTGCCAACAAAATACTCCACTTCTTCATCTTGTATTACCTCCGGATTGCAATATATGCGGCCCTTAAGGAGACCATCCCCGGACGGGCCGCATGATTTAATAGTTGGTTATTTTTCAGAACCTTCACCAGGAGTGAAAACCGTACCCATGCGAATAGTCTGGAAATCAGCGTAGGCACTAGCACCGTGCTCGCAGAAGTCGAGACCGGCCATTTCCTCTTCCTTGGTGACGCGCATGCCCATGACCAGGTCGATACCTTTGAACAGGATCAGGCCGGTGATGAAGGCCCAGGCAAAGCAGGCGCCGATACCGATCAACTGTACGCCGACCACCTTCATGGAAAAACCGGCAGTGTCGAAGAGACCGGCGGCCAGGGTACCCCAGGCGCCGCAGACGCCGTGTACGGAAACGGCACCGACCGGATCGTCGACCTTGATCTTGTCGAAGAACAGAACCGAGTAGAGTACCAGTACGCCGGCGATGCCGCCGATAATAACCGCGGACACGGGGCTGACGTTGGCACAGCCGGCGGTAATGCCGACCAGGCCGGCCAGGGCGCCGTTCAGGGTCATACCGATATCGCTCTTGCCGTATTTCATCCAGGTAGCGAGCATGGCGGTGATAGCACCGGCGGCGGCGGCCAGGGTGGTGGTAACAGCGATCAGGGCGATGGAAGTGTCACCGGTGGTGGTGGAGCCGGGGTTAAAGCCGTACCAGCCGAACCACAGCAGGAAGACACCGAGACCGGCCAGCGGAATGCTGTGACCGGGGATCGGTTTGACCTTGCCCTTCTTGTCGTATTTGCCGAGACGGGGTCCGACGACGATGGCGCCAGCCAGGGCCAGCCAGCCGCCAATGGAGTGAACGACGGTGGAACCGGCGAAATCGATGAAACCGAGACCTTCCAGCCAGCCGCTGCCATTATACAGGCTGCCCCAGGCCCATCCACCGAAAATCGGGTAGATCAGGGCGGTGACGAAGACAGAGTAGACCATGTAGGAACTGAACTTGGTGCGCTCAGCCACGGCACCGGAAATGATCGTTGCAGCGGTGGCGGCGAAAACCGTCTGGAACATCCAGAAAGCGTAGTTCCACGCTTCGCCGTCGCCGCTGGCGCCGCTGAAGAAGAAATCGGTGGTGCCGAAGAAACCGTTGGTGGCGCCGAACATCAGGCCGAAACCGACAGCCCAGAAAGCGATGGCGCCGACCGAGAAGTCCATCATGTTTTTCATCAGGATGTTACAGGCGTTCTTGGCCCGGGTGAAGCCGGACTCGACCATGGCGAAACCGGCCTGCATGAGGAAGACCATGAAAGCCGCAATCAGGGTCCAGACGAAGTTAAGGTTGTTCTGCACATCGGCGGCACCGATGGCTGCCTCTTCGGCAAAGCCGAAAGTGGGGATTGCCAGCAGTAAACCGGCAACAATAAACATGCTTAATCGTTTCACTTTTCTGCCTCCTCGTTACGTTCCAGGAATCAATTAGAGAGCTTCAGGGCCAGTCTCGCCGGTCCGGATACGCACCGCCTGCTCGACCTCATAAACAAAAATCTTGCCATCACCGATGGTTCCGGTTGCCGCCTCCTGGCGAACCGCATCGACCACCTCGGCAACCCGGGCATCTGGAATTACCAGCTCAATCTTGATCTTGGGAATGAAATCGATCTGGTACTCGGCACCGCGATAAAGCTCCGCATGACCTTTTTGCCGGCCGAACCCCCGAACCTCGCTGACCGTCATGCCGTTGATGCCAAGGTCTGACAAGACTTCCTTGACTTCGTCAAGCTTGAACGGCTTGATAATGCATTCGACTTTTTTCATTCTAACTACCTTTCATGGGTTATGGCTTCCGACAGTCACCGCTCAGTTGAGCTCTCCCCTTGACTCCCGCGGTCAAGCGATCTGTATGGATCAGAAAACTGCAACCGGAAGCAGACCAATAATTTTGAATCTTGCCGAAGAAATACTGCATCGCACATGCCAATTTATTTTTTCTTTTAATTACGGATACTTGGAAAACTAATGAGTAATTAATGCCTAAAATTAGAGCACAATAGACCCGCTCTTGGGCAGCCAGTCGCCTGAAAAATAATCATCTTTCCCATTGAGCTGGAATGGCCGCTCAAAAAAAAAGGCCGCTTCGAAATGAAGCGGCCTTTACCCGTCTTTTGACCTGACTTTGCTCAACTATCGGAATCTTTATTTTCTTCACGGCCAAACTTGAAAATTGCTTCAGCCATTTCCCGCAAGCGTTTATCGACCAGATAATTCACTGTTCCTTCTGGCCAACCACCGTCCTCCTGAAGATCCCCAGCAGGGACTCCGGTAAGAAGCTCGATGCCCTGGTCGATATCCGAAACGGCCCACACATGGAACTTGCCTTCGGCTACGGCATCGACCACTTCCTGTTTGAGCATCAGGTTCTTAACATTGGACGCTGGAATGATGACACCCTGCTTGCCATTGAGGCCCTTAGCCTTGCAGACGATGTAGAAACCCTCGATTTTTTCGTTTACGCCGCCGATGGACTGCACCTGGCCCCGCTGATTAACCGATCCGGTTACGGCAATCGACTGGTTAAGGGGCAATCCGGACAGAGAAGAAAGCAGTCCATAGATCTCTGCTGAAGAAGCGCTATCCCCCTCCACACCACTATAGGATTGCTCGAAACAAATGGAGGCGGCCAAAGCCAAAGGCTTGTCCTGGGCGAATCGATCGCCGATAAATCCTGAGAGAATAAGCATCCCCTTGTCATATATGGGACCGGATAATTTAGCTTCGCGCTCGATGTTTATCACCCCGCCCTTCCCCATGAAGGTACGCACTGTTATCCGCGCCGGCCGACCGAATGCGTAATCCCCGAGCATATAAACCGACAGGCCATTAAGCTGGCCGACTACCTCTCCCTCGGTATCGATCAGCAGAGTACCGTCGTCAATGAGTTCCTGTACCCTCTCTTCAACCCGATTGGAGCGATAAATTTTCGACTCGATAGCCAGTTCGACATGCTCGCGCTCAACAGTTTCGGCATTATGGCGCTTGGCAAAGAAAGACGCCTCGCGAATCAAATCGGCCACATCGATAAATCGGGAAGACAACCGATCTTTATCTTCGATAAGTCGAGCGGCGTGCTCCACAACTCGGGACACCCCCCCCGGCGCAAAGGGCAACAGCGCTTCTTCCTGACATTTGGTCGCCACGAACAAGGCGTACTGCTGAACATTCTCCCAGGTATTATCCATCATCCGGTCGAAATCGGCCTTGACCTTAAAATATTTGCGAAAATCCGGGTCGAGCTGATAAAGCATGTAGTAGAGCCAGGGGACGCCAATTAACACCACTTTGCAGCGCAGGGGAACAGGTTCCGGCTTGAGGGAAACGGTGGCAATCAGTCGGAACTGCTCGGCCATATCTTCGATTTTGACCTCGCCGTTTCTCAGACTGCGTTTCAGTGCCTCGTAGGAGAACAGGTTGATTAACACTTCGCGGCAATCGAGGATAAGATAGCCGCCATTGGCACGGTGAAGCGCACCGGACTTGACCATGGTGAAGTTGGTGGTCGCCGTACCGGAAGTGATGATGTGCTCAATACGGCCAAAAAGATTAAAATATGTGGGGTTCGCTTCGTAAACAACCGGCGCACCCTCTGTCTCGCTGTTGTCGACAAACAGATTGATGCGGTATCGATCAAAAGAAGGCTCCTGGCGGCCTACTTTACCTCCAGGCAGCATCTGCGCCCCTTGCGATGGGCGAAATTCGTCAACGCGGTTGATTATATCTTTCATGCAGTTCTCAAAGAGTGCCAGAACCTTTGGATATTTCTGATATTTTTCAGCCAGGTCTTCATAAAGATGGCACAGGGTTCTGCTGAGCAAATCCTTTTCCATTTTCAGGGTAGCGGCACGGGTTTCCTTTTCCAGCTCAACAACTTTCCGTAAGACCTCATTGAGCTGCTCCTGCAGCACGGCGCCCTTTTCCTCGATAGTCTGACGCTCATCTTCCTCGAGTTCGGCAAAGTCCTTCTGGGAAAGGGGCTCGTTATCCCTGGTCGGCACCAGCACCAGTCCGCCTACCGTGCGCTGCAGCCGAAACCCTTCTTTATTGACCTGCTCCTCAAGCTCCTGCACCAGTTTTTTGTTCTTTTCCTGCGATTCACTGGCGATCTGATTTTTGGAGTCCTCGTACTCTTTACTTTCAAAAAGCTTTGGAATGGCAGCCGCCAACTGCATCACTAAAGCGTCAACATCTTTATGAAGCTCCCTGCCTTCACCCGCTGGCAAGCGGATATAGGTTGGGTTGGAGCCATCGCCGAAGTCATGAACATAGCACCAGTCATCGGGAACCTTTTCCTTCAGGGAACGTTTTTCAAGCAGCTTCTTTATGGTCGATGAACGCCCGGTACCCGCCTCTCCCAAAATAAAGATATTGAAACCGTCAGCCTCAATGCCCAGACCGAATTCTATGGCAGCCAAGGCCCTGTCCTGTCCGATGGTTTCTTCCAGGCAGGAAAGCTTTTCGGTTGTTTCAAATTCGAATTGAGCCGGATCGCAACGCCAGGTCAGTTCTTCGGGACTGAGCCGATACTGTTTCACGATGTGCCCCCTTCTCTGCGGTTATGCAGGGTTACTTAATTCCCGTACCAACATTACAAACGAACCCGTTGAGCAGTCAGATAATTTTCTAATATAATAGTAACAATCCGGCCCTTGTTGGCAAGCCGACCTGGTCGGATAAACAGGATGTATCTTTAAACTTTTCAAGCTTTTCAAGCTCTTAAAATTGGATTCTGGACAGGTTTGCAGAACCAGAGATCTCCCTCTTTTACTGGTGGGTATGGTTTATTATGCACGCATTTTTGGAAAATATTGTCACGCTACTGCCAGGGGGAGGGGTCTATTATCTTCTTATCGGCATTGTTGCCCTGCTCGAATCGATTGTCTTGATAGGCCTTTTGGTACCGGGGAGCACCCTGATTCTATTGGTCGGTTTTCTAGCGGCACATGGCAAGGGAGATATTACGGCAATCGTACTGTCAGCCTTTACCGGGGCTTTAACTGGAGACACGATAAGCTATTTTCTTGGCAGCCGTTTCGGTACCCGCTTACTGCAGAGCACTCTTTTTAGAAAACGTCTCGGTTTGATCAGAAAAGCCGAACTGTTTTTTTCCGGACATGGCGGCAAAAGCATTTTCTTAGGCCGTTTCGCCGGTCCCCTGCGAGGCAGTGTTCCCTTTGTTGCAGGTTGCTCGGGCATGGGGCCAGGAGCCTTTTCCCGCAACACGCTGTTAAGCTGCATCCTCTGGGGCATCGTCTATCCGGGCCTGGGGTATCTCGGTGCGGCCAGCTGGCAAAGAGTAGAGCAGCTGACCGGTCAATTCAGCCTGCTCCTGGCTACCCTGGTGGTGTTGTTTATCCTCAACAGCCTGTTCTGGAAAAAACTCTTTCCCCGGATAATCAAGCGGTCCCAATCTTTCTGGATACGCCTGAGCGCCGCCTGGCTCTCTTTCCTCTCCCGTCCTGGAATCACCGCCCTATCCGAGAGATTTCCGCGCCTGTGGTCCTTCGTCGCCGACCGTTTCAGCCTGAAAAAGGGGGCGGGGCTTTATCTGACCTGCGGTTTTGCCATCAGCACCCTGTTTGCCGGGCTGTTTTTTGGTCTGCTGAACTCTTTTACTCTGGCTGCCCATATCGACCAGAAACTTTATACGATCTTTGAACAGTTGCATCACCCTCTGGCCGATCGCCTGATGCTGCTGATTTCCTCTCTGGCGAACCTGCCGGCCCTGCTTATTTTTTGCGGCCTGTTACTGCTTTGGCTGGTTCTCAACAATCGGGATTTCTCCGCGGCGATTCTGCTGGTCGGCATAGGCGGAGGGCAACTGTTGGTGTCTCTGGTAAAAATACTCTTTCATCGCTTACGTCCGTTACCCTTTTTCGAGCAACTTCAGTCGGCCAGCGCCAGCTTTCCCAGCGGACATGCATTTTCGGCCCTTCTGGTTGTCGGTTTGTTGGCCTACTACCTGTTCGGGGCTTTGCGCTACTGGCAATCACGCCTGGCTATGATCATTATGTTGAGCTTCATCACCCTGGTGGTTGGGCTAAGTCGCTGTTATCTGGGCCTGCACTGGTTCAGTGACATCGTGGCCGGTTACCTTTTGGCCGCCGTCTGGCTGACCTTTCTTCTTACCACCCTGGAAGTTCGGCGCCGCTTTACCGGTGAATTTCCCTGGCGCTCCGGCTGGCAGCCCTTGAACCTTTCGTCCCGGCAACGCTACACCATCATGGTTTTGGCGGGATGCGTTGCTCTCTACGCCGTGGCCCGATATCTATTGCTTCAGCTCGGTCTTCTGTGAAGGCCTGCTCCTGCATGGATCTGTTGCAAATTACCGTTAGATTCTTTAGGATGGGCGGCCTAAATATTGACTTGAGATTGGCATCAGCCCTCACAGAGAGAAGACCGGAATGACTGTCAAACTACCCGCCGAATGGGAACCCCAGGACGGAGTCCTGTTGGCCTGGCCTCACGAAAAAACCGACTGGGCTTGTGTACTGCCGGAGGTAGAACCGGTCTTTTTACAACTGGCCGCCACCATAAGCCGTTACGAGCAGGTTTTGATTGCTACGGCCGACACAGCCGGCCTGGCCGTAAAGCTGGAAACCTATGGCGCAACAATGTCCGCCATCACTTTGGTTCAGATCCCCTTTGACGACACCTGGTGCCGGGATTTCGGGCCGATCACCATCCTTGAAGATGGATTTCCCCGCTTGCAGGACTTTTTGTTCAATGGCTGGGGTGATAAATTCCCTGCAGAACAGGACAACGCCGTTACGGGGCATCTTCTGCAGCAGAACCTTTTTTCTGCACCGGTCGATGAGCAAACATTGGTTTTGGAAGGGGGTAGTATCGAAAGCGACGGTCGCGGTACCTTGCTGACCACCAGTCAATGCCTGCTAAACCCCAACCGCAATCCGGAACTCGCCAAAGAGCAGATCGAAGAAAAACTTCGGGAGACCCTTGGCTGCCGACGGGTTCTTTGGTTGAACCATGGCCATCTCCTGGGCGACGACACCGATGCCCATATCGATACCCTGGCCCGTTTTGCACCCAATGATACGATCCTGTACGTCGCCTGCGACACCCCCGAGGACGAACATTACCCGGCTCTTTCCCGCATGGCTGAAGAGCTGGCAACCTTTCGTACCGAAGCCGGGCAGCCCTACCGACTGCTGCCCCTGCCCTGGCCCGCTGCCTGTTTCGATGAAGACGGTCAGCGACTTCCAGCCACGTATGCCAATTTTTTGATCATCAACGGTGCGGTGCTGGTGCCCACCTACGGCGTTCCGCAGGATGAAAAGGCCCTGGCCACAGTCAGAACCGCCTTCCCTGAAAGGGACATTGTCGGCATCGATTGCTCAGCGGTGATTCTGCAACACGGTTCCCTGCATTGCCTGACCATGCAACTGCCTCAAGGAGTATTGCCATGACCCGTAACCCCTCTTTAACCGTCGGCCTGGTCCAACAGAGCTGCAGCGACAACCGCCAGGAAAACATCGACCGCAGTATCGCCGGCATTCGTCAGGCCGCCGCCCGGGGCGCCGAACTTGTGGTTTTACAAGAACTGCACACCAGCCTCTATTTTTGCCAAACCGAGGATTGCGATCGGTTCGATCTGGCCGAAACCATTCCCGGCCCTTCCACCGAACAGTTCGGCGAGGTTGCCAGGGAACTCGGCATCGTGCTGGTCGTCTCCCTGTTCGAGATGCGGGCGCCCGGCCTTTATCACAACACCGCCGTGGTCCTGGAAAAAGACGGCAGCATCGCCGGCCGCTATCGCAAAATGCACATCCCCGACGATCCCGGGTATTACGAAAAATTCTATTTCACCCCCGGCGACCTTGGCTTTGAGCCCATCGCCACCTCCGTCGGCAAGCTTGGAGTGCTGGTCTGCTGGGACCAGTGGTACCCCGAAGCGGCCCGGCTGATGGCCCTGGCCGGTGCGGAAATCCTCATCTACCCCACCGCCATCGGCTGGGATCCCTCCGATGTTCCTGAAGAACAAGCCCGCCAGCTGGACGCCTGGCAGACCATTCAAAGGGGCCATGCCATTGCCAACGGCATTCCGGTGGTCAGCGTCAACCGGGTCGGGTTGGAACCGAATCCCGAAGAAGGTGCGCCGGGGGCACTGTTCTGGGGTAATAGTTTCGTCGCAGGATGTCAGGGGGAGATTCTTACTAAGGCCGGAGACAAGGAAGAAGAGGTGCTGGTGGTCGAGATCGACCAACAGCGCAGCGAAAAAGTACGGCGGATCTGGCCGTTCTTGCGGGACCGGCGTATTGATGCCTATGGGGAACTGACGCGGCGGTTTCGCGATTAACCAACCGCGCATCACCTACCTGTCACTTTGCAGATCGTCTTATATAGAAAAAGAATAAGTAGGGCATGGTTGATGATCTCGCAAAAGCCATGAGATGGCTAAGCAAAAATTTCGGCCTAGAACGCCGCAGGGCTGACTTTTTGCGGCGCTATCATCATTAATTCATTCACGCAACCACTTAATAGAGTCCAATACAGGTTGCATCAAGGCATCAAAGTCAACTTGGTATCCCGGCGCGATTTCCATAGAGGCACTAATTTTTATAACCGCGCCATCAAGGTAACAATGATAGGCCCTTGCATGTCCAAGCCCCCCGCCTGTCCTGGTGGCGTATTGCCCCAGAGGTTTTTCCAATCGCTGGTAACTATCGAGTTGAATGCAGGTTTGACCGTCGATCTCTATCTGCCTTATCGTGTCTTCAGGCAAACCGATATACCGCGCTCTCTTTCGGCCAAAATGATAAAAAAAGTGTTCTTTTGCATAAAAAGCCTTTCGTTCCGGCTCCATCCGCTTGACAGGAACCAATTTTCCACGCTTACCATCTCTAACCTGTAGAGTCTCAGTCATTTCCTCAATGGTTCGAAGTTTTAATTTTTTCTTCCAATGATCCTCGAGGGTGCCGCTTAATATTTCCTGGCGACAGGCTCTATCAATCTCCATCTCTTTCTGAAAGACCCACAACATATCTTCCGTACTCTTAACCGGAATTGTCTTGCTGGCCTTGGCAAATTCACCCGTTGTACCTTGATAATCCTCAACCGCCCCTCTGCCACAGTCGTCCGCCCAAGGCTTTAGAGTATACGTTGGATTACCCCTATAGAACAATCTCATACCTTTGCGGCCGGTAAAGGGGGCTTCATTGTTTACCTGATTTACAGAAACACCTTTGCCGTCTTTAGAGGGACACATCTCCCAGGTTCCAGCTTTAAAACTGTTGTACACTACGGTTTTACCGTCAAAGTGCATCAATGGCGGACGGAAACTGACCACATTCATCAGCCTGTAATCATAGCCTGGCCCTTCGTCATAATAACAGCCCCACTCTTTGGACACCCTTTCCATAGCCGCCCGTTGTTCTTCCGGGGTTTCCGGCACATAAATACAGGCCGTTAACAGGGTGGTCGCCAACAGACTTAAGACTAAAAAGGACTTCACGGATTACCTCCTATGCCCGGCTGTTTGTTGTCGCAAAAATCGCCTGTACAAAAATAATTGGAGTGTGGGCTGTTTTCGCCAAACAACGTCAGAACATTCAACATCGCATCCAGCGATTCTTTCATATTCCTGGCATTACGGCCTAAAATCAGAGGCACAAAATCTTCCGGATTGATGTTGTGGTCTCCAGTATCAGGATCGGGGTTAAAAACCTCTCTATCGCCATAACCAATTACACTGTAAACCGCCTTAGCAAATTCTTCAGTTTTCACCGGGGAACCGTTGATCTGGAACTTGTAGTTGGTATCGCCTATTTTGTCTTTTTCAATCTTTATGGTACCTTTTTTCAGCCATTGCAATGCCCGCATGGTCAGCAGGCCGCCCTGACTATGAGCCGCTCCCTTCATAGGTCTCTCATTAACCGCAAAATATTCCCACATTTCGGCGATCTGCCGGGCATTGCCACTGGGGAAGACCCTTCCCAGGGTTGTATCCCATCCGGATTCAATCATATCAGCCAAAAAACCATGTTCTGGATTGTAAGCGACAAATAGCCGGTTTGTAATAGTTTGCATGGAACCATTACGGGCAGCTTCTTTCAACGTATTCTGTATGCCGTTTACAAAGGCGTATTGTATATCTTTGGGTAAGTCTTCGATATTGATATCTTCGCCCGAGACAGAATACTTATCTATTTCATACCGCCCATCCTCGGTTATCTTCAATGTAATTTCGACAGCATTATTGAGTTGGTCCCCAAATACCAGTGCAGGCAGCTGTGTAACCACGCCGCCATGGTTTTCCACCCCGGGCACGACTCCCAGTGTGAAAGCGCCCAAGGTGTCCAAGGTGTCGTTCATGCCTTGAGTGATTGCGCCCATTAACTGTGCGGCGGCATTATCACTATTCGACATTGCCTTGGCGACTTTCCCCATTTGTATAAACTGCCGAGTGGTATTCTTGCCATATTTATCAATCTGAGTTGCCCACCGATCCAGCGTATCTTCATTCTGCGGCGCGGTTGGATCATCCTTTTTGAACAGGCCCATCATATCCTCAACCGCACTTTCGCTCAGGTAAAGCTTGGTGGTTTCTTCTTTGTCTTGAATGATGACCTGAGTCAGATTGATGTCCCTGTTGAGATCCTTGGCGCTGTCTTGTCCGGTTTGCTGGTCGGCAGCAACAACAATGGAGCCATTGCCCACGGTAGCACGGTTGATCTGCTTTCTGTCCAGAGTGCTGTAACTGCCCTCGATGCCCCAGGTGGTGCGGCTGTCGAGATCGTTGCCGGTTTCGTCTTTGCGATGGCGTCCGATGGTTTGGGTATAGTCGGAATCGGAGCCTTGGTTTTGGGAGGCACGTTCACTGCTCCAACTGCCGCTAAGGCTGGTGTAGTGGCTCTTTTCAGTGTGTTTGTCGTGCAGGTCACGATGCCCGAAAGTGCCGGTTGCGATGCTGAGGTTGCCGCCGTCGCTGCCGTCTTCTTGGATGTTGGCAATAAGGACGCCGTCTATCTGGGTATGTTTTTCGGTATTGATGGTGACGCTTTTGCGGCCTGTCAGGCGGGTTTGTTCGGCTACCCAGGCTTTTTGGCCGTCGGTTTCGCCGTAGCCTGCGCTGCCGGATACGCTGGCGCCGGCGCCTACGGTGACCCTGACTTTACCGTCCCAGCGTTTGCCGTCGGCGTTGCCGGTGTCTTGGAGGCTGGCAATGGTGAGGTTGCCGCCAACGTTGATGTTGAGTCGGTCGGCGTCTAGGGTGGCGCCGGCGATGGTGGTGTCGCCTTGACTGTCGAGACTCAGTTGGCTGCCGGCATTGAGATGACTGCTGCGGTGGCTTGTTTCGTTTCTTTGCAGATCGTTCTGGCCGCCTGAGACTTCGACATAATAACCGAGGGTGCTGCCGTTTTCGAAGGCGGTGACCCCAACTTCTCCGCCGGCGTTCCAACCGTCGTGTTTTTCACGATAATTGCCTTGGCCGGTGGTGATGATTACTTGGTCTCCGGCATTGAGATGGAGATCGCGGACGGCGGCGATATCGCTGCCGGCGACGCGGATATCTTCCATGGCGGTGATGGCGACGTTGCGGCCGGCGTTTAAGTAAGCGGCGGCGGCGCTGTCTGCGTTTACGTCCACGGTATCCGCACCGAGGCTGCCGCCGAGTCCGGCACTACGCCCCTGCTGGCGAATTCCTGTCCAGGACCGGCTGTGTTCGCTCTGATGGGCATAGGTGTTTTGGGCGGATTCGATGATGGTGTTTTCACCGGTTAAGACAATGTCGCGACGGGCGTTGGCCCGAACGCCTTCAAGAGTCGCTTGCTTGCCGGCAATCAGGGCGATGTCTCGGTCGGCTTTTAGGCGGCTGCCCTGGGCGAAACCTCGTGTTTGCTGCACGCGGTTGCGTATTTTGCTGTGCCCGAGACTGCTGCTGACTTGTGGACCGGAGAGGGTTTGGCTTACGCTGTCCACCGTGTTGAGAACGCTGCTGGCTTTGCTGATGGCGTTGTCGCCTTGGCCGGTGTTTTTTATCGCTTCTTTGGTTTTGCCGTAGTTATGTTGTATGTGGATGCCCAGCCCGCTTTGACTTTGCTCTACTGTTTCTTGACGGGTGAAGGTATCGCTGTCGGCGGCGAGGGTCAGATTTCTTTTGGCCTGGTAGGTTATGTCACGGCCGGCGCTGGTTTCTCCGCCGAGTTGACTAATGTCGCGCCCTGCGATGGTGACGACGTCCCGGCCGGCGTTGAGTTGACTGCCTGCGCTGAGGCGGGCTTTTTCTTCTATCTCTCTTTTAATGGCTTCTTTGCCAGCATAGAAGTTTATGCCGTTGTCGCCGCTGTTCCAACTGATGCCGATTTTACTTTCACTTTCCCAGTTTTTATCATCTTGCCGCTCGGCGGCGGCCATTACGTTGACGTCACAGCCGGCGTCAAGGCGGATGTCATCGTTGGCGGAAACCTGTGAACCGACAAGGTTGATATCGCGGCTGGCGCCGAGGGTAACGTTTTTGCCGGCGTTGAGCCGGCCGGCGACGTTGGTTGTTTGGGCGTTGCTGAAGCCTTTGGAGGTTTTGCTGGCAATGCTGACGCTTTTACTGGAGAAACTCAGTCCGACATTACTCTTTATCTTCTCATAGAACTGATAATCACTGTTTTGTTTCGACAGGATGTTGATATCCCCTTCGCCGCTGCGTCCGGCATTGATCTGGATATTCTCATCCGCCGCGACATGACTGGCAAGGACGTTGGTATCGGTCCCGGAGAGCAGTACGATGTCCCGCCTGGCGTTAAGGCTGGCGCCGAGGGTGGTGTGGCGGTCTTGTTGGTGTTTGCTGGTGGATTTGCTGAGTCCGGCGAAACCGCTTTTTTTCTTCTTTTTGAGATAGTGGTAGCTTTCTTCCCCGGCGTCGAGGGTGAGTTGTTCCTGGGCGTTGACCACCAGGTCTTTGCCTGCGGTGAGGTGGCTGCCGACGATATCGACGTTGCGGCCTGGGGTGAGTTCGATCTGGTTTGACTCGTTGACGCGGCTGTTAAAGGTGAGATGACCACCGGCGGTGACGGTGGAGCCGAAGTTGCTGCTCATGCGTTCTTCTTCTTGGGTCGATTTGCGACGACCGAAGGAGCGTTTCTTGCGGGTTTTGTAGTAACTGTATTTTTTGTCATTGACCGCTTTGATGGCGAGGTCACGGTGGGCGCCCAGGGCGATGTCGCCGCCGGCGGCGGCTTTGCTGCCGGCCAGAGTTAGGTCGCGGCCGGCGGTGGCTTTAATTTCGCCGTCGGAATCGACGGTGGTGCCGACGTGGGTGACACTGCTGTAGATGCGGTGGGTTTTGCGTCCACCGGATTTGCGGTAGTTTTCGTTGTATTCGGTGTCGGCGATGGCGGCCAGCTCCAAGTCGCGGCCGGCGTCCAGGGCCACGTTGCCGCCGGCTTTGACTTTACCGCCCTGGATGGAGATGTCGCGGTCTGACTGAAGTTGCAGGTTGCCGCCAGCGGTCATGCTGCTGCCGATGTGCTGGACTCTTTTCTGGCGGTTTCTACCGGAACCGTTGCGAAGTTCGATGGTGCGGGTTTGGAGCTTGATATCCTGGCCGGCGACGGCGTGCAGGTCGCCGGCGGCGGCGATCCTTCCGCCGGTGTTGAGCAGATTGCCGTCGCGCGCCACCAGGGCCATGCGGCCCGTGGAGGAGTGGGTGGTGATATCGCCGCCGAGGTTTTTCAGGTTAACGGCGGCGGTTATGTTCAGGTTGTCTCTAGCGCTGATGGTGCCGCTGTTATGGATAGTTTCGGCGCTGAGAGCGAGTTGCTGGGCGTGCAGCAGGGCGCCGTTGGCGCGCAGGTCATCGGCTTTCAGGGCGCTGGCGTAATAGACCGGCGCCAGGACTCGTTGGCCTTGGACTTCCTGTTCCACCAGCCAGACGATGTCCTGGGTCAGTTGGGCGACCTGGTCCGGGGTGAGCGCGATGCCCAACGACAGGTTGAGGCGTTGTCGGGCGTCGATGGCGTTTTCCATCAGATAGCGGTATTGCTCTTCGTCGTTGTGTTGTCCGGCCAGGTACCGTTTTCCGGTGGCATGGAAGATGGCGTCACGAATCAAGCGGTTTTCGTAAAAGCCGTCGCCCAGGCGTTTGGTGAGCTGATTGGGGTCGTAATTGATACGCTCCAGCAGGTAGTCGGAACTGAGAAACCGGGCGTAGTCGGTGAATGCCGGGTTGGTTTCCACCAGGTATCGGCTTACGGGATTGCGGTTGACAACAAACAGACCCTGTTTGGGCAATATCAGATGACCGACCGGGTTGTAGGTGGCGGCGGTGACGCCGTTTAGTTCTTTGGCATTGGCCGTGGTATCGGTGTTTCTCAGGGTGCTTGTAACGGCGTCTGGAACGTTGCTGCGCATGCTGACGTTGTCAACTTGTCCGGTGAAGTCACCCAGGATGGCCCCGCCGGCAGTGATGGTGCTGTATAAGTGACTTATTGTGCGGCTGTCGTTGATTTTTCCTTCATATTGCAGGTAGCGTTTAGAGGCGTCTTTTTTCTTGCGGCCGACTAACCAACTTCCTCGGGTCAATTCATGCAAGGCAACGGAAGCGTTCGTTAAAGTGTCTCCCAGGATATGAATATCGCTATTGGCGGTGATCTGGCTGAGTTGATTGGTCGTCGCTTTTGCATCTATCGTTACGTTGTTTCCGGCAATGATAGAGGCCGCTTGGCGACAGCTTAAATCCGCTTTCTCTTCTTGCACGGTAACGTTTACGACAAATCGCGTTATGCGGTTTGCTGAGTCATTTTTCCAGAAATACTTCTGGGCATAGTTCGGGGTGTGATTTTCAAAAATGTTTAATGCCTCAGGATATTTTTCCTGCAAAACGGGATAGCCTTGGTTCTTTGGCAGGGCAGGGTTTCCGTAAAACATACCAGGATAAAGTAAGGGCCTGAACACTTCCTTATGAGTTCTCCTGCCGGGCGTCAGGGTGATGGAGGGCAGTGCATCGCGGTTTTGCAGATCGTGGGTGGCCAGGTGAATATCGCCGCCGTACGCTTCGATGGTGGCCGATTCGTTGAGGATGGAGGCGTTTTTGTCCAAATCGCTGTTGGCGGCGATGGTGATGTCGTTGATGGCAAAAAAATTGGCGCCACGGGTGTTGTGAAGTTGGTTGTCCGCGTAGAGATGGGCGTTGTTGCCGGCGAACAGGGTGTTGCCGTTGGTCAGGTCATTGCTGAGGGTGGCGGTCAGGTCGTTGCCGGCAGCGATGACTCCCTGGTTGTCAAGATTGGAGGCGTTGAGGGTGAGGTTGTTGCCAGCGCTTATGCGGGCGTCTAAAGTGTTACAGACATCTCCCGTCAGGGCCAGATCAAGGTGGTTGCCGGCGCTGAGAATCGCTCCGGCGTGGTTGGTCAGTTTGCTGCCGTTAAAGCCCAGATTGCCGCCGGTCGAGAGTTCGCCATAATGGTTCAGGGCACCGTCCGTGTTGATTTGCAGGTGGTTGGCGGCCAGCCACCGGCTGCCTGCCGCGGTGGTGATGTCGCCGGTGGTGTTGAGGGTGAGTTGATCGCCGGCATTGAGAGTGCCGTCGCCGGCGGCGAAGTTGAGGATGTTGAGGGTGAGGTCGGATTGTGCCTGGATCTGGCCGCTTGCGCTGTTATCGAGGGTTTGTAAGGTGAGAGTCGCGGCGCCGTTGCCGGCATGCAGGATGTTGCCGCCCTGGTTGCTCAGCGTGCTGGCGCGGATCTGGAGATTGACGGCGTTGGCCTGCAGGGTGCCGTGGTCGTTGTTGATGGCTCCGCTGATGGTGACACGGCTGTCGCCGCTGCCGACGGCGGTGACCGTTCCGCTACTGTTGTCAAGGCTGGCGGCGTCTACCGTCAGTTCGGCGTTGCTGTCGATGGTACCGCTGCTGTTGCCAAGGTCGCCGGTGGCAAGCGTCAGGGTCTCTTGACTGTCGATCTCTCCTTGGTGGTTTTCCAGCGCGGCGGTGGCTTTAACTGTTACTTGTTTGCCGGCGATAAGCGCTGCTTGATTATCGAGTCGCGCCGTGTTGATGTGTAAGGTGCCGCTGCTTGTGAGTTCTCCTTTGTTGGTGATTTGATGGCGTGCGGCCAGGGCAAGCCGACCTTGCCGGTTGAGCGTTCCGTCCCGGTCGAGACCGGCGATAAGGTCGCCCTGGTTGGTGATGTGCCCGGCTTCAAGACGAACGGCCTGTTCGGCGGCTAGAAGATTTTGATTGTCGATCGTCCCCAAGGCGGTTAGTTGGGCGGTTTTGCCATAGGCGCTTTCGGTAATGACGATGTCTTGTTGCGTGTTGAACTGGAGTTCTTCTTGCGCGATGGCTTTTTTTACCTGGAGGGTGCCGTCACTGTCGATGCGAATCGCGCTAGCGCTCATGTCGGAGGCGCTACGAACACCCACGCCCGCTTCGGTGCCAACCAGGAAAATGCGATTGGCGTATAGGGCGCCCAACGCTTTGGCGTCCAGTGCGAAACGGGGCTTGACGCTGCCGTCGTCCGCTTTTTTCCGGAGGCGCAGGTCGGCGTAATCGATCACATTGCGCCCGGTGACCATGTGAAGTTGCTTGGCGTGGACCGCATCGTTGATCTCTATGGCGCGGCTTAGCAGATCTACACGGTCCAGGTTTTCGGCGTTCAGGCCGTTGATTGTCAGCTCGCCGTCGTTGACGTCAAAACAGGCCAATTCTCCCTCATGCATTTGCGGAATGCCGGTGGTGAGGATGGCGCGGGGCGTATTGATAAATCCGCAACCCTTGCAGGTGATACCATTGGGATTGGCGATGACGAATTCGGCCGACCGACCGGCGACTTCCGCGTAACCATCGAGTTGCGAGCGATTTGTTCCGGTGACTTCGTTGAGGATGATGCGGGCGGTTGCCTTTTTGAGGTGCGCGTTGCCTTCAATGTAGCCGCCGAGTTGGGTTTTTACCGTTTGCCGGCTGTTGTTGAAGATCAACCCTTGTTGTTCAATGTCCAGTTGTTTGAATTTGTTGTGGGATACGCCTTTGGCCGTGGGGGTGACGATGTGTACTATGCCGACGCCGTTGGCCGCCTGGTCAAGAACGGCTTGGTTGGCTGCCGGACCGTGCCTGTCAACCACGACCGCGGCGGACGCCAGTGTCGGCTGCCACATCAGACAGAAAGCCAGCGCGATGGCGATGAGGCGAATCGCTACAGGTTGAAATGAAGGAGTATTGCCATACCAAATCTTTTTTTTCTGATCTAATACACGACCAATCATTTTATCCCTCCCCGGGCTAACTGTGGGTCATAACCTCCTGATTCTATACGGTTTTAAGCCGGCTTAGAAACATCGTCGAGAAACCGGCCAGTGTGCGTCAGATCAAGCCCGGTGCAATGACGCGCCCTGCAGGAGTACTGGCAGTACATCGAAGCGCGAGCGGTGAGCATCGTTTGAGGTGGCATGCAATGGGCCGGTTGCAGCAAATGGCTTCATGAATAATCCGGGCTAAAATATAAGTTGTAATCTGATATCGAATTCGTCGCCACCCGTCGATAGGTATCCCGGCGCATCCCATGCTCTGGAAACTGTCAATTCCACTGTCCAGTAAGAACCTGCCGCTTTTAACCCCAATGCGATCCCCTTAAGGAATTCATATTCTCTGTAGGCGGGGTCATAATCCCGGATCATGCCGATATCAAGTCCAATACTGGGAAAGAGGCGAGTGAGCCATTTGCCGCCCCAGCCGGGTTGATAAAGCCAAGTGAAATCATTGCGCAGGTAAGAGCCGCTGCGGCTGCTTATGCTGTTGTTATAACCTCGCACGCTATAGAGGCTGCCGATACTGATCTCTTCGGTGCCGAACAAGATCTCCGGACTATATTGCCCAACCCAGCGAGTACGGCAATGCCAGTTGTGGCCGGCAAAATTGAGCGGTAGCTGATAGTCCAGACAGGCGGTGTATTTGTTGAATTGCGCCTGGGGAGTGTGACGCGAAGGGCGGTCCCGATCATCCGGGCTGCCGAACAGGCGCATCCCACGATGGTAGGTCAGCTCGGACAATAAAAAACCCCGGTTGCTGAAAGCGTGTTCTTGTTTTAGCCCGACAGTCGCCAGGGCAAGCGTGCGGCTGCCTGTTTCGATCAAGGCGTCTTCAATATAGTTCTCGTTCTTTTTGCGGGTCAGGCTGAACTCTGTGCTTAACTTGTCGTTGCCGTCACGCCACAAGACACGACTCACCCCGACTTGCTGGGTTTGACTTCGGCCACTGCACTCAAAACGCTGATTGACCCCTTGGACCGTGGAAAGATATTCAAATGAGTTTACATCGACGCCGATATTCCAATAGCCCAACGGAACATCCCAATGCCAACCGATGCTTTCGCTCTTTTTGCCGTCCCGGTCATGCTTGGCGTCGAACTGGTAGTAAAGGTAGGTATAGTCATAAAGAGCCAACGGCGAATCCCAGGACACCATCAGTTGCCGTTGCTGCTTTCCCGTGCTTTTTTGCCCCGAATTGTCGAGCTGAACGGAAATTTGCCACGGCCGCTGCCGTTTTTCCTGAACTTCAACCAAGGTGCTACCGACAACCGAACCCGGCAGCAACTCCATTGCGGCTTTTCGTGAACGCAAGCGATTGATCTGTTCCAGGTTTTGTTCCAGATCGCGCAGATTAAGCATCCGCCCTTGCAGACCGGTAAATAGCCCCGCGAATCCGATGGCGTCAGACCGGGCGTCATCACCCAATGGTTTATCCGGCCGACGATACACCCCCTCCAACTTTCCTTCGATCACCTCAATACTTAACGTACCGGACTTCAGGTTTTGCGGTTTGAGATACGCGCGAGTCGTGACATAACCCGCGGCGATATATTTCTTGGTGACGATTTTCAGGATTTCATTGATATGGGAGACACTCAGGCATTGCCCGCTATAGTCCGTCAATAAGGCTTGAATCTTGTCATTCGATAAACTTTTTACTCCATTTAGCTCAATGCGATCAATTTGAAAACAGTGGCCCTTATCGCCAGGGACGACTTCCTCCTGCGGTTCAATGTCCGGTGTTTTTCGCTTCGAGCGTCTACGTTGTTCCTCCTCCAGCCGGCGATGCTCCTCGGCTTGGCGCTGCTGCTCTTGCTGAAGGATATGTTCAGATTGCCTTAACGGACCAGCAATCAGGTCGCTTGGCGTAATAGCTAGAAAAAGATGCCCGCATGTCAGCAAAATAATCGAACGTAAACAAAACATCTAAAAATATATCCCAACTTTCGCACCGGCTAAGACGGTTCCAAGATACTGAAACTGCGTTGATCTTTAAAGGTTGAGGGCGTCGCAAAAAGACCACCCTACTGGGTTGGAGTGTTTTCAGGTGGCGGTGGGGACCTCCTTGAAAATTATAATTTCTTACACCACCCTTCTCCCGTACCCAAGACCGCCCTCGCACCTTTTAGAATTCTCGAAAACCCAACTTCAAAATACTAGACTGAAGGCTTTCAAATACGGTGTTTACACACACGCTCCCGCCATACAACCCGTGTTTTGTGTACACCGAATTAAGCTGCAAGTTTGAAGTGAACCTACTCGACCTGGCCGGACGTAGATAGCCCTAAGTCGAGTCCCTGCGCTGACGGCTGTAGAAGCGCACAAAAAAAATTCACCTTCGGACCGAAAGTGAATCATTGTTTGACCAAGCTGTTTGGCCAAGCTGATTTCTTCGGCAACCTGGCGGTCCTCTTACGAAGGATCCATGGCTTTGCGTCCCCGCATTACTACGGGTTTGCCCTTGCTGTGAAATCTCTAATTAATTTTATAGAACCTTATTAAGATTGAAGTAGTTTTGTCAATGAAAAATAATGAGAAAAAAATGGGTAATTCTAAAGTCTTCCTGCCAACCCAAAAAAGAATCATTTATAATCAGATAGTTAGAATCTATGATGAGTTTGGGGCGCACCTCTCCCCCGACGATTTAGTAAATGGAGAGTTTCTCACTATTGATAATTTCGTAAAAAGCCATGAGATGGCTAGACAAAAATTTCGCCCTACAAGGCGTAGGTTTTTTTTCGGTGGAGAAGGTACGCATATGGCATGTCGAGGTTCTGAAATACCACTGGAACGCCGTAGAGTGGACTTTTTGCGACGCCATCAACGCTTATTCCTAGTGCAACCACGAAATCGCGTTTGGTACTCCGGTGGCAAGCGTCAACCGAGTCGGCTTGGAACCGAATCACGAAGACAAGTGATCAGGTACGCTTTTCTGGGGTAATAGTTTCGTCGCAGGATGTCAGGGGGAGATTCTTATTAAGGCCGGAGACAAGGAAGAAGAAGTGCTGATGGTCGAGATCAATCGGCAGCGCAGCGAAAAAGTACGGCGGATCTGGCCGTTCTTTCGGGACCGGCGTATTGATAGTTACAGCGAGTTGACGAGAAGATTTCGGGATTAGCAAAAAGTACCCGTAAAATTTCGGGTCTATAAGCAAAAAACAGGTTGTTTTACAAAAAAGCATTACACAACGACAACTTAATGCCATTCAACTTTTCTTACTGAAAAGGCTGCTATCCATAGCCCTTTTTAAATATTTTTCAGGGTCTTTTCTATGGGATGAGTTTCAGATTTCTGAATCGCCCCTAGTTTCCTAGGCACTGGAGACCCATTTGGTGCCGTCTCACAAATCACCATCCATCAGACACAGAAAGTCCGCCAGGTTCGCCTGGTGGGCTTTTCTTGCATTGCAGCCTTTTTAAAATAAGGGATTTGAGGGTTGGGGGGCTGGCTTTAGAGCTAAGCCGGGAACGAGGGTTTTTAGTTGACCGGCCTAATAAAGGGGTTGTAAGTTCGAAAAAAGATATGCTGGCACCTCAGAGACGTTTTTTTATTTCGGCGGCGCCGACCCCGAAAAAGAAAATTCTTATCACCTTATCCCTAGGCGCCAGCCGAAGGCCCCGGAGGCACCATGAGACTTTGGAAATTTCTTACGGTTACAGCCGCCTTGGTGATGATGAGCGTCTCGGCCTTTACAAGCACCCAATTGCCTGGCGGGGAGTCCCAGAGCGAAGCGGCGAAGGAAGTGGCCGGTCCGACTGAGGCCCTGAAGGTGAACCTGCCCGCTCCCGAAAGTAATGCACACCGGAACTACCTGGGCCTGACCGAAGAAGCCAAAACCTTCACACTGGCCGAGTTGGATTCCCGCTACCTGGTGCTGCAAGTCTTTAGCGCCTATTGCCATAAGTGCCAGGCCGAGGCCCCGGACGTGAACGGCGTATTCGAGAGCCTTGCCAAGGAAAATTTCGGAAGGCTTCGCTTTGTGGCCTTGGGGGTGAAGAATTCTGTTTTCGAGGTGAACCTGTTCCGCGATCGCTACCAGACCACGTACCCCTTGGTGGCGGACGAGGATATGGAGGCTTCGTCGGCCCTGGGCGTCCGGTTAACGCCCACCTACTTCATCGTTGACACCGCCGCCACACCCGCTAAGGTCATATATATGCTGGAAGGAGGCTTTGATTCTCCGCAGCAGTTCGTGGAAACTGTCTTGGAAATCTGCAAACCTTAACCCGGAGTTGCCCCTATGCGCGCATTCTTTGTCATGGCGTGTCTGCTGGGCCTGGGCATTGCCCAGGCTTTGGCTTCCCCCGTGGACCCCGAGCGTATCTACAATCCGAGTAAGCTGCCCCCCCGCGCTTCCGAATTGCAGGTGAAAAAGGGCGATCCGGCACCCGACTTCACCCTGCCTAGCGTGGAAGGCGCCAAAATCACCCTGTCCAATTACCGTGGCAGTCAGTACGTGGTGCTGTCCTTTGTTCCGGCGGCCTTCACTCCGGTGTGCTCGGACCAGTGGCCCTCCTACAACTTGGGCCGTGATGAACTAATAAAGCGCGAAACCGTGGTGCTTGGCATCACTGTGGACAACATTCCCGCCCTGCATGCCTGGACCAAGGACATGGGCACCTTCTGGTTCCCGGTGCTCTCGGACTTCTTCCCCCACGGCCTCGTGGCGCAACAGTACGGCGTGCTGCGCCCCGAGGGCGTGACCGAACGCGCCGTGTTCATCATCGACAAGAACGGCGTCATTCGCCACGCCGAAGTGCACGACATCAATGAACGGCCCCGCTTGAAAAAACTTCTGGACAAGCTGGACGAGATTCGGGACGAGGACGCTGGATAGAAAGTCATCTCAAGTGCGGCGATCTGCGAGAAGGCTTTGCCCGGGTGTGCTGCCCTAGGCTAGTTCGGGGGACAACATACTCATCAGGATGTCCAACAAATCACCATGTACAAGACACAGAACGGCGCAACCAAAAGACCAGGTTGCGCCGTTCCTATATGTTGTTCCAGAACAATGTCCTACATCACTTAAGGATTTATCAGACGTCAGCTCAGCATGCCTGATGATTGAAGACTGCCTGATATGATTCGCTCGTGAGGTTGAAACTAAACCTAAATGGTTCCCTTTTTTTGTTTAGAGGCCCGTTAAATTTAGCAACAAAGAAAAAGGACCACGGTTTTATACCACGGTCCTTGTCATTTTATTATTTAGTTGTAGAATTTGTCGGGAGTGCGATCAACCAACAAAAACGTTCTGGCGGCGGGCACGATTGGCCAGGATGGTATGGTCGATCATTTCGCCACATGAGTAGCATTTCCATGCATCAAAGACCCGAACAAAGTCATAAAATTTTTCTGCGTACATTCTGCCTTTGCATTTTGGGCATCTCATCTGGTTTCCCCCTTTGGAAATATAGGTAGATAGGGCACGGTTGATGTTTATCTAAGTACCTATAACCAATTACACAAGGTGTGCCAGTTAAGATATCAAGCAGGTAAAACCAAGCCGGAGGAACATACAGACAACTACTTTTCTACTATTTTTTAACCAGTTACAAGCATTGACTATTTTTTAAAAAACTTTTCCCATGCAGCCAAACGGCCCGGACCGATCCCCGGAACTCGTTCCAGGTCCGAAAATGAGCCAAAACCGCCATTTTTTTGGCGTTCCAGCTCAATAGCCGCCGTTAATTTTGGCCCGATTCCGGGAAGTGCCATCCAATCGTCGCTACTCATGGTCTGTGGCTGCAAAGGAACACCTAGCACCATTCGTCGGGCTGCCGGCATCCATCCTCTCTTTATCTCAATAATTTCGGTATCTTTTAACCTAAGACAAAGAAACTCCCCGGAAATCAGTGGACTATCAAGGGGTGTTTTTATGCTTTGATCAAAGCCTCCCCCACCAAGCGTCACTTGAATGACGCTACGAGGAGTCGATCCGTCAATAAATTGATGAACTCCCTGATCAGGAAATCCCTCACCCAGCTCAATCCATATTTTATCGCTGTCGCCAATAGAAACGGCCGGGGGATTCTCCTCCATGAGGGAATCCACCCGGCCGTATCGAATACCAGCAGTGAACAACATCAAGGCTACCGCCAACAGCAGCCCTGCCTTGTGGTTCATTCGCCTTCTGCGTCTTTCAACAGTTTATATTGCAAAGCATCGACCAACGCCTGATAAGAGGCGTCGATAATATTGTCGCTGACGCCCACTGTCCCCCAGCGCATGTTGGTATCTCCAGATTCGAGCAGTACCCGGGTAATGGACGCAGTTCCTTTGCCGGTAGGCAACACCCGCACCTTGTAATCAAACAGGCGCATGTTTTTGACCTGAGGATAAAAACTTTCCAACGCCTTGCGCAAGGCATTGTCCAGAGCATTGACCGGTCCGGCACCCTCGGCAGCGGTGTGTTCTATGCGACCGCCGACTTTGACCTGCACCGTGGCCTCGGAAAAGGGCTTTTCCTCGCCGTGGCGCTTAGAATCAATGACCCGGAAACCGATGATGGAAAAGAATTGCTTGACTGAACCGAGAGCGCGGCGCATGAGCAGTTCGAAGGAGGCTTCGGCCCCCTCGAATTGATACCCTTTGTTCTCGAGGTCCTTGATCTTCTCCAGGATCTCCATGGTGACCGGATCTTTGCTGTCGAGATTGATATTGAACTGCTCGGCTTTGGCCAGCACGTTTGAACGCCCCGACAGATCGGAAACAAGCACCCGGGTAACATTGCCAACCGTCTCGGGGCGGACATGTTCATAGGTTTCGGGATGACGCTGAATAGCCGAAACATGGACACCGCCCTTGTGGGCGAAGGCCGAGTTGCCGACATAAGCCTGGTGCGGATTGGGCACCAGGTTCGCCAGTTCATAGACATAGCGGGATACTTCCCGCAACCGCTTCAATTGTTTCTCGGTCAGGCACTGATGTCCCATCTTCAACTGCAGGGAGGCGATGATGGAACAGAGGTTGGCATTGCCGCAGCGCTCGCCGAATCCGTTCAGAGTGCCCTGCACATGGACGATGCCATGCTCTACCGCCATCAACGAATTGGCTACCGCACACTCGCTGTCGTTGTGGGTATGAATGCCCAGGGGCGTCTGAATATGCTTTTTCACCTCGGTCAGAATCGCGGGCAATTCATGGGGCAATGTGCCGCCGTTGGTGTCGCACAACACGATACAGTCGACCTGCGCCTGCTGAGCCGCCTTGAGGGTCTCGATAGCGTACTCGGGGTTGGCCTTGTACCCATCGAAAAAATGCTCTGCGTCATAGAAGACTTCGGCCACATGCTGCTTGAGGTAAGCCAGGGAATCGTAGATCAATTCCAGATTGGCTTCGCCACTGATGCGCAGCGCCTCGCGCACATGGAAATCCCAGGTCTTGCCGAAGATGGTCACCGCATCCGGTTCGGCCTCAATCAGGGTCCGCAGATTGTTATCCTTTTCCGGCGTGGTCTTGGCCCGGCGGGTCGAACCGAAAGCAGCAATCTTGGCCTGTTTCAGGGAGACCTTTTTGACCTCCTTGAAAAATGCGATGTCCTTGGGATTGGATCCCGGCCAACCACCTTCGATATAGTGAACACCCAACTCGTCAAGTTTCTGGGCTATCCGGATCTTGTCCGCCACCAGAAAGGAAATTTCTTCCGCCTGGGTTCCGTCCCGCAAGGTCGTATCGTACAGATGGATCAAACTCATGGTCTCTATCCTTCATCTGCTGCCGACAGTGTCGACAGTATTATTCAGATTCAGCCGCTTGCTCACCAAGGCCGAAGGCTTCGTGCAGAACACGCACGGCCAGTTCGGTATACTTGGCATCGATGATACAGGACACCTTGATCTCACTGGTAGAAATCATTTGAATATTGATTCCTTCCTGACTGAGCACTTGAAACATTTTGCTCGCAATGCCCGAATGGGAACGCATGCCGACGCCGACAATGGAAATTTTAGCGATATTTTCATCGCTCATAACGCCGGCGGCGCCAATTGCCTCACTGGTCTTTTCCACGGTCTTAAGAGCTTTTTTGAAGTCGCCATGGGGCACGGTAAAGGTCAGGTCCGTATATCCTTCATGAGACACGTTCTGAATGATCATGTCGACCGTAATGTTCTCTTCGGTGAGGGGCAGAAACAACCGGGAGGCGATGCCGGGCTCATCGGGAACACGCATCACGGAGATTTTTGCTTCATCCTTGTTATAGGTCACTCCTGAAACCAGAACGGTCTCCATATCACTATCCTCCTTCATCACCAGGGTTCCCTGGTTGTCGTTGAAACTAGAACGTACATGCACCACAACGCCATATTTCTTGGCAAACTCCACGGAGCGGGTCTGCAGCACCTTGGCCCCCAGAGAGGCCATCTCCAGCATTTCGTCGTAGGAAATTTTGGCGATTTTGGAGGCCTCCGGCACGATCCGCGGGTCGGTGGTATAAACGCCGTCAACGTCCGTATAAATTTCACAAACATCGGCTTTTAATGCGGCTGCGACCGCTACCGCCGAGGTATCGGATCCGCCCCGGCCGAGGGTGGTCAGGTTGCCGTTGCAATCGGCCCCCTGAAACCCGGCAACCACGACAATGTGCCCGCTATCCAGGTCGGCACGAATGTTCTCGTCGCCGATATGTTCAATACGGGCCCGGGAAAAGGCGCTGTTGGTAACAATCGGCACCTGGTGACCGAGATAGCTTTTGGCCTTGTAGCCCATGGACTGCAGACACATGGACAACAGGGAAATGGTTACCTGTTCGCCGCTCGATACCAGTACATCGTATTCACGCTCATCGGGTTGTTCGCAGATTTCATTAGCCAGCCCGACCAGTTTATTGGTTTCCCCGGACATTGCCGACAGAACCACTATAACCTGATTGCCTTCGGCATGGGTTTTGGCGACCCGGCGAGCCACATTTCGGATTCTTTCGGTGTCTCCCACCGAGGTGCCGCCGTACTTCTGAACTACCAGGGCCATGACTTCCCTCTCCTCTTATAAGATAAAAAACAACCGCATGGATCTCATGGCGAGTCCTTCTCCATGCAGAATTACATCCACTTATTCACGCCTTGCAGGCGGTCGATGGATCGCCAGGTGGTCGATATCTTCAGCCGCCTCTTTCACCATCTCAGCCAGGGTCGGATGGGCGTGAATCAACCGGCCGACATCGGCGGCAGTCAATCCGTGGCCCAGAGCCAGGGCCATTTCGGCCACCAGGTTGGAGGCTTGCTCGCCAACCACCGTGGCACCAAGAAGGCGGCCATCGCTTTTATCAGCCAAGAGCTTGACGAAACCTTCGGCGTGGCCGTCAGCCAGGGCCTTGCCATTGGAACGATACGAAAACCGGCCGATATCCACGGCCAATTTTCGCGTCCGGCAGGCTTCTTCGGTCAAACCGACCTGGGACAGTTCAGGCAGGGTGAAAACGGTGCTCGGGAGCACGCTGTAATCGACCTGTTCGTTACCGCCCAGGGCATTGGCAACAGCCACCCCGGCCTGGTAGGCAGCAACGTGGGCCAACTGCGGTCCTCCGGTCAGGTCGCCAATCGCAAACACATTCTCAACGGAGGTACGCATGCCTTCATCGACCACCACGGCACCGGAAGCTAACTTCACACCGAGCTCTTCCAGGCCGAGACCGTCGTTGTTAGGTACCCGGCCGACGGCCACCAGGGCCTTGTCAATTTGAACTGTATCCTTACCGGCCAGCTGTGCCTCCACTCGACCGCTTTTCACAGTGAGCCGATCAATGGCGGTATCGACATGAACGGTTACGCCCTGGGCCTGCAGGGCTTTTGTCAGCAAAGCCACCGCTTCCCGGTCGCTGTTGCCGAGCAGTTCAGGTTGCTGTTCCACCAATGTCACCCGGGAGCCGAATGCAGCAAAAATAGCGGCCAACTCGCAACCGATATAACCGCCACCGATGACCAGCAGACTGGACGGAAGTCCTTGAATACCAAGAATTTCGTCACTGGTCAAAATATTTTTCCCATCCACCGGCCAATCTGCTGGACGTGCCGGCCGCGCTCCGGCGGCCAGAATAATTTGGCGGGCCCGTAGGCGGCCCGTCACACCGGGGCGGCGGAAAACAATCCGGCCCGCTTGTTCAATACTGGCCTGCCCGCGAAAGACCTCGATATCGTAACTTTTCATCAGCTGCCGCAAACCACTGTGAAGCTGGCCAACTACGGCATCCTTGCGCTTTGCAGCCACCGCAAAGTCAAAGGAAAAAGGGCCGAGTTTGATACCGTGTGCAGCCGCTTGATCAAGCTGATTCATCAACCGTGCAGTGCTGTGCCAGGTCTTGGTGGGGATACAACCCCGGTGCAGGCAGGTACCGCCCAGGCGGTCGGCCTCTATCAGGCAGACCCGCACTCCTTGCTGGGCAGCACGCACCGCAGCCGTGTAGCCCCCGGGTCCGCCGCCAATCACCGCCAGGTCGTATTCAGTCATTGCCCCCCGCCTGGTTCAGCCACTCTCTCTGCCACTTTTGCAGCAGGGTAAGAACAGCCGCACCTTCAGCACGGCACTCGATGCGCCGTTGATCGCCCTTTTCATGGGTCAAATGGACGGCAAGATATTCCCGAGCCAGCCCGGTAAAGAGATCCGCCCATTCGACTATCGCCACCCCATCCCCCGGCAAATACTCCTCCATGCCGAGTTCAAGCAGATCATCCGGTTCGCCCAATCGGTAAAGGTCGAAGTGATAGAGCTCAAGGCGTCCCGTATAAGCATTCATCAGGGTATAGGAAGGGCTCGCAATGGGAACCTCCTCGGGAACACCGAGACCGCGGGCCAGACCGCGACTGAAGCAGGTCTTTCCCGCCCCCAGGTCGCCGCTGAGCAGAATAACCAGGGGTTGCTCGATAAGGCGACCAAGACAGCGGCCAAGGTTGCCGGTTTCCTCTTCACTGGCTGTCGACAAAGACCAGACAGACACGACCTACAGCCCCATGCTGCGAATAATGTCGAGGCGCGCCACAACGCCAAGCAGACGCTTGCCCTCGACAACCGGAATCATGTGAACCTGCTTATCGACCATCAACGCGGCGATTTCCGCCACCGTCGTCTCCTCGCTGCAGGTGGTGACCCCGGTCGTACAAATTTCACCGACCTTGCGGGCGGTCAGTTTTTCTACCTGTTCGCGAAATTTATTTTCACTCTCCAGGTAGATCACCCAATCAAACAGGGAAATGACTGTAGGCAGATGCAGCGGCCGATCCTTGGCGATAAGATCGGTTTCCGTAACCACGCCGTACAACTCGTCGGCTTCATCCAGTACCGGCATGGCATTGACGCCGGTCTCGATAAACAGACGAGCCAACTCTTCTACCCCGGTATCGATACGAACAGTGTGAACCTCGCGGGTCATTATGTCCTTTGCCTTGAGCATATCGTCTCCCTTTTTTTGCAAACGGGGCGGCACAATGGCCGCCCGTGAATATTAATATGTGGTTTCTGACGGTAATAACGCGTGCTTCAGCAACCTTCTAAAACAACCGTCGCAAAGGCATAGTCGCCATCGTGACTGCAGGAAAGATGAACTGTCTTATGCCCTCCGTCCCGAAACAATTCTTCGGCACGACCGGACAGAACGATGGCAGGCTGTCCCAAGTCGTTGCGCACCACCTGGACCTCTTGCCATCTGATCCCGCAACGGAGACCTAGGCCCAGGGCTTTCAGAAACGCCTCTTTGGCAGCAAAGCGCGCCGCCAGGTGGGAGGCCGGATCGGCCTTGGGCAATGAATAGGCGAGCTCGCCGGCGGTAAAAATCCGTTCCAGGAGCGCCTTTTTGTTCTCCTCAACAAAGCGGCGGAAACGATCGATACGGACCAGATCGTTGCCCAGGCCGGAAATCCGTGCCGCCATCAGCCCTCCTTGAGCAGGGCCACCATTTCCCGCACCGCCCGCTCCATTCCGACTAAAACCGCGCGGGCCACGATGCTGTGACCGATATTCAGTTCCGTAATCCCGCCGATGGCTACCACATCCCGGACGTTGACATAGTTGAGGCCATGGCCGGCATTGACTTGCAAACCAAGTTTTTTAGCGGCCTTTACAGCCATTTCCAGCTTCCTCAATTCGTCTTTTCGGCTGGCATCGTCAGGGGCTTCACAATAGCTGCCGGTATGCAACTCAATAGCCTGAGCGCCAACCCGGTGAGAAGCCTTGACCTGCTCCAGATCGGGATCGATAAAGAGGCTGACCAGCATTCCCCCCTGACGCAGGGTTGCAACCTGGTCTTTAAGGTTCGAGCGCAAATGCACCACGTCAAGCCCACCTTCGGTGGTCAATTCTTCACGCTTTTCCGGAACCAAAGTCACGCAATCGGGCAGGACCTTGAGAGCGATTCCAATCATCTCTTCGGTAGCAGCCATTTCCAGGTTGAGGCGGGTCTTGACCGTATGGCGCAGAATTTCCACATCCCGATCCTGGATATGCCGACGGTCTTCCCGTAAATGCACAGTAATACATTCGGCACCGGCCAGCTCGGCGAGAGCAGCAGCGGTAACCGGGTCGGGCTCATCAATCCCCCGAGCCTGACGCACAGTGGCAACATGATCGACATTGACTCCCAGTGTTATCATGTTATCCCTCCTGTCCGCCGGCCATATGCTTTTCAACAGCGGTCGCAATATCCTGAGCCAAACCGGCAATTTGTTCTTCGTCCTGGCCTTCGAGCATGATCCTCATCAACGGTTCGGTACCGGAATAACGAATCAGTACCCGGCCGGTTTCCGCGAGTTTTTCCTCAGCGGCAGCGATACTCTTGGCAACCTCGGGAATTTCCGCAACCGGACGTTTTTTGTCGACCCGCACGTTGACCAGAACCTGGGGCAACGCGGTCATCACCGCAGCCAGTTCCGAGAGAGGCTTGCCGGAACGCTGCATTATTGCCAGCACCTGCAGGGCCGAGATCATACCGTCACCAGTGGTATTATGATCAAGGAACACCATGTGCCCCGACTGCTCTCCCCCCACATTATAGCCGCTGCGACGCATCTCCTCCACTACGTAACGATCGCCAACGGCGGTCTTGACGATACGGCCACCGGCGTTGCGAATAGCAATATCGAGTCCCATATTACTCATGACCGTCGCCACCAGGGTATTGTTGGCCAGTTTGCCCTGTTTGATCAGGTCACTGGCACAAATAGCCATGATATAGTCGCCATCCACTTCGCGACCGTTCTCGTCAACGAAAATGACCCGGTCGGCATCGCCGTCCAGGGCGATACCGAGATGGGCCTCATGTTCCTTGACCGCAGCCGATATGACTTCAGGATGGAGAGATCCGCAGCCGGCATTGATATTAGTGCCGTTGGGTGAGGCGCCAAGCAGCACAACATCGGCACCGAGTTCTCTCAACACCGCCGGAGCCGCCTTATAGGCAGCGCCGTTGGCACAGTCGAGAACGATCTTCAAGCCCATCAGGTCGAGATCCCGGGGGAAGGAGTTTTTCAGGAAAACCACATAACGACCGACGGCATCATCAATACGGTAGGCCTTACCAACCTTTTCAGCAATAGGCCGCAGAGAATCGATCTCCTTGGAAAAGATCAGTTCCTCGATGGCCAGTTCGGTCTCATCGGGAAGCTTGAATCCATCGCCACTGAAAAACTTGATACCGTTATCCTGGTAAGCATTGTGGGAAGCGGATATCACCACCCCGGCATCGGCGCGCATTGAAGAAGTAATAAAGGCGATTCCCGGAGTCGGCAAGGGGCCAACCAACAGCACATCGACCCCCATGGAGCAAATCCCAGAGGCCAAAGCGTTTTCGATCATATATCCGGACAGTCGGGTATCTTTACCGATAACGATACGATGCCGTCGATCATCCTGTTTAAAAATATAGGCAATGGCCCGACCGAGCTGCATGGCGATTTCGGTAGTCATGGGATGAATATTCGCCACCCCGCGCACGCCGTCGGTACCAAACAATTTCTTTTTCATAACAGGCAAACTCCAGAATTAAGACATTATTTCTGTTCAGGCAGCGGTTCGATAACGACTTCCACCTCGACTGCCAGCTGGTTTTTCAGATTGCTATAGCGCCCCGGATAGACCAAAGGCACCTCTCCTTTCAGGGACTTCCGGGCATCGGCGAGATCCAACTTTTCCGTAATGACACTGTCGACTCCGGCCAATTCACTCTCGGCACCCTCGATCATGACCTGCTGGGGCTCGATATTTACCGTAGCTACCCGGTAGCCGGCCGCCGGTTTACCGGTCAATCGGGATTTGACAGTTACTTTTTTACTGACGACTCGCTCAAGCTTGACATCGACATAGGAAGGCGACAGGCGCGTCACCTTGAGAGGGCCGGGAAGATCGAGACGTTCTTCGAGACGTTTAAGCGTAATAAGACCGGGCTCCAGGTCCTTGAGATTGACGGCGATGCCGATATCCTGCAGTTGCAGGTTCATCAACAAGGTGCGGGGACCGCTGATACGTACGTCGATCAGACTCGGTATTTCATTCGCCACCATCATGCCGGCCGGCATATTTTTCAGTTCCAGAGGCACCGCATAGGAGCGTTCAAGCTTCTGCTCTCCGGTCACAAAAAACCACAAAATGCAGGCGAAAACCAGGGCCAGCAACTTCAAAGCCCAATTTTCAGTCAAATTTTTCAACATTTATTTGGTTTCCCATATAAAGACAGCACTGTATCCATCCAGAGTCTGCGGATGGATACTACTTGGCCTTTTTCTTACCGCCCCTCGGCTCAAGCAGGCGCTTGAGCACACGAGTCAGGGCCGTGGAGTCGAGATCACGTGTAATACGGCCGCCAACCACCACGGAAATCTTGCCGGTTTCCTCCGACACCACGATGGCTACGGCGTCGACCAGTTCGGTCAGGCCGATGGCCGCGCGGTGACGGGTTCCGAAAGTCTTGCTGATATCAGGATTCTGCGACAGAGGCAAAAAACATCCGGCTCGTTTCAACCGCCCCTGTTGAATCACCAGAGCGCCATCGTGAATCGGGGAATAAGGAAGAAAAATGGAAGTGATCAGGTCACTGGCCACCTTGGCATCGATCTCAACACCAACTTCTAAAAAGTCCTTGATGCCTGTTTCCCGTTCAATGACGATCAAGGCACCGATGCGCTTATTGGCCATATTGACGCAGGCCTTGACGAGTTCGGACATGACCGCGGTCTCTTCACGGTAGGATAGATCCGCAAAAAAAGGATTGGCGCCAACATGAATCAGAGCACGACGAATGTCTTCCTGAAACAGAACGACAATAACCAGAATGATCGAGGAAAGAAAATTATCCAGAATCCAGTGCAGGGTATAGAGGCCGGTTAACTGGGAACCGACATAGACACTGAGGATTACCGCCAGGCCGAACAGCATCTGCACCGCCCGAGTGCCTTTGATGAGCAGCATGATCCGGTAGATGATAAAGGCAACCAGAGCAACATCGAGGGTATCGAGAAGCCATCTGAAATCTTTTAAATAATCGACAACTCCGCCCATAACACCTCTGCCCGCGACTGTAATGCAGACGATTAAATAATCATTCTAAACATTTACGGCATCTGCTCACAACAGATCGCCCAAGCCATCAAGGCCGCTTCCCTGGCCGGTTTCACATCGTGTACACGAAAAATCTGCGCACCGGCAGCAACTCCGAGGGAAACGGTAGCCAGCGTACCGGCCAACCGGTCGGCTGGATTGTCCAATCCAAGAGCCTGTCCGATAAAACTTTTTCGCGAGGTCCCAAGCAACAAAGGGCGGCCGAGACAATGGAACTCTTTCAGGCGATGGAGAATCTCCAGATTACCTTCAGGACTTTTGCCGAAGCCGATACCGGGATCGATAGCCAGGCGGTTATCGCTGATACCGGCAGTAAGAGCTTGATTTATGGCGGCCTCCAGATAGGCAATAACCTCGCCGATCAAATCGTTGTAGCTCGTATCCTGCTGCATCGCCCGGGGGCGCCCACGGGTATGCATCAGAAAGAGTCCGGCACCGCTATTAGCGACCGTCTCCGCCATTCCGGCATCAAACTGCAAACCGCTGATGTCGTTAACGAAGTCGGCTCCGGCTTCCACGGCAGCAGCAGCCACCTGACTTTTATTGGTGTCGACGGATAAGGGACAATCGACTTCCCGGGCCAGCCGTTCGATAACCGGCACCACCCGTTCCATCTCCGCCGACAGCTCGACAGTTGCGGCTCCGGGGCGGGTACTTTCACCGCCGACATCGATAATATCCGCCCCTTCTGCAGCTAAACGAACCCCCTGGCGCAAGGCATCGTCCATCGCAACCTGGCGGCTGCTCGCATAAAAGGAATCGGGAGTGACATTCAGAACTCCCATAATCCGTGGTCTATCGAGAGTCAGAGTGCAGCGGCGACCGACTAACCGGGTCGGCATGGGCGGATTTTCTCCCAACTGGCGAGTCAACTCAACGGCCAGCGCTGGCGCCATTTGCCCGGTTTGGCCCAAAGCCTTTAAAGCCGAGGTGGAACCGATCAATGCAAGACGGCACCGGTTTGCGGAAACCGAATGTTTTTGTAGCAATCCGGCGCCGCCCAAACTGCTCAGAGTTTCCGTCAGCAGGCCCGCTTCGGCAACTGAAAGATCCTCAACAACAATCAGGCGGGAGAGAACACCGGCCAGATCAAGTTCGGCATCTGCGCCAGAAAACCCGGCAGCCTTCAACCGGCGAGACAGGTCGTCGACACCGGTTGGCAAAAACAATCTAAGGATTGCGGCCAATTAGACCTCGGGAGTCAGACTGTCGACGACTGGCTCGCTGTCGGCGGCTACAACTTCCTCTTCCTGCTCTCCGGTTACCAGGAAGCGTACTTCAGAAGCGTCAAGAGTTTCTTTCTCTAATAAGGCTTCCGCCAGACGGGTCAGACCGTCCTTGTTATCGGACAGGATCTGCCGGGTCCGTTCGTAATTTTCCTGAACGATGCGACGGATCTCCCCATCGATCTCAACTGCCGTTGCTTCGCTGTAATTTTTCATGTGGCCCAGATCGCGGCCCAGGAAAACCTCGCCCTCTTTTTCCCCATAAGCCAACGGGCCGACCTTGTCGCTCATCCCCCACTCGCAGACCATTTTGCGGGCGATTCCGGTCACTCGTTCGATGTCGTTGCTGGCGCCGCTGGTAATTTCACCGAACACGATCTCTTCAGCCACACGGCCACCGAGCAGGGTGCAGATAATAGTTTCCAGACCGGTGCGGGACTCGTTGTATTTCTCTTCTGAGGGCAGGTACATGGTGACGCCAAGAGCCCGGCCGCGAGGAATAATGGTTACTTTGTGCACCGGATCGGCGTCCGGCAAATAAAAGGCCACCACCGCATGACCGGCCTCATGGTAGGCGGTCACATTCTTTTCTTTTTCGGTGATAACCATGGAGCGCCGCTCCGTACCCATCAGAACCTTGTCCTTGGCCGATTCGAGATCGTCCATCTCGACCTGTTCCTTGTTGGCCCGGGCGGCCAGCAGGGCAGCTTCGTTGATCAAGTTGGCCAGATCGGCACCGGAAAAGCCAGGAGTTCCCTTGGCCACCACATCCATATCGACATCAGGCGACAAGGGCACCTTGCGGGCATGCACCTTGAGAATTTTGGATCGCCCCTTGATGTCCGGCCGGGGCACCACCACCTGGCGATCGAAACGGCCCGGGCGCAACAGGGCCGGATCAAGAACATCGGGACGGTTGGTGGCAGAGATCAGAATAACCCCTTCGTTGGACTCGAAACCGTCCATCTCCACCAAAAGTTGATTGAGAGTCTGTTCCCGCTCGTCGTGACCGCCGCCGAGGCCGGCGCCACGATGGCGACCCACGGCGTCGATTTCGTCGATAAAGATAATGCAGGGAGCATTTTTCTTGCCTTGCAGAAACAGGTCTCTTACCCGGCTGGCACCGACACCGACAAACATCTCGACAAAGTCGGAACCGGAAATGGAAAAGAACGGCACATCGGCTTCCCCGGCAATGGCTCGCGCCAGCAGGGTTTTGCCTGTACCCGGAGGACCGACCAGCAACACCCCCTTGGGAATTCGGCCACCGAGTCGGGAAAACTTCTTGGGGTCCCGAAGATAAGAGACGATCTCTTCCAGTTCATCCTTGGCTTCATCGACTCCGGCCACGTCCTTAAACGTCACCTGGGCGCCTGTATCAGACATGAGTTTTGCCCGGCTCTTGCCGAAGCTCATTGCCTTGCCGCCACCGGATTGCATCTGGCGGATAAAGAAAATCCATACCCCGATCAACAGCAGAATCGGTCCCCAGGATACCAGCATGGTCATCCAGAAACTGCCGTCTTCTTCGGCCCTGGCCTCAATGACCACACCTTTGGCGCGCAATTCCTGAACCAGATTGGGATCATTCGGAGCAAAGGAGATAAAGGTACGTTCGTCCTGATACACCCCTTCGATATTCTGACCCTGCAAAGTCACACTGCGGACATCGCCCGCCTCAACGGCAATCAAGAATTCACTATAAGCCAAGGTCGGCTGTTGATTCTGGCGGTTGGACATGATGTTGTACAACATGATCATAACCAACAAAATGACTAACCAAAGCGCCAGGTTTTTATGAAGCTGGTTCACAATTCCCCCTAAAGTTCGTAATAACGACGACTGCCCACAGTCGTGCGGCATGGTCTAGGACCGCTGAAACACTAACGAAATCTACCATACCAGGCCCCATTGCACAAGGGGCATCTGAGCGATCAACAAGCCTGAACAACCACCCTGAGAACCGGGCCTTCCCCCTCTGCACAGGGCCACTGTTGGCAACGCGCCAAGCCTGCCAGCCAAAGAATCTGGCGTCCCTCTAAAAGAGGCACGCTAGCACGGGTTTCCCGCTCTATTTTGGCATCGATAAAAAACTTCTTGAGCTTGCGGCTGCCGGGAGCCCCGCAAGGATGAAAACGGTCTCCGGGACGGAAGGAACGCACCGTCAAAGGAAAGGGAACCAGGTGCGCCGGAAACTCCACCGCCAGCAGACTTTCCCCCTGAGGCACGCTCTCCAGGCTGAACAGCATCCGCCGTCCGTCCGGCAACTGAACTTCTCCCGGCCCGGGCACCTCAACAGAGAAAGGAGCCGTCATTTTCGGCGGCGCCGGCCGCAACCAGAGGCGCTCGTAACGCCGCCCGCCCCAAGCCCCGGGCAGATGCGCTTCTGCCTGAGGGGCGGCCGCCTCCAGAAGCTTTTCCAAGGCTTCAACGTGTACCGCACCGATGCCGCGCAGGTCTCCTCGCACATCCTGCAGAGCCTGTCGCAAAACCCGCGCCCGCAAGGCGGGGTGCAGCTTCAGCACAGCTGGCCGGTCGAGCCACAACTCCCCCTCGCCCAATGTTCGCACAGCACAAAGAGCTTCTTTGACCTTCTGCTGCCAAAAATCCTCTTCGAAAGAAATACGCCGAGTTAAAGCCGCAAGATTTTCTTCAAGTCGCGGATTGAGTTCTGCTAACTCCGGCAGAACTCTGTGCCGGAGACGATTACGCGTATAGTAGAGATCGTCGTTGCTGGCATCCTGCAGATAATTCTGCCCGATAGCCTTCAGGTAATCTTCGACCTGCTTCCGGGAGAAATCGAGCAGAGGGCGAATAAGGCGGCCATTGAGAGGCTGCATGGCGGCCAGCCCTGTCATACCGCTGCCCCTCACCAGGCGCATCAACAGAGTTTCTGCCTGATCGCCCCGATGATGACCGAGAGCGATATAATCACAGCCCAGCGAATCCGCGGTGCGTTGCAAAAACTCCCGGCGCAATTCATGCCCGGCCTCTTCCAGGCCCTGCCCACGTTCACGGGCCAACCGCGGCACATCAAGATGTTCGACCGTCAGAGGCACCTTCCACTTACGACAGAGTTGTCGAACAAATTCGACATCCCTGCCGCTCTCGGCACGAATACCATGATCGAGATGAGCCGCTTTAACCTGCAGGGAAAAGTGCGGAGCCAGGTGCAATAGCAGATGCAGCAGGGCAACGGAATCGCCGCCGCCCGACAGGGCGACCAGAACCCCGCCAGCCTCTGGCAAAGAATGCCGAGTCCAGAAATCGTGCAGCCCCTGCTGCAAAATTTTAATAGCACTCATGGCGCGACCATTTCAGAAAGCGCAAACGACAAAACCCCCACCGTGAACCGGAGGGGGTTTTGTTTATATGGTGGCGGTGCAGAGATTCGAACTCCGGACACTGCGGATATGAGCCGCATGCTCTAACCAACTGAGCTACACCGCCTTGTTTATGCGGAAAATCGATCCTCCCGTTGCGGGAAGGCTCACTTTATAACCTAAGCCTTTTACCTTGTCAAGCAGTCTTTTTTCAACCTGCCCTCGACGCCATTCCAACAACCGGAATCGCCGCCAGAACTGGCATTTTCCTTATTTTCATATTATGCTTCAATAATTGAAAACCCTTGACAGACCATAAAACGAAAGCAGATAATTTGCTCCCTGATATTTCATAGGCATAACCCTTTGTATTAAGCCAAGGGCACCGCCCCAACGACGGTCATTTGACTGCCCGGCAGCAACAACTTTTTCATCCGCAATTCACATCTTCAGGAGGCACCATGAGTGAAGAGTCTCTAAAAGTTAACTTAGAAGACACCCAAAAAGATAAATACTTAACCTTTCGCCTGGCTGATGAAGATTACGGCATCGAAATTTGCCACGTCACCGAAATTATCGGTATCCAGAAGATCACTGCGGTGCCCGACATGGCACACTTCATCAAAGGCGTCATCAACCTGCGCGGCAAAGTGATCCCAGTGATGGATGTGCGCGCCCGGTTCAGCCTGCCCACCCGGGAATACGACGAGCGCACCTGCGTCATAGTGGTAAATGTCAACGAACAGGACATCGGCCTGGTTGTGGATCGAGTCAACGAAGTGGTCGACATTCCGGCCGTTCAGGTGGAACCGCCCCCCACGGCCTCTCAGAGCCAGTCGAGCCAGTACATTCGCGGTATCGGAAAAATGGGAGAAGAGGTCAAAGTACTGCTCGACGCCGAAAAACTTCTGGAGATGTAGTTCACACACCGCAGAATTTTTACTGAAAGAGCCCCGCCTTACCGGCGGGGCTCTTTTTATTTAAAACTACAGCAAAACAAACCGTTAATTGACAAAGCTCAACAACGGCATGAGAAAAATAGGGCATTCTATCAAAAACCTGGCAGCCACCTTTTTATATGGAGATTGATATGACTATACAAAAACAAACGCCCAACATGCCTGCCGCCACCCCGACCGAACTGGCTGACATGATCGACTATCAGGAAGGTGCGGTGGTCAGTCGCACCCTGCAAAAAGACGAAGTCGGCACCCTGACCGTTTTCAGCTTCGACCAGGGCCAGGGACTTTCCGAACACACCTCGCCCTTCAATGCCTATGTGCAGATCCTCGACGGCCAGGCTGAAATCACCATCGGCGGAAAAACGGTTACCGTTCAGGCCGGCGAACTGATTCTCATGCCCGGCGGCATCCCCCACCAACTGGACGCCGTCCAACGTTTCAAGATGCTGTTGACCCTGTTTCGCACCAACCAGCCGGACAAACAGGACTGATTTCCGTACACCGCGGAACCCTTGTCTGCGCTAATAAACCAACCGCGGCCAAAGATTCGTCAATAGCACGAAAAAAGTCGTTGACAGTTCTGCCACCCCTTTGCTATAAAGTGGTCCTCGCAACGACGGGGCTATAGCTCAGCTGGGAGAGCGCTTGAATGGCATTCAAGAGGTCNNCCCGCCTAGCTCCACCAAAGAAATCAAGGACTTACAGCATAAAGCTGTAAGTCCTTTTTCTTTTCAAATGTCTTAGGGTACAAGAAAGGGTACAAGAAAATTTTTCCTTGTCTAGCCTAGGCTACCTTTTCCCCCCACACCTCCCCTCCCTATTTGACCAACCTATACCTTTCTTATTTGTCAGACAAATAAAGTTTTCATAGCGTCCTCCTTTCTCTTTTTCTCTAAATTCGTAGGAAGGTGAACACATTCGGTAAGGGGTTGGATTTTTTCTGCGAATATTGGAAGATGAATAAAAATCTTCTCAAGGGGGACTTGTGCGAGAAAATCTCATTCCGGAAGTTTTTGACCCCGTAGAAGGTCGATATATCAAGGCCAGCACCTATTTCAGCGAAGTAGATGATCGGAAGAGAGACGCAATTCACTCTAGGCGAAGAGAGCTTCTAAGAGCGAAACGACAAGGGAATAAGCTTTGGGTATGTGCTTTGTGTCAGGAGCCAATCTATATAGCAGGAGGGCTTGGGAGAACAAAACGTCGGGCCCATTTCAAGCACTTCATCGATACTCCGCGCTGCCCCTATCAGACTCGCCGTAAGTTCGACCAAGAGACCATCAGAAAAATCAAGTATAACGGTGCGAAGGAAAGTTCTTTACACCATGACATAAAGGATGCGTTGTCATCTCTATTGAATGACGACCCATCGACGGCAGATCTGGCCGTGGAGAAAACCTTTTTTCATCAGGATGGTGGAAGGGAGTGGCGCCGGCCGGACATTGCTGCCACCTGGCGTGATCTAAAGATTGTATTTGAGATCCAGATATCATCAGACTTTGTCGATGTAATCATCGGGCGTGAAGACTTCTATCGGGAACAGGGAGTTTTCATTCTTTGGATTTTCAACAAACTGGACCCCGATCAATATACTGTCAGAGATATCTACGTTGGCAGTCAGAAGAACTGTTTTCTCTTCAATGAACGGGTACGGGAAATTTCACTGCAAAGTGGCGTTCTGACGCTAGAGTGCCGTTACAAAAAGCCTGTTTTGATTGAAGGGAAGATTGTCGATGAATGGCACACCTCAGACGTAACGCTTGAGGACCTGACCTTTGACCCCGAGCGGATGCAGGCGTTCTTGTTTGATTATGATACAGCGGAAAAGGATCTTCTTCGGCCCCAATTATTGACGGAATTTCAAACGTACTGGTGCCTGAACAGAAGCGAGGCCGAATTTGAAGAAATGGACTATTGGAACAGAAGGTTTGAAGAAAAGTTCTCTAAGCTTTTCGACATACAGCCGGGGTGGACGCGTTCAAAAGTCACAAACGTAATCAGCGCTCTTTACTCCCTACAGTTGGGGCGGCCAGTCAACTACGACCAGAATCTTTTCGCCCTGGTAGATACCATGCTTCATTATAGAAAACCCTTCACCTTTGTCATCCTTTGGGCCATAGAGGTTTTTGGTCATAAAGATGCCTTTAAAGACAGAAGGGCCTTTCAGAAGAAACTTGCGTTGTATAAGAAGGCAAAAGAGGAAAGAATCTGGGATTTTCGCAGAGAGAAAAAGTACGATTTGCTCTTGGGAGCGCTATTCCCAGAACTTATCGAACCTTTGGCTAAAGACACTGGCTGGTAGACTTTGGCCGAATATTTAGCCCTATAAATCAGGAGTTCTGAGGAAACAAGCAACTTGTTGTTGAACGGCATATTTCTCACTTGAAAATGAGATCTGAAGCAGTTAGTGATAAATAACCTTTTTGTTTACTACAGGCCCTGCTGACGCGGCCTCTGGGGATTTTCCTCAGGGGTCGTTTCTTATTTGTCTGGAAATGTAAGACAATAGCCATATCGCTTCAAATTATCCTCTCGAACAATCTGAAACAACTTTTAGGACAGTAAGCCTGTTTGACTTCCCAAGCTAACCGGATAGGATTAGAGCAAGCTTACCTGTTAAGTGTCAGGCAAGATGGTTTTAGATCTAGGCTGCCGGATATATTCGAACCATGCTACCCAATTGTTCATTCCACCGGATCAGTAATGGCTCCCGCTAATTTCAATTGCTGGGCAAATGAATGTCATATTGGCTATATGGAAAAGACTCAAAGGGCAGAAAGACGTTAACCTCATCGGACCTATTTGGTTGGTCGGGTGATAATTCTTGGTTGAGTGCCATCTGTTTGGCTATTGCAACATCCCTTTTGCTGGTTCTTATTATTCTATTTGTTTTTAGTCGTTTACTTCCAAATTTGCCTGATGCTTTGGCAAAATTTTTAATTTTGTCCTTTGTTTTTGGTGGCCCCGTTTTCTTGACCTGGCTGTTTCGCCCGAAGAGGAAATTGCCAAACAAGTCTCAAAAATCCGATGAACAATAGCAGTATGGCTACCAAAAGGTCTCTACAGGAGCCAACTGATGCATCATCGCCCGTTAGACGGACATCAAAACAAGATGTACATCAGGTTCGTTATCGCAAATAGAGATGAAGATTCAGGCAAGCGTCAGGGGTTATTTCAGGCGATTTATGATTTGGAAAAGGCAGGTGAGCTTCTCCCGCATGAACAAGCACAGTACGATAAGATTTATGAGTGGTTTCGCTCGAACCTCAGGAAGCCACGCAGCCTCTCCAGATCGTCCAGGCCGCATGCGAAGAATGTGACCATAAGCTGGTTCAAAGACTCGGCAAATACGCACATTTCAAAAATGCGGGAGCTTGAGGCGATTCTCAGAGATCACGGTGTTGAAACCGAAACTTTGCGAACGAAACGTCCGGGCTATATCGTCTACGAGGATGATTATCAGGTTGCGGCGGAACCTTTCAATGAAACCGCTGCATGAACCGCAAAATCAATCATTCTAGCGGTTCGCCTAGGGCTCCTGATGGACCTAACCGTTAGATCTCGAAATGGAGAGAGAAATGCAAGCGCAAATTGAAGAATTGAGATCATCCAGTCAAAAACTAACTGGAAATTGTTCAGGCGTTTATTTTCTTTTTGACGAGAACGAACTGGTTTACGTTGGCCAAGGATGGAATTGCCTTTTGCGTGTAGCGGAGCACACAAGAAAGGATTCAGGTAAAAAATTCACTGATTGGAATTTTATCCAAATAGAAAATGAGCAAGAAAGAAAACAAGTTGAGCAAGAACTGAGAGTCACTCTGAAACCTAAATACAACAAGGTTTAACCATGGAAAATATTACAGGAAAAACATGTTCTGTTTGTGGTGAATGGCAGCTCTTGGAAGAATTCGATTATGGCAAAAGGTCGAACAGATCTTACTGTAAAGCGTGCAACAAAGAGGTTTCCAGAATCCATTCTAGAGAAGGTAAAGAAGCTGCAACGATATACAGAGAAGAACAGAGAAGAAAATGGAAAAATGCCTAACACAATCGGTTGAGACAGGTCTGCCATAGAGCACACAAGAAAACTTCTTCTATACGGACTCTCATAAAATGCCGTGATATTTTGCTATTAACTAGTTTAAAAATAGAAAAGCACCAAGATTTTCATCCTTGTGGAAAGTAATTGCTATAAGTGCTATGAGGATGGGAAACCACTATTCGGCGGTTTATGCTGATCCCTCTAAAGACTGTTAAGTTCTCGAGGTATGGCATTGACTAAATTTTACAAGAATCAGACGTGCTCTCGCTGTGGAGCAACTAGAGATCTTCATCTCGTCATACTCCGGTACTCCCAGCAGGGTCAATCTGGTCGTGTGCTCGCCTACTGTCCACCCTGCCGCGATGATTTTAAGGATATGATCGGAGTGAGTATTCCCTTGGCAAATTTAAACCCTGAAAGCTTTTTGGATCTCTATAGAACGAACAAAACGGCTTCTGATCCTGAACAGGCAGTAGCCATCGCTTTCGGCGTTGAAATCCCTGAAATTATATGCGAAGCAAACCGAATACTCTCGTCCAAGAAAAAAAGCCAAGTCGAGACCTAACAAGATTTAGAGCGAAATTTGTGACACCTCCCTGGCAAATTGCCAAGTTTTTTTTGCAACCATTAGTAAGAAGGTGTGGAAGTATGGAAAGATCATTAAATTGTAAAAACATAGATATTGCAATCAGGGAGTATATGTCTTCAATTGCCGATATTGGCGATATTTTGTCTAACCTTAAGGGGGTGCCTTTGTTCCAATGTCTCAAACGGGATCAAGTTGGGAAAGGCCCCTATCCTCATGTAACCCTGTTTGAAGCAGCAAATCGAATAATGACGGATTTAGTTATTTTAAAAGGGGTGAAATGGTTGCTCTGCAATCGGCCTTTCCCATTTGACGAGTATTTGGTCGAGTATGGAAATGAAGATAACAACGATTATGATATTACTGCCAATCAAAAAGGAAAAGTGCTCGCTGGAGAGGCTTTTAATGTCGCTCCCTCGTTTTTTCAAGGCAAAAAGAGTTCAATGCTAAAAAAACTTCGTACTTCAGGGAACACCGCGGATTTCAAACTTATCATCGCTAACACAGATGCCGTAAAGGAGAACTACTCTCCAAAAGGAGAGAAAAATGAGTACTTCCTTTTCGTTGATATTCAAAATGGCAATGCGCAGTTAAAGCATAGCGCTTAAGCCAATGCGGATGCTTCCCGCTAACGCAGACGCCTGTCAACTGTGGCGCTTGCATTTCTTATAAGTGACGAATTCAAAACACAGAAACCCCGTCCGGATCGCCAGGCGGGGCTTCTCGCTTTGCAGGGTTTGTAAGAAACGTCAAAAAGTGACCAACAATCGGCAAGAAAACATTCTGGGACGAAAAATAAGACGGCCCTGCCAACTTTCCTGGCGGGCCGTTTTTATGACGGATACCATCCTAGAATTGAGAAAATGCGAGTCAGTCCATATAACCTACCTTTCCCAACCAAGAACGATGTAGAACAACTTTTGAGACAACAAACCCTTTGACATGCATGCGCATCTAAGGAATATTGGGGTTTGCAAATTTAATGTTTTTTATGGCCGAGACAACTCTCCTTCGTTCATATATTGACATGCCGCACCACATAACCGTTGGCAGATTAAAGAAACAAACGGTGCATATCGCAAATATTCTTTTGGGTGAAAAGAGGAATAAATATGCATATGAGAATGTTGATGAATCTATATTTGAAGCCATTTTTTATTTTGGTACTTGGAATAGTAGCTTGGATATTTATGGCTATTTTTATACCTAGTCGTATGTCAGGAATATCCGTTTTGCAAAAATTGGCTGAGAGCTCTGCTGAGGCAGCTCCAACTGCATTTCTTATTCTGTGTCTAGTAGCAATTGTCTGGGCCATGATTAATACATACACATATTGGCAGTGGATTCGTGGTGGTGTTAATTGCTGCAGTAGATGTGGGGGTATAGTTAAGCAGAAGACTGGTAGATACGGCCCTTATGAGCATTGCTTAGCTTGTGGAAAAAATAGAGACAATTAAATAAACACCTAACCAAACGTTTCACCACGTTCCGCTGCGCTCCACTGGACTCGCTGAGGCTCGCCGGCGAACTCCCCGTTGGGCATCTCAAAAGAGCATTCCATGCGCTTGTTAATACTTATCTGTCTTATCCTTGTATCCTCTTCCGGATCTGCCCAGGTTACGTCGGAAAAATTAGCCAAGCTATACTCGAGGCCTAGTCCGTTCGAAAATGTCGCACCTGAACGCTATGTGGCCGAGTCAGAGAACGCTTTTGCAATTCGCGATAGAGCTCCACAGGCCCCGGTGCACATACTCATCATCCCGAAGAAACGAGTACCTGCTATCCTCCAGGCTTCTCCTGATCTGATCGCCGAAATGTTATTACTTGCTAAGCGGGTTGCGAAACAGGAGGGGCTGGAAAAAGATGGGTTTCGGATCGTTATCAATACCCACCCTATGGGAGGTCAAAGCGCTTATCACTTTCATATTCATATTCTTGGAGGAAGGCAAATGAAGTGGCCTCCTGGGTAACCAATTGTAAGCCAAGTCTACATCCAACCCATCATTTCACCGGGCCAGCGCGAAAAGCCGCACAGACCGGTGAAATCAAACGTTGGACTGTCGAAAAACCTGTCCTATAAATCACCACTTAACAGACATGAAACGCCCACCAGGCAAACTTGGCGGGCCTTTCTCGCTTTGCAGGAATTGTAAAAACTGTTTGGAAAGGTTCTTTTGGGAAGGCAGAACACAGAACAAATCTCCACAAATATTCATTTGACACGGCAGATTCTCTCAGGAATATTATAAATCCACGTAATCGCCTCTGAATATCTTTTTATGCTGGGCAAAATAAGATACTTGAAAAATAAACGCCGTTTTTTCTTTGCCAAAACGGTTGTTTACATTAATTTTTGACAGGTGCTTTTTGCAAGCAAGGCGAACAGAAAACTGGGCATTTGCGGATTATAGAATTCGCCTAAACCATTTTATATTTAAATAATAAATGTTTTTATTACCTACAAGAAAACAGTGGCAGAAGTGGTCCTTACCGTCAAGACTAACAGCCATTGGCACCTTTATTGGATTAATATCTCTAATATTTGCCTTTTTTAGCTATCTCCACCCTTTACGATTGCCCGGCTATAATAAAAACTCCATACCAAGTGGTTCTACTTTAGAATATAAGGACTTATTGTACTTTGAAACGATACACTTAAAAAATGAATCAGGAGACTATATATTCGGAAATCCAAAGGATTATTTTGTTGATATCCATCCATACCTATGGAACTTTTATGATACAAATGAATGTAAGAAGTTTAGGCAGTATGCAAGATTTTTGTGGAATGCTGCCAAAACTGGAGAAACCATTTTTGTAAATATAATTTTTAAGTCAGACTATTTTGATAAAATTGTCCAAAAAAAAAGCGGTGATGTTTTGCTAACATTACCTGATCCAGATGAGGACGCTAAAACCACATATTTAGAATGGAACAGTTTTTCCTTTGAAAATCCAAAAAAATTGACCAATGGATATAACGCAATTGCTCCATGTCAAGGCTCATGGAAATATAGATTTACAGGTTTTTATAGAATGCAATATGTATCTACAAAACAAGGAAACTCATTCTTTATTGGACATTTAGTCAATGTTGATCCAAAAGTTGCCAAGGAAGCATTTGACACCTATAAGAAAGAAGGGGAATGCTGGGATACTCCATGGTAGAACCATACATAGCAAGAAAACCAAATTGGCACATTCACTCCGACGCATCTTTATTAAACCTCCACCAACCTGAACCGTCCCATCGTCCCCGAGTTTTTGAGCCATCAAAATTTTTGTAATTCCGTTTGGTGTTTTACCATCTTTCAGGCAGGAAAAGCCTAGGTCTCCGGGGCGAGCACAATTCTCACAGACCAAGAATTTCAGTAATCCCACTAGCGCCCCTCCTTTAATCCCTCAAAAAAGACGAAACTACTTTTCAGACATCTTCTCCTTGACCCTTCGTTGTTTATCTTGGCAACACTGGCTTTTCTTATTTTTACGGACTCCAAGAGGATACCCGCTAGGAGATAATTATGCCGGTCCCAAAGAAGCACTTAAATGGCGGCAATCCTGTGAGCTTAGGCGCGAGCACTGATTGTTTCGTACTAAATTTTTTGGCTTTTACAGACTGAAAAACCCGAGCAAGGAAAAAGTGAAGTCTTCCCTACATCCTGGAATAAACAGAAATCCCCAGAAATTTTGTTTTTGGGCCCGTTGTTTTATATGGACAGATACTGTCAGCCATAATAGATTTATCTAAACTTTATATATCTAGCTGGGACTAATAGAGCATGAGCGAAGATAGAGAAGTAACACTACGGGATGCGGACTGGTGGACGGTCTCACGCCCCTACAGAGTCACGGGCGAACTAGTTATCTACTCCATTATCTGCCTTGTCGTGCTTATTTTCGTCCTTTCCCGATCAATGGATGATCCTCAATATCGCCTAATTGGTGTTCAGCCGATCTTCTGGGTCGGCGTACTTGCTGGTGGGCTTGGTGGTTGCGCACGCGGTCTCTTGGATTTCTGGCGTCGTACCTCATTCAATTTGATGAAGCGAGATTATTGGAAACATGCGTTGCCATTCTATATTGGCCTGGTCTTTGGCCTCTTGATGGTTCTTGTTATACAGACCACGTTCAAAGTTTTTGGAGTTAGTAACAGCGTCCCTGATACAGATGGTCTTTCGTTCTTGGCAATGGTTTGCATGTTCTCAGGTATGTTTACGGGCCGAGCAGAGTCAATTTTCTCAAGACGTTTCGAGCAATTTGGTAATAACTGTTCCAATAACCCCGATGCAGGCGACGGCTAAACACCTCGCCTGATTTGCAAAACTTCAATTTAAAAAAGTATTCATTACATAGAAAGCTGACAAATGGATAGCGCAATATCAGGACTTATTGGCTCGGGGATAGGTGCATGTGCTGGATTAAGTGTGGCGTTTTTTTCAAATGTTTGGCAGGCTAAACGTGAAAACAAACACTGGCTAAGGTCTAAAAGGGATGAAATTTATTCTAATGCTATAGGGTCATTAAATAAGTTTATCCATAAACGTTCTGCTATATCGGCCAATGGTGTCGCATATATTCAAGATCAGCATATTAAAGAGTGGTTTGAAGATTTTAGCGATATACAAAAATGGGTTTGCCAAATTAAAATTTACTCAAAAGATAAGTCTTTTGCCAATGATATAGATCAATCCATAAAAAATTTAAGCGATATTTTTGACAACCTCCTTCATGGAAGAATGAAAATACGTATGCCTGCAGGTGTAACGGTTCAACGTATTTCCAAAAAGGAACAGAATCATTTTGAAACAGAAACAGTTTCAGTTATTGACGCCGCCCGTAGATTGCTTGAGGTGACAACCAAATCTGCTCAAGCAGATCTTGCTAAATAAGGATAATCAAACTTTTTTCCAGCCGACTTGGTTCCCTGGAGGCTCAGAAATTTGTTGCGGTTGACTAAAAAACATGTACTAAAAATCACGACTTCCAGAACACAAAAACCCCGTCCGGTTCACCAGGTGGGGCTTTCTCGCATTGCAGGATTAGTGAGCCTTTCCAGATAGCATGCCTTTTTCAGTCAAAAATTTATGGCTAGGTGAATAGTCTCCACTTTCAATTTCTCGTGCCGAATGAATAAGGAAAATCAAAATGGAAACAGGAAAAACATATGATGTTGCCTTTACAACAGGTCGCTATGAAATTGAGTATGAAAATAGCGTCAAATGCATTAAAAAGACACCGAAGTCATATCGTGTAGAAAGAGTGGATGGCACGACGAGACTGATAGGACAGGACTCCATTATGGAACTGAAAGAAGTTGTAGGGTTTACAACTCCGAGAGTCTAATTTTATCCGCTTCATGCTGTTAGTGTTGGCTTACCAAGTCTCAGGAAGCGAGTGAAACAAAGTATTGGCCCAACAAAGAGCTCAAGCGGACACGGCGCCGCCGTGCTAGCTTAGCTTTGCGTTAGACTGTCCAAAAGACCTGTCCTATAAATCACGATTATCAAAACATCAAACGGCCCAACCTATTTTCAGATGGTTGGGCCGTCTTATATTTTGTTCTATATTGGCTCTCAGATCACCTAGGGTTTATTAGACAGCTCCGTCATTCCCACTTAGGCTTCTTCCCACCATCATAAGGCTTCGCCAGGCCTGCCGTAATCAACTCTTCCCCCAAGCTGCAGCCATCAACATAAACATCAGCCACAATCCTGAAATACTTACCGCGCTTCATGTTCCGCAAAACAATTTGACTGCCCTCCCGTAATCGCTGAACTGCATACTGTTTTGCCTTCCTGGCTAGGGCCTTGACTGCTGGGCTATTATCCCTCATCTCGGGGGTATCAATACCATTTATTCGGATACCGATCCGCTCTCCTGCTATAGGTGGGTATCCCTCAAGATTGGCCCTAAAGGTGTCCCCGTCATAAATACTGGTGACTTCAGCCACCACCGCATCTCCGTAGATCTTGGGGGCGGCTAGGGCAAAAGAAGCAAAGGATAAGATGGCAGCAGCAAGTATCATAAAACGATTGATCATCATCGTTGGCCTTTCATGGAAGTGAAGTTGGACGGTCTGGCGATTCTACAATAAACAGCCCTAAAGCAGAAGGCAAAGGAGTCGACTCGGCCTCTTATCTGCCATAACTGTGAATAACAGGAGGAATTGGGTAGACTTAATCTTTAAAATCTTTATAGTCACTAATACGACTAATGGAGGGTATATGCAGATTTCATCAATTCGCCTATCAAATTTTCAGTGTTTCGGCCCAACGCCCGTCACTATACTTCCGAAAGACATCACGTTTCTCATCGGCCCTAACGGATCCGGGAAAACAGCTATACTTCAAGCACTCAGCCGTATGTTCGGCTTCGATCCAAAACAGCGACAACTGCGAAAATCAGATTTTCACACGCCCCCAGGAGAAGAAATTCTTAAAGAACAGCGCTCTCTCTGGATAGAGATCGATATCAGCTTTTCAGAACTAAAAGAAGACAATGCCGATCACCCTACGATCCCTCCACAATTCAACCATATGCGGCTTCAAGACGGTGCGGAAGTACCAACAGTCCGTATTCGACTGTCTGCAACTCTCGATACTGATGGGGACATCCAGGACAAACTGTTTTATGTCCTACAAGTCGATGAGAACAATGAACCGGTCAACAAGAGCGAAGTTTCCGCCATGGACCGCAAAAACATCCAGGTACATTACCTTCCGGCTCGACGCGATCCAGCTGATCATATCACCTACAGTGCCAATACCTTGCTCGGCAGACTGTTGCGATCAGCAAACTGGGCGGAAAAAAAGGATGAAATTAAAGAGTTAACCAAACAGGTCAGTGAAACCCTGGGGCAGAATAAAGGCGTCAAAGAATTCGGTACGACTCTCAATACGCAATGGAAGCATCTTCACAAAGGCGATTTCTTTTCCATGCCCAAAGTGACATTTGCTTCAACCGAAATAAATGCCATGCTACGGCATATGTCAGTATCCTTTTCTCCGGCACATGATGACGAACAGGTCGATTTTTCACGTTTAAGTGACGGCCAAAAATCTCTACTGTATCTCTCTTTAGTTTTAACCACACAGAGTATCGGTCGCAAGCTGCAAATGCCCGATGGGGAGGATATTGGGTTTGATCCGGAGTTGTTCAGACCAGCCTCATTTACTCTGATCGCAATCGAAGAACCGGAAAATAGCCTGTCACCACAATATTTAGGTCGAATCGTTTCTTCCCTCAAAGAAATGGTCGCTCATAAGGATGCGCAGGCCTTGATTGCGACTCATGCGCCATCCATGTTACGTCGAGTTGAACCAGAGGATGTCTGTTATTTAAGACTTAATGAAAAGCGACAGACACAGGTCACGACAATCCAAATGCCTGAAAAATCAGATGAAGCCTACAAGTTTGTCCGTGAAGCGGTCATGGCATTTCCGGAAGTTTACTTCGCTCGCCTAGTGGTCTTGGGCGAAGGGGATAGTGAGGAGATTGTATTGCCACGAATTCTTCAGGCAAAAGGCATGCCTGTTGATGAACAAGCGATTTGTGTTGCTCCCCTCGGTGGTCGACATGTCAATCATTTCTGGCGACTGTTAAATGTTCTCCAAATCCCCTACGTCACACTTCTCGACCTCGACTTGGCTCGTTTTGGGGGCGGTTGGGGAAGGCTTAAAGTAGCCAATGATTACCTTAAAAAGTTTCATCCTGAAAACGCTTTGCCTAAGGATATGCTCATACCAAAATGGGATGACGAAAGTCCTTGTCTGGAAAATCAGGACTATTTTGATGCTTTGGAAGAACGAGGTGTTTTCTTCTCCTTTCCTCTGGACCTTGATTTTTCCATGATACTAGCCTATCCCGAGGCCTACGGGATCAACGATGAAGATTTAGAAAGTCCTGACAGCAAAATATTCACATCAGTTTTAGGGAAAGCACATCATGGCGATGACCAATACGCTGGAGCCCAGCAACAATATTTTTCTAGCTACCATCGCCTGTTCAAAGTTGGCAGTAAACCAGCAGCCCACATTGAGGCCTTGGCTTCTTTGTCCGACGAAGACCTCGTAAATAGCATGCCTGAAGAACTGGTCAACATGGTCAATCATATAGCTGGAATTATTAAGGACTTGCCGGAATGATCCTCCCTGAAGACTGGGTGCCTGCAGACGGGCTGACCCTGGAAACCAATGCAGAAAAGGCAGTACGCGAACAACAGAGCAGTCTCGCTCTGATGGCTGGGCCAGGGGCAGGGAAAACTGAAGTGCTTGCCCAACGCGCAGATTTTCTTTTACGCACTGGAACTTGCCGCTACCCCCGCCGAATTTTAGCGATATCGTTCAAGGTTGACGCTAGCAGTAATCTAAAAGAGCGTGTCCAAAGACGCTGCGGTAAAGAATTAGCTTCACGTTTCGACAGCCACACATTTCACGCTTTTGCCAAACGCCTTATTGATCGCTTTCGCCCAGTTCTCACAGGAAAAGACGCTCTTGATCCTGACTTTACAGTTCATGTAAGCAAACGCATTCAGTGCAAGCAAATCACATTTAGCGACATGGTGCCTCTTGCTATTCAGATACTTGAGAACTCCCAGGTCGCCCGTAACGCTGTCAGGATGACATATACTGATATCTTCTTAGACGAATTTCAGGATTGCACGAATGAGCAGTACAGATTGATCCGAACGGCTTTTCTCGGAACCCCGATCCGTTTAACTGCCGTGGGCGACACCAAACAACGCATTATGTCATGGGCCGGAGCGCTGGAAGGTGTGTTTGAAACTTTTGCTGAAGATTTCAACGCTTTACCATTGAACCTATACAGCAATTTTCGCTCTAAGCCGCGCCTGCGCAGAATGCAAAACGATATCGTTAAAGTGCTGGACCCTCCAGCAGTTGTGCCTGAAGATCAGTTGCAGGGGGAAGGCGGTAAGATTTACATTGGAGAGTTCAGAAACTGTCAGGAAGAGGCTGATGCCGTCGCTGAACTGATTAGGTCTTGCATTGAAGAAGACAGTTTACCACCTGCAGAAATTGCTGTACTCATGTCCAAGCAATTAAATCTTTATGCGGAGCCACTGATGGCCGCCCTATCGGTCAGAAACATTCCATATCGTAATGAACAGGACCTTCAAGATTCCGTTAAAGAGCCGCTAACTAGGCTGGCTGTAGATTTTCTGACTATCCTGCATAATGACTGTGAACCAGTAGCCTGGCAGCGTTTAATCGGGCAAGTTTCAGAATACTATTACGACGATTTTCCTGAAAAAAAGCAAACCGACTGGGCCAAGTATATTAATACAGTCAGACAGGAATTAACGGCTCACGAAAAATATCAAACCGATTTCAAATTTAGCTGGGGGCTAGTTCATAACTTTATAAAGAAAATTGGTAAAGACCGCATTCGCAGCCTTTCCCCAGAATATCGGTCCGAAACCCGCTTACAGGAGGTCTGGAAAGAAACCCGAGATAAACTGGTTAAACTTGTTGAACAAGAGGGAAATATCAAAAAGGCGCTGAAAGTTCTAGATGAAGACCAGGCTGTTAGGATTTTGACCGTCCATAAAAGTAAAGGATTGGAGTTCCACACAGTCATTTTCATGGTCATTGAAAATGAAATTTTCTGGGGCAATGAGGATGAGAACCGTTGTGCTTATTTTGTTGGTGTCTCCCGTGCAAAAAAGCGCCTGTATTTGACCTATACGGAACAAAGAAAACGACCTGAAGGATATCAGCGCCGTTGGGATGAGTATAGAACGCCTCAATTGGAATATTTGGGATATGCTGAAAAGAATTTAGCTGGTTGACCTTTCATTGAATTGGCATCTCCCACCATAGTATTTTAGAATTTATCTAACGTGTGATGACAATATCTAAACCCGATTGGGGGCTGCCGGAAGCATGACCGATTTCAACCTGGACCAATGTATAAAGAAACTTGAAAAGACTGGGGATTACCGAGTCATCCGACGACTTGAACCGGTAGACGCTTATCACCGGGAAGAAACGGATAAAAACAAACTCGTAGGCATTTATGTCGACATAGAAACTACGGGCCTTAACCCAGGCTTGGACAAAATTATTGAACTGGCCATGGTCGCCTTTGAGTTTCTTCCTGATGGACGCATCTTCCGCATTTTAGAGCAGTTCGACCAATTTCAGGATCCGGGCATCTCGATTCCAGAAGAGATCACAGCTCTGACCGGGATTACTGATGACATGGTAAAGGGAAAGGAAATCGATAAGGATAGGGTCAGCCAAATTGTCGAGTCGGCCTCTGTTGTCATTGCTCACAATGCTGCTTTTGACCGTAACTTTCTTGAAAGTGAATTCCCGCTTTTTATAAATAAAGCTTGGGCGTGCTCCATTCGGGATATTCCTTGGGGGGAAAAGGGAGTTGAAGGGACCAAGTTAGAGTTCATCGCTTACCGTTTTGGCTTCTTCTTTAACGGTCACCGTGCTATCAATGACTGCTTAGCTGGCGTACATATCCTGACCCAGACCTTTCACAATTCCGATGACTCCATTCTTAAAACTTTGCTGGACCGTGCCAGGGAATCTGGATATCGGGTATGGGCTCTTAATAGCCCTTATGACGCCAAGGATATTTTGAAAGCTAGACGCTACTCCTGGAATCCAGGGGCGAATCATCATCCCCGCGCTTGGTACAAGGATGTTCCAGGAGATCAACTCAAACAAGAAGTCGCCTTCCTCCACGAGGAGATCTACGGCCAGGAAGTGGAACTGCAGATCGACATAATCACAGCCTTCGACCGCTACACGGATCGCAGCAAGCGCTATAAATTCCCCTAAATCTTCTCAGAGTGATCCGCCTCCAGCTTATTAGCTACTTTCAGTGTCATTTCCGGATCTTTCGGCAAATTTATAATCTGGTGACCCAATCTCGGGTGTTGTCTCATATTGGAACAGAAGGAGGTAGCAACCTCAATATGTCCAATCCAGAATACCCTGTTACCCGAGACACTGTACTATTTGACGCCACCACTCCAACCAAATACTATTGAATTGGAGCCCAGTGAACCCCGGATGGACAACGACGCTACGGCGACGTCCCCCGGCCTATGGCACTGGGCTCCTCTTTTTCTCTCTAATACGGACAATCGCCTTCCACAGCTACGTTTCCAAACGCTGGTCACAGACTCTCAGTCAAAAAGAATATCCCTTTTGCCGAGCGATCTGACGAGCCAAAGTCTTATCACCTTTGGCTTCTTCTAGAATTTCTCTAGCAATCTTCATATGTCCGGGGTTCTCCTGATTAAGCCTTATGTCCAATTGTTCATCGAACTCTAAAATACCTTCTAAACTTCTGCTCTGTATTTTCGATTGCCGGTTTTGCTGCCCTCCTAACCCCTGAACCGCCGGATGATCATTGCCCTTTTGTGGTAAATTCTGTCCTTTTAGCATCCAGTAATATTCCAGGGTCTTTTCGGCGATAGCCTGTTCACGGCTTCCACCATAGTCGGCAAAATCTGTATCATCCGAAGTTAGCCAACCAGACTGTTCCCTGCCCCACTTTTCAGCCATCTCGAGTGCTTCATCGTATTCTGAACTTTCGATATCTACAACCACCGACTTCGCGGAGTGGAATACCGGATCCGCAGCTTGCTGATTTACCCACTCTTCAAAGAGCAAACTATCACCGTAAGAAAGAAAACCTCTCGAATCGACTGTTTCATGACTTTTCAAATACGCCAGATAGCTTTGCCGCAGATTGTCAAAAGTCACTTGGACACCGGTTTTGAGTCGGATCAAGTCGGCCTTTCCTTTACCGCCCCTTCCCTTTCCAATACCTTCAGCAATCGGTCCATGTAAAGTTCGAACTGGTTCGCCATTATCCTCGTACACCAATATACGGCCGACTTTATCCGAGCCGACCACCTTCACTTTGCGCACCTTCTCCTGGACCTTACCCCGCGCTTTCAGGTAGGCCTCGGCCCCTTGCAGCGTCAGCAACTGCCCTACTAGATACGGTGCCACTTCCTCCATGCGAAAGTTCTTAACCTCGTGATCTCCGCCCTCAGCAGTCCCGCCGTTCATCGTCGCAGGGGCCAAGTATGTCGATCCATCGGCCTTGGTAATGTTCAACTCTGCCACAAAGCCGTCACCTTGCGGCGAAGGCAGCAAACGATTGAAGCGTACCTGCTTTGCCCCGTACTTCTCGCCGCGGGCGTCTAGTTCCGGAGCAAAAACGATATTGGCGTTCTCCAGCAGCACGTCATGGTCGAACTCGCCGGTACGCAATTGCCGCAAAATGTTTTTCGTGGCGGCCAAGCGTTGCCCAACAAGCTGCGGATCATACAGGTCCGCCAGCTTGCGCCGCAGTCCATGCTGAACAGGCTCCAACCGGGATAAAAGTTCTTGGGCATCATCAGCATCCCATTCCTCTTTGCCTTCCACCTTTTTCTGGCTAGAGAACTCCAGCAATATCTGATCGGACTGTTCGCGGGCCTTGGCGATATCCTTTTCACCCCACTGCTGAACCTGCCGCCTGCGCTCCAACCGATTCCAGTCGGCATTCTCTTGTGCAGTCCGTTTGTTCAACTCAAACTGCTCATCAGCCTGAGCATCTAGCTTCTCCTGCCGCCGACGTTGATACTGACGCTCTTCGCGCTGCTCATCCAATAACTGCTTCCGCTGATCCATCCCCTTAAGCGCTGCGAATGTATTGATCGCCCTGCCAATTGGGTCAGCTATTCCCTTCTGCATGCCTGCCATTGTCTTCCTCCCTATATATCGGACACACTTGCGCCCTGCTGTTGATTGCTAACTCGCCACATTGAGCTTTCCACACTCATGTTCATCTCCCAGCCAAATTTCATTTTCATCCTTCAGCCTGCCTCCTTTTTGCTATCGTCCCCCACAAAGGAACGTAGTTATGGTTCCCAACGGCCCTGCACCACCGAAAAAATGTTAGTCATTGTTAGTATTTTTCATCTCGACTTTAAGGGCTTTTAGGGTCTTGGAATCTTGGATAGGAACAAAACTATGCCCACCCTTAAAGCCCTTAAAGCCACCTTAAAGCCCTGTCGAACCAATTCTTTATTTTTCTGCTAGTCTGCCCACTTACACACCCTAGAACCCTTAAGCCCCTTAAAACCTTAAAGGAGCAAACCTGAAGCTTGACCAACCAACCTTTGGAGCCCTAAAGAGTGATAAAACATATAATATTATTAAAATTAATATTTATAACAATATCAACAAGTTACATAGACACCACCATGGCCGATCTCATGCTTCCGCTTTAGAGTTCCGGCTAATTCCGGTTTTCCTGTGAGCGACCTACCTTGTCTACCAATCTGCCCACCAGACAACGCAATTCTTGGAGCCGGCCTGAGAGGCTGTATTCCCTGGCGGCCTCTTCTTCTGCCTGCTCACGAGACGCACCGCCATCAAACTGCTTGATTGCCGCCCGCTCCGCCCACCTTTCGGCATATACCTCAAATTGCCCCGTCTCCTCTCGATAATTTCTTTCAACATATCCACCTTTAGGCTTTAAGGGTTTTAAGGGCCAAAAGCAAGCTAAGGTGCTGGAATTAAGGTGGTTTTCACATTTGTCACGACAGGGCTTTAAGTGAACCCCCAAGGGTTTTAAGGGGGCATTCTTTTCCTCTTGCCCTGGCTTTAAACCCTTAAAGCCCTTCGGATATTCCAGTTTAGCCTTGTATTGCCGCCAATCGATCGAAGTCATGGCTGTTCCTTCCAGAGCACCGGATTAACAAGAAAAACGGTTGCGGCCCGCCCGGAGGTCTTCTCCTTGACGGTAGAAATAATGGCCCGCTCCTCCAGCTCTTGGAGTGCTTTGGCAAACCGTTCCGGTTTCCCAGTAAACCGACCTTTGAATTGACGGTAAGCCACTCCTTTACGAAACCGACACAAGCGCTCCTCTGTAATCCAGCGAAAAATCGCCTTGGCATCCCCGGTAGACGAAGCCCCTTCCATCATGCCGAAGGCGGTCCTGGCATGTTCGATCAACAGGGCACACAGGTCCAAAGCCCGTTCGACGGTTGCTGTCTCGATCTCTGCTGGCGGTTTGCTGCCGTGTTGGACAAGATGGAAGGTCCCAGCGATCCGTAGCGCAGCACCGGGGAGCTTTGCTGACCAGTCCTGGATCGGCTCCAGATCTCCGTCCTCGCCTTGGCGTCGCTCGATCATTTCGGCAAACGCTTGCCATGAATCCAAGGCATCAAGGGTCAGTGTCAACCGCCTCGCAACTTCTCTTCCCTCGATGATCTGAGGAGAAATCGCCAGCAAGTCAAAGAATCCATCCCGGTATCTCTTAACTACCTCCTGGGGGATGTGATGCACCGCCCGCACATCGCGTTGACCGATATTCGAGCGCGGGACCGCAAACAGAAATCGGGCCAAGGTGCCATTGCCGCGGAATCGGCGTTTGCCACCGCTGGCCAGTTCAGCCAAAATTTCCGGTTGTACTGCCAAACCAAAGGTCAACGCAGGGGCGTCCAGATGTGCGGTCCGCCCCTGCCGATCCACCCGGACGGCCCGGCCGGCATGCCCCTGAAGAAAAATGTCAAGATTGGCCGAGCCGCCGCTATAGAGGCCAGCCATAACCTCGAAAATCCCACCCTCATCGGTCAGTACTGCCATACGCTCGCCATGGTCCACCAAAAGCGATTGCAACCGCTCCGGCGTAGTATCTCCAGTCCAGAGCCGGGGCGCGCACAACTCTTCGGGGGTTTCCCCTTCAACGCGTTCGATCTTTTGCAAGATTTCCTCAAGCCGCTCCTGGCTGTCGGCGTTGGCCGCATCCTTCGCCAGCTTTTCCTTACGTTTTTCGAGTGCATGGCGCTTGGCCGCAACCCGCCTGATCTCCGGTCCCAGCCGTTCAGTCTCAGCCCTTTCCCACTCGATAAGCGGCCCGGTCATCGCCGAAACAACAGCGGTTTTCCGGCTCCCCGGAGGAAGGGCTGTTGCCGTCCAAAGATTCAGGGGTTCACTGTATCCGCTATCGTGAGGGGCAACATCAAAGCGCTTTGCCACGGCCGTTGCCACAGCAGCAAGGCCCAGCAGGGCCGCCATTGCCGGCGGAGTCTGAGTGTTACAGGAAACGGCTTCGGTAAACTCGCCAAGCCAAGATGGAAGAAGTTCTGGAGGTATGTCGGGGGTATAGTTTTCATCAAAGAGCATGGGGCGTTCGGCCATATCGCCCTCGCTGCCGGATCCGCTCTCTATGGTACTTTCTTTGGCGGAGAGGCCCTCCAACTTGCGCGAGACAGCACGCTCAATACAAAGCCTCACCTCAGCAGTTCCTTTGAGACAGGCTAAGTCGTTGGCGTCGGTATCCTTGGGAGTGCGCTCCGCCCCTGTAAAATCGGGAACGGCCAGCAGGCCGTCAACAGCCTTGGCTGCCGTCGTCGCTTTTGCTACACCAGGATTGCCAGGGGTGCCATGGTCATCATCAGCCACGATTACCAGCTTCCAGTCAGGATACTTGGCCCGCAACACCTTACAGACCGGTAACAGGTTCCCCGCATTGAAGGCCACGGCCACAGCGTACCCGGTCACCTCATGCAGGGTGCAGCCGGTTGCCCACCCCTCGCAGACCAGCAAAGTCTTGTCCTTGGGTTTTCCGATACTTTGATAGTTGCCGGCAACCTCTGTCCCGGTCTTGAATTTCTTTGCCCCGTTTGAATCGATAAACTGCAAACCACACAAAACACCCTCTGCTCCACGAACCGGAATCAGCAGGGAATTCCGTAACTGTTTCGCTCCTTGGGGGGTTATCCCCTTTGCGACAACATATGGGTGTTGTGCATCCACCTCACGGGCAAGGCTCCACAACTCAGCCGATTTTTTCCGGCACTTGGCACGTAGCTCAGCAGTTTCCTGCTCTACCCGATCCCGATTCCGGCGTACCGTGGCAAGCCAAGCTTGGCGCTCTTTATCAGATCGCGGTTGCCTGGCCTGCCACACGTCATTAAAGCCCGTTCGCCAGCAGCCAAAAACACCGCCTTCTCCATCCTCGAAGAGCCGTGCCCAGCCACTTCTGTCTCCCCGTCGATCACTGGTGGCGAAACGAACCAGACGGCCTGGCTCCATATGGTCCGGAGCATGACCGAGAGCATTGAGGATGGTTTCTCGAAAGGCCATCATGGCCGGATCACTTTGCCAGTCAGTTTGACTTCACGAATCCGGCGATAAAGCCAGCCTCGATAGTTCGCCAGCCTCCGCACTTCCTGGACCAAATTTCCGGCAGCATATTTCGTAATTACGCTTTCTGTAGCCGCGGTCATGGGGAAGGTGAATTCAACCAAATCCACACCAGGTTGGATTACGGGCTTCCTGTCCAAGGCAACCATTAATGCTGCAGCCAACTCTATATCTGTAGTCGTAAACTCTAAGGGTCTCATTGTGCTTCTCCTCAATGCTCCTTGGAACGTTTTCGCAACCAATCAACCAAACTATTGGCAACGTAAGCCCTGCGATTGCCAATCTTGACGGACTTGGGCACCAACTCGCCCCGACTGGCCATGTTTGCCAAGGTCTTCCCGGCTATGATCCCACCCGTAAACTTCTTGACTTCGGGCGCTGCGACCAAGGTAGACGGCCATTTTTCCAACATGCTGTCAAAAATAGTTTCCATTCAGTTTCTCCTTCGCGTCGTTAATGCCCGGCGTCCCGGGGCGTTTTAGTGCCGCGACAGGAGGAGGAAACCATAAAAAAAGCCCCGGAAAAACCGGGGCCTTGCGCAAAACTGGGTTTAATTCATGAAAAACTGGGTTATTTCTTCGGCCTTCCAACTTTGGGAATGGTGCATTCTGGAAGAGAACTCTTTACCTCTGCGATAAAGAGTGATCGAGATATTTGGGTTTCGGGATGTCCTGCCAACCACCAATCAACCACACCCACCTGATGCCAATATTTACCTTCCCTCTCCAAACGTTTAATCTCGCTTACCACCTCATTGATACTTTGTCTTGTAGGCCTACGTTTGTTATGGCGCCTACCCGCCAAGCCTACCCCATGAAAATCTTTGCTGCTATCGGGTTTGGCATTTGGTTCAGAAATGCCCGTTTCTGTTGAATGCGGCAATGGTGGCGAGATTGGTTTCGCTGTCTCCTTGGTTTTTCTACTCGGCGACCCAAGTTCATTTTCCCATTTTTCTTCCCCCAGGAGAGCTTTCCCGACAGCCTGCAGATAATTATCCAAATCGCCACGAGTCACATATATGCGTGAGACATTGACAATCGGTTTCTCTCGTCCAGAGGGGATCGCGTAAAAAACTCCCTCTTTCTCAAGGAAGGAGACTTCCACTCTCCCGCGACTATCAGCGCGTATTCCGCGACTATTGAACAGCTCGAATAATCCGTGAAGGTCCCCGCCCACCTCCTCGCCACTTTCACCACGCCAATGTAGATAGACCCGGTCAAAAAATACAGACGGCTGCAAAACGGGCAACAGCTGATTGGTGATTGAGTCATTCTGTGGCTGCATAAGCGCCCAAAGTCCCGACAGGTCTATTTCAAGCAATTCGGCCACATGTTCCAACGACATAATTTCTTCCGAAGCGCAACAAAGCCTTCTCATATGGACTTCGCCCCACAGGTCATAAAAGCTGGCAAATTTCTCAGCATCGGAATAGGAAAAAGGGAACGCAAGGGCGGGGTTATCTCGGCTTTTCCAGGGGTGCGGCCGCAATACAGCTAATTCGTCCTCGGATAATAAATCTTCGAACATATCTCCTGCGGCAAGAAATACTCCTTCTTTCTTGACTTCAAAACGGTCAAGCACCTTTTTGAAATATTCACGAAAGTCCCGCTCCCCGAAAACGCGCTTATTCTTCATCCCCCGCACCTCCTGCAGTGCGCCCTGGTGAAAAGTTCGCGGGAAACGGGGCCAGGAAACCCCGCTTTCGTCTGGCCGGACTATCCCACGAATGTGGTCAATTTTTGTGGTGGTAAATCTCGATCCTCTCGGAAGGATTGAAAGGATCACTATTCGGCTTGAAAACTCTCACACAATGGACTTGGCGACCATATCGCTGCCGCCGCTCTTCCACAACCCGGCGCAGATAGCACAGAATTAGTATCAGGGCGATAACAACAGTTCCAATGATGAGCTTCATCTCTCCTTTTTCCGTTCCTTCAACCGTCGTTCAAGATTGTCGGCTCTTCGCCTCATTCTGTTCGCCGAAACGTGATTCCCTTTTGCCGCCAGCCTGGCCGCCATCACCCGTTGCCTTAAAATCGGCCGTTCTTCCTCCTGCAACAGCCGCTCCGCCTGGGAAAGTTCCCTATCATTCAGCAAAAACGCTCCCGGCCAATCCTCGGCAGACGGTAACACACTCTCTACGGCTTGTATGTGGGACTCCCCCTTATCCTTCAGCGCCTCAATAAACACAGCCAACTCTTCCCGTACCACTCGGCGCACGATCTCTTCAACCTCTTTAGCAGTGACCATTAAATCACTCCCTCCCAACTCTTTCCGGCGTGACGCTCAGATTCAGCCCCATGCCGTGCAGAATACTGGCCACCTTGGTATGCAGACAATCAAGAGGATAACAAAGAAGCCCCCTCCTAAAGTCTGACCATCCCATCTTTTATGCACTCTGCGACAAAATCTTCCCACACCTTTCTAATACGAATCTTTTCTCTAATATAATCCCATCCAATTTGATTGAGCTGGCGCATTTCAAATATAAACTCTTTTTCTACTTCGCTTACCTCAATGGACTTATCCCCCTCAGAAAAGATCGGTTGATCCAAACGCATATCTTTCCGTGAGAGCAGGGGGCTGCTCTTGCACTGTTCCTCGAGCTTTGATACCGTCGTTTCAGCCATAGCATACCTCCGATACAGGTTTGTCGTGGTTAGGCTCGGTCAAGGTGTTGCCGCACCTTGCCGGGCCGCTTAATTATCGATATATTGGGATCATCTCGCGTTACAGGAGCACTTCCTAAGCATTTCCTTCCTGTTTTTTGTTCTCGTCCGAATGAGCAACTACTTCGTCCAAAGCCTTGGCCGCCGCCCGCAACCGTTCCTCATGCGGGTGAACATACTTCTTTGTTTGTGCCAGTGAGGAATGCCGCAGCAATTGGCTGATGGTGTAAATATCCGCTCCCCCATCCAAGAGCCATGTAGCATAGGTGTGTCGCCAACTGTGAAAGGTCAACTTGTCCCGGCTGTCCTTTACGCCGTCGTTAAAACCAAGGTCGTCGATAACCCGCTGAACAGTATCGGAAACTTCGGTGATGACTTCTCCTTTGGTGTTGGTAAAGAAAAGCCCGATACCGGTGGGGTGACTTTCCTTCAGCCGCTTGAGCAGAGCAAAGGCCGTGTCGTTCAAAACCAGATACTGTGACTTTTTCTTTTTCGGCGTTTTAAGAAATATCTGCCGCCTGATTTCGTCGAAATGATCCACCTCCAGACGAAAGACTTCAGAGGCTCGCAGACCAGCAAACAAAGACACCATGGATATGTCATGCCATTGTGGAGAGCGCTTGGCCATTTTCTCAAAATACAAACCAGACTGTTCCTGAGTAAATGCCCTGGTCCGCTCGTTGTCGATCATGGGGAGGTTGAGTGTTTTTCGCCGGGGCGGCTGAATGTCCACGACACCATTGTCAAAGGCCATGTTCCATATCTGCATGATTATGGAAACAACGTAATGGACTGTGCGAGGCGATTTGGGAACCCGGATCATTTTACCGGTTTCAGGATCTTTCTTTAGATCGCCATCCAAGACCTTCTTCTGTAGCCGCTTAAAATCCAGGGGCTTAATCTCACGGATAACTTTGTCCCCCATCGACGGTTTAATCCACTTTTCATAAAGGGCTATCTCACTGCCAACCGTTCGCGGCTTTTTGCTGGTGCGGGCTACCTCCAGGTAGGAATCATAAAAATACAGGTTCAGAGTGGTATTGCGCCGCCTTGCTTCCATCTCCATGGCGGTCCTCTGGTGCTCTGCCTCTGCCTCTTCCTGCTGCCGTTTCTCTTTTTCTTCTCGGAGGGAAGTCGGACCCTCCCCCGCCTTTGTGTTCGCCCTGAATTCCTGTATCTTCAATTCGGCGTCCAGCTCGGTCTTTCCTTCCGATGCCCAACCGAAAACCTCCTTGCGGGTTTCACCGCTGATCGTGTACCTGAGAACGAATTGGCGATCCTTACGGACACCGTTCTTGCGGGTCGGGTGTTCGATGAAAAAGACCCCCCTCCTCCCGGTCGGCTTCAAATTGTCCTTTGCCATACTCACCTTCATTGGGGTACAAGATGGGGTACAAGATTTTTCGGGAAACTAAAGGAATATTAGGGACACCTCAGGATGAAGACTATCGATAAATTATTGAAATGTCAAGAAACAATAGACATTATGGGAAGCAAAGGGAAACAACCACCACTTGAATGGCATTCAAGAGGTCGGCGGTTCGATCCCGCCTAGCTCCACCAAAGAAATCAAGGACTTACGGCAATTAGCTGTAAGTCCTTTTTCTTTGCAAAAGTCCCGGAGAACCAAAAAGCGTACAAGGAAAATTATTCCATGTCTCGCCTGGCTTTTTCCTACCCCCCACCCAACCTCTCCTAATTGAGCTGCCTTCTCCTTCCTTTATGTCAGAGTTTGCGAGACTCCCGCTGTTACGCCCATCCCTTCCCGACGAAAAACCGACGTAACTTGACAGACATCACCGCATGCACTCCGCCAAGCAAATATTATAGAGAGGAGAATCTCGACCACCTATGGCGATTCATGATCGACGATATTTTTGAAAAAATTGAAGTGTGGCACGCGACCTTAAGTGAACGCCACACTTGTGTGGCATGCCACATTTTTGGCGGTCTAAAACGACCACAATGTCGATATTCTATCGAAAAAATAAAACTAACATCATCTTAAGGGCTTGCCTAAGGCCTTAATCTTACAAGGTAATATAAATGCAAAAGCTTGGATGTCGTGTTAGCGGGAATTATGTTGCAGCCAGTGGTGTGATACTTGAATAAGTTAGGGCCCAAGCTGGCAGTTTTGGTTTTGAGAATCATTTGCCACAGATCCCTGCGGGATGCTGGGTTGCCGAAGAGAGAAATGCAAACATTGAGAAGACAACGTCCACATTTGACCAAAGATGGGCGCTTTTTATTTATCTCTTTAAAATGGAATTTTGCCTTGAAAGCAGGTTTTCTTGGCATACCGAGGAGTTAAGTATGTATCATCGGTTGCTCAATATCTTTATTGCTTCACAGGATTCTCAACTCGATACGATTCTCAAGAGGGTGAAAGCCGAGGAAAGGTTTTCCCACAGTTTTTATTGCTCCCCCAATGTCGATGAAATCGACTTGAGCGACTACTCTGTCATTATCCTTGATTTCGAAACCGTTGGACCGGAGTTCTTGGAGCGTATTGAGGCATCCAAAGGTGACCAGGTTGTCGTGATAGGTTGTTTTACTTCCGCCGACTTTCCTGTTCTGGCAGAAAATCACCACCTCTTTGACCAGGTCTGGATCAAGCCTTTTGCTGAAGATAAGCTCCAGGCCTCCTTTGCCGGGATTTTGAAGCATCTCAAAGAGCGGGAAGATAGCATCCTTGGCCAAAAATATCTGAATACCCTGATAGACAGTCTGCCCGATCTGATTTGGTTCAAAGATGCGCGGGGGTCTCACCTGAAAGTCAACGACAGTTTCTGCCGTGCCGTCAATAAGACCAAATCTCAGATAGAAGGCCGCGGGCATTACTACATCTGGGATATTGAACCTGATGAATACGCCCAGGGGGAATATATTTGCCTGGAGTCTGAAGAAACTGTTCTCAACAAAAAGGAAACCTGCCTGTTTGATGAAACGGTAAAATGCGGTGATGATCTTCGAAAGTTTAAAACCTATAAATCACCGATCTTTGACACCGACGGTGAAGTAATCGGAACAGTTGGATTCGCCCATGATGTGACCGACCTGCAGAACTTGCTAATCGAGTTAAATATTTTGATTGAGGGGCTGCCTTTTGCCGTCATGGTGACCGACAAAGACAGGACCATTACGAGTGTTAACCAAAAATTTATTGACATCTTTGCTCTTGACCGAACCGAGTTCATTGGTAAAAAAGTTGACTTTTTTATCGATGAATCCAAACCATATACTCGCAGTAAAAAATGGCTTATCGAGAGGGAGGGAGAAGGAACGCTGCTTGTTTCAAAGAATAAAGTTCTAAAAATTCATGATGAAAAGCTGCTGGATGTTTTTGGCGGGCTGGCTGGCCATGTGTACCTTTTTGTGGATGTTACTCTTGAGCACCAACACAAAAACAGGCTGCTCATCGATGCCAACACCGATCATTTGACCAAGCTGAATAACAGGCGCAGTCTTCAGGATTTTATGCGGAAAACCCCGTGTCAGACGGGTAAGACACTATTGCTCGTGGATCTTGATAACTTTAAGGAAGTCAATGATCAGTATGGTCACGATGAAGGAGACAGACTACTGGTCGCCTTTTCCGATTTGCTGCAGCAGTTGTTTCCCGCTGAAAATCTTTTTCGTCTTGGTGGCGATGAATTTGCCATCCTGCTTCCCCAGGTGGAAGGTGGGGATTGCCCAAAACCATACGCAGAGCAACTGTTGACAGGGTTTGCAACAAAAGTTGTCCAAAGGTTCCCGCATACCAATATTTCTCTAAGTATCGGGGTTGCCGTTGAAGCCGGTGATGGAGGCTTCGGGGAATTGTTCAAAAAGGCGGATATGGCCTTGTATGACTCAAAAAAAGCAGGGGAAAGTGCCTACACTGTTTGGAGCAATTAACCTGTGATTCAGTCTGCCTTTTGGAGAAAAAGGTACATGCCTCCATATTTCCCACCACTCACGATTAACAAAACATCAAACGGCCCAATTTTCTGGAAACAGGTTGGGCCGTCTAATCTTTTGTTCTATGTTGGTTCTCAGGTCATTTAAGAAGCATATCGACGCAGTGCCGATATCGTTGAGTGTAAGCCCAGGTTCTCATGCTGTATCCCGATCCCGCTCGACAATCATAGCCAGACCGTTTCCGCCACCCATGCACAGAGTCGCAAGCCCCCTTTTCAAATTCTGATCCTGCAGGGCATGCAGCAGGGAGACCAGAATTCTGGCGCCGCTGGCGCCGATGGGGTGTCCCAGAGCCACCGCCCCACCGCGAATATTAAACTTTTGCAAATCGATGCCCAGCTCCCGGAGCACGGCCAGGGAAGCAACGGAAAAGGCTTCATTGTGCTCCACCAGGTCGATATCGGCCATGGCAATACCGGCTTCAGCCAGCAGCTTTCCAACAGCCGGGATCGGCGCTTCCATCACGTCCTCCGGAGGCACCCCGGCCGTCGCGCAATGGGTAATACGAGCCACCGGCAGCAGCTTCAGTTCTTTTGCCCGGGAAGCCGAAGCCACCACCAGGGCCGCGGCGCCGTCAGCAAGTTGAGAACTGTTGCCGGGAGTTAGAATCCCGTTTTCCCGAAAAACGGGAGATAGACGAGCAAGCCCTTCCAGGGTGGTATCGGCCCGTATGCATTCGTCGCTGGTGAAAGGTATGCCGTCGACGGATACCGGTACGATCTCCCGGTCAAATTTCCTTTCCCGCTGCGCCCTGGCCGCCAACTGTTGGCTGCGCTGGCTGAAGCTATCCGCTTCTTTCCGGGTCAGGCCGTATTTCTCGGCCGTCCTCTCCCCGGTCTCACCCATCTGGATTTTATGGAAGGCATCGAGCAGACCATCGTGCAGCATGGCATCCACCAGGGGAGCATTACCGGCCTTGATCCCCCGGCGCAGTCCGTGCAGCAAATGGGGTGCGGCACTCATGTTCTCCATGCCGCCGGCCACGACGAGGTCAGCTGCGCCGGATTTTATCGCTTGAGCGGCCATCATCACCGCTTTCATGCCGGAGCCGCAAACCATATTGACGGTTACTGCCCCGACCTCAACAGGGAGACCGGCCAGGACGGACGCCTGCCGGGCAGGATTTTGCCCCAATCCGGCTGAAAGAACGTTGCCCATGATAACCTCATCCACAACAGAGCCCTGAACACCGGCTTTTTCCAGAGCCTTTTCAATAACGGCGGCACCGAGGCATGGAGCGGGAATATTCTGAAGTGTTCCGCCGAATTTGCCGATGGCGGTACGAACCGCGCTGAGAACAACGATTCTTTCTGACATATGGTGCTCCTGTGCTGACGGGTCCTGCAAACCTTCCGGCTCAGGTTTATGCCGGTTTCTTTAATTTGCGATGTTAAAGTCACAACCGGCGCCCGTCGATTTATATTTGGGCAAGTATCCCTTCCCTCTTTCAAATATTCTACACCAGATCACCTTTCTATTTTTTGTCCCCAGCACCATTTTAAGTAAGAAATGCAGCACTTTAAAAATCGTTGCAGCTTTTTTCCGCGATAAAATATGAACTCACCCGATTAGACCAACGCCATTTTCCTGGTTATGGATCGCGTTAGCTGTGGCAGTTGCAAAACTGTTCGTACAAGCCATGTCTGGGATGGATGCACTAATCCAAGGGTGCCAGAACACCAAATAATACTACGGTTTTTAAAGGACGATTTTGAGGCCCAGGGATTCTCCTGGTTAAACATTCGACGTGGCCTGCCAAGTGAGGCAAGTCATTTATGATATATTAAATACATGCGAAACATGGAATGACATGATCATGCTGTAAGGCAAAAACCGCGGAGGAAGTGGTGGTTGCTTTAACAAACCCGGAAAAGAGACCTTCAAGTCAACAACAACGCTGGTTTCAGTTTGTAAGTGAACTACAAAAACGCCCATTGTTGGAATTCCCTAGAGTGTGGGAAACCTACCAGGAAATTTACCCCGACTTTGCTCAAAACCCCGCCCAGGCCATTGCCTGGCGACCCTCAGCCGAAACAATTTCCACGACCAATATTTCCAAATATATGGCCGAAACGGGTCATAAGAGTTATAACGATCTTCATCGCTGGAGCGTCACAGACCCTGTGAAATTTTGGGCAAGCGTCATTGACGAACTCGGTATCCGCTTTCAAACCCTGCCGGAAAAAACTTTAAGCATGCAGGATGATCCGGAACAGGCACGCTGGCTCCCCGGAGCCAGGCTCAATATCGTCGACAGCTGCTTTAAGGCTCCTGCCGATAAAACGGCCCTAATCAGTGGAAGTGAAGGGAAACAGGGCCTGAGCGTTACAACCTACGGCGAGCTCAACGAGCTTGTTGACCAGGTCGCCTCATCACTGCATAAACTCGGTTTCCGTCCTGGGGATGCTATCGCCCTTTACCTGCCGATGACCGCCCAATGCGTTGCTGCCTATCTAGGAATTGTCAAGGCCGGCTGTCAGGTCGTTTCCATTGCGGACAGTTTTAGTCCCGGCGAACTAAAAAAACGCCTCGAGATCAGCCGCGCCTCCGGAATCATCACCGTCGACCAGATGAAACGCGGCGGTAAATTCATTGAGTTATACAGCAAGGTCAAAGCGAGCCAGGCACCACCTACGGTGGTCATATCCGCTCAAGGCTCCCCGCCAAAGCTCCGAAAGGGCGATCTTCTCTGGACGGACTTTCTGAAACAAGGCGACGGGAACGGGACCTGGCACGGCCCGCCCGAAACATCGATCAATATTCTCTTCTCTTCGGGAACGACCGGTACGCCCAAGGCGATCCCCTGGACCCATTTAACGCCGATCAAGGCCGCCATGGACGGCTACTTTCACCAGGATATCCATCCGGAAGATATCATCGCCTGGCCAACCAATATCGGCTGGATGATGGGGCCCTGGCTGATTTTTGCATCCCTGATCAACGGCGCCACCATGGCTCTATTCGATGGCCGGCCGACCACTTTGGACTTCTTGCGTTTTATCACAGAAGCAAAGGTCTCTATCCTTGGCCTTGTTCCCGCGTTGGTTCGCTCCTGGCGGGCCGAGAATTCCAACCTGGACCTGAGGGGGATCAGGCTGTTCAGTTCAACCGGGGAGGCTTCCAACCCTGAGGATTACCTCTGGTTGATGAGCCGCAGCGCTTTTCAGGCTCCGGTCATTGAATATTGTGGGGGGACTGAAATCGGTGGCGGATACATCACCGGTACCATGGTTCAACCGGCTACACCATCCCTCTTCACGACCCCTGCGCTCGGTATCGACTTCACAATTCTGGGCGATGACCAGCACCCTGTTGGAAAAGGACAAATGGGCGAAGTGTACCTCAAACCGCCATCGATCGGGTTATCACAATCCCTGCTGAACGCAGACCACCATCGTGTTTACTTTGCAGACTGCCCTGAATCCGCGGACGGCAAAATCTTACGCCGCCATGGAGATCAGCTTAGAGTGCTTGGCAACGGCTTTTACCGTGCCGAGGGACGCTGCGATGACACCATGAATCTTAACGGCATCAAGGTCAGCTCAATCGAACTGGAAACGGTAATAAACCGCCATCCGGCCATTCAAGAGAGTGCGGCGGTGTCGCTGGAATCGCCGCAGATCGGCGAGAAATTGTTCCTGTTTGCCGTCGCCCCGACTGAAACCGATCCCGATCGCCTCAAGCAGGAATTGAATCGCCTGCTGGCGGATCAAGTCAATCCGCTATTCAAGATCCACCAGGTTGTGATGATCGATGAACTGCCACGAACAGCATCGAATAAATTGATGAGACGCAGTCTGCGGAATCGTCTCGAGGAGGCCAAGTCATGACAGATAAAATGCAGAATCCTTGCAGCGATTCGCCGACGACCCAATTGAACCTGAATATCCGCGGGCTGGCTCCTTCGGCAACTGTCACCATTAATGACCTGTCCAACCAAATGCAAAAAGAGGGGCGGAAAGTCTACAAACTCGGCCTTGGACAGTCACCCTTTCCGGTTCCTGAGCCCGTTGTCGATGAACTGCGCCTCAACGCCCACCAAAAGGCCTACCTGCCGGTGAGAGGGCTGCCGGCATTGCGCGAATCTATAGCAGCGCACCATCGGCGGATTTTCAAGATAGATTGCTCCGCCGATGATGTTTTGGTGGGACCGGGATCCAAGGAGTTAATGTTCCTGTTGCAGTTGGTGTATTACGGCGACCTGGTCGTGCCGACTCCGGCCTGGGTTTCCTACGTGCCTCAGGCGCAAATTATCGGTCGCCACGTCCATCTGGTACGTACACGTTTCGAAGATGGCTGGCGTTTAACCGCTGAACAGCTCGATTTTCTCTGCCGCATCGATCCAAGCAGGCCACGCATCGTGGTGCTTAATTATCCATCGAACCCAACCGGTACCACCTACTCCCGTCAAGAATTAAAAGACCTCGCTGAAGTGGCTCAGGAATATCGCCTTATTATTCTTTCGGACGAGATTTATGGCCAATTGCATCACGAAGCAGCCCATGATTCGATCGTTCCCTTTTACCCCAAAGGAACGATTATTTCCGGCGGATTAAGCAAATGGTGCGGTGCAGGAGGATGGCGGCTCGGCTTCTTTGTTTTTCCCCGTTGCATGCGCTGGCTTCAGGACGCCATGGCAGCCGTGGCCAGCGAAACGTACACCTCGACTTGTGCCCCCGTTCAATACGCCGCCATCAAAGCGTTTGAAGACAATCCGGAAATTGACCATTATTCCTTCCAGGTCAGAAGAATTCTCAAGGCATTAGGCCAACACCTCAGCGAAACCCTGACAAAGGCCGGAGCGCGTGTCATTGCTCCTGAAGGAGGTTTCTATCTGTTTCCTGACTTTAGTATGTTTGCCGAACAATTGCGTGAGCGAGGGATTACAACCAGCACTGAATTATGCAGGCGGTTGCTCTCCGAAACAGGCGTGGCCGTCCTTCCGGGACAGGAATTCGGTCAACCCCCGGAACAGCTTTCCTTACGAATCGCATACGTCAATTTCGATGGCGCCAAAGCACTCAAATCGATCGAACAGTTGCCCGGCGATACGCTTCCGGATGTTCAATTCCTCAGAGACTGTTGTCCGGACACCCTTCGGGGCATAGAGCTTCTGATAGAATGGATAACGAAAGAATAGCGTCAATTGAAGTGCTTTCCTATGATCTAAAATGGGTCGACATCCTATAAATTTACGACTATTTTCAAAATTCCCCATGAGAGAATTCGCCATGTAAGATAACCGCCGGGAGCAGAACTGACACCTTTATGGACAGGAGTGCTTATGTTTAAAGTAATCCCAAATGGCGCGAACCGGCTAGACATTGAACTGAGTGGAAAGCTGGATGCGGAACAAATGAAAACAGCGCTTGATGAGCTTGTCAGAAAATCGGAAAACATTGAAAATGGCACGATGTTGTATGACGTTATCGATTTTCATCTTCCGTCACTGGGTGCAATAGCCATTGAATTTTCTCGCCTGCCATCGATGTTTAAGTTTATGAAAAAATTTAACCGGGCAGCGGTATTAACCGATAAGGCCTGGATACAGAAAGTAAGTGAATTTGAGGGCATCTTACTCCCGGGCCTGGAAATTAAAGCCTTTAATCGGGATCAAAAAGAAGAAGCGGAGTCCTGGTTGTCAAATTAGAGGGGGAAGTCGCCTGAGGCTAGATATAACTTCAACGCTTGGAATGTCCCGGCACTCAGGCTGGTTTTTTGATACGTCAATAGGAAAAAACATGACCCTTGAAGATCTCTGGAGCAGATTAGCCACCCTGGAAGCCGAATCCGGGATAAAATGCGGACGCTCCGGCAAGTGCAATTCCGACTGTTGCCGCCCCTCCGTCGGCGGGGGCGAACCCGGCGTCACCCCTCCCGAGATCGAATTGATCCATCGCTTTTTGGTAAAGCAGGGGAATTTTCGTTTTTATGAAGCCGGCAGCGATTCCTGTAAATTTCTGGGCAAAAACGGCAAGTGCCGAATTTATCCGGTCAGGCCAATCGACTGCCGGGTCCATTTCTGCATAGATGAGTCATTAGCGAGTCAGCCCAATCACAAGGCAGCCGACCTGGTGGCAGACTACCACTCTTGCCATGAAACTGCTTTTAGCAACACAGAACTGATTGATTTATTCAAATTTCATGGGGAATAATAAAATCTGCCTTTTAGCTGACTGAAATAAAAACGCTCTATTTCTCCGGCGAAGACAAAATAAACCCATTACACGCCTTGTACCCCTTTTACGGAACATATATACTCGGCACCACTAACGTCCCGCAAGCTGACCAGTAATCCCCTATTTAAAGCACTTCTGCCCCATGACCTTGCAACAACATTCCTTTACCGTAGACCATTTCGATCCCCTGATCCTGTTTCATTATCTGGCTCCCGATGGACCGGGCTTTCTGGAGAGTCCCGAACCGACTCCCCGTACCGGCCGCTATTCCATCGTCGCCCTGCGGCGAAGCGAGTCCTACCGTCTCAATGAAGAGGGCCTGAGCCTTTTGCAGCACGGGATCGAAACGGCCTTGTCCGGCGATCCGCTTGAAACTATGGCCGACATCCTTGAACGACGACGCCTGCCAGGCAAAACTTCCGTCCCCTTCTGCGGCGGATTCTTCGGCTATTTCGGCTACGACCTGGCCGGCTGGCTGGAAGAATTGCCGCGCCTGGCCAGGCGCGACCGTCCATTGCCCGCGTTGTGGCTTGACTGGGTCGACCTCTGCGCCGTCTACGACCACCAAAACGGAATGGTCACGCTGAGTTCCCTGAGTCCGGGTGACGATCTGCTCGCCCTTGAACAGGAAATTCGCACCACCCTGGAGCAAGCATTGCCGCCATCAGGACAAGCATCCACCGAAGCACCGGAGGCGATCCTGCAACAGGCAGAGTTCGAGAAAATGGTGCGGCGGGCCAAGGATTACATCGCCGCAGGCGATATCTACCAGGCCAATTTATCGGTGCGCTTCGACGGCCGGTGTTCCCTGTCCAGCACCGAACTCTATGCCCGATTAAGGCGCGTCAATCCCAGCCCCTTTGGCTGCCTGTTGCACACCCCTCATCTCGATATCATCTCCTGTTCTCCGGAGCGGCTGGTATCCCTGCACGGCACCACTGCCGAACTCCGGCCTATCGCCGGAACCCGGCCCCGGGGCTATTCGCCCCCGGAAGATATACGACTCGGCGAAGAACTGCTCGGTCATCCCAAAGAGCGCGCCGAGCACATCATGCTTCTCGACCTGGAACGCAACGATCTCGGCAAAGTCTGTCAGGCCGGCAGCATCGAGGTTGATGAATTGATGACCCTGGAGCGCTATTCGCACGTCACCCATATCGTATCCAACGTACGCGGCATTTTGCGAGATGATGCCGGTCCCTTTGACCTGATCCGCGCCACCTTCCCCGGCGGCACCATTACCGGAGTGCCGAAGAAACGCTGCATGGAGATCATCGAAGAGCTGGAACCGGTCGGTCGCGGCACCTACACCGGCAGCGCCGGCTATATCAGCGCTTGCGGCACCATGGATCTCAATATTTTAATCCGGTCTTTTCAGAAATTTGGTGACCAGCTGACCTATCAAACCGGCGCCGGCATTGTGGCCGATTCAGTACCGGAACGGGAATGGCACGAATGCCTGAGCAAAGGTGCGGCCCTGCGCCAGGCCCTGGAGAAACCATGCTGATTTACAATCTCAACGGCCAATTCGTCGATACGGACAAGGCAAAACTGGCCTGCAACGACAGCGCAGTTCTCTTTGGCGACAGTCTGTTCGAAACTTTCAAAGTCCAGAACGGGCATATCCAATTCCTTGAGGAACACCTCGATCGACTGGAACTGGCGGCCCGCCTGCTCAACTTCCCTTGTGATCGAGCAGCCCTGCGCAGCGCCCTGTTGGCAACCGTTGAACGTCACGCCGATCCGGTTATCCGACTGCGCCTGACCCTCAGCCGCGGCCCGATGGCTGGCCTGGCCCTGCCAACTGCCGATTCCGGCCATTTCTTCCTCAGCGCCAGCCCCTACCGGGAGCCGGATTCCAACGCGCGGCAACAAGGCGTGGCCTGCGTCTTCGCCCCCAACCGGCGGGTCAACCCCCTCTCCCATTTGCCGCAACTAAAACGGGGAAACTACGCCGATTGCCTTTACGCCGCTGACTACGCTCGCCGCAACGGAGCGCGGGAGGCCCTCTTCCGGACGGAGGACGGACATGTACTGGAGGGTGCCACCAGCAACCTGTTTATGATCAAAAACGACACCCTGTTCACCCCTCCCGCCGGCGAACTGGTCTTGGCCGGCATCATCCGCCGCCAAGTACTGCTGGCCGCCGTGGACTTGGGTCTGCCCGCCAAAGAGCAGCCGATCCCGGCTGATGAACTCTTTAACGCCGACGAAACCTTCCTGACCAACTCACTGGTCGGCCTGCTGCCTGTCGCCCAAATTGAAAGCAGACAGATTAAACGCGGCCCCTTGACAGCGCGCCTGGCAACAGCAGTAGACGAGGCTGCAGGAACAAACCCGGCGGCTTAAAACGACATCGGCAGAAAAAATACCTGAAGTCCCCTGAAACGTCTTGACCGACTCGATTGTTATCTCTATAATTCACCCACTTTGCCGAAGTGGTGGAATTGGTAGACACGTCGGTCTCAAAAACCGATGGGCTTTGCCCGTGCCGGTTCGATTCCGGCCTTCGGTACCAAATTTACTTCCACAGCGTTCCGCAGTGGTTCAAAAAGCCCTCTAAACAGAGGGCTTTTTCCTTTCTTTAGTCCACACACTTCCATTAAATTCCATTGACAACCACAAATCTTAGGGGTACTAGTAGGGGTAAGAGGCGTAAAAACTGAAAGTTCCTACCCCTAAAGATGGAGGTTGGACGATGGCCCGAAAAACCTTTCCCCTGACTGATACGGAAATCCGACAAGCTAAAGCCAATGACAAGCCCGTCAAATTGTTCGATGGCGAAGGGCTTTATCTACTAGTCAGCCCCAACGGCAGCAAGGGCTGGCGCCTTAAATACCGCTTCAACGGCAAGGAAAAGCTTATCTCTTTTGGGACATACCCCAACGTTTCCCTAGCAGAAGCACGGGCAAAAAAGATCCAAGCCCGAGAAGACCTTGCAAACGGGAAAAACCCCTCCCTACTAAGAAAAGCGAAAAGACAAGAAAAGGAAGAACGCCAGGAAAACACCTTCAAGCGACTGGCTGAGGAGTGGCATGGGAAGCAATCCACCCTTGCTGCCAAGACACGTGACATGACCAAAAGACGCTTGGAATTGGATGTGTATCCGAGCATAGGGGGCATTCCAGTTTCGGACCTTACCCCTAAGATGATCTTGGAAGGGGTACTTCGCCCGATGGAGAAAAGGGGCGTTATTGAACTAGCCCATCGGACAAAAAGCATCGTGTCCCGAGTTCTCCGGTACGGAGTAGCATGCGGATATGTGGAGCGGGATGTCACTGCGGACCTGCGGGGCGCACTTGCTCCGTATGAACGAAAACACCTTGCCGCCTTAACTGACCCCAAAAAGGTTGGTGGCCTGCTGCGGGCTATTGATGAGTTCGAGGGCGCCTTTGTGGTTCAACTGGCCCTTCGGCTACATCCTTTGGTTGCTACCAGACCTGGAGAACTGCGGCACATGGAATGGTCTGAGATCAATTTTGAAGAGAGAACGTGGTGCATCCCATCAGGCAAAATGAAGATGAAAAATCCCCACATCGTACCGCTATCACAACAAGCAGTGGCGATCCTACAGCAACTCCAGCCCTTAACCGGATATGGGCAATATGTTTTCCCTTCCGTACGCTCAACGGCCAGACCGATCAGCAACAACACCCTCAATGCAGCCCTTCGTCGGATCGGCTACAGTTCTGAGGAAATGACCTCACACGGTTGGCGAGCTGTCTTCCGCACCTTGGCCGACGAGATTCTTCAGGAGAGAGTTGAACACATCGAGCAACAGCTTGCCCACCAGGTGGCTGACACCTTAGGCCGGGCCTACAACCGAACCCAGTTCCTTGCTGAGCGACACGCCATGATGCAACGATGGGCCGATTATCTTGAGGGGTTGAAGTCTGGGGCAAAAGTAATACCGTTGCGAAATAAGACTGCTTGAAATAAGCGGCCCGGAGAGGTGCGCCAACACCTCAACCGAGCCTAACCACAACACACCTGAACAGGAGGTATGTCATGGCTGAATTAAGCGTACAAGAAGCGTGCTCAACTATCAATGGGAGAGCAAGAGATTTACTTGCAGTGTTTCAAGACCTGTCCGCTGAAGACCAAGAGTTTGTTCTGCGGATAGCACAGCGGCGGCGCCATACTCAACAGACTATTGTTGAGGTCGATCCTGACAGCGAAGAGGGTCAACTTATTAACTTTTATCGAGGATCGATAGAAGTCCTCAAGCGACTGACCTTCGAAACCGCTGAAAGTTCCCACATGGTTTCCGTCGGCACAAGAAAGGATCCGGAGCGAGGTGCCAAGAATCCAAAAAGAGCTACTGACACTTAAAGGACTGATGCAAAAGTTCGGTATTGGGAAGACCAGTGCCTACAAGATGACGCTCGACCCTTCTTTCCCCAAGCCCGTAGTGTCGCCTATCTATAGCGGCAGGGTTTGGCGAGAGGCGGATGTGGACGAGTGGGTAGCCAATCTGCCGACCGAATAGAAAGTCTGCGGGCTCTCTTGCCTCATTTGCCCTGCCCCTCTTTTATTTAACTGGCTGAGCCAGGATGCATTCCCCATGGAGACCCCACATGAAAGAAATTGTTATCCAAACCCCGAACCGCTTCTTAGGCCTCACTGGATTGGCCGAGAAGTTCGGTGGATGCTCAACCACCACGGCATATCGTATTTCGCAGAGCAAGGACTTCCCCGAAAAGATAAAGCTGCCGACCAACGCAACCGGTTGGTATGAGCCCGAAGTCGATGCCTGGATTTTAAGACAGGAGCGAGTGCCCAACGGTAGCCATTCAGGCAGCAAGCGAGGCCTTCACTTACGTGGAAATGGCCGTCGCGCAGAACAATTAGGGCAAAGTACTAAAAACTTAAAATAGCGGGTGAGGAGAATGGACGAAAAACCAGAAAGTAAAGCCAAGGTTATTGCTTTTCCGCCACTGATTGTCACGACACGGATGATCAAGGATGTTGCGGGCATCAGCAAGGGCACGGCTCTGAAGCTCGAAAAGCAGGGCAAGTTCCCGAAGCGCCGGAAAATCCAGGGGGCTGACCGAGTGGGCTGGGCATTGAGTGATATTCGGCGGTGGGCTGAATGCCTGCCTTTTGTCGAGGAAGACTGAGCAACTTCTTTGTAGGCAGTGGGTCTATAACCAAAACATTAAATAGAAACCACGGAACATCAAGGGGTTGGGCATCTTCGCCCAGCCCCTTTTCCTGTTTGCTCGGGCGTTCGGGGTGGACTCAGGGGTAGACTTTGCACGATTAAAGCACTTGCCATCCCTTAATCCGACAACAACAAAGTGTGCCGGGCCTAGATTAGAACAGTTGACACGCCTGCTGATTTATCGATACTAACTGAGTCAATTCTAATACAGAAATCAACTCAAAGGGCCGAGAGGGGGCAGTCATGTCGATCGCTAGATATATACTCGTTTTAGGGGCTCTCTGTGTAGCCCTTTCCGCATGCGCAAGCACCAAAATGACCTGCTTCAGTGATCCTTCTTTCCAGGGGGCGCAGTTCAGCAATTTCGTTGTCCAGGTTGCTAACGGCGATCTAGAGGCCCAGTCGTTGATTTCTTCAAAAGCCTGCGAGGCGTTATCTGCCGAAGGTGCCCATTGCACACCTGCCTTGGAGGTTTTCCCACCAACTCGGACCTTTTCCAATCAAGAGAAGGCTGATCTTTTACGGTCAAAGGATGTGGATGGTTATCTGGTAATAATTCTCGGGGGAGGGTCAAGCTCCAGCCAGTACATTGGTAGCCAACACTTTGGAACCGTGAACGTCTATGGCAATACTGCAACTGGAAGCGGCGGGAGCGTTCCGATATATGCCTTTACCCGAATGGAAGGCTATGACCTGGTCTTGGTGGATACGGAAACATTACAGAAAGCGTGGGTGGGCGGAGCGCGAACCTCTGGCAGGGGCTTGCTCAACATCACAGATAATGTTTTTGCATCAAGCCTTGGCCATGAACTGGCAGACTCGCTTAAAGAGGCTGGTCACCTGTAGGCTTAACCAAACTTCAATTGGAACTCGGCAAACCTTGAGGGCGCACAGTGGCGCCGTCAAACCCTCGGTCTATTGCGCCGGTTTTTTAAGCTGGAGTCAGATGCCCCCCGATACGTTACCTTGCCTTAGTGTAAGGCCGGTTGGTCTGTCTCGCTGGGATCCTTTTTTGCGTAAAGTCTCAGGATAGCTTAGAAAAAGAAGATTAGCTGGTGGGCGCTATTGCCGCAGATTGGGCAATGAGCTGGTCGAAAGAGGAAGGGATTTTTCCATTTGTCAACAGCCTAGCAAAGACGGCGTATACATCCTTTTGCCCTCCCTCTTTACGCAGGCTGTGCTCATCATTCATCCATGCGTAGATGATGGCCTGCCTTCGGCTATCAAAACGAAAGAACAACCTATAGCGGGGAGGCAAGCCTCCCTTTTTAACACGTCGCCAAGACCTGTGGTTAGGGCCAAGTTTTTTGCCCATCCGGTATTTTTTATGGTCGGGGTTTTCAGGTACATCTGAAAAAACGGCCCTGCGGACAGCGGCCAACAACTTTGTTTTTGGATGGGATTTATAGCCTTCTGGGTCTTTTTCTCGCAGAACCAGAACTTCGTCAACCAGTCGATTAGCGATAGCTCTAAAGAACTCGAAGTACAGTAAGTTCCACCCATTGACGTTCATCACTTAATCAAGCTCCACACCAGCTATCAGATCATCAATCAAGGCGAGTTCGTCCTGAGTCGGGGCACTGATCGTCTCACCAGACTCCTCAATGCTTTGATCGATTGTATTCAAGAACTCGACTAGTTTCTGGTCAAAGATCTCAATGGAAAAGTCCTCTAAAAACTCCTCGGGGATTCCATAGGCCTGGATAATATCATCAAAGTCGTATTCAAGGGCACCTGTATCAACACCCTCTCCGAAGACATCGAAAACAAAGGTCATTGGATCGTTGTCTTCAGGGGCAACTAGCTCACCAGATTCCCATCCACAGAACGCATTAGCGTTTAGATGGTCAATAAGTGCACAGACAACTTCACTGAATACCTGAATATCAACACGGTATTTGTTAAGCTTAGCAATTGCGGCATCAACTACCTTTTCCAGAAAATGGATCTTGTCCGGGAACAATTTACCCCATGCTTCAAGATGTTTTTTGGCTAAGTCAAAACGGCCCAGATAGGTAGCATACTCAATGGTTACACTTAACCACTGTGGATCTGCGACTCTTGCCTGATGGGCTTCAAAAGCTCGAATATAAGCCTCTTTACGTAGCCCCACTCTTCTCAATGAAATAGCAAAATTGCCAATCAAATCTGCACTGTGGCCAGAAATCTCAATGGCGTTTTGGTGACACCTGTGCATTTCCGGCAGATTTTTCTCCAGACAAGCCAAGGCACCACGAGCATTCCAATACTGCTCGGGCTCAGAATTCAGTAACCCCTTCGCCTCCCTTTTGAATTTTTCCAAAGAGAAATTATCAATGGGATTCTTGAAAGAATAGCGCCCGAACTGCGCAATTAGCTCTGCAGATTTAGTCTTAGGTGCAGGGGCCATTTGGTCCACCAACCTTCAATTAACAGGAAAGCTCCAAGTCAAAAGCAAAAGAAGTAAACGTGCACACTCTGCCATGGTTGATAAGAGAAAATCAACAAAAACCATCTACGGTGATCATATATGCCCGTCAAAATATAACCTAAATTGTCCTCTTGTCAAAAAACTTTGTCACCCAGACACCAATAAGTCAGGCATAAGCCATTATGTAACAGTAGCTTAAAGATAAATCGTTAGTGCTCGATGTACTTGTTTTTTGCCGGCACGATGATCACCCCAATCGGCTCCCCATCGCCCCCTAAGTGTTCATGCCGGTCAACGTATAGGCCGGCAGCCTTTCCCCTGGCAACCTCTGCAGAAATAGCAGCACTGTACTTTCCTTCCTTCTCAGCAGCGTCACGTAACCGTTTCAGGTCGTCCAAATGGGCGTCCAGCGTCAATTGTGCACGTTCAACAACGGGGGCGCGAAGCTCCTTGAGCCTTGCCGCAATCTTGCCGTTGTCCATCAACTCCTTGGCCTTGCGGTGGACGCTTGCCGCGGTCATCTTGCCGGCACTGTAGACTTGCCGGTAGGCTTCACTGGCGTTACCCGTTTCGATGTAGGCAAGGCAAAAGTTCTCTTGTTTCTGGGTAAGCGACCTGTCCATTCAATCCTCCTTGATCAGGCTTGTGTTCCTCTGCGAAATCTCGTCCATCAAGGCAACAATTGAATCACCCCCCGGGCCGGTAATCGCCTGCTCATTCTTGTCCCGCCAGCCGAACCGGTTTTTCATGTTCATGTACCAGCCAGTGTAATTGAATTCCTTGTCCCGGAGCGAAGTACGCCCTTGCCTTTCCCACCAGGCTTGAGAAAGCCCCTCCCCCCTTTTTATGGCGTCGGAAAACTCAGGGTATTTCTTGCACCAGAGGTAGAGGGTATCCCGATTAATATCTAGCTCGGCCGCCACCTCTGTCTTGCTGGCCCCTTCCTTCATCAGGTTGACTACCTGGCGACAAAAAGACGATTTATATTTGCTGGGACGTGCCATAAGGTGATTTCTCCTCAATGGTCAGGCGTGAAAGTGAATGGCTCCTTGAAATCCCTTCCGGTCGCGTGTTCATGTAGCTCCTTGGACAGTCGCCACACCTCATCCGTTCGTCCAAGCTGTACAGCCAGTGTGTTCAACTGTCCAAGTGCCCGCAAAGTTTCGTTCGTAGATTTACCGGCGGCCACAATCTCGTCCCGCAACAAGGGATAATCACGCTTTGCCTTGAGAAGATCCTGTTCCTGTTGCGCCTTGGACGATTCCTTTCTTGCCTTCTCCATCTCGTCGTGCAGGATGTCCAGCGCCCCCGGTAATTCGTCTATATCCTGGCGAAGTTGAACAATCTTCTTCCGCAAAACGGTCAACTTCTTCTGTGGCGTTTTTCCAAGCAAAACACCAGCCCGAACCCTGGCCAAATCGTCCACGGCTTGCTGGAGGGCAATCCCGGCATTCTCAGTGTCGACCATGGCCCGATCGTGGACGGTCTTTATCTGGTTGAAGCGTTCATTGGCTTGCCGACATTGTTCACGTGCTGCTGCAATCTCTTGTTCAATCATGATCATGTCTCCATCTAAAAAGAAAACGTTATCCGTGGCTTGGACGGCAAGCCACCGCAGTTCACGGGGATCTTGATAGTCACTTCGCCTGAAAATTCCTCGCCGGCCAATCTGACCGCCTGCGGCATAATCTGGCGAATCTTCCCGCACACTTGATTCACGGCTTGGGATAAAGCCTGTTCTGCTTTTGGCTTCATGGGTACTCCTTGAAGGTCGCAGTAAGCATTTTTGTTTAGTGACAATGGCGTTCCGCAATCATGATTTGCTTGCTCAATACACCGAACGGTTATACTGCCGGTTGAATAGCAGCATCAACCGGTTCACCTCTTCGTCAATAGCGTCAATCCTTTTTTGACTCCCAACCTTGTCATGTTTTTCCAACCCTTCTTTTAAACGATGCAGCTTACTCAAACGCAACCGGACCTGCCGGCCGAGTTTGGCAAGCTTTACTTCGGGGTTTTCAGCCACATACTCCCGCGCTTCACGGCGACGTCCCGCTTCGGCCAGCTGCTTGACCTTGGCGAAATGGGCTTCGGCTTTATCAAGGCTTTCATGGAATGCTTGCCGGTCGTAAAACTCGCTCTTTTCCTGGTAGGCAGTACGCACCAAAGGAATCCGCCGGAGAGGCAACTCTTCACCAGTAATCAGCGCTTGAGCAAGCCCGAAAGTATCTATTGCGTCACGCCCAAGACCACCAAGTACAAAGTCATAAATGTGGTCCATTGTTTCCGGGGAAATATCAACCAGGCCCGGTACCACGTCGCTGCCGCCAGTCAGTTCATTGATCTGCTGAGCGATGGCCTTGGAGTAGGGGCGCACACTGTTCCAGTAAAGTTCACTGTCTGGTTTTGGCGGTCCAAAAGCCGGCTGCTCGGGCATGATCGGGTTGCCCATGAAATTTTCATTTGTCTCGATCTGAACAAAGGGATCAAGAATCGTCGGGGAAACGGTCTGCAACAGAGCATCATCACCGCCCAAGGGGTTAAAGGCGTTCATACCCGCTTTGAACAGACTCACCGCCGCCTGTCCGGGGCTCTTGCCGTCAATCCCACCACTATCCAGATAATGCACGGCGTCCGACAGCGTATACCCCAAGGCCACGAACATATTGTAGCCGTAAGGCGTTTTGATCTTCCAGGCGTCGCCGTTCTCGCGCATCAGGATCAGGTTGGTGTGCTTTGTGTAGTCGCTCACCTTGTCCCAGCGGTTCTTGTCGTCGTCATCGTCGCCAGCCAGCAGACGGTTCATTTCGGCCAGAGCAAACGACAAGGCGGTTATGCCGTAACAGATTTTTCGAACTCGTTTATTGGTCAAAGCGGTCACGATACGGGCCGAGCCCTGCACCCCGGCATTGAAGAACAGATACAGGGCGTTGGCTGCAGGCCCCAATTCGCCCTTGCGGTTAAAGTTGACCGTCAAATTTTTGGCGAGGCTGGCCGCCTTGGCTTCGCTTGCACCGCTCTCGATGGCGGTCTTGAAAGCCGACAGGCGTACGGCATTTTCAACGATGGTGTTGTAATCCCCGATGAACTTGCCAATTTTTTGCGCGAACTTCCAAGCGGTCGCCGCCTTGCCGTCCTGGTGGCGGATCATTTTTTGAATCTGCTTCTGTGTTTCCTCCACGCTCTGCAGATCAAGATAACCCACCTGGGCGCCAGCCTCTTTGAACCGAGCGTACCAGCTTGCCATGCCGGAATCGTTGTTGCCGCGCAAAACACTGTGAATGCCCTTCATCGCGCCAGGCACACCCTTCGCCACCTTCGCCGCCATCTTGGCCGACTGCTCACCGGATAAGTTGACCATCGCGGTCTGGAAGTCACGTTCAAAGTTGGTAATGACGAACTCAGGCCGCAAGCTGGTATTGACCATGGCCAGCACTCGATTGACTGCGGCCAGGGCCCGCAGGGATTTACCCATTTCCGGTTGCGACAGATTTTTCATCGCCTTGGCCAGGTCGGCGTCCTCGATCTGAACGTAGTGCACCACGCCGTCGCGGGTTACGGGCAGCACGTTGTCCGAGCGCATCCATTCAAAATCGTCGACCTCTGCCACCTGTCGCGGAGCGGTCGCGGCCAGTTCTTCGCGGATCTCGGCTATCTCTTCCTGCAGCCGTTCAATCTCGGCGCCGTCCTCGGCCTGCTGCAACTTCTCCTGCCGCCGCTGCAATTTGGCATTCAGGGCAGCATAGGCCGGGTTCTTGGCCAGCACCTGACGGGTCGGCAGATTGTCCTTGGTGCGTACCGTCCACAATTCGGGATCGGGGTTTTCTTCCACCATCTGCAAGAAGGCTTGCCCCACCTTGGCCCGCTCGGCTCTTACAATGGTATCGGCTACCTGGGCGGTCAAATGAGCGAGGATGTTTTCAGCGCGGCTCTGTCGGCCAAGGGCCGCTTTGGTGCCCGACTTGGTAACGGCAAAGCCTCGTCCGACGCTGCGACCGTGCCCCTCGTCAATTCCGTCCGGAGTGCCTTTGAGCGGCACATAGAAGCTAAACGACTCCCAGGCATCGAGCCGGTCTTGTTCTTCCAGGCCCGCTTCATGGATAATATCGCGCTGCATTTCGGCTAGTTCCCACACCTGTTGCGCCAGGCCGTGCAGGGTACGCAGTTTGCCGGCTCTGCGGAAACGATCGATGATCGCTGCGGCTTCTTCGTCGGTCATGCCGCTGCCGCCCTCTTCAAAGGCGTCCGGGTTGATCTTCTGGATATAGGCGTTGCGCTCCGGGGCGTGTTTGGCGTAGAGGTAGTTTTCCAACTCTTCCAGGGAAACTCCCGCCTCTTTGATCGATTGCAACAGCGACTCCACCTGTTCGGCTTCGAACTTGTCCAGCCGGTCCTTGGCGATACCGTGGTAAAGCTCTTCGGTCAGATAGGGGTTGTTCGCTTCCCTTTCCTGCCAGCCCTGTTTTTTCAGCTTCTGCTGTACCCGTTTCAAGGGCAGGAACTTGTCTTGGAACTTGCGGCGCAGATAGTCCAGGCGCTGCTGGGTGGCCTCCTTGACCTTGGAGGCCCGTGCCGGATTCGCGCTTACGGGCGCAACTGCCGGCGTTGCCTCTGCCGTTTGCTGGACCTGTTGAGGCGCCCGCTGTTCCATGCTGCCGATCTTGGCCAGTAGGACGCTTTTCTCCGGTCCGTCCGGCATGGTTTGGGCCTTGACCCGCAGGTTGGCGCGACGGGAATAGCGAACCTCGCGCTCTGAAATCGCTTCATCCACCGGGCGCACTTCAACCGTGCCATTCACCCCCCCTGCCTGCTCGGCAGCCTTCACCACCTCTTCGCTGCCATCGGTCAGCACGTCCTGAATGACCGTGCCGGATTCGTCGCGGGCTGTTACAACCGTGGTCGAGCCTTCCGGCTTGGCGTCAATACCGTACCCCAAAGCACTGCCGAGTTTCCCAGCCTTGGCCAGATTCAAAGTGCCTTCCTTGGAGAAGATCAACGTCCCCTCGGGGATATTGGCCGTCTGGAAACCTTCGGGCACTTCGGGCAGGGCTTCCCCTTCGGTGATCAGCACCGCCGGCTTGCGTCCGTCCCTGAGCGCTTCCATTTGTGCATCCAGGGTCTTGGCCGGCTCCGGTGTGGTGGTCGGCGTCAGAGCGGCAACCTGTTCGTTGAGGGCAAATAAACGGGCCAGAGCCTTGGGTGCCACGCCAGCGCGGGGCATGCCGTCTTTTTTAAGGATATTCCCGGCCACCTTGTCGCGCTGCGCGGTCAAAGCGTCCAGCCGTTCCGGTTCGTTCAACCGCTCCTGCGCCTTGGCGATCTCGCTATCCGGCATACCGGAAAGTTGCTGGTTGATCATCCCGCTTTTCTGCTCGGGCATGACCGCCACCCCTTCGGGCGATACCTGGGCGGCAGGCGCGGGCACTTGAAAAGGATTGACCAGCATGCGGCCCGGGTCGGTAATCGGACCACCTTCGGCATAAATGACGTTGTTCGGGTCGGCGTCTTCTATCAATTCGGCATGGACCGATTGTGCTTGAGGCAAGACCATCAACCCGCGCTCGGCAATCACGCCCAAGTTGGAAACGCGGGCGGGGTCCGGTGTCGGCATCGGCGGGGCGCTGATGTTCTGCTGCGAGGCCGCGACCTGATCATCGGTCATGCCTTGGACGTTCAGTCCCTGATTGATGATGGCGCTCTTCTGCTCGGGAGCAACGGCGGCACCTTCCGGGCTTACCTCAACAGTGGGCGCTGGCAGCAAACGCGATTCGTCGGTTATTGGCCCTTGCGGGTCTGGATCTGCGGTTTGTTCTGTCGTGGAGTTCTTCGACGCAGTAGGGCTACGCTCACCAAATACCAAGGCTGCAGGACCGCCGATGGCGCCGCCGATCAGTGATTCAATAATGTTGTCGAAGTAACCTGTAGACTCATCATAGCCATGGTGGGCAATGGCATTCTGCACAATGGTCTGCAAGCCTTCCGTACCGGATTCGCCAGCCATACCCATAATGAAACGACGAGCGGCAGGCCCGGATGCTTTCAGGATGGAATCAAGCCCGTATTTCTCCAAGAGGTAGGTAACAGCCCCAGCTTTTACAGCGAAGTCCAAGGCCTCCTTCGGATTTTTCCCCGCCTTCACCGCATCTTCATAGATACCGCCCGCTTCTGCACCGGACAACACAACAGCCCCGGCCTCCGGTCCCATTAGAAGGGAAACAGGGATAGCCGCAGCAAGAGATACCCCGCCTTGCACCAGGGCAGAAACGCCCCGCTTGACGCTCGGGTTCTCAAGAAAGGTACCGCTGTATTTCGGTGCGTACTCTTCCGCCACCTTGCTCCAATAGTCGCTGGTGTCCTCAACGATTCTGTCTCCGGCTTGATTGCCTTTCTCGAAGAGGTGATCAACCTTCCCGAGCAACCCACTACGCGGCCCTTTCGGCTGATTAAGGTCGGTCAGCTTTCGCTGATGCTCCTCTGCGGTAATTTCACCCTTTTGAAGTTTCTCGTTGTAATAGTCGACAAACTGCTGCTTTCGGTGTTCGGCAAGCTCTGCTTCGCCTTGCCTGTATGCTTCCCGAGATCCCTTGGCCAATGAGGCAAGCCCGCTAATCATTCCCGTCCCGGCAGATATGGCTTGATCAACCGTTGCTTCCTTCCAAGACGGTTCCGGAGGTTGCGGGGCTGCCCCGAGAAACGCACTGATCTCCTCGTCGCTGTAGCCTTCGCTTCGCGCCGTTTCGATCTTGCCGCCGATATAGTCCTCGATCTCGCTGTCCGAATAGCCTTCAGCCCGAGCGGAAGTGATCTTGTCGGACATTGCAGGGTAAAGGGATTCCAGAGCCTGCGGGGTGGTGGTATCTGCTGCCAAGGGGGCCTCCCTTATTTGAAAATGTCGTCAAGAGGACGGCGTTGATCATTCTTTTTCGGCTTCTGCTGTGCTGATGCTTGCTTGCCTCCTGCGGCATCGATAACGGCCAAGGTCGGGCGCAAGAACGGCATGGCATTTGCCGCGGCCTCTTTCAGGTCGATGCCTTGCAGGGCGGCAGATATTCTGCTTTTGGGCTCTTCTACAGGTTCTTCAGCAAGAAGCTCGCCCGCCTCTTGAGCCGGGTCTTCCCAGAAAACCGGCCCCACTGCCTGTTGGTTTACCCAATCGCTAAACTTAGGCGCATCGTCCCCGATACCGATGTTGCCGTATTGATCCGCCTTGCCATAGGCTGCTATATAAGATTTGCGTAGATCGTCCAAAGTGACGGTTCGCCCGGTCTTTAGCTGGATCGGCTCGGTCTTGCCGCTGGTGCTTTGTTTATTCCTCGCCTTAGCAGCCTCCAGGCTTAGACTATTCTGGTGCTGCCGGTCGATCTTCTGCAGTTCGAAATTCTGCGTCCGCTGTTCCTTGGCCAGTTCCGCCGCACTCTTGCGCTTCTCGGCGGCCACCTTCTGCTTGTTTTCGAGATAGGTTTTCGGGTTGGTCCTGGCGAACTCTTGCTGTAACCGCTGCGCTACCATCTTGCGATTGCCCATTTCCATGAGGAAGTCTTTGACCGGAACCACCATCATTTCTTCATCGGTCGGGCTTCGGTCGGGCAACGTTCCTTCGCTCATGTAGCTTTTGCCATCCGGCGTCGTTATCTTGAGCCTGGGGATAAATCCGCCTTTGGTCATGATGGCCCCAACCCACTCTTTCGTGGCCCCTTCCGGACCACCGACATTCACTATGTCATCGAACAAACGGCTACCGGCCTGATAGAACTCCGGGGTATCGTATGAGCCATTTTCAAGAGCTTGTTCCATAAAGGCGATATCGCGAAGATCCTGCTCCATGGCTTCGCCCTTTTCGTACTTGGCCTTCTGGATCTCATACAGTTCCTGCTGGCGGGCCTCGTTGGCTTCCTGCAACTGACGGGTAAATTGACGATCTTCGTCCCGCTGCCGATCCAGCTTGTCCTGCCGCTGTTGGTTTTGCCCGTTCACCACCAGGCCTTGGCCGACAGACAGGCCGCGCATGAGGCTATTTGAAAACGCTCCAGGGTCGATACCCATAGTCTCTACTCCTTTACAGTGCGATAGCCGCTGCCAAACCCAAGGCCGATCCAACTGCCTGAGCATTGGACGATGCCGCCCTAGCCTTATTGGCTGCATTAGCCGAGTTACGGGCCGACTGCATACCTGCTACTTGCCCCCAGCCCGACTGAACACTTCCCGCCACCCCCTGGCCGAGACCAAACAAGCCACGGGAAACGGCGTCCCGTCGTGCATCAGACGCCACCCGAACATCATTGGCCGTCTTGGTTAAATCCATGCTGCGGGTCAGGTTGGCTTCCTTATCCAAGGCCGCCTGCTCTTCATCGCTCATCGAAATGCCATAACGCTCCATGGCCCTGGCCGTGCTGCCTTTGCTGGCATCATGGGCTTGGTTAACCGCTGTCTTGGCAGAATCAATATTGCTTTTGATAAAGCCTGGATCATCGAGCCAATCAAAAGTTTCATCAATGATCGGCGCAAATTTCGTTTTCCAGATGTTGAACTGTTTTCTGGCAATCCGCCCTTGGGCGTCGGAGGCCGTAGTATCCGGCCTGGAACTGCTATTGAAACTCATTGTTCGACCTCCTTCCGTTCAAAGCTTGCCAGGCATTCCAAGGCATGCTTGCGCTTGTCCATTTCGGCAAAAAAACGCTCAAAAGGAATCACCATTACTTCCGTATCTTTCTCATCTCGGTTGGGAAGGGTGACAGGAGCGATATAACTGTTGCCATCAGGAAGCGTTACTTTGAGTTTCGCGATCAGCCCAGGCGCACCAGGCGGAACCATTACGCCGATCCACTCTTTGAATGACCCTCTAGGCCCTCCAGCCCGAACCTGATCGACAAAAACATTGTTGGCCCGGCTAAAAAATTCAGGGCTTGCATAGGCGCCATTATCGATTGCTGCCTCCATCCAGGCCAAATCCTCCAATCCCTGACGAACTTTTTCTGGCGTATCAAAGTAGAAGGCCAAGAATTCAAGCTTATTATTTCCAGGAAGCTCTTCTGATCTCCTTGATTCTTTGTGAATGGCCCATGACGCCAAAAAAGGATTCGGCTTGTCCTGGCAATCACAACAAGCTACGTCTGCATTGGGGACACTGATCATGATGTCGCCTCCATCGTATGGGTTTCGGGCATCCTGTCCCTCTTCCGAACTATTTCTGCTAACTGGTCTTTGGCCGCCTCAGCCACTTTCCGCATGGTCCGCTCATGCCGCCAAAGACGCTCAGTCTTGGCCAGAGCCCTCTCGAGTCTTGTGCAGTTACTGCAGGCCATGATTACCTCCGTTCGCATTTCGATAATGTTCAAGCCCCTGAAACTGGCTGTATTCTGGAGACCAAACCAGCTTAACCGTTCCGGTTGGTCCATTTCTTTGCTTTGCAACAATCAACTCCGCCCTGCGGTCATGTTCCTTAATCGTGCATGTCCCAGCCTTGCACGCCTCGCAATAGACCGATTCGCGATAGGGGAATAACACAACATCGGCGTCTTGTTCGATGGAGCCAGAATCCCGCAGGTCAGCCATAAGGGGACGCTTGTCTGCACGCCGCTCAAGGTCCCGGGAGAGCTGGGATAGGCAAATGATTGGCACGTTCAGTTCTTTCGCCAATCCCTTAAGACGACGGCATATTTCTCCTACAGCGAGGTTGCGGCTTTCCGCCTTTGGCATTGCCATCAATTGCAGATAATCAACCACGATCAAATCCAAACCGTGCTGCCGTTTGTGCCGGCGTGCTTTGGCTCTTAAATCCATCACGCTTAAGTGATACGAGTCGTCAATCCATACCGGCATATTCTGTATTTTCCCTGCGGCATTAGTCATATTGGACCAGTCGTCGTCCATGAACTGGCCGGTTCTGATACGCTGTCCGTCTACTTTGCCAACAGTGCTCAACAACCTTTTTACCAACTGTTCCTTGCCCATCTCCAGCGAGAAGAAAAGGCATTTCCCACCACTGTTTTCCACGATATTCAAGGCCAGAGCTGTTTTGCCCATCGATGGGCGACCTGCCAAGAAAATCAAGTCAGCCGATTGCAGCCCAGCAGTCATAACATCCAGTTCCGCATAACCAGTCGGCATTCCGGCAACATGCGACTTCTGGCTATTGAGGCGCTCCAAATCTTTGAACACCCCGCCCAAGGTGGCGCGGACGCTCACCGCAGTCTGCTGAGCTCCGCTATCTTCGCGGATCTCCATGATCTTCGCTTCGGCCATATCCAAGGCGTTGTCGTCTTGTATGTTTGCCTGAATCTCTCTGCAAACATTGGCCAGCTTTCGGGACGTGGCCAGTTTTCGAACGGTGCGGCAGTAGTATGGTACTAGGGAGGGCATGAATCCTTCGCCTACCATGGTATTCAAAGTCGAAGGCGGTATCCGGCCTTTTAAGGCGGAAGAAACATTGACCATGTCCGGCGGCGTGCCTTTGTCGGCAAGTACAATAATGGCCTCGAAAATAGCCTGGTGCTCCTCTACGGCAAAATCCTTTGCTTGCAGAAATACGCCGTCCAATTCCTCTGGGTACAACATGATCGCCCCTAGGATGGCTCGCTCTGCCGTCAGGTCTGTGAGAAAACTTGCGCCCATTCTGCCTCGTCCTCCGGGTTAGAGTTAAGATGAAGCGTTTCATTGTTTTTGCATTGCCCGCTATCTTTATCTCGCTGCATCTGCAGCAATAGCCTGTCATACTGCTCCCGGAGCTTAGTCCCGGACAAGACGTTGCAACCCCAAAAGGAATCGGCCTGGCACCACCTTATGACAGCTTCAGCCTCTTCAGGGCTTCGACCGTCAAGCCTGAACATGCGATCGATGTCCATAGCCCAGCGTTCAACGCTCTTGCTTCTGGCACTTGGCTTGATATTTCGATTTGAGGGATTGTTGCTGGCAATAAGATCAGCGAGAAGTCCTGACAACCGAAGGGCGTCAGAGGAAGGTTTCTTTAAAGAATTTCTTTCTTTTTTTATAGGGGACTCAATATTGAGTACAGTTTTGCACTCATTTTTGAGTACACCCTGTACTCGTTTTTGAGTACATATACTCTTTTTTGAGTACACCTTCCATTTTGAAAAATCCTTTTGAATCCCTAGACTTGTAACGCCCCTGTACTCAGATTTGAGTACAATATTCGAGCCAACCAACCGCTGAACTGCCCGCTGACAATTGGACCTGGAAAGCCCTGTAAATTTAGACAGTTGCCCTAGACTGATCGGGGCCACCTTACGTCCGAATCCGTATGTTTGGCGAAGCACGGCCCACAACACCTGGATGGCCTCCCCCGGTATACGAGTTCGGGCAAGGGCCTCTAGAAGTTCGTTGGCAATTCGGGTATAGCCATTTTCGAGTTGGGGCGAAGTCACATCACACCTCTTGGAAGCTCGGCCATAGACTACGGACAATCCGCCCAGCGACTGGCCAGTACCAAGCAGGCATCCTGTCCAGAATCAAAACAGCCAGGCATTTCAATATCTTTTTCACGAACGCCACCTATGCCTCTACTCCGTTTTCAACAAGCTCTAAGATTAAAGATTCACGCCAGGCCACAGAGCGTGGTCCGAGCTTAACGGGCGCGGGATAGACGCCATCTGCCACGCCCTGGTACCAGGCTGAGCGGGAAACGGGGATAATATCTAAAACGGTTTGCAGCTTAAGCAGGCGATCAACGCTTTTAGTGGTCAATGTGTCCTCCATCTGTTTTTGACTTCCTCATAAGGTGTTGTTTTTGCGAGAAAAATATTTATTTTTGAAACAAAAAAAGCCCGGCGAGAATCGTTTCCGATTCAGGCCGGGCTGTTGGCTCACCGTTAGGGTCCGTCAGTCACCGAGCTTTCCTAAACTGTGTCCATAGAAAACCACAGGTGTCCGCTGGATTGCAAGAAAAAATTTTATGGGCAGAAAGAGAGGAAAGTTACGGGACAAAAAAATAGAGGCAACTAAACATTTTAGGGGTAACAATAGGGGTAGACTTAGAATCATTACATTTATTTTCCCAACAATTTCATTGGCTTATGATTATTTTTCGATTCCGGCCTTCGACCAGTTTTATTAAGCCGCCCTATCTAATTGAAGATAGGGCGGTTTTTTTATTCTTATCCTGTCTAACCCTCCGGCATCATATCTTACATACTGTTTTGCAGTATAAGTCGCCAAGGAGATTCCTACGACAACACAGTTGCTCAAAGTTTTTTCCAACTCTGAAACGCAAAAGAATCCGATTGAAGTCCTACAGACAGCCCGAAAAACCCCGACTGGAAAGCTTCACTCCCCGTGCAGCGATTGTGTCGTTCCGATCATTAACCATTTTTTTCGCCTTCATGGCGTTTATGACCGGGCGGAGAATCTGAGTTCGGCCCCCCCCTCGGACATCCCGGCGAAACTTGCTACGGGCTGAAAGATTTCTTTCCAAGAAAAAGGATGCCTCCGGCTGCTCTTTTTGAACCTTATCTGCGTAGGAGCGGGAGTTCTTCCCGGAGAGCAATTTTATTCTTTTGTAAATCAATTTATTGGCAATAAGTACCCCCCTAAATACCCAATAAGAGGTAGTACTTTCTGCCAAAAATCACTCTTCGAGGTGATTGTCAAAACACCATCCAATTCATAATATTAACCCATACATAGCTGACCGTTAAAAATCGATTCCACAATAAATAGAACCCGCTTTGGGTTTTGTCTAAACGGTTGTGTCTATATCAACCAGCAAAAGAGTTAAACGGTTTGCTTCAACTGGAGATAGCTTTTGAAGATCACAGTGATTTCCCCCACACACTAAAAGCTAGTCTAGACTTCACCTCCTTGTAATTCCAAGTGGGAGGTTTTCCCTCCTCTTCCTCCCACTTGGAGCATTTTCGAACGAAGATTATTTCAAGCCGAACGGGCTTTAAAGTATATCGCCTGAATTATTTTAAAGAAAAATCGTTTCTGCCATGGGGTTTTGGACCGGGCCAAGGATCTGTGGCGAAAAAGGCTGTTTGACAGGTGACAGCCTGACTAAAGCCCGGAACCGTACAAGCGGCGTCCGGGCTTTAGTCTTTTAATGGAAAGCCTTGCTACTAAGCAACGAGGTGGAATATGGAAAACTCAATCAAGATTTGCATGGGCAGCTCCTGCTACAGCCGGGGCAACCAGGAAAACCTGGAGCACATCGAACGTTACCTTAGTAAACGCCAGATAGCTTGCACTGTTGATTTACGGGGCAGCCGCTGCGAAGGGCTCTGTTCAGAAGGGCCGATCATCGAGATCAACGGTCGGATTCACGGTAGTGTGCACGCTGACACTATCGAACATTTGCTGGACCAGCAATTGCTTTTCCAATAGTGGAGGGCCCTATGAGAATCCAACAACCCCCTGTCTATACGGCGGAAAACGAGTGTCAGGATTGCTCCAAATGCGTCCGGTATTGCCCGGTCAAAGCGATAAAGGTTACGGACGGCCAGGCTCGCATCGTACCGGAGAAATGCGTAGCTTGCGGCACCTGTGTGCGGGTGTGTCCTGCCAAGGCCAAACGGGTCCGGGACGACCTCAATGCAGTGAAGCAGTTGTTGCGGCAGCCGAAAAAGGTCTTTGTCTCCATCGCTCCTTCCTATGTCAGCGAATTTCCCGATCTATCCACGGAAAACATGATTGCGGCCCTTCGTCAACTGGGGTTTGCCGGTGTCAGCGAAACCGCTCTGGGTGCCCAGGAAGTCTCCGCCAAAGTTATCGAAGAATTAAATAGCAGGGATAAGAAATTGCTGCTGTCTTCCGCCTGCCCCGCAGCGGTTACCTACGTGCAAAAATACCTACCGGAATTTGCTCATTCGATCTCGAGGGTCTTTTCCCCATTGCTGGCCCATTGCACCTTGCTTCGACAGCATTACGGTTCCGATATCGCCGTGGTATTTATAGGCCCCTGCGGGGCGAAAAAAAACGAAAGGGATCGTCACCCGGAACTGCTTGACGCGGTCATCACCTTTACCGACCTGCAATCCTGGTTCGTTGAGGCCCGGATCGATCCGGCTGCCCTTATACCGGAAAGGGAAGATCGCTTTGTGCCGAAAAGCGCCCAGGAGGGCGCTTTATATCCCATTGAGGGCGGCATGATCGACACCCTGCGTATCCAAGGGGGAGGCGAAGGAATCCACTATAGTACCGTCGGCGGCCTGCACGGTATCGAGCACGTTCTCGGGGGATTGCAGCCTGAAAACATAACCCTGCCGATATTCCTCGAGTTGCTGGCCTGTCGCGGCGGGTGCATCAACGGTCCCTGTGCAACCCCGGGACAGTCGGGACTAAAGCAATGGCAGGAAGTGATCTCCCGGGCCGATGTCCCGGTTGATCCGATATTTCGCCAGCCCTTGCCGAATATCGAAGAGAACATTTGTGATCTACCTCTACCGGGCCGAACCTATGACGAACAGGAAATTCGTCAGGCCCTGGGGCGGGTCGGCAAGGATAACCAGGAGGACGAGCTTAATTGCGGCGGCTGCGGCTATGACTCCTGCGTCGATTTCGCAAAGGCTATTCTGTCAGGCCATGCCGAATCGTCCATGTGCCTGTCCTTTTTGCGAGAACAGGCCCAGAAAAAAGCCAATGCCCTTTTGCATTGCATCCCTTCTGCCATTGTGCTGGCTGACCACAACCTGAAAGTTCTCGACAGCAACCGCAGCTTCGCCAAGTTGTTCGGTGCGGAACTGCTGGAAACCTATGACCTATGCCAGGGTATTAGCGGGGCGTCCCTGATGCGGATTCTGCCTTTCGCCGATCTGTTCGAAGAAGTTCTGAGCAGCGATTGTGCAATGCATCGCGAAGCCCTGCACATAGGTGATCGGATATTTGACCTGACCATTTTTCCCATCGAGTCGGGACAGGTAGTCGGCGGCGTAATCTCCGACGTAACCGATTCGGAACTGCCCCGGGAAATGATCGCACAGCGCGGTCAGGAGGTTATTCGCAAAAACCTCAAAACCGTGCAGGAAGTTGCTTGCCTGTTAGGTGAAAATATGGCGGAAACCGAAATCCTGTTGCGTTCTCTGGTCGAGGGGTTCGCTCCGGAGGGACGGGGCAACCCACACTCTGACGCTCAGTAGGTAATACCAGAAGAGCAACAGGAAAGGAGGCAGATAACCATGGGGCAAGACCTGTTTGTGGAGATTGAGTTCAGCCAGTGCAATAAATATGGCGAAGATATCTGCGGCGACTCTTTTCTGATGCAAAAAATCGAGGACCAGAAGCGCCTGATCGCCGTGTTATCCGACGGCTTGGGGCACGGTGTCAAGGCCGGGATTCTGTCTACCATGACCGCCTCGATGGCTTTGAAATTTATCGCCAGCGACCTGGAAATCGGTCGTTCTGCGGAAATTATGATGGATGCCTTACCAGTCTGCCAGAGACGCCAGATCAGCTATGCGACTTTTTCTATTTTCGATTACCGGGAGAGTGGCAGCGCCCGAATCATTGAGATGGACAACCCGGGTTTCTTGCACATTCGTCAGGGGAAATTGTTGCGTACGGACTATCAGGAGGTCGACTCTCCCAGTCACCAGCGGCGGAAACTGAGGATATCCCATATTAAGCCGAGGCCCAGGGACCGCCTCATATTCATGTCCGACGGCGTTACCCAGGCGGGTCTGGGATCTGAGCAGCATAAACTCGGATGGCGCCTTTCCGGTTGCTCAGAATTTGTACTCGCTACCCTGCGTAACGATCCGGATCTTTCGGCCCGCGACCTTTCCCGAAAGATTCTTGAATCAGCCCTGCAGAAAGAAATCGACAAGCAAGCCGGGGATGACATCACCGTAGGGGTGGTCTATTTTCGCGTGCCCCGTCGAACCATTCTGCTTACCGGCCCCCCGTTTTCGAAAGAACGGGACGGAATCTATGCCCGCAATCTTCACTTGTTTGAAGGTAACAAAGTGGTCTGTGGCGGCACCTCAGCCCAGATCGTAGCTCGCGAATTGGGCAGGGAAATTGAAACGGACTTAGGTAGTTGCGGCTGCGGCATTCCTCCGGTGTCGCACATGCCGGGGGTCGATCTGATTACAGAAGGGATTCTGACTCTGACCCGGGTGGCGCAATTTCTCGAACAGGGTGATATACCCCTGGAAGGTCACGGTGCCGCCCAATTGGCCCAGATGCTGCGCGACAGCGACGCCATCTCCTTTCTGGTCGGCACCAAGATCAACGAAGCACACCAGGACCCGAGCCACCCGGCAGAACTGGAGATTCGGCGCAATATCGTCAAGCGGGTAGCCAAGGTGTTGCAGGAAAAGTATCTCAAGGAAGTCTCCCTGCAATATATCTAGTTGCTCATTTTGCACTATGCAATAGCTTTTACAGTTTCCCGAGACCGTTCTTAAAAATTGAATCGCTTCGTCACATTGTTAGTAAGGGAGCTATTATTCTCTCGCCAATAGGCCTTTCCTGTTCTTCTGGAGGAAATAACAGGCTCACCGACCAGCATACAGCCCAGAACGAACCCGTCTTTAACTGGCGGTTGGCAGGCAAATTGACCGCCGAGGCCTGGGAGCGCATGTACCCGGGACAGGAGAACGTACCGAAGAAGATTTTTGGAGGATACCTAATCCGCCGTACCTATAAATTTTCGTCGAGTCGTTCCGAGCAAGTAGCCCCCAAACGACCTATTGCCGTTGCGATCAACCGAATTAACTTTTCCACCCGGTGCGCATGGGTGACATGCTGCATTACACCACCAGGGAGGTCTATACAAATGGCAGTTTCATCTGCGTCGAAGCCGGATCGAAAGCGAGTGAACGGCTTAGACATTATCGGTGAGTGAGGCCTTACGCAGATTTGCTTTTGCAGCGGCAACGACAAGGCAGAAAAAAAGTAAGTATCCGGGAAACCTGTGTTCCGGCAATTATGGGCCATTTCCGCCCGCCCGAAAGAATGGATGTCAAATATGCCCGAGCGCGAGATATGGCGACACGAGGATCAACTGCTGCAATTGGCCCTGGCAGCCGGAACCCATCCGGACGCCCTGCTCGATTTCGCGACCAGCAGCAATCCACTGGGTCCGCCCGAATGGCTGCGAGCCCGCATCAGCGCATCGGTCAGCTCTCTGGTGCGTTGTCCCGATCCCGACTGCTCGGCTTTGATTGAGGCCGCCGTGCAACGGTACGGCGTTCCGGCCGAGCAGGTTCTGGCAGGAAACGGTGCAACCGAATTGCTTTACCTGCTGCCACCCGCCCTGAACATCGAGCGGGCCTATATTCCGGTACCCGCCCCTGACCATTACCTGAGCGCCGCCCGTGCCGGCGGGATAAAAACCCATCTTTTGCCGTTGTCCGCTGAAAACGGATTTGCTCTCGACTTTGACCACTTGGACCAGGCCTTGTCCCAGACACCGCAGACGGCGTCCATGGTACTGCTCGGTCAGCCCAACCACCTCACGGGACGATCACTTGACGTTCATCGACTGTGTCGACTTGCAGACCGGTATCCCGGCGTTACCTTTGTCGTCGATGAAACATTCGTCGACTTTATCGAAAAACACCCTAGCCTGACTGTCAATCGACCGGCCAATGTCCTGGTGTTGCTGTCCGTCACCAGGACCTTCGCCTGTCCCGGGCTTCGTCTGGGCCTGGCCGTCGGCGAGCCGGAAACAATTCGCAAAATGAAAGTTGTCCAGCCGCCCCAGTCGGTCAACACCATTGCCCTGGCTGTCGGCGAATCTGCCTTGCAGGACGGCGCCTACCTTGCGCAATTGCGCGCTCACATTCAAGAATTGCGCGAAGACCTGCACCGTTCCCTTGCCCAGATTCATGGTCTGAGGGTTTTTCCCGGAGAAGCGAATTTTTTCCTGGTACGTTGCGAACGGGCCGGTCTCGATGCCCATTCCCTGGCCCGGCGCCTGCTTAAACAGGGCCTGGCGGTTCGCGTATGCGCCGACGTCGAAGGCCTTGACGAACGGTTCTTCCGCGTAGCAGTACGGGACGCTAAGGATAACCGCCGCCTGCTGGACGCCCTGCGCAAAGAACTGTTCATGACCCCACCGTTAACCTCCCGGCGGCACACCCCGGCTCTCATGCTCCAGGGCACTGCTTCCGCAGTCGGCAAAAGCGTGCTGACTTCAGCCCTGTGCCGCATCATGCTGCAGGACGGTTATCGCATCGCCCCTTTTCAGGCCCAAACCATGCCGCTCTCACCCTACGTCACGCGCAACGGTGGTGAAATGGGGCGCGCTCAGGCGACTCAGGCTCTGGCCGCCCGCCTCGATCCGGATGTACGCATGAACCCCCTGCTACTCAAACCAAACGGAGCGATCAACGATCAGGTCATCATGTGCGGCAGACCGGTGGAAGATTTGCGGGTGACGGATTATGCCCGTTACCGGGGGGAGGCCTTCGAACGGATCAAGGAATGTTACGATTCGCTGGCCGGGGAATACGACGCCATTCTCCTGGAGGGCACAGGCAGCCCGGCCGAAGTCAATCTCAAGGCCCACGATATTGTCAACATGAAGATGGCAGAACATGCTGAGGCGCCGGTCCTGATGGTCGGGGATATCGATCGGGGCGGTGTGTTCGCTTCCTTCGTCGGGTCCATGGAGGTTCTCAACGAAAAGGAACGGGCCCGCATCGCCGGTTTCATCGTCAACCGCTTCAGCGGCAAGTCCGCCATGCTCAAGGAAGCGCTGGACTACACCTTGCGCTACACCCGCCGCCCGGTCCTTGGGGTGGTACCTTATCTGGACAACCTGGACCTGTCCCGGGAGCATGCGGCGATCCTCTCCCCCCATGCCGAAGGGGGGCGCGCCCCCGACAACAGCGTAGACATCGCCGTCATTGCCCTGCCGAATTCGCACCGTTTGATAGATTTCGAGCCGCTGCGTCTTGAACCCGACGTCCACCTGCGTTTCATCACCCAGAGCCGGCAGTTAGGATCGCCCGATGCGATTATCCTGCCCGACAGCAGAGAAATCATGGGCGACCTGACCTTTCTACGCGCCAGTGGCCTGGACCGGCGCCTGATTCAGCTCGCCGAACAAGGCGGTACGGAAATCGTCGGCATCGGCGCCGGATTTCAGCTCTTAGGCCGTTCTATCGTCGACACACACGGCCTCGCAACCCGTGGGGCTGCCCTGGACGCCCTCGGCCTGCTTCCAATCACCACCATCATGGAAACCGAACGCACCCTGGCGCCTGTAGCAGCGCGCCACCTGGCCTCAGGTTTGCCGGTAAGCGGTTATGCCATTCCCTGCCATGTCACTCAAAACGGCGAAGCGTCTCCGGTCTTGGCAGACGGTAAAAACCGGCCGTCAGGAGCCAGCAGCACTAACGGACAGGTTTGGGGGTGCTACCTGCACGGTCTGTTCGACGCCGATCCTTTTCGGCGCTGGTTCATCGACCGGTTGCGGCTACGCAAGTCCCTGACGCCTTTGCAAACGGTGCAGGTACACTACGACCTGGAACCGGCTTTCGAGCGTCTGGCAGACACGGTTCGCTCCTGCCTTGATATGTCGGCAATCTACCGTTTGATGGGATTGCGATGATCCACTCCAGGGAACACCAAAATCAAAAACCCAAAACCGCAAGGAAAACCTATGATCGACCAACCCCGAATTCTAATCTTTACGGGCGACGGCAAGGGCAAAACCACCGCCGCCCTGGGCATGGTTCTGCGTGCCAGCGGCCAAGGCATGCGGATCCGCGTGGTGCAATTCCTGAAATCGGACACCGGCAGCGGTGAACATGTCCTGTTGCCGAAGCTGCCGGGCGTCACCTTCAGCCGACGGGGCCTGGGTTTCGTTCCCCGTCGACGGAATGACCCGAACTTTGACGCACATTTACAGGCCGCACAAGAGGCCCTGGAAATGGCCCGGGAAGCAATCAGCGACGGCCATTACGACCTATTGCTCATGGACGAGATCTGCGGCGCTATCGACGCCGGTCTGGTAGATGAAATGGAGGTGCTCGAGATGCTGAAACAGGCCCCGGCAGCCATGCGCATTGTACTGACCGGTCGCGATGTCTCCTTTGGGCTGATCGCCCAGGCCGATACCGTGACGGAAATGCGTTGCATCAAGCACGGCTTTCAGCAGGGCCGCACGGCCCAAAAGGGAGTGGAATTCTAAAGGGGGCTCAGATGCCGGAGGTGGTCTGGTCGGCAGTGCCTGCGAAATCACCTGCAACCCGGTTGCGCCCCTCTTGCTTAGCCCGATAGAGCGCCTGCGAGGCGGCGGTGACCAATTCTTCCATAGCCATTGTGTCGTTCGGCATGGCGCTGGCAACCCCTATACTGACGGTGACCTTGCCCGATGCGCCTTCACCGATATGCGGGATAGCCAGGTCCTCCACCTTCCGGCGAATCTGTTCAGCCAGTTCGATTACCGCCGCCTTGTCCTTATCACGCTGGATGATGGCGAACTGTTCACCGCTGAATCGGGCGATATGATGGGCCTCGCAATCTCGGGCGGCTTTAGCCAGGGTGTGGGCGATGCTTTTCAGGATCTGGTCGCCAGCCTGGTAGCCATAAGTATGATTGAACTGTTCGAACAGGTCGATGTCCACCAGCATGAGGGACAGGCAGGACCCCATCTTGCCGGCATGACGCCAAACCGCAGCCAGTGAAGCGTCGAAGCTGCGGCGATTGGCGATAGCTGTCAGTGGATCCAGCAGGGCCTGCCGGCGCAGATAGTGCTGGGCGCGGCGGCGCTGCTGCACCTCAAGCTCCAGTTTAATGTTGGCCTGTTCCAGTTTGTCGGTGCGATCCGCCACGCGCCCCTCCAGGTCACCCCGCACAATACGCAATTGCTGCAGAGCGTCGGCCAGTTTGCGAGTGCGGCGGTTGAACCAGTAGGCGAAAGCGCCGAATTCATCCGGACGATTAAAGTCGAGGCACAGCATTTCTTCAGCGTTAATATCTACGGCTGATTTCAGCTGTTGGGTGATTCGGGCCAGCGGACTCATGAGAATACGCTCAAGAGTCAGAAAAGCACCGATGACCGCCGCCGACACACCGAAGATCAGGGTCCAGAGCAGAGCCCAATAGAGGGCCGTAGCGGCCGAGATGGCGTGGCTGACAGGGGTTACCGTGATAATTTTCCAGTAGGTTTTCGGCACATGAAAAATGGCAACGGAGCACGGTTCGTTCAGCAGCAGATCGCCTTTGGTGGTGAAATGCTTAAGCAGGATGTCATTGTCTCGACTTTCGGGCCAGGGATCCTGCAGCACAGCAGCGATCTGTTCCGCTTCAATGGCGGATACCTGGTCGATATCCAGCGCCATGCGTTCGGAGATGGTATGGTCGTATTGTTCGGATTGTCTGGCCCTGTCCAGTAAGGCAGTGGAGGATTCCTGCAGAGCTTCGGCGATAGGATGAAAAACCGGCTTACGCTCGGCAAGTTCCATGGCCTGAATGTATTCGATATGCTGGCGGCCTAACTTGTCCCGATAACGGTTTTGGCTGAGTGGAACATCCGGGAAAGAGAGAAGAGTGCCGTTTCGGTCAACGGCAAAAGCATAGCCTCCCATTTTGGTGGCTTCCCCTTCGAAAAAAGCCTCCATGCCTTCAAGCTTCAGGTCGACCGTTACCACGCCGATGAACCGGTCCTTACGATAGATGGGGGCAGTGCAGGTTACCATCGGCACGTAGGTGTGGGGATCCATGTAAGACCTGGACCAAAAAAGCTTGTTGGGCGACAGAAAACGCCCCGGTACATACCATTCCTGATGATGATAACCGGCGCCGCGCGGATCGTTGTAGTCCGCGACGAACTCGAGGATGCCTGCGGCGTTGCGGCCCCAGAAAAAACTGCGCCGCTCAAGGCGCGGGGCGAAAGCATACGGTTCGTACCATACCCCTCCGCCGATGATATAGGAAGAAGGACCCAATTGCTCCATAAGACGCGGAATGAACCGCATGTGCCCCTCGACCTTCAGGGGCAGATCTGCGGCCGTGGTAGCCATGGCCCGCGCCAAAGTTTCAGCGACCGCGATCCGTTCGCCGAGTTGCGCCACCATGGTATTGCCGATCTGATTGACCAAACGGAAGGACTGTTCTTCCATGCGCGGCCGACCGATTCGATCCATAACAAGGGTCAGACCGATAATCAGCACAACAAGCAGGAAGACAAACACCAGGGGAGTGCGGAACTGGAGGCTGTGGTACCAACGTACGGAAAAAGATTTCCTTTCGTTCATGACGGACCTCGAAAGGCTTATGGGAGGCGGTAATGCCTGCCCCTTCGTCGGCGAGAATAGCATAGGCGTTTTCCTGCCGCACTCTTTTTTTCCGACCCTGTATATTTCAACCAGAGGGGATTCTCAACGGAGGGCAATGAAGCGCACAAGCTCGTTTTAATCAAAGAATAACTGGACAGCCAATCTTCCGCTCATATACCATGACAGTACTCAACAACCGCGAACATGGCGTTTTAGGGCTTTTTCCGTCAACATTCCATCCTGCGACCTGCCATGTTCTGCAATGGGAACTACAGTCCTTGCGTTTTCTGGCCTGCCTGCCGAATCCGCCGTCGCGGAACGATGAAACGATGACCCGGACGTCATGATCAATCTACTCGACCTCATCGACAAGTCCACCCTGGACAAGATTATGACCGCCTACACCAAGGCCACCGGCATGGGCGGCGGTATCTACGATCCCAAGGGCAAAATCCTTGCCGGGCCTTACAATTTCTCTAACTTTTGCCTTGAGTTCTGTCAAGGCACCCCCAAGGGTCGCAAGAAATGTCTAGCCAGTGTCCGTTTCGGTGCCCACGAGGCCATGCGTCCGGATGCCAATGCCATCTACACCTGCCTCAACTCAGGGCTGGTGGAATGTGCCGCCCCCATTGTTGTTGAAGGTCAGTTGATCGCAGTCATTATATGCGGTCAGGTGCGGACCGAAGACCACGAAGTAGACCGGGATTTGGCCGTGCACCATGCCATCGACATCGGCATTCGGGATATCTCCGGGTATTTGGAGGCCCTGTACCGCATTCCCAAGATCGGCTACGGACAGCTGAAGGACTATGCCACCCTCCTGAAAATCATCTCCCATACCACCGGTACTCTGGCGACAAACAACAGGCGGCTGAAAAACCTTTCGCGCAAAAGGTTGTTCCAGCTGTACAACAGCGTTTCCGATTACATCATTGCCACCGATGTTGACGGCAACATCGAAATGCAGAACAAGGCACTGCTCACTGCCCTCGGACAACCGGACGAGGACCTCACAGGTAAGTTTCTGCCCTCGCTTTTTCTGGACGACTCCTGCATCGTTCAGGAACTGGACAAACTGCGTGACGTTCGGGATGTTCCCGACCGACTGAGCGTGGGTCTGTTGCTTTCGGATAAAAAACTGGCCCAGGTCGACGCCTCCTTTTCCCGCATAGAAGACGAGCAAGGCGACCTGCAGGGTTATGTGGCGGTTATGCGCGACATGTCCAAAGAGAAGAACATGGAAAAAATGAAAAACGATCTCTTCGGCATGCTCACCCACGACATGATCAACCCCATTTTGGCGATCAAGTCGGCCATGAAACTTTTGCTCGACGGCCAGGTGGGGCCCCTTACCTCCGACCAGCAGGATATCCTGCAAATGGCGGCCAGCACCAACCACGACCTGCTTGGTATGGTCTCGGACTTCCTGGATGTCTATCGGCAAAGTTACGGCATGCTGACGCTGCGCCGCTCCAGGTTCGATATTCACCAGGCGCTGCAGGAGGTCATCAACCAGTCCTACTATTTTTGCCAGGACCGGCAGGTCAACATAGGCTACCAGTCGGAGTTCAAGGAAGAGCTGACATTTTTTGGCGACCGCATCCGAATCATGCGGGTGTTTGCCAATCTCCTGGACAACGCCATCAAGTTCAGCCCGGAAGAAGGATTGATCACCATTGAAACCCGCCCACTGATGGCGTCAGACGACAGGACTGCCGTTTTTCCTTCACTGCAGGAGGGGGTTCCCTACATCCAGATAACTTTTCATAATTTCGGCGACCACCCGCCACAGGAGGAACTCGACCAGTTGTTCGACAAGTTTTTTTCCAGCAACCACAAAACCCCCCAGGGTAAAAAGGGGTTGGGGCTGGGGTTGAACTTCTGTAAATTAGTCGTAGAGAGTCACGGGGGGCACATCTGGGCGGGAACAACCGGGGATGGCCTGCGCATCAGTCTAGTGTTGCCCGTTACGGACGAAAACAGCTAACAGCCTGGAAGCGAACTTCCCGAAAGGTATATCCATGCAGCATGACGAACCCTTCAAGGTCTTTCTGGCAGACGATCATCCCCTGTTGCGCACCGGATTGCGCATGAGTCTCAGCCAGCATGCCGACATCGACTTAATCGGCGAGGCCAATGACGGCTTCAAGGCCGTGGAAATGATTAAAAAGACCCCCCCGGACGTCGCCCTGATCGATGTCGACATGCCGGGTCTTTCGGGGATGGCCGCCATCCGTCTCCTTCGCAAGCAGTATCCCGACATGACACTTCTCATCTTCTCATCCTACAGCGACCGGCATTACATTGAAGAAGCCATGCAGGCCGGCGCCAATGGCTATATCCTCAAGAGCATCGACATCAGTGATCTGGTCGAAGTCATCCGCGCGTTTGCCCGCAAGGAACAACCCATATCGCCCTATCTCCTGGACCTGGCCATCGAATGGGAAAATGATGCCGATGGCGAAAGTTCGAAGAAATTACTCACCAAACGGGAAAAACAAATTCTCGTATGTCTTGCCCGTGGTCAGGGCAACAAGGAAATCAGCGAGTCCCTCTACATCAGTACCGAAACCGTTAAAACCCACATCAAGAACATCTTCAAAAAGCTGGAGGTAAAAAGCCGCCTGGAAGCAGTCATCACCGCCAAGGAAAAACAACTTATCGACTGATTAGGGGGGGCAAGACTTTCCATTCTGAATGTGGGCCCAATTCATGGCAGCGATGCTTTCGAAAACCTGCCGCACATGGTTTGATTGTGCTCAATTCAGGCACCCATATTATCGGAACAAACCAAAACAAATGAATGAAGCCTAAACCACCGTTCGCAAAAGCAAAGACTGCCTGCAGCAGGTAAAGAAAAACCCCCCCTTTGGGGGATATCTAACCCACCCCGCAAAACCGTATTTTATTCCTATCCTAAGAACCTGCAATATCCCCAGAATTCAGTAAGACATGGCTTAAAACGTCAAAGGCCACAAGAGTAAACATGTAATTGACGGTTCCCAGCAAAATGAAACAAATCTTCACCCGGCGGAAGACTTGCGGGGAAGGCCCTGCGAGATTCTTCAGTCATTTCAATATTTGATGGAGGTACAACAATGAAGAAACTGACCGTATTGTTGGTTGCTGTTCTTATGCTGGGAGCAAGCTTCGCCGCATCAGCACAGGCAGCAATCGAAGTCGAAGGCGATGTCTACGCAGGCATCTGGGACAAGTACATGTGGCGCGGCTTCAACCTGAGTGACAGCCGGCCTACCGTTCAGGCGGGCGTCGACCTTTCTGTAGGAAGCTGGACTCTCAGCACCTGGCACAACTGGCAACTGACCAGCAGTGAAAACCTCCGCTCCGGAGAACTGAATGAGACCGACATAATCCTCACCTACGCCTTCGATCTTGGTGAAATGGTTTCCATCAGTGTTGGCGACATCTTCTACTCCCTCGACTTTGATGGCGCCGAAGACACCAACGAACTGTTTGTCACCGCCACCCTTAACACCCTTCTCTCCCCGAACCTGAAAGTCTCCTGGGACTGGGATGCCGCTGAAGAAGAGGGCCTGTTCTACAGCCTGGACATCAGCCATAGCTTCGACCTCGCACAATGGATGGAAAAAACCACTCTCAACCTGGGCGCCCTGGTGTCGTACAACCAACACTGCGATTATGCCGTTGGCGACTTTGGCGGCTGGCATAACTACGAGCTAAGCGCCAGCCTCGATTACGCCCTGACCGACCAGTTAACCCTCAGCCCGATAATCATCTTCTCTTCGGGTATCAGCAGCGCTGCGAAAGAAGTCATCGACACCGAAACAGCGGGCGCGTTGAACCTGACCTTCGTCTTTTAAGTGCGAAGTCACGGCATTATCTCCTGAATACCGAGACTAACTGCCAGCTGTCGAATGAGCCGGGGAGGAGTTCACCCCACCTCCCCGGCTCATTTTCCGGCAAGAGGCTGACAACAGACCCAGTAGTCGGGCGACCCGTCAAGAAAATGGTCCATAGCCAGATCGCAAAACTCGGCAGCAAAGGCAAACACGACAGGAGGAACACATGAACAAAGTTCTCAAGAAAACGATCATCACCATGGCGGGCGGACTGGTCGCCATGGCAATGATCATCACCCCCGGCTGCAAGCAGAAGCAAGAGAAGCTAGAAAAAGCGACTCTGCGTATCAACTGCTGGGCTGGTTATGCCAAGCCTTATGAAGCTGATTTCAAGGCCTTGGTCAAAGAAAAGTATAATATTGACGTTGAACTGAGCATTCAAAATCCCACCGATCAGGACGAGTTTTTCCTGGCGGTAAAAGACAACACGGCAGATCTGATCTCTCCGCCGATTGAACTGCCCTTGATCCCGCGGTTCTTCTCTTACCAGGAGGGACAGCAATACTTGCAGCCCGTGGATGTAAAAAACATCCCTAACCTGGCCAAAATGATGCCCGTCTTCAGCAAGGACCAGACACCTTTCTATAAGGGCGTCCGTTACGGCGTCCCCTATAACTGCGGCCCTTACGGGCTGGCTTACAACAGAGACAAGGTACCGGCCGCTCCGGCAAGTTGGAACGTATTGTGGGATCAGCAGTATGCTGGTCAGTACACCATCAACAACAACTTCCCGAAAGTGAATGTCTGGATTTCCGCCCTGGCCCTGGGCTACGGCTATGAAGACATTTTCGACATCAACCGCCTCGACCGCACCAAAGTTCAGGAAAAGCTCAACGCACTAGCCAAGAACGCCAAGAGCCTTTGGGACGGCGGCGCCGACCCGGATGAATTCCCCGGACTAGCCCTGGCAACCACTTGGGGATTCGCAGCAGCTCAAGCCAACATCAAGGGCGGAAACTGGCGCCTTGCTACCCCTGCAGAGGGTGGTACCGCCTGGATCGACGCCTGGTACCTCGGCGCTGGCGCCAAGGGCATGACCAAAACCCTGGCCGAAGAGTGGATTAACTTCATGCTCGACCCTGCGCGCCAGGCTGATGTAGTCAAATCTCAGGGTGTATCCCCTGTCATGGCTGATACCGGCGACATCCTCAACGCAGAGGAAAAAGCCATGTTCCACGTGGGCGATGAAGCCTACTTCAAGACCGTAGCCCTGTGGCGGGTACTCAGCGATGAAACCGAACAAGCGTTCAACGCCATGTGGGAAAAAGCAAAGCAACAGCGAAAATAATCAGTCGTGGGTGAGATAACGTTTCACTCACACCTAACAACCCCATGCCCATCCTGGAATTATCCAGGATGGGATCGCATCTCTCTTCAGACGAGACGGAGGTAACGAATGTTTAAAAAGGGGAAACTCTTGGCAGGCATTACCGGCGCACTGGTAATGACTTTTCTGGCCAGTATGGCCGGGGCCGTCACCATCGGCAGCGTCAAGCCCGGTGAAGACGTCCTGCAGTACATCACTCGCACCAAAGGCCAATACGATCACACCTTCTATCAACAGGTCATCGGTGCCGCCAACGCTTTTAAAGAAGGCGATGAAGGTCTCGGCGTAGCAGCGGACAACGAAATGTCCCGCGAAAACGCCCGCAAACTGCTGGCAAACACCAAGATCAAGGACATCCATGAAAACCCTCTGTTTGTGGACGGCCAGGAAGAACTGATTCGCCAGACCACCGACAAGGCCAAGTACAACAAAATCAAGAACATGACCATGGGCGAGCTGAAAAACTTCCTGCTCACCAAGTCCGAAGCGGACATCAAGGCCATCATGGGCGGTCTGCACAGCGATGTTATCGGTTCCATCGTTAAGATTATGACCAATGACGAACTGACTCGCGTCGGCGCCAAAATCTTTAACCCTCTGCCCGGCTCCAATATGGGCGCCAAGGGTTATCTGAGTGCCCGCATCCAGCCCAACTCGCCGACCGACAACGTCGAAGACATCCAGATGCAGGTATTCAACGGCCTCGCCTTCGCTGTCGGTGACCTTATCATCGGCACCAACCCCGTTGACAGCCAGCTCGAAGCCACTCTGCGCGTTGAGAACGCCCTGAAGGAAATCGTCACCGCCTTCAACCTGGAAGACACGGTCCCCTGGTGCGTTCTTTCCCACATCGACGGTCAGGCTGCTGCTGAAAAAGCCGAGCCCGGCTCCACCGCCATCTGGTTCCAGAGCCTCGCCGGTACCGAAAGTGCCAACAAGACCTTCGACCTGACCATTCAGGGGATGCTCGACTACGCCAAAATGCGTACAGGCGATTACAGCCTCTACTTCGAAACCGGCCAGGGCGCCGACTACACCAACGGTCACGGCCACGGCTTCGACATGGTCGTTCACGAATCCCGCAAATACGGTTTCGCCCGTGCCCTGAAGCAGGAAACCGCCAAGGCCAAGGGTGTTACCGAAGAAGAAGTCTGGCTGCACGTCAACGACGTGGCCGGCTTCATCGGTCCCGAGGTATTCAAGACCCGCGAGCAGCTGGTACGCTGCTGCCTCGAAGACATCGTCATGGGTAAACTGCACGGCCTGGTGCTGGGCCTCGACATCTGCTCGACCCTGCACATGCCCGTCACCCTCGACGACCTCGAGTGGTGCCAGGACCAGATCGCTCCGGCCAACCCGGCCTACCTGATGGCCCTGCCAACCCGTAACGACCCGATGCTCAGCTACCTGACCACCGGTTTCCAGGATCACGTCCGCCTGCGCGAAAAGTTCGGCTTCAAGATCAACGACGCCATGTGGGACTTCTTCAAGAAGATTGAAGTTATCGACGCAGATGGCAAGCCGACCGAGCACTTTGGCGATCCGGCCTGGGTATACTACAAATTTCGCCAGGCCAAAGGCGACAAGCGTTCTTTCAAAAAGATCTATGCCGAAGGCCTGAAATCCATTGAAAACGTCCGCGGCCGTGGTGTTGACCTTGCCGTTGGCTACGGCGAAAACATCTGGGACCTGGAGCCTGTAACAAAAAAGCGCATCCACGAACTGTATGACGACGCCAAAATCAGCCTGTGGGCCGAATTTACTCCCGAATTCATCAACTCTATCCCCAACGCTGTGAGCATCAACAGCCAGTCTCACGACCGTGAAAACTACATCTCCGCACCGGGTACCGGTGAGGAACTGTCCTCCTCGGCCGTGGCCACCCTTGACAAACTGGCGGCATCCTGGGGCACCAAAACACCTGATGTTCAGGTAGTGATCTCCGACGGACTCAACGCCAAGGCGATCATGGACGAAGGACACCTGATGCCCTACCTGAAAGAACTGAAAAAGCAGTGCAAGAAGGCCGGCTTGAGCCTGTCCGACAAGAACATCGTCGTGACCGGTGGCCGAGTCCGCGCCGGTTACAAAGCCGGTGAAGTACTGTACGGCAAGGCCGGCAGCACGCCCAAGGCCATCGTTCACATCATCGGCGAACGCCCGGGCAGCGGCCATCATGCCTTCTCTGCTTACCTATCCAAAGTCAGCCCAGCCACCTGGGCCAAGGCTGGGTCGGTTGACCATGACCAGTCCAAAGTACTGTCGGGTATCTCCGACACCGGTCTGGTTCCGGCTGAAGCGGCTCGCCAGACGGTTAAGCTGCTCAAGCAGATGTAACCTGTCCAACGCTGAACTTGTCCGGGACTCCACCAGGGGTCCCGGGCTTCTTCTCCTACTCCCACTCGGCACTGCCCCTCTGGCCCTCCTTCCCGACCAGGCGGCCACGCCATCGAACCTATGAACATAGATCGCTCACGCGACGTATTTCATTCATAAACCCGAAGCACCCGGATGGCAATCATGGCGAATCCCGCACTAGAAATCACTGCGACCGACGTCACTGCGAGAGAGACGCGACCTCGCCCCCCAGCCCTGACCCGAGACATATGGCACAAAGCCCGCCTGTGGATCCACGCTATGAGCCTCAGCCCCTATTATCGCTACGGAGAAATCGGCAATCTGTCGTACACTTTGGGCAAGGGCATTCTTGAGGGCGCCATTCTATACACCATGTTCTCCATGGCGCAAAACGAACTCAAGGTGGCGGCCGTGCTTGGCGTAATGACCAAATATTTCTATCCGGCCATCACCTTTTTCAGCAGTCTCAAGGTGTCCTCTTTCGTGGATTACCTGGAAGGCTTCGCCAGCGAGAACCGTCAAGTCCAGCGGTTAATCCGTGCACTGGCCATGGTGGGCGGCGGGCAAGCCTTGGGGGCAGTGCTGCTGTTACTATGCTACCCTCCCCTTTTCAGCGGTCTTTTCGGCGACTGGACGGGCAGCCGCTATCTGCTGATCGCATTCTACCTGCTGCACCATATCTGCGACGGTTCCGCCCAGGTAGTCGAAGGGCGGGTATGGTTCAAGTTGATCGAAATCAAACTGCGCCACGGCCGGTTGAGCCGCATCTCGGAAAATTTCTGGGGTATTCACGCCATGAGCCAGAATATCCAGATGCTTTCCGGGCTGGTTCTACTGTGGATAACGGCTCTGACCACCGGCCTATTTCAAGACCGGCTCGACCATGGTGTGATGTGGGGCATCGTACTTGGCGGAACACTGCTCACGGCCTCATCCAAGTTTAGCCTGCCGCTGGCCTGGAAGTTCATCCTTCGTCACGGAAAGCAAGAGGAAGAATGACGGACAAACCAATCCTGCAGATTGAGAAACTTAATTTTGCCATCGGCGGCCATACGATTCTCAAGGATATTAATTGTTGCTTTGCCGCTGGCGGCATCCATGGTCTGATCGGTCCAAACGGTTCCGGCAAGAGCACGCTCCTGCGCAATATCTGCCGCATCTGGGAACCGCAGAGCGGCCGGGTATGTATTGATGGCCGTGATTATCGCCGTTTCCCCCGCAAAAAACTCAGCCGGATGGTAACACTGGTCCAGCAGGATACGCGCCTCGATTTTTCCATCCCCGTTTCGGATTTCGTCGCTATGGGTCGGCATCCACATTTGAAACGCCTGGAATGGCTGCGTCAGAGAGATCTGGATATCATCGATGAAGCCCTCAGGGTCACCGGTACCGAAGTTTTCCGCAACCGGCTTATCAACGAGTTGTCCGGCGGCGAGGCACAACTGGTGAGTCTGGCCCGGGCTCTGGCCACTGAAGCGCCGATCATTCTCCTCGATGAGCCGACCAGCGCCCTCGATATTCTGCACAAGCTCGACATCATGCAGTTGCTGACTGCCCTGCGCGATGCCGGTAAAACCATCGTCATCAGCATCCACGATCTCGATCTTGCGCGCCGTTATTGCGACACCGTAACCCTGTTGCAACAGGGCCGAATCCATTACCACGGCATGGCCAAAGAAGGCTTTGCCGGACAACATATTCAGGAGGTTTTCCATGTCGGCGTGGAAGAAATCGCTACCGAACATGGTGTTTCGCTGCTGTTCTACCGCTAAGAGATTCGTCGCGGTATTGCCGGTAATCGTTCTACTGGCCATGCTGCTGTACAATGTCTGCGACGCGGCGGACAGCGCCCGCGGCGCCCGCAAATTTCCCCTGGAGATGGATGCCCTGATGGGCGCTCTCAGCGACACACATCAACCGACAGCGGTAACGGAAAGTAACTACCCCCGCACCGTCAACTACCGCTTTAGGCGTTATGATTTCGCCGCGGACAAGTTGCGTCAAGAGCAACGAAAGGTCACTCTTCAGCGCCGGCCTCAGCGTATCATTCCGCACTCTACGGGGTTGACGGAAATTCTCTGGGCCATCGTGCCCCACGAACGACTCATCGCGGTGCACAAAAGCTGCAAGGACCGTCAATTCTCTTTTCTGGCGCCGCTTCTGTCTGACGACCTGCCGACCTACGGTACGGACGATGCCGAGATCGTTATAGGATACCGGCCCGATTTGGTCCTGACATCGTTCTTTTCCAACGCGAATTTTCTCCACCAGTTGCGCACCGCTGGCGTCCCTATGGCGCAATTCGGATTCTTTGACGATCTCGATTCCATAAAAGATCAGATTCTGCTAGCCGGGCAATTGACCGACGAAGAAGCCTCGGCGCAACGACTGGTGGAGGTCATGCAGGAAAAATTGCAGGCTATCCAAACGGCGGTACGCGGCCGGCGCAACAGCACTGGGAAATCGCCGACGGTTCTCTATTACGACAACATGGCCTACGTGGCCGGTTCAGGAACAACCTTCGACAGCATGTGCAAAGCCCTCGATGTGACCAACATTGCCGCCGCTAAAGGGATACGGAATTTCAAGCAGATAGACTACGAAACCCTGCTGCAATGGGACCCGGACGTGATTATCGTGCCGGAGGAGAGCACCTTCGACAGCCAGCTCTATAGCCAGGAGATACTGGCCACGTCACGGGCGGTGCGTCAGAAAAACATCCGCGAGATGCCGACCGTTTATCTGTTGAGCTCATCGCAATACCTGGTCGCCAGCATCAACTACCTCGCAGGCCTGCTCTATGAAACGCGCTTCTGACCATCGGCATATTTCCGGCACCGCTATGGCGTCCAGTGCGGCGGCTTTGGCCCTGTTGCTGTTCGGCATGTATCTGTCGGTCCGCATCGGTCCGTGGCAGGTCGGCCTGGCCGACATCGGTCGCATTCTGGCTGCCAAGGTCCTGCACATGGATCTGCCGAGCGATCCGGCCCTGGAGGCCATCGTCTGGCTTGGAAGGGTGCCGCGCACTTTGACGGGTGCCCTGGTCGGTTTTGCCCTCGGCGCCGCTGGCACCATCATGCAGGGTATTTTTAAAAACCCCATGGCCAGCCCGGGGGTTATCGGCACCAGTTCCGCTGCGGCTCTTGGAGCAGTTACGGCGATCTATGTCGGGCTGTCGGCTACCGGAATCTACGCCGTGCCGTCGTTTGCCGTCCTCTTCGCCTTTCTGGCAATGCTGATTGTCCTGGGGATCGCTACCAGCGGCGGGCTGACCTCCCGTTACACCTTATTGTTAGCCGGCATCGCCTTCAACGCCATTTTCGGCGCCTTGACCTCGCTGGTCATCGTGCTATCGACGGACCGGTTCGAAATGGCCCGGCAGATCGTCGGCTGGCTCATGGGCGATTTGACCAACCGCAGCTGGCAGCATGTCACCATCGTGCTGACCATCACGCTGGTCGGCACCCTGTGGTCTCTGATGTATGCAAGAGACCTGAACATCATCATGCTCAGCGAGGAAATCGCCGCCAATCTCGGCGTCAATGTCACCTGGTCACGAAACATGCTGCTGTTTTTAGCAGCGCTATTGACCGGCGGCGCCATCGCCGTCTCCGGGGCTATCGGCTTCGTCGGCTTGATCGCACCGCACATCATGCGCAGTTTCGTCGGTTCGGACAATCGGTTATTGATACCCTCCGCCGGCCTTCTCGGTGGCGCCCTGGTCGTCTATTCGGACTGCGCCGTCAGGGTCTGGGGCGGCGGGGGATTGCGCATCGGCGTGCTGACCGCGCTGCTCGGAGGTCCCTTCTTCTTATACCTGATCATTCGAGACCGGCGTAAGTTTGTTTTTTTCTGAAACCAGTTTTACCGGAGGCCTCATTACCATGAAGCTTACAGCCAAGAATATCCTCCACCCTGCCGGCCCGGATTTTACGGAGACGTACCGTCGCAAAATCCAGCAGGTCGAGACCGAGATCGGCAAGGTTATCATCGGCCAGGATTGCATGATCGAGTCCATTATCTGCACCCTGATGGCCCGTGGGCACATCCTTCTCGAAGGGGTTCCGGGGCTGGCAAAAAGCCTCACGGTCGCAACGTTCGCCCGTACCATCGGCGGCGAGTTTAAACGCATCCAGTTCACTCCGGACAAGTTGCCGGGCGATATCACCGGAACGACTGTTTTCAACCAGGAAACCGGTACCTTTTCTTTTCACCGGGGGCCGGTTTTCTGCAACACCCTGTTAGCGGACGAGATAAACCGCGCCGCGCCCAAGGTTCAGTCGGCCCTGCTTGAGGCGATGCAGGAAAAATGCGTCAGTATCGACCGCGACCAATACCACCTGCCCGATCTGTTCATGGTGTTGGCTACCATGAATCCCGTAGAACAGCTCGGTACCTATCCTCTGTCAGAAGCTCAACTCGACCGGTTTATCGCCAAGGTCACCCTGAACTACCCTGCAAGAGATTTCGAGGAGCGGCTCCTTTTAAAAAAAAGCACCGACTTCGAAGAGACACAAAATGCGGTCCCCTGTCTGCTGCAACCGGATGAGGTGGTCGCCATGCAACAGCATGTTGCCCACCATGTCACCGTTTCTCCACCGTTGGTCGGCTATATTCTGGATATCTGTCTCCGTACCCGTCCCCAATCAACGGAAGCCACCGCCGCAGTCCGTAACTATGTCTCGGTCGGGGTGTCGCCCCGGGCCGGCGAACACCTCATCGCTTACTGCAAGGGATTTGCTTTTTTGCGGGGCCGCAACTACGTGACCTTCGACGATGTTGACGCCTGCGCCACTCGGGTTCTGGGCCACCGCCTGATTCTCTGTGATGCTGCCATTATGGAGGGCATAGAGGCCAACGACCTGTTGCAGGACGTCATGGCTTCCGTGGATCCCTACACTTCTTCAAAACTGCAGCGGAGCGCGATTGAATCATGAAACCAGCCTATCGTTTCAACATACAGCCGAAACATCCGCCCCTAAGCGGGATGGCCGGTGATTGGTGGGGACAGGACAAGGGCACAGGTTACGAATTCTGGGGCCTGCGAAAATACCTGCCCGGGGACAGCTGCAGCCGCATCGATTGGAAAGCACGCGCCCGCAGTGGCGAGCTCTACGTACGGGAATTTCTCAAAGACAGCGCCTACAATCTGGTATTGATCTGCGACCTGAGTCCATCTATGCACTTCGGCGATAAACTTTCCCTGACCCGCGATCTGGCTGTGTCCCTGGCCCATTCCGCCATGCGCACCAACACCCCCTGCGGCCTGCTCCTTTTTTCCGACAAAGTTCTGAATTGGATTCCGCCGAGTGCCGCACCGCGCCAGTTTCACCGCATCGTTACGGCCCTGCAACAGGCTCCTGTGGCGAAATGCCGGCAAACCCGGCTGGCACCGGCCCTTGAATTCGTCATGAACCGTTTGGCCTCCTGTCTCGGAGTGATTATTTCCGATTTTCATACGGACTTGGGCGGTCTCGCCGGTCTTCTGGATACCACGGACAGCCGTTTGCCCGCCCACGAAATGGTCGCCCTGCAGGTGCTGGAAGAATTGGAATACCAACTGACCGACCTCGATGATGGCCTGCTGACCCTCCGGGACATGGAATCGGGAACGCCGGTCGCCCTGGATCTCTCCCGCAAAAGGGAGTTCAACGCCCTGCTGCGCCGCCAACGGGAACGGACCGGCCAGATCCTGGCCAGAGCCCGCATCGATTCGACGACCCTGCCCGTCGGGGCTGTGGATATTCAATCACGCGTCAATACCCTGTTCGCCCGTCGACTGGCCGCCCGGGTCTGACGCGCAAAGCTTTTTTATAGAGGAATAACCATGAAACATCGTCCTTACAACTCTCCCCATAGATTCGGTGACCGGCCGGTAAATATCTTGCGGGGCAAAATTCTGCTTATAACGGTGCTTTTGCTGCTGGCGGCCGCTCACCCCCTGTTCGGTGCACCACTCGCAGGGCTGGATTCCCCCACACAGCCATTTGCCCAAGAAGGAGCCGATGTTGTCGGGAAAGATGAGGCGCCCCTTTTGGCCTCCGCAGAAGACGAACGTATCGCCTGTTTTGAGCGTGTCTGGTCCGCCTACCGGGAGGATGTATGGTTTTACGGGGACAAGGGGCAACTCATTGTACCGGCCATGGACTTTGAGTGGCTGGTAATAAGACTGGCCGAAAAAGAAGATCAGGCCACGGGAACGTCGCCCGGGGTATATAAAGGTAGCGATTCGCAGGACAACGACCTGCCGGCGCCGTCATTTGCCCCTTTCAATGCCCATTACGGCGAATATTTCAGTCATTTCCTGCACGACCCTGCCGTGGCGCCGGCGATGGCTGCCTACCGACTAAGGCCCAATATTCCGGAAGAAGCTTTCCGGTCGCTGATGTCCCGCCTGCAAAAGGATCGGCAGGTCAGTTACGTGCATCCCGCCTGGAAGATCGCAGACCGGCTTTACGCCCCCCTGGAAAAAATTGAAATAGTCTGGAAAACCGCCGCCGACATGGGGCAACGAAAGAGGTTGTTGGATGCCGTTGGCGCGATCGTCCCCGATGACCGTGTCGCGTCCAACCCGCAACAGATAGCCATCGATCCCTGCCGGCAAAGCGTATGGCAAAGTGCCAATTTGCTGGCGGAAGACATTCTCGTGGAGCAGTCCCGCCCCCTGTTGATGGTTCTGGAACCGCCGGTCAGTGCGCGTTTTAAGTTGGCAATGAACGGTGCCAGCCCCGGCACCCCCATCCCCTTTACCTTTGAAATCCGTTTCAGCGACCGGGTGAAGATCGAAACGAGCACCATTGCCAATCTCAGTATCAAACCCGCGGGTATATTTCATAACCTGTACGATATTCATTACGATACCCCTCTGAGTTCCATCGACCTGAACCGTAGTCCCATCCGTATCACCGGTCAGATTAAAATTTACGCCACCGGCGAATACAGCCTTCCCGGCCCACCGGTCTATTATTCCGACCGCAAGGAGCCCGAAAGCCGGATGCGCCAGATCAAAACCGCCGGGGAACCGATCCGCATTGCTGCCATGCTCCCTGCAACCGGGACCGGGTTTGAATTGCAGGTGGCAGACTTTGACAACCTGGCCCCCCCTGCGTCGGCAACAGCTTCAGTTGCGTCACTCTCTTCGCTCTTATTGATCGTCGGAGGATTGACCCTCACCGGGCTCTGTATCGCGGCAAAGTCAATGCTGAAAAAAAAGAATCGGCAGCGGGAAAGTCGAACGGAAAACCAACCTCTGCATCGCAGCCGTGTCCAGGTTGCCGGGGCGGTCTCGAGTCTGCAAAAACAGAGAGGTACAGCGGAGCTTGCCAACCTCGGGGTCAACCTGAAGAACTATTTATCCGAATTTTCCGGACTCGAAGAGGACCGGCGCGGCGGAAGCCAGGCTTCTTTTCTCCGCCGGATCAATCCCGCACTGCCCGCTACGCATCGCTCCACCGTGGCCGAACTTCTCCACCTCATCGAACACCTGCTGGCCCGGGGAGAACAAAGCGCTATTCCGGAGGGTTTGGCCGGGCAAGTGGACCGCCTCGTCGAAGACCTGCAAAACATGGCAGAGCCCTGTCAAGGCACGGCGGAAAACCCCTGAAAACATATGTCTGGCGAATAGATCATGGCCGATTTTACATTCCAATACCCTCTTGCACTGCTCCTGCTTCTGCCGGCCCCGCTGTTTCTGTGGCTGCGCAGGCGCACACGATCCAAGTTGCCCTTTCCGACCATCGCGCCGGAAATGGCCACCTTGCGCCCCGGGTTCTGGAAGCGCAATTACAACGGGCTATTTTTTGCCCTGGTCTATTCCTGTCTGGTCATCAGCCTGGCCAACCCCGGGTATTCAAAGCAAACCGTCGAGGAATTCATCGAATCGAAATGGTTGTTCCTCGCTCTCGACCTGTCCGGCTCGATGAAACGTCCGGTCAGCCGGTTCTCCGATCAGACCCTGGGCGACCTGGCCCTCGACGGCATCGCTTCGTTCATCGACATGCGCCACGAAGGGGACTACATCGGTTTGGTGGCATTTTCCAGCTATGCCAAACTGCTGGCACCGTTAACCTTCGACAAGGATCTTCTAAAAAACAAGCTGGATCTCGTGCGCAGCAAAAACCGTTCACGCATCTATAGAGAGATGGGGGCCGGCGGGGGTACCAACGCTTCGGAAGCGGTATGGCTCTCCCTTTCGGCGTTCTTCTCCATGCTGCCGGAAGAGAATCGCCTGACGGTGGATCAGATCACCGGCATGCGGGATTTTCTCCTTGGCGAACCGGGCACCTTGCTCGACATCCCGCAGAAAATGCGGCAGGCCGCCCCCGGCAGGGGAATGGCCGTTATCCTCTTCACCGATGGCCGTATCGAACCGACCCAGCGTGCCCAAGTGCGCCGGGGAGAATTACCGAACCTCGTCAACATCATCAACTTAATGAAGGCCGTCGGCGTCCGGTTTTACATCATTTCCGTCGGTGGGGAAATCGATGCAGCGGTAGAGAAAGCCATGCAACCGACGGCGGAGGAACCCGGCGTGGGCCGCATATTCGTAACTTCCAGAGGCCTTGACCGGGAACAGATCGAAGAGGTTTACCGGGAAATAGATATTTTGGAGACCAACCGCAACCTGACCCGCATCACTCTCCAGCCACGCTGGATGCGATGGCCACTGGCCCTGCTGACATTCAGCCTGATGGCGCTGCACCTTATTTTACGCAGCCTGCCGGGCCTGCGCAAACTATGACCAGAGGAACCCTGAACCACGACAATTCGGCTGAAACAATAAGATGACCGTGCCGATTCCTTAAAAAAACCGCGAGGAATAAACCATGCTGACTGTTCCATTACGCTTACAAAAACATAAAAATGTGATCTCTCTGGCTCTGACCTTCCTCGGGCTGATCGGTCTTGTGCTGGCCGGCACCGGGTGGATCGGCTACAGGCGCAGCGCCCATCGGGAGGCAGCCATCGAGGACCTGAACAGGCGCCTGGCCGCCATATCACCGGTCGGCGAAAACGGGGCCACACTTATCGAACTGGAGAAAATAATTGCCGTTGGTAAAGAGCTGGACCTGAACTTGGCACAAGCCCAATATGCCAGGTTATGGTATCAATGGCAGGCAGCTGTCGACGACTTTAAACAGATAACGGCAGCCCTGAACAACCGTTACCTGGCCAACGAACAACGGCAGGGGTTAAAAAACTTCCATACCCGACTGCTGGCTCTCCGCGACAGCTGTACCGCGATACTGGAAGCAGGCAAAGAGCTGCCCGTTGCCCTCGCCTGGAAATTACACACCCTCAAAGGCAATGGTTCGGTAATGCTCGCCTACAGCGTCCTCGCTTTTGAACAGGACGGCCGAAAAGCGGCCAGGTTCCTTTCCGACGCCGTGGACGACTACAAAGCATCCATCGAAATCGTCGATGCTATCAACAGCACCCCCATGGAACGGGCTCTGCCCCGCTGGAACCTGGAACTTATCGTCGGACTCGGTGAATACCGGCGCTTCGGCTTAAGCGAAGTAAGGCAGCAGAAAATGACCGAAATCCAGGAACAGCTCGAAGCCTTCATTCCCGACGTAGCTGGTTTTTCCCCCGGCGTCCCCCTGGAAACCCGCGTGAAGAAATAGGCAAACTCATGCGATGTAGTTCTCCCCAATTCTTCTGGCTGCTGTTGCTCCTGATCCCGGTTGCCTGGCGGGTCCTGTCAACGGAACGTTTCCTTGATCTGTTGCGTTTGCGGTTCCGGATGGCTATCGGCAACAAGTCCCACGGACGATTCTATGGCCGCTGCCTGTTGCCATTGCTTGCACTGGCCTGCCTCGCTGTGGCCCTTACCGGCCCCGGCATGACCGTCCTGCGTGAGGGGGATGTCAGAGACAATCTGGTTTTTGCCATCGGCATCGATGTCAGTAAATCGATGCTGGCCGAGGACGTGGTCCTGGAACAACGGTCTAAAGAGGAAATCCGCTCCCTCTCCAACCGTCTGAACGCCGCACGGCAATTGGTCCTGGACCTGTTAAACCGGATGAATGGAGAAAAAGTCGGTCTGTTTTTCTTTGCCCGCAATGGCATTGAAGTCGTCTCTCCCACCCGTGACCTCGGTTTTGTTCGCTACATGGCCACCCATACCGATCTCAGCAACCTGACGGAATCCGGCAGCAATCTTCTTGGGGCCCTCGACACCGGCATTATGATGGTCGACAGCCAAACCGGAACACCTGCACGAGCGCTGGTCCTTATCACCGATGGCGAGGATACGGAAAACAGTAAAGCGGTTCTGCGCAAAGGCATCACCGCTTTCACCCGGCAGAACATCCCGGTGTTCACTGTCGGCACGGGAAAAACCGCCTCTGTCCATATTCCTATTCGCCGCAAAGGTATCGCCGGCATCGACGGGTTTTACTCCGACGGGGACGGTCGGCCTCTGAAAACCCGTCTCGACGAACAATCACTTCAGGAAATTTCCGCGACAACCGACGGCCTCTACCTTCGGCTTGATGGAGCCTCCCCTGCCAAGCTGGCGGAAAAATTGATGAAAGGCATCACCACAAACGCAAAACACCATCCTGAAGCCACCCCCAAACAGCACCTTCCTTTGGATCTGGCACCAGCGTGGCTGTTCGCCGCCCTGCTGTTCTACTGTCTTTATTTGCTTCTCTGAAATGCCGTATACCTTCGGATACGAAAAAACCTGCTGGATGTTCAAAATGTTTTGAGCTGAGGATCGGTCTGGAATACTCATGGTAAGGGTGGCGAGGGAATATTGCCTTGAAATGAGAGGTTGTTACCTTTCTAGTTTTAGGCCTCCCCTGAATTCCAGTTAATTACATAGATGCCGTTTCAACTCTAGCCTTCGGTACCTGTCGCACTAAAGCCATCCTATCTAGCTGAAGACAGGGCGTTTTCTTTATTTAAAAACCATGCCAAACCTCTACGGAATCTGGTCCACAGGGTAGTCCACAAACTTTTGACGCTACGAGAAATAACCAAAGCCTCAAGCAAGGCCAGAATATCGTACATTTTTTAGCAAGATACAAAAAGAGCCCCCCGCCTCGGCGGGGGGCTCACTTACCGCAGGAGCTTAGGTATGGCGTACTTAAGATTCCAGGTAAGTAAAAAACTCAGCCTTGTTCAACGCGGCGAGCAGCGCGCTTGATGTTGAGCAGGTTGCGGAAGCTGACGTTGTCGGTGGTGATGTTGTTGCCCCGGGAACCACAGCCGAGAGTCAAAGACGGAATCAGATTATTACACAACGAGCCAACAGCACCGTGGCTGGACGGCGAGTTAAAGGCAACACGGTTGGCATCGACCCGCTGGGCGAATTCAACGCAGGTGTTCTCGTTGGCCGAGTGAACAGCAGCAGTGTGGCCGGCGCCACCTTTTCTCAACAATTCAGCACAGAGTTCGATGGCGGCCTCCTGACCTTCCGCAACAAAGTAACCCAAGCTCGGGGAGAGTTTTTCGCGGCTCATGGGTTCCACATCCTGGGTACCCTGGAGGGGACCGACCAACAAGGCGCTGGTCCCTTCAGGCACTGAGAAACCGGCCATCTCGGCGATCTTGGCTGCGGACTGTCCAACCACCTTGCCGGAAACCACCTTGCAGTCACCGAAGTAGAGTTCCTCAAGCTGCTTCTTCTCGTCGGCAGACACCAGGTACGCGCCGAGGTCCTTCAACATGGCAACGGCTTTTTCCGCCACGGCTGCATCGTCGAAGATCAGGTTCTGCTCCGAAGCGCAGATCACGCCGTTGTCGAAGCATTTGGACAACAGAACATCGGCCATCGCCTGGGCGATATCTGCATCGCTGGCCACATAAACCGGGCAGCCACCGGCACCCACGCCGAAAGCGGGGTTGCCCGAGCTGTAGGCGGCTTTAACCATGGCGCCGCCGCCGGTCGCCAGAATGACGTCCACACCGGGGTTGGTCATCAGGGCGCTGGTAGCTTCCATGGAAGGCTCAGCGATCCACTGGATGCAATCTGCAGGAGCGCCGGCAGTAATCGCTGCGTCGAGGCAAAGTTGAGCGGTGGCCTCGCAGCACTTCTGGGCGCGGGGGTGGAAACCGAGCACGATCACGTTTCGTCCCTTGAGAGCGGACAGGATCTTGAAGCAGACGGTGGAGGTGGGATTGGTGGTCGGTGTAATCCCAGCTACTACGCCAACCGGTTCGGCGATCTCGATGATGTCGTTTTCTTCCTTGACGATACCGACGCTCTTGATGCCTTTCATGTCGTTCCAAATCACCGTGGAACCGACACTGTTTTTTATGGTTTTATCCGCCACATTGCCGATGCCGGTTTCTTCCACAGCCAACTTGGCCAGTTCTTCTTTTTTTGCTTCTACGGCATTGGCTACCGCTTCGCAGATGGCGTCGGTCTGCTCCTGGTTGAGCTTTTTTGACTCAGCCAGGGCCACCTGAGCTTTTTGGACCAATTGATTGATTGTCTCTTCCACCATGTTTTTCTCCTCGTCTACTTGGTTTGAATTGCCCAGCTCAGAAGGCTCGGCAAGATATAGTAATAGGGTCCAGTCGTTGAAACCGTCAATTCGGTGTGTCATTCAGACCCTTTTGTTCTTGCGGTTACTCTAGCCACTTTATTGCGTGACTAGATCCGGTTGCTGTTGCGCCAGATCTTCATGTTTTCCGCATCTTTAATCAACTCATCGCGAAAATCCGGATGAGCGATGGAAATCAGTGCTTCAGTCCGTTCCCAGGTGCTCTTCCCCTTGAGGTTGACCTTGCCGAACTCGGTCACCACCCACTGCACGCAGGTACGGCTGTCGGTGACAATACTGCCTGGGCTCAGGGTCGGCACAATGCGGGATTTGACCTCCCCTCGCCGACTGTAGGTCGAAGACAGGCAGATAAAACTCTTGCCGCCGTTGGAAAGGTAAGCCCCCATGACGAAGTCGAGCTGGCCGCCAGTGCCGCTGATATGCCGAACTCCGGCCGATTCGGAGGAGACCTGGCTGAACAGGTCGATCTCCACCGCGTTGTTGATCGACATGAAATTATCGATCATGGCCACTTTGCGCACATCGTTGCAATAATCAACCGGGCAGCTCATGACTTCCGGGTTGTTATGAATAAAGTCGTACATCTTCTGGGTTCCGGCCGCAAAGGCGAACACCTGGCGAAATCGGTCGATGTTCTTGCGCGAACCATTGATTTTTCCCCGTTTGGACATCTCGACAAAGGCATCGACATACATCTCCGTATGCACACCCAGGTCTTTCAGGTCCGACTCGGCGATCAATGAACCGACGGCATTGGGCATGCCGCCGATACCGAGCTGCAGGCAAGCGCCGTTGGGGATCTCCTCGACGATCAGTTCCGCAACTTTCTTGTCCACATCGGTAAGGGCAGCGGCGTTCAGTTGTGGCAGGGACGGATTGGGGCCCTCGATGATGTGGTCGACCTGGGAAATGTGGATGGCCTCTTCGTTGCCGCCCAGGCAACGGGGCATGTTCTGATTAACCTCGACGATGATAACCTTGGCCTGTTCACAGACTGCCATCATGTGGGAGGCCTGGGGACCGAAGTTGAAATAGCCGTGTTCGTCCATCGGCGCCACCTGGAACATGGCCACATCGACGGGATCAACGCTTTCCCGGTAGAACCGGGGCAGTTCCGAATAGCGCATCGGGCCATAGAACCCGCAGCCCATATCGATAATCTTGCGGTCGATGCCGGAGCAGTGCCAGGCATTCCAGGTGAAGTGGTTTTCTGGATTCGGTATATTGAATATTTCCGGCATCCACAGGGCTATGCCGCCCCGGACCTTGACGTCCCTCAGATCTCCGGCGCGGGCTGCCAAGGCCTGGTCACTGGCCACCGGATGGCCCAAGCACCAGCCATAGTCTACCCAGTCGCCGGACTTCACCGCCTTGGCCGCTTCTGCGGCTGTCACCTGCTTTTGAGCATAGATGTCGCTATAAGACATGTCATTTTCTCCTTCCTTGTGCTGTGTCGCGAACAGCCTGAACGTCGCTTGCTTTCAACCCGTCAGCGTTTGGCCGTACATGGCCCTTATTTTTTGGCTGAACCAATTTTTATCAACTAAACCATAGAAGGAGCTATCGCTCAAAATGAGGCTTTTTGTCCCTACCAATGGGGATAAATACAACTTCAAGTCCGCTGGCTTCCTGCCAAAACAGCTTGTGTCCTCATCTTTTTCAGGAAAACGTTTCGCTTCCGTGCCAGCATTCCAATATCGTTCAAATAAAGCCTTCTCCCAAATAGCCCCCCATTCAGGGGACAATTTTCCCTATTTCAAGCGATTGGCGCTCAAAGCGAAGTTTGCTGTAATGAGCCGGATAACTTCATCAGGAATGGCCCTTTTGCGGGCCAATCGAAAAGGAATTACAAAGGAGACTTCGTTATGGCAGGAAATGGACAGGGAAATCCGGCAGTGGTCGGCTTGGCAGGCTTCGGGTTAACGACCTTGTTGCTCCAGTTTCACAATCTCGGCTGGTGCGGAACCGGCATTATCTTCTGCACAGCACTGATGCTGGGCGGTGGTGCACAACTGGTAGCCGGCTTTCAGGAATTCAAATGCGGCAACAATTTCGGCTACAGCGCCTTTACCGTTTATGGCGCCTTCTGGCTGGCCCTTGGCTTGATCTGGCTGCTTCTGGACGTGCAGAACGTTCCCAACACGGTTATTGGCAGTCACCTGCGGGTCAACAAACCGGACATCGGTTTCTTCCTGGTCGGATTTACCCTCTACACTGCGATCATGTGGGTAGCAGCGCTCAGAATCCATGGCATGATGGCGTTTACCTTCACCACCCTGCTGCTCGGTTTCATCGGTCTCGACCTGGTCTTTCTGGCCGAGATGAAATGGCTGATGACTATAACAGCCATCGATCTCATTATCTGCGCCCTCTCCGCCTGGTACATGATGGCCAACATCATCTACAAGGACACCTTCGGCAACAACATTCTGCCGGTCGGCGCTCCTTGGCTCAAGCCAGGGCTGGCTTTGGCAGACGCGACTATCGGGCACAAAAAAGCGGCGTAAAAGAGTTTAGTCTTCATCACACCGCCGGGCAGAGGAATCCCTTGAAGCCGATTCCTGTCTGTGCGTGTACAACGGGTTTGAAATGTAATGCCGAGGGAACCCCCTCGGCATTTTTTTGTTCAAGACAGATAATGGTCTGCCTATCCGGCAGTGTATTGTTGAAACGCTAGAGGTTCACCGCTTGGGTGATATCTGAAGATTGACACGCCTTTTAACCAGCCACCTTCCTGACACTCGTTTTCCGCCGTATATACCGCAGAATGCTGGTAGCTTGCCACGAGAACCTCCTGTCATTGCGAAGCCAAATGCTGATCGAGCAACTGCTCAATGCTCTCGGCACTCACTCCACCGAACAGCCGGCCGTTGATCGCGATGTTTGGTCCTTCGGAACAGAGCCCTTCACAGCGACTGCCGCACAAGTCAACAGCACAGCTGAGCTGACGTTCACTAAGGTAGCGCTCGATTCGCTCCAGATTCTCCTCATTACCACGACTGTAACAGGAGCTGCCCATGCAGATTTTGATGGAGTTTTCCATAGGTCACCTCTTTTCGGCAGGACCCTGCTTTTGGCGGCAAATATAGGTACGCCTGCTAATTCGGGCACGACAACGAAGACTTTTCGATAAGCGTCACCGTGAATTAGGAAAAGCAGCAAACAGTGAAATCAGAGTCTTTGCCCGAAAAAGGACTCCAGGCGGGGTGGGAGTCCCCCGCCTGGGATTAAAAGGAGGCTGACAGAGAAAGGTGTTTCAAAGTGGCGGGAGGCAAGATGAGAGGAAGAGGCAACCTCCCGCCACCTTGAAACTCCGACGACTGCTGATAAGACCTTCCCGGTAGGTCTGTATGTGATCAGCAATCATCGAAATAGGAAACATTGAATATAGAAATCCTGATTCGGGTTATCATTTATCGATTTGCCAAAACATGATCTATTGCACTTGCCTGAACTGATAGCATAAAAAACCAAGCTAAAAAGCTCACAAATTCTGAGAAAAAGGCTCCAAGTGAGGGGGGAGGAGAGCAACCCTCACTTGGAGGAAAAAGGAGGTGAAGACTAGACTAGCTCTTAAACGTGTGGGGGTTTATCTCATTCGCTTGAGACCATAAAAGCTATGTCCATGGTCAAAAGGTTAACACCGGGCTCACATTTCAACAATCACCTACAATAGTGGCTTTGGGGGGGATTTTTTCTGGCTTAGATTAGCTATTTTCGGGTGACCGAAGAGTGGTTCTCATCTTCATCAATCCCTCAGACTCTTCTCCAGAGCATCGATCGAATCGAATCCCACCTGTTTAGCGAGGTAGCTATAGATCACCTCGGAAAGATTGGTTCCGGACTTTTGCAGCCCCAGCATGTCGCCAAGCAACAGTCCCAGTGTGGTTTCCGAATAGGTTTCGAGCTCGCCGCGCAGATAGGTGGCAAAAGAGGTCTGATCAGGGCCATCCTCTGACTTGTTCAGCGGACGCCCGCCTCTCATCAGGTTGGGATACCTGGAAACAAACTCCTCCTGCCCTTCCATCGCAAGATTGAAAATGGTATCGATTCGCGGACTGAAATTTTCGCAGGGCAGCAGGTCTTCCATACGGGCATATTTTATAGCCAGCAGGTTGCGGCCCTCGGCTTTGGCCTGCCGCAGGTCGTGCAGATAACTATCGAGAGTCGGTACCGACCAGGCGGCGAACTGGGCCAGGCGATGGAGGTTGAACCCCTCCTGGTCTTCCTGACAGCGGTAGCGTTGGTCCGTGGGGACAGTCTGAAACATCTCCCACTCCAGGGCCAGAATGCTTTTGGTGAGAGTAGAATCGTTTTTGACCAGCCGGCGCGATGCGCAATCCTGTTTCATGATGTATCCTTTTTCAAAAAATTCAGGTCAATGGTTTGAAGTGATTGCGGAGTTCGGAATCGGAAATGCGAGCCTGAACCCTTGGTCCGTGGTCGAGAAGAAACGTGCTCGACGAATCGCTCAATTCCTGGCGACGCAGCTCTGCGGCAATCAGGCCACAGAGCTGTTCGATCAGTGCGACTTTCTCTTCGCCGTGGTCGCTATGTAACAAAGTACAGACCTGGCGATGTACCGTCTGACCGAGAACAGGCAGCGACAGCGTCGCGCGATGCAACCACTTGTAGAAGGGGGCGTAGCGCCGATTAAGGAGGAATACCGTCTGCATCAGCTCGTAGCAGAACTGCTGTTCGGCGTAGCGGGCGGCAAAAGGTTCATCGCGCTTCAGGCTGCGCGCCAGGTTGTACTGTCCCGTCTGCGCCATGCTCATGCAGCGCGCAGCGATCTTTTTACGGCGAATATCCTCCGGATAAAACGCAAGGAGCTTTTGGCGCCATTCGGAAAAGCAACCGCACGGGTCGTGAAATACCCGTCCGTTGGTACACACGCTCAAGGCCTGCTCCGGCAATGCCAACCATTCGCGCAAGGTTTCAGGAGGGCGATCCAGGCCGATGTAGCGGCCATAAAATCCGGCGATGGTCATGACACCGAGGCGCCCTTCTTCGCCTGGGCTGACCCGGCGCGGGCCGAAACCGGCAAAGTCTTCCGGCAGCAGGCGGTAGGCGTCCTGCAGGGCCCTGCCATATTGGGCGGTATCGTCGTCCCGCAGCCAAAGACAAAAGCCCGGACCCCAATCGTGATCACGGGACAACTCATCGTCGAAGCCGTAGCATTCCGAACCCGGCCCGACCAGGCCGACCGCGACGCGGTCGACGATGCCAGGAAAAGAGCGCTGCAACATCGGCAGTCCACAACTGACAAAATAGTCCTCGGCGAGTTGTAGTCCCTGCATCGGCCCTCGCCTTCTCAACCGCCAAGCGCCAGGATATTCTGCGCCACATGGAGGGCTTTTCGCTCCTCGTTGTTATCCCGGTACAGTGCTTCAGCTTCGGCAAAACATTCCAACGCTGCGGCCTTGTTTTGTTGCAACGCATAAATGTAGCCGAGGTTGGCGTATTGATCGGCAATCTTCACCGGCAATCCCAATTGTTCGAAACACTGCAGAGCTTGGCGATAGAAATCGAGGGCCCTGCCGTAATCCTGGCTGTCCCGGCAAACCGAACCCATGTTGCCCAACTGCTCGGCTACGCGATCCGGTTCACCACAGGCATCGAAATTTTGCCTGGCATAGTCAAACGTGGTCATGGCTTCGTCGAAGCGTTTGAGCCTCGCAAGCAGCAGGCCGATGTTGTTCTGCACGGCACCCATGCCAGCTTTGTCCCCTGTCGATGCGAGGAGAAGGCCTGCCTGACAGTACACATCCAGAGCCAGTTCGTGCCGGTCGGAGGCGCAATAGATATCAGCCGCCAGCATCTGTTGCCGGGCCTCACCGGCGGCATCCCCTGCCTCCCGGCAAAGCCGCGCCGCTGCGGACAAGGAGCCCAGAGCGCTTTCGCAATCACCGTTTTTAAAGTGCTTGAGGCCTTCCCGCGTTAATGAATTTACAATGTCGGCCTGCGAATTATTATCCATGAAATTTCCCGGTCGTTTCAAAGCGCCCGCAGAACATACGACAAGGCCAGACCGTCGACGGATAATCCCTGCAACAGTCTGGCCTCGTAATTAGTGCACCTCAGTTCCCCTGGTTGAAGAGAATTTCGGCATCCTGCATGATCATGGCGCCGGTTTGCATCATCTGCTTGATGGTCGGAACCACTTCGTTCAGTTTATCCTCGGAGTCGATGAACTCGATAACCATAGGATGACATTTCGAATCGGTCAGCCCAGGATGCAGGGTCCTGCAAAACTTACAACAAAAACCGAAAGCTTCGACGCCTCTGAATACCATGGACCCGGCAAGCCCCATCTGAAAAGCCTTTTCGACAATTGCCTCGTACAGAGGTTTGTCTTCAAGCTTTGTGCTTTCATTGAGAAAAATACGCAAAATCTTTGCCTTGCCTTCAACACTCATAACGAACCTCCTGATTGGTGTGAGATGTCTGGCCTGAGGCAGATCGTCAATCCCCAGGCAAATGTGTTCAGTCCAGCTTTTCTAGCACATGAATCTGCGGCGCCTCGGTAAACAGGGCATCGACTTTCCCCAGCAAGGCCTGGAGATAGGGCATGGCCAGATGCTCCTCAAGGTCTTGGCGGCTGTTCCATGTTTCGTAAAATACAAAAGTCCCCGGATCATCCGTTGAACGATGCAGGTCATACTGAATGCATCCGGCTTCTTTTCGTGTGGGTTCCAGAAGCGCACTTAATTCGATTAGAGCGGCTTCCTCCTTGCCCTCTTTGGCTTTAAAGCTGGCCACTACAGTTACATTGCGGGAAGGCATACGAATTTCCTTTTAGATCAAAATAGTTGGCCAGCCCTTTTGGAAAAGGGCTGGCCAACCTTTGGCTAATCCATTACCACAGGAAGAAGGTACCCAGCGCGAAGATATCTACAGCCTGATCACCGCCGTTGAACCATTCGACATTGGCCCGGTTGTATTCAGCCACCAATTTCAGGTGCGGGTTGATGTCGTGAGAGACACCGAGGGTAATCACGTCCTGCTGCTTCAGTTCGCCATTACCGGTAGCGGCACGGACCGCTTTTTCGGCAGAAGTTTCTTCCATACGGTTCACACCGTAGCAGATGGCGAGTTTGGTTTTTCCACCGTTGGCGAAAGTATAGGTTCCCTGCAGAAGGTAACCGTAACCTTCCCGCTCTTCACCGGTGTAGTCGAGAGAATCGAAGTCGAGCATCAGCGTGGAGCCGAGGCCTTCGCCGTCAAAACCCGAGACAACCACCTCGTAGCCCTTGTAGCCGATCTGTACGCCACCGGCCACACCCCAGGCGGTCACATCGTCACCGTCATTACCGCTGCCATCGTTAAACTCGGCTTCCTGGTACAGGCCACTGAGCCAGGATTTGAAGCTGCCAGCGCCATTGGCGTAGGTGCCGGCATAGGTCAGTTCGCCCTCGAAGCGAGGCATTTTGGTTTCGGAGGCGGAGGGTTTGACCACAGTACTTGCCGCATTCACACCGGAACCGTTGATAACACTGGGATCATACAGAGCCAGAGCCACCTTGAAGCCATTCATGTCCGGGGTGGTATAGCGAACCTGGGCATTGAACTGGGGATAGATATAGCCGTAGCCGATATTGCCCAGAGTAGCGCCGCCGCCGGCCACGGAACCTTCGATTCCATAGCCCATCAGGGTCCAGCCGGTCAGCGCGTTCTGGCCCATAAACAGACTCAGGGACTTACCGACCATAAACTGACCGAAGTTGCCATCGACGGTAAAGAAGACCTCACGCAGGTCAATCTGGGTGCTGAAGCTGTTTTTAGTGTTGGCATTCTGCGGATTGGGGTAAAAACCGACCCGGGATCCCATGTCGAGACCGCCCATGGTCGGCGCCTTGATATTAAAGGCCAGTACGCCTGGCAGGAAACCGCTGCGCAGGCGGAAGGATTCCTGGTCGTCGGACAGCGTATAAAACTCACTGTGTACATTGTCCGGCCGCTCGTCGGCGCTGGCGTAACGTAAGAACATGTTGACGTTGCCGTCGGTGCTGAAAGACCAGCCGTCGGAACCGCCGATGACCAGGGCGGCCTGCGCCGGGCAAACCACAAACAGCGTAGCGATTATTGCGAGGCTATAAAAAAATTGCTTAACAGGTTGCATGGTATTGTCTCCTAGTTAAATAAGGCATTAATTACGCGAGATAATTTACATGGCATGTCATTTCACAAATACGGTCTCGATGGCCGGCACTAACCTCCAATAGAAATCCTGAAACTTCGGTCCTGCAAACAGCTGATGCGTTCTTCGAGCTGTTCAGGCGTCGGAGGGACCAATCCTTCCAGGGGATACTGGCATCCAAGTTGCCCGTATTTCATTTCGCCGAGGCGGTGATAGGACAGGATATCGAGAGACTGAAGGTTGTTGAGTTGTTGAACAAAATCGGCTGTTGCCTGTAGATTTTCTTCGGTATCGTTGATACCGGGAATCAATGGCAGGCGAATCCTCAATGGAATGCCAAGATCGGAGATCTTTTGGATATTTTCAAGAATCAGCCGGTTGGAAACTCCGGTGACACGTTGATGTTCTTCATCGTCCATGTGCTTGATATCGGTCAGCACAAGATCGACGTGCTCCAGGACGGGACGATACACTTCCCAACTGGCAAATGAGCTGGTTTCTATAGCGGTATGGATCCCCCGGCGCTGTGCCTCTTTCAGGGCAGCCTCAAGAAACTGAGGCTGGCCTAGCGGCTCCCCACCGGAGAAGGTGATGCCACCACCACTTTCTTCGTAGAACTCACGATCCCTTTCCACCATCTCCATCAATTCCCGAACGGTAACGTAGCGGCCAATGATGTTGATCGCCCCTGCGTAACAGAATTTGGCGCATTCACCGCACATCGTACAGCGATCCAAATCGACGCCCAGGCCAACTTCAATCGTTTTTCCGCGTTGAATAGCATCGTTCGGACAGACCTCGTGACATTTGCCGCAACCAATGCAGTTATTTCCGACAAAGTTAATTTCTGTCTGAGGTTTGAAGGATTCAGGGTTCGAACACCAGAGACATCGCAACGGACACCCTTTGAGAAAGATATTGGTGCGAATACCGTCGCCATCGTGAGTGGCAAATTTCTGAATGTCGAAGATCAGCCCGGCAAGGCCATCTCCGCGCTTAACTGCCGCGTCAAAATCCAGAATCTTTTGTCTCCAGTTCATTTTTTACTCCAATTTCTCCGCTTTCCCGTGGGTTGAAAAGGTGCCGGACCCGGCAGGGTCCGGCACTTGTCTTACCTGACAAGCAGGGTTTAGAACACCTGCTCGGTACGGGACATGATGTCGTCCTGCAGGGACTTGTCCAGCGCGGTGAAGAAGGCGCTGTAACCGGCCACACGTACTACCAGGCTGCTGTACTCTTCCGGTTTTTCCTGCGCTTCTTCCATGGTCTTGCGGTCGATGACGTTGTACTGAACATGGAAGCCGCCGTTTTTGAAGTAGGTTTCAGTGACGGCAACGAGGTTGCGCAGGCCTTCCTCACCCTTCACGGCACTGGGATGGAACTTCTGGTTGAGCAGGGTACCGTTGGAGGTGACTTCGTGGTCGAGCTTGGCGACCGATTTAACCGAAGCGGTCGGACCGGCGATGTCGACACCACCGGAGGGAGAAACACCATCGGCCAGCGGGGAGCCTTTCTTGCGGCCATCCGGGGTCGCTTCGCAGACCGAACCGAAGGGCACATTGGCGGAAGCGGGATAAAGACCGGGCTGGTACTGGCCGCCACGGGGGTTGGTGTACTTGTTGACCGCGGCGCAGTAGATGTTGGCCGATTCGACGGCGACATCGTCGGCGTAGTCATCGTCGTTGCCGTACTTGGGAGAGCGATTGATCAGCATCTGGCGAATTTCTTCGGCGCCCTCGTAGTCCTTGTCGAGAACCTCCTTCAGTTCAACCAGGCTGATGGCTTTGTCTTCGAAGCAGAGCTTCTTGATGGCGGTCAGCGCATCACCGGCGTTGGCAACGCCAACCCCCTGCGGACCGGTGAAGTTGTAGATGGCGCCGCCTTCCTGCAGCGACTTGCCGCGGCCGATGCAGTCTTCAACCAGGCTGGAGAGGAACGGCAGAGGCATGTTCTGACCGTGGGCCAGATCGACCATGTTGTCGGCGTGGGCCATCAGGCCGACGAAATATTCCATCTGCTTGGCGTAGGCTGCCATGACGTCGTCGAAAGACTTCATTTCGGCAACGGTTCCGGTCTGGGGACCGACCTGCATCTGGGTGCGCTCGTCGTAGCCGTTGTTGAGGGTCAGTTCGACGACCTTGGCCATATTGAAGAAAGCGGCATCATGCCAGCCTTCGGTCTTGCCGCCGACCTGGGGCTCAACACAACCGATGATGCCGTAGTCGCGGGCATCTTCCAGGGACAGGCCGCGAGCCAGCAGGGCCGGAATGATGATGCGGTCGTTGAAGTAGGCCGGTACCCCAAGGCCCATGCGGCTAAGCTCGGCGGCCTTCATGTACAGCACATCCGGGGTACCTTCGTGGATGCGGACCGACAGAGATGGAGCGTAGAGCTTGGTGTTGGCAGCAGCCTGCAGCAGCATCAGCGACAACTCGTTGGTAGCGTCAAGACCTTCACGGTCCTGGCCGCCGACGATGATGTTCATGAACATCGGGTAGCCGGCAAAGGCCATGGTCGATACCTCGTCACGCACCTTGTTCAGGCTGTTCATCTTCAGCCAGATCAGGTCGAGAACTTCCTGAACCTGCTCAGAAGACATGGAATCCTTGCTGGCTGCATAGAAGGGGTAGCAGTACTGGTCGAAACGCATGGGCGAGATGGAGTGGCCGTTGGATTCGATCTGAATGATCAGGTGAACGAACCAGAAAGCCTGGACCGCTTCCATAAAGGTTTCCGCCGGCTGGGCAGGCACCTTGCGGCAAATGCGTGCGATTTCCAGCAGTTCTGCTTTGCGAGCGGCGTCCTGCTCGGCTGCGGCTAGGCGCTCGGCTTCATCGGCATAACGGTTGGCGAAGGCGATAACGGCCTTGTTGGCGATGATGGTCGAGTCCAGGAAGTGCAGGGACTTCATCTGGGCCGCATCGGTGAAATCGAATTTTTCTTTGGCCGCTTCGGCTTCGGCAATGACAGCATTGAGACCTTCGCTCATGACCTTGCCGTAGTTTGCCGAGATGTGGCCGACGCCGTTGAACCAATAGTTGCCGACGGTGTAAACGACCGCATCACCGGCATCGAGCGCTTCCTGCTTCATCATAGCGGTAGCGATCTCGTGGTTGGTTCTGCCCTTCCAGTAGGGGAAGACGTCTTCGCGCAGGGTTTTCTTGACATCTTCGCTGATCAGGAAGACGTCGGCGCTGCGCTTGGCCAGGCGGTCGAGTTCGCCTTCCAGCCACTCGCAGGAGAATTCGGGATAGACAGGGGCGGAACGGGGCATGCTGCACTGATTGCCGACGATCAATTCATCGTCTTCGATGCGAATCGACATCCCCAGGAGAATCTTTTCCAGCGCCTTGGCGCGGCGGATGCTCATGGGCTTGCCTTCGGTCTCCTTGTAGGATTCGGTGATGAGCTTGGCGCGCTCGGCACAGATTTCCGGAGTGGTAGCCAGGAATTTGGCCTTGATCTTTTCGACTCGTTCAGTGGGGCCGTGGGTTGCAACTGCAGGATCAACTTTTACCTTGGTAGCCATCTGTTTCTCCTATGAATTGAGGTTGGTGATACACTTTTTTTGCCGGTAAATAAGCTTCTCTTACCGGACACGTTTATTATGGATACGGGCAGAGGGGCCGCTTTCAGCAACGGCCCTCTGCACTGAAGCAACCAATGTCAGCCAGCGAAGCCTTTCGCCATCAGGTTGAGGATCAGGGTACCGATGGCAATAGCCCCGGCCGGGGGATCGATATGGGTGGAACCGTGATTCCACATGACGCGGGCCACCAGTTCCTGCAGCAGACCGGCAAGAACGCCGACAATGGCAGCCAGAACAAGCGAGTTGAAGAGCAGGAAAGCAAGAGCGGCGAGAATGGCCTGACAATGCCAGACGGGCATTTTCTGGATTTCGCCTGCACCCAACTGGAGGCCGACCAGACTTATGGCGGCGATGCTCCAGGCAAAAATCAGGGGGACGACGAAAGCGCCGGTCGCCGAAACGGTACCCTGAGCGACCATGGGGTCGAGAACGCTCTTGGTGCCCATAGCCACGGCGGCGGACAACAGACCAACGCCAAGACTGAAGACCACCAGGCGAGCGGGCTGAGCCATCCAGGGCACCCAGGACAGAGCGCCTTTGTCGGTGCCGAGCAGGCCGTGCGCGCTTATCGAAGCGGCACTGCCCCAGGGCATCTCTTTGAGGAACAACAGGCGGGCCAGGACAGCGGTACCGACAACACTCAAAGCGATGCAGTCAGCGGAGTTGACGAAGGGGATCTTGACCAGCAGCTGCAGAAGAACGTGACCAATCACGGCAAATACGCCGCCGACCAGCAATACATCCCAGGAGGTGCCGACCAGAGGGGAAAGGATGTCTTTACCGGTGCCGCTGGCAAGATTCTTTTTAACCCCTGCAGCGTAAGCGACGGCTGCGACGCCGGCCGCAAAACCACCGACATGGGGGCCCCACAGCGGCCCCAGACCGACCTGCAACAGCAGAAACTCGGAACCGCCGTTCAGGACAACTAAGCAGCCGGTGAGAATAACCAAACCACAGATAATGAACGAAAACAGTCCACCGAGAGCCGCACCAACGATGCCGCAACCAAAACAAAGTAAAAGCGTGTCTACAGACCAGGGAGCCATTGTTTTTTTCCTTTCCTGAATGACAATAAAGTTAAGATACTGTAGTAAATATTCTCTTTCCCAGTTTGACCAACGTCTTTGTCTGAACAAGTCTGTCTTAAACCGTCTTTTTTTTGCGCGCATGTTATTTTTAAGTTAGGACGAGCCGAATCACAATCGCTACAAAAAGCCAATCGCGTCACCAGATATAGTGATTGTGCTTATCACCACGGGTTTCGAAACGTTTACAACTATAAATCCGTCCCTATATATAGTGATATTTGCCATCACCCTGCCGCGTATACGCAATTTTACTTGGGACAACTAACAGGCTTATGCTATGAATTTATTATGGAAAGGTTCCATCAGGTGGGCCGAAAACGGCCCGGGGGGAAGGTATGGCCAGACAACAAATACAGATTCTCGATCTGATCGAAAGGGATGTTCTTGAGGAGATCGTACGGGATTTCACCAAAGCGACCCGCGTGGCTTCGGTGCTGGTCGACCTCGATGGCCTGCCGATCACCAAGGAACACAACTTCGTCCGGCTGTGCAAAGACTACTGCCGATCGACCCCCGAGGGGCGGGCCAAATGTTATGCCAGTGACCGTTTCGGCGGCCTGGAAGGAAAAAAAATCGGCAAACCTTTTATCTACAAGTGTCTGAATGCCGGGCTGATGGACAGTGCCACGCCGATTATCGTCGAGGGCTACCATGTGGCGACCCTGGTCATGGGCCAGGTACTGACCAAACCGATTCCCGTCAAGGAGGCGATCGAAGCGGCGGACAGAATCGGCATCGAGGACATTGCCGGTTTTCTCAAAGCCATGGACGAAGTGCCGGTGATGAGTTACGACCGATTGCAATCGGTGGTAAAACTGATGCACACCATCGCCCGAACCATCAGCTCCCTGGCCATTCAGAAATACCTGTCACAGCAGTCCTATCAGCAGAACCTGCACAATACGATCAACAGCGTTTCGGAGGCCATTGTCTCGACCGATTTCGACGGTATTGTAAAGTTGATCAATAAGGCCACAGCCAGAATGTTCAGCAGTGCAGCACCAGAGATCGTCAACCAGCCGATCTTTGACCTGTTCGCCAACCCCGAAGCCTTTCGAGCCTACCTGACGGAGACAAAAGAGCAGGGGCCGTATGACTCGCCACCAACCTTTGAAGTGCTTAAAGCAGACGGTGACAGTTTCTACGTCAAGGCATCGTTTCGTAAAACTTATCGGCTTACGGCAGAGCCAAAAGGTTATGTGATTGTTCTTCGGGATGTGACGAAGGAAATGATGGTCGAACAGATGAAGGAAGATCTGATCGGTATGCTGACCCACGACATGGGCAATCCAATCCTTTCAGTGCAACGGGTGCTGGAATTGATGCTCGATGGCCACTTGGGCGTCCTAAATAACCGCGGCAAGGAATTAATCCCCCTGGCATTGAATTCGACCCATAATCTGTCCGGCATGGTATCGAACTTCCTCGACATCTTTCTCGATGAAAGCACCGGCCTCAACCTCTGCGAGGTGTCGGGCAATATGGACGCCACCCTAAGAAATAGCATTCAGCAGGTCGATTTCGCCGCCGACGACAAGCAGATCGCCATTCACTTCCAGCCAGGCAACGCGACACACAACATTCCGGCCGACTGGGGACGCCTGGAACGCACCTGCACCAACCTGCTGACCAATGCGATTCGTTTCAGTCCGATGGGAAGTGACGTTTATGTCCAGGCCCAGAAACTGGTCAATGCGGAACAGGGCGAGCATCTACTGGTGACCATTGACGACCAGGGCAAGGGGGTCGATCCGGACAAGCATGCTCGTATTTTTGAGAAATTTTATACCACCAGCGCACAAAATGGTTCCGACCGCCGCGGCGTCGGCCTGGGCCTGGCTTTCAGCAAAATGGTCATTGAAGCACACGGTGGAACCATCTGGGTGGAATCCCCCTATACCAACTCGTCGGGGGAGGAAGTCAAGGGTTGCCGTTTTCGCTTCCGGATTCCGGTGACCGATAACGATTCAGAGGAGAATGGCCATGAGTGAAATCCACCCGGTAACCGTCTTCATCGCCGATGACCACCCCATTTTGCGGGTCGGCCTCAGCATGTACCTCGAATCGAATTCCAACATAAAGATTGTTGGTGAAGCCGACAACGGCTTTGATGCCGTCAATGCGATCACAGAAAACACACCAAACGTGGTGCTCATGGATGTCGACATGCCTGGACTCTCGGGAATCGAGGCCATCCGTGTCCTGCGAAAAACCTTGCCAGAGCTAAAAATCATCGTGCTCTCCACCTACACGAAAAAAGAATATATACAGGAAGCAATGCAGGAAGGGGCCAACGGTTATGTGGCTAAAAACACTAAGACCGAAGAACTGGCGAAAATCATCGAAGATCTGGCCGCTGGTCGCGAGTGCCACTCCCCGTATCTGCTCAACCTGGCGGTGAAATGGAAGCCGGTCCAGGAAGGGGGCAGCGAAAGCCTCTCCCACGGCCTGACCAAGACCGAAATAAAAGTGCTGAAAAACATCGCAGAGGGGAAAACCAACAGTGAGATCGCCGAAATCAACTTTGTCAGCATCGAGACGATCAAAACCCATGTGCAGCGCATTTTCCGCAAACTGGAGGTCAACAACCGCATGGAAGCGGTAGCGGTCGCCCGGGAGCAAAAGATCATCTGACCACAAGATCCAAACACCACATTCATACCGGGGAAGATTTTGTGCGCAGGCCGCAGAAAACCTTCCCCGTTTCTTTCAGGAGACAATCATCATGCTCAATCCACTGGAAACCTCTTTTACCAAGGTTCTGCCCCTAACCAGCGACGAAGCCCTCAAGCGGCGCTTCATGGTCCTTGATGAGCCGATCGAGGCCAACATGCGTTTCGGTCTGTTGCTCGAGGTACTCGACAAGGTCGCCGAAGAAGCCGCCCTGAACTACGTTAATCGCTTCCACCCCGAAGCGAGGGTGGTTACCGCAGCCATCGACAACATCGTTGTCCGTCACGTCACCGACATGTCGCGGGACATGCACTTCAAGGCCCGCATCAACCACGTCGGCCGCTCTTCGCTGGAAGTCGGCATTCGCGTCGAGCAGCCCGGCGGCCCGGTGCGCCATATCGCCTCCTGCTACTTCACCATGGTCGCCCGCACAGGCCACGGCGAGGAAGCGGTCAGCGTCGCCCTGCCCGGCCTCGATTACGACAGTGAACTGGAAAAACAACGGGCCGACAAGGCCCTGCAGCGGCGCCAGGACTATAAACAGCAACAGGCGGCACTGCACGAACCGCCCAGCCGAGAAGAATTCCAGATGCTTACCGACCTGCACAGCGCCCAGGACGAGCCGGGCTTCAACGGTTTGCTGACGGGCAAACTGACCGCCGATTCCTGGGAACGCATGTACCCCGAGCAGGAAAATGTACCGAAAAAGATCTTCGGCGGTTACCTCATCCGCCGTGCCTTCGAACTCTCCTCCATTTGTTCCGAGCAGGTCGCCCCCAACCGCGCAATTCCGGCGGCGGTCAACCGCATCAACTTCTTTCATCCGGTGCGCATGGGCGACACCCTGCATTACACCACCCGCGTGGTCTACACCCACGACAGCTTCATTTGCGTCGAGGCGAACATCGAACGTATCAGCCGCGACAAGACCACCAAGGCCCTGTCCAACTCCTGCCTGTTCACCTTCGTCAACGTCGATGCCGACCTGAACCGCCAGCCGGTGCCGGTGGTCTACCCCACCAACTACGGCGAGGACGCCCGCTACCTGATGGCCCATCGCAGTTGCCAGACATTAATTGCTCAGGAGCAGACACTTTGAACTAAGGAACAGCTATGGATTTAATAATGAATTAGGCTGCAGCTGCGCAGCTGGTTGGTCATCTCCCTCTGACTTTTCCAGCCCTGCTTAGGCCTTGCCTTATCTGCGGCGGCAATTATGGGGGCATCCGGCGGGTATGGCGTAGCAAAGCACTTGCCTCGAAGATTTCATACTTCACATCGCACGGGGACCGTCTTCAGCGGGAAACAACAGGCGGTTTTCGCAGTTCGCCCACAGCATGAGTAACAAACTCTAAACGAGGGTATTGGATGAAAAAAAATATACTTGTAATAGGTGGGAGCTATTTTGCAGGCAGAGTTTTTTCCCTTTATGTTTCAAGAAATAATTTATTTACAATTCATATTGTAAACAGGGGAAGATACAATCTCGATATTCCAGGAGTTCTTGAATATAAAAGCGACAGGAATGATACTGAAAAAGTTTCCTCCTTACTTCCTGATATTGAGTTTGACGCGGTAGTGGACTTCTGCGGTTACAATCCAGGTGAGGTAAGTAGTTTTATTAATGCCCTGCCCAGCAGAATAGGACATTATATTTTCATAAGCACAAGCAGCGTTTATGGCACTACAGGAGTCAAGAAAGAAGGAGACAAACTAATGGGGGTTCAGGGAACAGACCCCGTACTGGAATATATTTCCAATAAAATTTTGCTTGAGCGCGAACTCAGGGAAGAATGTTCCTCCATAAACAGGCCATACACAATAGTACGTCCGAGTTTTATATACGGCCCGTTTAATTACGCACCAAGGGAGTCATACTTTATACAGCATATAGTTACAGGCAAGCCTGTCCCGTACCCTACTGATGCTGATACTAAATTCAGCATGTTGTATGTTGCAGACCTTGCGCATGCCCTTGAAATATTGATAAATAATGAAAAATCTCATGATGAGGAGTTCAATCTCGCGGGTGTAGAACAGGTGACCTATGCCACCCTGTTTTCAGAACTTGAACGATGTAACGGAGCACCATTTGAAAAGCAACCCGTGACAGTAGAGCAGGCAATTTCCGAAAATATCCCCCTGCCCTTTCCGCTCGACGCTGATGACCTTTGCAGCGGTGAAAAAATGTCAGAATATTTCGGATATACCTATACATCTTTTTCAGAAGGGATGGACAAGACATTTACCGCTTTTAAGGACGTTTTTTCATAGACGTCTTAATTTGCCCCCTATGCGGGAATTGTTTTGAGATCAGTTGGAGGCGACAACTATGCCGGCACAGGGGGACACCATTCCAGGCTGGGACACCGTTTCAGCAATAATTCCGGCCATCGGAGCAGTAATTTGCAAAGCCGCTTCACCCTATAAGTGAAGCGGCCTGCTTGATCCTTGCACCACCATCCTCATCGTAAAACCGCCTCAATCTGCACCAGACCCTCCAACGCCCCCATAGGCAACGAAACCTGCCCTTCCGGAACCTGAGCTTCGCGGGGATTAATGCGAATCAGGGTACACCCGCAGCGACTTGCCAACCTTTCCGACAAATGGCGAATGGTTGGGATGGTGGTCCCGGCCCCCAGCTCCACCACAACCAGCGGCTTTCTTACCCCATCTAAAAATCTTTCAAAACGGCTGCGTTGCCGCTCGCTACGTTCGGCAAGCCAGGTAGCATCACCAAACATAAGGATATTTGGCCGGGAGACAGCTTCGCACCGGGGGCAACGGGGGAAATCCTGCGCCCTCATGGTGGTGTGATCGACTGGAATGGATTCAAGGTTCGTCCAAATCTGGCTGCAGCAGGGCACCGAGCATTGCAGGTGATGGATGGACCCATGCACCTCCAGAATCTCATTTTCAGCAAATCCTGCCTTTTGAAACTGGCCATCAACGTTCGACGTGACCACAAAGCTTTTCAGTGAATAACGTTCAATCCAATCCCTCAGCAGATTGAAGCCGCGGTGAGGTACAGTCTGTCTGTAAAGCTCTGTGCGGTGCCCATAAAATCCCCAGGCAAAAGCGGGGTCACCCTCAAAATGCACGGGATTGGCAGCATCGACAAAGTCGATACCGAGCTGCTGATACATTGGATAAGCTCGCCAGAATCCCCGGGGTCCCCGAAAGTCGGGTAATCCGGAATCAACTCCCATGCCGGCCCCGGCGGTAATGACCAAAGTTTTAGCTTCGGACAGTGCCGAAACAGCTTTGGCTGAACTGGAACGATCCATACGAGTCTCCCAATTTGCACTACCTGCCTATTGTCACCCCAAGAATTCGTTATATACCAAAAACACATAACGGTATGAATACTGCAGTTATTGAACCTTAACATAAGCTGTGTTTCTGAAAAATTGAGAATTTTATTTATTAAAAACAATATTTTTCAGACTGACACTTACGCTATCGGTCATCACTCGAAAACGAAATAATAATTTCAGATATTTATGCAATCGATACCAGAGCCCATGAATGTTTAACGTTTATTTATTAGAGACATAAGCACAACCAGTAGATAGAAATAATTGTCATTTTTTGGACTAACCCGCATTGACAACGCGTATTTCTGGCAAATAATTAGCAAACACTATTTAATGCGGTCTTTTAAATATCTGAAACCAGCGTTCTAGTCAGAAAAATTATCAAGTATGGGCAAAATTTTCAGCCCGTAGATTGTTTACCACCCAACTATCACAACAGGAGACGCAAATGACTTGGCAAAACATCAGATTAAGCGGCAAATTTGCCATCGGTTTTGGTTTGGTATTACTACTACTGTCGTTAGTTGCAGGATGGTCGATCCTCGGGGTTGGAAATATCGTCGGTGATGCAGAAGAGGTCATCGCCGGCAATGCGTTGAGAGCGGAGATGATCCAGCGGGAGGTGGACCATCTCGAATGGGCCAACCAGGTCAACGCTCTGATTACCAATGACCAAATCACTAAACTGGAAGTACAAACAGACCCCCATAAATGCGGCTTCGGCAAATGGTATTACGGGGAAGGCCGTCAACATGCCGAAGCCCTGGTTCCAGAGCTAAAGCCTATCCTGGCGCAGATCGAAAAACCTCATCGCCACCTGCACGAGTCGGCAGTGACTATCGGCCGGACTTTTAAGCAGGCGGATCTCACCTTACCTAAATTCATTGCCGAAAAAGAGACCGACCATCTCGCCTGGGCGAACGCCATCCTGGCCGTATTTGCAGAGAACAAGGCCCAAGTCAATGTTCAGACCGATCCCCACCGGTGCGGCCTGGGGAAATTTCTCGAAAGCGACAAGGCCAAACGAGCCGCTGCCTCCGATCCGGAACTGGCGCGGCTGTTTCAAGAGATAAGGGAACCGCACACCCGTCTGCACCAATCGGCTATAGAAATCAAAAAAAACCTGGTTAACAGGAAAAAAGCCTATAGCATCTTCCAGAACCAAACTCTTCCGGCACTGGCTGAAACCCAGGCCCAATTGCAGAAGTTAAAAAACCGCTCCGAAGAACTGGTAGCCGGCATGCAAGAGGCCAGCAGCATCTACGCCAGCAAGACCATGCCCGCCCTGAAAGAGGTCAAAAGCTTGCTCGGCTCGGTGATCAAAACCGCCGGTGACAATATCATGACCGATGAGGAGATGCTGCATGCCGCCAGCAACACCCGCACCGGTAATATCGTGCTGGTGGCTGTTGCCCTGCCCCTGGGAATTTTCTTTGCCTGGATTATCGCTAGAGGCATTATCGGGCCGATGAAACAGAGCTGCGCCATGATCGAAGAGATGGAAAAAGGCCATCTGAACATGCGGCTCAACCTCACCCGCAAGGATGAAATCGGCCAGATGGCCCAGAGCATGGACCGCTTCGCGGACAGTCTGCAAAATGAAATGGTCGACTCCTTGCAAAAGCTGGCCGCCAGCGACTTGACCTTTGAGGTTACTCCCAGAGACAATCAAGACGCCATTCGCGGTTCCCTGAAGCAACTGGGCCTGGATCTCAACAATTTGATCGCACAGATTTATACGTCGGGAGAACAAATTGCCAGCGGGTCCATGCAGGTCGCCGATGGCAGCCAGTCACTATCGCAAGGGGCAACCGAATCAGCCGCCTCGGTAGAACAGATTACGGCTTCGATGACGGAACTTGCCTCGCAAACCAAACAAAACGCCGACAATGCCACCCAGGCCAATCAACTGGTACTTCAGGCTAAAGAAGCCGCGGAAAAGGGCAACGCTCAGATGCAGGACATGGTTGGCGCCATGTTTGAAATCAACGAGGCTGGACAGAATATCTCTAAGATCATCAAGGTCATCGACGAGATCGCCTTCCAAACCAATCTGCTGGCTTTGAATGCCGCGGTTGAAGCAGCCCGTGCCGGCCAACACGGCAAAGGCTTTGCGGTCGTCGCCGAAGAGGTTCGCAACCTGGCCGCACGGAGTGCCCAGGCCGCCAAGGAGACTGCCGAACTGATCGAGGGTTCGGTACAAAAGACCGCCAACGGCACGGAGATCGCCGGACAGACAGAAACGGCCCTCCAGGAAATCGTCACCGCGGTCATCAAAGCCACCGATCTGGTCAGCGAGATTGCCGCGGCATCCAACGAACAGTCTCAGGGCATTGGTCAGATCAACCAAGGCCTGAATCAGATCGACCAGGTGACTCAACAGAATACCGCCAATGCGGAAGAAAGTGCGGCAGCGGCCGAAGAACTATCGGGACAAGCCGAGCAACTGCGGCAAATGCTGTCCCGCTTCAAACTCAGCAAGCAAGTGAAGGTGAGAAATAACAGCATTAAAAAACCCGCTGACATGCCGCCATTAATGCCAGGTTCCGGTTTGTCATCGCCTACAGTTCAACCTCCGGCACAACCCGTTATTGCCCTGGATGACAGCGAGTTTGGAAAGTACTAACCGCCGGATCATCCCACATTGCTATGTAAAAGGCAGCCATTTGGCTGCCTTTTTACATAACTCCTTTTTGAGGATACCCAATCTGATATCGACCGTGAGTTGATCATCAGTGTTCTGCTTTCCTGCCGGAATTCCATGCGAACAAAGGCAGCCTCCCCAGAGAACGTCCGATAGTCGGCAGCGCCACCGCACCGTTGACAGCATGACCCAAGCGGTGTGGTTTTTTAATGAAAATTCCACAGATCCCTGCTAAAATCGTCCCCTCTCCAAAACCCTGAATTTATTTGCATTATTTTTTTTACAACCTGCCATCGACCACAAAGCCAAAAGCGGCTTCCGGAAAGATTTCGATAGAGGGGGGAAAGGAAAACAAGGTGCGCAAGATTTTAGACGCACTCAGAATTGAGTTTCTGGGATCATTTATTTCCAGCATAAACAGCTGCCGGCGGTTTTCAACCGGATTCTTAATATTTGTGGCCCTGTTCTTACTCTCCCCGGAAATTACCTGGGGACAGGCGCCAGCATCTTTTCACCAGCGTGCGGTGAAACTTGCCAGACAAGGAGACTATGAGGCCTCGTTGTCCCTCTTGGCGCAACTGCACGGTACAGATCCTTCCAACCTGCCGGTTCTTTACGATTACCTGGTAATACTGACATGGGCCGGAAAAGACCGTCAAGCGGTCAGCCTTCTCGAGAAGCTACCCCCGAACCAAGCCCCCAGCTACGTACTGGAGGCGGCTGGCAAATCCCTGCGTAATATCAAATCATTTGACCGCGCCGAAGCAGTCTACCGCGGGGCCCTGAAACGCTTTGGCGATCACCTGCCGCTGCAACTCGGCCTGCTGCTCACTCTGGCCGACGGAAACCGCCATGCAGAAGCCGCTCCGCTCATCAAGGCTCTTGAGCAAAGCTACTCCGATAATTCGGAGGTTCTATATGCCTTGGCCTATGCCGCCGAGCGGCGCAAAGACCACGTATCGGCCCTCAGCTATTATCAGCGGATTCTGCGTTTGCAGCCCGAATCGAAAAAAGCCCAACGGCTGGAAATTTTTGCTTTGGCAGCCATCGGCGACCCGTTTCTTGCCGAAGAACTGGCGGTTCAGCGCCCCGGACTGCTCAACAGCGAGGATTGGCGCCGCCTGAAAGCCGACCAGGCGGCTTTGACCATCCGCTGGGGAAGTTACGGCAGCGACCAGCCAAAGCAGCGGTTTATCGAAACCGACCAGGCTCTGGAGCAACTGGAAAGAAATCTTAAGGCAGCTCTCGCCGACCAACCGGATGCCGCAGCCTTTGCCCGGCGTGCGCGGGTCGACCGTCTGACCGCTTTACGCGACCGGGTTCTGATGATGCAGGTGGAGACAGAATACCGCTCCCTGCAGGCCGAACAGGTCCCCCTGCCTCCCTATGCCCTGCAAGCGGTGGCCGATGCCTTGTTGTACCTGGAGCAACCTGTTGAAGCCGCCGAGCTTTATCGTCAGGTCCTGGAAAATCAACCGGACAATTTCGAAGCCTCCCGCGGCCTGTTCTTCGCCTATATCGAGCAGGAGGACTTCGATCGTGCCCTGGAGTTGGGCGAACAGTTGCGCACCCGGCAGAAAAACCGGACCGAAAAGCTCGACGCAGAACTGCTGGCGGCGCTGGGTCAGTTATTTGCCGGGGACCTGGAAGAAACTGAAAACCGCCTGACCCCTCTCTACCGTCAGGCGCCGGCCAACCTGGACATCCTCGGAGAACTGGGCACCCTCTACGGGGCAAGGGGCTGGCCACGCCGTGCGGAACAGACATTGGGGCTCGGACTCGGCCTCGACCCGGCGTACCTGCCCCTGCTCACGGAGCGGGCTCAGAACCTGCTTGACTTGGCCGAATTCCGCCAGGCAGAGAAACTGATCGCCCAACTGGGCACCGACTATCCCGAGCACAAAACCGTGCAACGCCTGCAGCGCCAATGGGCAGCGCACGACATGCGTGAGCTCCAGGTTTACGTCGACAGCGGCTGGAGCAGCGGCGAAGCGGTGGGCAGCGACGACTTGTCGTTGGCGGCAACCTTGTTCTCCTCGCCGGTGGCATACCGCTACCGGGGCTTTCTCAGCACCTATCTCGACCAGGCGAGCTTCCCCGAAGGGGACGAGACTTTACAGCGTTTCGGAGCGGGGATCGAATATAGGCACCGCGACCTCCTGGGAACCGCCGAGCTGACCTGGAATGTCTCCGGCGGCCGCAAGTTCGGCACCCGGCTGGCGGCAACCTGGACTCCGGACGATGTCTGGTCGGTGCCAATGGAGATAGAACTGTTCAGTCGCGAAACGCCGCTGCGCGCCCTGAAAAACGGCATCCGCGCCGATGCCGCCAGTCTTGGTGCGACCTACCGTCGCAACGAACTGCAACGCTGGTCGTTAGCGACCCGGTTCATGGATTTCAGCGACGGCAACTTCCGCTACAGCGTTCTGGCCGGTGCCGAACAAGGCCTCGTCATATTGCCGCACTATCGGCTGGACGGTCTGCTCAATCTCTACGTCTCGGGCAACAGCGAGACCGACACGCCCTACTTCAATCCCCGCCGGGACCTTGACCTGACCCTGACCCTGGCCAACGACTGGCTGCTCTATCGCCATTACCGCTTCTCCTTTCGCAACCGTCTGGCACTCAGTGCCGGCACTTACTGGCAACAGTATTTCGGAACCGCTCCGATTGGCATCGTGCGCTACGAGCATGTGTGGGAATATTCCCCGCGCTTTTTCCTGCTCTACGGCGTCAGCCTGGCACGGCGCAGCTATGACGGCGATAATGAAAACCGGCTGGGCTGCCATCTGGAAATGTTTTGGAGGTTCTGAACATGCGGATTATAAGCATTCTGTTATTGGTTCTGCTGGCGGCCCCTGCCCTGGGGCACGCTGACGATTTCATCAGCCTCTGTTTTCACGACATCCGCGCCGAAGTCGACCAAAGCGATGAGCTGAGCATGTCGACGGACCGGTTCGTGGCCCTGCTGACCTGGCTGCGGCAACACGGCTATCAGCCGATAAGTGTCGATGATCTTCTGCGGGCTCAACGGGGCCAAGCACCCCTGCCGGAAAAGGCCATATTACTGACCTTCGATGACGGGTACCGCGACTTCTACAACCAGGTTTATCCGCTGCTTAAGGCGTATCGCTACCCAGCTGTCCTGGCGGTGGTCGGCAGCTGGCTCGATGCGGCTCCCGGAGAAACCGTCGATTACGGCGGCAAGCTGGTACCCCGGGAAAAATTCCTGTCCTGGGAACAACTGCGGGAAATGAATGAATCCGGGCTCGTGGAAATCGCCTCCCACAGCTACAACGGCCATCGCGGCGTGCAGGCCAATCCTCAGGGAAACCAGCAGCCGGCGCTGACCGCTAGAGCTTACACCCTCGACGGCGAAATCTACGAGGACGATGGCGTGCATATCAGGCGCATCAGCCTGGACCTGCAACAGAATGCCCGCCTGCTCGAACGCAGGCTCGGCAAACGGCCACGGGTGATGGTCTGGCCCTTCGGCAAATACTCGCAGCCGGCCGTCGCAGCAGCCCGGGGGGCGGGGATGCCGGTCACCCTGGGGCTCGGCGACGGCTATGGCGACAGCAAGCAACTGTCCGCCGTACCCCGTTTTCTGGTCCAAGGCATCACCCCCCTTCCCGACCTGGCCTGGCGTCTCCGTCACATGCTGGCCAGTGACCCGCAGCGGGTGGCGCATGTCGACCTCGATTACGTGTACGACCCGGACCCGTTGCAGACCGAACGAAACCTGGGCCGGCTCCTTGACCGGATCAAGGCCTTGAAAATCAATACCGTGTACCTGCAGGCTTTTGCCGACCCCGACGGTAACGGCGAAGCGGACGCCCTGTACTTTCCCAGCGCCTACCTGCCGATGCGGGCCGACCTGTTCAATCGTGTGGCCTGGCAGCTGAAGACCCGTGCCGAGGTAGAGGTTTATGCCTGGCTTCCGGTTCTCAGCTTCACCCCGCCGAAACCCGGGCTGCTGGTTCGAAACTGGCGGCCTGATGAGGGGCGGGCCGTCGTTGATCCGCAAGCCTACCAGCGCCTCAGCCCGTTCGTGCCGGGGGTTCGCCGGTGGATAAAAGAAATCTACAGAGACCTGGCCCGGCACGCCGACTTCGACGGCCTGTTGTTTCACGACGACGCCCTGTTGGCCGAGGGGGAAGACGCTCATCCGGCGGCCATGGCCTGGCGCCGATCCCGCGGATTGTCCGACGATCCGGAGACCTTGTGGAACGACGAGGAGGCGGTGCGCAGCTGGGCCCGCCTGAAAACCGAGTTCCTTATCGATTTCACCAGGGAGCTGGCGGCTGCCGTACGCCAGTGGCGGCCTGAGATTCGCACCGCCCGCAACCTCTATGCCCGCCCTGCCCTCGACGCCGGGTCAGAAGTCTGGTTCAGTCAGAATCTCGATTTGTTTCTGCAAAATTACGACTTTACCGCGTTAATGGCCATGCCCTACCTGGAAGGGGCAGAAGACGCCGAAACCTGGCTGCAGCAACTTGTGACGGCCGTAAACCGGCACTCGGAGGGCCTGAAAAAAACCGTTTTTGAGCTGCAAAGCGTCGACTGGACCGAACCGAAAAAACCGTTGGCCAGCAGGGAACTGGCGCGGCACATGAAAATGCTGCAGCGTTTGGGTGCCGTCAACTTCGGCTACTATCCGGACGATTTTCTTACCAATCATCCGGCAGCCGAGCATTTGCATCCCGCTATTTCGCTCAACACAGATCCATTTGGAAACTGATGCATGGAAACAGCACTCGCAATTCTTCAAGCAATGCTCGACTTCGTCTTTTACTACCCTTTGTTCATGGCCTACCTGTGGATGATCGGGGCCCTTGATTTTTTCTTTCGCCGGGAATACCGCAGGAAAACATCGAATGCCCCTCCGGTTTTGCTCTTTTATCCGAAGGTCACTTTTATTGTTCCCTGCCACAACGAGGCGGCGCACCTGCACGAAACCATCGGCTGCCTGCTTGAACACGACTACCCGGATTTCGAAGTGATCGCGGTCAACGACGGCAGCAGCGACGAAACCGACCGCTTGCTCAACGATATGGTTGAGAAAAACCCGCAATTGCGGGTGGTCCATTTTGCCGCCAACCAGGGCAAGGCGATGGGCCTGCGCATGGCTACCCTGGTGGCCCAGGGCGAATTTCTGGTCTGCATCGACGGCGACGCCCTGCTCGACCGTCACGCGGCCCGCTGGATGGTGCGCCATTTCATCGACGGTCCCCGGGTGGGAGCGGTGACCGGCAACCCGAGAATCCGCACCCGGTCGACCCTTCTGGGCAAGATCCAGGTGGGTGAATTTTCCGCCATCCTCGGTCTCATCAAGCGGGCACAGCGCCTCTATGGCCGGGTGTTTACCATGTCCGGGGTGGTGTCGGCTTTTCGAAAATCGGCTCTGCACCACGTCGGCTACTGGAGCCTCGACATGATCACCGAGGATATCGACATCAGTTGGCGCCTTCAGCTCAACCACTGGGACATCCGCTTCGAACCCAACGCCCTGTGCTGGATCCTGATGCCGGAAACCCTCAAGGGGCTCTGGCGGCAACGGCTGCGCTGGGCCCAGGGCGGGAGCGAAGTACTGTTACGCTACCTGCGGCACATGTTCAACTGGCGCTGCCGCCGCATGTGGGGAGTCTATTGCGAATATTTCACCAGCATCGTCTGGTCTTACGCCATGCTGCTGTTCAGCCTGCTGTGGCTGGTCGGTCTGGTTTATCCGCTGCCCTCCGGGATGCATTTGCCGGCCCTGATACCGGCCTGGTCAGGTGTCGTCCTCAGCCTGACCTGCCTGTTGCAGTTCGCGGTGGCCATGGTCCTCGATTCACGCTACGAACGGGGTCTGGGACGCTGTTATTACGTGATGATCTGGTACCCCCTGGCTTTCTGGTTGATCAACATGTTGACCATAGTTGTCGGCCTGCCGAGGGCCCTGCTGAAAAAGCGCGGAGAGAGAGCCGTCTGGTCTGCCACAGATCGCGGCATTTTTTAGGAAATACGATGAAAAACAACCTTATTATCGACAAACCTGAACAACAGGACCCTCGTCAGCGCCTTTTGCAGAGTGTGCTGACATTAGGTTTCTGGATGCTTTTTCTGAGCCTGTTGCGCCCGGCGCTGGCGCTGCTGGCATGGCTGGTCGGGGTGCGGATATTTACCTATGAAATGATCGATAAGGACGGCGGCCGTGTGCTTCTGGCTGTCTTGTGGAAATACGGGCTGGTACTGGTCGCGCTAGCGCTCATCCTGCGATCCTGGGCCTGGTACAACCAACGGCGGTTTGGCGGCAAGGACCGGCGCCGAAAGCCGGTGGAACCGATGTCCCTGGAAACCATCGCCCGCTATCACAAGGTCGACCCTCGCGCGCTGGAACTGTGGCAACAGGACCGCTGGCTCTATGTGCGGCACAACGCCGCAGGCCGGGTCCTGGAAGTACAGGCAAATTTGCCGCCTTCGCAAGGACGGGATTATTTATCCGCCGCACTCACCCTGCATCCGCCCAATCCAAAACCCGGGCAACGCAACGCCGACGGCAGCTTGACCCAGCCGCCCCCTTGCTAGTCATCGGAACCGTCCGCCCCGCCGCGTCTGCTAAAAGGTCAACAATGTGAACCCCTGTTCCTGCAGCTCGCCCAAAGGGGGATGACCGCTCATTCCTTCCAACAGCGGCAGGCCCGCTGCCTGAACTGCCTCCAGCGCTCCGAGCTTGACCGAGCAGGCTTTGCAGACCCCGCGGATCAGTCCTTGCCGGCGGGCCTTGGCATAAAGCTGGTGGAATGCGTTATCCGGCTTTTCCAGTTCGGCCACCAGCTTGACCGACTGGCCTTCGAAAATGATGGTCGCCTCCTGCCCCCGTTCCTGCATGTCCAGCGCGTTGAGCAGCACATGCACGAAACAAAGAATTTCACCGTTGAAAACCACCAGAGCATTCTTGTTCATGTCACCTCCTGAGGAAAACGAAATATGTAAAATTCAGCGCAATAGGCCGGCTCCAAGACAGGAATGGTTTGTCTATACTGCTGACCGGAATGCCACTTAACATGGCCGGGCCTGCATCCGACACAGTCGCTGTCTGGATCATCGGCGGCCAGAACCACCGAGAATACCGCCCAAAACCCCACGCAGAATGCGGCGACCGAGCTGGCTTCCGACGGTACGCGCCGCCTGTTTGGCCATGGTTTCCACCAGGCCCTGGCGACGCTTGGTGCCCCACAACAACTCACCCAGGGCACTCCGTTCCGTCGGTTTTTCCGTCTCGCGCCGGGCGGCCTCCTTCTCGTCAACCTCTTTTTGCTCTGCGCGACGATTCAATACCTCGTAGGCCGACTCGCGGTTCAACGGTACATCGTACTTGCCCCCAAGCGGACTGCGCGCCCGCACCGCCATCCGTTCTTCCGCTGTCACCGGCCCCATCCGGCAGCGCGGCGGGCAGATCAAGGTGCGTTCGACCGGCATCGGCACGCCCTTTTTCTGCAGAGTGGAGACCAGCGCCTCACCGACAGCGAGCTGGGAAATAACCTCGGCCACATCGAGGCCGGGATTGGCGACGAAGGTCTCGGCGGCTGTTTTTACCGCCTTCTGGTCGCGGGGGGTATAGGCGCGCAGGGCGTGCTGAATACGGTTGCCCAACTGGCCGAGAATCTCTCCCGGTATATCGTCCGGGAACTGGGAACAGAAATAGACCCCGACTCCTTTGGAGCGGATGAGGCGCACGACCTGTTCGATCCGTTGCCGCAGGGCGGAAGGGGCATCGTCAAACAGCAGGTGGGCCTCGTCGAAGATGAAGACCAGCTTCGGCCGTTCCGGATCGCCCACTTCCGGCAGGTTTTCGAACAGCTCCGAAAGCAGCCAGAGCAGAAAGCTCGAGTAGAGTCGCGGCTTCAGCACCAGTTGATCCGCGGCAAGGATGTTGATAATGCCGCGGCCGCTGAGATCGGTGCGCATCAGATCGCCCAGCTCCAACGCCGGCTCGCCGAAAAAGTCCGTACCGCCTTCACGCTCAAAAGACAGCAGGGCACGCTGTATGGCTGCTACCGACTGGCTGCTGACCAGACCGTACTCAGCGGAAACCTCCTTGCGATTTTCAGCGACGAAACCGAGTAGGGCGCGCAGGTCGTCGAGATCAAGGAGCAGCAGTCCCCGGTCGTCTGCCAGGCTGAAGACGACTTCGAGCACCCCGGTCTGGGTCTCGTTGAGGTCGAGGATGCGCCCGAGCAGGGTCGGGCCGACCTCGCTCACTGTGGTGCGGACCGGGTGGCCCGCCTTGCCGTAGAGGTCCCAGAACAGCACCGGGCTGCCCTCGTTGACATAACCCTCCATCTCCAGCGTTGCCACGCGTTGCCGAACCTTGTCGCTGGCGACGCCCGCCGCGGCCAGGCCGGAGACATCGCCCTTGACGTCGGCCATGAATACCGGAACCCCCATCCGGGAGAACCCCTCGGCCAGCACCATGAGAGAAATGGTCTTGCCGGTGCCGGTGGCGCCTGCCACCAGACCGTGCCGGTTGCCGTACCCGGCGAGCAGTTGAACGGGCCGCTCGCCCCTGCCGATCAATATATCGTTCATGCACTGTCTCCTCGATGACGGAATCGAACCGCGTGCCGGAAATGCACCGTACTTACAAAGTAGCGCACTTAATCCGGGACGGCCGTTTCCTTCTGCGTTTCGGCGATTTCTCTAATTGTACCGTAAACGTCGATCGGGCTCAGGTTGTTCAGGTCTGCAATCTGGCGCAGATTCATCCCTTCGCTGAAACGCAGGTCCCTTTTCCTCAGCGCTGTCTTGACGAACGTGGCGTCAAGGCCATATTGCGCGCACAACCCTTCCAGGGTCAATTTCCCGGCGCCCTGGCGGGGGCGTGGCGGCATTCGCTCCGCCGACTCCCCTGCGGCAAAACTTTCCAGCATGGCGAGATAGATGGCCTGCGGCGCAACTCCATTGGCAACGGCGATGTCCTTGAGGGACTGAGACTCGGATCGAACCGCATAACCGGCGGATGCCAGTGCTTTGAGAGCGCCGTCGAGATCAATACTCATATGTCGGGCGAAAGCCCTGAGAGAAGACAGCTCGGCATGACCGTAGGGCGGTTCGCCATATTTGTGAGCCGCTGCCGCCTTGATTTGACTGTTGATGGCGATGATAGTCGAAAAAGGCGGCATCTCCGCATAGGTCCCCACCAAAAAGAGAACGGTCAGCGCCAGGGCGATGTTGAAATTTCCGGTAAAGACCTTCAACTGCCGGCTTTTGTCTTTCAGGTACAGAACGATATTGCTCCAGTTGTAAAGGGTGTGCAGAGCCAGGGAGATCAGGAACAATATCCCGATGTTGATATGAATGGCCGCCCACTGTTCTTTGGACAGGCCCCACAAGGTCCAGTTAGCCCAATAGGCTACCCGCCCTTGAGGAACGACGTACAAAACGGCACTGGTCAGCAGGACAAAAAACAGGGATAAAAAAGCCGTAAGAGATGCAATCCGTTTCATGTTCATCGATCTCGTCCTCGTTCATCCGGTTTTGGGTTGATCATCTGCAGTGCCCTACGAAGGGACGCTACTGACGAATAGTGGCAGCTTCAGGAATTATTTCTAAAACAGCTATCTTCAAATTTACCAAAACGGGCTAGGCTTTTGGCCGAGTTCCGAACGTCTGCAGGTAAAAGCACTCGCCGACCTCTAGGGAATCATTTTTTTTGCGTCAAGCATCCTCCTCATTCCCTGGATTCCTGTACGAATCACTAGCAAGGCAGATTCGATTTACCTTTGCCGATATCGAAATAAAAGTGTTAGTCTGAACCCTGCGACAATCTCCCCCCGGTACCTCATAAGGAAGCAGATGCCATGCTGAAAACCTATTTCCTCATTATCCGTGCCATGCCCTCGGAGAAAAATCACAACGTGCTGACGGTGCCCAGCGTTGAAGCGCATTTCTGGGTAAGGGAAAAATCGGCCGAAGGCGCGCTGCGCCGCGCCCGGTTTTACCTGGAACAGAAGGACTGGTTGCCGGGAACAGTCGAGCTGCAGCCGACCCTGACCAACGCCATGGAATATCATCCGACCAGGGACGAAAAAACCAAGCTAAGCGAGGCGCAGCGTTTCGGCATCGCCATGGCGCTGAAGTAAGCCTAAAATTCTCGCAACTCCGGACCTTTCGAGCAAGCTGCCGCAGAGGGCTTATCGCTCGGCCAGTCCCCCCTTCCCCTGGCTTTTCGCCCTTTGCGTAACAACCGCTAAGAAACGCAAGCGCAAGTTACCGATCATCAGAGCCCTTTTTACCGCCGGAAAATTAGAACCTGCAAAGCTTATTGTGGACCCTGCCGCTTTTTTTGGCAAGCCACTTCGTCTTTGCTTGATGCCTCTCCCTGTCTTTCCTTATTTCTTCCCTATTTGTTCCTCAGTTGCCTGCTACCTTTCAACCGTCCACTGAACTTGACTCAAAACTTCAACCGACACGGAACCGATACGAGGCCCGATGACCACCAGGATTTTTTCACATACAGCGATCATGCTTGTCTGCTTCTTGCTCCCGGCATGCGTAGCGGTCGGCCCGAATTACGCCCCGCCGGAAATAAAGGTACCCGCTGCCTGGAGCAGCGCCGAGACGGCAGACGATACGGCACAACATTATGTCGAACAGGCTGACCTGGGCCGGTGGTGGCAGGAAATGAACGATCCGCTGCTCAGTGAACTGATAAACGAGGCCCTTGCCGCCAACCTCGACCTGGCCACGGCCGGAGCGCAGTTGCGCGAAGCTCGGGCCCAGCGTTCTCTGGCCGGAGCAGAACGCGGTCCTTCACTGGGCGTAGCGGCCTCGGCTTCTCAAAACCACTCGAGCGAGGAGAGCAGCTCGGGCACTACCAGCAAACTGTACAATGCCGGCTTCGACGCCAGCTGGGAATCCGATATCTTCGGCGGCTTGCGCCGCGGAGCGGAAGCCGCTTCGGCGGAGGTCGAAGCGAAGGTCGAGGACCTGCGCGACACCCAGGTATCGCTGGTTGCCGAGGTGGCCCGCAACTATGTGGAACTGCGCACCTCCCAGCGCCGCCTGGCGATTGCCGAACAGCGAATCGCCTCTTTTGAAGAGACCCTGCAGCTGGCCCGCTGGCGTCAGCAAGCCGGTCTGGTTTCCGAACTCGACGTCGCCCAGGCCCGCACCGAGCTGGAAAGCAGCCGCGCCGGCCTGCCGGCCCTGCGAACTTCGATAGCCGAGTCCCGCAACCGGCTCGCGGCGCTTCTAGGGCGCGCGCCCGGCGAACTGCCGTCACGCCTGGCGGAAACCGAAAGCATTCCGTTAACCGGCCGCGCGGCACTGGTCGGCATACCCGCCGACACCCTTCGTCAGCGCCCCGACGTCCGGGGCGCCGAACGCAAACTTGCGGCACAGACCGCACGGCTGGGAGAAGCACAAGCGGAACGCTACCCGAGCTTGAAACTTTCCGGTTCCATCGGGCTCGAAGCCCTCACCCTGTCGGCACTGACCGGCAGCGGAGCGTCGCTGTACTCCCTGCTCGGCTCCATCACCGCACCGATCTTCGATTCGGGGCGCATCAAAGCCAACATCGAAGCCCAGGACGCCCTGCTCGAACAAGCCCGGCTGAATTACAAAGCGACCGTGTTGACCGCCCTTGAAGATGTAGAAAACGCTCTGACCTCGCTCGCCAACAGCAGCGAACGGCGACAGAAATTGACCGAAGCCGCCGACTCGGCGCGCGAAACCCTGCAGATAGCCGAACAACGTTACGCCGGCGGGCTGACCGATTTTATCACCGTGCTCGACAGCCAGCGTACCTTGCTCGCCCTGGAGGACGACCTGGCCAGCAGCAGCGGCGAACTGGCAAACGCCCAGATTCAACTCTTCAAGGCGCTCGGCGGCGGCTGGTCGCCTGCGTCCCCGACAACCAACAACGAGATTGCATCATGAAAACCAGAGATATTGAATCTATCGATCCCTCTTTCGAAGCTCTCCTGACAACCCAGGGCCGAGGCATTCGACTCGGCCGCCGAACTGTCGCCGCGATCGCGGCACTGGTGTTACTGCTGATCGCGGGCTTTTTCCTGCTGCGTGCCAGCGGCGATCCTCAAAAGACCCGGTACCTGACCGAGAAAACCGCAATGAGTACCCTGGTGGTCAAGGTGACCGCTACCGGCAATCTCGAGCCGACCAATCAGGTTGAAGTCGGCAGCGAATTGTCCGGCACCATCTCCGATGTTTATGTCGATGACGACGACCGGGTGACCAAGGGCCAGGTTCTGGCCGTGCTCGACCTGTCCAATTTCAAAAACGCGGTGGCCAGGTCTGAAGCCGCCGTCGCCGTGGCCAGGGCCAATCTGCAACAGACCCGCGCCACCCTGGCGGAAGCGCGCGACAAGCTCGCACGTTACCGGGAAGTCTCCCGGTTGTCCGGCGGCAAGGTGCCATCGAAGACCGAAATGGAGGCTGCCGAAGCGGAGTTTGCCCGAGCCCAGGCCGAGGTAGCCAGCGCCCGGGCCAACATCGGCGAGGCCGAGGCCCAGCTGCGCAGCGATCAAACCGACCTCGACAAAGCCACCATCCGCTCGCCGATCGACGGCGTGGTGCTGGAGCGGGCAGTCGATCCGGGACAGGCGGTGGCTGCTTCACTGCAGGCGGTGACCCTGTTCACCCTGGCCGAGGACCTGTCGCAGATGGAACTTGAGGTGGATGTCGACGAAGCCGACGTCGGTCAGGTGAAAGCCGGTCTCAAGGCCAGCTTCACCGTCGACGCCTGGCCGAACCGAACCTTTGAAGCGACCATCACCCGGGTCGGCTTCAATGCCTCCGACGACGACGGCGTCATCTCCTATCCCGCCGTACTGCAGGTCGCCAACGACGATCTCAGCCTGCGCCCCGGCATGACCGGCATCGCCGAGATCACCACCGTCACCCGGGAAAATGCCTTGCTGGTCCCCAACGCGGCACTGCGCTTCAGTCCTCCGGCAGAGACTTCGAAGAAGGCAACTCGCAGCAGCCTGCTCGGCTCGCTGATGCCGCGCCCCCCCGGCCGCGGACAGAAAAATCAACCCCAGGCGGCCAGCAAAGACGGCAGGCAAACAGTCTGGGTGCTGCGCGATGACCAGGCAATCCCGCTCCAGGTCACCACCGGGACCAGCAATGGCCGGGTCACGGAAATCCTCGACGGCCCGTTGCAAGAAGGCATGGAAGTGATCACCGAAACAGCGAGCATCCAGCCATGAGTAACTATACGCCTTTGATACGACTGGCCGGCATCACCAAAACCTATGGCCGTGGCCAGGCGGCATTCCAGGCCCTGAAGGGGATCGACCTGGCCATTGAGACCGGGGACTTCGTCGCCGTTATGGGTCCCAGCGGTTCCGGCAAATCGACCACCATGAACATCCTCGGCTGCCTCGACACTCCCAGCGGCGGAAGCTACCAGTTCCAGGGCCTGAAGGTCGAAGGGTTGTCGCGCAACCAGCGTGCCCTGCTGCGTCGCCACTTTCTCGGTTTCGTCTTTCAGGGTTTCAACCTGCTGCCCCGCACCACCGCCCTGGAGAATGTCGAGCTGCCCCTGATCTACCGTGGCGAGCCGGCCGCCAAACGCCATGACGCGGCGCGCGATGCCCTGCGGCAGGTGGGGCTGGAGGGTTGGGAAGATCATACTCCTGCCGAACTGTCCGGCGGCCAGCAGCAGCGGGTCGCCATTGCCCGCGCCATCGCCACCCGCCCGAAGGTGCTGTTGGCTGACGAGCCGACCGGCAACCTCGACAGCCGTACCAGCCGGGAAATCATGGAACTGATCAGCAGCTTCAACCGCGAACAGGACATTACCGTGCTCATGGTCACCCACGAACCCGACATGGCGCACTATGCCAAGCGGGTCGTCCGCTTCGTCGACGGCCGGATAGACCAGGACTTTCGCAACGAGGAGGTGGCCTGATGTGGTGGAACACCCTGCTGCTCGCCCTGCGCGCCATTCGACGCAACCTGATGCGTTCTTTTTTGACCGTCCTCGGCATCGTCATCGGTGTCGCCGCGGTCATCACCATGGTCACCCTCGGCAACGGCGCCACCCGCTCGGTATCCGAGCAGATTTCCAGCATGGGCAGCAACCTGCTGATGGTGATGCCCGGCCAGCGCTTCGGACCCGGCTCGGAGGGGGCAGCCAAATTCAAGAGCGCCGACGTCGAGGCCATTCGCAACCAGATCGGCGGCGCCAGGCTGGTCTCGTCGGTGGTCACCAAGTCGGCGGTCGCCGTCTACCAGGCGGACAACTGGTCCACTGTGGTTACCGGCAGCAATGGGGACTATTTTGAGGCGGGGAACTGGGAGCTGGCTGACGGCCGGATTTTTAACGAGGCGGAACAGCGCAGCGGCAAGGCGGTGTGCGTGCTCGGCGAGACGGTACGCGAGAAGCTGTTTGGCGGCCAGAGCCCGGTGGGCGCCGACATCCGCATCAAGCAGTTCTCCTGCCAGGTCATCGGCCTGCTCAAATCAAAGGGCCAGTCGGCCATGGGCACCGACCAGGACGACGTGGTAATCATGCCCCTGCGCACCGTGCAGCGCCGTCTCGCCGGCAGCCACGATATCAATCGCATCATGGTTTCGGTGCGCGACCGGGCGTCTATCGACACGGTGAAGGAACAGCTGACCCTGCTGCTGCGCGAGCGGCGCAATATCAGCGAAAGCGAAGACGACGACTTCAAGGTGATGGACACCCGGCAGCTCGCCGAAACCCTTACCAGCACCACAAAAGTTCTCACCATGCTGCTCGGCGCGGTAGCGGCCGTCAGCCTGCTGGTGGGCGGCATCGGCATTATGAACATCATGCTGGTGTCGGTGACCGAGCGCACCCGCGAGATCGGCACGCGCCTCGCCATCGGCGCCCTGGAAAGGGAGGTGCTGCTGCAGTTCCTCATCGAGGCCGTGGTCCTGTCAAGCCTCGGCGGCCTGACCGGCATCGCGCTGGCGACCGCGGCCTCCCTGTTTCTGGCCAGGCTGATGGGCATCCCCTACCTGTTCGACCCATCCATCAACCTGCTGGCCTTCCTGTTTTCCGCAGCCATCGGTGTGATCTTCGGCTTTTTCCCGGCCCGTCGCGCAGCCGGTCTGAATCCCATCGACGCCTTGCGGCACGAATGATTTAGTCGATACAGGCCAGACCACCGAATTCATCATCTGCCTCGGCAATAAACTCGTCGAGCCTCTCTTCCGGCAGGTTGGCCATCTCGCCAAGGGTGGTAGTCTTCAGGGTATCGATCTCCCACTCGGTGGTATTGTAAGTGGTGTGATAAAAGGACAACCTCTTCTCTGGCTTGAGATCCATCTCCAGCAACTGGCGGGCCCCCTGCCGTATCAACCTCAACTTGCGGCGAATATCAGACAACCCGACCACAGTCCAGACCCCCAGCACGATGGGGCTCTCCAGGTTCTTCACATCGCCGACGAATTCACCGCGCAGTAGGTCATTACGATCCACCCCCAGATAGGGCACGAAATCCATATGCTCGGCGAGCTTGCGTTCGCTGGAGAAGAAGCGGCCGCTGATGGGATCGAGGGTGAAGATGATATGGTGCTGGATGTCCTGGCCGTAGCTCTTGAAGAGCATGCCTTTGAAGGCATCAAAATCGAACTTCTTGGCCAGAAAGGTCTCGTTGCGCTTGATGCGTTTGAGGATGGTCGCCAACCAGACCTTGATGATCTGATTGTCGATGCGGCACTTGTCCAGCTCCTGCTTGAGGTACTGCCAGTTGTGCCCGCCGTAGCGATACATCAGTATGGTGCGATAGATATCCCGCACGTTGTTGTAGCGACTAAACTGGCTGATCAGATCGTAGCTAAAGATCTCCATCTGCCGCAACTGCCAGATAAAAACCGCCACTTGGGTGCGACTGCTGCTCGCAGTCACCAACACCCGCTGAGAAATCTTGAACAGCGAGATGTAACGGGATTCGAGTACCGCCATCAGGTTGCTGCTGCGGCGGGTGCTGCGTTTTAAGGCGATGGTCCAGCGGGTAAAGCAGCCCGGTTCGCTCTCCACCACGATGTTGTTCCTGCCGAAGGAGGAAAAAATCTGCCGGGTACCGAGGCCTTCCCCCTCCTTGGTGGTCTTGCCCACGAACAGCGGCAGGCCGTCCTCCCCCTTTTTCAAGCGCCCCGGTTCGATGCCGATACCGTTGTCCTCGATGGTCAGCGTCACCCCTTCCGGGTGCGGCTGCAGAATAATATCGATCAGCCCCCGCCGGCAGGCACCAGCGATGGCATCCAGAGCATTGGAGACGATGTTGATCAGTGCCCGGCTGTAGTTGATGTAGTTGCCGGTCACCTCCGGCACGTTGCCGCCCAGGGTCAGCCGAATGTCGCAGGCTACCGCCGAGGTCTCAATCACCGGGATCACCCGTTCCTGAATCAACTCTTTGATGTCCACCTTATGCATCTCGGAGATCTTGTCCTCGTAGACGTTCAAGGTATTGAGAAGCGCCGTCGTCTCCCGGTTGACGTCCTCCACTACCTTATGGAAGTTATCGACGGAAATCACCCCTATCATGTCCAGCAGCACTTTAAGGGATTTGCGTGCGTCGTGACGCACCCGGCTCAGCTGCTCCGCCAGGGAAAAATCCTTGCCACGCAGCCGGGTCATGCGCTCGGCAATAGCCTGCGCCTGGCCCGACAGCAGAGTAAAAGTCATCTTGCGATAGACGGTGCTCTCTTCATACTTAAACGCCCGTGCGGTGTAAAAGGACACCACGCTACCGAGCTTTTCCCACACATAAAGATAGATGGTGCTCTCGGGGGCCACCTCACCGGCCAATTTTTCGACAAAGGCAGAGCCGATACCCTTGCCACGCCCAAAGGGGCTGGTCACCTGGGTATAGATGTGAAAGCGGGTCTGCTTCTTGTTGGAATAGACCACCATGTAGCCGAGGATCTCCCCCTCCTCGTCCCACACGTAGCTGTGCCGGTAATCCTTGTCGATCTTCTTGTCCTTGACGTAGGGCGATGGGATCAGCACCGTATCGATGTTCAGAAACGGAATCTTGCGGATGCGCTTTTCGTCTTCCGGAGTCAAACCGCGGATATAGGGAAATTCAGGTTTTTCTTCGGCCATAATCTAGTTGCGCCTTTCTTGGGAATGCTCCCGGAATCGTTCAGAAAACAGGCGGATTCATTATGATTGTTATCGAAACATTGTAACGCGGATGAGGTTGAATTGCATCCGTCAAGGCTGATCTCTGATATAGAAATCTGCCTTCCACAGACATTCCACAATATTTAAGGTCGCGTCGCCCTTAAAACTTCTGGCGATCTCAGCAGGCCTTTGCTGTTGACAATTTTAAGGCCGTGAACAAAATTGATATATTCTTAATTACGGGCAAGGAGGGATGGTACGCATGAAACCCCGCATCAGCATGATTACTCTAGGTGTTCATGATCTCGCTGCATCTGTGAAATTCTATGAAGAAGGTCTCGGCTTTCCGCGCATGGATTCTCCCCCATCGGTCGCCTTTTTCACCCTCAACGGCACCTGGCTGGGTTTGTACGGTCGGGAGGCTTTAGCGGAGGACGCTACGGTGCCGGCGGAAGGATCTGGCTTTGCAGCCTTTTCCCTTGCCCACAATGTCCAATCCGAATCAGAGGTTGACAAGGTAATGGATCAGGCCATTGCAGCGGGAGCGACCCTGGTCAAACAACCGCAAAAGGTGTTTTGGGGCGGCTACAGCGGCTACTTCAAAGACCCCGACGGCCATTTGTGGGAGGTTGCCCACAACCCCCACTTTTGGGTAGGGCCTCCTGATGAGGATGATTGCCCCCCCTAAAACCTTAATCCTTTTGACCTCTACTGCTTGGCTTGAGCCACTTATCCACCTATAATCTTTTTATCTTTTCCTTTTTCCAGGCGATACCTGAGCATGTCTTTTTTTTCTAAATCGAAGCTGCGCACTAAACTGCACCGCTGGTGGAGCACGCCCCGCATCTTGAAATTCTTCCTGTTGCGCCTGCGTCTGGCCGCTACCTACCAGGCGGTGGACCGCTACACGGTGCTGTTCTGGGCTGGGCTGGTCGGGATACTCGGCGGCCTCTCCTCAGTACTGTTTCGACGGCTGCTCGATCTGATGGTTTTTGCCCTCAGTGGCCGCCACGGCACTATCGTGGAGGTTTTTTCCGGTCTGCCGCCCTGGCAACGTTTGGCAACGCCGATCGTCGGCGGCCTGGTTGCCGGTGGCGTGCTCTATTTCGGCGGCCGTTGGCATTCGCGCCAAAGCAGTTCTACCGACTTTATGGAAGCGGTAGTCCTTGGCGAAGGGACTTTGTCTTTTCGTTCCAGCATAGTCAAAATTCTTTCGGCAACCTTTTCCGTTACCTCCGGCGGCTCCATCGGGCGCGAGGGACCGATGGTACAGCTCTCTTCCCTGCTTGCCTCTCTGGTTGGTCGAACACGGAAATGGTCGCTAGCACAACGGCGTCTGATTCTGGCCTGCGGCGCCTCGGCAGGGATCGCCGCAGCCTACAACGCGCCAATAGCCGGGGCGCTGTTCGTCGCCGAAATTGTGGTTGGTTCCATCGCCATGGAAACTTTTGGCCCACTGATCTTCTCTTCTGTACTGGCCACCCAGACAGTTCGTTTTCTGGACGGCAGCGATCCTCTTTACGGTATCCCCCCATTTCACCTGGAATCGGGGTTGGAACTTTTCTACTACCTGATCCTCGGCCTGTTGGCCGGGCTGGTCGCCCCCTGTTTTTTACGCGCCCTGCGCGGTAGCGAAAAACTATTCACCAAAACCCGTCTGCCAACCTATCTGCGGCTGGCGCTGGGCGGGCTGGTGGTCGGTGGGCTGGCCCTGCGTTACCCGGAGGTGTGCGGCAACGGCTACAGCGTGGTCACCGGCATCCTGCAGGAGCAATGGCTGTGGTCGAGTTTGGCGGTTTTGCTGCTGCTGAAGGTGACCGCCACCTCCGCCAGTTTCGGTTCCGGCGCGGTGGGCGGAGTCTTTACCCCGACCTTGTTCGTCGGTGCCAGCGTCGGCTATCTATTCGGCCACGCCTGCGAAGCTCTCGGCCTCGGAGGCCTTCCGGAGCCGGGTGCCCTGGCCCTGACCGGCATGGGCATGGTGCTGGCGGCCACCACTCACGCACCTCTTATGGCCATTATCATGATCTTTGAGATGACTCTCGACTACCAGCTGATCCTGCCACTGATGCTCGGTTGTGTGCTGGCCCATTTCACCGCCCTGGGTTTTGAAAGCGGCTCTATTTACAGCGCTTCTTTAAAGCGCAAGGGGGCCGGTTATGCCCAGCGGCAACTGGCCTTGTTAAAAGTCGGCGGGTTGATGAATTCCGACCCGGCACAGGTTCTTCCGAACGCCCCCTTTAATCAGATTGCCAAGCATTTCATCCTGCATACCTACCGCTTTCTTTACGTAGTGAATGAACAGGGAGTTTACCTTGGTGCCATTGGACTGCAGGACATCAAGCAGTATCTCGGCAGTTCCTTTTTGGACAATCTGATTGTCGCCCAGGACTTGCTGACCGATGGTCCTCCGGTCATCCATTACTCCGCCTCCCTCGAAGAGGCTCTGGAACGGTTCAGCCATTACAAAGGGGAAAGACTGCCGGTGGTCTCGGACGACCCATTGCCGCGGCTGCTGGGAACCCTCGGAAAATCCGATCTGCTGCTGGCCCTGGCCGAGCGGGTTCCGACCAATGGGAGACAATTCGCCGAACAGGCAAAGGATGGGTAGCGAAATCTCGTTTTATTGCGATTTTTGTTGCTTCATGGCGGGGAGAAAGTGATGTAGCGCCTGAGGCAAAAACGGTAACTGACTTTGACTTTGAACACCCTGGATTTTTCTGTCCAGCCCATAACCACGGAAGGCCACAAATGACCTGGCTGAAAGATGAGCGTTACGAACCACCGCCGCGGCGAGACCGCTGGCGGATGATGTTGCACGAAGTGATTTTCGAAGCCGACACCCCTGCGGGCAAGGCCTTTGATGTGCTGCTTATCATCAGCATTCTGGCCAGCGTCGTGGCGGTGATGCTCGACAGCATGAGTGCGGTACGTCTGGAGTACGGGAGGCTACTTTACCTGATCGAGTGGTTCTTCACCCTGCTCTTCTCCGCAGAATACATACTGCGCTTATTGTGTGTCGGCCGTCCCGGAAAATACGCGACCAGTTTTTACGGTGTAGTCGACCTGCTGGCGATCATTCCCACCTACTTGAGCCTGGTGTTGCCGGGAAGCCAGTATCTACTGGTGATAAGACTGCTGCGCATTCTGCGCATCTTCCGTATTCTGAAGCTGGTGCCTTATCTCGGCGAAGCGCGACTGCTTATGCAGGCCTTACGCGCCAGCGGCCGTAAAATAGCTGTCTTTCTCTTTACGGTGCTGACCCTGGTCGTCATCTTCGGATCGTTGATGTACGTTATTGAAAGCTCGGAAAGCGGCTTCACCAGCATTCCACGCAGCATCTATTGGGCAATTGTCACACTTACGACTGTCGGCTATGGCGACATATCTCCCCAAACGGCCCTGGGACAGACTCTGGCCTCTTTGGTTATGATTCTCGGCTACAGCATCATTGCCGTGCCCACCGGCATCGTGACGGTGGAGATGTCTCACACCTTCAGCCGAAAGATCTCAACCCAGTCATGCCCCGAATGCAGTGCGGAGGGACATGACGACGATGCCGTGCATTGTAAATATTGCGGGACGATGTTGTAATTTTCATCGCCTCATCCCTGGCTGAGCAACAACCAAATATTTACCACATTGCCCCGTTGAGAGAATAATTATCACGATAAGAATTGTGGTTTAATTGCAGAAAAACTCATACAAACAAGTGGAGGCTTTTTATTTTTTTCACGACAGCGGAAAACCCTGTCGCCCTTGCAAAAACAACCTAATTTGCTAGAATTATTAACAGAAAAAGAAAACATCTTATCTGATTCCGGATTATCAATAGCCGATCGCAAACCAGGAAAAGGGGGGTCTATGTTGAAACTCTGCAGCTGGTGTGGTGCTAAAATTGGTTTTGATGCAAACATAAAAGGTAGAAGTCACGGCATTTGCTTAAACTGCTTTCAGAGGTTCTTTCCCAAAGAATATTCAACGATGACCGGCAAAAGAAAACCAAACTAGGTCTGCAGTCCTTCCTGACAAACAACGATATCGCCAATTTATGGTTCTAATTGAAAAAGGCTCCCAAATTCATGGAGGAGCCTTTTCCGAATCATCATTTAACAATAAGTGTCTGCCACCCGAATTAATTGACACCTCGCGCGTAATCGAGTCCCCCTGATCCCCCCTGCCGTCCTCTATCCGGCATGACATATAATCTTTACTCCTGCCGATTACAGGTAGTCGAGAATCGAAAGACTCATTACCCGGATGCTGACGCTGAGGGCCGCCTGGAGGGATTCTTCGGCCAGGGTCATGTCGCTGAGAACCTCGACCAGATCGACGTCTTCGTAGCGGGACAGGACCTCCTGCATATCCAGTTTGGCATCCTCCATCGCCGCAAGGTTATCATCGAGCCGGGCATTGAGGTTTCCCATACTGCTGCGCTGACGGCTGACCTGATCGTAACCGTCCTGAAGGGTAGCAAGCTGTGATTGGATGGCCGCCGTATCACCATTGGTCAGCGCTTCTTCCAGGCCAGCCAGGGCGGCAAAGACATCGACCGGCTCGCTGAACAGGGTGTCGCCGGTGAGATTGGTGGCGATGGTCTGACCGGGACCGATCTCCAGGCATTTGATATCCGAAGTACCGTTGTAGCTGACAGGGTCGCCGCTGAAGGGTTCGATTCCGTCGCTGAAACCGGCAAAAATGTATTTGCCTTCCACCTGGATGTTGCCGATATTGAGCAGCTGTTCTTCCAGAGCCTCGACTTCCAGAGCGTAGGTCTGCAGATCCTCGCTGGACATGGAACCGTTAGCACCGGCGGTGGCGATCTCCTGGGCCCGGGCCAGGATTGTCTCGGCGGAATCGAGATAGCCGTCAACAATATCCATGCGGTCTTGAGCCAGAGCCATATTCTCCAGATGCCGGTCCATGCCGGCGATCTCAGAACGGGCGCTGAGCACTCTGGGAACCGAAGTCGGATCGTCGGAGGCGCGATTGAGTTGTTTGCCGGTGGAAGCCTGGAGATAAAGGGTATCGAGCTGGCTGTTGCTGCGCTGCATGGCAAGTTGAATGGTACGGTAGGTGGAACTGGCTGTGGTGCGCATAATCTCTCCTTGGACTCTGAACGAACGGTCTTACGTTACATGGCCATCAGGGTATCGAGCATGTCCTGAACAACCGACATGAATCGGGCCGCCGCTTCGTATCCGGTCTGGTATTGGGTGAGGAGAACCATTTCTTCGTCGATCGATACCCCGGCAGTGGAATCCCGCATGTTCTGCAACTGCAGCAGGGAATCTTCGGCGTTTTCCATGGCGCTTTCATTGCGGCTGACCTCGGTGCCGATGTCGGCGGCAAGCTGTTCGTAATAGTTCTGAAAAGTCGAACTGCCATCCATCGTTTCTTCAGTCTGCAGGGCGACCATGGTCAGGCAATTGCTGTTGTCACCCGTCAGGGCATCGGTGTCGCTCGAAGTCCCCGCTGCCACCAGGTCGCCGTCGCTGACGGCCAGGGAAATGGAAGATGCCGCACCGAACCAGGGTGCCGAGGGATCGGAAGAAACACCCACAGTGAAGAAGTCGCCTCCGGCATTGCCGTCCAGATCGGTTCCGGCTGAATGCACCGCGTTGACGCTTTCGACAAACTGGTAAGCCAGTTGATCGAGCGCATCGCGAGCCTCGGCGATGGTCTCGTCCCGCACTGTGATCAAGCCCTTGATCTCACCTCCCAGGTCGTCGCTGTCGATAGCGACGCTGGAATTGCCGTTTACCACGCTGAGCTGTACGCTGCCGTCACTGCGCTCAGCGATCACGGTGGCGGCTTCATTGCCAAGAACCAGCGATACCCCCGAGGAGAGTTGCACCGAAACGGCGCCGTTATCCTGCTCGTAATACTGGATGCCCATGGCCTCGGAAACTTCCTGCAGCAGCAGATCCCGCTCATCGCGCAGGCTGTTGGCCGAAGTGCCACCGGCCTCCATGGTAACGATCTGGCTGTTGAGCTCGGCGATCTGTTCCAGCTGACTGTTGAGGGAATCGACGTCCGAAATGATCTGCTGGTCGATATTGTTCTGCAGTTCGGTCAGATCCTGATCCATTTCCTGAAAAGCCAGGGTTATATCTTCTCCGGCCCGCAGCACCCCTTCCCGCTCCAGCGATTCACCCGGATTGCTGCTCAACTCCTGCCAAGCGTCGAAAAAGTCGTCGATGGTGCCGCTTAAACTGCTTTCGGAAATACCGACGATATTTTCCAGGGCGGTAAGGGATTCGGCCTGGGCGACCTCTTCACCGTAGTCGGCGCTTTTGCTCACCAATTGGCTGGTAATCAGTGTACTCTCGGCCCGGTCGATTCCGCTGACCGTCGCTCCGCGGCCGACGAAATTGCCGTTCAACTCCAGGGTCGGCATCGACACGGTCTGTACCGACTGGCGCGAATAACCCTCGGTGTTGGCGTTACTGACGTTGTTGCCTGCCACCTCGATGCCGATCTGATTGACGGCCAACCCGCTCTGGCCGGTATAGAGAGAAGAAATCAGGCCACTCATGGCTACACCTTTCCGCTGAGCAGCGGCCCGGCGGTGATTGCAACTTTGCCACCGGAAGGGCCGTACCCCTGCTGTTCGGCTGCACACCGTTGTTGAATAGTGCGGATGCCGAGAATGGTCTGGCGGGCCGAGCGATACAGGCTGGCGTGTCGTCGGACTTCCTCCCTCAGCTGCGCCAGCAATGAACGGGCTGCTTCGTCATCAGCCGCCATGGGGGATGACGGCAGCTTTTTCAGCAATGCCATCTTGTCCTGCAGCACCTTTTCAAGTCCCTGCATGTCGAGGCCGACGGCACAGTCCCGCTCCCGGACCAGCAACTCTTTCAGCTGGTTCAACTTTTTGTGCAATCCATCATTCATCTACCGATTCCCCCGCTCACGCCAACCCTGCCAACATTTCATGCGCTCACAAAAATTCGTCCTAAACACCTTAACGCCGAAGAGCGACCTTTTTGCGGCGCCATCAACGTTTGAGGTTGATCACTTCCTGCAGCATTTCATCAACGGTGGTAATCACCCGGGAAGAGGCCGAATAACCGTTCTGGATGGTGATCATGTCGACAAATTCCTGGGACAGATCGACGGTGGAAAGTTCCAGGGCGTTGGTATAGATGGTCCCCATGGCGCTCCCCGCGGTACCGATCCGCGGTTCCCCGGAGCTGCTGTTGGCGGCGTAGAGGCTGCCGCCCTCCTTCAGGAGCCCGCCGGGATTGGCAAAACTGGCCAGGGTCAGTACCGCCACATCGATGGTCTCGCCGTTGGAATAGGTCGCGCTGACCACGCCATCGTTGTCGATGCTCACGTCAACCACGTCGCCCGAGGTATAGCCGTCCTGCTCCTGGGAAAAGACCACCGAATCGCTACTGAACTGGGTGGTGTCGAACTCGAAGGAGAGCTGTTGGCTGCCATCGGCACCGTTGGCCCAATCGAGGATGCCCGCGGTACTACTGCCGCTGGCACCGCTGACCAGCGCTCCGGTGTCGTCGAAGTCCAGAGTGCCGGAAGCGACCACTGTCGCCACCCCGGCGGTGCCGCCATCGAGTTCTCCGCCGTCGACCACCGTGTTCCAACTCCACTCCTGGTCGGCGGTTTTGGTGAAATAGGTGGTCACGGTATGAGTGGCGCCAAGGGCATCGTAAATCGTGGTCGAGGTGGAATAATTGGAAGTCGTATCCGGATCAGTGCTGTCGAAGGGACCGGTGACCGCCTCTTCGGCATCGAGATTGGTCGACATGCTGATGGTTTCCGTGGCATGGGCGGCAATCTGGGTATCGAGATCGACCTGGATATCCTCAGGGTCGCCGTTGGACGGTACGCCATCGGCGGTATAAGTCTGGCCCTGAACCCGATACCCCGCGGCGTTGACCAGGTAACCGTCCGAATCAAAACTGAAGGCTCCGTTGCGGGTGTACAAAACCTCGGCGGAATCGCCAGCACTGACCATGAAGAAACTCTCCCCTTCGATGGCCAGATCGGTGGCGCTGGAAGTACTCTGGAACGACCCCTGGCTGAAATCGGTGCGCACAGTGGAGACGCTGCTTCCGCGACCGACCTGGCCGGTACCGCTGGAGGTGGTGATCGATGCCGAAAGAACATCGGAAAAGACCGTGCTGCTGCTTTTGAAACCGACGGTATTGCTGTTGGAAATGTTGTTGCCGGTGACGCTCATGGCGGTGGAATTGGCCTGCAGGCCGGCGACACCGCTGTATAAAGTGCTGGAAAGTCCCATGATGTTTCCTCCTGGGGCGTTAACGCCCGTCTCTGGCGATCAGGCGAGCATCGCGCAGTCGATGTTGGTAAAGATGTGCTCCCGCAGATGCTGCTGACCTACCACGGTCACCACCCGACGTCGCTTTACGCTGACCACCAAGGCGATCTGGTCGAGCATTACCAGGGCGTGACGGCCGCCCTTGCACCTCAGCGAGGCGAGAGCCATTCCCAGTCGACGGAGCTGCGCGGCCGTCAGCTCTATGCCGCGGCTGGCCATGCGATCGAGGGCGTGGCGGGAGAAGTCAGGTGGGATCTCGTCATGTACTGTTGCCGTCGGTTCAAATCCAATATTCACACTCTGCATTAGGATCTCCTCCTTCAGTCCTTAGAAACGCTGGCAATATCGGCGAGATAGAACTCCCCGGCGTCCGTCTTCAAAACGCTGCCGCTCGATTCAAGGGAAACCTGAGTAACCCCGGCGCGCACCAACGAAATGGCAGCGACTTCCGTAGCGTCGGCGACGACGCTGACGTTAAAGCTGTAATCACCGCTGGCCGATAGAGACCCGTCATCACCGGTACCGTCCCAGCTGAAAAAGGAAGCGCCTGCCTCGGCATCACTGACCTGCAGGGTGGCCACAAGACTGTTGTCAGCGTCATAAATGCTGATCGTCACCTCGTCAGCGCCCTCTTCCAGACTGAAGCCGAGTTCAACGCTACCGCCGGCATAGGAAAAGCTGTCGCTTTCGGCCACGATCTCCGTTCCCAGCAACTGAAAGGCGGAATAACTCTCCGTGTTGCCGGCCGATGCGATCAACGTTTCGAGGTTTTGGTTGGTCTGAATCTGTTGCTCCAGGGTGCTGAACTGGGCCATCTGGGCGATGAATTCAGATGAATCCTGCGGGTCCAGCGGGTCCTGGTTTTCCAGCTGTGCCACCAGGATGGTCAGAAAGTCTTCCTGACCGAGGGTGGTGCCGCCGGTGGATGAACTGGTGTAGGTCGAAAGGTCGGTTGCAGAACTTACGCTGGTCACGGACATGGATATCTCCCCGCTGACAAGTACGTCAGCAAATGTACGGTTTGAGAAAAAATGGCCTCTGTCAGGAAGAGAAATAGGAGGTAAGGTAGTCGGCCGAAGAGTTCATTTCAGACATCAACAATTCGAGAGCTTCATACTGGGCGACCAGGGTTGATTCACGTTTTTCGAGGCGAATTTCCATACGTTCAATGGAGTCCTCGATACGGGAAATCTTGTTGTTGATGCTCTTCTCCCGGATGGCGTAAAAGCCGTCGACAGAGTCGACCTGTTCCTCGAGATAACCAAACATTTGCGCAAAAACCCCTTCGTTGCCGTCATCGCCGACAAACAGGGCCATCACGCTGGCAAGATCATCTTCCAAGGCGTCGTTCAGGACCGAACTATCGACAGAGAGTTCGCCGCTTTGGTAATCAGTTTCAAAACCGAGACTGGCCAGAGAATTGAACGAACTGTCTCCACTGAATTGACTGGAGATATAGCTACGCATTTTGCGGGCGATACTGCTCAGGTCATAAGTGGATGAAGACCCGGTTTCAGCCGTTTCATCGATGAAGTTGATCATCTCGTTGTACGTACTGACAAAGGTATTGACCTTTTCGATCATGGCGTCAGTGTCGCTGGTCACGGTGACGTAAGAAGTTTGGCCGGCGGAACTGCTGTCGAGAAGATCAAGGGTCACACCGTATATCCCGTCGGTGACGGTGTTATTTTCGCTGTAGACATCGATACCGTCGATCTGCACATGGGCCAGGGCAGCATCGCGGGTGTGGCCGGCGGTGGCGGTATCGATGGTGATGCTGCCGGTGCCAAGAATGTCGGCACTGTCGGCTGCGCTGCCCCCCGTCAAAACCAGCCTCCAGCCGCTGTCGGTACCGTCGTTGATCATGCTGGCGCTGTAGCCGGTGTCCTCCTGGTTGATGAGGTCGACGAGCTGGTTTAAAGAGACGTCCTCATAACTGATTTCGGTGCCGTCGATGGTCAGGGTGCCAAACAGGCTTTCCTCGTTGACATCTTCAAAACCTTCACTGCTGACATCCTTCTGGGTCTGGGCGAGATTGATCACCTGCACTTCATAAGATCCGGCAACGGCATCGCTGGAGGTGGTCACGGACACGACCTCTTCTCCGGAAACCGTTCCCGCATAAGCCCCGAGTTCCTTCTCTGTGTCGATGTCATCTACGGCATCCTGCAGTGAATTCAAAATATCGTTGAAAGAACTGAAAGTATCCAGCTGGCTTTCAAAGTATTCCTTATCGCTTTCCAGGTTATCTAAAGGCTCACTTTCAACAGCCATGATGGCACTGATGATTTCCTCAGTTTCAAGCCCTGATGCCAAACCGCTAAAAGTTACTGTAGACATATACTTCTCCGTTAAATAAAAACTAAACGAACTAATAAGAGACAAATTTTAATTTTTTATTTCTTCACTACTTTTCGTATTAAATAAATTTTTTATGTATATTATTTTTGTATAACTTGGTTGTATTTATGTTTGCTTTTTAAATCTTTAAACAAAAACTCAAAAATACGTTACATTATATTTACATAAATAAAAAAAGGCCGACCCCTTAAAGGTAACGGCCTTTTTAATATTATTTACTTATTTTAAACTACAAACTATCCACCAAGAAGGTAGCCAACACCACGTACAGTCTTTAACATCTGAGGCTTTCGAGAAGAATCTCCCAACTTCTGGCGAATGCGGGATATATATATATCGACCGAGCGGTCATAACCATTGTATTGAACCCCAAGCAAATCTTCGTATATTTTGTCACGACTGACAACCGCCCTGGCATTACAAGCCAGATACCAAAGAAGATCAAACTCGCGGGAAGTCAAATCAACTGACTGCCCCGCTACCCTTACCTCCCTCCGACCGCCGTCTACCTCAAGCGCTCCCAGACTGAGATTCCTATTAGGTGCATTAAACGGTCGTCTCGCTCGACGCAACATGGCACGGATTTTTGCAATCAGCAGGGCGGAGCTTACAGGCTTGACCATAAAATCGTCCGCCCCCATCTCCAGGCCCAACACCTGATGCATTTCATCAACACAGTCAGCCATAACCAGCAGCGGACCAGCATAATCTTCCCTGATCGAACTGCAGACCGCGAGGCCCTGAAGCGAGGGCAAAGAAAAGTCGACCAGAATCAGTTCCGGATTTCCTCCGGAGGCAAAATATCCGTCGAGGTCTCCTGGGTTCAACAGGCAAACGGTAAAGCCTTCTCCTTCCAGGGAACCTACCAGAGAGACAGCAAAACTATTGTCTTCGGATATCAATAGAATCGGATTTTCTTTTTCCATAAGACTTATTCTGAACTTTCCGGCAGTCAGCCTGAAACCGGGGTGCAGCAATCAAAGTCCAGCCCTTTTCAAGCTATCGGTTTCCTGTAAAAACCCCTTGCTGCATCAAGCAACGGGCCATAGCCCTCAAATTTTCCCCTCAGACCCTCTAGTTCTCGGATTCCTGCTTATCGAAACGGGGACCATGCTCTTCCGGGGCATCGGGACCGCCGCGATGTCTTTTAGGGCGCGGCCCCCGCAGTTGCTTCAGCTTGTAAGCCAGATCAGCCAGCTCCTGTTGCTCGGGGGTCAAAAGAGCATAAATCAGGCTGCGGGTACGGGCATGGCCGATCATCAGTTCGGCGTGCAGCCGACTCTTTTCGGTGACCAGTTTACGCAAGGCCTTTTCGTCAAAGTTTTTTGGGTTGCTCGCCAGGCGCAACTCCCGATCGATTTCATTTATCTCGGCACAAAGTTTTTCAGCCTGTTCATGGTCGACCTCAAATAACTTTTCAGCCTCCTGGCGCTGCTCCTTACTCAGGTCGAGACTCCCGGCCATGCGCTCCCAGTGACCGCCCCGGGTCTCCATCCGACAGGGACCATTTCCCAAACGCAGCTCTTCAGACCTGCCGTCGCCATCCCGAGGAACCGCCAGTGCCGTCAAACTGCCTCCCAGTAAAAGAGCCCCGCACAGCACCATCAACCCTATTTTCTTTTTCATCTCAAATCTCCTTGTCGTTTCGAGCAGCCAAACCATCCGCTGGCCCTTTGTCTGGGTTGTGCTGCATCGCCCGGACCGAGTATCGGCCGCAGCAAAACACAACCTGTTTCCCTACCGACGGATAAATGAATACCGAACAAATTTGCAGCAAATATGGAAGAAGTGTGAAAATCCGTTGGGATCAGGAGAGATGACTGGTATTGGCAGTCCGGGATGTGCTAGTAGAACATATAGTCTTAAAACAACGAGCATTCAGGAACATCGATGAAGATCAGCATCAAATACCGGCTCTTTCTAGCTTTTCTTGTAGCAACTCTCACCCTGGTGGCCAGCATGTTTCTGGTCACCAAGGTGAGTTTCGACCGCGGCTTTTTGCGTTATATCAACAACGTTGAACAGCAACACATCGAACAACTGGCCAGCGAACTGGAGCAGTCCTTTGCCGAACACGGCAGCTGGGGTTTCCTGCGCCACGACAGGCGAGCATGGCGACGGCTCATGCTTGCCGTCAAGCCTGAAATCGGACCGGGACCACCGCCATACAATAAGCCGAGGTATCCCGCCGACAGATTCCCCGAAAAGGGGCCCATGCCGCCCCTTCCGCCTCCTTTCAACTATCATTTTGAACGTCGGGTTTTGCTGTTAGACGCCGAACGACAGCAAATCTTCGGCCCACGGCAATATACGGAAACTCTTGAATTGCGTCCCCTTAAAAACCAAGGTCGCACAGTCGGCTACCTGGCGATTGTGCCGCCCCGGACGCCGCGGGATCTTATCGACCCCCATCAGCGACTTTTTTTCGATAAGCAACGCCGCTCCTTTGCTGTCATCGCCATCGCCATGGCAGCGGCCGCCGCCCTGCTCTCCGTCCCCCTGTCCCGGCGCCTGGTACGGCGCATTACTGATCTGGCCGCTGCGACTCATCGCTTGACCGCCGGACAGTACCGGACCCGTGTTCAGGCGACCGCCTCCGACGAGCTTGGCCAGTTGGCGCGGGATTTCAACAGCCTGGCCCGTACCCTGGAAAATAACGAGCAGATGCGGCGGCAATGGGTGGCCGACATCTCCCATGAATTACGCACCCCTCTGGCGGTGTTGCGCGGCGAAATCGAAGCGCTGCAGGACGGCATACGACCGCAGACCCCCGAGTCCATGGCCATGCTGCACGGCGAGGTCATGCACCTGACCCGGCTGGTAGAAGACCTCTACCAGCTTTCCCTGGCCGACATCGATGCCCTCAGCTGCCGCAAAGAACCGATCGACCTCGGCGAAACCCTGCAACAGACCATAGACACCTTTCGCGGAGAACTGGCCGCGCACGACATGAGATTGACCTGCGAATTCCCCGAAGGCAAGTCCATTGCCATGCTGGGAGACGATCGCCGGCTTCGCCAGCTGTTCGGCAATCTCCTTGAAAACAGCCTGCGCTATACCGACAACGGCGGAGAATTGCACATAAGGTTGACCAGCGACGGGCAGCGGGCCGCCATTCATTTCGAGGATACCGCGCCGGGCGTAGCAGAAAAAAAATTGGATCGCTTGTTCGACCGCCTGTACCGGGTCGATAACTCGCGCAGTCGAAACACCGGCGGGGCCGGTCTCGGACTGGCACTGTGCAAAACCATCGTCGAGGCCCATGGAGGCATCATCAGCGCCTGGCCTTCATCGCTGGGTGGCCTGCGGGTGGAAGTCGAACTGCCATTGAAGGAAACAGTATGACAAACAACCGAATTCTTATCGTCGAAGACGAGGAACGGCTGGCCGGCATCCTGGCCGACTACCTGCGCCAGGCCGACTTCGAACCCCATTGCCTGGCCGACGGCAGCGTTGTGGTGAAATGGATACGAGCGGAGCAGCCGGCATTGATTCTGCTGGACCTGATGCTGCCCGGCCGCAACGGTATGGACATCTGCAAGGAAATCCGCAGCTTCTCCGAGGTGCCGATCATCATGGTCACCGCCCGGGTGGAAGAGATCGACCGCCTGCTGGGGTTGGAGCTGGGCGCAGACGATTATATCTGCAAGCCCTTCAGCCCTCGGGAGGTGGTAGCCCGGGTCAAGGCCGTGCTGCGCCGTACTCGGGGCCAGCAGGCCGTACAGGTCGAAGGATTGAGCCTCGACGAAACCAGCTACCGTGCCTGCCTGAACGGCTGCGACCTCGCTCTGACTGCTGTGGAATTCAAACTGTTGCACTATTTGGCCGCCAACCCCGGCCGGCTCTTTTCCCGCGCCCAACTGATGGAAAAAATCTACCTCGACCAGCGCATCGTCAGCGATCGGACCATCGACAGCCACGTCAAAAAGCTGCGTAAAAAAATCGCCCAGGCGGCACCGGACCAGGAACTGATCCATTCGGTGTACGGCGTCGGTTACAAATTCGAAGCCTGAAGAACAAACTGTGACATGCCCCACAAGTGTGGCTTCGCAGTGGGACACTGCCACACATTTTCAGGTGCGATAGCTGCCCCCGGAACTGGCCATCAGCTCAACAAAAAAGCTTTGGAAGTCCGGAAAATTCCTTCACCCTCCTCAGTTAAATACAGAAAAAAACTATAAATTTTTATTTCCTACCGGAACACCGGACAATCTCGACAGGATATTTAGATGGTCGGCGCAGAGATATTGGAACAACTCTTGCGTTTAAAATACAGACCCCGGCATAACGGAGACTTGCGGAAGCGGATAAAATAAAACTTTCTTTCCAAAGTCCAATTACCCCGTTACCACCCCTGTTCGAAATTTTTCTTTTGGCGGAGTTTTGGCTTCTATGTATTTCCCTCGTCCTACAGCGGAGGCGTGAAGTGCAAAAAGAATCAAACGAACTTCGCCGCCAAAATCAATCCGTCCAAAAGCTTTTGGAAAACATCCCCGATTTTCTGGTCGTTCTTGACCGGGAACTGCATATCCAATACTGCAACTGGCGGGGTTGCTACTCCAAGGTACCCGAAGACCTCCGCCAAAACGGTATACATTGCTACGACGCCTTTTACCCTGAACAGAACGGCCCTTGCGACCCCTGCCATGCACAGCAGGTCTTTCGCACCGGACAACCGGTTACCCAACTCAAACACAACCCCAAGGTCGGCTACCTGGAAATTCGCTGTTTTCCGATCTTTGACGAAAAGGGACAGGTCAGTGCGGTTGCCGAGCAGATCTGTGATGTAACCGGTCGAATTCAAGCCGAACGGGCACTCAAAGAAAGCGAACGAAAACTGCAAACTATCCTCCACTCCATCAACGAGCCGATCCGGGTGGTGGACAAAAACCTTAACATCGTATGGGCCAACGAAGCGGCCCACATGATATTCGGAAAAAAGCTGCTCGATCAAAAGTGCTGCGCCCTCTACGATCGGGACATAACCGGCTTCAAACATAATTCCTGCCCCACCAAGGCGGCCCTGGCCGACGGAAAAACACATCAACATCTCCTCACCGTACCTCTCGCCGACGACAAAGTTCATATCTTCAAAACTTCGTCCCACGTTGTTGAATGGGATCAGCAGCAAAAACCGGCGGCGGTGCTTGAGGTGTTCCTGGATATCACCGAAATCAAGGAGGCTGAAGAAGCTCTGCGCCACAGCGAAAACCTGTTCCGTACCGTGGTCGAATCGAGCAAGGACGCCATGGTGGCCATCGACAAAAGCGGCCTTGTCACCCTGTTTAACTCCGGCGCAGAACGAATATTCGGTCGTTCTAAAAAGGAGATGCTCAACACGCCGGTCGAAAAACTAATGCCTTCCAGCTACCGATTGGCCCACAAAATGTACACCGACGGCTTCTTCAAGGGAGGCAAACCCACAGGGGCCATCGGCAAAACCCTGGAGCTACAAGCGGTTCGCAGCAACGGTGAAACGTTTCCCGTTGAGCTATCCCTCTCCCAGGGCCAAGCCGACGACGACCACTTCGTGCTGGCGGTAATTCGGGACATCACCGGGCGCAAGCGAATTGAACAACAATTGATACACCAGGCCAATTACGACAGCCTCACCGGTCTGCCCAACCGCACTTTGATCCTCGACCGACTGAAGCAGGGCATAGCCCTCAAACAAAAACTGGCGGTGATGCTGATCGACCTGGATAATTTCAAGGCCATTAACGACAGTCTGGGGCACGATGGCGGCAACCTGCTGCTCAAGGAAGTGGCCCTTCGCCTTTCGGAAACGGTACGCGGCAGCGATACGGTCGGCCGCCTGTACGGCGACGAATTCGTTATTCTTCTACGAGGCATCGCCAACACCGAAGAGGTGATGAGATTAGTCAGGAAACTGGCTCAGGCCTTTGAGCAACCTTTCTCCATCGCCGGCAATAAATACCTGATTACCTTCAGCGCCGGTATCGCCCTCTATCCTGAAGATGAAAACTGCGCAGACGATTTGCTGAAAAAGGCCGATACGGCCATGTATGAGAGCAAGAAAGGTCGTAAAAATTGCTTCAGCTTCTTCGATCCCAGCATGGAAGAAAACATCCGTCAACGGATGCATCTTGAAAAACTGCTGCAACAGGCTGTCATCAACCGGGAATTCTTTCTCCATTACCAACCACGAATTGAAACCAGCACTGGCCGCATCATAGGCCTGGAAGCCCTGCTGCGCTGGACCCCGGCAGGAGGCACCCCTATTCCTCCCGATCAGTTTGTTCCGATTCTGGAAGAGACAGGCTGGATTAAGGAGGTGGGCGAGTGGATTCTGGAGACGGTCTGTCGCACGGCCAGGTCCTGGCAGGAAATGGGTCTGCCCACCGTGCGGGTTTGGGTCAACATTTCCGGTAAACAATTTCAGGACAACGATCTGTTTGAAAAAATAGAACAGATCCTTGCCGTCACCGGGCTTGCTCCCCATTGCCTGGGCCTGGAATTGACCGAGAGCGTCCTGATGCAGGACGTGGAAGTGCATATCGCCAAACTGAAACGACTAAAGCAGCTGGGTTTATTGATATCCCTCGATGATTTCGGCACAGGCTATTCTTCCTTGAGCTATCTGAAGAGGTTTCCCATCGATGAAATCAAGATCGACCGCTCCTTTGTCAATGGCCTGCTGATCGACGAAAATGATACCGCCATCGTCCGAACTATTCTTGCCATGGCTCAGGGACTCGGCCTGAGGGCTGTTGCCGAGGGAGTGGAAACAACCCGGCAGCGCGACTTTCTGGCCAAGTGCCACTGCGATGAAATGCAAGGCTACTTTTTCAGCAAACCTGTCCCCCCTCAATCGATTGCCGGTCTGCTGGCCTCAGAAAACAATCACATGCAGCCGCACTCGATTATTTCGCAGAAGGAAGGCCCCTCGCCAAGCTTCCTTTAAACGTCCGTTGTCCAAAATCGACTCACAAGAATCCTTTCGGGACAAAAACGAAATCACCCCCTTCAGCGATCGGATCGAATGGCTCAGGCCGCAAACTTCGAGGCAGAGGACCGAAAAAACCACCCATTTTTTTAAACAAGCGCCGGAGGGGGTCTCCACGACCGAAACAAGATTAACTGCATCATATTAAGCCATCACATCTCGTTATCCAAAGGACATCGGCAGAAAAATTACACAACCCTAATCAGTTGATCCGACTCCAGACCTGTTTCGGTCCATTTAATTAGCTATAGCAAATCTTTTTGACCATTTGTGAGCGCCCACCAACATTATTCACGGCCAAAGCAACACACATTAAGCCGGACAAATAAGTGTCGACGTATAACCATTTCGCCCCACATAGGACTATTACAATTCTCATCACAACAAAAATGACACACGCACCGCCATATGTTAACGTTGCTATTATTTTTTTCTTTTGGTCCGCAACACATTGTAGTTACAATCGGTCTAGAGAATTCTCAACGATCGCCTCGACAAATTACGGCTACTAAAATGGGTTCAGAATTCGCGAGAAGAGTTGCAAAAGATTTACGACATGAGGACTTCCATGGCAACAGATGTTGACAAGACCCGGTCGCAACTTGTGGCGGAACTGGCGACAGCCAACCAAGAACTGGCAACCCTGAAGCAGCAGATGCAGAATAGACATTTCGCAGCCGCCGCAACTCCCGTTCGCGCTGACGGCGCGGTTTGCTGCCCGGAAGACCACTGCACCCATCTGCTGCAACAAGCCAATCGGGATCTGCAATATTACAAGGGGATAGTTTCTTCCACCCCTGACCTGATCGCCCTGGTCGACATCGACCATCTCCTTCGTGTGGCCAATGACAGCTATCTGCAAGCCTTTGCCCGCAACTCCCAGGAAATCATAAACCGTCCCCTTGCCGAACTGTTCGACGAAGAAGATTTCAAAGGCAATATTCGACCGCACCTGGTTGACGCCTTCAAGGGGGAAACTGTCCGCTACGAGCACTGGATAACCTTCCCCTCCAGCGGCCGCCGACTATGCGCAATTACCTTTCACCCGGTACCGGAACCGGAGGGAAATATCTGTCATGTTGCCGCCAACATCCGGGACATCACCGACAGCAAGCAGGCCGAGGTTGACCGTCAGCGCATTTTTGAATCTTCAATCGACATGCTTTGTTTCATTGGCGCAGACGGCTGTTTTAAGGACCTCAATCCTTCCTGGACCCGCACCCTGGGCTGGAGCGCCGCCGAATTGGTAAATACTCCGTGGCTGGACCTGGTTCATCCGGAGGATCGCCGGATTGCTGTCGAGGGAGAAGAAAGGCTTTTTCTAAGGCAACAGACCGGTGCCTGCGAATACAGGCTTCGCTCCAAGGACGGCCGCTATCGCTGGGTCGTCTGGAATGCCAGTGCCGACCTGGAAAGGCAGGAAGTCTTCGCTACCATGCGGGACATCACCGACAGCAAATTAATGCAGGAAGCGCTCAAATCTTCGGTTCGTAAATACCGGACCTTTTTTGACTCAGCCGGTGACGCAGTTTTTGTTCACGACTTTTCCGAACGTTTGCTGGACGTCAACCGGGTGGCCTGCGAACGCCTCGGCTACAACCGGGAAGAACTACTGCGCATGCCGGTGGAACAACTCAAAAAAACCCAAACAACCATCAGCACACCGCAACTGCTGGACAAAGTCAAGACGGAAGGTCACGCCTCCTTCGAAGCCCACCATCGTGCTAAAGACGGTCGGGAACTTTTGGTCTGGACCAACGCTCAACGCACGGAATACGATGGCCTGCCGGCCGTCCTCAGCATCTGCCGCGACATTTCGGAGCGCAAGCGCATAGAAAACGAGCTGCGCAACCTTGCCATTACCGATTCTCTGACAGGTGCCTGGAACCGGCGCTATTTTATCAGCCGTGGCAAAGAAGAACTTGCCCGCAGCCTCCGCTACAAAACCCCTTTCGCCCTGCTGATACTCGATATCGACTTTTTCAAGCTAATAAACGACACCTACGGTCACGACATCGGCGACGAGGTACTGAAAAGCCTGACCCAATGCTGCCGCAAAGAACTGCGGGAAACCGATGTTTTCGCCCGTTTCGGCGGCGAAGAATTCGCCGTCCTGTTGCCGCAGATCAGCAAAGAAGATACCTTGCAGACCGCGGAACGCCTGCGCGCCGCCATAGCCGAAATTCCGATGACACAAATCAGCGAAACCTTCTCCATCACTGTCAGCATCGGCATTTCTCTCTTCAAAGGCCAGGAAGTTTCCATCGAAGAACTGTTGAAACAGGCCGACCAGGCCATGTACCAAGCCAAAAAACGAGGACGCAACCGCGTCGAACTCTTCTAAATCCCGATCATTCATCCCTTCAAAACAACAGCCCCGCCGAAAAGTATCATCGGCGGGGCTGTTGTTTTGAAGTGGTACAGCCGAGGTTATTAGCTGTCGGTCAAAGACGATGGCCTCGAAAACTTATAAGGTGGCTAACCAATTTTTTTCCACAAGGTCAGGTCTTTTTCAGAAAGGCATACTTCTAAGCTGTCGAGGGCCAGTGAAAGTGTCGTTGCGCTTTTAGGCAGAGCTTTTGCGACGCTATCAAAAATCGCTGGTCAGACAGTTTTTACCCCGATTTTTACTTTGATACATCAGGCCATCGGCCCGCTTGACAAGCTCGGTTAAGGAGTCACCCTCTCGCGCCAAGGTTGCGCCAACGGAAACCGTGACCCCCACGGGGCCAGCTTCATGTTGCATCCGGGAACTCTCGATCAACATCCGCAGCCGTTCCCCGATGGCTATCAGCTCCGGTCCTTCGATATTCCGCACCAGCCCGATAAATTCTTCACCGCCCCAACGACCAAACACATCGAAGGGCCGGCAGATATGTTTAAGGTTCCTGGCCACCATCTGCAGCACCTGATCGCCAAATCCATGCCCGAAGCTGTCATTAACCTGTTTGAAATTATCAATATCGAGAAACAATAAACCAAAAGGCCAGCCATACCTTGCCTGCTCCTGCAGATGGCTTTCGATCTCCTTCTCGAAATAATTGCGATTGGCCAACCCGGTCAGGCTATCGACCAGTGCCAATTGTCGTAATTCCTCCAACTGAAGCAGTACGCCGGTCTTATCGCTCAGGTCCTGAAACAGTTCAACCCCTCCAAGGACCTGACCGTCGGCTCCGGGCAAGGGACGAATACGCACGGCCACGGGAACCCTGTGCCCATGTTTATGGCGAAGATAGACCTCAGCCTCGATACTATAATTTTCCTCGATTGCCCGGGACAAAGGGCAATCCTTTTCACACAGGGCGTTTCCTTCCGCATCGACATGGTTAAGGATATTATCGTAGCAGTGGCTGCCGACAACCTCTTCGGCTGTATATCCGGTAATTTCCTCAGCCGTGCGATTCCAGAAAGTTATTTTTCGCTGCGTGTCGACGAAATAGAGGCCGTCATAGAGATGGTCGAGAAGCTGCAAATAATCGGGTCGGGACAAAAGGAACTCCTCGCGGAAGGATTCATTGGAACACGGGGAACAACTAAATATCAAGTTGCCGAATATTTCGTTTGTAATCATACAATTATATCCCGACTCATTGCAATGCTACCGATAAGAAGGGACGTATATTTCACCGTTTGGTTTTTCGGCGCAGTTTGGTGTTATACTGAGACTGTCACTGTATCTACCGCTATCGAGAGCGGTACACCCAAAATTAGGAGGACATCATGGCAGGTAAAATCTTTTATCGGGAACGCAAAAAGTTTGTGGACGGCGCAAAAACCCCTCGCTACATCGTCAGTGCTGTGTCTGACGTAAACCTCAAGGTTTACAGCAAGCACATGCGTATGAGTGAACTGAAGCAGGTGGCCGAGGCATTGGGCGCTGAACTGGTGGCCCTGAAGCGTGGTCCGAAGCACTGATCTCAGCCCACATGACATGAAATAAACAAAAGGCCTTCACCGTTTGGTGAAGGCCTTTTGTTTATCGCCTGCAGCTTTTAACCTCGCAGCACAAGCCCCATTGCGCTCCCCCTCAGGAAGATCGTCCGACAGCCTGCAAAAACTTATGAACCACCTCTGTCATGGGCGGATCCAAGCGAGCAAAAACCTCTTTTCGGATAGCTGCCGGCACTTCGCCATAAAATGCCTCGGCAATACCACCGGTGATGCAGGCGATAGTATCGCTGTCGCCGCCGATGGAAATGGCATTGCGAATGGCATCCTCGAAACCATCAGCTTCAAAAAAGGCCTGCAGAGCCTGGGGAACCGAACCCTGGCAGGTGACATCAAACTGATAGTATGGCCGAATATCGTCGAGGGTAAAATCGAAACGGTAGCCGAATCGTTCTACTATAAAATCCCGGATATCCGCCTTGTTTTCACCGATTCGAGCCAGAAAAATAGCGGCAGCGGTCGCCTGTGCACCTTTTATCCCCTCGGGGTGATCATGAGTGACTTCGGCACTGTGACGCGATTCACTCAGAACCGTCGAAAGATCGTTAAAATACCAACCGGCCGGACTGACCCGCATCGCCGAACCGTTGCCGAAGGAATTGTAGGGCTCGCTGGCGTCGCTGCCGGCCCAGCGCATGAAGCGGCCGCCATAGCCGGCATGGGGATAACGCCAAAAATACTCCTTGAGTTTTGTGACAAAGTGAACGCCACTCAACAAGCTGTCGGCCAAAGCGACCGTCAACACCGAATCATCGGTAAAATGGCTTTCAGCTGCAAAAAGGTCGAATTCCTTGCTTTTGTGATTATGCCACTCAAAACGGGAACCGATAATATCTCCGGCGATAGCACCCAGCATGAAGACTCTCCTCTGTTTGCCAGCTCAGCAACCAAAAGTTAGAATTGCGTCATATAGATTATTGCTTAACGTTATTGACTTTAATGACGCCATTTATATATATTCTGATCTCCTTAATAGGGTTGCACATGGTCTCACTACGACAACCGCATGGTTTAATTTTTTTCTAAGCAGCAAGGAGCGTCCCCTTGGATTTTCTGCTCGACTCCCTGATCCAGGCCCTGCAGCTGATCTTTTCCTACGATCCCGAAGTCTACATGACGATCTGGACTTCGCTGTATGTGTCGTTTATCGCCATCATCCTGGGGTCTCTGCTCGGCATTCCGGTGGGATTGATCATCGGCACCTGCCGGTTTCCCGGAAAACGCATAGTCATTACTCTGCTCAACACCCTGATGGCCCTGCCGACAGTGGTGGTCGGTCTGGTCTGCTACGGCTTTTTCAGCCGCATGGGTCCTCTGGGCACCTGGGGGCTGCTCTTTACCCCCTGGGCCATGGTGATCGGCCAGGTGATTCTGGCCACCCCGATCATCGCCAACTACACCCTGGGCGCCTTGAGCGCCGCCGACGGGCGCATCATGCCGACCGCCTTGACCCTCGGTGCCAGTTCCATGCAGAGCTCTCTGCAATTATTACAAGAAATCCGCTTTGGCGCCATGGCGGCTGTTATCGCCGGTTTCGGCCGGGTGATCGCCGAAGTCGGTGTCGCGATGATGCTTGGCGGCAACATCCGCGGCTATACCCGTACCATGACCACTGCCATCGCCCTTGAAACCAGCAAAGGCGAGTTCGCCTTCGGCCTGGCCCTGGGGTTATTCCTCATGACCGTGGCCCTACTGGTCAATATGTTCCTCAACTTGCTGCAGCAGAGGTAAGCCGTGAAGCCCATTTTGTCGGTCCGCAATATTCAAAAAAGCTACAATGGCCAGGTCGTGCTCGATATCGAAGAGCTCGACTTCCTGCCTCGGCACATCTATTCCCTGGTCGGCCCCAACGGTTGCGGCAAGAGCACGCTGTTGCAGGTTCTGGCATTGTTGATGAAACCCACCTCCGGTTTCCTGCTCTTTGATGAGAAACCTATTCCCTGGAAAAGACGGGAGTTGCAGCAAGTTCGCCGCCATGTCACCCTGGTCCACCAGTCGCCCTACCTGTTTCACCGCAGCGTACGCTACAACCTGGCTTACGGTCTGAAACTCCGCGGTATCCACGGCGACGAACAGCACCGGCGCATTCATGAAGCACTGGATCTGGTCGGTCTATCCGGCTTCGGCCGCCGCAACGCCCGGGAACTCTCCGGCGGCGAGCAGCAGAGGGTGGCTATTGCCCGTGCCCTGCTGCTGCAGCCCAAAGTATTGCTGATGGACGAGCCTACTTCCAATATGGACAAAAAAAGCATAGCAGATTTCGATGCTCTGGTTCCGACCCTGGTCGAGCGGGACCTCACCATTATTCAGGCCACCCACATGCCCGACCAGCCGGAGCGACATGGCAGTGAAATTATCGCCATGGACCATGGGCAGCTGGTTAAATCTGACTCCCCCTCGCCATCTGTCTTATCCATCTCACAGCAATAACAGGGCTTTTCATATCTAAATATTTTTAAATAAAAACCAAATTTGGCAGCACCCTTAAAATTTTCTAGTATTATTTAACCCTGCAACTCATCAAATCCTGTCACAATCTCAGCAAGTGAAAGGAAATAGGGTGAAAAGGGTTCTGTTCCTGCTATTGCCGCTGCTGTTTTTCGCTGGTGAAGCTTCGGCCAAAAAAAATATCCTGCTGCTGCATTCCTATCACCACGGCTATGAGTGGACCAACAACATCTCCACGGCCATGGAAGCGGTTCTCAACCGTGAAATTCCCGATGCTGAACTGTTCATCGAGGAGATGGATACTAAACGCCACTCCCCTGCAAAACTCTTCCCCCAGCTGTACAACTTTTACCGCCAGAAATACGCCCGGTACGACTTCGACATTATTCTCTGTTCCGACGACAACGCTCTCGACTTTCTTCTCACTTACGGCGACGAGCTCTTCCCCGATGTGCCCGTAGTATTCTGCGGCATTAATAACTATAAAGACGGTCGTTTAGCTGGTCACAGGAATTATACCGGGGTGGCTGAATCAAATGATTATGCCGGCAACCTGGAAATTGCCCTGACTCTTCACCCAGGCACTCGCCTTGTAGCCCTGGTCGGCGATCAGACCCCCTCGGCCATGGCCAACCTGCAGCGATTGCGCGAACTCGCCCCACGTTTCAACGACCGCATTGACTTCACTGAATTGGTGGGCCTCAGCACCACACAATTGAAAGAGGCCCTGGTTTCACTGCCGGCCGAAACAATTGTTTTCGACTGCAACTTCTACAAGGCCGCCGAAGGCCGTTACTATAACGTCGCCGAAAGCAATGCCTTTATCAGCCGTTACAGCAAGGGACCGGTTTACGTCTTCGGCGACCACTTAATCAAGGGCGGAGTTATCGGAGGATTGGTCGTCAGTGGCGATCAGCAAGGCGAAACCGCCGCCTTACTGGCCTTGAGAGTCCTGCGCGGTGAACAGATAAGCGATATACCAGTGGCCCGGGCCAGCCCCAACATCTACATATTCGATTATTGGGCTCTTAAGCGTTTCGGTATCGGCAGGGATAAACTTCCGCAAGGCAGCCGTCTGGTCAACGCACCTGTCACCGTCTCGGCGGCCCAGCGCCGGAAACTCCTCATCGCTCTGGTGTTGGCCATAAGTTTCGCCGGCCTGGCCCTATCCCTTACCATCGCCTTATTACAACGAAGACGGGCCTGCAAAGCACTGCGGCAAAGCAAGGGAACGCTCAAGGCCATACTCGGCAGCATCCACGACCCCATGTGCATGATGGACCGGCAAAGGAAGGTTCTATGGGCTAACGCCCCTGCCAAAAAACTCTACGGCGATCAAATCGTCGGCAAAAAGTGCTATGAAATCCTTCACCAGCGCAGCGAACCTTGCTCCGGACCCTGCCCGGCTCTGCAAGCCTTTGCCACTGGTAGAATCCACGAAAAACAAACCTGCATTACCGACCCGCAGGGACACATACATCACCTTCACTGTACAGCCAACGTGGCCCTGCGTGACGAAAATGGAGAACCGTCGACAATCCTGACAATCTACCGTGACCTCACCGCCGTCAAACAGACCCAGAAAGATCTGTACCTGGCAAAATATTCCATCGACAGCTCGATCACCCCTTTCGCCATGGCCAACCTCGAAGGGAATCTATCCTATGCCAACCGAGCCTTCCTGGACCTCTGGGGATACAACCACCTTGATGAAATTCAAGGCCGTGACCTAAGTTACTTTCACCATAATCCAAGGGATGTTGAGGCTGCGGTTCAGCAGCTTGCCAGCAAGAGATCCTGGCAAGGTCAAATCAAATCCCGCCGCCGGGACGGCTCTCTGTTTACTGCCGAAGTCCTGGCCCATGTCGTCACCGATCCAGACGGAACTCCCCTTTGCCTGACCGGCTCATTTGTCGACATCACTGAAAAACTCCACAGTGAACGTCAAGTGCAGCGCCTGGCCTATTTTGATGAACTGACGGGACTTCCCAACCGGGCACTGCTGACCGATCACATGGAACTGGCTTTTAGTCAGGCAGAACGCTGCAACGAATTCGCAGCAGTGCTACTATTGGACCTGGATAATTTCAAACAGACAAACGATACACTCGGCCATGCGAAAGGCGACTTGTTATTGAAACAGGTCGCCCTTCGCCTGCAATCGACCCTGCGGAAATGCGATACTCTGGCCCGATGGGGAGGAGATGAATTCGTCCTGCTGATAACCGGCATGAAAAGCGAACTGGCCACTGCCAACGTAGCCAACAAAGTACTTGATCTTTTGACAGAACAGCCCTTTGAACTCAACGGAAGCGAAATTTTCACTTCGGCCAGCGCAGGCATCGCACTCTTTCCCCGCGACGGCAATGACAGCGAAACCCTCCTTAAGCACGCTGACATTGCCATGTACGAAGCAAAGCGGGACGGCCGCAATGATTTCCATTTTTTCTCTAAACAAATTCAGCAAAAAGCCATAGGCCGTCACAGGCTCGAAACCAACATGCAGAAAGCTCTGCGATTGGAAGAGTTCCACCTTGCATATCAACCTCAATTCAATTTGCACTCCGGCCAGATAGTCGGTGTCGAAGCCCTGGTGCGTTGGCAGAGTGATAACCTGGGTTTCATTCCCCCCTCCGAATTTATCCCTATTGCAGAAGAAACCGGCTTGATACGCCCGTTGGGAGAATGGATTTTACGCACAGCCTGTCAGCAAGCGATGACTTGGCAGCATACAAACCATCCGCCGCTAAGATTGGCGGTCAATTTGTCCGTATGTCAGCTTGGGCAGCCCAACCTGGTAGAACTCATCGTCAAAATTCTCAGGGAAACGGGCCTGCCGCCGCAGCTATTGGAATTGGAAATTACTGAAAGCGTTTTTATGAAGCAGAAAGAATCGGCGACCCTGATTCTGGGTCAACTGCAACAGTTGGGCATTAAGATCGCTCTCGACGACTTCGGCACCGGTTATTCGTCCTTGAGCTATCTGAAAAACGTTCCTATAAGTCGCATCAAAATAGCCCAGGAATTCGTCCGCGACATTCCTGGCGACCCGGATGATGTCGCCATCGTTCAGGCCATCATCGCCATGACCGCCCGCCTGGGCCTGGAGCAGATCGCCGAAGGTGTTGAAACCATTGACCAACTAGAATTTTTACGGCAACATGGTTGTCACGATATGCAAGGCTATTATTTCGCCAGACCGATGCGAGCAGAGCAGATGACGGATTTTCTGGCCAAAACAACAATCGGAACCCTGGCTTCCTCCTCCAAGGGAAACTGCACTATGCCCTGAGCACCTCTCCGTAACCAAAAAGGATATTCTATGCCTCAAGGGGATATCGGCCTCATCGGCCTGGCTGTCATGGGCCAGAATCTGGCGCTAAATATCGCCGACCAAGGTTTTTCCATCGCCGTCTACAATCGCACTGCCAGCAAGACAAAAGACTTTTTAGAAGGGCCGGCCGCTGACAGCGGCATTATCGGCACCTCGTCTTTGACGGAACTGGTCGATGCTCTGAAGCCGCCCCGCAAGGTGCTCCTGATGGTCAAGGCGGGGAAAGCGGTCGACGCCCTGCTTGACCAGCTCACTCCCCTGCTGTCGCCGGGGGATATTGTCATCGACGGCGGCAACTCCCATTTCGAAGATACGGCCCGGCGCTGTACCCACCTCAAAAAAATGGGACTGCGCTTTGTCGGCTGCGGCATTTCCGGGGGAGAGGAAGGGGCAAGGCGCGGACCGGCCCTGATGCCCGGTGGAGATCGTAGCGCCTGGCCGGAGCTGCAACCGATCTTTGAAGCCATTGCCGCCCAGGTGATGGGTGAGCCATGCTGCCGCTGGATGGGGGATGGCGGCGCGGGGCACTATGTCAAAATGGTCCACAATGGCATCGAGTACGGAGACATGCAACTCATTGCCGAAGCCTACCAACTGCTGCACGACGGCCTGGGCCTGCCGGCAACCGAGCTGCAAACCATCTTTCAGAACTGGAACCGGGGTCCTCTCGATTCCTACCTTATCGAAATAACCGGACAGATTCTTGGGGTCACGGATCAGGACGGCCAGCCCCTGCTCGATAAGATTCTCGATGCCGCCGGGCAAAAAGGCACCGGCAACTGGACCGTGGCCAGCGCCCTGGAACTCGGTGTCCCTCTAACCCTGATCGCCGCGGCGGTCTTTGCCCGCGCCCTCTCGGCTCGTCACCAGGAACGACAGATTGCCGCTGCAGAATTAGGAGCATCGGGACAACCCATTGAGGCTGAGCGGCAAAACGTGGTTGCCGCTGTCCACGATGCCCTCTATGCCGCCAAGATCATCTCCTATGCCCAGGGTTTCATGCTCTTGCGGGCTGCCTCAGAAGCCAACAACTGGGACCTCAGCTATCGTGATATCGCCTTGACCTGGCGGGGCGGATGCATCATCCGCAGTGCCTTTCTCAACGATATCGCCGTCGCTTTCGACAGGCAGCCAAAACTGGCCAACCTGCTGCTGGACAATTTTTTCCGCAACGCCCTGAGCCAAAGTGAAGCCCATTGGCGCCAGACAATCCACCTGGGCAGCCGCCATGCGATCCCTCTGCCCGCCATGAGCGCAGGGCTGGCTTTCTACGACGGTTATCGTTGCCCTCGCTTGCCAGCTAATCTTCTGCAGGCCCAACGGGATTTGTTCGGCGCCCATCGGTATGAACGCCTCGATGCGCCACGGGGAACCTTTTTTCACAGCGACTGGTAAGTGGCTTTTGCCCACCACACGCAGTAATGGATTGAGTTATGAGCGAACCTTGCACTATGGTCATCTTCGGCGCTACCGGCGACCTGTCTCGGAACAAACTGCTGCCGGCCCTTTACCATCTGGAAGCGGCCGACCGCCTTCCCGAAGGGACCCGCATCGTGGCCTCCGGCCGCCGGCCCTGGCAAACTCAGCAATGGCGGCAGGAAGCTCGACAGGCAATTGCCGATAAAGCCCGGGGAGGAATTGACGAAACAACCTTCTCCCGCTTTATCGAACGCAGTGAATATTTTCGCGGCGACCTTGACCAGATCGACCTCTATCAGGGGTTGGCAGAACTGTTGGCCGACCGCCAGCGTTTTTCAGCCAACATCATCTTTTACATGGCCGTCAGCCCAAGTGCTTATGAGGCGATTATCGAGTACCTAAGCGAGGTCGGACTGTTAAAGGAAGATGAAGGCTGGCGAAGGGTCGTACTTGAGAAACCCTTTGGCTATGATCTGAAAAACGCCACTGTATTACAGAACCAACTAAGCCGGTTTCTGGACGAGAAGCAGGTCTATCGCATCGATCACTATCTCGGCAAAGGAACGGTCCAGAACATCCTGGTATTCCGCTTCGGCAACGTGCTCATGGAACCCTTGTGGAACCGCAATTACATCGACCATGTGCAAATCACCCATGCGGAACCGCAGGGCGTGGGCAGCCGGGCCGGCTTTTACGACAGCGCCGGGGCAGTGCGCGACATGATTCAGAGCCACCTCTTGCAGCTGTTGACCTTCGTCGCCATGGAAGCCCCCATCTCCATGGATGCCGAAGCCCTGCACGATGAGAAACTCAAGGTACTGCGCTCTATCCGCCCCCTGGCTACAGAAGACCTGGATCGTTATGCGGTCCGGGCCCGCTACAGCAGCGGTACGGTGGCCGGTCAGCCGGCCCGGGCTTATCTGCAAGAGGCCGGCGTTTCGCCGGACAGCCGTACCGAAACTTATGCCGCCCTCAAGCTCTTCATCGACAACTGGCGCTGGTCCGGCGTTCCCTTTTATCTGCGCACCGGAAAACGCCTGGCGGAAAAACAATCGATGGTATCCATCTGCTTCAAGCATCCTCCACAACAATTTTTCCGCGCCAGCCACATACAGTGCGAAGCGTCTAACTGGTTGCTTATGGGCATCCAGCCCGACGAGTGTCTGCGTGTGGAAATGACTGTCAAGACACCGGGTCTTGAAATGGCCACCCGCCGTACCGGATTGGACGCCAGCTACCGCCGCACGGATGAAGTGGCCAACGATGCTTACGAAGAGCTGTTGCTCGACATTATAAAGGGCGATCGTTCGCTTTTTCTAAGCTATCGGGAGGTACAAAGCGCCTGGCAGGTGGTCGACCCGTTATTGCAAGGCTGGGCGGCGCAAAAGGACGATATTCCCGAGTATGCCGCCGGCAGTTGGGGCCCGGTAGAAGCCGACCGGCTGTTCGGCGAGAAGTGCCGATTCTGGCGTAACTCCCTTGAGCTATTGCCCTGAACCACCAGTGTCCTGTTTGGTTAGTCGTGTCAAGTAATTCCGAGAAATTTTGGTTGTTGTCAAGGCGCGCCGACGCAGGCCTAGCCCGGGCTAAACCGAGGAGGTGCAACGCAGACAGCGGCCAAAAGGACCAGAATTAGAAGACAGGATTAACCGCACAGGGCACTAGGAGGATAAGGGATGGAAACCGTTCACTGGGAACTGGCAAAGGATGAGGAAGAGTTGGCTGCTCTAGCCTGCCGGAAGATTCTGCTGGCTGCCAATCGGGCCATTGGAGAACGCGGCCTGTTTCGCATTGTCCTGGCCGGCGGCCGGACCCCTGAACGAACCTACAGGATGCTCAGCGAGGTTGAAACCGACTGGCGGTGCTGGCAGATCTTCTTTGGCGACGAGCGTTGCCTGCCCGTCGACGATCCGCAACGCAACAGCTTGATGGCTAGCCGGGCCTGGCTCGACCGGGTGGCCATCTTGCAGGCCAATATTCATGCAATCCCTGCCGAACTTGGACCCTTAAAGGCTGCACAATTCTACGAGCCGCTGGTAGCCGAGGCCCTGCCCTTCGATCTGGTACTGCTTGGTCTTGGCAACGACGGACACACCGCCAGCCTCTTTCCAGGCATGCCGGTGCAAAGGGAGTCCCTGGTTCAACCGGTGTTCAACGCTCCCAAGCCCCCCCCGGAAAGGGTTACCCTGGGCGCCGCCGCCCTGAGCCAAAGTCGGGATATTCTTGTACTGGTCAACGGAGCAGGAAAAAGGCAGGCCCTCGCCGCCTGGCAGAAAGGTGAGAGCTTGCCCATCAGCACTCTACACCCCATGGGCGAAATGACCGTTCTCTACGACCGCGAAGCCAACCCGGGACCACCGGCCTGACGCCGGGCGACAGCGGACCGTAATTCCTCCACACATTGATAAGGCACCCGCAAGTTTCCCCGCAGACCGCCAATTATCAGTTCTTCCTCCTGCCCGCCATGAAAATCGGAGCCACCGGTAACCAGCAACTGTCGGCGATTCGCCTCACTTAAAAGCCAGTCGATATCATCATTACTGGCTTGATTACTGTACACCTCGATACCTTCCAGACCACAATCGACAAAATTATCGAAGAGTTGCTTCAACACCTTCCGGTCCCGGCTGATATAAGCAGGGTGGGCCAAAGAGGTTATCCCGCCAGCCCTGTGAATAAGGGATATCGCCTCCTCAATGGGGAAAAAGCGCTTGGCCACATTGCAGGGCACCAGGTAACGGTCGAAGGCCTCATCTTTAGAACGAACATGACCCTGCTCAATGAGTTCCAGGGCGATATGGGGACGCCCCAAAGTGCCGCCGGCTCGCTGTCGAATGGCTGCAAAGTCCAGGGGGGAACGCCCTTCGGCGGTCAGACATCGATTGATTCGCGTCACGATCTGCTCGTTGCGGGTATCTCGAAACTCGCGAAATTCCGCAAGCGCAGCACGCAACTCCGGATGATGCGGGTCGAAGCAGTAGCCAAGCAGGTGAATATCCTGGAACTCCTCCCAGACCACCGACAACTCCACCGCTGGCAAAACCTCCACAGCGCAACTTTGACCCGCAGCCATCGCCTCGTCGATGCCATCGACATTATCGTGGTCGGCAATAGCGATTGCCAAAAGTCCGGCAGCGGCAGCTTTACGGACCACCTCCGCCGGAGGCAAAGCCCCGTCGGAACAGGTGCTGTGCAGATGCAAGTCGACCCAGCATGACATATTCTCTCCATTAACTATAAAAATGCAGCCTGCCTTTTTACCCTCTTCAGGCTGTTTAAAACACCTCAAGTTATAACAAATAGTCGGATTTCAACAAAACATACCTATGGTTATCCTGTGACACCCTTCCGGAGATTCTACCACGGCACCCGGCTTTTTGACACCAGACAGATGACGACGGTCCGCTTGACCGGTACCGTTATTCCATGTAAATTTGTTCGCGCCAACACCTGAAAAGGATTCCGCATGAGCCCGCTGCTCGACGTCCGCAACCTGATGACCTATTTTTTCACTACCGCCGGCCTGGTCAAGGCGGTGCGTGGTCTCGAATTCAGCATCGACCGGGGCGAGACCCTGGCGCTGGTCGGCGAATCAGGTTGCGGCAAATCGGTTACAGCCCTGTCGTTGTTACGGCTGGTTCAACCCCCGGGGCGGGTCGTCGAGGGCGAATTGCTGTTTCAGGGGGAGGATTTACGCCGCCTGCCCCCCAACGAAATGCGCCGGGTTCGGGGCAACCGGATATCCATGGTCTTTCAGGAGCCGATGACCGCTCTTAATCCGGTGCTGACCATCGGCGAACAAATTGCCGAAGTGCTACGCCTGCACCAGGCGGCCAGCGGGCAGGAAGCTTTGACCGGCGCCGCTGACCTGCTGCAACAGGTCGGTATCGGCGACCCCCACCTTCGCCTGCGGGAATATCCTCACCAACTCTCCGGCGGCATGCGCCAGCGAATTGTTATCGCCATGGCCCTGGCCTGCGACCCCGACCTGCTCATTGCCGACGAACCGACCACCGCGCTGGATGTGACCATTCAGGCCCAGATTCTGGACCTGATCAAGGCGTTGCAGAAAACCTCCGGCATGTCCATTGCGCTGATCACCCATGACCTGGGGGTGATCGCGGAAAACTGCGATCAGGTGGCGGTGATGTATGCCGGACAGATCGTGGAGACCGCCGATGTCCGCGCTCTTTTCAAAAAGCCGCTTCATCCCTATACCAGAGGATTGCTTGTTTCGATTCCTTCATTGAGCAAACACAGCAAAACCCGCCTGCCCACCATTGACGGCAGCGTCCCGGACCTGGCTCATATGCCGTCAGGGTGCCGGTTTGCAGACCGGTGCCCGGATGTGGTCGACATCTGCCGGAACCGGGCACCACTGCTGAAATCCGCTGGAAAAGGCCGGAAAGCCGCCTGCCATCTGGTACCGGAAGGCCCTGAACAAAAAAAGAACTGAATGTGAAAAAATCCTTGATTTTTGAGTCAAACCGAATAATATACAGTAAAAGCCGGTATGGTAAAGGCTTTTCAGTTTCGTTCTAAAGGCATGACCCGTTCATTCCAATGGCTCGACCTGAAGTTTGAAACTACCCGAAAATTTTTACCTAAAGTAAGGAGAAAGTCGTAATGGCAAATGGGATTGTAAAATGGTTTAACGATGCAAAAGGGTATGGATTTATCGAACAGGAAAACGGGCCTGATGTGTTTGTGCACCATACAGGGATCAGTGCCACCGGCTTCAGGTCGTTGAACGAGGGAGACCGGGTGACTTTTGATGTGGAAGACGGCCAGAAAGGTCCTGCCGCAGTCAATGTTGTCGTAGTGTAGTCAGTTTGTAATTTGAATCTTTGAAGGGTTTTGCACGGTGGTGTAAAACCCTTTTGTTTTCCCCCGGTATCAGGGAGGATGGCATGACAATCCTGGAAGTCAGCCGGCTCAAGAAGTATTTTCCCGTGCGGGGGGGGGTGTTTCTCAGGCGGACCGGCTGGGTGCATGCGGTGGACGATGTTTCGTTTTCCGTGGAAAAGGCCGAGACATTCGGTCTGGTAGGAGAATCCGGGTGCGGAAAAACCACACTGGGAAGATGCATCATGGGGTTGTATGAGCCCACCGAAGGGGTTGTGAAAGTCCGGGGGAGATCCCTGACGGCCCTGACCGCTTTTCAGAAAAAAGATCTGACAACCCACCTTCAGATGATATTTCAGGATCCGTTTGAGTCATTGAATCCCAGGCAGACCGTCCGGCAGATCCTGGAAGAAAAATACAGAATCCACGGAAACGGTTCAGCGGATCTGCTCAAAGAGATCCGGCAGCTGCTTTTCCGGGTCGGTCTTTCCGAAGACAGTCTGTCCAGATATCCCCATGAATTCTCAGGAGGTCAGCGTCAACGCATCGGCATTGCCCGTGCCGTGAGCATGGATCCGGAGATCATCATCTGTGATGAACCCGTATCCGCCCTGGATGTGTCTGTTCAGTCAAAGATATTGAACCTGCTGCTGGATCTGCAGCAGTCTCTGGGGCTGACCTATGTGTTTATTTCCCATGACCTTTCCGTGGTCCGGCATATGGCGGACAGAATCGGTGTCATGTACCTGGGCCGGATCGTGGAGATGGGGGATGCAAAACGTATCTATGAAACCGCCCGTCATCCCTATACCAAAGCATTGCTCTCCGCAGTGCCGGTGCCGGACCCGGAAGCGGACAGACAGCGGATCGTTCTGACTGGTGAGGTCCCCTCTGTGGAAAATCCCCCTTCCGGATGCCGGTTTCATACCCGATGCCCTCATGCGGCCGCCGTATGCCGCCGGAAAACGCCCCGGCTGCTTCCCAAAGAAGCAGGGAACAGTCATGTGGCGGCCTGTCATTTCTTCTGAGTTTGACGGCTTTGGTGTTGCGCAAAAAACACTTCAATGGTAGTGTCACAGATTCATCCACAAAAAAAGTAACCTGAAATAAAAAATGAGGAACGACCCATGATCAAAAAAGTCCTTGTATGGTTGACAGGGATCTGCCTGCTGGGATCTGCCGCCGGGGTGACGGCAAATCAGGAAATTGTGGACCGCATCGTTGCGGTGGTCAATGATGACATCATTACCCTTTCACAGCTTCACAAGGCGGTTCATCCATATTTGAAGCAGGTGGCGGTGTCCCAGAGATCGGAATCAGCCAAAAAACAGATGGTTGACGCCATTGAAAAGGAGATGCTCAATACCCTGATCGACCGGACCCTGACCCGGCAGGAGGCGGCCCGCCAGAAGATATCGGTTTCCGATGCCGAAGTGCAGTCCGCCATCGACAATTTCAAGCGCCAGAATGGTCTGGATCAGGAAGCGTTTGAAAACGGGCTTGAAGCGGAAGGGATCTCCCTGGAGGAATACCGGGAACGGGTCCGGGAGGATCTCATGCAGTCGTTACTGGTCAACCGGGTGATCCGGTCCCGGATTATCGTCACACAGACGGAGATCGAAGCGTATTATCAGGCCCATCCGGAAAAATTCAAAGGTGAGGAAAAATACCATCTCCGCAACATTCTCGCCGCTTCGGACTCTGAAGCCGCGCAGGTGCTGACCAGACTTGATCAGGGGCTTTCTTTTCCGGAAGCGGCCCGGCGGTTTTCAGCAGCGCCCAATGCCGGTGACGGCGGAGACCTGGGGGTGTTTGATATCGATACGTTCAATGATGCCATCCGGGCGGCGGTAAAGCCGTTGAAACCAGGGGAGTATTCCGGGGTGATTTCGACAAACCAGGGGTTTCAGATTATTTTTGTGGAAGAGATCCTGGATACCGGCGGAAAGACCCTGGAACAGGCCAGGGATGAAATCCAGGACATCCTTTACCGGGAACAGGCAGAAGAAAAATTTGCCCGGTGGATCGAATCCCTGAAAAAAAACGCCCATATCAAGATCATGCTGTAACCTGCGATGCTGGTTTTTGAGACAGATGCGATTCTTCTGCGACGCATCGAATATGGTGATCATGACTTCATTATCACGTTCATGACCCGAGACCGGGGCAAGGTCACGGTCATGGCCAAGAACGCCAAAAAAAGTGTGAAACGCTTCTCCGGCTCCCTGGACCTGTTTTCCTTCAACCATATTCAGTGCCGGTTTCCCAAGAAGAACAGGGATGCAATGATCACCCTGGTGCAGACCGAGCTGGAAAACGGGTTTGGCAATATCCGGTATGATGTGTATAAAACCGCGTATGCCAGTTACTGGGTGGAAATGGTCCATCTGTGGCTGGAAGAGGGAAAGCCCCAGCCCAACGTATATGACCTGCTGCTGTTCTCCCTGGAACGGCTGCACCGGTCCGACATGCCGGCCGATGTGCTGAGCCTGCTGTTTCAGATCCGGTTCATGACTGTGTCCGGATTTTCCCCCAGTATTGAAAGATGCGGTATCTGCCAGGTCCATCTGGACAGGATTCCGGAAAAAAAGATGCGGTTTGATTTCAAGGAAGGAAACATTGTTTGTCCCGGATGCCGGGTGAATGGTTCCCGGTATGGGCTGGATGTTTCCAAGGGCACGTTGAAGCAGCTGTTCTGGATGAACAATACCGATGTGGGAAAAGCAGACCGGATAAGGTTTTCCAGCGTTGCCGTCAAAGAGGGTCAGATTCTGCTGGAATCGTTTATCGCTTTTCACATGGCCCGGGAGTTCAAGACACTGACATTTTTGAAACGACTGAGAAATGA
>NPIE01000795.1_pt1 | contig 243650 bp, 203 predicted proteins | sample 8637661 | NCBI WGS metagenome assembly NPIE01 (sample SAMN07420842, study PRJNA396082) | bioreactor metagenome | isolation source: sample BA12 brine-fed electro-methanogenic bioreactor BA | place: Japan: Kochi | collected 2016-12-09
TGGAAAAACTGCGCTACGACCTGTACTACATCAAAAACTATTCTTTTCTGTTGGATCTGCTGATTGTTGGGGAAACCGTAAAAACGGTCATCTACGGTCGCGGAGGGAGGTAATGATGGGCAAAATCTCTCTGATTGTTCTTTCGCTCTTGCTGTCGGTTCCCGCCTGGGCCGGCGATTATGTTATCGGTGCCGGCGATGGGTTGCAGGTCTCGGTATGGGGAGTCGAGGCGTTGAGTGTTGATGTTACCGTACGTCCTGATGGCAAGATTACCCTGCCGGCTGCTGGCGATGTTTTGGCCGCCGGTAGAACGCCAACCCAGTTGAGCGAGCACCTGACCGGCGTTTTGGAGTCTTATGTCAAGCAGCCGATAGTCACTGTTACCGTTGGGCAGATCACCAATAACCGGGTTTATATCTCCGGCGGTGGAGCCGGTCCGGCTTATTTAGACCTATCGGGCCAGATCAGCCTGCTCAAGTTGCTCTGTCAGCTGGAAGGTCTGGCAGGCGCCGACCTGCGAAGGGCTTATATCATTCGGTCCGGAGACAAGATTTCCGCTGATTTCCACAGTCTGTATGTCAAGGGCGATGCCAGCAAAGACATAATTCTTAAGCCTGAGGATATCGTTTTTATCCCCAACAGCGAGCTGAACAAGGTCTATGTGACCGGAGCGGTTAAGGAAGCAAAATACATTTTCTTTCGAGAAGGAATGACGGTTCTCGATGCCATTCTCGAAGCTGGCGGCTTCGGTGAATATGCTAAGGAAAATGATGTGTTGGTGCTGCGCAAAGAGTCTGAAAAAATCAAGGTGCGCATCAAGGACCTGATGTTCGGTAAGGACGACAAACAAAATATCGCCCTGCAGCCCGGTGATCAGGTAGTAGTTAAGGAAAGTATGTTTTGAGTTCCGTAATGCGTGAGGCGTGAATCGTAACTGGTTCAAACCGATCTGCTCCTCCCGGCTTGCGAGAAACAAACCTATTACCTATTACGTTTTACGAATTACGGATTACGGATTAAAGATGGAATCGAATTTAAAAGAACTGTTTAAAATTCTTCGCCTGATCCACCGTCGCAAGGGGTTATTTGTAGTGGTTGCCATACTGATTACAAGTATGGTGATTGGCTATAGTTTTACCATTCCCAAAAAGTACCGGGTCGACAGCACGGTCTTCATAGAAAAGAATGTCATCAACAGCCTGGTCAAGGGGCTGGCTGTCACCCCTGAGATGGGCGATCGCATTCGGGTTCTGAGGTATGCCCTGCTCAGTCGGGAGATTGTCGCGCGGGTACTGGACCAGGTCGATGGCAATCGAGTCTATGCCAGTGAGGCTGAAAAACAGGATTTTATCAGTGAGCTGCAGCGTCGTACCGGGATTCAGGTCAAAAGCAACGGCGGGTTGTTCATCGTTTCCCTGGTTGATCGGGATCCCCGCTTCGCAAAAGAGTACATCAACACTCTGGTAAGCACCTATGTCGAGGATAATATCTCCGCAAAACGTGAGGAGAGTTACGGGGCTAACCGCTTTCTGGACGAACAAATTGCCCTGTTCAAGAACAAGCTTGATACTGCCGAAGATGCCATTATCCAGTTTCGCCGTAGCCACGACGTTTATCTTGGTAACGACGAAGCGTCCCAGGTGGCTGCGATAAAGGGTTATATGACCCAGATCGATTCCATCGATCTGGAGGTCACTACCCTGAAGGCAAAAAAACAGTTGCTGGTCAAGCAACTTCAGGAACTCGATCCCACCGTTTCTTTGTTCAGTGAAAAGCGCGGAGGCGATACCATCGCCCGTCTCAACAAACAGTTGCAAAATTTACTGCTGACCTATACCGAGAACTACCCGGAGGTGGTAAGGCTTAAGGCTGAGATCGCTGCCCTGCGCAGCCATCGGGAGGTTACCGGCGAGGGTGAAGACCATGCTACCGAGATGGAGGGGGCCAACCCGCTGTACCAGGAGACCATGCAACAGAAGCTGACGGTGGAGGCCGAGATCAGTTCCTTGTTGGCCAAGAAAAATAAACTGCAGCAGATGGTGCAAAAGCGGGAGGTCTCCCTGCGTGATGTGCCGGAGAAAAAGAAAGAGCTGGACCGTTTGATCCAGGAACGGGATTCTGCACGCAAGCTCTATGAGGAGCTCCTGCTGCGCCTCGGCCAGTCGGAAGTATCAAAGCAGATGGAGATCGGCGATAAGACCACCACCTTTCGTATCGTAGACCCCGCCATTTTACCCAAAGTGCCGATATCTCCCAACATGGTCCGCATGATTTTGTTGGCTATCGCCGCGGGACTGGGAGCGGGGTTTGGTGTTGTTTTCCTGCTGGAGAAGTTCGATGGTACCATCAAAGAGGTAGACGAACTAAAGGCCTACGGTGTCAGAGTACTGGCTCAGGTGCCGACCATCAGCGATCCCGCTACCAAAGGTAGGTGCAAAAGGTTTGACATGCTGCTCTACCTGGGGGTCAGCTGTTATTATCTGCTGATTTGTTCCTTGCTTGCCTATGAGAGTCTGTATCGGCTTAAAGGATAAAGCCGTGACGAGTAATGAGTAACGTGGATAAGCATTACTGCTTACTCCTTGCCGGTCACTGATCACCGGTCACTGATTACTGATTACTGATTACCGATTACCGATTACTGATTACTGATTACTGATTACAGGAAAAAATATGAGTCGGATTGAAAAAGCGATTGAAAAGGCCAATTTGCTTCGCCATGGAACGGCGGCAGCCGAACCTATTAAGGTGCTGCAGAAGGGGGAGGAGAAAGCGCCTCCCGTTCCTCTGACCCCGGTGAAAGAAATCCTCCGTCCGAGCAATCCGCTATTGGTAATAAACGAGGGGGCAATCAAAGGCGTGGCCGAAGAGTACGGCAAGCTCAAGTCACTGATTTTTGAGTTGACTCGGCAGGAGGAATTTCAGAACACCTTGCTGGTGACCAGTGCTTTGCCGGCCGCAGGCAAAACCCTTACGGCGGTCAATTTGGCCCTGACCCTGGCTAATGAATATGACCATACGGTGTTGCTGGTCGATACTGATTTACGTAAACCGACGGTGCACGAATACCTCGGTTTCACTCCGGAGAAGGGCCTGATCCACTGCTTGACTGAAAATTATCCCCTGGAAAAAGCTTTGATCCGTACCGGGATCGGGAAGTTGGTTGTATTACCAGCGGGCGGGAGCGTGGCTGATCCCGCCGAACTGCTATCCTCAAACCGCATGCGAACGCTCATTGCCGAACTCAAGGCGCGCTATCCGGACCGCTACGTCATCTTCGATACGACTCCTGTGCTACCCTTTGCAGAGTCAGCTGCTCTCGGGACCCTCGTCGATGGCATTCTGTTTGTCGTGCGCGAGCGTCAAACCAGAGCCGACCAGCTCAAGGAATCCCTGGAAATGCTTTCATCCAGCAACCTGCTTGGCATTATTTATAACGATGCTGATACCGGTTCCAGGATGAGCCAGCATCGTTATCGGTATTACTAATTATTTAGTGCCGTAAGGCGCTTAAAAGCCGTAATGCGTAATACGTGAGACGTAAGGGGTTAAAAACGTGAGTAGGGAGCCGTGAGGAGAGGGCTGTGATTGATTTTACCTATTACGATTTACGACTTACGTATTACGGAATTTAGTCTCGAAGGAGGAAGCTTTGCAGCGTTTATTGACCATCCTTGTCCTGTTAGGAGTTTTATGGCCGCTGTCAGCTCGGTCCGCATTTCAGATCGAACCTCGTCTGCATCTCCGGGAAGAGTTTACCGACAACCTGTTCCTCGATGACCGGGACGAAGAAAGTGACTTCATCACCACCATTAACCCGGGTATTCTGCTGAGCTACGACGCCCGGTTGCTCGAACTGGAACTCGATTACGGGCTAAATTTTCTCAAATACCTGCATAACGACGAAAAGGATGAAACCAGCCTTAGCGACACTCAGCGGATTCAGCTGAGGAGCGTCTTTCTGCCGGGGCAGGATTTTTCCGTGACGGTGCTCGATGAATATCAGCGGGTGACCATTGACGATCGACGGCAAGTCGACGAAGACAGTCCCTTTGTCAACAAAAGCAACCGTAACCGTCTGGTGATCAATCCCGAATACCGCAGCAGCTATTTCAGGACCTTTACCCCCAGTGCTGGTTATCGCTTCGAAAAAATTGACTACGACAAGCCGGAAGGGGACGATTCCGACAGCCACGAGGTCTATCTGGATCTGCGCAAGCAGCTTAACTCCAAAATAGATTTGACCCTTGGGGCGAGTCAACGGTTCTATCGTGCCGACCGGGATCAGGACACTGGCCAGGACGAGGATTACGATCGCCTGGATGTTACCGGTCGTCTCGATTACCGCCTCAGTCGGGTCTTAACCTTGCGGGCCGGAGGCGGCAGCGGTTGGATCGACTACAAGGATCGCAATGAAGATCGATCAATGTTGTGGGACCTGGGCCTCGACTATCAGCCCGGATCCCGCTGGCGGACCGGCCTCGCTTACAAGGAGGACTTCAGTCAATCCGTCAATGAAGGTTTGACCCGCAGCAAGCGTTTCGAGGCTTCATTTGATTACCTTGAGCGACTGCCGACCAGCCTGGTGCTCTACGCCGACAAACAGGACTACCAGACTGTCGATCGCGAAGACCGCTCCGTTGGGGGGAATTTCAAACTCACTATCCCCTTTGCCAACCGGCTGGTCCTCGACCTGACCAGCGATGCCTCGGTCTGGCGCTTCCGTCCCGAAAACGAGGATGTTTTCCGCTATGGCGCAGGTCTGGCGGCCAGCTATCGTTTCAAGATCGGCACCCTGAGCGCCGGCTATCGTTACAGGGCCAGTAATTCCGACCTGGACGAGAACGATTACAAGAGCAATGTTGTGTATGTTCAGGCGGCTTTGAAATTCTAGAATCCGTGATACGTAAAGCGTGATGGGTAATGGGTGAGGGTCTCATAAGACTTAAAGCGAGACCGGTAATGGAGTTTAAACCAATTACGATTTACGGATTACGAATCACAGTATTTGAAATGTTCACGAATCACAAACGAAAGGGTTTCAACCCGTTACGCATTACGTATTACGGGTTTTAACTCACGGATTTAAAACCATGTACGAATCCTTTTTCGGTCTCAAAGACAAGCCCTTCAGTCTGGTGCCGGACCCGCGTTTTCTTTTCCTGAGCGCGACCCACAAAAAGGCCCTACGGTATCTGCAGTACGGTTTGCAGGAAGGGGCCGGTTTTATCCTGCTTACCGGCGAGGTCGGCTCGGGCAAGACCACTATCCTCAAGGATTTCGTATCCCGCCTTGCCGGAGACACGGCGCTGGCCATGGTGTTCAATACCTCCCTTGACGGCGAACAGTTGCTGGCCGCCATCAATGAAGAATTCGGTCTGGACATCCAGGGTCGGGACAAGATGGCCCTGCATCGCGATCTCAACGATTTTCTCATTCAGCAGTACGCCGACAGTATCCGGCCGATCCTTGTTATCGACGAGGCGCAGAACCTTTCCGCCGAATCGTTGGAAGAAATTCGCCTATTGTCCAATTTGGAAACCGGTGGCACCAAGCTGTTGCAGATCATTCTGGTCGGTCAACCCGAACTGCAGGAAATTCTCGATCAGCACCGCCTCCGCCAACTTCGGCAACGCATTGCCGTCAGTTGTCATCTCAGCGCATTGTCGCTGGAGGAGGTCGAGGAGTATATCTTCTACCGCCTTGAAAAGGCCGGCAATCGCGGCGCACTGAGTTTCGAGGCGGATTGCATGGAGGTAATCCACCGCTACAGCGGCGGCATCCCCAGGCTGGTCAATCGCATTTGCGATTTCTTGCTTCTTGCCGCTTTCGGCGAGGAGACCTTTTATCTGTCCCTGGATCTGGTCACCGAGATTGCCAGCGAAGCCGGTGATGCGGCGGCTCTGGAGGAAGGACGTTCGAGTACGCAGGATCTGCCCGGCGAAGGAGCGGAAACGCGCCTTGAGCAGCTCGAAGCAGATTTTGCCCGCATGTTGTCCGGGGACCTGGAGAAAGAGCGGATTTTTGAGAAGCTCATTCTGTTCGAAAATGTGTTGAAAAAAATGATTAAAAAGCAGCAAACCCAGTTTGATGCACTGGAGGAGAGCATCGACAAGCTTTCTTCCCGTTTGGAAAAGGTGGAGAAGCAGCGGGGGATTTCGTTGGTTAAATAGTTGTGAAGGCCGTAATTCGTAATAGGTGATGCGTAAGTGGTTTTAACCGTTTATTGCTCAGATATTGCGCTTATGTGCCTTTGCTTTTCACCAATTACCAATTACGCCTCACGTCTTACGGCTTTTATGCAAATAACCAACTTTCTCTCCATCGACGTCGAAGACTACTTTCAGGTGTCGGCTTTTGAAAAAGTCTCCCCACCCTCAAGTTGGGATAAACGGGAACTATGCGTGGAGCGCAATACCGACAAAGTACTGGCTCTACTTGACGAAGCAGGGACCAAGGCAACCTTCTTCGTTCTCGGTTGGGTGGCCGAGCGATGTCCCGGTCTGGTGCGAAGGATTGCCGAACGGGGCCATGAAGTGGCCAGCCATGGCTACGGTCATCAACGGGTGACCACACAGAGTCGAAAAGAGTTTCGTGAGGATGTGCGACGAAGCAAGGCGATCCTGGAAGAATTGACAGGGCAGGAAGTCATCGGCTATCGGGCGCCGAGTTATTCGATTTCCAGGGATACCCTCTGGGCATTTGATGAACTGCTGGAGGCCGGTTATCGCTACGATTCAAGCATTTTTCCGATTAAACACGATTTTTACGGTATCCCCGATTGGCCGAGGTTTGGAGGCTACGCTGTTAAGTCTTCCCAAGGGGATTGGTTGGCTGCGGTTGATGATGAGGGCATGGAACGGGCCTTGTATGAGCTGCCGATCACGACCTTGCGAATGGCGGGCAAAAGCCTGCCCATCGCCGGGGGCGGTTATTTCCGCCTGTTTCCATACACTTTCACGCGATGGGGACTAGAAAGGATCAATCGAAGGGAGAAACAGCCCTTTGTGTTCTATCTCCATCCCTGGGAATTCGATCCCGAACAGCCGCGCATGTCAGGGGCGGGGGCCAAGAGCCGCTTTCGTCATTATCTCAACCTGAGTCGCACCGAGGGTCGGTTTAAAAGGTTGCTCCAGGATTTTGACTTTAAACCGATTGGGAGGAACACCGTTCTTTAGCAGTTGGAAGTTGAAACCTGATGTCAGCGGCGGCTGGTCAGCCGGGGGTCAGGTTTTCTCTCAGCTTATTAACTGATTAGTCATTACCTATTACGAATTACGAATTACAGAATTTATGAATATTCGCCTGGCCACAGAGGCCGATCAAGCAGCCTGGGACGATTATGTAGACCAGCATCCGCAAGGACTTGCTTATCATTATTACGCCTGGCGGCAGGCGGTGGAGCAGGCCTACCGGCATGAGGGTCACTATCTATTAGCGGAGACCTCGACGGGTATCGTCGGTGTGTTGCCGTTGATCGATTTCAGAGTCCCCCTCAAAGGTGGTTCCCTGGTTTCCCTGCCTTTTTGCGATGTGGGTGGAGTGTTGGCTGATAATAAGCAGATCTCAACAGCTTTGCTCGAAGCCGCGGCGGGAGTCGCCCAAAAACTCGGGTCCCGTTTGCTCGATATCCGCTTTAGCGCACAGGAGGAATCGGGCGAAGAACGGAAGGAGCAGGAGTCGGCAAAGGTACGCATGGTACTGAATTTGCCGGAGGGTTCCGAAAGTCTTATGCGTGGTTTTAAGGCCAAGCTGCGCAGTCAGGTCAAAAAGCCGGTTCGGGACGGTCTGTTCGCCAGCATAGGCGGTAGTGAACTGGTCGATGATTTTTATAAAATCTTTTGCGAGAACATGCGTGATTTGGGATCGCCGGTTCACAGTAAACGCTGGGTTCAAAGCGTTGTGACGGCCTATGGAGATCGTGCCAAAGTTGGGCTGGTATATACTCCCGACGGTTCTCCGGCAGCCGGGGGGATCATTCTGCTCCAGCGGTCCACGGTGAGCATCCCCTGGGCTTCGGCGCTGCGGCGCTACAACCGCTTTAACCCCAATATGTTGTTGTACTGGACCTTGCTGGCCTTTGCCGCAGACAACGGTTTTAGCCGTTTCGATTTCGGTCGCTCGACTCTCGGCGAAGGGACCTATCGTTTCAAGGCCCAGTGGGGAGCTCATCCGGAGCCTCTGGCCTGGCAGATTTTTGATGTCGATGGCTGTTTGCGACCAGTAAGTGGCATGGGCAGTAAACCTTCCAGGATTCGGCAACGAGTTGAAGCTGTTTGGAGTCGACTGCCTCTGGCACTGACCAATGTTGTTGGGCCAGTGATACGGCGACATGTTGCATTATAAATACCCGGTACCCGAAGGGAAAAAAGATGGATATCTCTTTTGTCATACTGACCTGGAATTCCGAAAAATATATTGAAAAATGCCTGGAGTCGGTCTTTACAAGTCTCGCTAACACCGGTCTGAGTGCCGAGGTATTGGTTGTGGATAACGGCTCCTCTGATCGTTCACCAGAGATTCTTGGAACCTATGCGGCAGCACGGCCTGGGCTTGTAAAGCCGATCTATCTCAAAGAAAACCGTGGCACGACAATTTCACGCAACATCGCGCTGCGTCAGGCAAGTGGTGATTTCATTTGTGTTATGGACTCGGATGTCGAGATCATGGGAGATGTTTTCGGACCCTTGCTGTCAGAACTCAAGAGCAAACCTGCAGTGGGGATGGTTGTACCGAGGATTCTATATCCTAGTGGTAATTGGCAGAAATCAATCGACCGTTTTCCGACTTTAATTCATAAGCTCAATCGATTCTTCCGGCTTCGAACCCTTGAAAGCCAAGAAGGTTTGAGGGAAAAAGAGGCTACCGAGTCACGGCAAGTCGATTATGCGATCTCAGCTTTTTGGCTTTTTAAAAGAGAGGTTTTGGCAAAAGTTGGCATGCTTGACGAAAAGATTTTCTATGCTCCCGAGGATGTCGATTATTGTCTACGGGTTTGGAAAAATGGCTATAAAATTCTTTATATTCCTCATGTACACGTCGTTCATCATACTCAGGAGATTTCCCGTGGGGTCAAATTGAACAAAGCCAAGTTAGAGCATGTCAAAGGGTTGTTCTACCTTTTCTGTAAACATAGGTTTCTTTTTAAAAGACCTTGTTTTTATCTTCTTGCCTAGATTATAGCGAATTATCCATATGGAATTTTCAATCATTATCCCGGCTAAAAATGAGGAAAAGAATATCGGCAATTGTCTTGATTCCATTAATGCAATGGATTTTGAGGCAGGGCGGTTTGAGGTGCTGGTGATCGATAACGGATCTTCGGATTCCACCGTAGCGATTGCAAGGGCCAAGGGGGCGAGGGTTTTTGAGAAACCAGAGCTAACGATTTCCGGGCTGCGCAATTTTGGTGCAGCCCAGGCAACGGGGGAAGTACTGGCATTCTTGGATGCGGATTGCACCGTAAACAAGAATTGGTTGGGCGCTGCTTCTTTTTACCTGAAGACTGATGAAGTGGTTTCTTTTGGCAGCCCCGCAATTCTCCCTGAAAATCCCACTTGGGTTCAGAAAGCCTGGTTCAAGATAAGGGGTAAAAAGAAACAGGTTGAGGAAGTAGATTGGCTTGAGTCAGCAAATGTTTTTGTTCGGAGAGAAGCATTTGTAACCGTTGGAGGGTTTAACGAAGACCTGGTGACTTGTGAAGATTATGATCTTTCAGTTCGGCTGAAAAAATTGGGACGGATTTTGGTGGACTGTCGTATCGTTGCCGTTCATCACAGGGAACCAGCCTCCATTGATGAGTTTTTTAAAAAAGAGAGATGGCGTGGGAAAAGTAATTTGGAGGGAGTTCTCACCCATGGTTTTCGGTGGCAGGAATTACCCAGTTTGGCGATTCCTATAGTTCATTGTTTATTTGCAACTCTGATATTTGGTTACGCATTTATTGGGTATCTTTTTTTGGGGATGGAGATAGTAGCAGGATTGGCAGTTGCTCTGGCTATTTGGCAGATACCACTGGCTTTTTTGGCAGTCTGGAAAACTGGCAATCTGCGGGCGACTAAATTGGCCGTGCAATTGTTCATTTTGCTCAATGTCTATTTTTTTGCCCGCGGTCTTGCGCTATTTCGAGGAAAATAGTCGGTCTCAAGACCGGTATGGATTAATAAGTTATGTGCGGAATTGCGGGCTTTATAAGAACCTGTTCGCCCGGTGCCGACGAAACGGTACTCAAACAAATGGGGAACGTCATTCGTCATCGTGGTCCCGATGCCGGCGGCGTCTATCTCGACGAGACGGTCGGCCTGGCCCATCGGCGGCTGAGCATCATCGACCTGTCCGCCGACGGAAACCAACCGATGAAATCCGTCGATGGCCGCTATGTGATCGTCTTTAATGGCGAGATATATAATTTCCTCGAATTGCGTGCCGAGCTGGCGAAAACGGGCTACCAATTTCACACCCGCAGCGATACCGAGGTGATTCTGGCCCTCTATGCTGCCGAGGGTAAAGACTGTCTGCAGCGGCTCAATGGCATGTTTGCCTTCGCCCTGTGGGACAAGGAACGCCGGACCCTGTTTTGCGCTCGGGATCGCATCGGTAAGAAGCCCTTTTATTACTATCACGGCGGTGAAGACCGGCTGGCCTTCGCCTCGGAAATCAAATCCCTGCTGGAGTTGCCTGGTTTTCAGCGGTTGGTGGAACCGACAGCCATTGCTGATTACCTTAAATATCTTTACGTCCCGGCGCCCAAGACCATTTTCAAACAGGTCTACAAGCTACTGCCGGGCCACTATCTGGAACTGACCGCCGGCGGCGAGCCGGTGGTGCGGCAATACTGGGATGTCGAATTCGGCGAGCGGTCGCCAGGGTCCTTTGCCGCCCATTGCGACGAGCTTCACGAGCTGATTCGACAGAGCACCGCCTTGCGCATGATCTCCGATGTACCGCTGGGGGCATTTCTCAGCGGCGGTATCGATTCCAGCGCGGTGGTCGCTCTGATGGCTGGCGCCTCTGCAGAGCCTGTTACAACCTGCGCCATCGGCTTCAGTGACAAGGCCCACGACGAGACTCCCTATGCCCGAGAGGTGGCCGAGCTGTTCCAGGCCGACCACCACGAATATTTCGTTCAGGACGATCTGCTTAAAACGGTGGCCGCGCTGCCGCGTCATTTTGACGAACCCTTCGCTGATTCCTCGGCGGTTCCGACTTGGCACGTCTCCCGACTGGCCCGCCAGGCAGTGACCGTCGCTCTGGCCGGTGACGGGGGCGATGAAAGCTTCGGCGGCTACGACAAATATGTCACCGAGCTGCACGAAGATCGGGTCCGGCAAACCGTGCCGCGGCCGATCCTGTCCTTGCTCAACGGCGTCGCCCGTGGCCGAAACGGTACTCTGGCGCGCAAGGTCCGCAGTCTGACCGGCAGCGCCTTGGCCGACCCGGCCATGGCCTTTTACCGGACCAACACCTTCATCAGCGATCAGGATCTCGATCTGCTCTTGGCTGGCGAGGTCAAGGCCGCCTGTCGCGGTTACGATCCATCGGAGCACACTACCCGCTACTGGCGGCATCTGCAGGGGGCTGACCATGTGAACTGTATGCTCTACACCGATCTCAAGACCTATCTGCCGGGGGACATCCTGGTCAAGGTCGATCGCATGAGCATGGCCCATTCCCTCGAGGTGCGCGCGCCGCTGCTCGATTATCGGATTATCGAAAAGGCCGCGACCCTGCCGAGTCGCTGGAAGATCAATGGTCGCAACAAGAAGTACATCCTTAAAGAGACCTTCAACAAGGTGCTGCCGAAGCATATTCTGCACCGCAAGAAACATGGCTTCACGGTGCCTCTCGATGCATGGTTCCGCCACGAACTCAAGGAACTGGCCACCCAGCGGCTGTTCGATGAAGACCGCATGGGGCAATATTTCGATCTTGGTCACCTGCAGCAGTTGTGGGATGAGCACCAGAGCCGCCAGGTCAATCACGGCACTCTGATGTGGAGTTTGCTCATGTTCGCTCTGTGGGGGCGGGAATACCTTTAGTGCAGTTACTAAGAGGGTGGAGCCAGTGGCCTTGCCAGAGGTTTTAGTAAACCTCGGGATAGGTTGAATTTTTCAATGGAAAGCAATCTTTTGAATGGTTGGCTGACTTTTTCCCTTAGACTATTGAAGGTATAAATGAGGGGAAATTCCGGAGGCAGAGAGTATGACAGAGTCATTTTTCCAAAGTAAATTACTGAAAATGGGTTTGTTAATGTTGGCATTGTTTCTTCTCAGTGAATCAGCATTGGTAATAAGAGCAAATATTCGACACGGCGAGGCACGCGCCACCTATACCGTTCCACACCCAGTATTAGGAAAAATGCTCAAACCAAATTTTACCAGGACCGGTAGTCTTGGGACTTTGACCATTAATAAACATGGGTTTCGCGGCAAAGGGTTTTCTGTCTCTCCAACTCCTAGCGATTTACGTATTGTTTGTTTAGGGGATTCAGTTGTTTTTGGAGGGGGAGGAATGATGAATGATGAGCAAACCTTTCCCGCTGTCCTTGAGCAACTTTTGAACGCCTCCATAGCTACTAGGCACATTGAGGTGATAAACGCCGGGGTGCCCGGTTGGACCACTCCAAAAGTTCTTTGGGATTTTGAGCATCGGGTGGCTAAATTTTCCCCTCAGGTAGTTGTTATTTATGCCATTGCCAACGACATAACAGCGGCAATGCGCACAGAGGCGCCTATAAAACCTGTGACAGGCATGCAGTCAATTAACCTTTTGAGCGAGTGGCCCAAAAAAAACAGCGTATTTTATAATGCTTTTCGTGAGTCAACCAAATTTTTACGGCCGGAGACCGCAGGGGCCAATTTCAAAGCGTTTCCTAGCTCTGCCAAAAAGAAATTTTATCATGATTACAAGTTGTTGGTGGAGTCCTGCGAGGAGCATGGTATGACGCCAGTTCTTGTAACCTTGGCCCAAGCCTTTCGGCCAGACCAGCCCCGCGAAGATCAGCTGGATCTGCTGGGTGGTTCTCTGTGGGGCCTCGGACTGGAAGAAGTTTATCTGGCACACCAGACCTTAAACGATGTCATTAGAACCGTTGCCAAAGAGAAAGGGGTGCCTCTGGTGGATATCGCCGAACAGGTCCCCGGAGGAAAAAAATACTTTTTGGATGCGATCCATTACTCCGTCGAAGGACAAAAAGCCGTGGCCGGATTGCTGGCCCAGGGTCTTCAACGGAGTGCGGCTATAAGAGCGGCGATGGAGGGAAACCGTGGTATTTAACAGTTTTGAATTCGCGGTCTTTTTTATCCTGGTAACCGTTGGCTTTTGGAGCGTCGCTTCCTCCCGCACCGCTCGCATGAGCTTGCTGCTGGTCGCCAGCTACTATTTTTACATGAGCTGGAACTGGAAATTTGCCGGTCTCATTTTCGGTTCCACTATTCTGGACTATTTGGTCGGAGCACAGATTTTCAAGGCGAGCGACAAGAAAGCCAAAAAACGATGGCTGCTTGTCAGCATGGCCGGAAACCTTGGTTGCCTTGGGGTATTCAAGTATTTCAACTTCTTTGCAGACAGTGTCAACGCTTTTTTTAGCCGGTTGGGCCTGGAGATGGCCATGGCCAACTGGGAGCTCATTTTGCCGGTGGGGATCTCTTTTTATACCTTCCAGACCATGAGCTACACCATCGACATATACCGTGGAGAACTAAAACCGACCAAAAGTTTCCTGGACTTTGCAGTTTTTGTCGCATTTTTCCCGCAGCTGGTCGCCGGTCCGATCGTACGTGCTAGCGAATTTTTACCTCAGCTGAAGCAAGAACCAAGGTTTAGCGACAGAAAAGCACTCGATGGAATTTCTCAGATTCTATTCGGGCTTTTCAAGAAAATATGCATCGGCGACGCCTTGGCTGCTGCTCTGGTCGATCCTGCGTTCAACAACCCAGAACATTTTTCCGGGGTGACTCTGCTTTTTGCGGTGTACGGCTATGCCATGCAGATCTATTGCGATTTCTCCGGATACAGCGATGTGGCTATCGGTGCGGCAAAAGTTTTAGGTTTTAACTTGCCTTTGAATTTTAACCGGCCTTACCTTGCCGCCAGCATCACCGAATTCTGGAGGAGGTGGCACCTCTCCTTGTCGACATGGCTCAGAGACTATCTTTACATACCTTTAGGTGGTAACCGCAAAGGGAGCCGGAGGACTTATATCAACCTAATGGTTACTATGTTGTTGGGAGGCTTGTGGCATGGTGCGGCATGGAATTTCGTCATTTGGGGCGGGTTGCATGGCGTGTTTTTGGGCATGGAACGCTTTGTTCCAAAAAAGGTTGATATCCCCTCAATTATTAATAAAAGACTGTTCAGACAGCTTCTTACTTTTCATTTGGTCTGTTTGACGTGGATTTTGTTTAGAGCAAATAGTGCTGAAAACGGTTTTTTAATACTTAAGCGTATCACTTCTTTGGCCGATGGCGTTTCGGGCTTAAGTCCTCATTTTTTAATACCTCTGTTGGTTGGCTTCACCCTTCATTTTCTACCTTCAAGGTTAAAGTCCGAGTTGTCTGATAAATTTACAGTTTTGCCTAGCTGGGCTCAGGCTATTGTGGTTGGAGGAGGGATTTTTATCTTCATGATTATTGGTGTGGATGACGTTCCATTTATATATTTCCAATTCTAAGAGATTTTAAACTCTTACAAGGGGATACAAGTAGCGGTCGATATCATGTTTCAATACCTTAAAGCGGATCTCAAGCGTCTTAGTTCCGATGGCAGAACGCCCCTGCGCTCCCTGTTGGCAGGTTTGTTGTCCCAGGGCTTCCAGGCCATTGCTGTTTATCGGCTGTTCAACTGGCTGCATCGCAAAGGGTTGCCGGGCCAACCGCTGCGTTTTATCTGTGAGCGGTTTATCGAAATCACAACCGGTATTTCCATTCCTGCCCGCTGCCGCATTGGAGCCGGGCTGCGTATTCACCACTTTGGCGGCATTGTTTTCCACCCGACAACCATTCTTGGCGAAAGCTGTACAATCTATCATGGTGTTACCATCGGTGACCGAGGGGGGCAAGGGAATGCTGCCAGAATCGCCGACAACGTTACCATCGGGGCCGGTGCGAAGGTGATTGGAGAAGTGAACATTGGACAGAATGTCATTATTGGAGCCAACGCTGTAGTTACTAAAGACGTACCCGATAATACGGTAGTGGTGGGCAGCCCTGGTCGTTACATGCCCCGTAAAGAAGAGGCCTCCCTGCCGCCAAAGAAGGTTGATGGTGAAAGACCTGTCAGGGTGATGGACCTGAGAGGGACCTACAAAGGGGGAGGAGGGCCTGATAAAACCGTTCTTAATTCTGCAGCGCAGCATGATCCTGAGAGGGTCCATGTCGTTGTTACATACCTTCGCCAACCTGATGATCATGAATTCCAAATCCCTGAACTGGCGGCTGCACTTGGAATTAATTATGTGGATGTATACGATCGAAGATTGGTTGATTTCCAATGTGTTCGTCAATTGCGAGGATTGTTGAAGGAACATGATCTGGAGCTTATTCATGCTCATGATGACAAAACACTTCTTTATGGTTTTTTGCTGAAGATACTGACTCCCAAAGTCAGCATTATGTATACCTGCCATTCCCACGCCGTCCATGATCGGAGTGATTTCCCTAATTGGATCAGTTACTTGAAGTTTAAACTAAGGCAAAATATTCAAATTGCCTTGATGAAGCGTTACCAAAGGCCGATCATCACAGTGTCTGAGGATACGCAAAAGCGGCTTATTGATAATGGCCTGCGGCCCGAGGGGGTCGCTGTGTTGCATAACGGTATTGACGTTGCGGTTTGGGAAAGGAAGAACAATCGCCAGGTCCTCAAGGAGGAGCTTGGCCTGTCTCCTTACACCCCTCTTGTAGGTACTGTTGCACGTATAACTTATGAAAAGGATCTGCCCACTTTTTTCCAGATTGCACGACGGGTTAATGAGCGGCTCCCTGAAGCGGTTTTTGTTGTTGTCGGTGATGGTTTCGGAAACGAATTGGACACAGCTCGTCAGCAAGCTAAAGAGCTGGGCGTCGAGCCGTATGTACATCTAATTGGGCATCGTACAGACCTTCAGGATGTTTATGCTTCTTTGGACCTTTTTTTGATGACCTCTATAACGGAGGGGCTGCCCAATACTTTGCTGGAGGCGATGGCCATGGGAGTCCCCGCCATTTCCACAGATGTTGGTGGTGTCCCAGAGATGATGCAGGATGGGGTAGACGGATTTTTACACACTGTGGGTGATGTCAAAGGTATGAGTGAGAGGGTTGTTAAGCTGTTGTCTTGCCCTGAGGAATTATCCTCTTTTAGTCTTGCAGCTCGTAAGCGGATTGAGAGCCATTTTAGTTTTGAAAGGCGCGTTAGGGCAATGGAGAACTATTATGCGGATTTTAGAGTTTGAAACCATTATGAGCGTTCTTAAGACAGAGGATGGTTGTCTCGATGCACAATAAAATTTTAAATATTATGCACGTTGTTTGGTCCCTTGATGTTGGGGGAGCAGAGACCTTGACCTACGATATTGCTCGCCATCTTCCTAGAACAAAATTTAACCCGTCCGTTTGCTGCATAGACCAGGGTGGTCTTCTAGTAGAAAGATATCAAGAAAAGGGGATCCCGGTTTTCTATCGTGAAAAAAGACATGGGTTGGATATCAAGCTGATATTTTGGCTTAGGAAGTTAATTATTGACCATCGGATCGACATTGTTCATGCCCATCAGTACAGCCCAATGTTTTATTCTGCCTTGGCTACTTTAGGCGTGCCATCGGTAAAATTGGTCTATACCGAGCATGGCAGGTGTTACCCTGATTCTAAAAATTGGAAACGCCGCCTTATTAACCCCTTGCTTGTGAAACAAGTTGACCATCTCATTTCCATCTCAGAAAGCACGCGTCTAGCCATGGCCGAAATTGATAATATGGAGCGGGAAGCAATTCAGGTAATCCTAAACGGGGTGTTTTTTGATAAAGAAGAATATGAATTTGATAAGGCAGCTAAAAAAGCAGCTTTAGGGATTCCTGAAGATGTTTTTGTGGTTGGGACAGCTTGCAGACTGGAAAACGTAAAAAATTTACCCATGATGGTGCGGGCACTGAAAATTGCGTTGGAAAAAGCAAGTGATATTTGCCTGGTGATTGCGGGAAAAGGAAGCTTGGAAGAGGAGTTAAAGAGTTTTTGTAGGGATTTGAAAATAGACGATAAGGTGAATTTTATCGGCATGCGAAACGACCTTGCTGAGATCTATCCGTTGATGGATGCTTTTTTAATGACCTCTTTCACCGAAGGTATTTCGTTGACTCTTCTGGAGGCAATGAACTTTCAATTGCCCGTCATTGCAACTAATACAGGGGGTACCCCCGAGGTTGTTGATGACGGAAACAGCGGCTATTTGGTTGAATTGAATGATGACGATAAAATGGCAAACCTAATTCTAAAACTCAAAAATAAACCTGGGTTTAGGAAAAGCCTAGGTGCGTGTGGAAAAGCTATTGCTATAAATAAGTTTTCTTTCGATGGGATGATGTCCCAGTATCTACAAGTTTATAAAAAATAGCGGTCTTATATTTATGCGCGAAATTTTATTTTGGCTTTTATTGATATTTATTGTTTTTAAAAGTTGCAGATATCCTTTTTGGGGAATTGCCGCATATGTTGTCTTTAATATAATTAGGCCAGAAATGCTATTTTGGGGTGGTGGTGATGGAAGTAAAGCCTTTATTGTTCTTGGTTTTACCACTACTATTTTTGTTCTTATTAATCAAAAAAAATACCCACTTTCCTTTAAAGGAACTAGTGTATACCTTTTATTTATTTATATTTCTCTATTAATTTCTATACTATTTTCAAATTATGACACTACCCTTTCATGGATGTTTGTAAACGAGTTTCTCATTTTATGTGTTATTACAGTTCTTATGAACTCAGTAATTAAAAGCAATGAAGATGTGGTGAAAATAGTCCATGTGATTCTATATGCACTGGGCTTTTTAGCTGTTTGGGGAATATTACAATATTTTCAGGGGAATCACCGTCTTGAGGGGTTGGGCGGTAGTTCTTACATGGATTCAAATGGCATTGCTGCAATTTATGTTCTCTTTGTACCAGTTGTTTTGAGTTGTTGTTTTGCTGCTAAAGATTTTATCCAGCGATTAAAGTGGTTTGGGATCTTTTTGCTGATGGTTGTTCTTGTAATATGCACCTACTCCCGTGGGGGAGCTATAGGCGCTTTAGTAGCCCTGGGGGTGTATTCCTTATTCTCCTCCTATAAAAAACAGATAATTGCCATGGGGTTTGTTCTATTTTTGGCAGCTTCTCCTTTTCTTTCTGAAAGCTATTTGGAACGGATGGAGACGGTGAGTTCTGTGGAGCAGTTTGACTATTCGGGGCTTAGCCGTATTTATCTCTGGAAGGTTGGGTGGCAGATTTTTCTCGATAACCCTATTAGCGGTTCAGGGTTTTTGACATTTCCTCAAGCCAAGCAAGATTACCGATTTTTCTATGGCGACATAGAAGAGGGGCTGCGGGATTATGTTTTTAGAAAGGGGAAGGTTGGCCACAATACCTACGTCCAAATATTGTCTGAGGCCGGCCTTTTGGGTTTTATCCCATATTCTTTAATGATTGGTACAGTTTTGTTGAGTCTTAGAAGATTGATTTTACGTGAAAAGAAAAAAGGCCACCTGGATTCCCATCCCTTGGCGGTCGGTTTTTTTGCGGGTGCCGTTGGTTTCTGTGTGTGTATTTTTGCAATAGATGCACTTGTAGATGTTATGTTTCCTGTCCTTCTCACGTTGTCTTCGATTTATGTAGCAAACGTTGAGGTTGAACGTAAGGTGTAGATAACTAATTTGACTGCTTATATTATTAAAGCTATGGGTACTCGCTGGACCCTCGTTTTTGTTGGTTTGGTTTCTGGCATGATAACGGCTCGATATTTAGGACCGCATGATAGGGGTATATTAGCACTTGTAACTTCCATTCCGGCCGTCATCTGGGTTCTCTCAAATTTTGGGATGAACCAAGCAAGTGTTTACTATATCAATAAAAAGATATATTCAGAAAAAGAAATTGGATCTGCCTGCCTATTTATACCCTTCGCAATATCATCATTTATCATATTTTTTATTTTTTTAATGAGTCAAAAAATTATTGATAGATTTGATGGGCTCAATATGTATTACCTGGTTTTAAGCCTATCAATGGTACCTTTTCTTGTCATACAAGATAGTTTTTTAGGCTTGTTTAGATCTCTAAGTTTGTTTGATATTGTGAATGTCCGCCAAATAGCAAGATCTTTTTTAGGTTTGATTGCCGTTGTCTTTCTTTTAATTTACCTGGAGTTGGAACTTAAAGATTTAGTAAAGTGCTTGTTTGTTTTAGAGGTTTTTATTGCTTTCTGGATCCTTTTTGAGGTTTTAAGACGGGTCGGATTGACCCTAAAGGTGAAGACAGAAATCTTCAAAGAACTTTGTACTTTTGGTGTTAAATCCTATATCCAAAATATTATTGTTTTTATACATCATAGGGTTGATGTCTTTATGATTGCCTTTTATTTGACATCATCTGATGTGGCTATTTACGATATTTCTACTCTTGTAGGTGAAACACTTCTATTTCTTCCACAATCTGTTGCATTTATTGTGATGCCTTATTTTGTCAAGTTTTCAAAGGAAGATAAAGTTGGCAAGTCACTTGTGGTTGCAAAATATAGCTTTTATATTAGTTTGATTCTTTCCCTTATTTTAGTAATTTTTGGACATTATTTAATTTATGTTGTTTACGGTCAGGAATATATTCTTTCTTACAATAGCCTTCTTTTGCTTCTTCCAGGGATTGTTTTTTCTAGCTTTAATGGTGTCTTGACTCCTTTATTTACAGCCGAAAACAAGCATCATCTAACAATTAAGGCGGGTTTGCTCAGCCTAGTGTTAAACTTAGTTTTAAATAAATTTATGATTCCCAAATTTGGTGTTAATGGTGCTGCAATATCAACCTCTATAAGTTATTCAATTTTTTCTGCCTCTCTAATAATTATCTATAAAAGTCTTTTTAAGGTTAAAATTGCGGATTTGTTTTTATTTTCGAAGGAAGAGTTTCAAGATATTTACTTAAAATTTCAGAGGGAAATAAATGATTAAATCTAAGGGCGGCATCTGTTTTTATGTGTTTGGCTTTCCACCTGATTTTTCTGGTGCTACAACCCATGCAATCAAACTTGCAAAAAAACTAAGAGATAAAGGTGTCGAGTCCACCTTTATCTCCTATACATATAATGAAAAACTCGTTGGTAATTCTGTTCATGAAGGTTTTCCCTTGAGGCGGTTTTACCGTGATAAATCAGATTTTAAATATAATGTTTCTGCCTTAAAACACCTTTTCCTTTCTAGGAATGAATTTACAACCTTATATATTAATGGAAATGACGGCCAATTTTGGACAGCTATGTATTTTTCCATTTTTTGCCTTCTTTTGCGTAAGAGGTTGTTGATAGAATTGAATATGGATTATGAGGATCCACTTTCAATCCGCGGAACCAAACTCTCCCCTTTGAAAAGATTTTTTTCGAAATTTGTTCATACCTATATCCCTCTTTCCAGTTCAACTTTTCACCACATGAAAAAGGAATACCCTGAGTTACATTCCAAGCAGATTTGCAATGGGGTGGATGAGAATGTGTTCTTCCCATTATCGGGTAGCGGTTCAAAGGTGGCACTGCGCAAAGCACTTGACCTTCCGGAAGAGGGTAAGCTGGTCGTTACCTGTGGCGCTGTGTGTAAACGAAAAGGGACCGATTTTCTTATTAATTCGTGGGCGAACATTATTGAAAGGGAGGTTAATGCCCATTTTGTTCTTATTGGTCCCTACGAAACTACCGACGGGACTGATAAGGCGTTTGTTGAAGAAATCCTAGCGTTAGCGAAATCCACCAAGTTCAAAGGGTCTGTGATTTTTACCGGATTAGTGAGTAACGTTAATGAATATCTGCGGGCTTCAGACATCTTTATTTTTGCTGGTCGTCAAGAGGGGTCACCCAACGTTTTGCGTGAAGCTATGGCATCTGGCTTGCCCGTTGTGTCTTTACAGCTTGAAGGGATAACGGACGATATGGTCGTTGATAACGAAACAGGTTTTGTTATCCCTGTCGACCAAAAACTTATGTCTGATTATGAAAATAAAGTCATTGATGTCCCAAGTGTCCAAAAGGCCTTTATTTCTAAACTATATAAACTTTTGAATGACGATAATCTTGTCGATCGATTTGGTCGGCATGGACGAAATATAATTACACAAAATTTTAGTCTCACTGGCCAGGCCGACAATCTTATAACTTTGATTAAGTGAGGGTAGTTGCTTTGACAAAGAATATAAAAATTGTTGGTTCTGATGATTCCGTTTTAGCGGATCCGTTGGGAATCTCCGTTCTTGACAAGATCTCCAAGCTTCCAAATATCCATCCACCTTGTATTGCGCTTCCTGATTTTCACTACAAAGAAAAAATGGAGGCGCCTTCGAGTGTCGCCATTGCAGTGCGAGATCATCTCGTTCCTCATTTTTCGTCCACATCTCTCAATTGCGGGATGGGCGCCATTGTAACTGATATCGATTGTGAAAAAGAGCTTGGGGGAAGCCTAATAGCGTTCTTTAATCATATTCGCCAAAATCGAGATGATAAAAAATACAATTTGAGCCCTAAGGATCTTTTCAAGATTCTTGAACTCGGGCCCAAAGCTCTTTTGGGAAAATATGGGGTTGAGGAATCCATTTTGGATGCTTTCGAGTTCCGTGGGAATGTCCATAAAAACAATCCCCAAGATTTTAGTGAATTCGAAAAAGTCATCCCCGAGGGCACCCTTGAACATCCAGAATACAGTGGGTTGGATAAGCTTGGAACAAACTTTTCTGGAAACCATTTTCTTGAAATCCAAAAGGTCTCTGAGATTCTAGATCGAAGGCTAGCTGGACAAAAGGGAATTCATTCTCTTGGTCAGGCCATATTTATGTACCATGGTGGTGGGGGGATCATCCCTGGACTTCTTGGCGCTTTTTTTTCCCGGCGGAAGAAAGGGTATGATGACGGGTTAAGGACGAATATTCGTCGATATTTATACCATTTAAAACGGTCGCCCAAGCTTCCCCTTTACGACCTTTATAAGCATTATCTTTCAAATAATAAATATTTTCAGTTCCATATTGACAGCGTTCAAGGACAGAGACTTCTCTTTGCCAATAACTGCTCCATGAACTATGGATATGCTTATCGTTTGTTTAAGTATATTCGTGTAAGAGATGCTATCCAGGACTTGTTTGGAAAGACTGTAAAGGTGAGTCTTTTCTCGGATACGTCCCATAATTCTGTATTTGAAGACGAGATAGATGGGCAAAAAACCTGGGTGCATCGGCACAACAGCTGTCGCATCGCTGCTGGAGAATTTGTTGTTTTGCCAGGATTTAATAATACAAGTTCTTATCTATGTGTTGGAATGGATGCACAATCTTCCCTATATACCATGCCTCATGGCGCTGGAGCTTTAATCGATTCCTATAAAAAACAGGGACTTCTTTCCGAATCCGATACTCGTTTTACTCAGATTTTTCGTGGTGAGCATACAAAGGCCTTAAAGGTGAACCACTTCTCCGATGAGGCCGTTAATCGTGTAGTTGATGAACTTGAAAAAGATTCAATTGCGCGACCTATCGTACGTTTGGAACCGGTCGCTTCACTTAAGGGCTATAAATGAAGAATCGAGAAACATTCGAAGATTTAAGAGAAATCTGTCAGTCTGACAAATTAAAAGAAAACACTGGGTGGACCTTGGCTAATAGAAAGGTGTCTTTGGTGTTCTCTCGGTGGCTAATACGGTTCGGAGTAACAGCGAACCAAGCATCAGTTCTTAGCATTCTTACAGGCATTGCTGCTGCCCTATTCTTTTTGGGTGGGTCTTTTGTCTTGAATTTAGTTGCAATTCTGTTGCTTTATGTCTCTTTAACATTGGATCAGATAGATGGTGAACTGGCACGGTATTATGACACTGTTTCTCTCAATGGTGTCTATATCGATGAGCTTCGCCATTTGTTGATCTATGCAGTCCCATTATATTTTTTATCGATTGCTCCTTCAGTTTACTTTGAAATTTTTTATTTCCAGATTTTTGGATTCATAGCTGCTCTCATAGTTAATCTTATCCGTGTTGAAGATCGCCTACCTTTGTTGATTTATACTGATAGAGTTCTGCTAAAAAATAATTTTACTAAAGGTTCCCTATCCCAGGTAAAGGATCCTGAAGAACCTGCAGGAGAAAAAGAGGTGGGCAGTACCTCACAATCAAAAATAAAAGTGATCACTAAGCCAATTTATACCATTTTTTCTATGATGTCTGATCAGGTATCAATTCTATTCTTTTTATTTATTATTTCAATTGGTGATTTTGTTCTACTTATGTTTTTGGGGGTTAATTTTTTACTGCAGACTACTTTTGTCTTTTCTTTTAGTATTTTGGGTAGCTTTGTCTTCTTTCGGACCTGCTTTTCGCACTGGAAGGAATCTTGGGCTATTGAGACATGCAAGGAGATAGAAAAAAGGTTTGATTGAATTTAAGGCCGCCAAGGCCTTGATAATAAGAGTCTTTGGGCATCTATGAGCAGAGCGAAAGGTGTTAAGAATTTGAGAAAGCTTATCAGGGAATTACTCTTCTGTGTAGGCTTCTCTGTCAAGTAGAAAATTTAAATGTAGAGCTTTCAGCGAATCTGAAAGCTCTACATTTTAAAATCAACCCGGCTACGACTTAGAAATGCAAATTTTTAGCTGAAAAAAATGAGCCTGTTTGGGGTGACTATTCACTGGGCTGTTTAATATAAAGTACAGGGGGAAGCAACTCAGCTGGGCCTGTTGTATCTGTTGGTTTAGCGTAACCATAAATGGGACTCGACACTGCTTGGTATTGGCAAGTCACCCCGTTCCAATTTCCACCAGCGTTTTCACACTCGGTTTGATTTTCACAAACATTCAGTGTTGAGGATGAACAGGTTGACCCTGTATTAAGTCTATACCACCGGATAAAGTCATCCATATAACGTGAGGCCTCCCATTGATGCCGCCCATCGTTGCCAAACCACGCCATATCTAACATCCCATTAAATATTTCAAGAGCCTTGGTTTGGTAAGTATCATCGCCTGAATACAGAGCGTACCACTGATATGCCGGACCTATTAACATGTTGGTGTCGCCGTTAACGTCACATGAAGATGAAAGCTTGTTGGCAACAATGTCGTACTCCTGTGTTGTGTCGTTCCACTCAAGCCAGTACCAAAAACCACCACTAGAGATGCCGGGATAACTTGTTGAATAGTCGCAAGTATCACCCAATGTAGAGGGGGCCGGGTTGGAGATGTCTGGCCACCACGCTTGTTCCCACAAGTCATCCAGAGTGTATTTGATCGCCACGGGTATGCGCGGGTCGTTGTCATACCACTCGTAATATTCAATCAGCGCGGCCATAACGATACCAACCATAAACGATTGCCGCATGTGTCCATATTTAGGGTCCGGATCCAAGAAAACCCCTGTATGCCATTGTTCTAAATGACTAAGAGACATGTTAACAAAGTGTTCTATAAGAGTGTCTTGGTTAGCGTGTGGTCGCCCGAGAAGGTGTGCCATGGTATACATGTGGACAGCATATGCGACATCCCGCGCATAGACCGTTTTCTGGTTTGCTGCGACATTTACTTGATCCCAATTGGTCCCGTCACGGATGGCATCAAACCCGGCTAAAGATTCACTGTCACCAGTATTGATATAGTCATAATAAAGACCGTGAGGGAATCGGGTATAGCCGCCCTCATTTGGGAAAGTATCAATGTAACGTTCAGCATTAATTTCGGCCGCTTGTGATTGGCAGGTAGACACATCATAGCCCCCGATAGATGTACTACCATACAGATTGATTAGCTCTGTTAAAACCTTCGCACCGTCATAATAGGTCGCTTGCAGGTTAAGGGTTGTCGGGCGGTTTGGGTACATGCTCGTAACCGCTGCACAGCTATCCGCTATTGCCGCCTCGGTTTTTGTTTTATAATCACCAAGCCTTGGTGGATCTGCTGCTATTGCATGAGTTGTTGCGAAAAGGAAAAATAGAAAAAGAAAGTTTAAAAAAAACCTTTCTCGGAACGAATTTGAATGAGTAGTGCAAAAATTTAACCTTTTCATGTTGCCTCCCTGTTTTGGCTGTTTCAAATATCGAACTTTGATTTATTTTTGTTCAGATAGCGGTGAAAGTACAATCGTGACCTCCCGTTGACCTGCTACACACTAGGGTGGCGGTGCTATCAGTAACCTCTTTTATTTCTGTCCCCATTGGAGCTGGGACTCAGGCCTTCACTACAAGGTTTGAAAGATCTTTTTCGTTTACTTGACGGTCATAAACATATAGCTCGGAAGTAATAAGTTAATCCTTCTGACAATTCGGTTAGAGTGAAAGAAGTCAAATTACTAAAGTCGATTGGTGACGGTCCTTCAAAAGTCTTGATACCATCCAAAAGGAATATGGAGGGATAGATATTGTAGTAAATCCTGTAGCCGGTCACCTTGTTGCAGACACTATGATTTCAGGTAGACCATTCATTTTGGTCAAAAATAAAGTGGGCGAAAGCAGTATGGCAATCGCCAGAGCAAAGGCGTTCAGGAATTGTTTATGACTTTTTTCCATATCGGTAATCTCAATTTTTATGACTGCTATTATTTATACAGCAAAGGACATACCGCTTCTGTTTATTCGTCTCTAAATTTACCAAAATAAAGGCAAAGTGTAGCTTGGTCATTGTTGAACGGCTTTGTTCCTCTGGAGTGGCGTGATAAAAAGGCCTTTTGGAGGATTCCGTTGACAAAAACCGTCTTGCATATATTAGCGAATATTTTCAAGGGTTGTGGGTTTTCTGGGAACGCTTTATTTCTCATGGGCGGACATTATACACGAGTGGGAATTTTTTACGTTAAGCACGGTTTCTTCTGAGCATGGTGTTATGGCATTATGTTGGCAGATTGATTCTTTTTTAGTGAAAGATATCATTTCAAGTTTAGTTTGGGGCGAGCGTGGGGCGAGCGTTTTCTAAAACGTCTGAAAAATATGCTCTTGCCGTTGCCTTATTGGCCCTGGCAAACCACCCAAAATACATCTTGATATTAAACTGTGTTAGCCGGACATGTTTTCGTCTTGGCTTTTGTGAAGTGCAAAGTTCGATTTTTTTCAGTTGGCTGCCGTCATTTGCTAAAAACCGATGACCTGGGATTAGTGATCAATGAAATTCATCTTGAGTTGCTAATTATTTTATCCGGTTATTTTGGTTCCCGTATGAGCTGTTGTTAGTGGCGCCAGCCTTTTTCATCGGCTGCATATCGTGTGGTTGACACATGGCGACTTCGAAGCCAAGTAGGCCTGGGCATTCCGCTTGTGGCAGACCCTTCCCTGCTTGCTGATTGATGTCCTTTAATGGTATAAGGTTCGGGACTGTAAACCGTAATTAGTTATGAGTGACAAGTGATGAGAAAGTGGGGGAAGACTTTTAAAATAACTTATTTTAAATCCGTTATGATTTACGGGTCACGAGTCACGGCTTTAAAATGAGTTGCCCATATCCTCAAATTCTCCACCACGGAGCCTTGCAGGGCGTGACTGGGTCGTGCCACGAACTGCGTTTATCGGTAAATGCCAGTATTCTGATCGATTGTGGTCTTTTCCAAGGGGATGAGGCTGTCGGTCTCATTGATTCCAGGCAGTCCATCGATTTTTCTGTTGAGCATATCAAGGCCCTCGTGGTCAGCCATGTGCACATCGATCATGTGGGGCGTATCCCCTATCTTTTGGCGGCAGGCTTTGCAGGTCCAATCTATTGCTCGGAACCTTCTGCGCTCTTGCTGCCGCTGGTTTTGGAAGACGCGGTAAAGGTTGGCTTTACACGGGACTCTCGCCTGGTAGATCGCTTTCTCAAACGTCTGAAAAAAATGATCGTGTCGTTACCCTATGGACGCTGGCGGGAGATCGAATCCGATTCTGTTGCCAGGCTCGATATTAAGCTGCAGCCGGCAGGACATATACTTGGCTCGGCCTATGTGGAATGCAGGATACGCTCTTTGTCATCGGACAGCGGTGATTTGCCTGAAACTAATGAGCAAAACCCTGCGGCTGGCAACCCGCAGCGCGAGTTGCTCTACGTTTTTTCCGGCGATCTCGGCGCGCCTTATGCGCCGTTGTTGCCAGCACCTCGTTCACCCTACCGGGCCGATGTGCTGGTGCTGGAAGCGACCTACGGTGACCGCCTGCACGAAGGGCGCCGGGAACGGCGCGAGAAACTGCGGCGGGTGATCGAAGGGGCCTTGCAGGATCGAGGGGTGGTACTGGTGCCGGCTTTTTCCATCGGCCGTACTCAGGAACTGCTCTACGAGCTGGAAGAGATTATTCATCGACAGAGGGGGCGCGCGACTTCTGCCGGTTTGCCCTGGGACGAGTTGGAGATCATTGTCGATTCCCCGCTGGCCAGCCGTTTTACTCAGGCCTACCGGGCGTTGCGCCCCTATTGGGATGCGGAGGCCCGCCGCAAGGTGCGTAGTGGTCGCCACCCCCTGAGTTTCGAGCAGTTGACCACCATCGACAGCCATAACGACCATGAACAGGCCGTCGCCTACCTGCAGAAGACCGGCCGACCCTGTGTAGTGATTGCCGCCAGCGGTATGTGCAGCGGTGGCCGCATCGTTAACTATCTGAAGGCCCTGATCGGTGATCGCCGCAGCGATGTGCTGTTTGTCGGTTACCAGGCCGCCGGAACCCCCGGGCGGGACATTCAGGTTTATGGGCCCAGAGGTGGTTATGTGCTGTTGGACGGAAAACGCTATGATATTCGCGCCCGCATTCATACCATCGGTGGTTATTCGGCCCATGCCGACCAGCAAAACCTGATCAACTTCGTCCGCCGCATGCGCCATCGTCCCCATACCGTGCGGCTGGTGCATGGCGATGCCGACGCCAAACAGGCTCTTTCCCGCAGGCTGCAAGAGGAGTTTAGCGGCTTGTTGGTTGAGATCCCTTAATGATATAACAAGTGGGACGCGGATGATCGCATACAGGGGCCTCAAGCCAAACGAACCCCAATTCTTTTAACCGCCGAGGACGCAGAGGGCGCCGAGGAAAGGCAAAGTCCTTCGATTTTGAGCTGTCTCATTTACAACGAAAATGAATCAAAAACTTGATCGAATAACTGATGCCATTATCGGAGCAGCGATAGCTGTTCACCGAGAATTGGGGCCGGGGCTTCTTGAATCAGCTTATGAGGCTTGTCTTTCTTATGAGCTTATCGAGAAGGGGTTTCGGGTTCAGCGGCAGAAACCGCTTCCGGTTACTTACCGGGGTGTTCAATTGGAGTGTGGTTACCGTTTGGATCTCTTGGTCGCGGAAGAGGTGATCCTTGAACTGAAAACTGTTGATAAGCTATTGCCGATCCACGATGCTCAGCTTCTGTCCTATTTAAAGCTGGCGCAGAAAAAGGTTGGCCTTTTGATAAATTTCAATTCTGTGAAAGTCAAAGACGGAATAAAAAGAATCGTCAACAACTATTGAATCTCAATAAGATATAAAGCATTTAACCGCCGAGGACGCAGAGGGCGCCGAGGAAAGTCGTAAAGAAAATAAGGGTTTTCTCTGAGAGCTCTGCGCACTCTGCGTTAAATACTGAATTGGTCTTATGAAATAGCAAGGGACGGGTCGGCCTGTTGATAAATTTCAATTTTGTGAAGGTCAAAGACGGAATAAGAAGAATCGTCAACAACTATTGATTCTTACTGCGATAAAAGGCATTGAACCGCCGAGGAAAAACGAAAAATAAGGGTATTCTCTGCGCGCTCTGCGAACTCTGCGGTAAATACTGCATTGGTCTTATGAAATAGCAAGGGACGGGTTGGCCTTTTGATAAATTTCAATTTTGTGAAAGTCAAAGACGGAATAAAAAGAATCGTCAACAGCTATTGATTCTTACTGCGATAAAAGGCATTGAACCGCCGAGGGCGCCGAGAGCGCCGAGGAAAGTCGTAAAGAAAATAAGGGTTTTTTCTGCGAGCTCTGCGCACTCTGCGGTAAATACTGAATTGGTCTTATGTTCTGTTTTGTCAGAAAACAAACATGTAACTTATTATGTTGATCCCTGTAATTTTATCCGGCGGTTCCGGTACCCGCTTATGGCCGTTGTCCCGGGAGTTGTATCCTAAACAGCTGTTGCCGTTGGTCAACGATGCGACCCTGCTTCAGGAAACGGTGCAGCGTCTGGACGGACTGCCGGGGATGGGCAAACCGCTGGTGGTGTGCAATGAGCACCATCGTTTCATGGTCGCTGAGCAATTGCGGCTTATCGATTGCCCGGCGGCTGCCATCCTTTTGGAACCGGTGGGACGCAATACCGCTCCTGCGCTGGCGGTGGCGGCTCTGCAGGCGATGGCTGGGGGGGATGATCCTTTCCTGCTGGTGTTGCCGGCCGATCATGTGATTCGGGACGCAGATGCACTGCGTGAAACGATTGCAGGAGGCATGGACCTGGCTGAATCCGGGCGGCTGATTACTTTCGGCATCGTTCCGGACAAGGCAGCGACGGGATATGGGTATATCAAACGAGGCGCCGCCCTGGATTCTGGAGGGTGTGACCAAGGACTCACTAAGGACAGCGCTTTTGAGGTAACCGAGTTCGTTGAAAAACCGGCCCTGGCCAAAGCGGAACAGTATCTGGCCGAAGGCGGTTATTACTGGAACAGCGGCATGTTCCTGTTTCGGGCTTCACGTTATCTGGAGGAACTGGAAAAATTCGCGCCCCGGATATTGGCCTGTTGCCAAAAGGCTCTACATCTGGCCGAGAAGGACCTTGATTTTATTCGTCTCGACGCCGAGGCTTTTGCAGCCTGCCCGAAGGATTCCATCGATTACGCGGTGATGGAAAAGACCACTGGGGCCGCTGTACTGCCTCTGGATGCCGGCTGGAATGATGTTGGTTCCTGGTCGGCCTTATGGGAGTCGGGGGAACCTGATGCCGACGGTAATGTGTTGCATGGTGACGTGCTCACCGAAGATGCCCGCAACTGTTATATGCATTCCTCCGGGCGTATCGTAGCGGCAGTTGGTCTGGAGGACCTGGTGGTGGTGGAAACGGCCGACGCGGTGCTGGTTGCTGCCCGCGACCGGGTTCAGGATGTGAAAAATATCGTGGCCCGATTAAAAGCCGAGGGCAGGGGGGAGGCGTTGCTCCATCGCCGGGTCAACCGCCCCTGGGGCAGTTATGAGGGCATCGATCAGTCCGAACGCTTTCAGGTTAAGCGCATTACGGTTAATCCCGGCGCCAGCCTGTCACTGCAGATGCACCATCACCGTGCCGAACACTGGGTGGTCGTCAAGGGCACGGCACGGATTACCAAGGATGGAGAGAGCTTTACCCTGACGGAAAACCAGTCTACCTATATTCCGCTTGGTGTTGTTCATCGGCTGGAGAATCCCGGCATCATTCCGCTGGAACTGATAGAGGTGCAGTCGGGGAGTTATTTGGGGGAGGATGATATTGTGCGTTTTGAGGATACTTTCGGGAGGGATTGAAAGGCGTTTAACCGCCGAGGACGCAGAGTACGCAGAGGAAAAACAAGGCTCAGGGGGGATGATCTTGGCCTACTGATGAATTTCCTTTTCCTTGGAAGACAATAACAGTTTATAGGGGCTTATTCATAATTATGGATTTTCTCCGCGATCTTTGTGTCTTCTACGGTAAAAGGGGTTAAAAGATGGCAGAGTTTAAAGGCGTCTTACCGCCGAGAACGCAGAGTACGCAGAGTAGTAAATAAGATTCAGAAGGCCCAGGTTTGTTTGCTGATAAGTTTTCATGCCAACACAGCCAAGGGGCAATTTAAGAGGAATATCCACGAGTATGGATTCTCTCGGCGCTCTTTGCGCCCTCTGCGGTAAATAAAGGTGTTGCGGCTTTTCGATCTAGCATCATCTGCGCATGCGAAGTATCAGATTTTACCTGTGTCCAATTTGGTTTTTGATTTTCAAACCATGGGTTGATTGAACTTATTACGCATTACGAATCACGGATTACGGCATTAAAGTCTTACGGGGAGATAAACATGCAATGTTTTGCTGATGTCATGAAAAGGGATGCCTGGTATCTGGCTTTGCTGGTGCCTCTATTGGCGGTGGTCTACGCAACGGTGGTGCCGGACATGGCTGCACAGTGGTCGGATGATCCCAACTACTCCCACGGCTTTCTGGTGCCTCTTATTGCCGGCTATTTTGTTTATCAAAAATGGCCCGAATTGCGTAGGACACCGATCCGTCCCAGCCGTTTGGGGCTGGCGATGATTCTAGCCAGTTTGGCTCTGCTGGTGGTCGGTATCGCCGGTACCGAATACTTTACTATGCGTTCTTCGCTGATCTTTCTATTGGCTGGTATTGTCCTGTACTGGTTCGGCCGTCAGGTCCTGAAAGTGCTTGCTTTGCCCATCGGCTTCCTCTTGTTCATGGTTCCCTTGCCTTACATCGTCTACGATGCCATAGCTTTTCCCCTGAAGTTGTTTATTACCAAGGTCTCGGTCTTTGTTCTCAAGGCCACGGGGATTATTGTCTGGCGGGAAGGGAATATCATCATGTTTCCGCAGACGGTGCTGGAGGTGGCAGATGCCTGCAGCGGGCTGCGTTCGCTGATGTCTCTGCTTGCGCTTAGTGTGGCCTTTGCCTTCTTCTCCCAGCAGACCAATCTGAAGCGGACTTTGCTGGTCCTGTCGGCCATCCCCATCGCCATCATCACCAACATGCTGCGGGTCATCGTCACCGGCTTTCTGGCTCAATATTACGGAAGGGCTGCGGCGGAGGGCTTTTTCCATGAATTCGCCGGGATGGCGGTGTTTGCCATGGCGATGGTTTTGTTGGTTGCATTTAGTGCCGTAATACGTAAAGCGTGATGCGTAATGGGTGAAAGGCTCGTAATTCGTTATACGCAAAGCGTAATGGGTTTTGAAAACCCGTAATTCGTTATACGTAAAGCGTAATGGGTTGAAAACTTAAAAGGCTTTTTCTGTTTACGACTTACGCCTTACGTCTCACGGAGTTTAATGATTACGGCTTACGGATTATGGAATTTTAAGGGGGAACGATGAAAAACCACAAGGATCTAGATGTCTGGCAGCTGAGCATGGACCTTGTGACGGATATTTATAAACTCACTTATGAGTTTCCAAAAGAGGAGCTCTACGGTCTCTCGAATCAAATGCGCCGGGCTGCCGTCTCCATCCCCTCGAATATTGCAGAAGGCGCAGCAAGGAATTCAAAAAAAGAGTTTATTCAGTTTCTTCATATCTCTCTCGGTTCACTTGCTGAAGTTGAAACTCAACTGATTATTTCAAATAACCTGGGATTTGCATCTGGCCTTGATGCCTTTTTAGGGAAGGTTGACAGGGTGAAAAAGATGCTAAATGGTCTCATTTTTCATCTTAAAAAGTAGTTAAGTCTTGGTTGTGGTTTACGAATTTAACCTATTACGCCTTACGAATTACGATTTACGGATCTAAACCAATGATTAAAAAACATCGATTCTTCATCGTTTACGCTCTGCTCATTGCTGCAGCCCTGTTTGTTCACTTGCACGAAGACGTGGCTGTACCGGTCAGTCGGCCGTTGGCTGAAATTCCCAAGCAGGAGGGCGATTGGCGGATGGTAAGCCAGTCCAATTTCAGCGACAGTGTGTTGGAGGTACTTAAACCGACCGATTACCTGGCTCGCAGCTATGTCGATAAGAATGGCAACCGGGTCGGTCTGTATCTCGGGTACCACGGCGGCGGTCCAGACAGCGGACCGATTCATTCACCGAAGCATTGTCTGCCTGGCAGCGGTTGGCAGGAAGTCTCGACAGAGACTGGGGAGTTGGCGGTGGATGGGAAAAATATCCATCTGGTAAGAGCTGTCTACCAGAACGGCTACAGCAATGAACTGTTTATTTACTGGTTTCAGGTCAAGGGGAAAAATCTCGTCAGCGAATATGCCCTCAAAATTGCCGAGGTAACCAATTCCATTTTTTATAATCGCAAAGATTCGGCATTTATTCGTATCTCGGTGCCGGTTGCAAATGATCTCGATGAGACGGTAGCGGTAGGAGAGCGGTTCGTTCGGGACTTTTATCCACACATAGTTTCGGTGCTTCCCAAGTGAGGCAAGATCGTAACGCGTTATCTGTGATCTGTGACGCGTGAACGATTAAAGTTCTTGATCGGCGATTGAAAAGAGTTCCCCTTGCACTCGTTACTCGTCACTCGTCACCGAATATGATTCGGGAGGGCTTTCATGTCGTCTAAAATTTCCCATCACAAAGATTTGGATGTCTGGCAGTCGAGTATGGCTTTGGTCTCAGACATTTACCGACTGACTGGGGATTTTCCCAGGGAAGAAATTTACGGGCTAACTAACCAGATGCGAAGGGCGGCAGTATCTGTTCCCTCTAACATCGCGGAAGGTGCTGCACGAAATTCCAAGAAAGAATTTTTGCAGTATCTCTATGTGTCGCTCGGTTCCCTGGCTGAATTGGAAACTCAACTGCTTATTTCTAGGAACCTAGGATATTTAGCTTCGCTAGATTCAATAATGAGTGAATTACATACTGTCAGAAAAATGCTCTCGGGCTTGGTCAATCATGTCAGAAGTAAATTGGCCAATAAAGAATGCGCAGTGACCAGTGACGTTTGAAAATTAACAGATCACCCGTTATCCAATACGGATCACGGCTTGTAGTTTTCACAGATCACTCGTTACCCATCACGGATCACGGACACTAATGTTTCAAACAATCTGTTCAATCATAGCTATTATGGGCACTCTCGGTGTCTGTCTGGCCCTGCTGGGCAACAAGTCGCGCAGTCTTAACAAGGCGGCTCTGTTGGCGGCCCTGGCGGCCTGTGCAGTCCTGGAAGGTCTCGATCTGACCAGCCTGATGTTTCCTGAACGGTTGTTGGACTGGAAACGGGGGGCGGTGCTGGCGGAGGCGCTTTTGCCTTTCTGCTGGCTGCTCTATGCCTGGACCATTGCCTGGGACGGCAATTGGAAGACCATCGCTATGCCATCGCGGATACTGTTGGCCGTAACCGGCTTGTTTCCCGTGGTGGCGATCTTTGTCGATCTCGACACCTTGTATTATTCTCCCGATTTTGGCGCCGAAAGCCTGCTGTTTCTGGGCCAATACGGTTTCTTTTTCTATCTTGTCCTGCTGGTGCTGTTGGTGCTGGCACTGACCCAGTTGGAAAAGTCGCTGACTCTGCTTCCCCGGGAAGAGCGTTGGCGGGCCAAATATGAAATGCTCGGAGCTTGCCTGTTGCTGGCGGCCTTGATCTTTTATTACAGCCAGGGGTTGTTATATCGGTCGTTGAATATGTCTATGATGCCGGTGCGGACCTTGATGCTGTTGGTTGCGGTCGGGTTGATCGGCTACTCCCGGCTGGTTCGGGGCGAAGCGAAAAACATTATTGTTTCGAGGCAAATGGTCTTTCGCTCTGTGGCTTTGCTGGGGGTAGGCAGTTATCTTTTGTTCCTCGGAATTTTTGGCGAGGGGTTGCGGTATTTTGGCGAGTCGTTTCGTCAATCCATTTTGATCCTGCTTTTATTCGGTGGGGTTTTGGCTATTCTGGGGTTTCTCCTCTCTGACCGTTTGAAGCGCAAGTTCAGTGTTTTTTTGCATAAGAATTTTTACCGTCAGAAGTACGATTACCGGATTGAATGGCAGCAGTTCACCGGCAGCTTGTCGAATGTCCGCAGCAGCGAAGAGCTTAAGAAGGCTATCCTGAGAAGCTTTTGCCAGACCTTCGCCCTGAAAGGCGGGGCTCTGTTTATAAAAGAAAGTGATGACGGCCGCTTTGTCTGTCGCTGCGAGTATGAAATGCAGGTGGATGACTATTCATTTTATGGTAATGATTCGCTATTGAGCCATGTTATAGATCGTCCTGACTGGATTGTCGATCTCAGAGAAAATCACCCTGCCTTGGAACAACAGCATGGAGAATTTTTTCGACGTTGTGGGGCTCTTTGGGCTATTCCTTTAACTTTTGGAGACGAGCCGGCAGGACTTTTGCTGCTAGGAGCCCAGCTGAATAGTGGCGAAAAACTTACCTATGAGGATTTTGACCTGATGCGGATGCTTGCCCGCCAGGCTACATCGACTCTTCTCAGCATTAAGCTTTCTGCTCAACTCAGCAGCGCCCAGGAGATGGCGGCCATGGGCCGGGTATCGACCTTTGTTATCCATGACCTTAAAAACCTGGCTTCCAATCTCGCCATGGTGACAGAAAATGCCACTGATTATCTGGACGACCCTGACTTTCAGCGCGACATGCTCGAGACGCTGAACGGTACTGTGTCCAGCATGAAGGGGCTGATTACCCGCCTGAGAAATGTCGCCAAACCTAAGGAGTTGAGTCTGGAAACTACTGATCTTCGTGAGCTGGCCGAGGAAGGGGTGCGTTTGGCCGGTGGTCTTCAAGTGGAAGTGACCGGCGAACCGGTTGCTGCCCAAGTCGACGAGGGTGAGATACAGAAAGTGGTGCAGAACCTGCTCATCAACGCCCGCGAGGCCAGCGGCAGCAATGAGCCGATCGGGCTGGAGGTCGGCCAGACGGAAGAAGCCTATCTCAAGGTGAGCGACTCTGGTTGCGGCATGACGGAGGAATTTATTCGCGAGCGGTTGTTTCAGCCTTTTCAGACGACTAAAGCCAAGGGTTTCGGTATTGGCCTTTATCAGTGCAAAAATATTGTCGAAGCCCACGGCGGTCGCATCGAGGTCGACAGCCGGGTAGGGGAGGGAACGACCTTTACGGTGTGGTTGCCGGCGGGTTAGAACCCGTGACACGTAATGCGTGATTCGTGACCTGTAAAAGGCGTGATAAGTAATTAGTAACGAGTAATGGGTGAAACCGAAAAACTGTGTATGTTAATAGGTTTATGGTTTCAACTTGTCACTAATCACTCATTACTCATCACTGAATTCAGAGAGACATATGGAAAAACTACTGATTATCGATGACAGTCCTGAAATTCGGCAGCAACTGAAGTGGGGTTTGAAAAAGGATTATAAGCTGTTGCTGGCCGCTGATATCGACGAGGGTTTGCGATTGTTTCGCAGTCAGCAACCCAAAGTCGTGACTCTTGACCTCGGGTTGCCGCCCGATGTCGATGGTGCTACGGAAGGACTTCGTGGCTTGAAGGCCATTCTTACCGAAGCTCCCGGCACCAAAGTCGTTGTATTGTCCGGGAACGAGGAACGGGAGAATGCCCTCAAAGCGGTTGGGCTGGGTGCTTACGATTTTTATAGCAAACCTATCGAATTGGCGGAACTGAAAACGATTCTACAGCGAGCCTTTCACCTGGCAACCCTGGAAGAGGAAAACCGTGGCCTGCTTAAGGCGACCCAGGCCGAGCAGCGTTCCCTGTCGGGAATCTTCGGCCAGTGTGCGAAAATGGAGGAGGTTTTTACTTCGATTCGCAAGGTGGCTTCAATCGATGTGCCGGTTTTGATTCTGGGGGAGAGCGGCACCGGCAAGGAGTTGGTTGCCCGCGCGTTGCACAATAACAGTTTGCGCAAGGACGGCCCCTTTGTACCGATTAACTGCGGCGCGATTCCGGAGAATCTTTTGGAATCGGAATTGTTCGGCCACGAGAAGGGGGCTTTTACCGGTGCCCAGTCCCTGGTTAAGGGCAAAATCGAATACGCCCAGGGCGGGACCCTCTTCCTCGATGAAATCGGGGAAATGCCGCCGCCTCTTCAGGTGAAGCTGTTGCGCTTTCTCCAGGAGCGGGTCATACAGCGGGTCGGCGGTCGCGAGGATATCGAAGTCGATGTACGGGTAGTGGCGGCGACGAATATCGATATTCAACAGGCCATTCAGCAGGGAAGTTTTCGCGAGGACCTTTTCTACCGTCTCGGGGTGATCAGCGTCGATCTGCCGCCGTTGCGGGAGCGGGAAGACGACGTCTTTTTATTGTCCCACCTTTTTTTGCACCGATACAATGGCGAATTCGGCAAAAAAATCCGGGGTATCGGCCAAAATGCTATGGAAGCATTGCGCGGCTATGAATGGCCGGGCAATGTTCGGGAGCTGGAGAACAAGATCAAGCGGGCGGTGGTCATGGCCGATCAGCCTTTTCTGGAACCCGGAGACCTGGGTTTTGCCGGCTTTGCGCCGACTGAAGGTCCTGCTGAGGGTACGCAGGCAGGAGGTATTGCTCTGGCTTATGAAGGCCTTACCCTCAAGGAAGCCCGTCAGCGGTTGGAGAAGGAACTGTTGTTGATCGCTCTGGAGAAGGAGGACGGCAACATTGTGCGTAGCGCCGAAATTCTTGGCGTCAGTCGGCCGACCCTTTATGACCTGATGAAAAAACACGGTTTGCAAGGGGGTTAAGAGCGGTGACGAGTGACAGGTGATGAGTGATGAGTTTTCAGCATTTACCGATCACCGATCACTTGTTACTTGTTACTTGTTACTTGTTACTTGTTACTCGTTACTGATTTACTCCGCTACAAAAGAACTGGTTTCACTTTCGTATTCCATTCCCTCGCCATCCTCGGCGATGACTTTCCAGTAATAGGTGGTGCCTTCTTCCAGTTCGTCGGTAGTGTAAAAACTGTCGGTAAGGCCGGCAACGACGATAGTGTCGCTGTCGTGCGACACGCTTGCCGGTGAACTGCTACCACCACCGCCACCACCGCCACCGCCGCCACCACAACTTGCGGTGGAAAGGGCCAATCCCAGACAGACCGTAAGGGCCAGCAGGCGCTGTTTGCCGAGGTGGGCCGCGAGTTGGCGCAGGCTTAGTCCGGCCAGGCACACCATGGCTGCAAGCAGCGGTACTGAGTTCGGCATAGCAGGACGCCCGGAATCGCCATTGCGGCTCATAATTGTAGCGCTGCTCGTCCGTAGTTGAGGATCGGTGCCGTAGAGCAGGGTGAAAGTCAGGTCAAGATCTGCTGGCGGCGTGCTCCAGATTAAGGTTGCCGGGGTGCCGGCTGTTTCGCCTATCTCAGGTGCCACCGGCGCAGGAATCCAGGCGCTGGCGGTCAGGTTGGATAGGGTGCTTTCGTTTCCTTCACTGTCGTAGGCGGTGGCGCGGAAGTAGTAGACAGACCCTTCCGGCAGTTCCGTCAGGGTAAAAGATGTCACGTTTCCGACATCGATGGGCGACGGCCCTTCCAAGGCCTCGATACCGTCCAGGGGCAACTCGGTGGAATTGGCCTTGTAGTAAATTTTATATCCGGCCACGTCATCGCTAATGCTGGGATCCCAGGCGAGCTCGACATTTTGCGCCAGCAACAGACCGGGGAAAGCTAACAGAGAAATCGCCAGTATCATTAGAGCGGCGATGGTCGATTTATTTATAATCATGGGAGCCTCTTGCTCAGAAAGTTGGTTTTGTTGCTTATACTTAAAAGCAAGGAGCATGCCTTGTTTGTTTATCAATTCTAAGTCACCGAAATATAATGGGAAACTTTCAGTTTTCGACAAATGTCTAAGCCGTTTAAGCATGGCTGGATTGATGAGAGGGTTTTATGGAGAGTCCCGCCGACAAAATGTGTCAGGTTAAATAACCGGATTGGTGTTTGGAAAGTGACCTTGCTGATTATCTGGGATTGTTTTATAGGTGAGAGGCCACTTTACGGTGGTATGGTTTAACGATACGCCCCAGGGAGAAGGCTGTTCTTCGTGGTAAAAATAAGACGTTTGACCTTTGACTGCATGGAGGAAGGTGGTTTCCGGAACCCATTCCTGGCCTTTCTCCTCAGGCTGTGAAATCTGGCTGACAAACTTTGTCACCTTGCTTTTGAGGTTGATAATTGCGAAATGGGCTGGTTACAGGACCTGTTCATAAATGGCGACATGGAGTATGTTGTTGCTATGTTCGCGTCGATTAATAGGAGGAGATATGGATACAGGATCTGTTGCCAATATCGGTATTGTCACCGTCTCTGACCGGGCCAGCCGGGGCGAGTACGAGGATCGTGGCGGCCCGGCGATTGTCGATTACCTGCGACAAGTGCTCACTTCGGACTATTGCGAGGTAGTGCGGGTGATCCCCGATGAATTAACGACCATCGAGCAGACATTGAGGGTTCTGTGCGATGAGCAGAAGTGTTGTCTTATTATCACCACCGGCGGCACCGGACCGGCTGAGAGGGACATTACCCCCGAGGCCACCGAGGCGGTGTGCGACAAGCTGATGCCCGGGTTCGGCGAATTGATGCGCAAGGTGTCTTTGGAAAAGGTGCCGACGGCTATTTTGTCCCGCCAGACCGCCGGGATTCGGGGCGGTTCACTGATCGTTAATCTGCCCGGTCAACCCAAGGCCATTGCTGAATGTCTCGATGCGGTCTTTCCGGCCATTCCCTATTGTATTGATCTGCTCGGCGGACCCTATCTGGAAACGGACGAAAACCGTCTCAAAGCCTTTCGCCCGGCATCAGCGATCAAATAAAATGTGATAGTCGGTCCACGGAAGGCACGGAACACACTGAAAAAAGTCTTCGTCCTTTCCGTGTCTTCCGTGTTTTCCGTGGACAAAAAAAGTTTTATGTGGATAAGGTCAGAGGCCGTCAAGGTCATATCACTACGGAAACCAGACCAATGGAACCGCAGGGGACGCAGAGGACGCCGAGGGAAAACGTAAAGAAGATAAATCTGTAAAGGATGTTCTCTGCGACCTTTGCGATCTCTGCGGTAAATAGAGTGGTTAGGAAAGTCATTTCACCCCAGAGGACACAGAGAGCACCGAAGAGTTCCTTCAAGACCAAGCTTTTCTCGTTGCCCTCCAGGGAGCAATGCGAACGGGTGGTGATTGCGCATCAGAAGGTTTCTTTTCCAAATACTAAGTCGATTTAATGGAATTTAAAATATCTCAAGGTGTTACTGCCCAGCCGTCTGGCGGGGCAGATAAAGGCTCCCGGCGTCAGCGTATCGGTTTAGTGCTGGGGCCGTTGCTTTTCCTACTCTGTTTATTGTTGCCCTCTCCTGAGGGGTTGTCCCCGGAAGGTCAACGTATGTTGGCTGTCGCTGCGCTGATGGCGACCTGGTGGATGACCGAGGCGATTCCCATTCCCGCGACCAGTCTGCTTCCCCTGGTTTTGCTGCCCCTGCTTGGTATCATGTCTACCGCACAAGCGGCGGCGCCCTTCGCCAATCAGCTGATCTTTCTTTTCATGGGGGGCTTCATCATTGCCCTGTCCATGCAGCGCTGGAATCTGCATCGGCGGATCGCCATGCAGGTGGTGCGCTCCATCGGTTTTTCTCCCGGTCGCCTGATTTTCGGGTTTATGTTGGCCTCGGCTTTTTTGTCGGCCTTTGTTTCCAATACCGTGACGGCAGTGATGATGATGCCCATAGGCTTGGCAATTGTTGAACATGTGGTCGAAAGCGGCCAAAAGGAAGGTCTGGAAGGAGAGGTCGATTTTGCCAGAGGACGGTTTCATTTCGGCATTAACCTGATGCTTGGCATCGCCTATGCCGCTACGATTGGCGGTGTTGCAACCCTGATCGGTACGCCGCCCAATATGGTGCTTGCTTGCTACCTGCAGACCGCTTACGGTTTTGAAATCACCTTTGCCCGTTGGATGCTGATAGGAGTGCCGCTGGCTTCGGTGATGCTGCCCCTGACCTGGTTTTGGCTGACCCGGTGGGCCTATCCGCTGCAGCTGAAACGGGTTCCGGGGGGGCGGAAAATCATCCTTGACGAGTTGCGCCAACTCGGCCCCATGCAACCCGGCGAACGCTGGACGGCGCTGGTTTTTGTCCTGACCGCCCTGGCCTGGATCGGCCGCGGTTGGTTGGCGCCGCTTTTGCCACATTCGGCTATGATCAGCGATGCGACCATCGCCATGGGGGGCGCTCTGTTGCTGTTTTTGATTCCCGTCGATCTGCGGCGTCAGCGTTTTGTTATGGACTGGCGTTGGGCGGTGAAGATGCCCTGGGGAGTTTTGGTGCTTTTCGGTGGCGGCCTGTCGCTGGCGGCGGGCTTCGAGAGTACCGGCCTGACGACCTGGATCGGCGGCCAGGTGATGCTGTTGCAGCAAGCTCCCTTGCTGTTATTGGTGATTGCCGTTATCACATTGATCATTTTTCTTACCGAACTGACCTCCAATACAGCCACCGCCGCCATGGCGATGCCTTTATTGGCTGCGGTGGCCATCGGTCTGAACCAGAACCCTCTGCTGTTACTGATTCCCGCCGCTCTGGCCGCCTCTTGTGCCTTTATGTTGCCGGTAGCCACACCGCCCAACGCGATCGTGTTCGGCTCGGGCTACATCACCATTCCGCAGATGGTTCGCAGTGGACTCGGCCTCAATCTGCTCAGCATCCTTCTGATTACGTTGCTGACCTATCTTCTCGCAGTGCCCTTGTTTCACATTGTCTTCAACGAGTTGCCCCAATGGCTCGATGGCGTCGCAAAAAGTCCGCCCTACGGCGTTACGGCTTTTTTCAGGACCTCGACATACTAGATGTATGCCTTCGCCCCTGAAAAAAAACCAAGCCTTGTAGGACAAAATTTTTGCTTAGCCATCCAATGAGTTATTGGGAATGCATCATGACTTGGCCCGGCTGCCGGATAGTGCTGGTAACGCCCTCGTCTGCTGGGGTACACTAAAGGCCGTAACGCGTAATGAGTGACGAGTGAGGGGGTGTCAGTCTTTACCGATCACCGATCACCGATCACCGATCACCGATCACCGATCACCGATCACCGATCACCGATCACCGATCACTGATCACCGATCACTGATCACCGATCACTGATTACTCGTTACTGATTACGATTTACGGATTACTCGTCACCGATTACCTATTACGGATTTATAAATGACTCAATACGAATTATTCGCTCCCGCCCCTAAAGGTCTTGAACCGCTGCTGGCGGAGGAATTGCTTTCTTTGGGAGCGCAGAATATTGCGGAAACCCGGGCCGGGGTGGCCTTTTCCGGTGATCTCAAACTGGCTTACCGGGTCTGCCTCTGGTCGCGGTTGGCGAGCCGGGTGTTGCTGACGGTGGCCCGTTTTGCGGCTGCGAGCCCAGAGCAACTTTATGAGCAAGCACTGCTTCAGCCCTGGGAGGAGCATCTGGCTGCCGACGGTACCCTGGCGGTTTCCTGCCAGGTGGTTCGATCGCAGATCAGCCACTCCCGCTATGCGGCTCTCAAACTCAAAGATGCGATTGTGGACCGCTTTCGGGATCGTTGCGGGAACCGGCCCTCTATCGATGTGGAACGGCCCGATGTACGGTTCAACCTGCATCTGGATAAAGATCAGGCGACCCTCAGCATCGACCTGTCGGGAGAAAGCCTCCATCGCCGAGGGTATCGTACCGAAGGGGTGTTGGCACCGCTGAAAGAAAATTTGGCGGCAGCTATTCTGCTTCGAGCCGGTTGGCCAAAGATTGCCGCCGAGGGCGGTTCGTTGCTTGATCCGGTGTGCGGTTCCGGGACCCTGCTTATCGAAGGGGCGCTGATCGCAGCCGATATTGCGCCCGGTTTAAACCGCCCTTATTTCGGGTTTGAGGGCTGGGCAGGCCATCAACCGGAAATTTGGCGTGAGCTTCAGCAGGAAGCGCGGGAGCGGCGCAAGGCGGGACTTGCCAAACTGCCCCTGATTGCCGGACGGGACCGGGACGCCAAGGCGGTCCGTGCCGCCCACCTCAATGCCGATCGGGCCGGACTCGGTGGGCAGTTGCATTTTTCTACTGCCGACCTGGCCGATCTGCGGCCGCCGGATAATATGGAAGATCGGCCGGGGCTGCTGATAGCCAATCCGCCCTACGGAGAGCGTCTCGGCGAACGGGACGAGCTGGTGCATCTCTACGGCCGTCTGGGTGAAAATCTGCGCCATTACTTCCTCGGCTGGAAAGCCGCCATTTTTACCGGCAATCCCGATCTGGCCAAAGAGCTGGCTATCCGCGCCCGGCGCAAACATAATCTCTACAATGGAGCCCTGCAATGCCAGTTGCTCCACTTTGACATCGCCGAGCGCTGGTTCTATGGCGCTCAAAAGGATCAGCGACCGGCCAAACCAGCTGCCCCCTTAAGCGAAGGGGCGCAGATGTTCGCCAACCGCATCAAAAAGAATCTGCGCCAGGTTGGGCGCTGGGCAAAAAGGAACGACATCTCCTGTTACCGACTCTACGATGCCGATATGCCTGAATATGCGGTGGCCGTCGATCTTTATGGGCCCTGGGTGCATGTTCAGGAATACCAGGCCCCCGATACGGTCGATTCAAGCATGGCTCAACGGCGTCTTAAAGAGGTTATGGCTGTCTTGCCGGAAGCTCTGGGGGTAGCGTCGGAGCAGATTTATTTAAAAGTGCGCAGCCGTCAATCGGGCCGCTCCCAATATCGTAAATTGCAGGATCAGGGGAAGTTTCATGAGGTGACGGAGGGTAACTGCCGTTTTTGGGTCAATTTTACCGACTATCTCGATACCGGCCTGTTCCTCGATCACCGGCCGACCCGGCTGATGGTACAGCAGATGGCAGCCGGCAAACGTTTTCTCAACCTGTTTGCCTACACCGGTAGTGCGACGGTTCATGCTCTCAAGGGCGGTGCTGCTTCGACCCTGACCGTCGACATGTCCCGGACATACCTCGAATGGGCCCAACGCAACCTGGAGTTAAACGGTTTTCAGCTTGACGAGAATCATCGTCTATTGCAGGCCGACTGCCTGGCCTGGCTTGAACAGGCCGAGGGCAGCTTCGACCTGATTTTTCTCGACCCTCCCAGCTTTTCCAATTCCAAGTCGATGAGCGGCACCTTCGACGTGCAGCGGGATCATGTTTCGTTATTGCGCCAGGCTGTCGGTTTGTTGGCCGAGGGCGGGGTGTTGCTCTTTTCCAATAACTTGCGACGATTCAAGTTTGATCGTGAAGCTCTGGCCGATCTGGATATCGAGGATTTAACCGCCTCCACTATCCCTAAGGATTTTTCCCGTAATCCGCGGATTCATAACTGCTGGCGGATCAAAACCCGTAATGGGTGACACCTAATGGGTGATGGGTTTAAATCACTTATTGACCTTTTTAACCGCAGAGGTCGCAGAGGACGCAGAGAAACGCAAACACCAATCTGATTGATGAGATTTTCAGGGTTTTCTCTGTGCTCTCTGAGTTCTCGAGTGAGCAGAGCGAACGGGCGGTGAAAAGGCTTTTGAACTGGGTGATCCGGAGGGGCAATGCAGAGTTTGACTATCCGAATCCTGTGTTTGATTCTGTTAGTATTTTTGCTGGCTGGCTGTTCGAAATCCGATGATCAGCCGGTTGAAGATCGCGCCGGACTACTGACTTTGACTGAACGGCAGCGGGTGGATTCCTATGCGCGCAGCTTGTTGCAGGACCAGGACATCGAACTCAAAGTGGTGATCCTGGAAAAAACGGCCGCCGATCTGGATCAAAAGGCGCTGGAACTGGTTGAAACCTATCGGGTCGGAAGCCAAACCCGGGGTGCCCGTGGACTGTTGCTGGTGATCGATCCATTGGGCCGGCAATTGCGGCTGGAGGTCGGTTACGACCTGGAAAGTTTGTACCCGGATGGCTTTGTCGGTTATGTCGAAAATCAGCAGATGGCGCCCTTTTTTCAGGCCGGCCGAGTCGGGGCCGGGATCGAAGCGACCGTCGAATTGCTGATCGGCCGAGCTTCAGGGGTTAAGATGCCCGATGCGGTTAATGGGGGGACTTCGTTAACCCATCTGTCCGGTGGGGGCGGTGCCCGCATCGACGTGCAAGTGGGCAGCGGTGTTGCGAAAAAAGAGCGGGTGGCAGATGGTGCGCCTTTTGCCGCAGCGGATTCACCGGAAGAGACTTTGCGGCGCTACCTGAAAGTGTTGCAGAGACACATCAAGGATCCGGATTTAGGTCTCTACACGCCGCAGACCCGGGAGTTTTTTCGGAATTGGCTGGTAACGGACGCCCAGCAGGACAACGAACTGCGCGAATTGCAGCGGGTTATTGAACAGGGCTGGGCGGTAGCTGCGGGCGAGCTGGCGGTAGTGCGCTTTCCCATCGGCCAGCGGCACAATTCGCCGTATTTGCTGCGGCGCGGCAAGGACGGCTGGATGCTCGATTTTGTCGCCATGAGCCGCCTGATAGGCTTCAATCACCGCAACCAGTGGTTCTTTCGCAGTACCGGCCACGAATTTATGTTTGCCTTTGACGATCTGCGGTTCGATGGGAATGGGTTTCCGCATGAAAATCCGTAAATCGTGACGCGTAATGGGTAATGGGTTAAAACCCTTCACGACTTACGACTTACGACTTACGACTTACGCATTACGCATTACGTATTACGTATTACGTATTACGGGTTTATGACATTACGCCCCCAAAAGGTGTTCCAGCAGAATCTTGGTGCCGATTCCGATGAGAATGAGGCCGCCCAGGATCTCGACCCGTTGTCCCCACAGGGTGCCGATCCGTCGGCCAAGGAGCATGCCGATCAGAGTGAGAAGGCCGGCGACCAGTCCGATGACGACAGCCGGTTTCCAGATGGAAACACCGAGCATTCCGAGAGAAAGGCCGACCGCCAGGGCGTCGATACTGGTGGCTACCGAAAGCACCACCAGCGACAAGCCGCGGGTGGGGTCGCCGGTTTCCCTTTGATCTTCTTCCTTGAAAGCTTCATGGATCATCTTGCCGCCGACAAAGGCCAGCAGGCCAAACGCCAACCAGTGGTCGAAGGCCGCCAACTGTTTTTGCACGGTGAGGCCCGCTAGCCATCCGATAACAGGCATCAAGGCCTGAAACAGGCCGAAATGGAAGCCGAGTCGAAAAAGATGGCGGCCGGTCAGAGGGGCTACCGCCAGGCCGACGCCGAGGGATACGGCAAAGGCATCCATGGCCAGGGCCAAGGCGATACCGAGAAGAGTGATGAAATCCATGGGGTCCTTTTTATAACTGTCGCGCAACGGCGGATAGACTTGTGTTCGGTCGGTGTACCAGCCAGCGGGATTGGTTGTCAATGTTAAAGAAGATTTTTAGAATACGTAATGCGTGACGCGTAACAGGTAATAGGTTAAAATCCCTTACGCCTTACGCCTTACGCCTTACGCCTTACGCCTTACGGCTTACGGCTTACGGCTTACGGCTTACGGCTTACGGCTTACGGCTTACGTATTACGCCTTACGGAGTTTCCGTTGTTCGACGAGGAAAGGAAGAGAAAAATGAGGTTTCTACTAATTGGGCTGCTGTTGCTTGGTTGGGCGAGCGCCGCGTTGGCTTTCCCCCAGGAGGATTGCGGGGAAAAACGCTGCATCGACTGTCATAGCCTCACCAAAGAGGAAGCGGGCTTTCTGCTCGGCACAGGCGCCGACAGGGTTCTGAAAGTCGAGCAGGCCGAAATGCCGGGCGTTTGGGCGGTGGAGGTTGAAAAGGCCGGTCGCAAATATCCGATATATATCAACTACAGCAAGAGCCATTTAATTCAGGGTCAGGTAGTACGGCTTAAGGATGGTGAAAATCTCACCAAGCTGCGGATGGCATCGCTAAACAGGGTCGATGTTTCCCGCATTCCTTTGGAAGATGCCTTGATTATCGGTGATCCTCAAGCCTTGAAAAAAGTCGTTGTCTTTACCGACCCTCAGTGCCACTTTTGCGCCAAGCTGCATCGCGAATTGCCCGAGGTGGTGGCTCGCGATTCCAATATCGCTTTTTTCATCAAATTGCTCCCCCTTGCCATGCATCCCGATGCCTACCATATCGCCAAGAGCGTTATTTGTAACCGTTCGATAAAAATGCTGGAGGACAGCTTTGCCGGCAAATCGGTTCCGCCGCCCCTGTGCCGCGCCGATGCGGTCGATGAAACCATAGAGCTGGCCCGCAAGTTGGGTATCCGTTCCACACCCACTCTGGTACTGCCCGATGGCCGGCCCTTTTCCGGTTATAAAAAAGCCGATCAACTCTTGAAATTACTCGATTCCCCTGAGGCAGCTTCCCCGATAGAAGCTGACAAACGTTGATAATGGCTTGCCTTGACGACGGGTTTTTGTTAAAAGACAGGATCAACTTATCTATTCAGGAGGGGCAAATATGGGTTTGATGGCAGGGAAACGCGGGATTATCTTTGGCGTTGCCAACGACAAGAGTATCGCCTGGGGAATCGCCAAGCAGTTGAGGGACGCCGGTGCCACACTGGCTTTCACTTATCTTAACGAGGCGCTGGAAAAGCGGGTTCGGCCTTTGGCCGAGAGTCTCGATTCTGAACTGATTCTGCCCTGCGATTTGTCAAAAGACGAGGACATTGAGACCGTTTTCAAGAAGGTCGGCGAGCAATGGGGGGATATCGATTTTGTTGTCCATGCCGTGGCCTTCGCCAATCGTGAAGATCTTAAAAATCCCTTCAGCCAGACCAGCCGCGAGGGTTTTACTCTGGCTATGGATATCAGCGCTTATACCCTGGTGGCTGTGAGCCGCGCTGCGGCACCGCTGATGAAAGACGGTGGCAGCATCGTCACCATGACCTATCTCGGGGCTCAGCGTGCGGTGCCCAACTACAACGTGATGGGCGTGGCCAAAGCGGCCCTTGAGGCTTCGACCCGTTACCTGGCTGCCGAACTGGGTGAGCAGGGGATTCGTGTTAACGCCATCTCCGCCGGTCCGATCAAGACCCTGGCCGCTTCGGCTGTTGGCAAATTCAAAGAAAAACTCAAGGTTATGGACGAGCGCGCACCTCTGCGTCGCACCGTGACGCAGGATGAAGTGGGCAAGTCGGCTCTCTACCTGCTGTCCGATCTTTCCAGCGGCGTAACCGGCGAGACTCACTTTGTGGATGCCGGGTTTAACTTCGTTGTCAGCTAGTTTTCATCCGGAAACGGCACTTTTTCGTTTCCCCACTGAAAACTACGTCGACCGTTTTCATGATCCCAGAAAGGGCCCGGACGGGCCCTTTTTTTATTGAATGGTGGTCCCCGATTGATACACGGTAATCTCACCGGACTGAAAACCAGCCAGGTCAAGGCGCTGGAGCGCATCTATCGACGTCGTATACCGGCTTCGCAGGTCGTGACCAGCGAATTGGCCCGTTATCTGACCGAGATCTCCCACGAGATCCGGCGTCAGGTGGGGTTGATTATTGATCGATCGGGTGCGGTCAAGTATGTCATCGTCGGCGATGATCGGGAGATCGTTATCCCCGACTTGTCGGATTTTGCTCTCGGCCGCAGCGGCCTTCGCGGTCTGCGCTGTATTCACACCCATCTGCAGCGGGATCCGCTGAGTACCGATGACCTGACTGACCTGGCCCTGTTGCGCCTCGATCTGATGGTGGCCATTGAGGTGGGCGAACAGGGGCTGCCCGGCGTCGTGCACTACGGCCATATTTTACCCCCCAATCGCTCTGGCGAGAGCGTCGAGGTTTTAAAGGCCTCATCCATCTATGAGCTGGATCTCGATCTGGGCAGCTTTTTACGGGCTCTTGAAAGAGAACTCGAGACAAAGATGGCCGAGACCGTGGATCTGTCCGATACGCGGGAAAAAGCTATTCTGATATCGGTTAGCCAGGATTCCCGTCGTGAGGCGGAAGATTCTCTTGATGAACTGGAAGAGCTGGCGCGCACCGCCGATGTGGTGGTTCTCGATCGTTTCGTTCAGAGGCCGCGGCGGATTAATCCCAAATACCTGATGGGGGAGGGCAAGGCTCGCGAGGTGGTGATCAGCGCTCTGCAGCAGGGGGCGACTCTTCTGATTTTTGATCAGGACCTGGCGCCGAGTCAGGTGCGGTCTATCGCGGCTCTGACTGATTTAAAGGTCATCGATCGCACTCAGCTGATTCTCGATATTTTTGCCCGTCGTGCCCATACCCGTGATGGCAAGGTTCAGGTTGAACTGGCCCAGTTAAAATATATCCTTCCACGCCTTGGTGGTCGAGGAGTCGCCCTGTCCCGACTCATGGGCGGTATCGGTGGTCGTGGCCCGGGGGAAACAAAACTTGAAATTGACCGGCGACGTATCCGCGACCGTATCAATCGGCTGGAACGAGAGCTGAAAAACTTGTCCCGCGGGCGTCTGCAGAGACGCAGTCGTCGTGCCAAGGCGGGTGTGCCTATTGTTTCCATTGTCGGTTATACCAATGCCGGCAAATCGACCCTTCTCAACGCCCTGACCCAGAGCGAGGTGTTGACGGAAGACCTCCTGTTTGCAACCCTGGATACGTCTACCAGGCGGTTAAGGTTTCCCCAGGAGCGGGAAGTCATCATTACCGATACCGTCGGTTTTATCCGTAAATTACCGCCGAGTTTGCTCGGGGCCTTTAAGGCCACCCTGGAGGAGATGGAGGATGCCGACCTGCTGCTGCATGTGGTCGACGTTTCTAATCCGCGATTCGAGGAGCAGGTCAGCGCGGTGGATCGAATCTTGCTTGACTTGCATCTGGACCGAATTCCAAGGTTGCTGGTTTTTAATAAAGTCGACCTGTTGCCGGGCGACGAAGCAGCGGCTTTGTGCCGCCGATTTGATGCCTTGCCTATTTCAGCTTTGGATCGAAGCAGTTTTGAACCTCTGCTGGAAGTCCTGGAAAAGCGTTGCTGGCCCGATTCACAATGGGATAACGGCAGCTAGAGTATTTTGACCCGGACCGGTTGGCCGGTGTTGGTGCATACCCCATAGGAGGTTATTGTGGCCCGGATTTATATGGTGGCCCTCATAGTGTGTTGTTTGGCTGGTTGTGCTGTCGCTGATTTTCCCTGGCCAGGTTCTGCCGTAGAGTCGAATGCCGAGCTCAAGCAGGCCGGTGATGCAACGGTACCCGCCGTTTCAGTGGATAGCCAGGCAGAGAATTTCCTTGTTCCGGGTTCTAAGATAGATGCCGGGGAAGAGGAATCACTGGTCGAAGAGGCTGAAACGGCCCCATTGGATGCCGAGACCCTGGAGGACCTGGCCCTGTTGAAGGGGGCCGATCAGTTTGCCCCGGAAGAAGAGGGGGAAACGGTAGTCGAGGAGACTGTATCCTTCGATCTTCCGATGGTGGAAAACGCCCGAGTTCGTCATTTTATCGATTACTACAGTGGCCCTGGCCGGCACGGTTTTCGCCGATGGCTGGAGCGCTCAGGTCGCTATTTGCCGATGATGAAGGAGGTCTTTGCCGAGCTGGACCTGCCTCTCGATTTAACCTATCTGGCGATGATCGAATCGGGTTTTAATCCCCGTGCCTGCAGCCGTGCCAATGCGGTGGGTCCGTGGCAATTTATGGCCAGTACCGGAAAGAATTACGGCCTTGACAACGATTGGTGGCGCGATGAACGGCGGGACCCTCTCAAGGCCACCAGGGCTGCTGCCCGGCACTTACGGGATTTGCACAAACGCTTCGATGGGGACTGGTATTTGGCCATCGCGGCGTACAATGCCGGTCCCGGCAAGGTCGAAAGAGCCATTCGCATATCCCGTAGCCGAGACTTTTGGGAATTATGCAAGGGAACTTATCTGCGCAAAGAAACCAAAAATTATTTGCCGAAATTGCTGGCCGTTTTGACGATTGCAAAGGATCCGGAAGCCTACAATTTTAACGATCTGCAATACCAGCCGGCCCTGACCTTTGATGTCACCGAACTGCCCAGTTCTACCGATCTCGATATTGTGGCCCGATTGTGCGGTGTTTCCTATGAAGAGATTGTGGCCCTTAATCCTGAACTGAAGCGGTGGTGTACCCCGCCCCGCATTCCTAATTACAAGGTTCGTCTGCCCGCCGGAAAGACAACCTCATTTACCGAACAGTATGCCCAGATTCCTGCTGAGCGGCGGGCCAATTACCGGCGCCACAAGGTCAAATCCGGGGACACTCTCATCGGCATGGCCAAGCGCTACGGTATTCGCAGCAGGGATATCGTGCTTCTGAACAATATCCGCAACCCCCGCGCATTGCGGGTCGGCCGCGATCTTATTTTGCCGCTGCGTCCCGGGGCATCCTTGCCTGCGGATGTGTTGGAAGATGGGTATGAACGGACCCGCCAGACGCGTTACAAGATTCGTCGCGGGGACAGTTTGTGGAGCATCGCCCGCCGGTTCGCCGTTTCGACCAGCCAACTTTGTGCCTGGAACGGCATAAGCAAAAATACTACCCTCAAACCGGGCAAGGTTTTACGTGTGGCCGGCGGTTCCAGGACCTCCAGCCGCGGTCGGCAAAAAGTGGTTTACAAAGTTCAGGCTGGTGATACCCTGTGGGATATCGGCCGTCGTTATGATCTTAAGACCGGCGATATCATGCGCTGGAATCAACTGGGCAGAAAGCATGTTCTGCGTCCCGGCGATCGTTTAACCCTTCTGGTTAAGCCTGGCCGGCAGGGTTAGGTTTTGACATTTAATCTCCGGATTGCTACACTTCCCGCGCCCCGCATGTTATGGGGCTTTTCCTGGTTTCGACAGTTTTGTTTCGATGCCATCCTCAGCAAAGATTCCCAGCGTGCTACGCGCAAACCCCGGCCTGGATTCGGCCTGGCTGTCAGGAGTCTGCCGGACTTGACGGGCCGAAACTAAAAATTGGCTGTTAGAGGCCAGATTCTTGAAGGTCTGAGAGCGAATAGCAGGGCTATTTGGCGAAAATTGCCTCCTAAGGAAAGGATTTCCCCCCGATGATCAATCTCGGCATTTCATTGCTGGTTTACACCCTGATGCTTCTGGCGCTGTACTTCGGCGCCGGGCTTCCAGTTCTTTATTCCGCTCTGCTGTCGCTGCTCGGTTTTGCCGGCAGTTTCTTTTTGCTGAGCCGTCGCACTTCAAAACAACTCACCGCCTTGATGGAGAGCGTGCAGCGGGATATGCAGGGAGGTCGAACCGAAAAGGCGATCAAGGTCCTGCAGTCTGGTTATCCTCTCGGTAAATGGCAGTTTTTTGTTACATCCCAGATCGAAGCTCAGATCGGATGCCTGCTGTATCTTAAACGGGATTTCGCACAGGCTTTTGATCATCTGCAAAAAGGGTTCACCCGTCATTGGGTGGCCATGGCCATGTTGGCTATCTGCTACATGAAACGCAATAATACCGACAAGATGAAGGCTTCTTTCGAGAAGGCTGTAGCCGCAACCAAGAATGAATCCCTGCCCTGGGCTTTATATGCGTTCTGCCTGGATAAGGTCGGCGAGCGGAGCAAAGCCATTGAAGTTCTGGAAAAAGGCATTAAGAAAGGCGCGGCCGACGACACCTTGCTGGCTAACCTGGGCGCTCTTCAGGAAGGCAAGAAAATGAAGATGAAGAACTACGGCGATCTCTGGTATCAGTTTCACCTGGAGAAGCAGGGAACCGTAATCAAGCAACAGACCCGGGCCGTGCAGGGCCGACGGAAAATTGTGAGACGCTGATCTTGAGCAAGCGCGGCAAAAAGCCAAAAATAAAGGACTTTCAGAACAGTCCTTTTAAAGCCCTAAAAGGTGTGACGGTGGCTGCAGAAAAGGATTCTTCGCCTCAAAAACCAGTTCCTTCGCCACCAGCTGAAGTTATAGAGGACGATGCCGCTGCCTTTGAGCGGGAGATGGCACTGTTGGGGGTCGACCCTCAGCAACGGGACGAGCGTCATCGTGAAGCAGGTCCCGCTGCCGACCAATCCGCTGTGGATAAGAGCGAAGAGAAGGTTGAGCTTACCGACGACGAATTGTTTTTGGAATCGTTGGGGAATATGGATAGCGTCTTTCGCGATGAGATTCCCGAAGACGAAGAGGTTACGGCATCGCCACGGCGTATGCGGCAGTTGCGCCAGGGGAAATTGGCTCCCGAGGCAAAACTCGATTTGCACGGGCTGACTCGACAGGAAGCGCGGGAAAAGGTACGTTTTTTTCTTGAAGATGCCACTTTTCAAGGCCTCAAAACTGTTCTTGTTATCACCGGCCGGGGAAAAGGCTCTTCTGATGGACCGGTATTGCGGCAGTTTATGGAAGGATACCTGTCCAGTGATGCCAAGGCCTGGGTTGTAGAGTGGGGTCGGGCGCCGGCTCGCTACGGCGGCGAGGGAGCTCTGGTGGTGTTCCTTAAAGGGCGCCGGAATTGATTATTTCCAATTCGCGGTTTTAGGTCGATCCCCCGGTGCCGCAGTAAAATAAACACAGATTTATAGCAGTATGAAAAAGGCCGGAGTACTGAGTACTCCGGCCTTTTTCAGTTCTATTCCGTATCGGTATCGCTGACCTTCGGGGTTGCTTTGACAGCGGGTTTCCGGCGCGGTTTAGGTTTGGGCTTCTCTTTATCCTTTTCCTTCGCTTTATCCTTATTGTCGGTGGCCGTTTCCGTTTTTTCCTCTGCCGGTTTTTTCCGGGGACGACCGCGACGTGCCGGTTTCTTTGGGGCTTCGGCTGCCGTTTGCCCCGTTTCCTCGGCCGTCTTCGGGGGGGCAGGCTCTGTGCTTTTTGATTCCGTTGCCTTTTCCGCGGTATCGCTATCTATTTTCTTTGCTGCCGGTTTGCGTGTGCGTCGGCGCTTTGGCTTTTCCGCTGGCTTTTCATCCATGGCCTTAGATTCCTCGACTTTGGATTCTCCGGCTGGGGCAGTCGGCGTTGGTGGCTGATCTGCCTGCTCTGGCTCGGCGGCCTTTTTGGCTGCAGGGGAACGGCGCCTGCGGGGTGTTTTCGGTTTGGGCTTTTCTGCCGGGGGTTCAACGGCTGTTTCCTCTGTCGATTTTGCTTTCGGGGCGTCAGCGGGCGGCTCTTCCACAGCCTCCGGCTTTTCTTCAGATGGAGCCGGTTTTTTTGCCGCGGCCGGTTTGCGTGTCCGCCGGCGCGGTTTGGGTTTTTCGCTTTTCTGCTCGGTCACTGTTTCCGCAGCCGGTTCGGTGGCTGCCGGTTGCTGGGCTGCCACCGGTTCGGTTTTAACCTCTTCGGACTTGGGTTCGGCTGTTGGCGCTGGAGAAGTCTCCGTCGGGCTTGCCGGTACGGCCTGTTTATCTGCAACGAACGGTGCCGGTTCGGGCCCGGCGGTCTTTTGCGGTTCAGCGGCAGATTCCTGGGCTTGGGTGGCAACGCCTTCTTCAGTGCTGTCGGTTGCAGTGGCCTGTTCAGTACTCGCCGCTGCCGGTTTCCGCCGACGGCGGGGGCGGCGGCGCTTTCGACCATTGGGTCGGCTCTCGGTTTCTGCCTCGGCTTCAGGGGCTGACTCGGAATCGCCTTCCTTTTCAACAGCACCTTCCTGCGGGCTATCAACCTTTACCGATGAGGCTTCGACATAGTTTTGAGTCGATTTTTGCGGCTCTTTTTCCCGGCGGATGAAGTCGATCTCAAGTTGACCATTGGTGAAATCAGGGCAGCCTTTGATGTAGATGGTCGCATTGTACTGCTGCTCCAGACGCATGAGTTCCGCGCGTTTATTGTTGAGAAGATAGGCTGCTACTTCGATGGGAACCTGACCGTTCACCCGGCCGATTTGGCCTTTCGCCATTCCGGCAGACAGGCGGCGTACAAAATGCAAGGCCTGCGCTTCAGCACTCTTGATTCGACCGCTGCCATCGCAGTGCGGACATGGCAGGTAAGATGCCTCGGCCAAAGCGGACTTGATGCGCTGACGGCTCATCTCCAAAAGGCCGAATTGGCTGATGCGCCCGACGGAGACGCGGGCCTTGTCGTTCTTGAGAGCATCTTTGAGGCACTTTTCGACGTCGCGGATATGCTTGCGGTCCCGCATGTCGATGAAGTCGATGACAATCAGGCCGCCGAGATCGCGCAAGCGCAATTGGCGGGCTGCTTCAGCGGCGGCTTCCATGTTGGATTTGAAAGCTGTTGCTTCTACCCCTTTTTCGGTGGCCATTTTCCCTGAGTTGACATCGATGGCGACCAGTGCTTCTGTGGTGTCGATAACGATAGAACCGCCGGAGGGCAGAGAAACCTTGTTGCGGGACAGGGCCTCGATCTGTTCTTCAATCTGATAACGGGAGAAAATCGGTCGCCGCTCCTGGTGCAGTTTCACCAGTTGGGCGTATTCCGGCATAACCTCCTGAAAAAATTCTTTGCCTTCCTGGGCCGCCTTGGGATCGTCTACCAGCACCTCGTCGATATCCGGGCTGAAATAGTCCCGGATTGAGCGGATCACCAGGTTCGATTCCTTGTAGACCAAAACCGGCGCTTTGACCTGTTTGCCCAGCTCGCAGATTTTTTCGTAGACCCGCAAAAGGTAGTCTACGTCACGCTTTAACTCGGCCTTTTTCTGGCCGATGCCGGCAGTACGGACGATGTACCCGATATTTTCAGGAAGCTCCATGGAGCTCATGGCTTGTTTGAGTTTTTTTCGGGTCGATTCCTGCTCGATTTTACGGGAGATACCCTTGGTGTCGCTCTCGGGCATCAATACCATGTATCGGCCGGGGAGGGACAGGTAGGTGGTCAGGGCTGCCCCTTTGGTGCCCCGCTCTTCCTTAACGACTTGCACCAGCAGTTCCTGCCCGCGACGCAACAGGTCGTTGATGCGCGGACGGCCCTTGGTTTCGCTGTTGGGATCGGGGGTATGGAAGGAAGGATGGATTTCTCCGATCTGTAGAAATCCGGGCCGTTCACCGCCGTAATCGACAAAGGCCGCCTGTAGACCGGTTTCGACCCGGACCACGACGGCCTTGTAAATATTACCCTTGGTTTGTTGTTTTCCGGTGATTTCGATGTCGAGTTCGCTCAGTACACCGTCATCGACAATGGCTACCCGGTGCTCTTCCGGATGGGTAGCGTTGATCAGCATCTTCTTGCTCATGTAGGTCCTTTCGGCTGCTCCGCAGAGAAGCCATTAAAATGAAGTACGGCAAGGCAAATGCCTGCCGGTTCGCCCGGGGTCCCGGCCTTGAAGACAGCACCTTCTTTGCGGTGAAGCCATCTACCGGACCCGTACGGGGAAAATCCTGTAGTATCTCGAACAACTTGAATTAGGTATAAGCACCGGTGCGAAGAGGCTCTGCGATGGATGCGAGCCGTGTACGACCATCCGGTGCAAAAGCCCTTGCGGGCCGAATGCCTGTAAAAAAACGGTTTCGGTGAAAAATCTACCGAACGGTGTCAGGGCCATTAAAAAATCACACCTGAAACGGCTCCTGACAATAGGAACTATTCAATCTTGAAAACAGCCTGATGGTTGTCCATCTTTGGGTGCAAAAAGACCAATAGGCTGTATAGGTTTTTGTCCATCATTTGTTAAACCGTTGCAACTATAGCAGAAAGCGGCATTACTGGATAGCAGAAACTACCTTTTTATGCACTGGGCAAACCATATTTGAAGGTTTTTTCGTCGCCAAGCTTATGCTATAAAAGAGTGCTATGTTGCAATTACGAGATATTACCAAAAATTTTGCCGACCGAAGGCTTTTTGCCGGTATTAACTGGCACATTCGGCCCGGTGACCGGATCGGTTTGTGCGGTGAAAACGGTGCCGGCAAGACCACTTTGCTGCGGCTGTTGGCCGGGCAGGTTCAGGCCGACGAGGGTACCGTACAAATGGCCCGCGGTACCACCTTTGGTTACCTGCCTCAGCAGGGCCTGGAACACCACGGGCATACCCTGTTTGACGAGGTGCGTTCAGCCCTTGGCGAATTGATAGCCATGGAGCAGGAAATGCGGGCCCTGGAACAGGAGTTGGCCGGAGGCTGCAACGATGACCGAATGGAGCGCTACGCCCATCTGGAAGAGGCTTTTCGGCAGCGGGGCGGTTATACTCTCGATACGGAAATCGCCAAGGTTCTCGATGGCCTCGGGTTTTCCAGCGATGACCGGGACCGCCCCTGCGAGCATTTTTCCGGCGGTTGGCAGATGCGCATTGCTTTGGCCAAGCTGCTGCTTCAACAGCCTAATTTGCTGCTTCTTGACGAACCGACCAATCATCTCGATCTGCCGGCCAGAGATTGGCTGGAGGATTACCTCGCCAACTATCCCCATTCCGTGGTGCTGGTATCCCATGATCGCTTTTTTCTCGATCGGGTGGTCAGCCGTATTGTTGAGGTCTGGAACGGCGAACTGACCGAATACCCTGGAAATTACAGCCGCTATCTGGAGGAACGGGATCGGCGGGTGGCGGCTTTGCGCGAGGCCAAACAACGCCAGGACGAAGAGATCGGTCGTATCGAAGCCTTTATCAGCCGCTTTCGCTACCAGGCCAACAAGGCTTCTCTGGTGCAGAGCCGTATCAAGCAGCTGGAACGTATTGAACGCATCGCCGTTCCGCCCTTGCGCAAGCGCATTGCTTTTCAGTTTCCATCGCCACCCCGCAGCGGGCGTGCGGTCCTTGAACTCAAGGGGGTTGAGCATGGTTACGACGCCCTGCAGGTTCTCGCCGATGTCGAGCTGACTGTCGAACGGGGGGAACGCATCGCCCTGGTAGGGGCCAATGGCGCTGGAAAGTCCACACTGATGAGGTTGCTTGCCGGGGTAGAGGAACCGCGTCAGGGAACCTGCACTCAGGGACATCGGGTGTTGCAGGCCTATTTCGCTCAAGACCAGGCCCGGGTTCTGGATGGCAGCAAGACCGTTCTTGAGGAGATCACCGGGGCGGCGCCTTTCGATATGGTGCCCCGTGTACGGGATATCCTCGGTTCGTTTCTTTTTTCCGGTGACGATGTGCACAAGCCGGTGTCGGTGTTGTCTGGCGGTGAACGTAATCGTCTGGCCCTGGCTCTGCTTTTGTTGCGACCGGCCAACCTGCTGCTGTTGGATGAACCGACCAATCATCTCGATTTGCAATCCAAAGAGGTTTTGCTTGCTTCTTTGAAAAACTTTCCCGGCACCCTGGTTTTCGTCAGCCATGATCGTTATTTTGTCGATGCTTTGGCGACCCGGGTTCTGGAGGTAGCGGATGGTGGCGTCGTGTCCCATCTCGGCAATTACGAGGACTTTCTTCGTACCAAAACCGCAGCTGGAGACGTGAGTCATTCGTCTCTGCGTGTCGAACAGGCTGCTGCAGAAACCATTGTTGCCGAAACCCGGACAGCGGGCGATGAGCAATTGTCCTATGCCGAGCGCAAAGAACTTAAACGAAAAGAGCGCCGCCGGCAGAAGGATCTTGCCGAGGTCGAGGCGCGTATCGAGGATTTGGAACAGGAATTGGCTGAACTGGAGGCGGCCATGGCTGACTCGGACCTGTACCAAGATGCCGACCGTTGGCGGGAGATCAGCGATCTTCACGCAAAAATAAAGGACGAGATTGAGGCCCTTTACCCGAAGTGGGAGGAATTACAGCTGGCCGAATCGGCCTGAGTCGCATATTCTTCTTTAGGTCATTCAAAACAGATTAAAGACAAAGCGCTTTACCGCGAAGGACACGAAGAGCACGAAGGTATCGAATAGATTTGAACCTGATTGGCTGGCGATTTTCTCCGTGTCCTCCGTGAGCTCTGTGGTGAATGGTTTTGGCTTTATAAACAGAACTTGTTGATTTGAAAAACACGACCCCGTTAATCCTCTGCCTGTTGTTTTCGCCCGTCGCTTCATGTCGGTGGCGCCACAGGGGTTGTGAGATAAAATAGAGGGTGCTTTTCTAAACAATAATATTGACAGATCACGAGTAAGAAAGGTACCTGCACAGAATGTTGTTGCCACAAGGAAAATTGATCAAGGAAGAGTTCAACCCGGTACGGATGAATTGGCTTGAGGCGATTCAAAAGCTTCAGGCTGGCCGTTTCTCCGGTTATCTGGCGTGCAAGGACCTTCATGGAATGGGTGTTGTACTGTTTGTCGGCGGTCAGCTGGTGGCAGTACGCTTTATCGGCGAAGGAGAGGAGTTAACCCATCAGGAAGCATTCGCACATATTTTCGCCCGGTCTCTTTCCGGCGATACCATGCTTTCTATTTACCGCCTTTCCCAGGCCTTGGCTCTTCAACTCTTTGGCGTGGTTTGTGGCGAGACGCTTTATGCCGCTCAGCAGTTACGATTGCTCGATATCCCCCATCTGCTGCATACCCTCAAGCACGATCACTTCAATGGGTGCTTACGGGTCTCTGCTGCCGAAGATGTGGCGCTGATCTTTTTTAAACAGGGCGACCCCATCGGTTTTTTTCACGATGGCGGTACCGATCTGGAGCAAGATGCCGACTTAAGCGAATCCGTCGCCTGGCAGCCAGGCGCTTCGGTAGATATTATTGCCGGCCAAAGCGAACTGGCGGAGAATCTGCCTGACCTCATGGAATCCCTGGACCTGACCGGATGCTGGCAGCAGGCGGTGGCTAATGCGGCGCTGAACCGGTAGGAGAAAAGGGTCGGTTTTGCACTCCGCAGGCAATTCGCATCCTATCCCCGGATAGATATCCGGCTCCGGCAGTGTTAATCTTTGCTAAAGCGGTTTTAGTATCCAACACACAGGCATTGGAGGGCTCCATGAAACATGAAACCTTCGACCGGATAGAACTGTTGCAGGGTGACATCACCGGCCTCCAGGTGGATGCCATTGTCAATGCGGCCAATTGTTCTCTTCTTGGTGGCGGCGGTGTGGACGGGGCCATTCATCGGGCGGCGGGACCTCAACTGCTGGCCGAGTGCAAAACCCTGAATGGCTGTGAAACCGGCCAGGCCAAGATCACGGCAGGTTACCGGCTTCCGGCAAAACATGTTATTCATACTGTCGGTCCGGTCTATCGCCAGCGACCTCAGGATCCGCAGCTTCTTAAGGCCTGCTACCAAAACAGCCTAAAGCTGGCCGCGGCGCACGGTCTGAAAACGGTGGCTTTTCCCGCCATCAGTTGTGGAGTCTACGGTTATCCTCCGGAGAAGGCGTGCGTCCTTGCGGTCGATGTGGTGAAAGACTTTCTGCAACAGAACGACTGTCCGGAAAAGGTTTTGTTCGTTGTTTTTGCCGATGAAATTTATCAAGTCTATCACGACTACCTGACCGCCAGCGGCAGCTGAATATTTATTTTGGACGGCTGCTCCCGGCGCGGAAGCGGGGGACTCAGCCGGTGAATTATGGAGGCCATGAAATTACTTCTTCTTGAACCCTATTTCACCGGCTCACACGCTGCCTGGAGTGAAGAATATGCTGCCCGAAGCCGGCATCAGGTGGATATCCTGTCTTTGCCCGGACGCCACTGGAAATGGCGCATGCACGGTGGGGCGGTGACCCTGGCCCGGCAGTTTCTCGAGCGCCGGCAACCGGTAGATCTGTTGCTGGCCAGTGCGATGCTCGACCTGACCACTTTTCTGGCCCTGACTCGGAGCAAAAGTGCCGGTGTGCCATCGGTACTTTATTTCCACGAAAACCAGTTGACCTATCCCTGGTCGCCACGGGACAACGACCCGCCCGCACGGCGGGACGCCCACTACGGTTTTATCAATTACGCCAGCGCCCTTGCTGCCGATCAGGTACTGTTCAATTCCCACTATCACCGTCAGGCCTTTCTGGAAGCTTTGCCCGGTTTTCTCGGGGTTTTTCCTGACCACAAGGAAACCTCGAGTATCGAAGCTATTGCCGCCAAGAGCCAGGTTCTGCCGTTGGGGCTGGACCTGCAACGCTTCGATAATTTCCGTCCGCAAGGTGAACTTGATCCCCATCGATTGCCGTTGTTGTTGTGGAACCACCGTTGGGAGTATGACAAAAATCCGGAAGAATTTTTCCGGGCTTTGTTTCTATTGCAGGACCAGGGCCTCGATTTTCAGGTAGCTGTCCTTGGTGAGAGTTTTGCCGAGCAGCCGGCTATTTTTGCCGAGGCCCGACGGCGTCTCGGCGAGCGGGTGGTGCATTTCGGTTATGCCGCCGATTTTGCTTCGTATGCCGACTGGCTGTGGCGGGCGGATATTTTGCCGGTTACCGCAATCCACGATTTTTTCGGCATTAGTGTGGTGCAGGCCATGCATTGTGATTGCCATCCGCTTTTGCCGAAACGACTGGCCTATCCCGAACATGTGCCGTCCTCTCTGCAGGAAGAGTACTTCTATAGAGATTTTGACGACCTTGTGGCCCGTCTGGCCGGGTCGATCGAACAGGTTTCCGCTCTGCGTTGCCGTAGCGTTAGGCCCTTCGTGCAGGGTTACGACTGGCAGCAGTTAGGTTTCCGCTACGATGATCTTTTAGCCGGGTTTCAGGATTTGTTCTAGTGCCCTGTGCGGTTGATCCTGACGTCAAATTCTGGTTATTTTCGGCCCTGCCTTCGTTGCGCCAATTTGACTTAGCGCACGGCTAGGTCTTCATTGGCGACGCCTGGGCAGGACCCAAAATGCCACAGAATTATATGACGCTATCACCCACACAGGACACTAGGTGTTCGTTTAATTCAAGAGGGAACGATGCGCAAAACGATTATCGGTGTGATTGGTGCCGGCCAGGTTTCCGACTCCGGCTATGCGGTAGCCCGGGAAGTCGGGCGCCGCATCGGCGAGGGAGGTGCGGTGCTGGTCTGCGGCGGTTTGTCCGGGGTCATGGAGGCGGCCTGCCGGGGTTGCAATGAAGTCGGCGGGGAAACTCTTGGTCTTTTGCCCGGCGGTGATGCAGCGATGGCCAACCCCTATGTTACTCTGGCAATCCCGACCAATATGGGGCATGCCCGGAATGTGATCATCGCGCATACTGCACAGGTGCTGATCGCGGTGGAAGGGGAATACGGGACTTTATCGGAAATTGCCGTTTCTCTCAAATTGGGTAAGCCGGTGGTAGCGCTGAACAGCTGGCCGGGCATCGAGGGTGTGATCGAGGCGGCTTCCGCCGAGGAGGCGGTAATGATGGCGTTGAAACTGGCGACAGGGCAGGGAGAGGCGTAACGATGTTCGAACAATCGGCTTTGCAGCGTTCACGGGAGTTTTCCAGCCAGTTTATCGAATGGCTTCGGGGCAAGGGTACAGTGCTCATTGTCACCCATGATCACCCCGATCCCGATTCCCTGGCTGCAGCTATGGCTTTGAAACACCTGATTTTGGTTCAGACCGGGCAACGGGCGACCGTTGCTTATGGCGGGGTGGTCGGTCGCGGCGAAAACAGGGTCATGGTGGAAAAGCTGGAGATTGAACTGGTGCCGCTGGAAGGACTCGATCTCCAACAATTTCAGGTGGTCTGCATGGTCGATACCCAGCCTGGGACGGGGAACAATTCATTGCCGGCTGACTGCAAGGTCGACCTGGTGATCGATCACCATCCGTTGAGGGAGTCCTGCCGGGATACTGCCTGGGTCGATGTGCGTGATGACTATGGGGCCTCGGCGACCATCCTGGTCGAATATTTGCTCGCCCAGGAAATTACCATATGTACCAAATTGGCGACGATACTCTTTTACGCCATCAAATCCGAGACCCAGGACCTTGGCCGGGAGTGGAGCCGGGCAGACCGCTTGGCCTACCTGCATCTGCTGCCCCTGAGCAACAATCGTATTTTGTTCGATATCATCCATCCTGAGGTGCCGAGGGATTATTTTGCCGCTTTCAGTCTGGCGATTCGTAATGCCCGTATTTTCAGCGACGTGCTGATCTTTAACCTCTATGAAATCGGCAACCCTGATATTGTCGCGGAAATGGCCGATTTTCTGCTGCGGGTCGATCAGGTCAAAGTCGTGCTTGGCATGGGGCATTATCAGGGGGATGAAATTCTTTCCTTTCGCACGCTGCTGCCCGAAATTCAATCCGGCTCTGTAATGCAGGAGGTGGTTGCCGGGCTTGGTACCGCCGGTGGGCATGGTATGATCGCCGGCGGCCAGATTCGCTCCGTGGATAGAGATTCCAGCTCCCAAAACGATCTGGAAGAAACCTTGACTGAGCGTTTGTTGCACTGTCTGAAACGCCCTGTCGGACCCGGTCAGCCACTGGTAGTTTCCTGATGGAATGCCCTCCTTGCGTTGACACTCCCCATGGGGCTGGGGTATAAAAAGTCCCCTGTTTGAGAGGTAGTTTATGATACGAACTTTATTTCTGCTGCTGATGTTGTTGCCGGCCTTTAGTGTTGCCGAAGGAGCGGTGCAGTTGGCTCTCGAAGGTAACTCTCCGGTGACCATCAATGAAGTTTATCACCGCGACGGGGTGGCGTACCTGGCTGTGGATGAGGTCCTTCCGGTCCTCGGCCTGTCCGGCTCCTGGGATTCTGTTAAGCACATTTATTCGATAAAAACGGCCTGGGGCAAGGCGCAAATGTCTCCCGGCAGTCAGTTTCTGCGCCTTGGCGGCCAGTTCCAGCCCCTGACCAATCCCCCCAGTTTTATCGACGGCCGGCTACGGGTTGACGAAAATTTTGTGGCGATTCACCTGCCGGCTCTTCTGAACCTCCCCGTTTATTATCGTAATCTCGATCCGTCCGTCGAGCAGATGCCGACCCAAAGTTCTCTCGATCGTCTTTACTCCTTTTTATTGCGCAAACAGAAGCCCGCCGGTGTCAAGGGGTTGCGCGCTGTCGCCATCGACCCCGCCCATGGCGGATCGGATCCCGGCAGTATGGGGCCGAACGGCTTAAAGGAGAAAGAAGTAGCCCTGGCTGTAGCCCAGGGTTTGCAGAAACGTTTCAAGATGCGCCTCGGCTTGCCAATCTATTTAAGCCGGGATGCCGATTACTCGATGACCGCAGCACAACGCTTTGCCGCGGTCAATAAACCCGAGGTCGACGCCCTGATTTTGCTCCATGCCCAGTCGGCATTGAGCGAGTCTTCCCGCGGAGCGGTGCTGTTTGTCAGGCCGCAGGAGCAGCGTGCAAAAAATAGTGGCGGAGATAGTATGGCCCTGGCCGTTCAATTAAGTCAGGCTCTGAGCCGGGCCGGCATACCGGTGGCTGCTATCGAGCGAGCCCCGCTGCTGCCTCTGGGGCAGGGAGATCTGCCCACCGTGCTGGTGGAACTCGGATATTTAAGCAATCCGGCTGACCGGGAAATTCTCGGCCAACCCGCAGGGCAGGAGCGGCTTGCCGAAGCACTCTACCGCGGTCTTAAGGCCTTCGCCCAACAACAGTGATGGCGTCGCAAAAAGTTCTCCCTACGGCGTTGGGGTGTTTTCTTAATGTATCCGAGCATTGGGGTTGTCTGACCTGGACTTTGTAAAACACAGCCCCTATCAGGAATACACTTTACTCCGCCATCCTATTTTCTATTGCGTATGCATCAACAGCAGGAGATCGAAATTCATGACAGAAACTCCCTTTGTACGTGCCGATAACCGGCTGCCCAATCAGCTACGACCGGTTTCTTTCCTGCGTGGGTTTACCCGCTATGCAGAAGGATCCGTTTTGGTCTCCTTTGGCGAAACACGGGTGCTTTGTAATGCGACTGTGGAAGAGGGGGTACCGTCTTTTCTGCGAGGAAAGGGGAGCGGTTGGGTGACGGGTGAGTACTCTATGTTGCCCCGAGCCACCCAGACCCGGTCGGCACGGGAATCCATGCGCGGTAAAGTAGGTGGACGTACCTACGAAATTCAACGTTTGATCGGCCGATCCCTTCGAGCGGTGGTGGATTTGGAAGCTCTTGGCGAGCGCACCGTGGTTCTCGATTGCGACGTGCTGCAGGCTGACGGCGGCACCCGCACAGCCGCTATCACCGGCGCCTGCGTGGCTTTGGCTGATGCTTTGAACGGGCTGGTGGCCAACGGGACTCTCGTGAAATCGCCTTTGCGTGAAGGCGTTTCGGCCATCAGTGTCGGCATTATTGATGGCCGGCCTTTGCTCGACCTCGATTATCAAGAGGATTTCAGCGCCGCGGTGGATATGAATTTTGTCATTACCGAATCGGGATTGCTGGTCGAGGTACAGGGAACAGCAGAAGAACATCCTTTTACGCCACAGCAACTTGATGAAATGCGTGATCTGGCTCTGCAGGGATGCCAGGATCTGAACCTCATGCAGAAGCAAAGCCTGGAGAACTGAGATCATGGAACTGATGGTGGCGACCACCAATAAGGGGAAATTAAAGGAAATCAGGCGGCTTCTTTCGGATACCGGTATTCTGATCAAGGGGCTGGACGAGATTTCCGGTTTGCCGGAGATCGTAGAAGATGGCGATACCTTCGAGGCCAATGCCCAAAAGAAGGCTCTTACCGTGGCCCGCCATTGCGGCTGTTTGACCCTGGCTGACGATTCCGGTCTGGTGGTTGAGGCTTTGCAGGGCGAGCCCGGGGTCTATTCGGCACGCTATGCCGGTCCCGAGGCCAGCGATTCGGACAACAATCAAAAGTTGTTGGCCGCCATGACCGGTTTGCCCCTTGGGCAACGCGAAGCCGCCTTTCACTGTGCCATGGCGCTTTGTGAGCCCTCGGGTGCTTGTCGTGTGTTTCATGGGCTTCTTCAAGGTTTGATCCTTGAAGAAGCACGAGGCAGTGGGGGGTTCGGTTATGATCCTCTATTCCTGGTGCCTGAATACGGGAAATCTTTGGCGGAGTTGCCTCTGGAAATCAAGAACCGCATCAGCCATCGCGGCAAGGCCCTGCGGCAAACCCTGGCTTATTTGCAACAACGGTAAGGGGAGATAGCCGATTCCGGCTTCCGGAACCTTTGCTCTTAGGCCATTGAAAAAAACTTCCAAACGGCCTTAAGAAGTTGATATTATTTAGCTGGAATAGGTTGACAGTGTCCATATTAGCTGGATAATGTATTGTAAACGACTGCTTACCAAGGAGGAAATCTCATGCGTAAATGGCAATTAGTTCTGGCGGGTGCTTCATTGGGATTGTTGGTGCTGAGCGGCTGTACAGCACAGTTGACCCCGGCTGATCGTGATCTGCTTAATCAGGCTCTGGATTCAGGCCAGATGGCGACTCAGCAAGCCGCCAAAGCTCAGTCTGCTGCCGGTATGGCCAGCGATGCCGCTGCCCGGGCTGAAGATGCCGCTTTAAGAGCTGAATCCGCTGCTGCTGCTGCTGATAAGAGCGCCGCTATGGCCTCTGCCAGTGCTGATGCTGCCGCCGCCAGTGCCGCCAAGGCTGCCAAAGCTTTTGAAATGGGGCAAATGAAGTAAACGATCCCGAAATTGATAATTATTCATGTTTATACTAAAAAGGCCCCGCTCAGCGGGGCCTTTTTAGTTTTGTGATATGGCGACCGGTACGCCTCGGCGATCGGCGATCGCCCGGGATAGAGCCCGCATGTCGACTTTCCCTTGCCAGGGGAGGGCCGCGATCTGGCGGAGAGCTTCAGCGGTCGGGTCGCTGATTCGCTGCTGTTGGTCCGGGTGTATTTCGGCAAACAGCTGTCCCTTGTGCAAACCGATTTTGATTGGCTGATAGGTTATGTGGACCGGCGTGCCTTTGGGAGATCGCGGAAACAGGTCGCGAATATCCTCCGGATAAAGGCGCAGGCACCCGTGGCTGACCCGGCGGCCAACACCAAAAGGTTTATTGGTGCCGTGGATGCCGTAGCCTGGCGTCGAAAGCCCCAGCCAGAAATCTCCAAGGGGGTTGTCCGGTCCCGGTGGAATGCTGGTCGCAGTGTCAGGCTCAGCCGCTAAAATAGTGGCCGGAGCCGTCCATGAAGGGTTCTCTATATGCTGAGCGATAGTGAAGTCACCTTCCGGGGTATCCCACCCTTCGCTTCCGATACCGACGGGGTAAGCCCTGATCCGCTGGAGACCTCCTTCTTCCCAAAGATAATAGAGGCGTAGTTCGGCCAGATTGACAGTAATTCCCTTTTGGATCGATTGCGGCACCAGAAAGGCATAGGGCAACAGAACCTGTGTTCCGGCAGGTGGCAACCAGGGGTCCACGCCTGGGTTTGCATGAACTAGAGCCAGATAGCCGATGCCGCTGCGTCGTGCCAACTCAATGAGGGTTTCGTCGGGGCCAAGCAGGTAGTTGCGGTGCTTTCCTACCAAAGCCGTTGGTTGTGACGGGTCTCGGTAAGACTCCTTTTCCAGTCGCGGGTACCACGACCAGCTGTCCGTCGGACAGAATATCAACCAGCATAACAAAGTGGAGCAGAGGATAGTTTTCATGGCCCCAGTATAAAAGAAATGATGCCTGAGGGCCAATCCAAACTGAGGTGAAGAGCGCAGATGGAATAAATTCTACAGCTTTGGCTGTTTTCGCCGGTCTGGCTGGTTATGCTCCTTTTGGGTGGCGGGCTTGTACCGATCGATCAGTTTGTTGGCTCTCAGAACAATGTCCTTGAGGCTGTACGGTTTGGTCATATAATCGTCGGCTCCCATCTTGAATCCTTGTGCACGGTCCTGATTTGTTGCCAGGGCGGTGAGCATCATGATGGGGGTGCTGGCTAATTCTCGGTCCGGTATTTTTCGTACCAGACGGCAGATTTCCCATCCATCCAACTCAGGAAGTTTTATATCGAGCAAGATCAGGTCGGGGCGCAGGGAGTTGATCATGCGACAGGCTGTCAGACCGTCACCGGCAATGGCTGTAACGAAACCTCGATTTTTTAAATAGTGTTCAAGCAACATGGCAAGCTCAGCCTCGTCTTCTACGATCAGGACTTTTCTATGCCGGTCATTTTGCTCAGCCGTTACAGGTAGGGATTCTTCGCTTCGCAAAGTGTTGGCGGCATCGACAGAAGACGGGGTGTCAGGTCGATCAAGGACAGAATTCAATCATTATCTCCATGTTGGTACGTTTTGTCCGTATTGATTCAGAGAGGCGTGATGGGGTGAGATTAACTTATGGCCTGAGTATTAGAGCCCTGTTAAACTGGTATGAATAAACGATTAAGTCTTTCTCGCCCATGCCGGGATTTTGGGATTATTGCCGGGAATTGTTTTGCCTGGGGAAAAAGTTGACACTTCCAGTCTGCCGTTGTATTAAAAATAGGTCTATTTCCCCAGCCAATACAGCCAATTCTACGGAGGCTCCATGATCAAGATCGATTTCGAAAAGATGGGTGGACTGATTCCTGCCATTATTCAGGACCACGAGACCAACGAAATACTGATGTGTGCCTTTCTGGATGAAAAGGCTCTGAACCTGACCCTGGAGACGGGAAAAACCTGGTTTTTCAGTCGGCGCCGGAATAAATATTGGATGAAGGGCGAGCAGTCCGGTAATACTCAGGATGTTCAGGAAGTTTACACCGATTGCGATGCCGATACGGTGGTGATCAAGGTTAAGCAGAACGGAGGCGCCGCCTGTCATACCGGTAACCGTACCTGCTTTTATGTCAAGTGGGAGGATAATCAATGGGTGGAGCATTCCGAGCCGCTGTTTGATCCTGATGAGGTCTATAAAAAATGAGCCAGTCGATAAAGTTCGGTATTCCTAAGGGGAGCTTGGAAAAAGCGACAGTCGAACTTTTCGAACAGGCTGGCTGGACTATCCGCCTTTCATCTCGCAATTATTTTCCCTCCATTGATGACGATGAAATCAGCTGTAATCTGATTCGCAGCCAGGAGATGGCCAAGTACGTCGAACGGGGCACTATCGATGTCGGTATTGCCGGTCGCGACTGGGTGGAAGAAAACGATTCCGACGTTGTCATCGTCGACAACCTGGTTTATTCCAAAGTCTCCCGCCGACCGGCCCGCTGGGTTCTGGTGGTAACCCAGGATTCCCCGGTTCAACGCCCCGAGGACCTGGCCGGCAAGACCATCTCCACCGAACTGGTGGAATTTACCCGGCGCTATTTCGCCGAGCGGAATATCCCGGTGGAGGTGGAGTTTTCCTGGGGAGCCACAGAAGCCAAAGTCGTTGAAGGATTGTGCGACGCCATTGTCGAGGTTACCGAGACCGGTTCTACGATTCGCGCCAATAACCTGCGTATCGTTGAAACCCTGATGGAGTCGACGCCGGTGATTCTGGCCAATAAAAAGGCCTGGGCCGATCCCTGGAAGCGCCAGAAGATCGAACAGCTCAATACCTTGTTGCAGGCGGCGCTGGCGGCGGAAAAGATGGTTGGTTTAAAGATGAACGTCGCCCATGCTCAAATAGATTCCATTATTGCGATGCTGCCAAGCCTCAACAAGCCGACGGTAGCCCACCTTTATCAGTCGGATTGGGTCTCGGTAGAGACCGTGCTGCACGAAAAAGAAGTAAGGCGCATCGTACCGGAACTGATCAAGGCCGGGGCCGAGGGGATAATTGAATACCCGTTGAACAAGATCCTTTAGTGATGATGTCGCGAAAAGTCCGCCCTCCGGCGTTACGGCGCTTTCTGGATGGTTGCCTTCGCCCCTGAAAAATCACCAGGCCATGACAGTCAAAATTATTGCTTGGCCAGCTTATGATTTTTTGCGAATGCATCTAGTCGTATTTAACTGATATTTTGGATGGAAGCTTTTTAGGAGTATTTTTATCGTTATGGAACAAACTTTTGCTGTCATTAAGCCCGATGCCTTTGCCGCCGGTCATGCCGGACAGATCCTGGACCGAATTTACGAAGCCGGCTTTTCCGTAGTCGGTCTTAAAAAGATCTGGCTCAACGAGGCTCAGGCCGGAGGGTTTTATCATGTGCATCAGGATAAGCCTTTTTTTAGTGACCTGACTTCTTTCATGAGCAGCGGTCCCTGTATTGTCATGGTGCTGGAAGCACCGAATGCCATCCTTAAGTGGCGCGAGATGATGGGGGCCACCGATCCGGCTGCTGCTGCTCCCGGTACCCTGCGAAAGGACTTTGGTACCTCCATCGGCCGTAATGCCACTCATGGCTCTGATGCTGCGGAGACAGCCGCATTTGAAATTGACTATTTCTTCGCCGGATTGGAGCTGCTCTGATCTGCGCCGCTTTAAACCTTGTGCCTGAAAAGCCCTTCGGATACAATCTGGAGGGCTTTTTGTTGGATGAACGCCAGCTGCAAAATCACCACGATTACCAGGAGTTCCATGCCGGAATCACAGCTTGTTGATATAAAAAATCTTACGTTGGAAGAATTGGTCGATTTTCTGTCCGGATTAGGTAAGGAACGGTTTCGTGCCAGCCAGATCATGCGTTGGATCTACGGGCGAGACGTCTGTTCTTTCGATGCCATGACCGACCTGGCTAAGGCATTGCGCCAGGAATTGCAGGAGCGTGCTACGGTATCCAGTCTGCATCCGGAGGCGGTGGAGGAAAGCAGCGATGGCACCCGGAAATACCTGTTTCGGATGGCCGACGGGCAAAGCGTTGAGACTGTACGGATTCCCATGGAGGGGGAGCGGGCCACCCTGTGTATTTCCACCCAGGTCGGTTGTGCCATGGGCTGTTCCTTTTGCCATACGGGCAGTTTCGGCCTGGTGCGTAATCTGACAACTGCCGAAATCGTCAATCAGGTCTGCGCGGCCCTGCGGGACGGACCGATTCAAAATATCGTCCTGATGGGTATGGGCGAGCCTCTGGATAATCTGGAAAACGTCATCAAGGCGCTTAAGATATTCTATCTCCCTGAAGGCCTCGATTTCAGTCCCCGCAAGGTGACTCTATCCACCGCCGGACTGATACCGCAGATGCGTGAGCTGGGACAAAGTATTAAAGTTAATCTGGCGGTTTCTCTTAACGCGACCACCGATGAGGTGAGGGATCGGTTGATGCCCATCAATCGCCGCTATCCCCTGAAGGAACTTATGGCAGCCTGTAGGGATTACCCCCTGGGGCCGCGGCAACGCATCACTTTCGAGTATATTCTGATTCGTGATGTCAACGACAGCGATCAGGACGCCAAGCGTCTGGTCGGCCTGATGCACGGGATCCGCGCTAAGATCAACCTGATTCCTTATAACGAACACCCCGCTTCGCCTCTAAAGGCACCGACGGCAAAGCGTATTGAGGCTTTTCAGACTTACCTGCTCAGTCGGGATATGATCGCAATTCGGCGTGCCAGTAAGGGACAGGATATCTCTGCGGCCTGTGGCCAGCTTAAGGGAAAACTTGACAGCGCCAAATCCAGACAACCATCGACCCCTTGAAGACGAAAGGAACATATATATGGCACAGTCAGTTATCGGCGTTATTGGCGGCAGCGGTCTCTATGAAATCGAAGGCTTGAGCGATGTAAAGCAGGTTGAGGTCGACACTCCTTTTGGCAAGCCTTCGGATGCCCTGATCACCGGTATCCTCGATGGGGTGAAGATGGTTTTCCTGCCGCGCCACGGTCGTGGTCACCGGTTGCTGCCAAGCGAAGTACCGTATCGAGCGAATATCCATGCCATGAAGCAATTGGGGGTGGAGCGTATTATCTCGGTATCGGCGGTGGGCAGCATGCGTGAGGAGATCGTGCCTGGCCACATTGTCATTCCCGATCAGTTTTTCGATCGCACCCAGGGCAAACGGGCCTCGACTTTTTTTGGTGACGGTGTGGTTGGACATGTGCAGTTCGCTGATCCGGTTTGCGGCGACCTGTCTGCAATTCTGGCTCAGGCTGCAACGGAGGTCGGTGCGACTGTGCACCGGGGCGGCACCTATATCTGCATCGAAGGGCCGAACTTTTCTACCCGTGCCGAGTCGAATATCTATCGCAGCTGGGGGGTGGATGTTATCGGCATGACGAACTTGCCCGAAGCGCGTCTGGCCCGCGAAGCAGAGATTTGTTATGGTACTGTCGCTTTGGCCACCGACTACGACTGCTGGTTCGAGGGACACGACGATGTTTCGGTAGAGGCGGTGCTGGCCACCATCAAGCAGAATGTAGCCACGGCTCGAAACATTATCAAGGCGGCTGCCGGGCTGGCTGCCGCAACGCGTCCCTGTGCCTGCGGAAGTGCCCTGCAATATGCCATCATGACCGATTGCGCCCAGGTGCCTGAAACTACCCGGGATCGCCTGGCTCTGCTGCTGGATAAATATCTGTAACCGTCTTTTGCCGGTAAAATTCGATTTCTTTCAAGGTTTTGGAGGGATCTATGCGTTTCAGTTCAGCTGTTGTGTTTGTTTTCTGTTGTTTGCTGGTTGGTTGCGCTGAGCCTCAAAAAGAGACCCCGCAACAGGATGTTCATTATATTCTGGGCGTTTCCTATCTGCAGGAAGGGAACGCAAGTCGTGCTTTGCAGGAATTTCACCAGGCTTATGAAGCTGACGCCAGCAACCCCGATGTATTAGTCGGTCTGGGTCGCGCTTATCAACTCAAGGGGGCCTTTTCCGATGCGGAAGGTTATTATCTGAAAGCCCTGAAGGCGCGTCCTGGCGATCCCCTGATTGAGAATAATCTGGGCGCTTTGTATCTTGACCTTCAGCGGCCGGATGACGCTATTTATTATTTTGGCAAGGCGGCGTCCAACCTGATGTTTGCCAACTCGGAGGTGTCTCTGGCCGGCCTTGGTTTTGCCCACTTTCAAAAACGGGAATATCTCGAGGCTATCGAAGCGTACCGCAAAGCTCTGGAACAGAATCCACGTTACGCCCAAGCCCATTTGCGGCTTGGAGAAACCTATTACGCCATGGGCAAGACCGATCGCGCGCTGGGTGAATTCCTTCAGTCCTTGAAGCTAAACGGCAACAACCCTTTTACGCACTTTCAGCTCGGGCTCGCCTACATGAAATTAAATAACCCGGCGGAGGCGGTGCAATATTTTCGCAATGTCGTGCGTCTGGCACCCTCGTCAGACTTGGGAGAACAAGCTGACCACTATCTGGAACTGTTGCAATAGCCAAGCTAATTGAGGGGCCGGGGGATGGTGCAGGACTTTGACCAGTTAAAGAATGCGGTTCAGGAAAAGCTGGGCAAGGAGCCTTTTGATCTGGCGGTTGTTCTCGGCTCGGGTCTCGGCAATGCCGCTGAAATCGTGGAGCAGCGTCAGACTTTCCTCTATTCGGATTACAGCTGTTTCCCTGCTGTTGAACTGGCAGGTCATGCCGGGCGATTGATTGCCGGAAATCTGCTAGGCTGGCGGGTGTTGTTTTTTCAGGGGCGTTTTCATCTCTACCAGGGATTGGATGCCCGTCAGGTTTGTGCTCCCGTACAGCTGGCACATCTGCTCGGTTGCCGGTTTCTGCTACTGACCAACGCCGTCGGCGGCATCCGCCAGGACCTGATTCCCGGCAACTTTATGGCTGTCCGCGATCATATCAATCTCCTGGGGGACAATCCTTTACGGGGTCGGCTTGGCGACCCGTTTCTCGACTTGTGTCATCTCTACGATCAACAACATCATGCAGCCCTGCAGTCCTTTGCCACCCAAAAAGGGATCGGTCTCGGGATCGGTGTGTTGGCGGCTCTGCAAGGACCATCCTATGAGACCCCGGCTGAAATACGCGCTCTTGGTCATCTTGGCGCCGATGCCGTTTCCATGTCCATGGTGCCCGAGGCCATTATGGGAAAATACCTGAAAATGAGGGTGCTGGGGTTGTCCTATGTCTCCAACCGGGCCGCGGGACTTGATTCTTCACCTCTCAGTCACCAGGAAGTGCTGGATGCCGGACGCGGTGGTGCCGAGCCTTTAGCTGAACTGATCCAAAAGTTAATCCTGCTCTGGCAAGAGGAATCTTAACCGACTGCCTTTCTTTTGAGAACTTTCTGTTTTGTTCAAAAGTCTGTAAGTGTCTGAAAATAAATAAAAAAACAGTAGAATATTAGGGCGGCCCCTTGCTTGACAGCCTTTGCGTTAATGGTAAACTTTTCGCAGATAAACAGTGAAAAGCATGGGGAGGTAACGGTGGGACAACGAAATAATAGAGTGCTGGTCGTCGATGATGAAGAAAACGCCCGGATCGGATTGAGTAAGATCCTGGAGCAGGAAGGCTACCGGGTCGATAGTGTCGCGAATGGCCAGGAAGCCCTGGATTTTTTGCAGCGCCAAAATGTACAGGTGGTGATAAGCGATCTGCAGATGCCTGAAATGAACGGCATGGCATTTTTGCGCGAAATCAACCGTCACTATCCTAGTACCCAGGTTATCATGGTGACAGCCCACGGCGGCGTTGAATCCTATCTGGAGGCAATTCATCTCGGCGCTTATGAATATATCAACAAGCCGATCAGGTTGGATGAATTGCGCATCGTCATGGATAAGATGCTTATGGAAAAACGGGTGGCAAAAGCGAATTAACGAGCAGATTGAAAGGCGGAGTATAGCCGTCACCCTCTCATGAGCCGCAACGGATGTTTCGAGTATCTGCAGGTACCGATTGGAGGCACAATGAAAGAATTCAAAACAATCCTGTTCGCCAGCGATTTTTCTGAAAATTCTGCATATGCCTTTGAATATGCCCGTGACCTGGCCGTCAAATACCAGGCTCTCCTGCTGGTGGTTCATGTGATTAACGAGCCGGTGGACCTGAGGGGCTTTTATGTGCCGCATATTTCTTTCGAAACCCTTGAGGAAGAAATCGAGCAAGGGGCCCGCAAGATGATGGATAAGTTCTGCCGAACGAATCTGCGTGATTATGAAAATTATGAATCATTTATTGTTCCGGGAATCCCCTATGATGAGATCATCAAAAAAGCCGAAGAGGTTTCCGCCGACCTGATCGTGATGGGAACCCACGGCCGCAGCGGTCTCGATCATGTCCTTTTTGGCAGTACGGCAGAGAAGGTTTTGCGCAAGTCTCCGGTTCCGGTAATGACGATTCGCTACCCCGATTAGTTCCAACCCGTCTGGGACCACCTGATCTCATTTTCAATAAAGTATTATACAAAGCAGCCTTAGGGCTGCTTTTTGTTTATTTCAGGCCACCTTTGCCGGGGGGCTTTGTCCTTGAAAAACAGCCTTTTAAGGGTTATGCTAGGCTCGGTTTTCAGCCAGCCAAAAAAATCTATCAGGAGGCGCAGGCATGTCCGGTCGCATATTGGTTGTAGATGATGAAACGCTCATCCTCGACTTGGCGGAAATGTTACTTACCACCCGCGGTTACGAAGTAATTACTGCGCAAAGTGGGGAGGAATGCCTGAAACTGGTAGAGCAGGAAAAACCACCTTTGGTGCTGCTCGATTACATGATGCCCGGAATGGATGGCATGACCACCTTGCAGGAGATGCGCAAGGGGTTTCCCGATACTTATGTCATTATGCTCACCGGCAAAGGCAACGAGCAGATCGCCGTTGAGGTTATGAAGGCCGGGGCGGCCGATTATATTTTAAAGCCTTTTAGCAATCAGGACCTGATCGACCGGATCGAAAATGTTCTGCGTATTCGGCGGATCGAGATTCACAACCGTGAATTGCGTGTCGAGCGGGAACGGTTGCAGAGTGAAATCGAAAGCTGGAACCGTGAATTGGAGCGGCGAGTCCAGGAAAAATCCTTTGAGCTGGAGCAGGCTCATGCCGAGATCCTCCAGGCGGAAAAGCTGGCGTCGCTAGGCCACCTGGTCGCCGGGCTTGCCCATGAGATTCGCAACCCCCTTAACGCCATCAGCCTCTTTGGCCAGATGCTTAAGCCGGCTCTGGCCCATGATGCCGAAAAAGTCGGATACGTTGATAGACTGCTTAGCGAAGTCGATCGTGTCGACAATATTTTAGTCAAACTTCTGGCATCGAGCAGTCGTTCTAGAGGAACATCACAGCCGGTTTCATTACGGCAGGTCATAGAAGGGGTTCTGGCTAATTTCTCCGAGCAGCTCGAAGCTCATGACGTCGGGTTGGATAAGAGCCTGGAGAGAGGATTGCCAATGATTACGGCCGATCCGGCCGAAATCGAGTCCATCTTCACCAACCTGTTTACCAACGCTCTTTATGAAATGCGTAAAGGAGGGAGGTTGGGAGTTCGTCTGGCTCGAAAGCAGGAACTGATTCACATAGAGGTCAGTGATACCGGCCAGGGAATTCCGCCGGAAAATCTCAGTAAGATATTCGACCCCTTTTTCACCACCAAAACCAAGGGAACAGGGTTCGGCTTGTCCGTGGTATTGCGAATCGTCAAAACCTACCACGGCCATATAAAGGCCCAGAGTGAGCTTGGGCAGGGTACCGTTTTTCAAATTGAATTCCCCGTTGCATAAATTTTATTTCGATGTTCGAGCCGGGCTGGATCGCCTGATGCAGGCAACGGGCGCAATGCAGTTGCTGAAACAAGCTTTGAGGAGGGCCGCCTGATGGCACTGCAGTTGCGTGAAATCGCACTGGGGCTCGATGAAGATGAATCGCTGCTGCCGGCCAAGGCAGCAGCGGAATTGGGTTTGGCTCAGGAGGCTCTGCACAACTTTAAAATTGTGCGCCAGGCCATCGATGCGCGCCGCAAATCGAAAGTATTGCGGGTTTTCTCCGTTGTTTTTGAGTTGGCGGATGAACAAAGCCTGTTGACGCAGCACGACGCAAATCGGCGACTGAGCCTTTGGAAGCCTCCGGCGATACCCGTCATTGAAGCAAGTCAACGCCACCATCGCGTGCTGGTGGTCGGCATGGGGCCTGCGGGGCTTTTTGCTGCTTTAAGCCTGGCCCGTTACGGTTTTCAGGTGACCCTTATAGAGCGTGGCGAACCGGTGGAACAGCGCGTACCCGCCGTTAATCGATTTCGTTCCGGTGGGCCGCTCGACCCATCGAGCAATATCCAGTTCGGCGAAGGAGGGGCAGGAACCTTTTCCGACGGGAAACTCAATACGCGCGTCAAACACCCATGGGGTGCCTATGTGCTGCGGACATTGGTTGATTTTGGCGCGGGGGAAGAGATTCTCACCCAGGCAAAGCCCCATGTCGGCAGCGACCGGCTGCGCCTGGTGCTGATAAACTTTCGCCGGGAGCTGTTGCGGCTCGGCGTGGAGATCCGTTTTGGTACTTGCCTGACCGATCTGACTATCAGCGCCGGCCGCTTGCGGGGGGCGATTCTGGACCAGCGGGAGGAGTTGCCCTGCGACAGTCTGGTTCTTGCTACAGGCCACAGTGCTCGCGATACTTATGGTATGCTGGCTGAACGGGGTGTGGCCATGGAGAGCAAACCCTTTGCTATCGGCTTGCGGGTAGAGCATCCCGCTGAATTGATCAATTTTATTCAGTATGGGCATCGTTGCCATCCGAAATTGCCAACGGCTGAATATGGGTTGACCTATAATGACCCTGAAAGCAAGCGGGGCGTCTATTCGTTCTGCATGTGCCCTGGCGGTGAGGTGGTGCTGGCGGCCTCCGAACCTGGCGGATTGGTGGTCAACGGTATGAGCAACCGGCTGCGCAATGCTGCATATAGCAACAGCGCTCTGGTGGTAGCGGTACGTCCCGGGGATTTTGGCGCCTCCGACCCCTTGGCTGGAATGCGTTTTCAGCGCCGGTGGGAAGAGGCGGCTTTTGTTGCCGGGGGAAGTGACTATCGAGCTCCGGCACAGAATCTCCTCGCCTTTCTTGGCCGTGGCCAGGGTGCGCTGAATTCTTCTTGCCGTCCCGGGGTTCGGGAAGCGGAAATGGGGCAGGTTTTACCGCCCTTTGTCAGTACCGCTCTACGCCAGGCTTTACCTCATTTTGAGCGCCGGATGCGCGGCTTCATTACGGCCGAGGCCACTCTCGTCGGTGTCGAGACGCGGACTTCTGCGCCGCTCCGCATTTTGCGTCAGCACGATGGCCAGGCCTTGCATCAACCTGGACTATATCCCGCCGGCGAAGGAGCCGGTTATGCGGGAGGAATCATGAGCGCTGCCTTGGATGGCCTTAAGGTCGCCGAGCAGATCGCGAGCAACAGCAACTAACAGGAGTCGTCGTTGAAAGAGTTTTTCGTAGCACAAATTAAAGAACGAGATCAGGTCAACGGCCAGTTTCTGGTGCGGGAAAAAAACACCGCCATGGCCAAAAACGGCAAACCCTATATGACCTTGAAATTGATGGATCGCACTGGCGAAGTCGAAGGGCGGGTATGGGACCGGGTTGAGGAACTGTCAGCGTTGTTTGACAAAGACGATTTTGTGCGTGTTGCGGGTAAGGCCAGCGTCTATCTCGGCAAGATGCAGCTGGTTGTCCAGCGATTGGAAAAGATCGAAGAACAGGATGTGGACCTGGCGGACTACCTGCCGGTCAGCGGCCGGCCTGTGGAGGAGATGGTAGCAGAGTTGCGGCAACTGGTGGCCAGTCTGGAGACACCTCACTATCGTGAATTGATGGAGGTTTTTCTTGCCGATGACGAATTTCTTCAGAAATTTAGTCAAGCACCGGCAGCAAAAACCATTCACCACGTCTATCTTGGTGGGTTGCTGGAACATTCCCTGGCGGTGGCTCAACTGGCCGATGACATCGGCCGCCGCTATCCCGGTATACAGCGTGACTTGCTGCTCACCGGGGCTTTGCTGCACGATATCGGAAAGGTCTCCGAACTCTGCTATGAACGGGCCTTTGGCTATACCGATACGGGTAAGTTGCTTGGTCACATCGTGATCGGGGTTGAGATGGTCGAAGCCAAACTTCGGCAATTGGAGAATTTTCCCATGCAGGCCGGACTGTTGCTGAAACATCTGCTCCTTTCCCATCATGGTCAATATGAGTACGGATCGCCCAAACGGCCCAAGACGCTGGAGGCGGTCATCCTTAATTACCTGGACGATCTCGACAGCAAGATCAACGGCGTGCAGACTCATCTGCAGAAAGAGCCCGACAATGATGCCTCCTGGAGCGGCTATCATCGCATTTATGACCGGTACTTTTTCAAGGAAACCGGAGAACAGCCGATTTTAGCAGCCGAGAACTCGCCGGTACCTCCACGGGAGGCCGCACCGCCAGTCAAAGAGGAAGAAACTGCCAAACGTCGTCGGCAGCCGGCTAACAGGGATAAAGACCTTAGCTTCAGTCTGGCCGATCAGCTTAAAGATAAGACGTTGAGTCTTTTTGCCGAACTTGATGAAGGGGACAATTGATGGGTCTGTGGAAGAAATCGCTGGTTACCGGAGAATTGCAGGTTAATTGCTATATGTTGGGCTGTGAGGCCAGCGGACAGGCGATGGTCATCGATCCCGGCGGTAAAGCGGAACGGATATTAGAGCTGTTGGCCGAAAAAGGATTGACCCTGAAGATGGTGGTTAATACCCACTGCCACTTCGATCATATTGGCGCCAATCGGTCCCTGGTGGAAAAGACTCAGGCCGAGTTGCTTATTCACCCTGCCGATCTTCCCATATTGCGCGGTGCCTCCGAACATGCCATGCGCTTCGGTTGCGAGCCCATCGAACCTTCCCCGGAACCGACCCGGTTATTGCAGCATGGCGACACTGTCGAACTTGGTCAGTTTAGCTTCAAGGTAATTCATGTGCCTGGCCATTCGCCTGGCGGGATCTGTCTTCTCGGCGAGGGACATCTGTTTTCCGGCGACAACCTGTTTGCCGGTTCCATCGGCCGGACCGATCTTCCCTCCGGCGATCAGGGGGCTTTGATGAAGGCCCTGAGGGATCGGATTCTGCCCCTGCCCGATGAAATTATTGTCTGCCCCGGACACGGTCCGGAAACTACCATCGGCCGGGAGCGTCGGACTAACCCTTACTTGCGCTATATTGTTTGATGACGCCGCAAAAAGTCCGGCCTCCGGCATTACGGCCTTTTGGGGTGAAATTTTTACCTGGCCGTCTTGTGCTTGTTTGTGAATGGATCATCGTTTAACGGCCTGCCGGATCTGTGGCCCACTCTGAAACCGAGGACCTTATGCTGCAAGGCAAAGAGATAGTATTGGGCGTGTGTGGTGGTATCGCTGCCTACAAGGCGGCTGAACTGGTGCGCCTTTATAAAAAGGCCGGAGCCAATGTCTCGGTGATTATGACAGCGGCGGCCCAGGAATTCATTACGCCGCTGACTTTTCAAACTTTGTCCGGCCGTCCCGTTCACAGCGAATTATTCAATCTGCTGCAGGAACAGGATATCGGCCATATCTCATTGGCCGATCGGGCCGACTTGCTGGTAATTGCTCCCGCGACGGCCAACCTGATCGGAAAACTGGCGGCCGGGATTGCCGATGATCTATTGACAACGACGGTTATGGCCTGCAAGTCTCCCGTATTGCTGGTGCCGGCAATGAACAGCAACATGTGGGAAAACCCCATCTGCCGCCGCAATGTAGAGCAGCTGCAGAAAGTCGGTTACCAGGTTATGGAACCGGCTACCGGAATGCTGGCTTGCGGTTGGGAGGGACAGGGCAAAATGCCGGAACCGCAAGCGATTCTGGAAAAAACCCAAACCCTGCTTGCTCCTCAGGATCTTGCCGGCGAGACGGTGCTGGTGACGGCTGGGCCGACGCGGGAAGAACTCGATCCGATGCGTTTTCTAAGCAACCATTCCTCGGGCAAGATGGGCTATGCCATCGCCCGGGCTGCTGCCGAACGGGGCGCCCGCGTCCACTTGGTGGCAGGACCTACCGCTTTGGCGACTCCCCACGGTGTCGAATTGCGTCCGGTGGTCAGTGCCAGGGACATGCATGCCGCCGTCATGGACCTGGCAAAGGATTGCTCCATCGTTGTCAAGGCGGCGGCTGTAGCCGATTATCGCCCCGCCTGTCGCCAGGACCAAAAAATCAAGAAGGGCGGTGAATCGGCTCTGTCCCTGGAATTGCAGCGCAACCCGGACATTCTGGCCGAGTTGGGACAATTGCAGGGAGAACGGTTCCTGGTCGGCTTTGCCGCCGAAACCGAACAGTTGCTGGAAAATGCCCGGCGCAAGCTGCAGGACAAGAATCTCGATTTGATCGTGGCCAACGATCTGACCGCAGAAGGGGCCGGTTTTGCCGGCGATACCAATGTGGTCCGGCTGGTTTATCGGAATGGCAGGGTGGAAGATTTACCGCAAATGAGCAAGGACCGGTTGGCTCACAGCCTGCTAGACCGGATTCGAAGCCAATTACCCGGTAAAGGGGAGGTGTCCTCTCAATAGCCAGCCAGCAGATCGAGAAGGGCTTCGGGCTTGGTGATGCCCTGGAGAAAGCGCTGCTTCAATTGGGTCAGCACCTGTTCCGCTTCGGCTTCCGGTAGTTTGCCGTCCAGCCAAAGCAGATTGAGGTTTTTTCGGATGATGTCGGCGGTATAGAGAGCTCGCTCGCCAGCGGGATCGGCTTTCCAGTAGGGGCTGTGTTCCATGTCCGTCAGAATACTCTCTGTGGCTTCCTGAGCCAGGACGAGATAGTGCTCTTGATCTTCCTCTTCCAGAACCCATCTCGATTGTTCGCCGATGGATTGCAACATTTTTTGCCAGCGCTGCAGTCGGCTGAGCAGCAGGATAGAATTGAAGACCCGCTTGTTGGTTGAAAATGAAAAGATGGTCCGGGACAGCACATTGCTCATCATCTCATCGTTGGCCCGAAAGTCCTTGCGGGCGATGGTTCGAGCCAGTTGCCAGATAGAGGGGTCGACGCGCGATTCGAATCGCATTTCCCAGTAGAGATGCTTGAGCATGGCGGTATTGAAAGTGCGGACCATTTTGTACGGCACCATGTAGGAATGAGCTACGGTGTCCGCTGCCAGATGGCCCAGATAGCCGTATGCGCAGGCACGCTGGGGGTCTGTTTTGGCCGCATCGAGGATTTGCTGGCCGATACGCCAGGAGTGGCAGTGCTTCAGGTAATGCGTATATTTTTTGCCCAGAGTAATGTCGGCACTGATAAACCCATAGAGAAAATCGTAGGGGTAATTGCTGAGCAGGGTCTGCAGAAAGCTTGGCAAACGGCTGAGGACTTCGAGGGTCTGGGAGCCGAGTTGCAGGTGCACGCCCATGCCCCAGGCCAGGGCCTCGCTGGGTATGAGCACCAGAATGATAATAATGAGTAAGGTTCGAACCATGGCCATCGCGCTGTTGGGTTGACCTATAGGATAATCGTCTCCGACCGGGAAGTAAAGAAGCTATGCCCGACAAATTTTACAAGGAATTTCAGGAAACTGTAGCCCAGGTCCGGGGACTGCTTGAAGATTTTCAGCACCTGGGAGTGGTCGAAATCCCTGTAGGGGACGACCCCGGTTCCCGGCCTGTGTGTCAACTTTCCGAGGTGCGTTCATCCACCGAGTGCCGCTCCGAGACCCTGGAGGAAATTTCCTCCGACCTGGGAGATTGCCAGCGATGCGGGCTGAGTAAGGGACGCAATCGTATCGTGTTTGGCACAGGCAATTCTTCCGCGCGGTTGGTGCTGGTGGGAGAGGCCCCCGGCCGCGATGAGGACCTCCAGGGACTTCCTTTCGTTGGTGAAGCGGGAAGGCTGCTTGACCGTATTTTGTTTGCCATGGGCTTTAACCGCGATGAAGTCTATATCTGCAACGTACAGAAATGCCGACCTCCGAAAAATCGCGATCCTCTACCGGAGGAAATAGCTGCTTGCGTGCCTTTTCTTCGACGACAGCTGGCTGCTTTGCAACCTCAAGTGATCGTGACTCTCGGTCGTTTTGCCGCCCAAACGCTTCTCGATACCTCAAAGCCTATCAGTAACCTTCGGGGGCATTGGCTGAGTTACGAAGGTATCGCCGTTCTGCCAACCTACCATCCTGCATTTTTATTGCGCAATCCTGCGGCAAAACGGGAGGTCTGGGAGGATATGAAGCAGGTCATGAACCGGTTGCGTCATGGAGGCAGTTGACATGCCACTTGCCGACGAGCCGTTATTGCAGATAGAGGGGCTCGGCAAAGTTCGCGTAAATGAACAGGGCCAGGAGATAGCCGTTTTGCGTAATGTCGATCTGACTCTGGCGGCTGGTCAAATCACCGTGGTCATCGGCCCTTCCGGCGGTGGTAAGAGTACCTTGGTTCGCTTGCTCAATCGCCTTGAAGACCCGAGTAGTGGAGAAGTATTGCTTAACGGATCTGATATCCGCCTCCATGATCCCTTGCAGTTGCGCCGCAAGGTAGCCCTGGTCGCTCAAAAGCCCTTTGTTTTTGAGGGTACGGTTCTGGATAATCTGCAACGCCCGTTTTTGTACCGGGGGGGCAAACCGCCCACGGCGGATGACTCCCACCTGCTGGAGCTTTTGTCTCTATGCCAACTCTCCGCTGATTGGCTGCAGCGCGACGCCCGCTCTCTATCCCTGGGGCAACAACAACGTCTTTGTTTAGCCCGCAGCTTGGCAATGGGCCCCGAAGTGCTGCTTCTCGACGAACCGACCAGTGCGCTGGACCGCCCCACGGTCAATAGCCTGGCCGACAGCCTGCGTACAGTCTGCCAAAAGTGGCAGCTTGCGGTATTGTTGGTGACCCATGATCTGCATTTGGCAAAGATAACCGCCGACCACTTAGCTTACCTTGAAAAGGGGGCTATCTCAGAACAGGGGCTACCTGCCGATTTGTTTGCCCGTCCCCGTAGTAAAGCTTTGCAAAACTTTCTTTCCATACCCTTCAAAAATCAGGATTAAACCATGTCGTCCAAAGAGATTATAGCGTTGGCACCGCACAATCTGCTTTGGGCTTACGGTGCCTTACTGCTGGCCGCTGCGCTTGCCTGGCAACGTCGTATCGGGCAGTCGCGCGATCTGTTGTGGGGATCGATTCGCATGGTCTTGCAATTACTGGCTGTGGGGTATGCCTTGCGCTGGATATTTGCAACTCGCCATCCGTTGCCGACCGTGCTGATGCTGTTGGTGATGGGCGGTTTTTCCTTGCAGATTATGGCAGGCCGCCTGCGCCATAAGTTGCGGGGATTTTATCGAATTGTCAGCCTTTCTCTGTTTGCCGGTTGTGGTGGTGTCACCCTGTATTTTTGTTTGCTGGTGGTTGGTCCGTCCCCCTGGTATGAGCCCCGTTATCTGATCCCCCTGGCTGGAATGATCATCGGCAACTCCATCAATGGGGCCTGTCTTGCCGTGGAGCGTTTGGCGGCTGAAATGAAGGATCGGCAGGCAGAGATCGAAACGGCTTTATGCCTGGGAGCCAGTCCGCGCATGGCTTGCCAGGAAACCCTGCGCAACGCCTTTGGTGCGGCCTTGCTGCCGATGGTCAACACCATGGCGGCTATGGGCGTCGTTTCTCTGCCGGGTATGATGACCGGGCAGATCCTCTCCGGTACCGATCCGTTGATTGCCGTTAAATATCAGATTGCCATTATGTGTGCCATCGTCGGTTCCGTGGCCCTGACCAGCGCCCTGTTGTTGCTGCAGGGATACCGAACCTACTTTACCCACGCCCACCAGTTGCGTTCCTGAATCAATTAAATTTATTTCCAGTTCGAGTGATAAAAATCTCTAAGCGGGTATGCTTTAAGTGGTAGGTCCATAAACTGCCAGAGGCACCGCTCATGGGAGCGACTTCCTTCTGATTAGCTAGATAGACGCAAACTTAAGGCCTCTGTTGGTGTTGAACATTTGGAGGTATGGTTTGGAGGTGTTGTCCATGCTGAAACGGCTAGGTAAAAGGCTACTTGAAAAGAAGTTGATTTCAGAAAAACAGTTGAAAAAGGCTCTTGATCGACAGCGTAGCAAGGGGGGGCGTCTAGGTCAGAACCTGTGCGATATGGGTTTTATTGAGGAAGAAAGCCTGGACCAGGTCTTTCATCCCGTGCCTCCGATGCCGCAGAACGTCGCTGAATCGGGCCTTGACCTGGGGTTTGTTACCGACCTGGCCCTTAAACACATCCTGTTCCTCGGGGAATTCGGGCGCAACGAGCTGATGGGGCGGATCAAACTGCCGGCCAGTATTATCGATGCCGCTCTGGAAAACTTGCGAAAAGACCAGTTTGTCGAGGTCAAAGGGGCCGAACTCTACGCCCGGCACAGTTTTCGGTTTGCCATTACCGAACAGGGAATTCGACGAGCCAATGTTTTGCTTGAGGTATGCCGGTATGTCGGTCCGGCTCCTGTGGCTCTGGACGACTATCGGGATATGGTCGCGTTGCAAACGGTCAAGAATATCTTGATCGATGATCAGCAGGTCAGGGAAGCATTTGACCATTTGGTGGTAAATGATGACTTGCTCTATCGCCTTGGCCCCGCTTTAAGCTCAGGCAAAGAGATTTTTCTCTATGGGCCACCGGGAAACGGAAAGACCTCCATCGCCGAGGCCATCGGAAACCTGTTGCCCGGCACGGTATTCATTCCGTACGCTTTATTGGTGCGCGGTGAAATTATCAATGTGTATGATCCGGTCAGTCACGGGGATATTATTTCAACGGCTGTTGAAGAACATCCTGATCAGCGATGGGCTGAGGTGCGACGGCCTGTCATTATGGCTGGCGGAGAATTGTCCTTACGAACCCTGGACTTGGATTTTAATAAAATTACCAAATATTACGAGGCGCCTCTTCAGGTAAAAGCCAATAATGGCGTACTGATCATTGATGATTTTGGCCGACAGCAGATTGACCCCAAGCAACTGCTGAATCGCTGGATGGTACCTCTGGACCGCCGTATCGATTTCATGACTCTGCATACGGGTATGAAGTTCGCTATTCCTTTTGACACGCTGGTGGTTTTTTCCACCAATATCGAGCCGGCTGACCTGGTCGATGAGGCCTTTTTGCGACGCATTCGATATAAAATCAAAATCGACCATCCTTCCGTCGGTGAATTTGAAGAGATTTTCCGCAGAATCTGTGATGAGAACTCGATGTCCTTTCGCAGACCGGTTTTCGATCATTTGACCGATCATTATTATCGTAGACTTGATGTACGATTCAGCGCCTGCCACCCCAAAGACCTTATCGAGCACATCATCGAGGAGGCCTCTTATCACGGTCATCCTCCGGAGCTGTCGCAAGGTGCTCTCGATCGCGCCTGGCATAATTACTTTGTTAACTGCAGCCCTGGGGACAAGGTCTTGCACTGAGTGGCAATAAAACTTGACAAAGCAATGTCCGATTGATTAATAGATAGGCGCCGCACGTAAAGGGTCGTTCGGCATCAGGAATATTTCGACAGCTTTCAGCGGACCCCTGTCATGATTAAAACCTACCTGGCCCCGGCTAAAATCAATCTCTGCTTGCATGTACTCGGCAAGCGCGCTGATGGTTATCACGATCTGGCAATGTTGATGCAGCGCATCTCTCTGTATGACCGCATCGCTCTGCGCCTTACAACTAAGCCCGGTGTAACGGTGCGTTGTGACGGTGTGAGTTTGAACCCTGAGCAGAAAAATATTGCGGCTTTGGCTGCCGAAAGGCTGCTGGCATCGGTCGGTTCGCCAGCCGGCGTCGATATAGAAATCGATAAGCAGATCCCCATAGCTGCCGGTCTCGGTGGCGGTTCTTCCGATGCCGCAACGGTTTTGATGGCCTTAAACGAGATGCTCGATCTAAAGCTCTCTTCGCAAGAGCTGCAAAAACAGGGGGTTAAGCTGGGTGCCGATGTGCCCTTTTTTATTTATGGGCATCCTGCCTGGGCGACAGGCATCGGCGACGTGTTGCAGAGGGTCGAGGATTTGCCGCCGATCTGGTATGTTCTGGTTAATCCTGGAATCGCTGTATCTACGGCTTGGGCATACGGAAATTTAAGGTTGACATCCCATCAGGATGATCATAAAATACCGCGATTTTCCAGTGCGCTAGACAGTGTGACGGCTGTGCTGCATAATGACCTTGAAGAAGTCACCGTTGGTCATCACTCGGAAATCGGAGAAGTCAAAAGGCGTCTTATGGCTTCAGGAGCTGCTGGTTCGCTGATGTCTGGCAGCGGTTCCACGGTTTTCGGGGTTTTCGCCGGAAAGGCCGAGGCGGAAAAAGCCGCTGTACAGCTGCAGCAGGAGCCCGGCTGGCGTGTATTCGTCGTTCATCCGGTGGGTGGCGAAGGGCCGATAAGCAGCTGACTCTATATTTGATCTGATAAGTTTTGGGGCGTCGCCAAGCGGTAAGGCACCGGATTTTGATTCCGGCATTCCCAGGTTCGATCCCTGGCGCCCCAGCCATTTATAAGACTCTGCATGGCAGGACCGTTGCGGAGGATATTGTTCCGAAGGCGGATGTTTTGCCGATCGGGTCTTACGTCAGCAGGTCATGGAGTCCATGGCCTGCAGTTTTTTCGTGCTTAAAGCAAGGATTATCGTTGTGAATAAGTTGAAGATTTTCGCCGGTAACTCGAATGTTTCACTAGCTCGTGAGATTTGCGGACATTTGGCAGTGCCTTTGGGGTCTGCCAAGGTTCGTGCTTTCTCCGATGGTGAGATTATGGTTGAGATCGGAGAAAATGTCCGTGGGTTGGATGTATATGTCATCCAGTCTACCTGCGCTCCTGCCAACGATAATTTGATGGAATTGCTGATTATGACCGACGCACTCAAACGTGCCTCGGCGGCGCGGATTACAGCAGTTATCCCCTACTTTGGTTACGCTCGCCAGGATCGGAAAGTGGCTCCGCGTACACCCATTACCAGTAAGCTTGTTGCAGACCTGGTGTCTACGGCCGGTGTTGACCGGGTGCTGACCATGGACCTGCATGCCGGTCAGATTCAGGGCTTTTTCAATATCCCGGTCGACCACCTGTATGCAGCTCCGGTAATCCTGCGGGACATTACCGATCGTTTCGATCAGCGGGTCGTCGTCGTTTCGCCTGATGCCGGTGGTACTGAGCGTGCACGCGCTTTTGCAAAACGCCTTAATGCCGGTTTAGCGATTATCGATAAACGTCGCAGCGGTCCCAACGTTTCAGAGGTGATGAACATCATCGGTGACGTTGAAGGCCAGGTTTGTATCATTGTCGACGATATGATCGACACGGCAGGTACTCTTTGTCAGGCCGCCCAGGCTTTGAAGGGCGAAGGGGCTTCTGAGGTTTACGCTTGTGCGACCCACGCCGTTCTGTCCGGACCGGCCCTTGAGCGAATCGACAATAGCTCATTGAAAGAAGTACTGGTCACCAATACGATTCCGGTTGAAGAAAAGCTTGCTCAGTGTGATCGGTTACGGCAGCTGTCGGTAGCTGAACTTCTGGCCGAAGCTATTCGCCGTATCCACGGTGACGAGTCTGTCAGTTCGCTGTTTGTTTAGAACAGCGACAGAATATAAATTTTAGGGCATGAAAAGCCTAAGTACCCTTTAGCACATTATTCTAACGGAGGATTGATATATGGCACAGACAGAATTGGTTGTTAACTCACGTGAGGCACTCGGTAAAGGAAGTGCTCGCAGTCTGCGTCGCGAGGGTTTGGTTCCTGCGGTCGTTTACGGAAAAAGTTTCGAGCCTTGTGCTCTGAGCGTCGATCCCAAGGCCCTCAAGAAATCGATCTCTACCGAGGCTGGACTGAATACCCTGATTACTCTCAAGGGAGACGGACCTTTTGATGGCCAGGTGGTGATTCTTAAAGATATGCAGGTTGATGCTGTCGCCGGCACCCTGATGCATGCCGATTTTCAGATAATCGATCTTACCAACAAGGTCAGTGTTATGGTTCCGGTTCATCCTGTTGGCAAGTCTGCCGGCGAGAAAGAGGGCGGCAACCTGTCGGTAATTCGTCACGAAGTTGAAATCGTGTGCCTGCCGAGCGCTATTCCTTCTTCTATCGATATCGATGTCACCGAAATGCAGATTGGCGACGTCGTCCATGTCGAAGATCTGCAACTGGCGGATGGGGTTGAAGCACCTCATGAAGCCAACTTTACCATCCTCACTGTTGTCGGCCGTATGGCTGAAGAGGTTGAGGGCGAAGAGGTTGAAGAGGGCGCCGAGGCAGCCGAAACGGCTGAGGCGGCACCTGCAGCAGACGCCGAGTAGGCGAGGTTGGTTTGAAGGTTGTAGCCGGTCTCGGCAATCCGGGGCCGGAGTACAGTGCCACCAGGCATAATATCGGATTTATGGTCGCAGAACTGTTTGCTGCCAGAAACGGTATTGCGCTGAAGAAAAAAGGCCATCAGGCTTTTTATGGTGCAGGCCGTTGCAACGGCCAGGATTTGCTGGTGCTTTTGCCGCAAACGTTCATGAACCGAAGCGGGGCCAGCGTAGGATCCGTGGCCAAGGCCCAAAAGCTGAAAATTGAAGACCTGGTGGTGGTCCACGACGAGATCGACTTGCCTTTCGGTACCCTGCGCATCAAGGCAGGGGGAGGGCATGGCGGTCATAACGGTTTGCGCGATATTCGTGCCGTGCTGGGCAGCGGTGATTTTATTCGGTTGCGAATCGGTGTCGGAAGGCCTCCTGCCGGAGGAGATGTGGCTCGTCATGTTCTGCGCGAGTTTTCCCCTAAAGAAAAAAAACAATTGGATGATCTGTTGTTGCTAGCGGTCGAGGCTCTGGAAATGCTTCTGAGTGAAGGAGTCCAGCCAGCTATGAACGCTTTCAACAATCGCGATATTTCACATTAATTCAGAGAGGGAAAGAGTCAAAATGGAACTGCAAATGTACGCTCCAATTTTGGGGGCGGTCGGATTTTTGATCGCCATCGTCATGTACAATGTCGTAAAGGCCCAACCTGTCGGCAACGACCGCATGAAGGAAATCTCCGATTCCATTCATGCCGGTGCCATGGCCTTTCTCGGTCGCGAATACCGTGTGCTTTCTATTTTTATCGTACTGGTGTTTTGCGTGATCTTTTTGGGAATGGGTAGCCAAACTGCTCTGGCTTTTCTAGGCGGTGCCGTTTGTTCCATGACCTGTGGTTTCATCGGCATGAAGGCCGCTACCCGCGCCAATGTACGGACTACCGAAGCTGCTCGCCAGGTCGGTCAGGCCAAGGCTCTGCTGGTTTCTTTCAACGGCGGCGCCGTTATGGGACTGGCCGTCGCTTCTCTCGGCCTGGTCGGTGTCGGTGTGGCTTATATTTTCTTCGGCGGCGACGCTGAGACGGCCAAATACATCAATGGTTTCGCCATGGGTGCTTCTTCTATTGCTCTCTTCGCCCGTGTTGGCGGCGGCATCTATACCAAGGCTGCTGACGTCGGTGCCGACCTGGTCGGTAAGGTTGAAGCCGGTATCCCCGAAGACGACCCCCGGAACCCCGGGGTAATCGCTGACAACGTCGGCGACTGCGTTGGCGACACCGCCGGTATGGGTGCTGACATTTTCGAGTCGTATGTCGGTTCCATTATTGCTACTATCGCTATCGCTGCTGCCGCCAGCCCCGCGCTGCTGGAAAAACTGGGCGGTGCCGACATTCAAGCATCCGCCATGCTGCTGCCCCTGGTTCTGGCCATGGTCGGTTTGGTCTTTTCCATTATCGGCATCGGCTCCATGAAGTTTCTCAAGAACATCGATCCTGCCAAAGCTCTTCACTACACTACCTTCGTAGCGGCTGCAGGTTTCCTTGTCGCTGCTTTCTTCGCTATCAAAGCCCTCGGTATCAGCACCGGCGTTTTCTACGCCATTCTGGCCGGCACCCTGGCGGGTATCGCCATCGGTCAGATCACCGAGTATTATACTGCTCATACTCCGGTTGCCCGTATTGCCGAAGCCAGCAAGACCGGTCCGGCCACCAACATCATTCACGGACTGGCTGTCGGCCTTGAGAGTTGCGCCCTGCCGATCCTGATCATCTGCATCGGCATCTTCGTGGCCAACTACTTTGCCGGCCTGTACGGTATCGGTATCGCTGCCGTTGGTATGCTGGCGACTGTCGGCGTGACCATGACCGTTGATGCTTACGGTCCCATTGCCGACAATGCCGGTGGTATCTCCGAAATGTGCGGCCTCGGCCCCGATGTGCGTAAGATCACCGACGGCCTCGACGCCATCGGCAACACCACTGCTGCTATCGGTAAAGGCTTCGCTATCGGCTCTGCCGCTCTGACCGCACTGGCCCTGTTCTCTGCTTACGCTACCACTGTTAAGCTCGAAGCCATTAACCTGATTGACCCCTCGGTTGTTATCGGTCTTCTGATCGGCGGTATGCTGCCTTTCTTCATCGGTGCTTTGACCATGACCTCTGTCGGCCGTGCCGCAGGCAAAATGGTCGATGAGATTCGTCGCCAGTTCCGTGAAATCCCCGGTCTGCTCGAAGGTAAGCCTGAAGCTAAGCCCGAGCCTGAAAAATGCGTTGACATCTCGGCCCGCGCAGCTCTGCGTGAAATGGTTCTGCCCGGCATGGTTGCTGTAATCGCCCCTGTTCTGGTCGGTTTCGTCATCGGCAAAGAAGCTCTCGGCGGCATGCTGGCCGGTGCGACCCTGGCAGGCGTTCTGCTGGCCCTGATGATGTCCAATGGCGGCGGCGCCTGGGATAACGCTAAGAAGTACATCGAAACCGGCTCCCTTGATGGCGAAGTCAAAGGCGGCGAAGCCCACAAGGCTGCCGTTGTCGGCGATACCGTCGGCGACCCGTTCAAAGATACCTCCGGTCCTGCCATGAACATTCTCATCAAGCTGATGAGTGTTGTGGCCCTGGTTATTGCACCGCTGCTGGTGTAAGGACCGACCAATAGAACCGAAACGATAGCCGGGAGATCTTCCCGGCTATCGTTATTTACAGCCTTTTGAATCAATAATTTATTTGTAACCAGTCTTTTATTCAGGAACATATCATGGGTTTTAAGTGCGGCATCGTCGGGTTGCCCAATATTGGTAAATCGACCATTTTTAACGCCATTACTTCGGCGGGGGCAGAATCGGCCAATTATCCCTTCTGTACCATTGAACCTAATGTCGGGGTTGTCTCCGTGCCCGATAAGCGCTTGGATGCTCTGGCAGCCATCGTCGATCCCGAAAGGGTTCTTCCAACCACTATCGAATTTGTCGATATTGCCGGGTTGGTTAAGGGGGCCAGTAAGGGCGAGGGACTGGGAAATCAGTTTCTCGGCAACATCCGCCAGGTTGACGCCATTGCCCATATCGTGCGCTGCTTTGACGACACCAACGTTGTGCATGTCGATGGTGACGTTGATCCTTTGCGGGATATCGAGGTTATCCAGACTGAACTGAACCTGGCCGATTTGGATACGGTGGAAAAACGCATCAGCCGCAGTCAAAAGCAGGCCAAAAGCGGCGATAAAAAGCTGCAATTCGAAGTCGAGGTTCTCGAGCGAGTCCAGGCTTGTCTTAACGAGGGCCGGCCTGCACGCGCTTTGGGGCTTACCACTGAAGAAGCTCAGGTTGTCGGTGATTTGCATCTTATTACCGTAAAGCCTGTTCTCTATGTCGCCAATGTTGCTGAAGACGACTTGAATGGCGAACACGACTTCGCTAGACAGGTACAAGCTCATGCCGCGGCAGAGGGAGCTCAGTTTGTCGCTATTTGCGGCAAGATTGAAGCCGAGGTAGCGGAGCTTGATGAAGAAGAAAAAGTCGAGTTCCTCAACGAATTGGGTCTGGAGGAATCCGGCCTCGACCGCATGATTCAGGCCGGGTATAAATTGCTTGGGTTGATTACCTATTTCACCGCCGGAAAAAAAGAGGTCCGGGCTTGGACGGTCACCGACGGTTCTAAGGCGCCGGCTGCGGCCGGCGTCATTCACACGGATTTTGAAAAAGGATTTATTCGTGCCGAGGTGATCGGGTACGACGATTATATTGCCTCTTCCGGTGAATCAGGCGCTAAAGAAAAGGGCCTCATGCGGCTGGAAGGCAAGGAGTACATGGTTGTTGACGGTGACGTAATGCATTTCCGGTTTAACGTTTAATCGATTGAGTCGTCAGTGCTTTAGGAATAAGCATTGTAAACCAGCGTCAGATATGCTAATAAACATGGTTCCGTTTTTTTGGGCATGGTGCCCGCTCCTTGCTCCGAACTGGCTTCGGGGCTACAAACTCTAGAGGAGAAGATTTAACATGCGTACTTACGAACACATTTTCATTGTACATCCGGAAGTGGTCGGCGATGACTACGCCGCTATTCTGGATAAGTTCAAAAACATTCTGACCGAGCAGGGTGCCAACATCCTCAAGGTGGAAGAGTGGGGCGCGCGCAAGCTCGCCTATCCGGTCAAAAAGCAGACTCGCGGCACTTATGTACTGTTGACTTTCGAAGCCGATGCACCGGTGATCGCCGAGTTTGAGCGTCGTCTGCGTCTCGATGAAAAAATCATCAAGTTTCAGACCATCGTACTGCCCAATGGGGTTGAGATTGCTGCTGAGGAGCCTGCTGAAGAAGCGCCCGCTGCTGAAGGCCCTGCTGCTGAAGAGACCGCTTAACATTTATTCTCGAAACCGAAAAGGATTCATCATATGGCTTATCAGAAACGCCCCGCCGCTGGTGGTAAGAGCTCTACTTTCCGTCGTCGTTTTTCCCGTCGCAAAGGTTGCCGGTTCTGTGGCGACAAATCCATGAAGATCGATTACAAGGAAGTTCGCAACTTGCGTTACTTCATTTCCGAACGTGGCAAGATTGTACCTCGCCGTATTTCCGGTTGCTGTGCAGACCATCAGCGCAAAGTGTGCGAAGCGATCAAGCGTGCACGCAATATTGCCCTGCTGCCCTTTACCGCAAGCCACTCTCTCGATTAAATCGAAGACCGTTACAACGGGAGGGTGTCTGTGAAGCAGGTTCAGGCTGTTAGATTTGTTGTTGGCGCAATCCTTGTGACTCTGTTGCTGCAGGGCAGTGTCGGAATGCTGCCTGTTGGGGCATTGGCGGCCCTGTTAGTACCACTTCCGGCTGCGTATATTGTTATGCGCTTCGGTCTTGTCGCCGGATGCCTGGTTGTGGCAGGTACAAGCGGGATCGCTTACAGTCTGATCAGCCAAGTGGCTGCACTGGGTTATCTGGTGCAGTTCGGTGCTCCTGCACTGCTATTGAGTTTGTTGCTCAGGCGTGGCGTCCACTGGTGCAAAGCCACCAGTTGGACTCTGATTTTACTGCTTGGTACTGGCGCGCTGTTTTTGTTTGGCATGGCCGCCCAACAACAGGTCGAAGTGACCACCCTCGTTGAAAGTTATCTGCAGACAGAGATTAATACTGCCCTGGCTATGGCCAAGGACATGGAGCTGACTGCGGCTCAAACAGCCCAGTTCGAAAAGACTGTACGCAACACCGGAGACTTCTTGTTGCAAGCTTATCCCGCTGCAGCTGCCGTTGGATATGGTCTTTTGTTGTTGATTACCCAACTCGGTCTTAATTTGGCCGCTCGTTCCCGTTACAGTATTCCGGGGATACCTTTTGAACAATGGAAGGTTCCGGAAATATGGATCTGGGGACTGATTTTTTCAGGCGGCGGCGTGTTGTTGGGTAAAGGGAGTCTGGAGACAGCGGCTCTTAATCTGCTGGTAGTCATGCTGGCCCTCTACTTTTTGCAGGGCCTGGCTATTGTAAGATACTTTTTCCGTACGCGCAGGGTTTCGATTCCTTTACGGACTTTGGGCTATGTGCTTTTAGCGACACTCAACCCGTTGCCGGTGCTGGTCGCCGGAATCGGAGTTTTCGATTTGTGGATTGACTTTAGAAAACCACGAAAAACAGAGGACTAGATCCTTTTTTTTGGAGGAAGCGATGGATATCATTCTTGTAGAAAATGTCGACGGTCTCGGCAATATCGGTGACCAGGTTAGCGTTAAGGCCGGTTACGCCCGGAACTACCTTATCCCGCAGAAATTCGCAGTTGCTGCCAATTCCCGCAACATTAAGGAAATGGAACACCAGAAGCGCCAGCTGGAACGTAAAGCGCAGAAGGTAATGCAGGCTTCCGAAGTGGTCAAGGGCCAGATTGAAGCCTTGAGTTGCGAGTTTGCCCTGCGTGCTGGTGAAGAAGGCAAACTGTTCGGTTCTGTGACCACCATGGAACTCGCTGCTAAGATCAGCGAAGCCGGTATCGAAATCGACCGTAAGAAGATTCAACTTGACGAGCCCATCAAAACCCTGGGCGAGTATGAAATTCCGGTTAAGCTGCCCGCCGGCGTTGTCGCGAACCTTAAGGTCGCTGTTGTTGCCAGCGAAGAGTAAAAATGGACACTTGCCGAAGGAGGTGCTAAGCCCTCCTTCGGCAAGTACCTTGCCTGTAGTTGGACTAAAGCATGAGTGAACAGCCGTCCCACCGTCTTCCGCCGCAAAGCCTTGAGGGGGAAATGTCCGTTCTTGGCGGCATTCTGTTGGAAAACGAAGCCCTCAACAAGGCCCTGGAAATTCTGCGGCCTGAAGATTTCTACCGCGAAAGCCACCGCAAAATCTTTTCCGCCCTGATCGATTTATCCGACCGTGGCGAACCCGCCGACCTGGTTACTTTGACCTCTACCCTGCAAAAAAATGGTGAACTTGAAGAAGTTGGTGGCAGCAGCTATCTTGGCGTGTTGGTCGACTATGTTCCTACGGCCGCCAACATCGGTTATTACTGCCGCATGGTCAAGGAAAAGGCCCTGGCCCGGCATATGATTCACGTCTCCACTGAAATTGCCACACGGGGCTATGAAGGTGGGGATATCGAGGAAACCCTCGATTGGGCCGAAAAATCGATTTTCGAGATCAGCGGCATGAAGAGCCGCCCGTCCTACTTCTCCGCCCGCGAGATCATGCAGGACACCTTCAAGAACATCGAAAAATTATACCAGCGCAAAGAATTGGTTACCGGCGTACCGACCGGCTTTACCGATCTTGATACCATGACGGCCGGTTTGCAACCATCCGACCTGGTCATCATTGCCGGTCGTCCCTCTATGGGTAAGACCGCCTTTATTCTTAACATCGTTGAAAATGCCGGACTGCATGCCTCGCCTCAAGTTCCGACCCTGGTTTTCTCTCTGGAGATGAGTAAAGAGCAGCTTGTACAGCGTATGCTCTGCTCCGTCTCCCGTGTCGATGCCAGCCGGTTACGAACCGGGCACCTGGTCGATTCCGACTGGGGGAAGCTCACCGACGGTGCCGGCAAGCTTTCGGATGCTCCCATTTTTATCGATGATACTCCGGCCATCACCGTGCTGGAGCTGCGGGCCAAGGCCCGCCGTCTTAAAGCAGAGCGCGATCTTGGGCTGGTTGTGGTCGACTACCTTCAGCTTATGCAGGGCCACAATTCGGAAAGCCGGCAGCAAGAGATTTCAGAGATTTCCCGTTCATTAAAGGCTCTGGCCAAAGAACTCAACATTCCGGTCATCGCCCTGTCCCAGCTCAACCGCTCCTTGGAAAACCGTACGGATAAGCGTCCGATTATGGCCGACTTGCGCGAATCAGGTGCCATCGAGCAGGATGCCGACGTGATCATGTTTATCTATCGCGAAGCGGTTTATTGTGAAGATTGCAAAAGCAAGGATCGCACCTGTGAAAAGGGCCATGAAAAGGATGCTGAAATTGTCATCGGCAAACAGCGTAACGGTCCTATCGGTACCGTGCACCTTACTTTCCAGGGGCAGTTTACCCGCTTTGAAAATCAGTCCAAACGGCAGGAAGGGTATTGATTTCTCCGTTTTGGAGACGTATATAATAGTCAACAAACAAAAAATCCCCCAGGCCCTTTTCGGCTTGGGGGATTTTTTTATTCAATCATCTATACAAGTCAGAGTCAGCGCAGAAGGGTGACTACACCCCTGGTTTAGACGTTCTTGATATCGATATCCAGAGTTTGGATCTTCTTGCGCAGGGTGTTGCGGTTGATGCCCAGGATCTCGGAGGCTCGTACCTGGTTGGATCGGGTCTTTTCAAGAATAATCTTGATCAGCGGGCGTTCCATCTGGTGCATGACCATCTCGTACAGGTTGTCCAGTTCCTGGACATCCATCTGAGCAAAGCTGCTGCGTAATTTTTTAGAAATCAGGGCCTCCAGGGATTCATCGACTTCTGCCGCCGCGCCGCCCTGGGGTTGCAGACTGGGAAAATCTTCAGGGGTCAACAGCGCATCGGCAGAAAGGAGAGCCGCCCGCCGCAGGCTATTTTCCAGTTCGCGGATATTACCAGGCCAATCGTGGCGCATTAGCAGGTCCATGGCTTCCTTGGTGCAACCACGGGTCTGAACGTTTAATTCCTGTTGGGTGCGGGGGATGAAGTAATCGACCAGCAGGGGGATGTCACTGCGGCGGTCGCGCAAGGGCGGAATATTGATCGGCACCACGTTCAGGCGGTAGTAGAGGTCCTCGCGGAAAGCACGACTGCGAACCTGTTCCTCCAGGTTCTGGTTGGTGGCTGCGACAATGCGAACATCCACCGGAATGGAGGTGCTGCCGCCGGTGCGGGTGATCTCTTTTTCTTGTAGAACCCTCAATAGCTTGGCCTGCAGATCGAGGGGCATATCGCCGATTTCATCAAGGAACAGCGTGCCTCCGCTGGCTTGTTCAAACTTACCGATTTTTCGTTCTGTGGCGCCGGTAAATGCCCCCTTTTCGTAGCCGAACAACTCACTCTCAAGAAGTTCACTGGGGATGGCCGCGCAGTTGAGGGCGAGAAAGGCCTTGCCCAACCGTGGGCTGTTGTAGTGAATGGCTCGAGCCACCAGTTCTTTACCGGTCCCGCTTTCACCGGTGATGAGTACAGTGACATCCGTCGGGGCGACCCTGCCAAGAATTTTATAAATATCCTGCATCGGCTGGCTCTTGCCGATAATGGTGCGGTCAAGATGATAATGATCCTTGATTTCGTCCTTGAGCCGTTTTATTTCCTCGCTGGCCGAAGAGGCGTTCTGTGCCTTGAGGATGATAGCATCGAGGGCGTCGAGGTCGAAGGGTTTGGTGAGATAGTCATAGGCGCCAAGACGCATGGCTTCGACGGCATTCTTCATGGTCGACTCGGCGGTCATGATGATTACCATCATTTCCGGACGCTGCTCGCGAAAATCGCTGAGGAGATCGAGGCCAGAAATGCCGGGCATTTTTATATCGAGAATAGCAAGGTCGTATGGGTTTTTTTCAACGTGCGCTTTGGCCGCGGTGCCGTCGGCTACCGTATCGACGGTAAAACCCTTTTTGGTCAGAGCCTTGGCCAGAACCCAGGCGATGCTCTGCTCGTCATCCGCTACCAGAATTCGCTGGATAGACATGAATGTTTACCTTTCTCTAAAAACTACAATAGGCGCTAGAAAATGCCTGACGGCAATTAAGAAGTGGCATTCTGGTCGGTTTTGGGGCGCAACATGGGCAGTGAGACCGAAAACTGTGTTCCTTCCCCGGGTTGGCTCTCCACCTTTAAAAAACCGCCATGATCGCTGACGATTTTCTGGCAAATGGCCAGGCCAAGGCCTGTGCCGCGGTCCTTTGTGGTGTAAAAGGGCGTGAACATATGTTCCATCTGCTCGGGCGTAATGCCTGAACCGTTATCTTTGACTTCAATCACCACCAGAGGCACCGGTTTTTCGCCAGGCTTGTTGTACCGAAACTGGGAAGCGATGCGACTGCAAATTATAACCTGGCCTCCCTGGTCGACGGCTTCCGCGGCATTCTTGATCAAATTGAGAAATAGTCTGACAAGTAATTTTTCGTCCGCCCGAATGGCTGGAATGCTTGGGTCGAGCTTTAATTGAAAATCCACCTGCTTCGGCCGCTGACTCTCTTTTTGCAACAGGACGATATCGGACAGAAGGCGGCCAAGGTTTACCGCGCCCAAGCGTGGCGACGGCGGCCGTTCGAGGTCGAGCAGCTCTTCGATAATATCGTTGACCCGGTCAACTTCGCGGGTCATCACAGAGGTATATTCTTTCAGGCTGCTCTCGGGCGGCAATTCCATGTTCAGTAGTTGTGCCGCGCCCTTGATTCCCCCCAACGGATTTTTGATCTCATGGGCCAGACCTGCCGCCAGGGTGCCAAGCATCGAGAGCGTTTCCGAGCGACGAATGGCTTCCTGCAGTTCACGCACCTGGGTGAGATCCCGCAGCATCAGAATAACGCCGTCAGGATTACCGTGTTGGTCGAAATTAGGAGACAAGGACACCCGCACCGGCAAGGGGGCACCAGTGGAACGCATCAACATCAGATCCTCATGGTTGAACAGGGAGCGACTTTTCTTTAAGGCTGTTTCAACTAATTCAAGTAGCTTGGTCTGATTTTTAAAGAGGGTCTGGTAAAGTTTACCAAGAGCTTGTTTCTCTGAAAGACCGGTGCAGATTTGGGCGGCGGGGTTGTACAAGACTATTTTTCCATGCCGGTCGATAGCGATAACCGCTTCTTCCATGTTCTCTAATACCCTTAGGTAGAGGGCGGCGTCTTTTGGAATAGCGGGCATTGTTTCAAGTCTCCACGGAATCTGTAGCAGCAAGGAAAAAATCTTCTGTCGCTTGCTGTAGCTCGGAAAAAGAGCGGGTCCCATTAATCAGGGTGCGGAAAGCGGCGGCTTTGGGCAATCCCCGTGAATACCAGCAAAGGTGCTTGCGCATGTCGAAGAGAGCTTTTTGCTCCCCGAAGTGACGAACGAACAATTCGAAATGGCAACGCACCGCTTCGAGTCGCTGCAGCGGGTCGGGGACAGGGCAGGGTCGGTTTTCCCGTCTTGCCAGAATAGAACTGATCAACCAGGGGTTGCCGTAACAACCGCGGCCGAGCATTACGCCATCGCAACCGGTTTCCGTGAGCATGGCCTCAGCATCCTCGGCACAGACAATGTCGCCACTCCCGATCACCGGTACTGTCACTGCGCTTTTTAGTTTTTTGATATGGCTCCAGTCAGCTCGACCGGAAAAAGCCTGGCTGCGGGTGCGTGGATGCAGGGTCAGGGCATCGGCTCCCTCTGCCTCGGCGATGCGACCGATCTCAAGGTAGTTAATTGATGAGCTGTCCCAGCCTGATCTCAGTTTTACCGTGAGCGGGCGTTTGGTGGCACGCCGTACAGCCGCAATAATTTGCGCTGCTTTGCCAGGGTCCTGTAACAGGGCACTGCCAGCTCCCGAGCGAACGACCTTTTTTACCGGGCAACCGAGGTTTAAATCAATCACTTCGCCGCGGTCTTCAACCTGGGCCGCTGCCCTGGCTAAGACCTCGGGGTCGTCACCAAACAGTTGAACTCCCAGGGGGTGGTCTTCCGCCGTGCTGAGCAGCAGGGCTTCAGTATTGCGACCTGCACGAACCAAGCCATTGGCGCTGACCATTTCGGTGAAAGCCAGACCAATACCGTAACGTCGCATAATTAGGCGATAAGGCAGGTCGGTGATGCCGGCCAACGGGGCCAGCAGAATATTATTTTTTAACTCAAGGGAACCAATATGCATAAAAATAAGTCAGTTTCTGCATAAGAAATATGCAATTTAGCACGGTCAATAGCCGAAAGGGGATAAAAAAAGGGCAGGGAACAAAGCCCTGTTGCGGCAATTAATCAGGCGAAAAGTTGAAAAACATTAGTATTATCAGTATATTGTTATCATAGGCAAAAAAATCAGGTGCTTAGTGCCGATAGTAAGTAGTATTATAGCTTGCTGGCAAAAATAATGCATTTCCGGTTTCCAGACGGCCGGTTTCAGATGAAGGAGAACAACGATGGCAGTTCTGAAGGATATTCTCCATAAAAAAATACTTGAACAACGACCGCGGGTCAAACGGTTGCTGAAAGAACATGGCAATGTGTTGTTTGATCAGGTCACCATCGGCCAGGTTATCGGCGGGGCTCGAGGGATCAAATGTCTGGTGACCGATATTTCCCATCTTGACCCTGAAGAAGGGGTTCGTTTTCGCGGACGAACCATCCCGGAGACCTTTGCAGCTTTGCCCAAAGCTCCGGGTTCTGCTTACCCCTATGTTGAAGGGTTTTGGTTTTACCTTTTGACCGGAGAGGTTCCAACGGAACAACAGACCCTTGAAGTCGTAGCCGACTTTCAACGGCGGCAGCAGATACCTGAGTATGTATTTGAAGCCTTGCGGGCCATGCCTCGCGATCTGCATCCCATGGCTATGCTTTCTGCGGCCGTTGTTGCCATGCAGGGAGAGTCCGTTTTTGCCCGGCGCTACAATGAGGGCATGAGCAAGATGGATTATTGGGATCCTATGTACGAGGACTCTTGTGACCTTCTGGCAAAGTTGCCCGGGATCGCCGCCTTTATCTATCGCCTTAAGTATCGCGATGATTCACCCATTACCGCCGACCCGCAGCTAGACCTGGGAGCGAACTTTGCCCATATGATGGGCATCGAGGCTCCTTATGATGATGTGGCGAGAATGTACTTTATCCTGCATTCCGATCACGAATCGGGAAATGTTTCTGCCCATACTACTCGTCTGGTGGCTTCGGCCCTGGCCGATGCTTACTACAGTTTTTCCGCTGGCGTTAACGGCCTGTCCGGCCCCTTGCATGGATTAGCCAATCAAGAGGTTCTTCGCTGGATTCAAGGGGTGATGGAAAAACTTGGCGGCAAGTTGCCCAGCGAGGCTGAATTGACCGATTTCCTTTGGGATACCCTCAATAGTGGACAGGTTATTCCTGGCTATGGACACGCTGTATTGCGCAAGACCGATCCACGCTTTTCCGCCCAGATGGAATTTTGTGAAAAGCATCTGCCTGACGATCCCATGTTTCAACTGGTGCAAATGATTTATAAAGTGGCCCCTCAGATTCTTATTGAGCACGGTAAGGCTCGTAATCCGTGGCCCAATGTCGATGCTCAGTCCGGGGTTATTCAATGGCACTTTGGGGTTACCGAATACGATTTCTACACGGTGCTGTTTGCTGTGGGGCGGGCTATCGGCGTCTTGGCGAATATCACCTGGGACCGGGCTTTGGGATATCCACTGGAAAGGCCCAAGTCGGTTACTCTGGATATGCTGGAGAAGGCAGCTGAAGGTTGTTGATGTTGCCTTGCTGAACTTTATGAAAATGCGTTATCCGGGCTCCTTGTTTCAAGGAGCCCTTTTTTTTGCGGGCAGCTTGCTTCAAGTACGACGGCACCAAAAATACGGACAAAGGGGCAGAAATATTTTGCGGCATTGAATATGCAGAGTTGTCTAATCAACATTCGAAATTTTGCTGTCAACCCTGAGAGAAAGTTTCTGGAGGATTGGGTCCGTGAAGAAAGCACTGGTTGTTGATGATAAAAAAGAGAACCGCCGGCAGGTGGCAGAAGCGCTGGTTCGTTACGGGTTTACGGATATTATAGAAGCGGAAAACGGGCAGCAGGCCGTAGAGTTGGCAGTGGTCCATAAACCGATATTGATCGTAATGGACGTCGGCATGCCGGTTATGGATGGGATCACCGCTGCTGAAAAAATAAGCAAAAAGGCACCGGCGCCTATAGTTTTGCTGACGGGAAAAACAGATTCCCAGACAGTCGAGCGGGCACGACTGGCGGGTGTAATGAACTATGTAGTAAAGCCCTTTCGCGAAGAACAGTTCTATCCGGCGGTAGACCTGGCAATTCATCATTTTGTTTGCGAATCTAGTTTGCGCGATGAAGTGGACAAACTCAAAGAGACCCTGGAAACCCGCAAGGTCATTGAAAAGGCGAAAGGATTGCTGATGAAAAAGGGTCTGTCAGAGGAAGATGCGTACCGGCGCATTCAGAAAATGGCCATGAATAACCGCAAGAGTCTTAGAGAAGTGGCCGAAGCTATTCTGCTTACCGATGGCATGGTTGGTTGATTGATGTCTACTGCAGCTCTTAATCTATGCAACCTTCCACCCTGGGCTATTGCTTCGCGCCATTTTAACCGTCAGCCGAAGTCTTTGGAAATCCAGGGGGTTCGCCAGGCCAATCGACTGCTGTTTGAACGACTCGAAGAGGAACCTTGCGCCGTAAAGCGTTCGACCATCTTCAACGATTTCATGGATGTGACTTTTCAACTTCATCAGTGGCAGCAACAGAAATCGGCAGGAGGCCGAAAAAGCCTAAAAAACAGCTACCTGCGCTTTTTAAGGGGATGGATGTTCGATTCCAACGGTCGTGAGGGGGCGGTCCTCAAGGGTTGGGTTGAAAGCCGTTTCGGTTTGCATCCGACCTATCACGAGATACCCATTGAGGATCCTCACTCGGAAGGTTATTTTCACTTTCTTGTGCAGCGCATGCGCGGCGCGGCACGCACCAGTGCTATTCATCAGCAGCTCGATGTGCTTTACGAGTTTACTCAATATGAATTGCAGCGCAGGTTTCCTGAAAAAGAACACTTTACGCTTTATAGAGGGGTATACGGTTTTGAGGAGCACGTCATCCTTGAGAAGTACGATAAGCATAATTGCCTGATGCGGCTCAATAATCTTAATTCCTTTACCGGCGATTTCGAGCGGGCCTGGGAATTCGGCAGTCGAGTGCTGAAAACCGAAATTCCCCTGGCCAAGATCGTATTTTTCAATGGCCTGCTGCCCACTGCACGGTTGCAGGGCGAGGAGGAATACCTGGTGATCGGTGGTGAATACGAAGTCGAGGTAATGATCGGTGGCTGATCCGGGACACCCGGCAAAGAACCGGGACGAAATCGTAGCGCGGGCGCGAGCTTCTTTTCTTGGTCTGGCTCTGGGGGATGCTCTGGGGGCTACCACGGAATTTCTGTTGCCTAGCGAGATTCGTTTTCGGCACAAGGAGCATAACAAGATCATTGGCGGCGGCTGGTTGAATCTCAAGGCCGGCCAGGTCACCGATGATACGGAGATGAGCCTGTGCATCGCCCGGGCCATCGACGAAACCGGAGGATGGGACCGGGTTCGCATCATGGAACTTTTCGCCGAATGGCTGAAGGGCCGACCCGTCGACGTTGGCGCCACCTGTCGCCGAAGTATAAGCGGTTACATTATCAAAGGTAAGATTGGCAAGGAGTACAGCGACCAGGACGCCGGGAACGGCGCTGCCATGCGCATGGCGCCTGTGGCCCTGTTTGCCCTGGGTGACGAGGAACGACTCAGGGAACAGGCTGTCGATCAAGCACGACTGACCCACAACAACAAGCTTTCCGATGCCGCCTGCATCACCATCGGCCGTCTGGTTCAACAGGCCATTTTCGGAGTGGATCGTCCTGCGTTACATAGTATTGTGCGCGAACTGTACAGTGAATGCCCAAAATTCCAATGCAAACGCTACCGTGGTGGTGCTTCGGCCTATGTCGTCGAAACGTTGCAGACTGTTTTTCATTATTTCTTCGGTACTGCTCATTTTGAAGAATGCCTGGTCGGGGTGGTCAACCAGGGGGGGGATGCTGATACCACCGGGGCTATTGCCGGAATGATTGCCGGGGCGTTCTACGGCATGGATTCATTACCGAAAAAGTGGTTGAAAAAACTCGATCCGGTAGTTCGTAAAGAGATCGAAGTACTTGCCGAACGTCTGGTGGATTTATCTCCTCTCGGTCGTCAGTTTTGATATTTACCAGTCGGGCGCCCGCCACAGAGGCCGTTTGCCTTTTTCCAACAGTTTGCCCCAATCAGTTCTTTTGCTCATTTTATATTGTACCGCCCCCGGTACGAAATCCTCTCCCAACCGCATCTGCCAACCTCCACCAAGAGCCTTGTACAACGCAATCAGGTTGAGGGCGATCTCACCGCGGGTGGCGGTAAAGTTGTCCTGCTGTTCGGTGCGAAAACGGTCCGTATCGAGCACCCGTTGGTAATCGATCACGCCCTCCCGGTACTGAATCATGGCAATTTCCGAAGCGCGCTTGGCGGCTGCCACACCTTCTTCCAGGTAGCCGGCCTGTTCTCCGGCGCGGACAAAACCGGTCAGGGAGTCCTCGACCTCCCGGGCCGCCTCCAGTACCACATTACGGTAGTTGACCAGAAGCTGTTCGAGGCGGGCGTCTTCGATGCGTACCCGGTTCTTGATGCGGCCGTAGTTGAACAGGTTCCAGCGGATGGCCGGGCCGGCCTCAAAGGTCAGGCTGTCGCTGACGTCGAGCACATCGCCGGTGTCGGAGCTGCCGGTACTGGCCGCATTCCAGCCGATGGTGCCGAACAGGGTGAAGCTCGGGTAGAGATCGGCCTTGGCGATACCGATCCGGGCGCTTTGGGCGGCGGCCTGCATTTCCGCCTGCTTGATGTCAGGGCGGCGCCGCAACAGCTGGGCGGGAATGCCGACCGCGACGGTCGGCGGTGCCACCGGAATGGCGGCCTTTTTTGTCAGCAGCGCGCCCAGGTCCTGCGGCGGCAGGCCGAGCAGAATACTCAGGGCGTGGGTGGCTTGACGTCGTTGGCCGATCAGCTGCGGGATGAGAGCCTGGGTGCTGCGCAGCAGCGAAGTCGCCTGCTGGACATCGAGTGCGGTCACCGCTCCGTTTTCATAGCGGACTGTGGCGATGCGCAACGATTCGCTCTGGATGTCGACGTTCTCCCGGGCCAGGGAAATCCGTTCTTCCAGAGTGCGAATGAGCGTATAGGTCCGGGCCACTTCGGCAGAGAGGATGACCAGCACGTTGTCGTAGCCGGCGACCTCGGCCATCATGGCTGCATCGGCGCTTTCCACTCCGCGCCGAAAACGACCCCAGAAATCGAGTTCCCAGGCGGCATCGAAACCGATGGCGGCCTGACTGTAAACCCGGTCGATGCCGGGGGCCAGATTAGGGGCGTTGCGGCTCAACTGGGTTTTGGAATAGCCGGCGGTCGCCTGCTGGGTCTGCGGATAGAGGTTGCCGGTTGCCAGGCCGAGCCGGGCCCTGGCCTCCAGCACCCGCAGGCCGGCAATTTGCAGGGTCAGGTTCTGCTCATAGGCGCGGTTGATAAGGTTGTCGAGGACTGGATCGTTGAATGCCTGCCACCAGTTGCCGAGATCCTCTTCCTGATATTTGATCAAATCGTTTTCGCCGTCGATCCAGTTTTCGGCCACTGGCGCTTCCGGCCTTTCGAAGTCGGGACCGAGCAGGGTGCAGCCCGAGATCAGCAGAGCGCTGGCAGCAGCCAGGCACAGGGTGCGAATGAGAGGTTTTCCGATCATGACGCTCTCTCCTATTACAATGGTTCAGCTTGTTTCAGCAACTGCCCGCCGCGGAATCGGCACCCTGAAGAACAGGGTGTAAAGCAGCGGCACAACCCCCAGGGTAAAGACTGTTCCGATGGCCAGGCCCCAGGCCATGACGCTGGCCAGGCCGTAGAACAAAGGGTCGCGGGATACGATCAGCGGCAGCAGGCCCAGGACGGTGGTGGTCATCGACATCAGGATCGGCCGGAAACGTGAGATGGCCGCCCCGATTACCGCTTCGTAGTCCGTCTGCCCCTCGCTGCGGTTGACTTCGATTTTGTCGATCAGCACGATGCCGTTGTTGATGATGGTGCCCATCAGGCTCAGCAGGCCGAGGATGACCATGAAGCCGAAATCGGCCCGCATCACGATTAAACCGACCACCGCACCGATGATGATCAGGGGGATGGTAAAGAGGATGATGCCCGCCCGGCGGAAGGAGTTGAACTGCCAGACCAACAAGGCAATGATCAGCAGAAAGCAGGGCGGGAACCAGAAGAACAACAACCCTTTTGCTTCGGCGGCGTCCTCCAGTTCGCCTCCGAGTTCCCAACGGTGGCCAGCCGGCAGATCCAATCCCTGCAAGGTTGGCTTCAGGGCGAGGAACAATTCGCTGGCAGCCATGTTCGGATGGATAGCGGCTATGGTTATGGTTCGTTCCTGGTTATAGCGATGGATCTGGTTGATCTCCCGCTCGGCATGAATATCGGCGATCTGCGACAGGGGCACGTTATTGTGGGTAATCGCCGAATAGATGCCGAGACCGGGCAGCGAGCCGATATCCTTGCGTTCCTGTTCAAGGCCGCGGACCACTACCGGAATCACCGTCTCGCCGGCCCGGTAGTCGGTGACCGTGCTGCCGTCGATAAAGGCGTCGAGAGAATCCGCCACCTCCTGCGAACTCAATCCGGCTCGGCGTGCCCGGGCCTGGTCGACATTCACCACCAGCTTGGTCACCGGATTGTTCCAATCCTGCCTGATATCGATGGTACCGGGAATGGCGCGCAAACCGGCCATGATTTTCTCGGTACGGTCCAGCAGGACTTCGGAATCGGGACCGCTGACTCGGATTTCAAGAAGGCCTACTTCGCTGGCGCCGAGCCACATGCCCTTGACCCGTCCGCGCACGTTCGGATGGTTGGCCAGCAAGTAGTTGCGGGTCCGTCGCACCATTTTCGGCACCTGTTCGCCGGTCTCAGTGTTGATGATGATGAAACCGTTGTGCGGATTGGGATCGCTGGGCGACAGAGAAAGGAAAAAACGCGGTCCGCCACTGCCGACATAGGCAACAGTGCCGGTGATCTCGGGATTGACCGATTTGTCCTGCAGCCAGGTGCTGATTTCCTGCACCGAAGCGGCAGTTCGGTCGATGCGTGTTCCGGCCGGGTAGTCGAGGTAGGCCAGGTACTGGTTGCGGTCTCCCGGTGGAAAAAAGACCTCGGGGATGAAGGTGAAGACATAGAAACTCAGCAACAGCGTGCCCATCACTACGGCCATGACCAGGGTGCGGCTGCGCAGGGCCTGTTCAAGCAGGTTGCGGTAAACCCGGTAGAACTTCCCCTGGTAGGGATCCTCGCCTTCGCCTTTGGCCTTCGCCCCTGGTGCGACCTTAAGAAACCAGGTGCAGCAGCTGGGGGTGAAATACATCGACAGGAACCAGGAACCTAGCAGCAGGATGGTCACTACCTGGCCCAGTGACAGGATGTAGTCGCCGGACGAGCCGATCATCAGCATCATCGGCGTAAACGCCAATACCGTGGTCAGGGTACTGGTCAAAAGCGGCACCGACAGGGAATTTCCGGCCTGCAGAGCCGCCTCGCTGGCCGGCGCGCCGAGTTCCATGCGGGTGCGGATATCCTCGGCGATGACGATGCCGTTGTCGACCAGCATGCCCAGAGCGATAATCATCGAAGCGATGGACATGCGCTGCAGTTCGATGCCCATAAAGCCCATGACCACCACGCCGAACAGCATCACCAGGGGCACGAAGCTGCCGACGATCATGCCGGTGCGCACTCCCAAAAACAGCATGACCACCACCAGTACGATGACCAGCGTTTCGACCACGTTGATCACCGCGCCATTGACCGCCTTGGCAATCAGGGTCGGCTGGTAGGTGGCGTATTCGAAGACGTAGCCGAGCGGCAGGCTCTGCTCGATCTCCCTGAGCCGAACGGTCAGCCGCTCGCCGAACTCCACCGCGTTGACCCCCTCCAGCAGAATGAAGCTCAGTACGATGGATTGCCTGCCGTTGAAATAGGCCGGGCTTTCCGGCGGGTCTACGTAGCCCTTGCGCACTGTGGCCAGATCCTGCAACGGCACCGACTGTTCGGTGCCGGGGATGGGGATCAGCAGCGATTCGATCTCCGAAATCTGGTTAAAATTACCGCTTGTCTCGATAATGAACTCGGTACCCTGCAGATCGAACCGCCCTCCCGGCAGGATGATGTTCTGAGCCCGCAGGGTTTCCGAAATGGCCCGGGCGCCGATGCCGAATTTGGCCAGTTTGGCGTTGGCGAAATCCAGGTAGATCCGCTCCTCCTGCACACCGTAAAGATCGATCTTTTTAATGCCGGGCATGGTGCCGAGACGCTCGCGGGCATAGCGGGCGGTCTCGCGCATCTCTGCCATGGAAAAACCGTCGCTCCACAGGGCCACGGTTGCGACCGCCGTATCGCCGAACTCGTCGTTGACTACTGGTCCCACCGTGCCCTGCGGCAGGGTGGGGGCGACATCGGCGATCCGGTTGCGCAGCAATTTCCAGGTGGCGGGCAGTTGCTCGGCTGGAACTTCGTCCCGTATGGAAACATGGACGATGGATTGGCCCCGCTTGGAAGTCGACCAGACATCTTTCAGTTCGCCCATGGTGCGGCACTGCTCTTCGATGGGCCGGGTGATCAGGCGTTCGATCCGCTCCGGAGACATGCCCGGGAAACCGGCGGTTATAACCGCCTCGCGTATGGTGATAAAGGGATCCTCCAGGCGCGGCTGATTTTTAAACAGGATCAGGCCGGCGCCGATCATCAGGATCAGGGAGAGGATGACGGTGCGGGAGTTGTTCAGCGCAAAGGCCGTGATGTTCAGCATGGCAATTCTCCGCTAGTAGCCTGTTGGACTTGGGGGATCATTACCAGAAAAAGGCTGCCTTCGCAGATCCATTCCCAAGTCCGGCAGTCTCCTAAAGTCATTTCAGATCGAAAGATTCGGGTTTTTTCGACGTCGGCTGTTCCATTAATCTTACCTGCAGACCGTCGCTCAAAAACCCAAGACCGGCCACCACTACGAGATCCCCGGCATTCAATCCGTCGGTGACGATGGCCTGGTTGCCCTGGGCTCCGCTCAGGCGTACGGCGGTCTTTTTCACCGTTGAGCTGCCCGCATCGTAGACGAAGACATAGGCGCTCCCCGGTTCCTTGCCCATCATGAAGGCCTGGGGCGGCAACAGGTAGCCCGGCTGGCCGTTTTTTTCCTGCAGGGGAAAGGTCACCTCGGCGGTCATGCCCGATTGAATGTCGGCTGGTGCGTCACTCAGGGTGACCTTGACCGGAAAGGCATTGGCCCTTTCGGCCATGGTCCCGATATAGCTGACCGTCCCGGCAATTTCCTGGTCAGGCCGTACAGTCAGCACAACGGAGGTTTCCGAGCCTACCGCAATCATGTTGATCACCGTTTCCGGCATGTTGACTTCCACCTCCATGTCGCCTTCGGCATCGATTTCGAACAGCGGCTGACCGGCCGCCACCTCCATGTGGGGTTCAACCATCCGTTTGCCGATGTTGCCGTCATAAGGGGCATAGAGGGTGGTCTTGCGCAGGTCGCGGCGGGCCAGATCTAGTTTGGAGGTCGCCACCCGGACCCCGGCCCCGGCTCCACGGTAGCCGAACTTTGCCTGGTCCAGGCGCTTCTGGCTGCCGGCACCTTCCTTGAAGATGGCCTCCTCCCGCTCGAAGTCGGCTTTTTTGTTGGTGAGGTTGGCCCTGGCCCGCACAAGCTCAGCCTCGGCGCTCTTCGCCTGCAAGTCGTAGGACTCCTTGTCGAGCTTCGCCAGAACCTGTCCTTTATTTACCCGGTCACCAATATCCACCAGAACCTGTTCGACCTGTCCCCCAACCTCAAAGCTCAGGGCCGAAGATTCGGCGGCCTGAACGATGCCGGAGAATTTACGTACCTGGCCGGTGGACAGTTCCTGAACGGTGAAGGTCTTGACCGACCGAATCTCCTCGACGATTGCTTCTTCCTTGCCGCAGCCACCCAGTACGGCAGCGACAGCAAGAAGGGTCATGGCGAATTGCAGGCATTGAAGTCTCATGTTTGTTCACCTCGGTGCGGGTTGTCGAGCATGGACCTGTTGTGCCATATAGGCAGGTTGGCGCAGGGGATTGTTTTCAGCAAGCTCGGTCCGAAAACGGTTAGGTTGTCCGTACGTCCTTACATACTGTTAATCAAAGCACAAATTGCAATGATCGCCAGCCATTGCTGAAAAAAATGCAATATCGACAGGCTTTGCTATGCTGAAAATAGTCGCCAGGTTGAAGAGGGATTGAGTGTTAATTCGCTCGATTATATTTCTCAGTTGTCGAGAAGAAAGAGGGCATCGTACGCGGCCAAAGGAATTTCCATGGAAAGATTGCTATCCTGTTTGAAAGACAGGTTTCTCTTTCTGTTAGTTTCGATCTTGTTGTTGCTGGCCCTGCAGCCCTTTCTGGCCGGTTTCGCCGGGCTCAGCAGGCTGCTGAACATTTTTCTCACCGCTGTACTGATTTCCGCTGTTTACGCGGTCAGCAACAAAAAACAAACCGCCATTATCGGTCTCCTGCTCGCCACACCGATGTTTCTCGGCATGTGGTCCCACCAGTTGGTGACCATGCCGCGCCTCCATTTGTTGAGTCACGGGTTTGGGGTGCTGTTTTTGGGTTACATCGTCATTCAAGTGCTGAACTATATCTTTCGTGCCAAGCAGATCAGCCGTGATGTCATCTACGGCGCTTTGGTAGTGTACCTGTTGCTGGGGCTCCTCTGGGGATTCGCCTATGCCTTGCTCGAAGGTTTGCAACCGGGCTCTTTCAAAATTCCCATCGGACAGGTCCAGGAGATTCGTGAGCTGTTCCTCTATTACAGCTTCATTACCCTGACTACCCTCGGCTATGGCGACATTACCCCCCTGAGCACGTCTGCCAATTCCCTGTCGCTGCTGGAGGCGGTTATAGGCCAGTTTTATCTGGCAGTGTTGGTGGCTCGCCTGATCGGGCTGCACATTGCTCATTCGAATAATAAAACCTGACCAGAGCTCGCCGTCCTCCACGGCGAGGGATAACTTTCAATTAGAGGAGAATCGCTATGTATACAAAGAGCATACTCAGATTCGGACTATTGCTGGCGGTTTTGATTCTTTGCGGCTGTGCCGCCAGGACGACCGAACGTAGCGGGTTCCTCGACCCTTATCCAAAAATGGTTGCCGGGCCTGAAGACGGAGCGGATATGCGCTATCTGGCTCCGGGGGTCGATTTTGCCCAATACGACAAGATCATGCTCGATCATGTGCTTTTTTATCCGACCGAAGAGTCGGCCTTGCAGGGACTGGAGGCGGACAAGTTAAAAGATCTGGCCGACGCTTTTCACCAGGCGATGGCCGAAGAGCTGCAGGGAGCTTATCCGATAGTGTCGGAACCGGGGCCTGACGTGTTGCGGCTGCGGGTGGCCATTACCGACGTCGAGTTTGCCAAGCCGGGTCTGAATACCATCTCGACGGTGATACCGGTCGGCCTGGCAGTCTCTCTCATCAAAAAAGGGGTGACGGGAGAACACACGGCGGTAGGTTCGGCCAGCATGGAGATGGAAGCACTGGACAGCCTGACCAATGAGCGAGTTGCCGCTGCTGCCGATTACCATGCCGGCGGTAAGTTCAGCGGCTATACCAAAACCGGTTCCGCAAAGGCCGCCTTTGAATTCTGGGCGAAAAGACTGCGCGCCTTCCTGGATGAGGCCCATGGAAAGCAACCTGAATAGGCTAAGGTGATTATTTGGCGATGAATGAAGAAAAGATCCGCCAGGGAGCAGCGCCCTCCATTGAAGCGCAGCAGGGGAGCGGTTTGACCCGCTCGGCAGACGGGGAGTTGTGCCTGGCTCTTGCCGGAGACTGGCAGGGCAGCTGTCGTCCGATCAAGACCGACGCGTTGCGCCAGGAGCTGAAAAGGCCTCCTGGCGTCCGCTGCCTCTGTTTCGCTGCCGAAGATCTGGGCGCCTGGGACAGCGGCCTGCTGACCTTTTTGCTGATGGTAAGAAAGGTCTGCGGCGAGCATCAGGTCGCTGTCGATGAATCGGGTCTCCCGGAAGGAGTGCGGCGGTTGCTCGATCTGGCCACCGCCGTTCCGGAACGGGGCGGGGTCGGGAAAGAGCCGGTTCGCATCTCATTTTTAGAGAAGCTCGGCGACCAGGCCATCGGCGTCTGGCGGCAGAACATGGCAGTGTCGGCGTTTATCGGCGAGGCGGCCTTGTCCTCTGTCCGACTGATAACCGGCAGGGCCCGTTTCCGTCGCGCCGACCTGTTGACGATTCTGCGCGACTGTGGTGCCCGGGCGCTGCCCATTGTTTCGCTGATCAGCGTGCTGGTCGGGCTGATTCTGGCCTTCGTCGGTTCCGTTCAATTGCAGATGTTCGGTGCCGAGATCTATGTTGCCAGCCTGGTCGGAATCGCCATGGTCCGGGTGATGGGAGCGATCATGACCGGCATCATTATGGCCGGACGTACCGGGGCCGCCTTCGCCGCCCAACTCGGCACCATGCAGGTCAACGAAGAAATCGATGCCCTGGTGACCATGGGGTTCTCTCCCTTCGATTTCCTGGTGTTGCCGCGCATGATCGCACTTTGTCTCATGATGCCTCTGCTTTGTCTTTATGCCGACCTGATGGGGATTCTCGGCGGGCTCATCGTCGGGGTGTTCATGCTCGATCTCAACGTAATGGAATACCTCAACATGACCCAGGCGTCGGTGGGGCTCAAGGATTTCTGGATCGGCCTCTTTCACAGCGCCGTGTTCGGCGTGCTGGTGGCCCTGGCCGGCTGCCTGCGCGGCATGCAATGCGGCCGCAGTGCCTCGGCCGTGGGCGACGCCACGACCTCGGCGGTGGTCAGCGGTATCGTTAGCATTATCGTTGCGACGGGGATCATTACCCTGATCTGCAACGTCTTAGGTTTGTAACCCGATAATTTATGTTCCATGAATAACCCGGATTAGGTCGGATCAAGTTAGGGAGTCGGTATTGAGTAATCCAAAACCCTGCATAGAGGTGCAGAACCTGACCATGGCCTACGGCCCGCGGGTGATCCAGCGTGACCTCACCTTCACGATTAATCGCGGGGACGTCTTCATCATCATGGGCGGCAGCGGCTGCGGCAAAAGTACCATGTTGCGCCACCTGGTCGGCCTGATGCGTCCGGCACAGGGGAGGGTGCTCTACGACGGCGAAGATTTCTGGGCGGCTCAGCCGGAGCGGCAGCGGCAGATCATGCGGCGATTCGGCGTCCTCTATCAGAGTGGTGCCCTGTGGAGTTCCATGACTCTGGCGGAGAATGTGGCTATGCCCCTTGAGGAGTATACCGATCTTCCGGCCGGAGAAGTCAGGGACCGGGTTGCGCTGAAGCTGGCGCTTGTCGGTCTGGCGGGATTCGAAAATTACTACCCGAGCGAGATCAGTGGCGGGATGAAAAAGCGGGCCGGCCTGGCGCGGGCCATGGCCCTCGATCCGGATATTCTGTTTTTCGACGAACCATCCGCAGGGCTCGACCCCATCAGCTCCCGCCTTTTAGACGATCTCATATTGGAGCTGCGTGCCAGCCTTGGCGCGACCGTTGTGGTGGTCACCCACGAGTTGGCGAGTATTTTCGCCATCGGCAACAATTCGGTTTTTCTCGATCCGGAAACAAAAACGATGATCGCAGCCGGCGATCCGAATGAACTCTTGCGAAGGGCGGAAGACAATCGGGTGGTAAATTTTCTTACCCGAGGCGAAACCGGCACGTGATCATCAGCCATTAGGCAATTTTTTCACTCCGAGGGAGACAGGACCCTAAGATGAGCGGTCAAAAAAACAAAGCGGCTATCGGGGCTTTTGTGCTGGGGGCAATCGTTCTGCTGTTGATCGGAGTCGTGGTCTTCGGCTCCGGTAAGTTCCTGACGGAAAGCCGGAAATTCGTGGTCTATTTCGAAGGCTCGGTCAAGGGGCTTAATGTCGGCTCTCCGGTCATATTCCGCGGTGTGAAGGTCGGCTCCGTTACCGACATACAAATCGGTTTCGACCCCAAGACGATGACGGCGACCATACCTGTTTATGTCGAGATCCAACGGGACAAGTTCCATGGCATTGAAGAGGGAAAGATTTACCGCAAAGAGCTGATCGAAAAGGGCATGCGGGCCCAACTCCAGATGCAGAGCCTGGTCACCGGGCAGCTTGCCATCTACCTCGACTTTTTTCCTGATACGCCGGTTGTGTTGCGGGGAATCGATAATAAATATCCGGAGATTCCATCCATACTGTCCACGACGGCGGAACTTCAGAAGACTTTCGCCGAGCTTCCCCTGGAGGACCTGGTGGACAAGGTGCATTCGGCTATGGAGGGCATCGACCGCCTGGTCAATTCTCCCGACCTGCACGCGGCGATCGCGTCGCTCGACAACGTCGCCAGAGAGCTTCAGGAGCTGCTCCCGGCTATTCAGAAAGGGATCACCTCCCTGGAACGGGACAGCCACAGGACGGCCGAGGCAGCGATCCTGACCTTGAATCAGGCTGAAAAATTTCTGGCCATGGAGAATGGGCCGACGGGGGAGATGGCCGAAAACATCAACCGGACCCTGCTCGAGGCGAAGGAAACTTTGGAGGCCATTCGTCAAACTGCTTCGGATGAGCGGTCCACCTACCAGTTGCAGGTTGCCTTGCGTGAGATGGCCGGGGCCGCCCGTTCGATCAACAATCTGGTCGATTACCTCGATCGTCACCCGGAGGCTCTGCTTCAGGGCAAAAAGGCAGCGAAAGGAGAGTGACCTATGCAGTTCCGTACGTTTCCGTTCAGGCTGGCTTGCTGCGCAGTTGTGCTCCTCGGTGTTACCGGTTGCGGCAGCAGTCCCGGGACTCGCTTCTATTCCCTATCCTCAATGCAGCCAACTCCCGATGCGTCTGTCCTTAAAGGTGCCGAATCCCAGGGCATCATTACCGTCGGGCCCGTCGAGCTGGCCGACTATCTGAATCGTTCGCAGATTGTTCGACGCAGCGGTGCGACACGCATCGACCTGCTGGAGTTCGACCACTGGGCCGGTTCGCTGCAAAACGAGCTGGCAAGGGTTTTGGTGGACAATCTTCAGGTACACCTCTCTTCCGCCGGATACCTGGTGGTCCCCTGGGAGGAAACGGCAACGGCCGACGGGCGGATTCAGGTCAGGGTATCCCGGCTGGAAGGGACGGAGCGAAACACGGTGGTGTTGGAGGCTCTGTGGATGTCTTTTGGCAAGGAGCAAGGCGTTGTTCAACTCGCGGGTGAGGAGTTCATCGAGGAGCAGGTCAGCGGCAGGGGGGTAGAAGCCCAGGTAGAGGCCATGAGCCGGGCTGTGGCTGAACTGAGTCGGCGCATCGGAGAACAGGTTAAGGGGAAGCTTAATCGGCCAGCAATTAACAGCAATTAGAAGTTTTTTACTGCATGTTTGATTTTTTGAATCAAGGGAGTGTTTTTGAATATGGTCACGGAGAAGAGAAGCCTAAAATCATGAAACATATCTTGCATGACGGAGATGAGCCTGCCCTGTTTTACCTAATCGCGATACCTGGAAATTTCACCTAGACGGCACCCGAATAAAAGTATATTTCTAGCGTCTTCCTTAAGGCTCCAATCCCGTCCTTCAAAACCTTGCCCGTACAAAGGTGCAATTGCTCAAAGATGTACAATTCTTTGGTATTGATCGCATTGTCCTCGGAATTAGAATTCGAGTGGAAGGAGTTGAGGGAGGTCGACGGAAACCTCCCTTTAATGACATTGTCGATCTTTTTAGCTTCGGATGAAATATTTGCGACTGAAAAAGGTGTTATGCTCATCCATAGTTAAGTAGCGCGTTATTACGTTGCTGTATTGTCCTCCCGGTGTTACCGTGCCTGAGAAGGAAAAATCCCTTAGGTGTTTAGATATTTTTGTAAAAGCAGTTCAAGGCGTCTTGATCAAGCTGATTTAAGGTAAAGCCTACTACTCCAGGGAGACACCCGGATTTGATCGATAATCCAGAGATCCAAAATATCGTGCGGCATTACAAGACGCTATTGACAGAAGTGGATGAATGGTTTTCCCGGTGTAAAGAGTCTTTTGAAGGGCAGATTCACTGTGTGGCAGGTTGTGCGGCCTGCTGCCGGGGGCTGTTTGATATTTCTCTGCTCGACGCTTTTCTGTTGCAGACCGGTTTCAAACAACTACCAGCGGAGCTTCAGGAGACCGTTCGAGCCAGGGCCGAAAAGCGCCTTCGCCAGTTGCAGACCGACTGGCCTGGATTTCAACATCCTTATCTGCTGAATCACCTGCCCGATGAGCTCTGGACCGAGATGCCGGAGGACGATCGGACACCCTGTCCGTTACTGGGGGAAGGCGGCGTCTGCCTGGTTTACGAATACCGACCGATGATCTGCCGTACCCACGGCCTGCCCAACGTCGACGACAGCGGTGAAAGCTTTTCCGATCTCTACTGTACTTTGAACTTTGCCGGTATCGATCCCTTGAGCCTGGATAAACTGCGCTGGTCATTTCGTCGTGTTTATGCCCAGGAATTCGACTTGCTTGCCCTGTTCAATCAGCATCTCCTCGGCATTCCCCTGAGAGAAGCCGATACTTTTATTCCCCTGGCCCCGCTCATCGATTTTTCATCTCTTGCTTCCAATTCTTCCCTGGTTTTATCCCGTTGAATCAACGGCCCTCCCTGCTGATCCCTGATAACATAAAGATAAGAGGTCGCCCCGCATCGGATCGGCCATTCTCGAAAATGGGAGGGAACGCCGTGAGTCCCTCAACCCGGTTGTTTCGATATCTGGAAGTAAGGTTTTGTGCCGGTTTGCTTGACGATCCGGTGTTGTTGGTACGGATCAGGCCCCTGGGTCGCAACCTGTTGTTCGATTGCGGCCAGATTCATCATCTGGCGAAAAGGGTATTGAAACAAACCGAGGCCATATTTATCTCCCATGCCCACATGGATCACTTCATGGGCATCGATACCTTTATTCGCAACGTGCTGGTATCGCCACGGATCTTTGAGGTGTTCGGGCCCCCGGGGTTGGCGGCAAAACTGCATCACAAATTGGCCGGTTACGACTGGAATCTGAGCGAACGGTTCTGGTGCTCCCTGCGGGTGCGGGAGGTGCATGCCGACTCCATAGTCAGCTGGTTGCTCTCCGGTCCCAAGGGGTTTACCTGCTTGCTGGAGGGAGAGCAGCGTCGCGAAGGCCCCATTGTCTATCGTAACGACTATCTGCAGGTTGAAGCCGTTCTTTGCGATCACAAAATCCCCGTGTTGGCCTATTGTTGTCGAGAACGACCGGTCTTTTCCATCGACCGGCAACGTTTGCAGCGTGCCGGTCTGGTGGCGGGACCCTGGTTGCACGAACTCAAACGACGCTTTTACAAAGGTTTCGTTTGTCACTCTCCCCTAAAAGTGTGGCGTCGCGGCAGCGAAGACATTTTCCCGGGGGAAGAAACCGATGCCAGACAAGTTTATCGCGCTATTTGCCGGTCCGCCTCACCGGCAAGCATCGGCTATGTCAGTGATGTTGGCTATGGTTTGGAGAATCGGGACCGACTTAAATCCCTTTTTAAGGGCGTATCGCTTCTGATTGCCGAATGTACCTTTTTAGCTGAGGATGTTGCCAAGGCACGTCGCTCATATCATCTCTGTACCTGTGACATCAACCGGCTGCTCGATGACCTGCGACCGGGGTACTTTTTGCCCATGCATCTCTCCAAGACCTATAACGGCCGTTCCCAGGAATTGTATCAAGAACTGGAAATGCCGCCGGAGGTATCACTTCTGCAACTTCCCGACCACCTGCTGGCGAGGCCATTGCTGCCTTGCGATCTGCCGCGGCTGCCAACCAGACTGAAAAGAAATAACGGAACTGTTCACTGAGGGTAGGAAAGGCCAAAATAAAACCGCCCACCGGCGAGGCCGATGGGCGGTTGGTGCAAATGCTGGGTTGAGAGTTTCTTTTAGTCCATGATGACTTCGGGTGCAAGGGCGACACGCAATGCGCCCCAATGTTTACCATCGACCTTGATGGGTACGGCGAATTCGCTCAGTACTTCGCCGGTATCTCGCAGGTAACTGTGCAGCAGCACCGGTTTGGTATTCCTGGCACTCTTCAAGCCGGCCTTGTCGTCGAACATCCGCTTATCTCGGCTGTTGATGCAATCGGTCGCTGGATCGCCGGTTACGGGTTGAGCGTAGATGCCGTTATGGGTCGGTGCATAACCGTTGCTATCCACACAGAGGACAAAGCTGCAGCTCTTGAGGCTGTTCATCAGGTTGTCGGTCAGGCCCTGAATCGCCCCGGCAAAGGCATCGTCATAACAGGTCTTGTATTTGGTGGGATTGCTGCCCGGTATTTCCTGATAGTTTTGATCAAAGATGTTGACGCCCTTTTTGTGCATGTCCTGCAGGATGTCCCGTATTTTACGGCGCAGTTTCATCGCTTCGCCGACCACTTTTTCGCCATAGCCGATGCCGGTTTTAAAGCGGGCATTGTTTTCCAGCAGGGTTTCAGTGATTTCATAGAGATCCTGGGATAATTGCTGACCATCGGCCATGAGCTGGGAAACTTCCTGGCTCACCTCGCTGATGGTGGTGACTTTACCGTGAATCTCGTCATTGGCCGCTGAAAGTTCCTCAACCGAGGCGGTAATGCCTTGCAGCTGGTCATCATTGCTTTCGAAGTCGCGAATCATGTCCTTAAAGCTGTTGGACGATTTAGCCACGGCAGTCTTGGTAATCTGGGACAAATGACTGACTTCTTTCGATTCCTCGATGGAGGTTTCGATGTGAGACAGCATGATGTTGATTTTTGCCGCGATGTCTTCGCTGGCCACGTTGACTTCTTCGGCCAGCTTTTTGACCTCATCAGCAACGATGGCGAAACCTTTGCCGGCCTGGCCGGCACGGGCTGCTTCAATAGCGGCGTTAAGGGACAGCAGAGAGGTTTGGGTGGCGATCGATTTGATCAGGGTAACGATCTTCTTGATTTCCTGAGACTCGGAATCCATCTGGTTGATGGTCTCCGTATAGCTGTCGATCTTCTCGGTCATGGAGTTCATGTGACCGTTGACATCCATCAGTTCCTGGAAGGAGACCTTGGCTGTTTCCAGGTTATTGCTGGTCGAGGCGCAGATGCGCTGAGTGTTGTTGGATATTTCGCTATGAGCGGCAGTGGCTTCTTTACTGCTGGCGAAAATATCGTGGGCGATCTCGCTCTGCTCCTGGGCATGGCGCGCCGAAGTATCGATCTGCTTGCTCATGTGCAGTGAGTTGGAAGCAATCTTGACCCCCATGGAGCGGACCCCGACGAAGATCTCTCTCAGATTTCCAACCATGGTGTTCATGGCGGCAGCCAGTCGACCAACTTCGTCGGTGCGGTCGGCTTCGATGTGGATATCGAAGTTTCCGGCGCCGAGTTTTTCCATTTCGATGACCGCCAAATTAATGGGCTTGGCGATCAGGCGGTCGATGTACAGGGTCAGCAGAACGCCGCCGATCAGCAGAATGGCCAGTGAGCCGAAGGTCAGGTAGAAGATTTTGTTCAGGGATGCATGAATATCGTCCATGTAGGCGCCGGAACCGATGATCCAGTCCCACTGGGAAAGCTTTTTGACGAAAGAGATCTTGGCGACAGCCTTGTCGCTGCCCGGTTTATGCCAGGAATATTCAACAAAGCCTTGGCCCTCTTTGCGGCACAGCTGGGCCATTTCGGAAAACATGGCCTTGCCGTCGAGGTCCTTTTTTCCCGCCAGGTTTTGGCCGACCAGTTCGGGGTCGAGGGGGTGCATGATCATCCGTGGCTGGAAGTCGTTGATCCACAGGTAGTTCTTGCCGTCAAAACGCAGGTTCTTGACGGAGGCCATGGCCATTTGCTGGGCTTCCTCTTCGCTGATCAACCCCTGTGCCGATTGCTTGGCATAGTGGTCGAGTACTCCCCAGGCCGTTTCCACCACGTGTTTGATTTCGTTGCGGCGGCCTTCGATGACGTTCTCCTTGGCAGCCAGGTACATCCAACTGGCTATCAGGGTGAAGACCAAGAGCAGGCTTCCACTTAATAGAAAGATTTTTTGGGAAATTTTCAGATTTTTCACTTCGGACTCCTTCGTCAAGAGCTTGTGAGACTGTTACCAGCGATTAAATCTGTAAAACCACAATGCGGTAAAAGGTAGTATGGGCTGTACATATTCAAATAGCGTAACAATAGACTAAAATTTTAGGAATTTTGCAAGAACAATGAGTGCTGCTTTTATAAAACAACGTTCGATACATGTTGTTGGCAAAGAACATGCCGAGACGTCATAAATTATGGGCCTTTTGGAACATATGAAGGTCTTAAAGGTGGATATCTTTATTATTACAGGTGCTTAGAAGCGTTTTTCGCGCTAAATAAATGCACCTCTTTTCCGGCTTCAGCTGTTTAAAAAATCATGCTCAAGCTTTGTCCGGCTTTGGCCGGAAGAATGAAGTGTGGCATGCCCCACTGCTTCATGTCACACATGTGTGGCATGCCACACTAAATTTTGGCTCTACGGTCGGGTGGCGGTAACGGGCCAGAGGCTTTCCCTTTTGACCTATCATGGTCCGTTTTCGAACAGCGTATTGACAAGGCTGACGGCAACAGGTAAAAAAGCAGAAAAACCACCTGTGACAACTTCGGCCACCGAAGCCGCATATGCAGGCAGGTCCAAAAAAGTTCAGGAGATTTACTTAGTTGTCGGCCATCCTTTCAGAAACCGAAATTTTTAAAGCATGTCGCACACTTTTCGGTGCGGAGGTCGACCTTTCTCTCGATTTTCTCTCCTATTTGCAGCCAAGCGGCGCCAAGACTGCCTACCGACAAAGAGTTAAGGAAACCCATCCCGATACTTTTGCAGGGGATGCCGCCCAGCAACGCCGTCAGACCGGTGTTTTTCAGGAAGTGGCTGCGGCTTATGAACTGATCGGCCACTATTTCAAACAAAGAGAGAGGGGAGTGGCGCTGGTTGGTCGTTCCTCTTCTGCCCCAAGGCCGGCAAAACCCCAACCGGGAAAGCCTCCCGGAGGTTTTCGCAGCAGCCGGCCAACCCACGAACGGCCCCAGTCTCGGCAGACCGCCGGTTGGGGATCCGGCCCCCGCCAGTCTCATCTTTACTGTGGCAACGTACCTGGCAGGACCCTGGAATTCGGTCTGTTCCTCTATTATCAAAGCCTGATCGACTATCGGCAATTGGTAGAGGCTCTGGTCTGGCAACGACGTCAGCGGCCCAACCTGGGCGATATTGCTCAGCGTTGGGGGTGGTTGAGTGATCAGCAGGTTCGGACCATCCTTAATTCTCGCGGGCATTTACGCCGTTTTGGGGAGAAAGCCGTACACCTTCAGTACCTTAGCGAACGTCAGCTGCAGACCTTGCTCTATTATCAACGTTCGCAACAAAAACGTCTTGGTGAATTTTTTGTTGAGAAAAAGATTTTATCGGCTGCCGATATTGAGCGCCTGGTTCTAGAGCAAAAGGCCCACAATCGACAGGTTTCCGCTGATTTATTGCGCGCCAGCCGCTGATAATTTTGATCGTAAATAGATTCCCACGAGGGTCCTTTAAGGGCCCTTTTTTTTGTTTGTGGCACATCTGGAACGGAAACTGCAAATTACCCCAATCGAGGGAGTTTTTTGCTTCTTTGTGGGGCAACAATCAAAGGTTTCGAGCGTTTGGACACTATATAGACAGGAGGGAATTAGGTATGGCGAACGAAGAGAATAAACAACTGACTCTAGGCATTGTTGGTGGCGGGCAAGGTGGATTGGAGATGCTTAAGATCTTTGCCAGCAGCAATCTGGTCAAAGTTTCCTACATGGTCGATCGCGAGGAAAAGGCCCCGGGGATGGTTGAGGCCAAGGCTCTGGGTGTCCAGCAGGAGACCGATCTGATCGCGGCGGTTAAGACCCATCGCACCGATTTCATTATCGAGGCAACGGGATCTCCTAAAGTTCAGGAACTTATCGAAGAGAACCGAAACCCGACGACGGAACTCATTAGTGCCAAGGGTTCGCTGATGTTTTATAACGTGCTGAGCGAAAGCCGTAAAAAAACCAACAAGAGTGTTTCGAATCAGCTTGGTACCATCAGTGAGGAGATTTCCGAAAGCACTAAAACAATCAAAAGTGCCTTAGGGGGAATTACCCAGGTTGCCCTGAACTTGGAAATGCTGGCGATCAATGCTGCCATCGAAGCGGCTCGGGCCGGAGAGAAGGGTCGCAGCTTTGCTGTAGTAGCCGAAGCGGTAAAGTCTACAGCCGATGAAGCCAAGACCCTCCTTGAAAGTATCGAGTCGGTAAATAACGATAACAGTCTTATGTCTGAACAACTTGAAGAATTGCTCGAACAGCTTCAGTAGTTAGATCAAGGAGTTGCTTCACAGTTTGCTACTTATTTTAGTTGGTTGTTTAGAGTTGTTTTCCTTTCCTGGTAATTAAACAACTTGTTTCGCCTTTTGGGGTTTCGGCATTCCGCCGGAGCCCCATTTGTTTCAGTGTTCAAATGTTAGCCAAAGTGAATTGATGTTATTTAGTTTTGTTGCCGAGCCTTGGCTCGGCCAGGAGGAAGATGGAAAAATGCGGATAAAAACCAAGATTACATTGATGGCTGCAAGCCTGGTTCTGGTAACAGCCCTGTCATTGCTCGGCGTAACTTTTTATGAAAAGGCTGCTCTGCAGAACGATGTCGGAGAAGAGATCGAAGCTTTGGCCCGCGGTGAGGCGGGCAAGATCGTGCAGGATGTCTACCTGATGTGCCGGGCCATGCAGGAGTCGGTGCAACAGGTGGTCGATGCCAGCCTCAATGTCGCGCGTGATCAGATGCAGCGCTACGGAACGGTCAGCTTTTCGGAGGAAACGGTCAGTTGGCAGGCGATCAACCAGTTTACCAAGCAATCCCAGGTTCTGGAACTGCCGAAAATGCGCGTCGGCTCGACCTGGTTGGGACAGAACCGCAGCATGACCGAGGAAACACCGCTGGTCGACAATGTGAACAAGCTGGTCGGCGGCACGGTGACAGTCTTCCAACGGATGAACAAGACCGGGGATATGCTGCGGGTAGCGACCAATGTTGAAAAGCTCGACGGCAAACGCGCCATCGGCACCTACATTCCCCGGCGCAACCCCGACGGGAGCCTGAACCCGGTCATCGACACGGTTCTAAAGGGCCAGACCTTCCGTGGCCGCGCCTATGTGGTCAATGCCTGGTACATCACCGCTTACGAACCGATCTGGGATGCGGCCCATAAAGAGGTGGTCGGTATTCTCTATGTCGGGGTTAAGCAGGAGAATGTCGCGAGCTTGCGCAAGGGCATCATGGACATCGTTGTCGGCCAGACCGGCGCAGTCACAATCTATGGCGGCAAAGGGCGCCAACAGGGCAGCTTCATCCTTTCCAAGGACAGCCGGCAGACCGGTCAGAGCGCCTGGGAAGAGAAGGATGCCGACGGCAAGCAGCATGTTAAGGCGATGGTTGAAAAGGCTCTGGCCAGCGGCGGCGATATAGGCAAGATCGCCTTCGAAAGCAGTCGCTGGGCAAGCGATTCCGGCGAACTGCGCCGTCATGAGGCGGCTGTGGGCTATTTCGCCCCCTGGGACTGGGTCATCACCGCCGGTTATTTCATGGACGATTTCGCTGCCACCCAGCAGCGGGTGGAAAAAGACATGGACCAGATGATCCACTGGATCCTCGCTATCGCCTTGATCGTATCTCTGCTCGGGTGCGGGGCCGGCTATCTGGTGGCCAACGGTATCAGCCAGCCGCTGCAAAAGACCATTGAGGTGGTAGGCCGCATCGCCCTCGGCGATACCTGTTCGGCGAAGGAACTTTCGACCCCGAAGGAAGGGCAACATCCCCGTGACGAAACGGAAGAACTCGGAACCATTGTGGGTATGTTGGCGCAGAGCCTGAAGGAGAGGGCCGACCTGGCCCAGGCCATCGCCGGCGGCGACCTGACCGGTGAGGTCGAGTTGGCTTCGCAACAGGACGATCTGGGTCTCGCTCTGCAACAAATGACCATTGCTCTGCGCGAGATGATCGGCCAGATCCAGCAGAGTGGCGAGCAGATCTCTTCCGGCAGCACCGAGGTGGCCAGCTCCGCACAGATGCTGTCCGACGGAGCGACCCAGCAGGCGAGCGCCATGGAAGAAATCAGCAGTTCGATGACGGAAATGGCCTCCCAGACCAAGGTGAATGCCGATAACGCCGAAGCCGCCAGTTCATTGTCGGTCGAGGCCAGGGAGGCAGCTCAACGGGGCAACCAGCGTATGGCCGACATGGTTCAGGCGATGAGCGAAATCAACGAAGCGGGCCAGAATATCGCCAAAATCATCAAGGTCATCGACGAGATCGCCTTTCAGACCAACCTGCTGGCCCTGAATGCCGCCGTGGAGGCGGCCCGTGCCGGTGAGCAGGGCAAAGGCTTCGCCGTGGTCGCCGAAGAGGTGCGCAATCTGGCCGCACGCAGTTCCAAGGCGGCGAGCGAGACGGCCGAGCTGATCGAAGGATCGGTGGAAAAGGCTGCCAATGGGGCATCCATCGCCGATCAGACCGCTGAAGCCCTGGGCGAGATCGTCACCGGCATCAGCAAGGTAACCGATCTGATTGGCGAGATCGCCGCTGCCAGCACCGAGCAGGCTCAGGGCATCGGTCAGGTGACTGAAGGGTTGGGGCAGATTGACCAGGTTACTCAACAGAACACCGCCACATCTGAAGAGAGTGCGGCCGCCGCCGAGCAATTGTCCAGCCTGGCAGATGAGCAGAGGCGCATGTTGAGCCGCTTTCAGTTGGCTGCAGGCCATCATAAGTTGTTGGCCGATGACAGCGGCCAGCCTTCGGCGCAGTTCAGGTTGTCTGCCTGAAAATAAGAGCTGTTTGCAGATTCCGGTTGACGAAAGGGCAGGGGAAAACCTCCTGCCCTTTTTTTACCGGCACCACGTTCTGCTGCCTTTTTTCTGCACAAACATGGTGCACCAAAAAAAAACCGAAGTCGCAAAAATCTAAAATAAGCTCAGTAAAAACAGTATCTTGTAGAATTCTTTATTTCCTGGCACAGGTTCTGCATTCAAGAGATAGCAAATGCGGGACACGATGGAGTGACCAGGCATTTACGGCAACGGAGCCCACCGGAGGAAGTATCCCTCCGCTGGGCTTTTTGTATTTAAGTTTAAAAGAAAGTTTCGATAAACGCCACGGCGGCGTTTTCGGGGTAAAGGTGCCCCATCCGGATGGTCCGGATGGGGTTTTTCTGTTCAAAGCACAAAATACATTTATTCAGGCGACAGGCCGGAGCCGATTTTCAGGAACCGGCGGGCCTGCCAAAAATTCAACAACGCATCAAAAAGGAGTCACATCATGGCAAAGAAACTGAGACAACTCGCAATCTACGGCAAAGGCGGCATCGGTAAATCTACTACCACTCAGAATACCGTTGCTGGCCTGGCTTCCCTGGGCAAGAAGATCATGATCGTTGGTTGTGACCCCAAGGCGGATTCCACCCGCCTGATTCTCCATGCTAAAGCTCAAGAGACGGTCATGGACAAGGTCCGCGAACTTGGCACCGTCGAGGATCTGGAGCTGGAAGATGTGTTGAGAAACGGTTACGGCGACGTTAAATGTGTCGAGTCCGGTGGCCCGGAGCCGGGTGTCGGCTGTGCAGGCCGAGGTGTTATTACCGCCATCAACTTCCTTGAGGAAGAGGGTGCTTACACCGAGGATCTCGACTTCGTTTTCTACGACGTTCTTGGTGACGTTGTCTGCGGCGGGTTCGCCATGCCGATCCGCGAAAACAAGGCCCAGGAAATCTACATCGTCGTTTCCGGCGAGATGATGGCCATGTACGCCGCCAACAACATCTGCAAGGGTATCGTTAAATACGCATCTTCGGGTAGCGTTCGCCTCGGCGGCTTGATTTGTAACTCCCGGAATACTGACAAGGAAGCCGATCTGATTGAAGCTCTGGCCGCAAGGCTCGGCACCCAAATGATCCACTTCGTGCCCCGTGACAACCAGGTACAGCGTGCAGAGCTGCGGCGCATGACCGTTATCGAATACTCCCCCGAGCATAAGCAGGCTGAAGAATATCGGGAACTGGCTCGTAAAATTAGCGAAAACGAAATGTTTGTTGTCCCCACTCCGCTGAGCATGGACGAATTGGAAGACCTTCTCCTCGAATTTGGCATCATGGAGGAAGAGGACGAGACCATCGTCGGTAAGGCCGAAGGCGCATAATTTAACCGAAGGAGGCTATCGGCCTTATCCTGAACCGGCTTCGGTTCACTAAGATCGACAGCCTCCTGGTCAGGGGGCAGGGTGATTCAAAGACATTATTTCGCTTTGCCCCCTAACTGTATGTACTTTAGCGAGGAGAGAAAAATCATGGAAGAAACTAATAAAAACAATCCTTTAGATGGTATAACCAAGGAAAGTACTCAGAAATTAGTGGAGGAAACTCTCGATCTTTACACGGAAAAAGCCCGTGCAAAGCGTGCGCCCCACATGTCGGCCAACGACGCAGAGGATTCCGGTTGCGCGATTCGCTCTAATCGTAAGACCGTTCCCGGGGTCATGAGTGCTCGCGGCTGTGCCTATGCCGGTGCCAAAGGTGTGGTCTGGGGACCGATTCGCGACATGGTCCACATCTCTCACGGTCCTATCGGTTGCGGTTACTACAGCTGGGGCACCCGACGTAACCTGGTCGAAGGTACCATGGGTGTCGACGTCTTCAGTGCCATGCAGTTCACCTCCGATTTCCAGGAGCGGGATATCGTCTACGGCGGCGACAAGAAACTCGAAACCATCTGCAACGAAGCTAAAGAACTTTTCCCACTGGCCAAAGGTATTTCGGTTCTTTCCGAGTGTCCGGTCGGCCTCATCGGTGACGACATCAACGCCGTGGCCAAGCAGGCGACCAAAGAGTTGGAAATTCCGGTGGTGCCCTGCAACTGCGAAGGTTTCCGTGGCGTCAGCCAGTCCCTCGGCCATCACATCTCCAATGATACCATTCGCGATTACATCATCGGAACCCGTGAGTTTTCCGAACCGATCGGGGATTACGATATTGCCCTGATTGGTGACTACAACATTGGCGGTGACGCCTGGGCCTCGAAAAAAATCCTCGAAGAAATGGGTCTCAACGTCAAGGCCATTTGGACCGGCGACGGCCAGATCGATCACATCGCCGCCACCCATCAGGTTAAGCTTAATCTCATCCATTGTTACCGGTCGATGAACTACATGGCCAAGGTTATGGAAGAGAAGTACGGCATCCCCTGGATGGAGTTCAACTTCTTCGGCCCGACCAAGATCGCCGAGAGCCTGCGCGCCATCGCCGCCCAGTTCGACGAGAAGATCCAAAAGAACGCCGAGAAGGTGATCGAAAAATACACCGCACCGATGCAGGCGGTCATCGACGAGTACCGTCCCCGCCTCGAAGGCAAGACCGTCATGGTCTTTGTCGGTGGCCTGCGGCCCCGTCACACCATTGGCGCGTATGAAGACCTGGGCATGAAGGTGGTCGCAGCCGGATACGAGTTCGCTCATACCGACGACTACGACCGTACTTACCCGGAGATGGACAAGGGCACGCTGGTGTTTGACGATGCCTCAGAGATCGAACTGGAAAAGTGGGTTGAGGCCATGCGTCCCGACCTGGTAGCCAGCGGCGTCAAGGAGAAATACGTCTTCCAGAAAGCCGGCGTTCCTTTCCGTCAGATGCACAGCTGGGACTACTCCGGTCCTTACCATGCCTATGACGGTTTCCCGATTTTCGCCCGGGACATCGACATGGCTATCAACAGCCCGACCTGGGGTCTGGTCAAGGCCCCCTTTTAAACAATAACCAGGAGAGGGAAGGGGAGCTCGGCAACCGGCTCCCCACTATCCAGACCTCACTTGATATAGGAGTTTCGTCATGAGTGAACAGTGCGCAGTAAAAAAAGTGACCGAGATCACCACCGAAGAGGTGGAGCGGATCAAGGAATGGATCAATACCGAAGAATATAAAGAGAAAAACATGGCCCGCGAAGGGCTGGTCATCAACCCTGCCCATGCCTGTCAGCCCCTAGGTGCTCAGCTGGTCGCCCACGGTTTCGAAGGCACCTTGCCCTTCGTCCATGGGTCCCAGGGTTGCGCGTCCTACTACCGCAGTGCCTTCAATCGTCATTTCCGCGAGCCGGCTCCGGCCGTTTCCGACGCTATGACCGAAGACGGCGCGGTGTTCGGCGGCCAGAACAACCTTTTCGAAGGTCTGGAAAACGCCTACACCCTGTACCATCCGAAGATGATCGCGGTCTTCACCTCCTGCATGCCGGAGGTTATCGGCGACGACTTGACCGCCTTCATCCAGAATGCCCGTAATGAAGGACATATCCCCGAGGACTTTCCGGTGCCCTACGCCAACACCCCGAGCTTCAACGGCACCCACATCCACGGCTACGACCCGATGCTCAAGTCGATCCTTCAGACTCTGGGCGGCGACAAGAAGGTCGAGGGCAAGGACAACGGCAGTCTTAACCTGATCCCCGGGTTCGATGCCTGCACCGGCAACTACCGCGAGTACAAGCGGATGATGAAGGCATTCGATATCCCCTGTACCCTGATGGCGGATATCTCCGACTCCTTCGATTCGCCCCTGACCGGTACTTACAACCCCTATCCCGGCGGTACTCCGCTGGAAGATGCGGCTGATGCGCTCAACGCTCACGCCACTATCGCCTTGCAGCAGTACTCCACCAAGGAGACCATGAAGTGGTTCGCAGCCAATACCGATGCACCGGCGGAAACCCTGCCCATGCCCATCGGCGTCAAGAAGACCGACGAATTGCTGATGAAGATCTCCGAGCTGTTCGACAAGCCTGTACCCCAGGAACTGATTGACGAGCGCGGCCGGGCGGTCGACGCCATGACCGACGCTCATCAGTACCTGCACAACAAGAAGTTCGCTATCTACGGCGATCCCGACTGGTTGCTCGGTGTGGTTTCTTTCTTACTGGAGATGGGCGCCCGTCCTTACCACATCCTCTGCAGCCGCTCGACCAAGAAATTCCGCAAAGTGATGCAGGAACTGCTCGACTCTTCTCCCTACGGTGCCGACTGCAACATCTGGATCAACAAGGACCTGTGGCATCTGCGCAGCCTGTGTGCCACCGATCCTGTGGACTGCTTGATCGGCGACGCCCACGGCAAGTTCATTACCCGCGATCTCGGCATTCCCCTGGTCCGGGCTGGTTTCCCGATCATGGACCGGGTCAACCTGCATCGTTACCCGACCATCGGTTACCAGGGTGCCATCAACCTGCTGACCTGGATTGCCAACACCTTCCTCGATCAGGTTGATGTGACCTGTGAGGACAAGAATTTCGAAATGATGCGTTAATCACCATGCATTTCATGCAGGCAGGGGAGAGGATGTTTCTCCCCTGCCGGTGATTAAAATTTAACTGAACAGTCATGAAGGGCACAGGCAGGGTCGGAACCTTCGACTCACGGGAGGAAAGACCGTGGCATTGACACGACGACTGACCGTGGTGAACGATCCGGTCAAGAAAGGATTTACTATGAAAGTAGCCTTCGCCAGCAGCGACAATAATCACATCGACCAGCATTTCGGCTGGGCGGAAAAATTCGCCATCTGGGACGTGCAGATGGATCAGGCACGTTTTGCGGGTATGGTGCAGGTGCAACCCGACGGAGCCGATTCAGAAGACAAAATCTCGGCCCGGCTCGGCGCCTTGAGCGACTGTGCTATCGTTTATGTCACCCAGATAGGCGGCCCGGCGGCCGCCAAGCTTGTGGCAAACAAGATTCATCCGATCAAGAGCAAGGGCGAGGGCGAGGAGACGATACAAGAAGTGGTTGAAAAACTGCAGCAGGTGCTGCAGGGCAATCCTCCCCCCTGGCTGCGCAAGGCCATGCTCAAAGACGAGCGGCCTGCGTAACATGGAACTAGATCATTTATGATCCGTTGCAGGAATGTCAGGTTTATTTATGGACTGCACTGACCCCCAAAGGTTCCCGGCTTTCTGACGAATTTTTTGCGACGGCCTGATAGAACCAGTAGAAAGAATTAATCCCGTAAGCTACCAATCGAAAGATCGTACAAGGAGAGATGACCATGGCGTATTACACCGCTAAAACCAAAGATGGAAGTGACTGGACCCCGACCTTCGCCGAGTCCATCGACGAAGAAAAATGTATCGGCTGCGGACGCTGTTACAAGGCTTGCTCACGCAAGGTCCTCGGTTTCAAGGAAATTGACGAAGAGGATTCGGCTCGCATGTTTATGTATGTGGCTGAGGCTGGAAAATGTATCGGTTGCGCTGCTTGCGGCGTGACCTGCCCGAAAAAAGCTTTTTCTTTCGCTCCTCTGGAAGTTTAATCTGAATTTGGCCGGCATTGCTTCCCGGGCGGTGCCGGCAGCAGAAAGGAGTCGCCGATGCTTATAGCTGTTGCCACCAGTTCAGGCCAGGAAGTGGATCTCCACTTCGGTAAGGCTTCGGTCTTCACCCTCTTTGATGTTACCGAACAGTCGGCCAGCCGTCTGAAAGAGGTCGAGGTAGCTCAATATTGCACCAGCGACCCTAATCACACAGAACACGAGCAGCGTTTTTCCGCTATTGCAAAATCTCTGGAAGATTGCCGGGCTGTGGTCTGCGTGCAGATCGGTGATCTGCCGCGCATGTCCCTGGCCGAGGCAGGAATTCAGGCCTTTACCGCTCAGGGTCCGGTGGAAGACGCGCTGCACAATGCTTATTTATTGCTTTCCGCGGGGGGATGTTGACGGGTTCCTGTGGGAGGAGCTCGGCCGGTGCGAAAAAAGTAACCTTCCGGATTTGCAATTGCCAACGGCATGGGCAGGTAGACCTTCAAAAGAGGCTACCTGCCCTTTTTTATGCCGTTTTAGAGCTGGCACGGGCTATGCATTAAGTACAGATAACAACAGGCGACAGACAGATTTCGAAAAAGTCTCGCTCCTTTCCATGGGGTTGGAGGCTTTCCGGTCTCCAACCCACTTTTTCGAATCTTTTAGGCTGTCTGAACGCTTATCTAGTGAATGACAGGCACAACGGAGTGCTGCGATTAATAATGGCAATGAAGCCCCACAGGGATATCCCTGCGGGGCTTTTCTAATTTTTAGCCCTAAGAAAGGAGTACAACCATGTCAGCAAGCAGTTGCTCCCGTTCCAGTAATCAGGCAGCTCACCCTAACAATCAGTCGGGCCATCCCTGCTTTGGCGGTGATCACCAGAAGGCAGGCCGCATTCATCTGCCGGTAGCACCCGGCTGCAATATCAAATGCGGCTTCTGCGAGCGCAAGTTCGATTGCGCTAACGAAAATCGCCCCGGTGTTACCAGTCGAGTACTGACTCCCACCGAAGCACTTGATCGACTGCGCTTGGTGATGAGCCACCCCGTCGGAGGAAAAAACATGCGCGTTGTAGGGATTGCCGGCCCCGGCGATCCTTTAGCCAACGAAAATACCATTGAGACTTTTCGTCTGGTGAAAAAACATTTTCCCCACCTGATGCTCTGTCTGTCTACCAACGGGATGCTGCTTCCCGAGCGCATCGATGAGCTCAAGGAACTGGGCGTGCATAGCGTTACCGTCACTATAAATGCCCTGACTCCTGAGGTAGGCGCCAAGGTCTACGAGTGGGTGCGGGCAGACGGCCAACGCTATCACGGAGAGGCCGGAGCCAAAATTCTTCTCGAACGGCAGATGGCCGGAGTCGAAGCCGCTGTGGCTGCAGATATGCTGGTTAAGGTCAATTCCGTATATATTCCTGGTGTTAACGATCACGAAACATTGCCGTTGGCAGTGGCTGCCCGAAAACTCGGGGCCAGCATGATGAATATTCTGCCCTTGATTCCTCAAGGGATCTTTCACGATCGGGAACGGCCCTCGGAACTGGTCATGGAACTGGTGCGAGACCAGGCAGAGTCGATTTTGACCCAGGCCCGTCACTGCGGCCAGTGTCGCGCTGATGCGGCCGGGCTCATTGGTGAGGATATGGATCTCTGTTCGTTGAAGAAACCATCAGAAGTTTCCGGACGTCTGACCTGCACCGGTTGATTGGAATATTTGATTGAAGGCCGAAACGTTTTGTCCCCAAAACTGTCGAGTTGATTATGCACCTGGATGTCGATCTAAATATGCGGTTGGGCTCTTTTGAGTTCTCCGCCGCCTTCTCTGTTGAAGGACGCCGTACCGGGGTCTTCGGTCCTTCGGGCAGCGGAAAATCGACGCTGGTCAACTTGCTGGCTGGCCTGCTTCCTCCGGACCAGGGATCGATTCGCCTGGACGGACGTGTTCTGCATGACAGCAGCAGAAAAATCAGTCTGCCGCCGGAGAAGCGGCGTGTGGCGGTTGTGTTTCAGCACGCTCACCTTTTCCCCCATCTCAATGTGCGGCGAAATTTGCTCTACGGTCATCGACGGTCGCCTCTGAAACGCCGCAAATTGGCTCTTGCCGATGTCGCCAGTGCCCTGGATATCGAACATCTGCTTTCGCGCAGCGTTGCGGCCCTGTCCGGCGGTGAGAGGCAGCGCATTGCCCTGGGCCGGGCCCTGCTGGCTGCTCCGGATTTATTGATTCTGGACGAACCCCTGAGTGCCCTGGATCATGGGCTCAAAGAACAGATCATCCCTTTTTTGCGCAGGACCCTGCGTCGTTTCGATATTCCCTACCTCTACATCTCGCATTCCCTGAGTGAGATGCGGTTACTGACGGATCGGGTGCTGGTCTTTAAAAAAGGTCGCCTTACGACCACAAGCGATGCGGAAAGTATGGCCCGGCAGCGCCTGGCCCATTGCGAGTCGGGCTATCTCAATCACCTGCAGCTAGGGCCTTCCCGGGAAGTCGGCGATCTGACGGCCTATCGCTGGGGAACCACCGAACTGATCGTGTCGAACAAGGAGGCAAGCGGTCCCGGACTGTTTGGCCTCGCGAGCAAGGATATTTTGTTGTTCAAGCGTCATCCGCAGGCTTTGTCGGCTCGTAACCTGTTGGAAGCAACCCTGGTCGAGCTGATCCCCTGTAACGGAAACGTCGGCGTTGTGCTCGACTGCGGCGGCCAGCGTCTGGTAGCTCAGGTGGTACGGGAAGCCGCGGCGGAACTGGAGTTGAAGGAGGGGGGCAAGGTCTTTGCCGCGATTAAAGCGGCAGCCTTTCGACGGTTGCTGTAAAAGTTGTGGGGGAATGTGGCGAGGTTCGTTGTTTCTTTGCATACCACCAGAAGGAGCTTCATGATGGATATTCGTAACATAACAATCCGCCTTCTTTTAATACTGCTTTTTCTGTTTCCCGCGACCCTCTGGGCCGGCGAATTGCGTCTTTCCGTCGCCGGCAGCATGATCGACGTAATCAAGGAAGCCGGTGCTGCTTTTAGCGAAAAGCACCCGGAAACCAGACTGCTGCCCAACTTTGCCTCTTCCGGTTCGCTGGCTAAACAACTGGCCGCAGGCGCTCCGGCGGACATTTATATTTCCGCCAATCCCAAGTGGATGGATTTCGTGGTGACGCAGGGTATCGTGCCGGCTGCCACGGTCACTGTCCTGGCTTACAATCGAATGGTGGTCGTGGGGCGTCCCGGTCTTCCCATCAGCACAATGAACGATTTGGCCGGATTAAAGCGAATCGCCCTCGGCAGCCCCAAGAGCGTGCCGGCAGGGCGTTATGCCCAGCAGGCACTGGACAAGGCCGGACTCTATTCCTCGCTGAAGGCAGAGAACAAGCTGGTCATGGCCAAGGATGTACGCCAGGCGCTGCTCTATGCCGATCGGGGCGAGGTCGATGTTTCTTTTGTTTATGCCACCGATGCGCTGCTGGCAGGGCAGGCGAAGATACTGCTGGAGGTTCCGGCCGAGCTTTATCCGCAGGTTCGATACCCGATGGGGTTGACGGTTGCCGGGGCGGGCAAAGAGGAGGCTCTTGCTTTTGTGGAGTTTCTAAAGGGCAAGGTAGCTAAAGAGATTTTTGTAAAGCATGGGTTTGTGGTGGGTGAATAGGCTCCCTGGTTTTCGTTGCAGCATGCATGCGTGACTTACCGATGCGTTATGAACCATATGAACATCCGCATTGTTGGGTTTTAAAACCCAGTAACCCCTACGATCAATATTGGCAAGAGAGACATATCGATCCTTTTAGTAATCAACTTTCGGAAGAGGGGCTGCTCAAAGAAATTGAGGTTTTGGTAAGTTGCCTCACGGTTTTTTAGCCTTCTCCATACCAACGTGAATGCATGCTCCACGCAGTGGCAAGGCACTTTTTGCTTCCTTTTTGTTGCCGCCTGGACAAAAAGGAAGGCGTCTGGCGGGACGCGACCCGCCGGTTTTGAACTAAAAAATACACCGAATGATGACACCACGATAAGGATATAGAAACGAATGTTCGACTTCTCCCCAACCGATCTCCAGGCCCTGTGGCTCTCAGCCCGGGTAGCCACCGTCGCCACTCTGGTCGCCCTGCCGGTCGGGTTCGGCCTCGCCTGGCTGTTGGTCTTCAGCCGCCTGCCGGGCAAAGCACTTCTCGACGGCCTGATCAACCTGCCGCTGGTGCTGCCTCCGGTGGTAGTCGGCTATCTGCTGCTGCTGCTCCTCGGCCGTCAGGGTTGGCTCGGTGGCCTGCTCGATCAGATAGGGATTCAGATCGTTTTTACCTGGAAGGCGGCGGTAGTCGCTTCGGCCCTGATCGGCCTGCCGCTGATGGTGCGGGCCATTCGTCTCGGCATGGAACAGATCGATCCTCACTTGCTGCACGCCTCGCGGACTCTCGGCGCCAGCTGGCACGATACCCTGTTGACCGTAGTACTGCCTCTTTCGCTGCCGTCCATGCTGGCCGGCGCGACTTTGGCTTTTGCCCGCAGCCTCGGTGAATTTGGCGCGACCATCATCCTCGCCGGCAATATACCTGGCGTGACCCAGACCATCCCCCTGGCCATCTTCGACTATTCCAATTCACCGGGAGGTGAGGCCCGGGCCCTGGCACTGTGCCTGGTGGCCATTGTCCTGTCTTATGTTGTGTTGCTCTTCAGCGAGATGGCTTTGCGTCGCTTTCGTTACGGTCGGGTCCGTAGTGATGGTTGTTCCCGTCAGTAAAGCACCTTCAGGAGAATCCACATGATGCAATCGATCCATCTCGATATGAAAATTGCCGAACTGATCAACGCCTGGCCGGAAACCCGGTCGGTGTTTGCCGCCCATGGGTTGGAAGCGTTGATCAGCGAAGAGGGCATGCGGGTGCTGGCCCCCTTTCTCACCCTCGGTACCGCTTTGCGCAGCAGGGGGATTGCCGCCCAGTCTTTTCTGCGCTTGCTTGACGAAGCCGTCGCCGAGGAAGAGGTGTGCGAAGCACCCGGTCTGAGCGATTACCGCACGCAGGGGGACTTGACCCTGCTGGCACTGATGCCCTGCGGCATCAAGGTCCCCTTTGCCAAAGCGATCAGTACTTTTCTCGGTGAGCTGCGGAGCGCCGATGGGCCGGCGGTCACCTATGCGGTAGAAGGTAATCTCAATCAGGAACTGTCCTACTATTCCTACGTCGCTACCATCGAGCGCATCGAGGAGTTGCCCGACATCGTCGTTTCCGCCGATTTCAATTCCTTTTATCACCAGCGCTTCTACCAGCGCTTCGTCGAACCGGGATATTTCGTCGATGTCGCCGAGACCAGACCAACCGGCTCCTATCGGCAGGCCGGGATCCTCGACCCGGAACACCACTTCTCGGTTCTCGGCGTTAATCCTCTGGTGATCGTAGCCGATCTCGGGCGGGTCGGCGATCGGCCGCTGCCGACTTGCTGGGACGACCTGCTGGCCAAGCACTGGGAGGGAGAGGTGACCCTGCGCGGAAATAAGGATTTCTTCTGCCATGCTGTCCTGCTGCCAATTTATCAGGAACATGGTGCCGAGGGTTTACTCAAGCTGGCCAGAAATGTACGCGGCGGCCTGCATCCGGCGCAGATGGTCAAGGCCATCGACAGCGGCCAGGGCGGGGCTCTCTACGTGATGCCGGAGTTTTTCGCTCACCGGGTCAAACACCAGGAGCGGATTCAGATTGTTTGGCCGGAAGACGGCGCCCTGGCCAGCCCGGTGACCCTGATGGTGAAAAAGGAACGGGTTGCCGAACTGCAACCGGTGCTTGATTATCTGACCGGAAAGGAACTCGGCAAAGTGCTGGTCGGTGCCCGTTTCCCCACGCCTCACGCCGATCTTTCCGGCGAGTTGCAGGAAAAGCCTCTCAAATGGATAGGCTGGGACTTTATTCGCGCCAACGATCTGGCCACGGTTAATGCCGCTATTGATGAAGTGTTCATGCCGGCAGTTCAAAAGGTGGTCGCATGAAACTGGTGACAGTGGCCGGGCCGCCTTCCTGCGGCAAGACCTCGGTGATTTTGCGCACTGCCGAGAGCCTTAGCGCCGAAGGGTTGAGTATCGGTGTCATCAAGTTCGACTGCCTGTCCAGTGAGGACGAGCAGCTTTACGTCCGTGCCGGCCTGCCGGTCAAGACCGGTTTGGCCGGAGGTTTGTGTCCGGACCATTTTTTCATTGCCAACATCGAACAGGGGTTGCAGTGGGGCATTCGCAACAACTTCGATATTCTGATCAGTGAAAGTGCCGGACTGTGCAACCGCTGTTCACCCCACATCGACGAGGTGCTGGCGGTGTGCGTGGTCGATAATCTTAGCGGGATGCACACTCCGCGCAAAATCGGGCCTATGCTTAAGACGGCCGATGTCGCGGTGATCACCAAGGGCGATATCGTTTCCCAGGCCGAGCGCGAGGTGTTCGCCTTTCGCGTGCGGCAGGTCAATGCCAAGGCCGCGGTGCTGCCGGTCAACGGGCTAACCGGACAGGGGAGCCTGTTGCTGCAGCGGCATATCAAGGGAGCCAGATCCTGCAATACTCTGGAAGGGTTGAGGCTGCGCTTTTCAATGCCTGCCGCGCTCTGTTCCTACTGCCTGGGTGAAACCCGCATCGGACCCGATTGTCAGATCGGCAACATCAAAACCATGGACTTCTCATGATTTTCGACGAATTGCTGCAGCAGCCCCTTTCCCAATTGTTGCGGGAACGACCCTACGTGCGGGATTTTTTTGCCGCACTGGGGGTGCCCCTGGTCGCCGGGAACCTGTGCCTGGGGAAGATGCTGGATGCCTTGCCGGAGGAAAACCTGGCGGAATTTGGTCTCGACCGTGCCGGTCTGCTGGTGCAGTTCGAAGACTTTGTCCGGCAGATGGAACAATTCAAGGCCAGCGCCGCCCGGCCGGTACGCACCGTAACCATTGTCGGTGGCCGAGACAAAACGGGACGCGCCGAAGAGGTGCGTCTGGATTTGACGGTCGGCGATGTGGTTTGTGTCGTTGGCCCCACCGGATCGGGCAAGAGCCGGTTGCTGGCCGATATCGAGTGTCTGGCGCAGGGCGATACTCCCTCGGGACGGCGTATTCTGATTGATGGGAATCCACCCGATGAAAGTGCCCGTCTGGCCGGAGAATCGCGTCTGGTTGCCCAGCTGTCGCAGAACATGAACTTCGTCATGGACCTGTCGGTGCAGGAGTTCATCGCCCTGCATGCCGAAAGCAGGCTGGTGGACGATATCGATGCGGCAGTAGGACAGATATTCACTACCGCTGTTGACCTGGCCGGCGAACCCTTCACCCTCGATACCCCGGTCACCGCCCTGTCCGGCGGTCAGTCGCGGGCCCTGATGATCGCCGATGTGGCCTGTTTGAGCGCCTCGCCCATCGTGCTCATCGATGAGATTGAAAACGCCGGAGTCGACCGGCGCCGGGCTCTGGAACTGCTGGTTAAGCAGGAGAAGGTTGTGCTCATGGCCACGCACGATCCGATCCTCGCATTGTCCGGTCACCGCCGCCTGGTGATCCGCAACGGCGGCATCGCCTCGGTCATCGAGACCAGCGACGAAGAACGCCGCGGACTCGATCAGCTCAATGTGCTCGATCGCAAGCTTGCCGAACTGCGCGACCAGGTACGCCAGGGTCGGCGTATCTGCTTCGATTCAATTTCCCTCCCTGTTTAAGCCTTCCGCCGGATGCCCAAATACTGGGCATTTCTCTGCCTGAATGTCCAAAAAGATAGCACAGCATGTTTAGGTTGTGCAGAACCCGGGCATGATATCAATGGTTTAGCTTCATGGAACGGCAATTGCTAATCAACAGGCCGGATAAATATGTTCGGCAGCCAAAAAAAGACATGATTGACGGCTGTTGATTAAATTTAGTGCACTTAATAGGGAGTGAATAAGGATGAAGTGGCGCAATACCAAGTTAGGGACCAAGTTAATTCTTTCGTTTTTGGCGATTGGCCTGCTGCCGTTGGCGATTATCGGCATCATCAGCATGAATAAAACGGCTGACTCCCTGCTCAGCGAAAAGTTCAACCAGCTCGAAAGTATCCGTGAAATTAAGGCAAAAGCCATTACATCCTACCTCCAGACCGTCCACGATCAGGTTTTGACCCTCTCCGAGGACCGGATGATTGTCGAGGCGATGAGCGGTTTTCGTATGGCTTTTAACGAGGCGCGAAACGAAGCCGGCGTCAGCGGGGCGGATCTGGCGCGGATGAAGCAAGAGCTGCGCACCTATTACAGTGGTGAGTTTTCCAAGGAGTACCGGAACCGCAACGATGGCGCAACGCCGGATACGGGAAGCAAGTTTGAGCCGCTGGACGACGACTCCATCCTGCTGCAGCATGCCTATATTCGTGCCAACGGGCAGCCGCTGGGATCCAAGCACCTGTTGGACCGGGCACCGGGCAATACCGCTTATAACAGGCTGCACGGCCGTATTCATCCCGTCATTCGCAATTACCTCGAGAAGTTCGGATATTATGACATTTTCCTGGTCGCTCCGGACAGCGGCGATATCGTTTATTCCGTCTTTAAGGAGTTGGATTACACCACCTCGCTTAATGATGGCCCCTATGCCCGGACCAACTTTGGCGAAGCCTTTCGCAAGGCCAACGCTGCCAGCGACAAGGATGCTGTGATAGTGGTCGATTACGCCCGCTATTTCCCTTCCTATGAAGACCCCGCCGGTTTCGTCGCCTCTCCGATTTTCGATGGGGAAGAGAAGGTCGGCGTTCTGATTTTTCAGTTTCCCATCGACCGGGTCAATGCCATCATGACCCAGCGGGACGGCCTGGGAGAATCGGGTGAAAGTTACCTTGTGGGACCGGATCTTCTTATGCGTTCTGATTCCTTCCTCGATCCGGTCAATCACAGCGTACGGGCGTCCTTCGCCCAGCCCGCCAGCGGAAAAGTGGACACCGCCGCCTCGCGGGAGGCCCTTGCGGGGAAAAGCGGCAAGGAAATCGTCATCGATTACAACGGTAACCCTGTGCTTTCGGCCTATACCCCACTGCAGATGGGGGGATTGAACTGGGCGCTGCTGGCGGAGATCGACGAGGTAGAAGCTTTAGCGCCGGTTCGCACACTGACGCACTTGGCCTGGATTATCGGCTTGCTGACTGCTGTGGGTGTTGCTGTAACCGCCTGGCTCATGGCTCGTTCCATTGTTCGCCCTGTGAGTCAGGTTAAGGATATGCTCAAGGCGCTGGAGTCCGGTGATCTCGATCATCGCCTGGCAATGAACCGCTCCGACGAGATTGGCGAGATGGCCGGTACCCTCAACGGTTTCGCCGACAACATGAAAGAAGAGGTGCTGAAGGCCTTTGAGAAGCTGGCTGCCGGAGACCTGACCTTCCAGGCCAGCGGTGTCATCCGGCAACCCCTGGCAATGACCAATGCGGCCCTTAATGGTACCATGACCTATATCCGAGCCAACAGCGAGCAAGTTGCCGCTGGGGCAGAGCAGGTGGCCGGAACCAGCCAGAGCCTGTCGCAGGGAGCCACCTCGCAGGCCAGTTCCATGGAGGAAATTGCCGCCAGCATTACCGAAATTACCTCTCAGACCCAGTCCAACGCCGACAATGCCGCCCAGGCCCTGCAACTTGCCGGAGAGGCACGCAAAGCCGCCGAAACCGGTGACGGCAAGATGGTGGAAATGGTTACGGCGATGGACGAGATAGAAAATGCCAGCGAAGACATTGCCCGAATTATCAAAACCATCGATGAGATCGCTTTCCAGACCAATCTGCTGGCTTTGAACGCCGCTGTCGAAGCGGCTCGCGCCGGCCAGCACGGCAAGGGATTTGCCGTGGTTGCTGAAGAAGTCCGCAATCTGGCCGCTCGCAGCGCCAAGGCTGCAAAGGAGACCGCAGAGCTCATTGAAGGGTCGGTAAGCAAAGTACGGGCGGGGAGCAACATCGCTGCCGATACCGCCGAGGCATTACGGGATATCGTCAACGGGATTGTGAAGGTCAACGACTTGACGACGGAGATTGCCGCGGCCAGCAACGAACAGGCGGAAGGCCTGTCGCAGGTCAACCAGGGGTTGCAGCAGATCGAGCAGATCACCCAACAGACCAACGCCAGTGCTGAAGAAGCTGCTGCAACGGCTGAAGAACTTTCGAGCCAGGCGCAACAACTGTCGAACGAGCTGCAGAAATTCACCCTTAACGGAAATGTCGGTGGAATGGAAACAACAGGCCGCTCCATGCCTGCTCAGAATCTGCTGCCCGCGTCTTAGTTTGTGATGGGTTGGACGGGGCGGCTAGTTATGCCTTTACGGAAATAATTTTGTCATTACGAGGCGCCGGGGAGACTCGGCGCCTCGAGTCGTTTGTTCTCAACGGCTTCAGATTGTACAGTGCTGCCGAGCCTGCCTAGGGCTATTTGCTTGTTGTTTCCCACTGCCTTTGCAGATGGCAGATTTTATAATGGACGCTGAATTATGTGGCAGAAAGAAGCTTTCAGGCGTTGCTAAACGCTTGAAAATATATGACCTTAGTTCTGGTACGGGAATTGCTATTTAAAAAGTAGCTTTAATCAAAACTATAATTGCCGCAAAGGAGCGGCAATTGGGCAATGCCGCCCCGGAGTCGTCAGACTGCCGGGGTTTTTACGTTTCCGGTCGGTATTGGAAGGACGCCAGGTTTCGAAGTTGGATCTGGGGTGGTCCGCCAGATAAGGTCAGTTCATGAGCGAAGATAAAATATCCAATGTTGTTATCGACGATACCACCCTGCGAGACGGCGAGCAAACGGCCGGGGTGGTCTTTTCCCTGGAAGAAAAAAAGACCATCGCCCGCATGCTCGACGAGATCGGAGTTCATGAGCTGGAATGCGGCATCCCCGCTATGGGGCGCGACGAGCAGGCAGCGGTACGGGCCCTGGTGGAGATGGGCCTTAATGCCCGGCTGATCACCTGGAACCGGGCACTTATCTCCGATCTGCAGGCGTCGCTGGCCTGCGGGATAGACGCAGTAGATATCTCTTTGTGCGTCTCAGACATTCACATCGAACACAAGTTGCGCAAGGATCGCGCTTGGGTGACCGAACAACTCAAGGTCGCCCTCGGTTTTGCCAAAGAACACGGCCTCTACGTTTCGGTCGGCGGTGAGGATTCGAGCCGCGGCGATCTCGATTTTCTGCTGGAACTGATGAATATCGCTCTGGACATGGGCGCCGACCGCTTTCGTTTCTGCGACACCCTCGGTCTCCTCGATCCCTTCACCACCTACGACAAGGTTAAGTACCTGGCTGAACATTGCGCTCTGCCCATCGAGGTGCACACGCACAACGATCTCGGCATGGCCACGGCCAATGCCATTGCCGGTATCAAGGCGGGCGCCCGCTTCGTCAACACTACCGTCAACGGTCTTGGCGAACGGGCCGGCAATGCCGCCTTGGAAGAGGTGGTCATGGCCCTCAAACATGCCTGCGGCGTCGATTGCGCCATTGACCGCAGCCGTTTCGTGGAAATATCCCGCTTTGTCGGCCAGGCCAGCTGTCGGCCGGTGCCGGAGTGGAAAGCCATCGTTGGCGAAAAGGTCTTTTCCCATGAGTCCGGACTGCACGTCGACGGGGTGCTTAAAAATCCTCGCAATTATGAAGCCTTCGATCCACAGGAAGTGGGGCTTTCCCGTTATCTGGTGCTCGGTAAGCATTCCGGCAGCCAGGCACTCATCGCCCGCATCCGTCAGCTCGGCATATCGCCGGAAGGGCTCGCCCTGGAGGATTTATTGGAAGAGGTCCGGAGACGGTCTCAGAACTGCAAGAGTCCCATTACCGACGAGGAACTATTAGACCTCTGCCGCGACCTGCCTAAGGTGGCATGACCGGAATTTGCCGATCATGCTAAAGTAGATGATATAGGGGGACCCGGTTTCCTCAAGGGTCCCGAAGCGAAAGGAGCCAATCATGAATCTTTTCGATTTTGCCCTGCAGATGGAACAGGATGCGACGGAGTTTTATCTAAAGCTGTCCAACTCCGCATCCGACCCCGGAAACAAACGGTTCTTTGCCGATCTGGCCTCCGACCATATAGAACGGTACCGCTTTATTGAAAGCATGACTTCATATGAAGAAACCGGGGATGACAAGTCTTTTCCGGTAATGGACGAAAACTGCAGCCCGTGGCGGATGGTATCTGTGAAGGATGCCGCGGCTGATGAAGCCGGTGGCGGTTTGGAGAACGCCTACCGCTTTGCTCTGGAGCTGGAAACGGCAGAAATTCATTGTTTCCGAAATATGTTGGACCAGACCCGTTCCGGAAAAATGAAAAAATACCTGAAGGTCATTACCGAGGAAGAAACCCGGCACGTTGAGGACTTCCAAAGCATCTATGATTTCATCAATGCCCCGAACCAGTATCTGGCTACCGGTGAATTCAGTAATCTGGCAGAGTTTCATCAGTTCGGCCGGGATGTGGATTGAGGCGTGTCAATTGAGCTTCGGTGTTGGCGGGTGAAAGTAGATGGATAACGGGAAAAAATATGTTCAGCCCGGAACTGATGACTGGCGGGAGTTTATGCAGGCGGCCGAAGCAGAGGGCTGGCGTGTTCCTTCCACCGAAATAGAACTTTTTTGCGGTCCCCTTGCAAGCAGCGCCATGGCGTTGCGCTGCGGGGGACTTTTTCTTGGTCTGGTTACTCTGGTGAACCACGGTCACAGCGCGTGGATCGGTAACCTCATTGTGCCCAAGGGGTGCCGGGGGCGTGGTTATGGCCAGCATCTGCTCGACCAGGCAATTCTACTTCTGGAACAACAAAAGACGCGGTGTATTTGGCTGACCGCATCTGAGTCGGGATTCCCCCTCTATCTTGGTCGCGGCTTTGAGATTATCGGCCAGGTGGAGCGCTGGGTTCGGCCCAAAGGGGTTGTCTCAAGAAGCAGGGATTTCTTGCAGTACGACGTGGACTCGAATCATAAAAAGGCCGCTTTGCAGGATGCTGATAAGGCGGTGTGGGGAGAGCACCGCGCCTTGGTGAATTATTTGCTGCCCAAAGGAAGGCTGCTGGATTGCGGAACGAGCATTGCACTTTTACAGCGGGAACCGGGACTGCAGATTCTCGGTCCCTGGTTTGGCAGCAGTTCGGCTGTCGCAGAACATCGCAGGTTGCTGACTCTGGCTCTTGAGACGGCAAATATCGATGAAGACCTGGTCGTCGATCTGCGAACCGGCGGTTTACCGCCGCAGATCTTGCAAGACGCCGGTTTCGTTCTGCAGGGGCGGACACGCCTGATGGCTTGGGGAGACGTTTCCGGAATCGATCTGGATCGATTGGTCTCCTTTGCCAGCCTCGGCAGCATGGGATGAAGGACAATTTTCGATCTACCTGCCTTTGGCCACCTGGTCGGAAAGCAGCCCGACCGCCAAAGCAAATGCATTAGACTTGTTCCAGGTCCGAAGAACCCTGAAATTGTCATACACCAGGTAGGCCTGACCGTCCGGTCCGTCTGGGAGGATCAGCGAGGCGTCAAGATTGCGCCGGGGCAGGGCACGGCCGTTGATGCGCCGTACGCCAAGGGCTTGCCACTTTGAAAGAGGCAGCCGCTTTTGCAGCCCGGCAAGGGACGTATCAAACCCTTTGGGTAATTTTACCGGGCGACCCCAGGTCTGATCGTCCTTCCAGCCTGCTTTCGACAGATAGTTTGCCGTCGAGGCCAGTACGTCCGGCACTGAAGTCCAGATATCGCGGCGCTGGTCGCCATCGGCATCGATCGCATAACGGGCAAAGATCGAGGGCATGAATTGGCATTGTCCCATGGCCCCGGCCCAGGAACCTTTCATCCGTTTTAAGGGGATGTGGCCGGCATCGACAATCCGTAAGGCTTCGAGCAACTCTCGGCGGAAGTACTTGCTGCGCCTTCCGTCATAAGCCATAGAGACCAAAGCTTCGATCACCGGAAAATTTCCGGTGTGCGTGCCGTAGTTGGTCTCTATCCCCCACAGAGCAAGGATGAAACGCCTCTGCACTCCGTATCGGTCTTCGACACGCCCCAGCCAGGTCGGGTAGCGCCGCTTCATCCGGCGACCTTCTTTAATTCGGTGGTCGCTGACCCTTGCCGAGATATATTCCTGTACTGTCTGCGTAAACTCCGGCTGCCTGCGATCAAGATCAACTACCTCTGTCAGGGGCATTTTTATGTCTGCCAGAGCTTTTTCGAGTGTTCGCTGAGAAATGCCTGCTGCAGCGGCTTCGGTTCGAAATGCCACCATCCATTGCGCAAAGGTCTCCTTGCCGGACGCTGCATGGGAAAAGGGAGCCCGGCAAAGAAAGATCAAGAGAATCGCCATAACCTTCTTTTTGAAGGATGTTGCTCCTGCCAAAATCATAACCCTGCCTATAAGTTGAAACACATCCTTTCGGAAAAAATCAGCTGGAGACTTGAACTCTAGCAAAGCTTTCGACTATCCGGAGATGTCAGAATGGTTAGCACCAATCATTCTACCAGTATGTCGGTTGTTTGCATTAAGTAAATTTGACCCAGTTAACCTTGGCTGTGTTAGACCCTTTACCAAATGGATGTTTGAAGTTTGTAAGGCGCTGCTTTTGCGCTGGAAAGTTCTGGTGCCGCCTATGGTTTCGATGCTGCTGATTAAATGAAACAGCTAGTAGAATCCCGGGTATTTCAACTGTTGGTAGCGGGTACCTAAATGGGTCCCTTATAAAAGGAGGAATTACATTGGGCAAAGGAATTACAGAATCCGTAATAGAGAAAGCTTACCATCCGCCACCTGGTGCTCCGGACAAATACTGGTGTTACCTCCTGGTTGAAACGGAGTCCGGTGCCCGAGTCAATGTGCGTATCCATCAGAAAAACCAGGATAGAATTACCGTAGGGGACAGGATGGGCTTTAAACCTTGGCGAAAAAATAAACGTGTTCGAAATGTTCAGGTTGTTGGCAGGGCATAGTCTGAGAAAAGGGCCATTATTGAGTCAACAGGTTGCCCGTGCGGAAATTTATCGAAGATTTTTGAGAGCAGTCCGCAAAATAAAGACAGAACCACTATTGGAGATTGCCAATCAAAAAAATTAATGGAGACTTATGGTTTTGGCGATAAACGCCTAAAATAATGAAATAAGGCTAATTCAAGCCTCAAAACTACAAGCAAAATAAGACCGATCTAATCAGGGGAAGGGCTAACCGGTGATTAGAGGAATGAAGATTTGCATGAATTAATCTTTATTTTGTCGAAATTTGTTGCTACGTTTTTAAAGTTAGTCATTGCAAACTTTTATCTGAAACCTCTCTAAAAGGTACTCTGATCTCGCTCTTGGGGTTTGGAAGGACTTCTCGCTAAATTGGTATAATATTAAAAAAGAAAGTGTCGCTATTGAGAGTGGTACGCAGAAAGGGGGTCCCCATGGCAGGGAAAATTTTCTATCGCGAACGGAAGAAATTGGTAGATGGTGCTAAATCCCCACGTTACATCGTAAGTGCCATTGCAGATGTAAACCTCAAAGTCTACAGCAAGCACATGCGGATGAGCGAACTTAAACAAGTTGCAGAAGCTCTTGGTGCTGAGCTTGTCGCCTTGAAACGTGGACCGAAACACTAACCTTTGGATGTTGGATTCAATGATCGTAAAAGCCGCCACAAATGTGGTGGTACTTTTTATTTAAACCCAACTTTACTCAGGCTTTTCGACGGTCAGTTGGACGTCTTGGATATATTTCGTATCAAATCCGACGGCGCAGGAAGTGAGGTAATAATCCCATTTCAATATGAACTCTTCATTGAAACCCAGGTTAATGACCTCCTCTTTTTGGGCGAGGAAGTTTTCCCGCCAGGTGAGGAGAGTCTTGACGTAACTTTCTCCGATTTCTTCTACGTCCTCCAGTTCGAGCCTGTTACGTTCAAGCTCGCTCTTGACCTGCCCCAGGGATAAAAGTTCTCCTCCGGGGAAGATGTGCTTTTTGATGAATCCGGGATTCCGCAGGTATTGCATGAACTGCGAATCGGGAATCGTGATTATCTGGTAGACCATCCGCCCGCCCGGTTTCAGCAAACCCTCGCATCTGTCAATGAACAGGGGGACATACTTATGCCCCAAAGCCTCCATCATCTCGATGGAGACGATTCTGTCATATTTCCCGGTAATATCCCTGTAGTCAGTCAGCCGCAGGTCGACATCCCGCAACCTTTCCTTGGCATAGCGATATTGTTCTTTGGATATGGTTATTGTAGTGATTTTGCATCCATAATGATTTTGGGCAAATTCCGCAAAGCCTCCCCATCCTGTACCTATCTCCAGAACATGGTCCGTGTTTTTGAGTTCAAGCTTCTCACAGATTCTTTTGTACTTATTTTCCTGGGCTTCCTGCAGGGTCATGTCTTCGTCGAATATCGCACAGGAGTAAGTCATCGATTCATCGAGCCAAAGCGAATAGAATTGGTTTGAGAGGTCGTAATGTCTTTGGATATTGCGTCTGCTGCCATTTTTCGTGTTCTTGTTCAGGCCGTGGTTTATCCTCCCCATGATCTTGGCCCATTCCATTTGATAAAAGGGGGAATGGTCTAGCGGAAGCTGATTCTTGTTCTCGATAAACCAGGACAGAAGCTTGTAGAGGTCGTCCGTCTCAAATTCTCCGAGAAAATAGGATTCGCCGAATCCCGTATCTCCATAAAGGATGACACGCCGGAAGAAGCGTTTGTTTTTAACCTTTATTCGGACTTTTGGCCCCTCGCCAAAGGAATGAAGGCCTTTGTAGTCTATCTCGAGTGTGCCTTTGAGTTTTTTGCCTTTGAAAAGCCTGAAAAACACCTGCTTGAATATCATCGTAATCCTCTTATGATCTCATCATCGCTTGTTTTTTTATCCCTGAAACGGACTTTTTTCAGCCAGAGTTTCAAAGCCTGCCAATGGATGAAGATGATGGTAAAAAGAGGCACCATCGGATAGCGCAGGAACAGCCGGAGGATCGTCCTTGCGTTGAGTTGCCGTCGCTCTCCGGTCAGCGAGGTGTTGAGTATGGCCTGATGGTCCTTAACCGAATCAACCTCCATTAAAAGAGTTTCGCCTGGTTCTTGAAAAGACCAGGTTATTTCGGTATCGGTATCGATAAATGGGGAAACATAGAAATTTTTTTTCTGCCTGTCTCTGTGGCGTTTCTCCCCAGGAGCGACCGCCGTATAAAAGAGTTTCTGATCCCTGTAGGTGTTGCTGACTTCAGAGAGAAGTACCCGCAACTTTCCGCCTGAATCGTAGCAATAGTAGAAGCTTACCGGATTGAAAATGTATCCGAGGTTCCTGAGATTGGTCAGTAGGCAGACCTTGCCAAGTTCAAAGGTAAAGCCCAGCTCGCTGAGCGCCTCGTGCACCCGTTCCTTGGTACTCTTGCCAATATATTTTTCTCTGGTGTAATCGAAGGTGGCGCGGGCGATCCGATCTTTTTTACCGGTCTGGCGGACGAAGATGAAATGGTCTTCGTCGTAAAAGCTCAACAGGTTCCAGCGGTTTTTGCCAAAAAGTTTAAAGCGTTCGGCCAGCAGGTCAAGTTCATCGAGGTCGAGATACACCATATAGAATTTGTAGCTGAACTTGTTCTTGCTCGGCCTGTCGTGCTTGAGTCGGCATATATAGGCGCACGAGGTCATTGCAGCCTCCTGACTACGTCCATTCCGGACCTGCACCCGTCCTCGTGAAAACCGTACCTGAAATAAGCACCCGCGAAGAAGACCCTGGTGTTCTCATTCAGCTCCTGAAGGCGTTTTTGAAGTTCGAAATTTTCAGGGGTGAATAAGGGATGGTCATAGCGCATGGTTTGGATGATCTTGTCTTCTTGAATTTCGCCAAAAGGGTTGATGGAAACGAAATAATTGGTGTTTGTCTTTGGCCCTTGAAGCTTATTCAGCCAGTAGACGGTGGATGCCTTGTCTCCATCGATGATGTGATTCCAGCTTGACCAGACTTGCCTCAATGCAGGCATGGTCGACTCGTCGCTATGGAGCACGGCAATGTTCTTGTTGTAGCGGAACTTGCTGAGCAATTCCTTTTTCTTCTCCGGCAGCCCTTTTGCGATGTCCAGGCTCTCATCGGAATGGCAGGCTAGAATCACAGTGTCGAACTCATACGACTGCTTCGTAGTCTCAAGCTCCACCGTCGAGCCTTCCTTTACCGACAGCACCGGTTCTTCGAGGTGAATATCCAGCCCTTCGGCGATCTTTTTCGTATAGGTGTCGGATCCTCCCTTGACCGTGTACCACTCGAATTGTTTGCGGGAACTCAACAAACCGTGGTTATGAAAAAATGGCAGGATCAGGCCGATGGGAAACTCGTTGGTGTCGGGGGTTGACCAGATAGCGGAGGAAAACGGAACGATGAAGTTCTCGAGGAAGTAATCGGAGAGCCCGTTTTTTCGGCAGTATTCCCTGATCGATTCCGGATTATTCTTTTGCAGATCCCGTTTGCCGATTTTGAAGAAGGTTTGAATTTCGCGCAGGAACTTCCAGTGCCTGGGCGACAAGAGGTTCCTCTTTTGGGCGAAGGGCTTATATCCGGTGTATTGGAGGCCGGTTCGAAGATTGTGGACGGAAAAAGACATGTCACTTTTCCGACGCTCGATTCCGAGTTCTTCGAACATTTTGAGCATATTGGGATACGTGTGAAGGTTGAAAACGATGAATCCCGTGTCGAGGGTAAAACCGTCCATGCGGTGCGTGTGGGTGTGACCTCCGAGATAGTCGTTTTTCTCGAAGATCGAGATGTCGTACTTCCCTTTGAGGTAGTGTGCGCAGGTCATTGCTGAAATGCCGGATCCGACGATTGCAAGTTTCATGGCGCTCTTTCTAGTTGGTGGTTATTTTATGGGGCGCACCCGTCGCTTGTTTCTGCGCTCCCTGATGTCGAAGATGACGGTGGAAATAGTCCACACGCAGAGCAGGAAGAACAGGAAATAGGAGTCTTCCGTGATGATCATGATCTGGTCGCGGATGAGAAACGTGCCTGCAATAAGAAGAAGGTAATAGGGGATATTGAGCAGGCCGGCATAAAGGATCACTTTCTTGTGGGAGCGCGAGGCGCCGAGCTGAAACATGTAGAGGGCCAGCAGGTTGATATGCAGCATGGCAAGCAGCAGCTCCTTGATCCGGAAGTCCTTCTTTTCCGCTTCCCGCAATGAACCGAGCAGGTAATTAATTGCGGCAGAGATGGTCACCGCAACGATGGAGACAAGCGTCAGTACGATTACATTGGCCCAGGTAAAGTCGTTAAGCAGCACAATGAGCACCGCGAAGAGCTGACCCGGAAAATAAAAACCGGCATATACGATGCTCTCGATCAAAATAACCAGGAACAGCAGCAGGAATGACCATTCCTGGTAAGCGCTGTCCAGCACCCGTAAAAAGAACGCAGGGTCCGGGATGATCTGCAATTTCTCAAGGATGAGAATCACAGAATAGACCAAAAGACCTGAGAGAGGGATGAGGCTCTTCATTTGAAAAACCTGGGGATCATCGGAGGAGTCTCCTGTTTATAAGCCTGGAATGCCGGGTTGTCGGCGTATCGTTCTTCCGCCGGCGGCACCCCCGAGACATACCTGAGCAGGAAGGTGATCAGCAGCCAACTTATGAACGCCAATAAGGAGACCTGTGCCGCCACGATACTCGCTCCCAGCCAGAATACGCTCTCGCCGAAATAATTCGGGTGGCGGGAATATTTCCACAGTCCCCGGGTCATGATCTCCCCTTTCTGCCTGGTCTTGATGAATGAGCGCAGTTGCAGGTCGCCGATCGTCTCATAGGTCAGGCCGCAGAGCGCGACAGCAGTGCCGGCGGCGGTGACCAGACCCAGTGGAGGAGGTGTGCTGTTGACGAGAAAAATCGGTATGGCGATGATCAAAATCAGCACTCCCTGGAGCACATAGACCTGAAAAAAGGAGCGAAGATAAAAATGCTGCCATTGTTCTCTCCAGCTGGCATAGCGCGGATCTTCGCCTTTTTTGATCCACTTTTTGGAAAGTATATACGAGGTGATCCTTATCGCCCACAGCCCGATAAGGATGGTGAAGAGCACCTGGGAAGCCGTTCTGGATTCCGAAAGGATAAAGGCGTGGATTGCTACCTGTAAAAAACCCATGCCCCAGAAGACATCGGCTATCGAGTTGTCCTTGAGGACAATAGAGAGCAGGAAGAGCAAAGAATAGGATATGAAAAGCCCCATCATAATGCTGATCACCATGTTAAAAAAGGCTCCGTACGCAGAAACCTACTAATGAGATGGCCGAACAGAGAAAAGTTCCCCATGCAATGTCGACGAACACGAACTTTACCGGGTAGTTGGTGATAAAGGTGAGGTTGGTCAGGTCAAATATCGCGTAGGATATGAAGCCGAAGACCGCTCCCATGAGAGCGGCTTTGCCGACCGAGGCCGCGGGCGCAACGGCAAAGATGTAGGCGCCGGCTGCAATGGCAAGCCAGGCCAGGAGGCCGACAGGAACGTTTGTTTGAATAGAGCCATCCTTCACTGAGATGAGCGACCCGAACTGGTCAATAATAAACTTCTTGGTAAGAATACCGAGCCAGATGTAATCGAGAATGATGATGACGATGTACATGGCGAAGAGTGCGCCGAAGGGCAAAAGGAGCTTCATAAAACCTCCAGGTGCGGTAGTGAAGGGGAACTCTTTTTCTTTTCTGTTGTCAGGACCGTACGAGTTTGAAATCGCAAAGCGAACATTTGCGTATGATTATCTATAAACTTACCCTCTTAATTAGATCGGTCAAGTGACTGTCCGCTTATCAGGATTTAAAACCACCGGTTATGGTTGTCTTGCTGTCCTCAAAGCTTTTTCAGCAGCCAAGGCAACCACCGAAGTAATTTGCTATTATTAGATTTATACCCAATGGCTGGACAGGAACCGCGGTCCTCTGGAAACATAGCCCGGGATCGATCGATTTCCCGTCGGATACGTTTCAGTGCGAATAAGATTTTCCTTCCCCCTGGAGATAAGCAAATGGAAACATTGATGTCCGGACACTGGCACCACCTGCCACCCCAAGAGGTCACTACCCTTTTAAATTCCGACGAAAGCAAGGGGCTCGATGAGTTTGAGGTCGGCCACAGACAAAACCATTTTGGCCCCAATCGGCTGACCCCCGCCAAAGGCAAAAACCCCGTCTTGCTCTTTCTGCAACAGTTTCACCAGCCCCTCATCTATATCCTTTTGGGGGCCACCGCGGTCACCTTTTTGCTCCAGGAATGGGTCGATGGGGGAGTCATCCTGGGGGTGGTTCTGGTCAATGCCGTCATCGGCTTTATTCAGGAGATCAAGGCGTTAAAGGCCATCGAAGCGCTGGCTTTAACGATGGAAGGGAGTGCCACCGTGGTACGGTCGGGGAAAAAGATGCAGGTGACCGCAGCGGAGCTCATTCCCGGCGACCTGGTTCTGCTGCAGTCGGGCGACAAAGTACCCGCCGACCTGAGACTGCTGCGATCCAAGGAATTGCAGATCGACGAATCGGCCTTGACGGGCGAGTCCGTTCCGGTGCAAAAACGGCTGGAGGAATTGCCGGTCGAAACGGTCCTGGCCGAGCGCTGCAATATGACCTATTCCTCCACCCTCGTCACTTACGGAAGTGGCGCCGGCATGGTCGTGGCCACCGGCGACAGCACCGAAATAGGCCGCATCAACGAGCTCATCTCCAAGGCCGAAGAACTGGAGACACCGCTGACCCGCAGGATTGCCGATTTCAGTCATATCCTGCTGTGGGTCATCCTGGGGCTATCCGTACTGACTTTTCTGGCGGGTATGCTTCATGGCGGCTCGTTACTCGAAAACTTCATGGCCTCTGTCGCCTTGGCGGTTGGCGCCATCCCTGAAGGCCTGCCCGCGGCCATGACCATCATGTTGGCCATCGGCGTGGAAAAGATGGCCCGCCGCAACGCCATCATTCGCAAGATGCCTGCCGTTGAAACCCTTGGCAGCACGACCATTATCTGCTCCGACAAGACCGGCACCCTCACCCAGAATCAGATGACGGTGCAAAAGATAACCGTTGGCGAGCACGGTTTCCAGGTCAACGGCACCGGCTATGTGCCCAAGGGGCAAATTCTGCTGAACGGGCAATCGTTCGAGCTGACCGCGCACCCGCAACTTCGCGATTGCCTCCTGGCCGGCCTGCTTTGCAACGACTCCCGCCTGGTACCTAAAGGCGAGCAATGGCAGGTAGAGGGCGACCCTACCGAGGCGGCGCTCATTGCCGCCGCCGCCAAGGCCGGTCTTATACAGGAGGAACAAGAGCGGCAACTTCCTCGCCGGGATGTCCTGCCCTTCGAGTCGCAGCACCAGTACATGGCCACCCTGCACACCCGTCTGGAAGACGATTATCAAGTGATTTTTCTCAAGGGGTCGGTCGAGAGCGTCCTTGACCGCTGCCACCAGAGATTTGAAACCGCTGAAAGTTGTGAGCTCTTCGACAAGCAAGCGGTCCATGCACAGGCGGAGAAAATGGCCGCTGAAGGGTTGCGGGTTCTGGCTTTCGCCCGCAAGAAAGTCAGCGGAAAGGAAATAACCTCGCTGACCCACCAAGACGTTGCCGAAGGGTTGTGCTTTCTCGGTCTGCAGGGCATGATCGACCCGCCTCGGGCCGAAGCAATAACTGCTGTGGCCACCTGCCAGCGGGCTGGGATCGAGGTCAAGATGATCACCGGCGATCATGCTGTCACCGCTGCGGCCGTGTCACGACAGATTGGTTTAAAGGGGACCGGCAGCGACGATCATCGAGACTATTCCCATACCGGTCGCGAGCTGGCCGATATGAGCGACCAGGAGATCAAACAGGTGGCCCGGAACACCGTGGTCTTTGCCCGGGTAGCCCCGGAACAGAAGCTCCGTCTGGTCGAGGCCCTGCAGGCCGAGGGGCATGTCGTAGCCATGACCGGTGACGGTGTCAACGACGCCCCGGCCCTCAAGAAAGCCGACATCGGGGTCGCCATGGGCAACAGTGGGACCGAGGTTGCCAAGGAAGCGGCCGATATGCTACTGACCGATGACAATTTCGCCACCATCGAAGCCGCTGTCGAGGAGGGGCGGGCGGTGTTCGACAACCTCATCAAATTCATCACCTGGACCCTGCCAACCAACGCGGGGGAAGGGCTGGTTATCCTGGTGGCTATCCTGTTCGGCCTGGCGCTTCCGATCACCCCGGTGCAGATCCTGTGGATCAACATGACCACAGCATTGCTCCTTGGGCTGATGCTGGCATTCGAAAGCAAGGAACCTGGCATTATGGACAGGCCGCCGCGCGAACCGGACACTCCGGTACTGACGCGGGTGCTCATTGTTCGCATCAGCTTGGTTAGCCTCCTGCTGCTTATCTTTTCCTTCAGCCTCTTCGAATGGGCCGAACTGAGCGGCAAAAGCCTGGCCAATGCCCGCACCATGGCGGTCAATGTTTTTGTTTTCGGTGAGATGTTTTACCTGCTCAATTGCCGATCACTAACGCACTCCATGTTTCGTCTCGGAGTCTTTTCAAATCGCTGGCTCATATTTGGCATACTAACCATGACGGTTTTGCAGATATTTTTGACCTATGTGCCGGTTATGAACACCCTCTTCGGAACTGCGCCGATTAGCCTGTTGCAGTGGATGGCTATTATCGCCAGCGGACTGGTGATCTATGTAGTCGTCGGCCTTGAAAAAGCCTGGCGACGGAGCGCGGCTAAGAAGCGCAATGAAGGTAATTTGACAGGCGGTTGAGGAGGGAAGAGGCGCTCTGGTTTCGAGCTTCAGACTGCTCGAGAGAAAAACCGCAGCAGGTCTTCAGAATCATGTTCTTGACGTTGTCAGGATTATTAAGCTAAATTGAAATTACTTTTCTTTGGCGTATTTATATAATCATACCGAGCCAGGTAGAGAAACTTTGATATAGCGAAAGATGTCGTCTGCTTTAAAAATCTTATGCCGGTTTTTTGATTCTTGTCAGGATTTTTAAGGGAAGGTTAAATGGAAAAAAAAGATACTTGCAAAATAAAATACCATGAGGAAATCCCCCAAGAGCATGATGATCCGTTAATCAGGTTTCTGCATAAAACTATCAGGCTTTCAGTAAAAATCCTTGCGGTACTAATGGTGCTTGTCATCATCTGGGGGATAGGTGATGTTCTGTACGTGCTATATATAAAATTAGTTACCCCTCCAAAGTTTCTTTTGAATATTTCTGATATTTTGGCAACTTTTGGTGCTTTTTTAGCTGTTCTAATTGCCATTGAAATTTTTATAAACATTACCCTATATTTAAGAAATGACGTATTTCCTGTAAAATTAGTTGTCGCAACGGCACTAATGGCCATCTCCCGGAAGGTTATAATTTTTGACTTTAAAGAGTTGGCACCAATCTATGTAATATCAACAGGAGCGGTTGTACTAGCCCTGGGAATTACATATTTTTTAATATCAAAATTAGATGAAGGTCATAAAGATGAAAATTCTAATTCATCCGACGCAGATCAATAGCGAGGGTAATTAACAACCCCTGTCCTGAATCGCGAACTTAAAAACAACAAACCCCGTCCATATTGCTGGGCGGGGTTTGTTTTAAAATCGAGACGTTTGACAGCTTAGCCGTATAGTCTAAAAAAATTTCTTCAAGGATAGCTTTTCTCTGCCGGTTCGGGAGAACCGCCTGGAAGCCCATATATGGGCTTTACTATAAATGCTGCTGGTTGTCCTTCGACGGTTTTACTTGGCTGCACTAAAAACCTTCTTCAGTAGTTCCGTGGTGCGAGCTGCCGGATTCTCGCGGATTTTACGTTCTTCTTCACCGAGGATCAGGAACAGTCCGTCCAGGGCGCCATCGGTAACATAATGATCCAGATCGAAGCTCAAACTCTCACCCAAGGGTAAGGTTCTGAGGGTTGTGTCGAGATCTTGAAATTTTTTAGTAGCGCCTACGGATGCCAGAGAATCGTGAACGATGGGGGAAAATATCTCCATCAGTTGAGGGCGGGTACGTTCGGCAAAGTAGTCGGTAGCGGCTGTGTCGCCACCGTCGAGGATCTGGCGGGCATCGTCCAGGGTCATGCCGGCGATTGCCTGCCAGAAAATTTCTTTGGCTTGAGGAGCAGCTTTTTCTGCAGCCCGGTTCATGCTCGTCTCAAAGGCGTCAACCTGCTCGCCGTAACCGGCAAAACGTAACAATTTTTCTGCCTTGGCTACTGGGCCTGGCAGTCCGATGTGAATTGCCGGGTTTTTAAGGTAACCGTCGATTTTTCCGACCTGCGTCACGCTGTTGTCGGTGCCAATGCGTAAGGCTTCTTTGAGCCCGGCAACAATATCTTCGTTTTCCAGGCCACCGCCGCTGATCAGGCCTTTTACCCCTTCGAAAAGGTTTCCCCAACCAGCTTCGGCCGAAGGTGTCGCGGTCCAGAATGAAAACACACCCAGGCTCACCAAAATCAGCGAAGTTAATTTTCTCATTTTAAGTTGCCCCTTTCTTTCTTTCTGTTTAGATAAAGTTGCAACAAATTATATCTTAAACCCTTAACCTTGTCTGTCTCTAATAGAAAGATGGGGTTTGAAAAGTCAGTTTTACTGCGTCACGGGTTTTCTGGGTTTTTTTATGTTGACCCCCTTGAAAAATATCATGCCTGGTAAGACGACATTTTAACTTGGTCATCCAGTACGTTTTGCGAAGGTATTAAGAGGCGGCCTATCGATTTGTGTAGAGGAGAAATGCTTTGACAAGGGTGCCAGGAATTCTTAGGATGAGCGGTATTTTGGCTATTGCCGATGATCGGACTCGTCCACTTTATCGGTTGTGTCAGCAGTTTTTGCAGAAAAATGCTTCCCAATAAAATATAGATAAAACCAGTGGCTTTTATCCTGGTTTTGTTTGGCCAGACCCTAAGTTTTACAGGCTGTTTTTTTAAGCCTGACCGAGGAGAAATAAACGGTTTATGGAAAAGGCTCTACAGTTGCTCCGGGACGACCTTGCCGCCGTCGAGGAATACTTTACCAAAAGCATGCACTCTGAAACGGCCCTTATCAACCAGGTCGGCCAATACCTGTTGTCCAGTGGAGGCAAGCGGGTTCGTCCTGTGTTGTTGCTGCTTTGTGCACGGCTCAGCGGTTATCAGGGCAAGGGCCATATCCCCCTGGCCAGTGTCATTGAGTTTATCCATACCGCAACTCTGCTCCACGATGATGTGGTGGACAAAGCGACTCTGAGGCGAGGGAATCCTTCGGCCAATGTGGTATGGGGCAACCAGGCCGCTGTGTTGGCCGGCGATTATCTGTTTGCCAAGTCTTTTTCGATGATTGTCGAAAGCGGTAATCTTCCGGTTTTTAAGGCCCTGGCCGATGCGGTGACCCTGCTTGCCGAAGGAGAGATGCAGCAGTTGGTCAACAGTTCTGATCTTGCCTTGAAAGAGCAGAGCTACCTGGAAATTGTCGGCAAGAAAACCGCGGCCCTGTTTGCCGCGGCCTGCCGTTGCGGAGCCCTGTTGGTCGATGACGGACCGCAAGCCGAGACGTTGCACCAGTTTGGCACCGAGCTTGGATTGGCCTTTCAGCTTATCGACGATGCCCTTGATTATGTGGCCGTTGAGTCGGAATTCGGTAAAAAGCCGGGCCACGATCTGGCCGAAGGCAAGGTGACTTTGCCCCTGATTCATGCTTTGCGAAAAGCCGGCGATACGGACCGGCAGCGCATTATGGCCGTGATCGGTCAGCCTGAATTGCCGGAAGCCGATCTTGCCGAAGTCCTAAAAATCATTGAGCAGGCCGGCGGTATCGCATACTGCTGGCAGCAGGCCGAAGAATTGTGCCGTTCAGCAAAACAACGCCTGAGCACTTTTGCCGACGGACCGGAGAAGGAGGCCTTATTCGAACTGGCCGACTATATGGTGGCACGCCGTTATTAACAGAGCGCCGGGCTTTAGCAGGACCATGTCATTCTCCCTGGTTCAGACCTAAACTTCTATTTTTGTTAAAAGTAAGCCTTCTTATTTTTTGCCTGAACAATTCCTGGTTTCCCTCCTTTCTTGCTCCACCGATTTGTGTTCCGGTTATTCTGATCTCGTCTTTCTGTCTTAAAATTAATACTTTAGTGCGTCTTGTGACGCGTCTTTCTTGACAGCCTATGGGCCATTGCTATGCTTTTTGAGTGGGACCGTATTGGCTCGGGGACATTTTACCGGCTCCTGGCGACCCCACTACTTTATTTGGCCAGAGTCCCTTTTGTTCTTAGCCCCCACCTGATGGAGCGAGCGGATGTTCAATAAGACCCTGTCAATTCCACCGGAGTTGCCTATTTATCCCCTGCGCAACCAGATTGTTTTTCCCCATATGACTTTTCCGCTTTTGGTTCAAAGTCAGGGGATGGTTCCTATTGAAGAGGCGCTGCGCCGCGATCATCTGCTCGGCCTGGTTCCAGTGCGGCCTGAAGATAATGCGGACGGACTGCACGAATTCAATCGTATCGGCACGGTCTGCCGCATCACCCAGGTTTTCCGGTTTCCCGAGGGAGGTGCCAAGGTCATGCTTGAGGGGCTGGTTCGCATTCGCCTGCTGAGTGCCAGCCAACGGACCCCCTTTGTCCTTGCTTCGGTCAAGGTGCTTAACGATCCGGAGGGCAGGGGGCCTATTGCGGAGGCTTTGACCCAAAGTGTCAAGGCCTTGCTTAAGGTGGCCCTGGCCTATGGCCGCCCCTTGCCCGGCGAGGTTTTGAAAATGATGAACCAGATCAATGAGCCGGGAGAGCTGGCCGATCTGGTGGCGGTCTATCTTACCCTCGATTTTGCCGATCAGCATCGGCTGCTTGATACTCTGGATCCTTTGGAACGACTCAAGGGGATCTATTTGCTGTTGACTGCCGAGGTGCAGAAGCTGCAAGTGCAGGGTGAGGTGCAGTCCGAGGTGGCTAAGCGTATTGGCAAGAATCAGAAAGAATACCTGCTGCGGGAGCAGCTTAAACAGATTCAAAACGAACTTGGGGACGATGATCCCCATCGGGCGGAGCTCAGCAAGTTGCGTAGAGCTTTGGAGGATGCTGATCTTCCTGAAGAGGTGGTTGAGGTGGCTGACCGGGAGTTGGAACGATTGGAACGTATCAACCCCTCCTCACCGGAATATAGCGTAGCGAGAACTTATCTGGAATGCCTGAGTCACGTGCCCTGGAATCGCGGGACGGAAGATGTTTTGGATATCGCTGCGGCACAACAGACCCTGGATGAAGATCATTACAACCTCAAGGAGGTCAAGGAACGCATTCTGGAGTTTTTGGCCGTACACAGCCTGAAAAAGACCCTCAAGGGTCCGATCCTCTGCCTGGTTGGCCCACCCGGGGTCGGCAAGACCTCCCTCGGCCGTTCCATTGCGCGGGCCATGGGGCGCAAGTTTATTCGTATCTCTCTCGGCGGCATGAAGGATGAGGCGGAGATCCGCGGCCATCGCCGTACTTATATAGGGGCCATGCCGGGCCGCATCATTCAGGAGATCAGCCGCGCCAAGGCCAATAACCCGGTGTTTATGCTCGATGAAGTGGATAAGATCGGCCAGGATTTTCGTGGTGATCCGTCATCCGCTCTTCTGGAAGTGCTCGATCCGGAACAGAATGATTCTTTTACCGATCATTATCTCGATGTACCCTTCGATCTGTCGCAGGTCATGTTTATCACCACCGCTAACGTAATGGACCCGGTTCCGGCGCCCCTGCGCGATCGCATGGAAACCATTCGTCTGCCGGGTTACTGTGACGAAGAAAAGCTGCAAATCGTTCGTAAATATCTGTTGCCGAAACAGCTCAATGAAAACGGTCTGCAAGATTTTCCCCTGGACTTCGAGCAGGATGCCATCTTCAAGATTATCCGGGAATATACCCGTGAAGCCGGAGTGCGTGCCATTGAACGCCAGGTGGCTTCTATTTGCCGCAAGGTGGCCAAGGAAATCACTCAAGGGGACGTGCCCCGTACTTTAATTAGCGCTGCAGATGTCGACACCCTGCTTGGACCGAGGCGGTTCTATGCCGATGCGGCCAGCGAGGAGGATCGGGTCGGTGTGGCTACCGGCTTGGCCTGGACCGAAACAGGCGGGGATATCATCTTTATCGAGGCTTCCCGCATGGTCGGAAAAAAAGAGTTGATTTTGACGGGAAGTCTCGGCGACGTCATGCGAGAATCGGCGAAAACAGCGCTCTCTTTTGTACGTGCCAACCATGCCGAATTCGGAATCGAAGGGGACTTCTTTGAACAGAGCGATTTGCATATTCATGTTCCTGCCGGTGCCATCCCCAAAGACGGCCCATCAGCCGGGGTGGCGATTGCCACCGCACTTATCTCCCTGCTGACCAATTGTCCCGGCCGGCGTAATGTGGCGATGACAGGCGAGTTGACTCTGACCGGCAGAGTATTGCCTATCGGTGGTGTTAAGGAGAAGGTGCTGGCCGCCCATCGAGCCGGGGTGACGACAGTGTTGCTGCCGGCCAGCAACAGCGACCATTTGCAGGAAATCGATGAAAATATCCGCAACGAAGTGCGATTGGTCCTGGTCGACAGCATGGAAGATGTAGTGGCTGAAGCCTTGATCGCCAATCCTTTGGTCAAGCTGCAAAGCCTGCTACCCAACAGTCCCGTGTTCCCTCCCAATCCTTTGCACTGACAAGTTCCAGTGATTAGCCCTTGCGGTGGGTTGGCCCTTTCGGTATATACTGAACGATATAGGTAGCTTCCTGGTGTTGGTTTTTATCCGGAAACGGTCCTTTTCCCTGATCTCGGCATTAAATCGTATGCCTGCTTGCGGCCAGGGTCTTCCGTGCCCTGGCCATTCGGCAGGCTGAGGTTGACCTGTTCAGATACACTGCGGATCGATGTCGTATAAACTGTTGTGCCGCTGCTCAGCGCCTGGTTTACTTGCCCCTGGGAAAATCTCCCGTTCTCCGTATATAAATTGCACTGTGTCCATCCCGGTTTGCGGGTGGAAATCGCTCAGCCTAGTCGTGTCGAGGGAGTAATTGCATGCTGATCAGATCGATAGGGCGGCTTTTGGCCGCCTTGCTGTTATGGAGCGCCTGGGTGTCGTCATTGCAGGCTGCCACCCTGGAACAGAAGGTTCAGGAACACACTTTTGCCAACGGCCTAAAGTTACTGGTGGTTGAACGGCCGGGAGCGCCGGTCTTTTCCGCCTACCTGACCGTCGGGGTTGGCGCAGTTCATGAGACCAGTGGTGATCGTGGTGTTGCCCACCTGTTGGAGCACCTGCGCTTTAAAGGCACCAGGACTATTGGTACCCGGGATTTTCGAAAAGAACAACCGCTGTTGAAGGACATTGAGCAGACAGGCAGCGAGCTTGACCGATTACGCAACGAGTCCGAACCGGATCTGCAGGCCATTACGGTTTTGGAGGGGAAACTTGCTGCATTGCAACAGCGCCACAGGCAACTGGTGATCAAGGATCAGTTTGCCCAGATTTACGCCCGCAATGGCGCCGTGGGTTACAATGCCTTTACCAGCAAGGATTTAACTTCCTATATCGTTTCCTTGCCGGCCAACAAGCTGGAACTGTGGGCCTCGTTGGAGGCCGACCGTATGCGTAACAGCGTTCTTCGTGAGTTTTATACGGAGCGGGATGTCGTTATGGAAGAGAGGCGGCGGTCCTACGACAGCGATCCCGATGGACTGCTCTACGAATCGTTGATGGCGACAGCATTTACCGTTCATCCTTATCGAAACCCCATCATCGGCTGGCCTACCGATATCGCCAATCTCTCTCCGGCCGTGACCCGCTCCTTTATGGAGCGTTACTATAGTCCGGTCAATACGGTCATCGCTTTGGTTGGAGATGTCGATTTTGCCCAGGCGGTGACTGTGGTCGAGAGCTATTTTGGCTCCATACCTCCCGGCACCCCCATTCCCGAAGTCACGACGGTGGAACCGCCTCAGCGGGGGGAAAAACGGGTTACCGTCGAGTTCGATGCTGAACCTCGACTGACAGTTGCCTTTCACAAACCGACCCTGCCGGCCCGGGATGATTACGTATTCGACGTTATTGATCATATTCTTACCCAGGGGCGCACCAGCCGCCTTTATCGCTCCCTGGTTGTCGATCAGCAATTGGCTGCTTCGGTAGCCAGTTTCGGTGCACCCGGCTACCGCTATCCAAACCTGTTTGTAATTACGGCCATTCCCCGATATCCCCATACGGTAAGAGAGGTTGAAGAGGCTCTTTACGCCGAATTGCAGCGTCTGGCCACCGAGCCGGTGAACGAGGAGCTTTTGGTGCGGGTGCGTAATCGCCTGAGGGTCGACCATCTGCGCACTTTACAGAGTAACGGCGGCTTGGCTCGCATGCTGACTTTCCAACAAAGCATCAGCGGAGATTGGCGCTACTTGATCGACTACGAGGAACAGATCGCCTCCATCACTGCTGAGGATATACAGCGTGTTGCCGCTGCTTACCTGAGGCCTGCCAACCGCACCGTGGCGGTCTTGCAGAAAAAGGAGTCCTGAGCCATGTCCTTGCGATTGTGTGTTCTTTTGTTGATAGCGTTACTGTTGCCGGCCTGTTCCGGTCAACGGACGCTGCCCCGTCCTGATCAGGTAGTTAGCCCGCCATTGACCTTTATAGTGCCCCAGGTTGAGCAGAGGGTTATGGATAACGGCATGCGTCTCTATCTCAATCCGGATCATGAACTGCCTCTGGTAGAGATTTCCCTGCTGATCGGCGCGGGCAGAATCGGTGAATCCGAAGACCAAAGCGGCCTGGTTCAACTGTATGCGGCGGCTTTACGGAGCGGTGGTACGGTCCGCTTAACGCCGCAAGCCTTTGACGACAAACTCGAAGAGTTGGCTGCCGACCTTTCCGTGAGCAGCGACAGTTACTCGGTTTCCAGTCACCTTTCTTTGCATCGTGACGAGTTGGAACACGGAGTGGCTTTGCTGGCCGATTTACTGCGCCGTCCCCGTTTCGATGAACAACGTATGGAACTGTCCCGGAGGCAGATGCTTGAAGCCATAAGGCGGCAGAACGACGAACCCGGTGCTATCGCTCAGAGGCATTTGCGTCGCGCCCTCTATGGCGATCATCCTCTCGGCCGTACTCCGGCCCTGGATACGGTTCAGGCGATTTCCGGAAAGGACCTGCTCGATTTTCACCGTCGCTACGTATTGCCCAACAATCTTTGGTTGGCGATATCCGGTGATTTCGATCCGGAAGAAATGGAGCAGATGCTCGACAGGTTTTTTGGTGATTGGCCGCTGCAGCCTTTTGAACCTCAATACATACAACCCTTATCGGCTCCCATTGAACCGTCGGTACTGGCTATATCCAAAGATGTTCCCCAGACCACGGTGTTGCTCGGACAACGGGGCATTACCAAGGACCACCCCGATCTCTATGCCCTGCGTGTCATGAATTTTATTCTTGGCGGAGGGGGGTTTAATTCCCGGCTGATGCGTGAAGTGCGCTCCAACCGTGGCCTGGCCTATTCGGTTTATTCGTTTTTTCAGGTCGGCAGGCGCCTGCCCGGCCTGTTCGTTGCCGGTTGCGAAACACGCACTGCAACCGTTGATGAAGTGGTCGGTTTGATGCGGCAGGAGATGCGCCGAATTAGCGAAGAACCGGTTTCTGACGAGGAGCTCGAAATAGCCCGGGAGAGTCTGGTCAACTCCTTTGTTTTCGCTTTTGAAGATCCGCATGAAGTAGTCAGGCAGGCTTTGCGACTCGACTATTACGGTTACGACAGAGACTTTTTACAGCGTTACCGGGATCGCCTGGCGGCAGTGACAAGCGAGGAAGTATTGGCCGCAGCCCGTCAGCATTTGCACTGGGACGGACAGACGATCGTTCTGGTCGGCGAGCAGACAGGGGCGACCCAATCAGCTGACCGATATGGGCTGCCTGTAGCCGGATTGACGAAGGAACAGTGAAGACTGTTTAAGGTTTCCTGAAGGCTCACGGTTTTTGTTAAGTGGATTTTGCTGTTGGCCGGTCCGGTATGGTGCGACGAATGGATGGAGGAGGGGGCATGAGCAGCATGAAGAGCAGTCTTGAGAAAGTCAGAAAGTTTCTGATTTACGATCTCTGGCGCATAGATCCCCGCGAAATGACTCGCTGGCGGGTTTTCTGGCTGCGCCAGGCACAGATATTCTGGTTGGTATTACGGGATTTCAAGACAGACAACTGCATGTTGCGTGCTTCGGCCCTGACCTATGCGACCCTGTTGTCTATCGTGCCCCTGTTGGCGTTGATGTTCTCCTTGCTGAAGGGCCTCGGCGTACAGAATGTACTGGAGCCCTTTCTGATCAATAACCTGGCCATAGGTTCAAAAGACGTGGTCGGTGAAATTTTTCGCTATATCGAAAATACCCAGTTCGGCCGTCTCGGGGCTATCGGCCTGATTGCCCTGGTGCTTACCGTATTGGCCCTTCTGTCCAATATCGAAAAGAGTTTCAATCATATCTGGCGGGTCCAGGAGACCCGTACCCTGATGCGGCGTTTTGCCGATTATTTTTCGGTAGTGCTGCTCAGTCCCCTGTTAATCCTGGCGGCGGTTTCCATCAGTACCAGTCTGCAGAGCCAGACCCTGGTGCTGAAATTATTGGAGACGGCCTATGTGGGCGAGGCCCTTCTGCTCTTGTTTAAGTTGATCCCTTTCGTGGTCATGTGGGCTGCGTTTATATTTCTTTATTTGTTCATGCCTAATACCCGCGTACGGATTCAGGCCGCACTGGTGGGTGGCGTCGTCGGTGGCACCTTGTGGCAGTTGCTGCAGTGGGGTTATGTTCACTTTCAGGTCGGGGTGGGTAAGTATAACGCTATTTACGGAACCATGGCTGCTCTGCCGATCTTTATCGTCTGGCTTTATTTGTCCTGGATGATCGTGTTGTTCGGCGTTGAGCTGACCTACGCCATCCAGAATATCGGGACCGTGCGCCAGGATCTCGGCGCGGAAAAGGTTAATTTCGCCTGCCGTCAACAGTTGGCCCTGACCCTTTTGATACTTACCGGCGAGGCATTCTATCGTGGTGAACCGGCCTGGGGACGTGAGCAAATCGGCGAAGACCTCAAGCTGCCTCCCCGTGTATTGAGCGAGCTGCTCGACGACATGGTTCGCCTCAATCTTATGGCTGTGTTGTGTGACGAGGGTGGAGAACGACTGCGTTATCAGCCGGGGCGAGCTCTGGATGCCCTGACTGTGCAAGGTTTGTTTCAGGAGTTACGTGAAGACGGCGCCACTTATCCGCAGAACTTCCGGCTGCCGACCTGGGAGTTTTTAAAAGACCTGGCAGTGAAAATACAGCAGGGCGAGCAGGGGGTTCTGGGAGAGTTGACGGTGCAAGACCTGGTATTGCGACGAATTGCCGAAAAAGGGGAACGGCAAGGAGAGGGGTGATCCAAGGTCCGTTTTAAGCGCGTTTCAGGGCAAATGCGCCGTTTTCGAAGACTGCGTAGGAATCTTGTTCAATCCAGTCACCGAGACAGATCAGCAGTTTTTCGTCGAGCTTATGATAGAGGGGAATATGGAAATGGCCGGTGAGCACTGCGTCGTAACCTTCGGCGAAGCGTTCTTTGGCAAAGTTCAGCAGCAGCTCTTCGGGGAGATAACAGAGTCTGCGTTTTTTACGTCGGCTGCTCAATCGACTGGCCCAGCGGGATACTCGCCAGGCCCAATCCGGTGGTGCCAGGGCTAAGATCAGGCGGCTCAGGCGGCAACGCAGGGCGCTGCGCAAAAGCCGGTAGCCGCGGTCAGCCGGATTGATCAGGTCGCCATGTGCTATGAAGACCTGTTTACCATCTAACTCCAGAGAGCCGCCGTCAGGCAGGATACGGCATTCAAGGATCTCACTGAAGTAGGGACCGAGATGAAAGTCGTGATTGCCTTCAACGAAAATCAATTCGGTGCCACTTTTTCGTTGCAGGCGTAGTTCTTCGAGCAGGGGGACAAAGGGGGCAAACACGGTATGCCGGTAACCGACCCAGAATTCAAAAATGTCGCCGAGCATAACGAGATTTCTTATGGTGCCCCGTTGCTGCCGTAAAAAGGACAACAATCGCTGATAGTTGTCGTCTGCGGGGTCAAGTAAGTGGGCGTCTGCGAGAAAAATGTCCTTCATGGGGGCAAATATAGAAGTGGGGTGAGACAATGTCAAGCATGAGTCTACTCTCTTAATAAAGGAAGGAATTGTAATGTTGGCAACCCTGGCAGGGCTTCATCCGATCGTGCAGGCATTTTTGGCGACCTGTTTTACCTGGGGGGTCACCTCTCTGGGAGCGAGCGCCGTATTTCTAGCTAAAAATCCTAGCCGCAAGCTTCTTGACGGCATGCTTGGTTTTGCGGCCGGTGTTATGATTGCGGCAAGTTATTGGTCCCTTTTGGCTCCGTCCATTGCCATGGCCGAGGAAATGGGGTCTGTGGCCTGGTTGCCACCGGCCATAGGGTTTCTAGCCGGTGGCTTCTTTCTCCGAGGCCTGGATATGATTCTTCCTCATCTGCATCGTGGTCTTCCCCGTAGTGCGGCCGAAGGCCCCCCTACGGAATTGCCGCGCAGCACCCTTTTTGTCCTCGCTGTAGCCTTACATAACATTCCCGAGGGGTTGGCAGTGGGTGTTGCTTTTGGCGCGGTGGCAGCGGGGCTGCCATCAGCCACAATGGCGGCTGCCGTGGCTTTGGCTTTAGGTATCGGTTTGCAAAACTTTCCCGAAGGGGTAGCCGTTTCCATGCCTTTACGCCGTGACGGGCTATCTGTCGGGAAAAGTTTCTGGTATGGACAACTTTCCGGCTTTGTTGAAGTGGTTTCCGGTGTCCTTGGCGCGGCCCTGGTTCTTGTGGCCCGCCCAATCCTTCCCTATGCCTTGTCATTTGCCGCCGGGGCGATGATCTTTGTGGTTATCGAAGAGGCCATTCCCGAGACCCAGCAGGGCGAATATGGCGATTTTGCTACCCTCTGTGCCATGATCGGGTTTGTGGTCATGATGAGCCTTGACGTCGGACTGGGGTAGCAGGGTCTATCTTTTTGCATTTTTTGTTTACGGTTTTGACAATCATAAATAGTCGTCGTCTTCAGAAGGCGGCGAGGTACCGTTAACGGCCCGACAGATGATCACCTGTCGGGCTGTTTTTATCCATGTTATGGCGATAAAGCTATTAATTGTGATCGGGTTGTCAATTTTCTTTGACGGTCATTAGAAGATGAAAATGTGGCTTTCTTTGTTATCGTGTTAAGGATCCGATAAGGGCATTTTTTTTCAGGGTAAGTGGCAGTAATCCTGGAAGGCCGGGGCTGTTTGCCTTTTGCTGAATTTGCATCAATTTTGGTCGTTTATTCGCTGGAACCCATAATCTGGTCGTTAGAAAACGAAGTGAGGAAGGTATTAATTGCCGCGTAAAAAACCAAATTTAATGGATGCGATTCTTTCCTTGGCCGTTCTGGTATTGCTGATATTTTCCAGTGCGGCAATTGCAAACCCGGCACGACGGGTTTTGTTTATTAGTTCCTACCATCCTCAGTTTCCTACTTTTTTCCAACAGGTGGAGGGGATTAAGTCCGTTCTCGGACCACAAGGGATACTCCTCGACATCGAGTTCATGGACACCAAACGTTTCGTCCAAAAAGAAAACCTCGATAACTTCCATCGATCTCTGGCTTACAAGCTCTCTCATAGCGATTCCTACGATGCCATTATCACTGGTGACGATGCTGCTCTGCAGTTTGCCATTGACCATCAGCAAACCCTTTTTGCGCTAAAGCCTATAGTCTTTGCAGGGGTCAATAATCAGGCGTTGGCACTTAAGCAGAACGATAATCGATTTATCACCGGTGTGATGGAAGCGGTGTCTATAAAAGAGACCCTGGATCTGATGCAGCATCTGCATCCTGAAACCAAAGAGATTGTCGCTCTGGTCGACGGCACTCCAGGTGGGCAGGGGGATCTGCAGACCTATTACCGGGTAGGGCCGAAGGATGGCCCGGTGAAGCTTGCTCATCTATCTCTTGAGACTCTTTCCTTCCCTGAGCTTACAGAACTACTTCGCGGTCTGGATAAAAGTAGCGCCGTTCTACTCTTGTCAGCCTATCATGACAGGGAGGGTAAAACCCTTTTGTTTCAAGAGAGCCTAAAGCTGATTCGAGAAAGTCTGGCCTCCCCCTTGTATCACCTTTGGTACCACGGTATCGGCGATGGTGTATTGGGTGGAAAGGTGATTTGCCACGAAGCCCAAGGCAGGGTCGCGGCCAATCAAGTTCTTCAAATCCTTAATGGTCGTTCTGTAACAGACATTCCGGTAAAGGAAACCAGTCCCAATCAATACGTCTTTGACTATCGCCAGCTGTTACGCTTCGGCGTTGATCTTAAAAAGCTTCCGAAAAACAGTCAGGTGAAATATAAACCTGAAGAGTTTTATAAGCTCCACAAAAAGTACTTTTGGCCGGGAGCTATGTTTGTTTTTTTTGCCTCCATTGCTTTTTTCTTTCTTCTGTTACATATCAAGAGTCGAAAACGTTATGAAGGAGCGATTCAGGAGAGTGAAGCGCGTTATCGGGCTATTGTGGAGGATCAGACAGAGCTTGTGTGTCGCCATTGTCCGGCCGGGACTCTGACTTTTGTCAATGAAGCATTTTGCCGGTATTTTGGGCGGAGCCGTTCCGAGCTTGTCGGCAGCAATTTGCTGACACTGGTTTCTGAATCTGATCGTGCGGCAATTGAAAAAAGCTTTCACGGCCTCGGTCTTCAGGAGCCGATCGCCAGTTATCAACATCGGTTTATTGGTGCCGATGGCAGTGTTCATTGGTTGAGCTGGACCGATCGCGCTGTTTTTGACTCCAGTGGACGGGTTTTAGAGATTCAGGGGGTGGGTCGGGACATCACCAGGCAAAAGCGCGGCGAGATGAACTTGCGCGATAGCGAGCAGTTCCTGTCAAGTATTCTGGCGGCTGCCCCAATCGGCATGGGCGTGGCCAAGAACCGGTGTCTGGTCTGGGTGAGCGACAATCTGTGCAAAATGTTGGGCTACGAACCTTCCGAATTGCTGCAAAGAAGCGCTCGCATGCTTTACGAAAGTGAACAGGAGTTCAAGCGGGTCGGTGAGGTCAAATATCGCAGTATCGATGTGCATGACATGGGAAGTATAGAAACCTGCTGGGTGAAAAAGGATGGCCAGGTTGTGGATATCCTGTTGAGTTCGGCCTTGATTGACCCTTTGGACAAGGCTGCAGGGACCACCTTTACGGCGATGGATATTTCTGACAGGAAACGCTCGGAAAAGGTCTTGCAGCAGGTTTTGGCCGAGGCTCGCGAAGCCAGAGACCAGATTGAGGTTATGTTACGATCCGTAGCAGACGGTCTGGTGTTTACCGATAGCTGCAATCGCATCGTGTTGATGAGTGATTCGGCCGAAGCCATGCTTGGTAAACAGATGTCGGAGGTCTTTTTCCAGCCGATGCCTGATGTCGTAGCCAGCAGCGTGCTCTCTCGCCAATTAGCGAGTATATCCCGGGGAGATTGTACTGATGCAAAGATTGAAATCGAACTGCCTGGTGCGGATGGCGGACCGGTGCGAACCATAGAAGTTAAGTCTTCTGCGGTCGCCGGTGTCGAGGGGCTTCCGGCGGGAGTTATTACGCTGCTGCGGGATGTGACTCAGGAGCGCTCTCTTGATCGGGTCAAAAGTGAATTCATCTCTACTGCTGCTCATGAACTGCGCACTCCCTTGACGGCCATCATGGGTTTTTCGGAATTCTTGCTTAGGGAGGAAGGGTACAGCAATGAGGAGCAGCGGGAATTCCTTGGTATCATTTTTCAAAAAGCCGAGTCGCTGGAGAAGATTATTAACGATATGCTCGATTTGGCCAGGCTCGATTCGGGCAAAGTAGTTCAAATTGATAAGAGCAAGGCAGACCTGGGAGAAATTTTACGGAAAGTTGTCGCAAATTACAGGGAGGCTTTCCCGGGGCATGGTTTTGGGCTTTCAGGTGCTGATCGCTCCTTGGTTCTTGAGGTTGACGCCGGCAAGATCCGCCAGGTTCTTGAAAACCTGCTTGACAACGCGATTAATTTTTCAGAAGTCGGTAGTTTTGTGCAGCTATTGTGTGAGAGGAGGCAGGGCGAGATTGCCGTAACCGTTAAAGACGAGGGGATCGGCTTAACTCAGGAGCAGGCAAAAAAAGTGTTTGATAAATTTTATCGCGTCGACGCTTCCAACACTGCCAGAGAAGGCCTTGGACTCGGCTTGGCTATTGTGAAGGGCGTTGTGGAGGCCCATGGTGGAAGGGTGTGTATCGACAGTGAAGCAGGTAAGGGGGCCAGTGTTGAGTTTACCTTGCCTCTTTGCGGGGACTTTGTGTAGGTGTGTGCATGTTGATGTCAATCGGGCACGGTGTTGAATCGCAGGCTGTTTGCTTCCGGATGGTACGAAGGGTATTTGGTGTTTGGGCAGGTATCGCATCGGGGTAAAAGTTATGAATGCTCACAAATTTCGTGCTTTAATTGTGGAAGAAGAAAGCGGTGGAAGTTTTATCAGGACGGTAGCGGAGCGATGTCTCGCAGATTTGCCGGCGGGAGAGGTGCTGGTTCGTGTCGAATACTCATCTTTGAACTACAAAGACGCCCTGTCTGCTATTGGTAATCGTGGCGTTACGAAAAACTATCCTCATACGCCGGGGATTGATGCCGCTGGGATTGTAGTAGAAAGCGCTGTTGGTGAGGTGAGTCCAGGCGACTCCGTTATCGTAACAAGTTACGACTTAGGCATGAATACCCCCGGTGGATTCGGCCGCTACATTCGCGTGCCTTCCAGTTGGGTGGTGCCCTTGCCTATTGGGCTGACCCTTAAAGAGAGCATGATTCTGGGAACCGCCGGGCTTACGGCCGGACTGTCCGTTGCAAAAGTGGTGGCGGCAGTCTCGCCGGATGAAGGCCCTGTTCTGGTGACCGGTGCAACCGGGGGAGTCGGAAGCGTAGCGGTCGCTATTCTGGCCAAGCTTGGTTATGAGGTCATCGCAGTTTCCGGCAAAGCCGATGCAAAGGCTTATCTGGCAAAAATGGGAGCCAGGGAGGTGATCGGTCGCGACCAGCTTGGAGTGCGGGAGCAGGGCCCCCTCTTAAAGGTACGCTGGGCCGCTGTGGTCGACACTGTGGGCGGAGAGATTCTGGCCGCGGCTATCAAGGCGACCAAACCCGGAGGTCTGGTGACCTGTTGCGGAAATGTCGCTTCTGCCGAGCTTGACCTGACGGTGTATCCTTTTATTTTACGAGGCGTCACCCTGGCCGGCATTGATTCGCAGGGTTGCCCCATGGCTTGGAGGAAAAAAATATGGGCTAAGCTGGCCGATGACTGGAAGTTGGAAAATATGCAGAGTCTTTGTCAGGTGAGTTCGCTTGAAGATCTTTCCGGTCACATAGACGCCATGTTGCAGGGACGGCTTAAAGGACGAATACTGGTCGATTTGACTGTTATGGAAAAATGAATTTCGGATAGAGGCTTACTGCGACGAATAGCAGATAAAAAAGTAAAGGGTTGTTGATTCGTCCAGATTGATGCAATTACAATCTGGCGCAGGGAATCTTTGGGTCATGGGGGCGGTTTGCGGCCTGATGCCGACCATTTCACGGCCATAAACTGTCTTGAAGGGGCAGCAAGGGTTGACTGGGGGCTTAATGGATAACGGTTACGTATTGGCTATCGATCAGGGGACCACGGGGTCGACGGCCTTGGTTTATAATCAGGCCGGGATTGTATGCGGCCGGGCCAATGCCGAGTTTACCCAGCATTACCCACAGCCCGGTTGGGTAGAACACGATCCACAGGAACTCTGGTCTGTCACCTTTGATGTTATTGGTCAAGCTCTTGGCCAGGCAAAAGCTGAGCCTGGTGATGTTCGGGCTATTGGGATTACCAATCAAAGAGAGACTGCCCTGTTGTGGAATCGAAGAACCGGTCAACCGGTTGCGCGAGCGATAGTCTGGCAAGACCGGCGCACGGCTCATTTTTGCGACGAACTTAAGCAAGAGGGGCTGGAGCCCCTCTTGCAGCAGAAGACCGGCTTGCTTATCGATCCCTACTTTTCCGCTACCAAGGTTCACTGGCTGCTGGAACAATCCCCGGAATTGCGTTCGATGGCCGCCGCCGGTGAGATTGCTTTCGGCACGGTCGATAGCTGGCTGCTCTGGAAGTTGACCGGCGGCCGCTGCCATGCCACCGATTATTCTAACGCCTCCCGCACCCTGCTGTTCAATATCCACGAGCTCGACTGGGATGAGGATATTCTGGCCCGGCTCGATATACCCCGGGCCGTGCTGCCGGCTGTCAAACCGTCTTCCACTGTCTATGCTGAAACAGATCCTCAAGCTTTTTGGGGCCAACGGGTGCCCATTGCCGGCATCGCCGGCGATCAGCAGGCTGCTTTATTCGGGCAGGCCTGCTATCGACCGGGGTTGGCGAAAAACACCTATGGCACCGGTTCATTTTTACTGATGAACACCGGTCGTAAGCCGGTGGCCAGCAAGCAGCGGTTGCTGACCACCATCGCCTGGGGAATCGGTGACGAACCTGTAGAATACGCTCTGGAAGGTTCGATCTTTATTACCGGCGCGGCTCTGCAGTGGTTGCGCGACGGCCTGGGCCTTATTGACAGTGCCGCTGAAAGCGAGGAGTTGGCGGCGTCTCTGCAGGATAATGAGGACGTTTACTTCGTCCCGGCCCTGACCGGGTTGGGCGCGCCCCACTGGGACGCTTATGCCCGGGGCATGATCATCGGCCTTACCCGTGGAACCACTAAGGCTCATCTGGCTCGGGCTGCTCTCGAGAGCATCGCTTATCAGACCCGCGATGTGGTCGACGCTATGCGTCGGGACTCGGGAATCGACTTGCAGGAACTTCGTACTGATGGTGGTGCGGTGGCCAATCGTTTCCTCATGCAGTTTCAGGCGGATGTTCTCGGGGTGCCGGTGGAAGTCCCTTCCATTACTGAAACGACTGCACAGGGTGCCGCTTATCTGGCTGGTTTGGCTGTTGGTTTCTGGTCGAGTCAAGAAGAGTTGGCGGCACGGTGGCAGCTGGCCCGGCGTTATGAACCTGCTATGGTGCAAACGCAACGGCAGCGGCTTTATGGGCGCTGGCAGCAGGCGGTGGCCCGAGCCATGGGGTGGGCCGGTGAACAGGGATGATTCGGGATTGATGGTTCAGAATGTAGCTGGCCATTCGCATTTGCTGTTGTAGATCAGGTCGAATTCTTTATCGATGGCGCAAAAGGCTTCTACAACCCGCGGGTCGAAAGTGCTGTCGCATTCATCCAGGATGATCTGTTTTGCCTTCCGGTGAGAAAAAGGCTCCTTATAGGGGCGTTTTGCGCGCAAGGCTTCATAGACATCGACCAAGGCCATGATACGTGCGCTGAGGGGAATATCTTCTCCCGCCAGGCCGCAGGGATAGCCGCTGCCGTTCCAGCGTTCGTGGTGGTATTTGGCGATTTCAATCCCCATTTTGACAAATTCGTTGTGCGGATATTCGGCATGGACGAATTCCAGGGTTGCCGCACCGAGGGTGGTGTGGCGTTTCATGGTTTCGAATTCATCGGCGGTTAATCTTCCCGGTTTTAGCATCACGCTGTCGTTGATGCCTACTTTTCCCACATCGTGCAGGGGACTGGCGTGGTAAATGGTGGCAATGAAGTCCGGCGTGATGATCCGGTTAAAGTCTTCATGCCTGGCCAGTTCAGATGCTAATGCCTTACACAAGTCCTGGACCCGCTCCAGGTGCAGGCCGGTATCGTCGTCGCGCATGTGGGACAGTTTGGCCAGGGCAAAAATCATAGCCAGTTGCGAACGGTTGATTTCTTCCAATTGATCGGCAACCTGCTGCTCGAGGCAGACGTTGGTCTGCTGCAGCTGCTGCTGCGAATGGCGCAGCAGCAGATGGGTGTTGACCCGGGCGTAGACTTCTTCAACCTGGAAAGGTTTTGTGATGTAGTCGACTCCGCCGGCCTGAAAGGCACGGGTCTTGTCGCCGGTATCATCGAGAGCACTGATGAAAATGACCGGAATGTCTTGCAGGAACTGGTCGGCTTTGAGGTGAGCACACACCTCATAGCCGTCCATACCCGGCATGGTAATATCCAGCAAAATCAGGTCGGGTGGTCTCTGACTTGCCGCCCGCAGCGCTAAAGAACCCTGCGGAAATGCACTCACCTGGTAGTTCGCTTTACGCAGCAGGCTGCTGAGCAGGTGCAGATTCTCCGGCGTGTCGTCAACGATCATGATGTGGGAAGAATTCATAGGCTTCCTCATAACCAGCTTAAGAAGTGCTAAAGGGCTTACTTCTTACCCAATAGATCAAGCAGTTTTTCGTATTCGTAACGATCGGCCAGTGAGGCCAGGTAGTCCTTCAACGTACTGTCTACAGTGTCCACCTCGTCCAACAATTCCGAGAAATGCATCATGTCGCCGTGTTCCACAGCCTGCCTCAGAGCCTCGAGAAGAGGGCCGGGCAGTTTCTGTAACAGGGCAGGCTCCGGCGTGGGAACCGTCCCTGGTTTCTGGTTTTCCTCTACGGGGGCATAAATATAGCGGAAACCGCACATTTCCTTAATTTTTTCGTAGAGCTCGGAAGCCTTGAAAGGCTTGGCCACAAAGTCGTCCGCTTGCGCCTCTAAAGCTTTTTCGGCAAGATCGCTGGAAGAGAAGCCACTGGCGGTGACGATGATGATTTTGGTCTGCTGTCCGCCCGGCATGGCGCGCAGGCGGCTACTGGTCTGATAACCGTCGATGCCCGGCAGGTGAATATCCATCAAGACTACCTCGGGTTGTAGTTCTTTGAATCGTTCTACCGCCTTTTCGCCGCTCTCGACGGCTTCCACTGAGAAACCAGCGCGGCTGAGGGTTTGATGGAGCATCTTGCGGCTGTTGGTGTCGTCTTCGACAATCAGGGCTCGTATCGGCAGGAATTGGGGATCGATGGACACCACCTGACCCGGATTGGCGTTGGGTACCAGTTGCAGTTCATCGCCGGGGCATTCCTCTGCTTTGAAGGTGAAGCGGAAGCGACTCCCGGCCCCGGCCTCACTTTCCACCAGATGCAGTTCGCCGCCCATTTTATCCGCATAGGCGCGGCTGATGGAAAGCCCCAGCCCGGTCCCTTCGCCGGCAGCCTTCCCGCTGCTGGTCTGTTCAAAAGCGCCGAACAGTTTATTCTGCTCGCTGGCGTCGATGCCGCTTCCGGTGTCGCTGATGTCGACGGTGATGAGCCACGCTCCGCTGTCTCTTTTCGTGCCGCTGGCATCGATGGCAATCCGGCCGTGATGAGTGAATTTTACCGCATTGGAAAGGAGGTTGATCAGCACTTGGCGGAGCTTGGCCCGGTCGGCGGCCAGGTAGCGGGGCAATTCTTCGTCCAGGGCCAGTTCAAGCAACAGGGCCTTTTTCTGACAGGAAAGCTTGAACATGGAAGCAATATCGGCCATCAGTTGCCGGAAGTCGAGAGGGGCGGCCTGGATAACCACATGGCCGGCTTCGACCCGGGACATTTCCAGGATATCGTTGATCAGTTCCAGCAGATGGTCGCCGCTTCGGTTGATGGTCTGGATCTGTTCGCGCTGTCCCGCCTGCAGATCTGTGTCCTGCTGCAGCAACTGCGAGTAGCCGAGGATGGCGTTGAGAGGCGTGCGAATCTCGTGGCTCATGCTGGCGAGAAAGGTGCTCTTGGCTCGGTTGGCCGCCTCGGCCGCCTCGGCAAGCTGCCTGGCTTTGGCGGTAGCCGACTTCCATTGCCTGTTGGCTTTGCGCAGTGCCTCTTCGGCTTCCAGGCGGCTGCGGATGTCTACCATGCATTCAAGAAGTTTGATGCGTCCCTTGATGGTTATTTTTTTAACCGTTTTAAGCACTGGAATATTAGTGCCGTCGTGCCGGATCAGTAATTTGTCCGAATTGTCGACCGACTGTCCCATGTCAAGAATCGGGCAGCTGTCTTCATGAGCCGGACAGAGAAAACGGTGGCATCGATTTCCGATAATCTTTTCTTCGATAGCACCGAACAGCTGGGTACCCGTTGAATTGATACGTTCAATGGTACGGGTTTCAGCATCGATAATGACTACCGCTACCGGGAGACTCTCCATTAAAGAGCGCTGGATCTTTTCATTTTCCAGAAGCGTGTCTTCCAGTCGCTTTTGGTCGCTGATATCTGTTTTTGTTGCGATATAGTGGCTGGTACGGTTCCAATGGTCACGAATAGGGGAGATGGAGGCGAGTTCCCAATATACTTCCCCGTTCTTGCGCTGGTTAAGCATTTCCCCTTTCCACGTTTCTCCAGAGCTTATTTGACGCCACAATTTCTTGTAAAAACCATGTGGCATAAGCCCTGATTTGAAAATGTGGGGAGTATTGCCGATCAACTCATTTCGTTCGTAGCCGGTTATTTCCAAAAGCTTGGGATTGACATATTCGATAGTGCCATCAAGATCGGTGATCAGAATAGCTGTCGGGCTTTGTTCCATCGCTATCGATAACTTGCGGGAGGTTTCCTCGCTCTTCCTGAGCTGTTCCTCCGTCCTTTTGCGCGTTGTAATATCGTGAAAGGCGGTAACCGCACCCAGGTAGTTCTCTTTGTCCTGAATGGGGCGGCAGGCTACTTCGACGGTAAGAATTGCACCGGATTTGTGTCGGAAAGGTTCTTCCCCTGTGAAATTTTTACCCTGACTGACTGCCTGAAAAAACGGGCATTCCTCTTTTTTCAAATAAGCGTTGCCGCTATGACTGTGAAAGAGGTCGTGGGCCGTTTTACCCAGAAGTTCCTCCTCGCTGTAGCCGAGAATCTTGCATGCCGCCGGATTGATACGCTCGATGAGACCATACGGGTTCGTAACGTACACACCTTCCGCCAGCGCCTGGTTCATGGCCTGCAGGTTATGCTCCTCGGTGCTCAGTGCCAGAGTCCATCGTCGCAGGCGCAGCATCAAAATGGTAATGATCGCCGCGACGATGGTCATGGTGATCAGATAGACCATGAATTCCTGAAAAAATGCCTTGTATGAAGGGTCGTCGGAATAGGAGACCAGATATCCGGCAATTCTCTGGCGAACATCTTTAATCGGCAGGAAAGAGACGATGTAGTTCTCGCCATCGATCTCAGTGCAGGTCGTCAGCGGGAGTCCCTGTTTCAAAACCGACTGTACCTGCGGATCGTTCCGCAACTGGCTGTTGATGTTTATAGCAGCAGGAGAGAGACGTGGCGGGCTCTCCGGAAGGATAGCATTGGCATCTTCAAGGAGAAAGTCCGGATGCAGCTTCGATGGACTGTAAAGCCACTGTTGCTCGGGGAAAATGAGCGGTTTGGTCAGGTCGCTATTTAGCAAAAACGCGTATTCACGATTCGGGTCGAGTTCGGCCAGGGCATCCCGAATTCCTTTGGCGGTGACGCAGGCGGCAATGCTGCCGAGATGGCGATTCTGATAGATCAGCGGGTACACGTAACGGAACCCGGACCGCACTTTGCCCGTTTCAAAGCCGTGAACCGGGCGTTTTTCCGTATTAGCCAGGCGGATCGATTCCTGAGATTCGAGGAACGGATCGCCGTAACGGTCGGGTTTGTGGAAACGCAAAAGGCTGGTGCCGTCGGGCAGATAAAATTGCAATTGCAGGGGGATGTCGGCCTTGACGGCCTGGTAGGCCGTATATAGCTGGCGATAGAGCCGTCCCCGCGCCAAATCCCGTTGACGGCCATCGGTGGTCACTGCAGTTGAGAGGAGTTCAAGGACCTCAGTGCGATCGATGGTGTTGGCGTAGAAGTTTTCGATGGCCAGGCGGTACATCTGTATGCTGGCCCGGTAGGCTGTATCGAAGGTGCTCTGATGCTCGGAGAAATGAGCTTGCTGTTTTTGCCGCATAGCCTTGTGCAGAAACAGCCCGAGCCCCACGGTCAGTAACAGCATGCCGGCAATCAGGCCGTAGCGCGATGCCAGACGTTTGCCGAAGGTTCCCATCTAGAAATTGCCCTGGTTGGGAATCGTTACGTCTCCGAGCAGTTCGCGGACGACATCGTAATTGGCGTTATCCGCCGGAATCGATCCGTAACGGATATTGTCGCCCCAGCCGGTCAGCATTTCTCGGTCTTTGCCGGCTGGATCTATAGCGATGAGCTCGTGGCGGATCTCGTTCAGCAGCTCCGGTGTGAGTATCTTTCTGTTCGCGACCAGGGCAAAAGAGGGTAACGGTGCCGTTTCTTCCAGAATCGTCAGGCCCAGATGAGCGTATTTTTTGCCGATGGCGGTCTTTAGGCCACCGACCTCGTACTGTCCCTGAACCACCGCCAGAGCAACGGCATCGTGTTTGCCGAGGTAGCGGTAACGGTTTTGTTCCAGGCCGCTGTCGTGTCGGCGCAGCAGACCGTTGGCCGAGAGATAACCGCAGGTGGAAAGGGGCTGAGTGAGAGCCACTTTTTTGCCGCTCAGGCTGTCCAGTGAAATTTCCGAATCGGCGAAGGTGACGAGGGCGCAAGTGTAGGAGGTACGGCCGGAAGCTTCTTTGAAGTGCACCAGGGGCTCCGCCTCGGAATAGCTGGCGCGTAATTCAACATAGGGCAGGGGGCCGAGGTATGCCAGGTCGATATCTCCGTTACGGAACTTTTTAAGGATGTCGGCATAGCTGTCGGCGTAAACGTATTCGATAGCGATGCCGAGGCGTTGCTCCAGATAATCAGTCAAGGGGCGGAACTGCTTGACTACCGTTTCGCGGTTTTCCATCGGCAATGGAGCAAAGCGCACCGTTTCCATAGCAAGGCCGGTGCTCTCAAGACACCAGCATGCCAAAAACAGTAGACAGATCACACGTCGCATCGCAGTTCCCTCCTGTTGTCTGGTTGGCTCTAACACAGCCTTTGTATCTTAAATGCTTTCGTTTTGCTTTCCTTTAACGTCAGTGCAAAGGCTGTACGCAAAAAGCCCGGTTTCGAATAATCGAAGCCGGGCATTAAAAGAAAACCGTAGAGGTAATTCGTTTTAGCGGCTCGGCTATCCCCGTAGGACCCGCAGCTTTGCGTCACCGGATTGCTCCGGTTTTGCCATAGCGGTGTAACATAGATCGACCGTATACTACAAAAAAATTAATCCAAAAACAACATTAAACCCTGGACAGCGATGTTTGATTTAGTTTGTCATCTGAAATAGTTGAGTTGTTATTGAGGGGCATTACAAGAATTTCCCGGTTTGCTGGCGGGAAACAGTTCGTTCGATATGCGTACTGATTGCTGTTTTCTTTAGAACAGGAAAGGGAAGAAGGTAGCTCCCCAATAGAGATCTTTTAGAGAGGTTCGGTTGCCATGCCTGCTTGCCAAAGAAAGCTCCGCAAACATGGTGCTCGGCAAAAAAAACGGTCTATTCCTCGGCGGCAAAGCACAAAGCATAATCGCTGCATTCGCCGCAATTGGGAGACTTGCATAAGGTTCCGCCGTTCATGTCGCAGACCTGTTTGAAAAAGAACCGTTTCCAGCGCATGTTTTTATCGTTGGCAGCAAAGACGCTTGGCAGGTGGCGGCGAATGGCGGCGCTGAGTTGGGGTCTTTCAAAGAGCCCCATGGCAACCCATAGGTGGCCGGGCAGTGCGGCTCTTGCGGCAAGAATTTTTGAAAGCCAGAAGGAGATGGGCGGCGAATCATCTTCAGACGTTGCTTGAGATCTCAGCAGGTCGCGAACATCGGTGTTGATTTCGGGGAAAGTTTCCGTTGCCGATGCAATCCAGGCTGAACCTTTGTCGGCATCCCATTCGGGGAAAAAGCATTGCTTTATTGCGGCCAGTTCTTCTCTTTCCAGGCCCAGAGCCTGAGCGGTTTCGTAGGGTTCTCGTCCGGCGACGGTCAGCAGGCAGGCGAACAGATGACGGTCTTCGGCGGAAACGCCGGGCGGAGCTGGACTGACCATTAACGAGCGGTAGAGGGAATCGGCGTCGTTAACCCGCGGCCCATGATCTTCAGCCGGAGGGATATAGAATTCCTGCACTGTTTGGGTTTCATGGTGAATGCTGCTGATCGCTGCCTGAAGCGCCCTGGCGGCCAGATCGGCGCAGTAGCGCCGGTCATCGGGCAGGCCGTCCAGTTGAAGGTCGACTGCGTGAGCATCGATGGTGCGGGCCCGATCCAGGGTGGTGCCTTTGGCCAGTTCAGCGGCGGCGGCGCAGGCAGCCATGGAATAGCCGCAGCCAAACACCTGATAGCGCAGGTCGCTAACCTGGCCGTCGCGCACTTGCAGGGCAAAACGCACCGCGATTTGCCGTCCCGCCTCATCGGCACCGAGGCCTATTTCTCCGATGCCGTCGGCATCGCTCAGTTCGCCGCAATAGCGGTTGTCGGTCGCGTAGCGGCGGATGGTGTCGGTAAATCCTTTCATGCTGCGGTAGTTTCCTTTGAAAAAGGCTTCGCTTGAATGACCATCTGTTTCAATGCCCCGCCGCCCGCATATGCTCGGCGGCATTGGCTACTTCGCAGAGAAAATAGGCCCCCCCTTCGTAAAGAAGATCGTTGTGGAGCTGGTTGCCGACAACCTCCCAATTGGGGTAGCCGCGCAACACCAACCCTTTGCCCAAACGATGGGCCAGGGCTTCGGTGTGGCAGTTGCCCACAATGAGGTCGTATTCGCCCTGCAAATGTTCCGCGTCCTCCAGATCGCCGACCATCACCTTTTCGGCGGGGATTTTGTCGAGCTGCGGCGAGTCGACGGTGGCCAGAGCCAAAGTAATATTCGCGCCAGCTTCGCTCAGAAGTTGAGCGGCGCCGGCCAGAAAGTCGGGTTCGCCTACCATAAGGATACGGGTCTGGCCGAGGGAGAAATGGCTGTCGAGCATGGCGTCCTGCAGGCGTTTACGCCAGCGCACAACGCTCGCCGGTGGTTTTTCCCCGCCGTTGAAATCAAGCATCGCGGCGACCAGTTCGTCGGTAGCTGCCAGACCCTGCACGTGGTTCAGGTGCAGATGGCGTATGGCCGGGTTTTTTTTCAACAGGGCCGCAGCGCTCTGCTGCATGGAGTCGCCAATGGACAGCACCAGCCCCGCATCGGCCAGATCGCGAATCGCCTCGACGGTGATGCCGCCGCTGGAAAGGGCGCTCTGCTTTTCGCCAAGATGGCCGTCCAGGCTGGTCGAGAGGTCGGGCAGGGCATAAACCTTGAAGCCGAACAGGGCGATGAATTCCTTTATCTTTTCTACTTCGATAGGCGTCATGCTGACATGGGGCAGCACCACCACCTTGTTTGTAAGGACGGTGTTGGACGGTTCCACCAGTTGCTCGATGAGCGCTTTGGTGGTTTTGCCCCAGCCGCTCTCCAGGCCCCCCTCGTAATCGGTGCTGTGCACGTAGACCAGCGGATAATCGACCTGGGTGGCTACCCCTCGCAGATCGTCTCCCTTGGTTTCTGTAAGGCCGGTGCTGTGCAGGCCGATAAGGCTTGGGGCGACCTTTTGGGTGATGTTCTGCACCGCTTCGACGATGCTGCCGTCGCCACCGTCCAGCACCGCGGTGACGTCGGTGACGGCGGTGGTCTGAATGGCGATCGGCTCGCAGAAATGGCGGGTGAGAAAGACCTTGGTGAAAGAGGTGCAGCCCATGCCGCCGTGCATCAGCGGCATGCAGCGGTCGATGCCCAAAAAGGCCAGCGCCGCGCCCATCGGTTGGCTGAGGCGAAAGGGGTTGACCTGCAGCGGTTTGTCGGGTTTGCGCATCACTTCTCCCATGGAGCCCTCCTTGCAACATTTTTAAACACCGGGTTCTGCAGGGCGTTTTTAAGATCCTCGGCCAGATTCAACAAGCCGGCATATCCGCCGTAGCTTTTCTTCTTTTCCTGATTGACGTCGGCAAAGGCGATCTTCTTCTTGATGGCGGTAAACAGGCTGCGACCACCGGCCAGCAAAAGGTCAGCACCGGTCTGGTCGATGACTTTGGCCTGTTCCTGGCCCGGGTTGGTCATCAGAATACCCGCTGTGCCCAGGTATTCCCTGGCTTTTTCCTTGTCGGCCTCGGTAGCCTTTTTCACCGAGGTGGCGACCACTTCGAAACCGAGGTCCTGCAGGGCAGAAGCAATGGACCAGGACTTGTTGCCACCGGTGTTGAGGACCGCCTTTTTGCCGGCAAATATGTTTTTATAGGGGGCGAGATTCTCGTCAAGGCGGGATTCTTCGCGGGCGATAAGTTTTTTTGTCCGGGCGATCAAGTCGGGATCTCCCAACGCTTCGGCGATGGCCAGAATTGAGGCGCTGGTGTCTCTTTTGCCGTAAAAAGAAACGGAGATGAAGGGGATGCCGTATCGATCCTGCATTTTACGGGTCAGGGAAACCAGCGACTTGGCGCAGACGATGACGTTAAGTTTGGCGCGGTGGGCAGTGCGCACATCTGCCACCCGGCCGTCGCCGCTCAGGGTCGAAAGGACGCGAATGCCAAGTTCTTCGAGCAGTGGCGTGTACTGCCACATATCGCCGGTAACGTTGTACTCGCCGATCAGGTTGATATCGAAGGAGGTGCTTGTATCTGGTTCTCGGGTACCGATCAGATGGGTCAGAACCGCCTCGCCGGCCAGACGGCTGCCGAGGTTCTTGCTGCCGACGAAGCCGGGGGCGTGCACCGGCACCATGGGGATGCCGTGGGTCTCAGCGGCCTGCTTGCACACCATGTCGATATCGTCGCCGATCATGGCGGTGACGCAGGTGCTGTAGACGAACACCGCCTCGGGGGCGTAGCGTTCGACGATGTAATCGATGGACGAGCGCAGTTTTTCCTCGCCGCCGAATACCACGTCGTTGGTGGTGATGCCGGTGGTAAAGCCCATCTGGGTCAGGTCGCGGCCAGCCCAGCTGGTATGAGTGAGGCGCGTTTCCCAGGATGCGCCGACGCAGGTCATGGGACCGTGCACCAGGTGCGCGGCGTCGGCGTAGGGGAAAAGGGATATCTGTGAGCCTTCAAAGGCACAACCGCCCGTGGTGGCTCCCGGAGTCGGGGCGTTGCAGGCGTTCTTTTTGGTCGGGCTGTGGGTACAGGCGCTCTCGTCGAGCAGTTCGCGGATTTTCGGTTTGCGTGTCAAAGCCTGACTCCTTTGGTAGCAGGCTGTTGAATAACAGCCTGTAGAGCCCAGGTATGGGCGGCCAAAATTATGGACGGTCCTGTAAGTCCTTGATTTTGTAAGCAAGACGGAAACTTGTTTTCGGTTTGCGCCGTTGAAAAAGGCCATGGAGGGTCTTTTTCAACATCCTGCTAGAAGGTGGGGCAAGCTCTGTCACGTCGTTGGGACTGAAGCTTATGGAATTACGATATAGCAAGAGCCTTGCCATGCCAGGTAACATGTTGAAAAGTAATGGATATCCAATTTCTACCTGGGTTTATTGAGGCGGGATTTGCCTTTGGCTGCCTATTAATTGGGCATCTGCGCAGACGGAGTGGATGGTTTGAAAAGGGTGGTATCATTGAGAGGCAGTTAGGACTGCGCATCAGGTAGGCAACCTTAATTGTCAATTCAGCGGAGGACTTATGGAAGGAAATTTTACCGGTAGCTGTCATTGCGGCGAGGTGGCTTTTGAAATCGACGGCAAGATACTTAATGTGGTCAATTGTCATTGCTCTATCTGTCGCAAAGCCAACGGCGGAGCATTTTCGAGTTTTGCGGTGGTGCCCGAAGAGTTCTTCACGGTGGTCAAAGGGAGCGATCTTCTAACCTCTTATGCCATGTCCGACAAAGGCGAAAAAAACTTCTGCAGCGTCTGCGGCGCTCCCGTGTTTAACCGTAATAAGCTCTATCCCGGCGTGGCGGTGGTGCCCCTGGGCTGTTTCGACGACCCGGGCAGGCTTGTTCCCCAGGCCGATATTTTCTGTGCCGACCGTCTGCCCTGGGTGGGGCTGTTCGAGGGGAGTCGCTGCTATGAGCAGGGCTTTGACGAGTAGAACTTGGTAAAATTCAAAATCATTAATATTTTTCTTGCATAAATTTGGGCGGTGTGGCTATGGTTAGGTGTTTTTGATTCCTAGGTGAATAATTATGTCCGTATCAGGAGGGGCCATGTCGCTCAATATACAGAATTCCCTGGTCGAGTATCTCAATGACAGCGCCAACGGACACACGGTTGCCGATATTCGCATCGGGCTGGGATACACGGCGGTTCGACTCGAGAACGGCCTGGCCGGTCTGGCGTGGACTCCACCGCCCACTGCCGGCTGCTGCACTCATCTGCCCCTGGCCGGAACCCTGGCCGGAACCCTGGCCGGTCGTCCTGCCGCCGAGCTTCTGCAGATGCTGACAGCGGAACAGTCGTTGCCGCGCACCCTTGGTCTGGCGACGGCCAACGCCCTGCTGGCTGCCGGAACTTATCCGGGGACGAGCAAAGAAGAAGTGCTCGACGGCTTGAAGATCACCGAGGCGGACCATGTGGTCATGGTCGGTTATTTCGGTCCATTGGTAAAAAGGATCAAGGAGATCGGCTGCCGGTTCGATATCGTCGAGCTCGACAGCTCCAAGCCGGGAGTACTGACCCCGGAGCAGGGACGTGCCGTGCTGGCTCAATGCAGCGTGGCCATCCTCACCGGGACCGGTCTGGTTACCGGTACTTGCGACGGTTTGCTGGCCGACCTGGGTCAGCCTCGCGAAGCAGTGCTGCTTGGCCCTTCGGCACCGTTTTGCGCCGAGATCTTTGCCGGCACGCCGCTGACCCGCATAGCTGGCGCCAGAGTGCTCGATGCGGACGGGGTTTTGCAGGTCGTTTCCGAAGGGGGAGGGACGCCACGGCTCAAGTCCCATGTTTCTTTCGAGACTTTGCTTCTGTAGGCAGCCTTGCATCTGCTTGATAATTGTGGCCTGTGCCAGTCACCAATTTAGGACCTAAACCATCCGCCGGTTATTGCCGGAAACAAGTCCTCCCGGTTCCCTTTCTACTGACTTATAAATCTTAGATAATCTGAGAATCAATTTAGAACAAGATGTAAGTCGGCCCAACCTATCGATGAAAGGTTGGGCCAGTTGGTGTTTTGGTAATCGTGACAAATAGGAAAGGCCCGCCGGTTTTCTGGGCGAGCCTTTCGCGCCTGACAAGTAGTTTATTCCGAAACGTATCCCCCTTAACGAGGTGCCTTGGTAAACTTCAGTGCGGCAATTTCCCCCTGTCGTGCATAATCCACAGCTTCGCCCAGAATACGTGCCGCCTCTTGCGGAGCGTGGAATCCCATGGAGTTTTCGGCTGCAATGTAGTCGATCCGCCATTGAGCTTTACGTTGTAGCTCCAAAGACGGTTGCAATTGTTCTTCCGTAGCTCCCGCCTTTTTCGCCTGTGCGATGGCATCCAGTTGGCCCATCAGTGCCTGGCCGGCCCGCTGAAGCAGATCGAAATTGCGTTCCTGAATGGCGTCCACACGCTCCTTCAATTCCTCCTCGGGGAAATGATGACAGGTCTGGCATGATCGATTGACATTCAGCAGGGGACTGCGCACCCAGTGGTCGGAAATCTTGGTGGCGCCATCCCGCATGTAGGGCATATGGCAATCCGCGCAGGTCACACCGCTGCGCGCATGAATCCCTTGGCTCCACAGCTCATATTCGGGGTGTTGCGCTTTTAGAATCTCGGCGCCGGATTCCTTGTGCTTGTAGTCGAAGAAGCGGCCTCCGTCCGCGAATTTTGTCTCATCCCAGGTCTTCTCGAGGTCCTCCATCTTCAGTCCGTTGCCCCAGGGGAAGGTCAGTGGCATCTTGTTGGCGCAATAATACTCAACATGGCATTGACCACAAACGAAACCGCGCAGCTCGTTTCGGCTGGCGTCCTTGTTGGGGTCGTATTTCTCTTTTCGGTCTCCGGTGCGCCACCGCTCGATAGACGGCAAATGAGGCACAGGGGCATCACCCTCTGCCAGCGACTGGATACCACGAATGAAACCGGGGCGGGTCACCCGTAGCTGCATACTTTCCGGAGAATGGCAGTCCACGCAGGAAACCGAATGCGCATGCCCCATGTCGTGAAGCATTTTATTGGTCTCCTGATAACTCATGGCAAAGGTCTTTTCGAATCCTTTATCAGCATCGCCATCGCCCAGTTTTCGATACAGGGGCATCACCGATGCATGGCAGTGTATGCACGAACCCGATTGGGGCTTGGTCTGACGCTTGGTGGTCTCCTGGTCCTCAAGCATGTAGGCATGTCCACGGCGGTCTCGGTAATCGATGGAAAAGGCATAGCCTAGGAACATGCGCTTCAACCAGGGATCGCGCTCAATCTTTTCCTCCGGCAGGGCTTCAGAGCCGCCATGACCGCCAAAACGCGTCCGTGTCGCCTCAGCGGTGCGTAAATAGGCATCGTATTGCTTGGGCCAGTTTTTGCCCCACTCTGCAGGATCGGTGGTATCTTCATCCACTTCGACAAGGCGCACGTACGGTTTCAGCGCCTCGGCTTTGCGCTCGAAAATATTCATGAGCAAGCCGGCAATCAGAACGGCGGCCACTGCCGCTATGACAGCAACACTGATAACCACGATCTGAAATTTTGTCTTGTCTTTCTGTGATTCCATATCAAGGCTCCTTCCGGACTCCCGTTGTCATGAACTCTTCCGGCGTCATTGCACCGCCCAGCCCCACCGTCTCACCGTGCCCGACATCCGCATGGCACTTAACACAACGCACAGCATCCTTATCGCTCGTCGCGCCTGCCAGCATTTCCGACACAATATCTCCGTGGCATCTCAGACAGTTTTCCTGAAGAATATGGCTGTTGCCTTCTTTGATAAGAATAGGCTCGTGAAAGTCCTGGAACGTAAACCCTTTGGAATGATGGTAACCGTTCGAGGCTTTGGCCATATATTTTGCGAAAAAATCGACAGGGAGGTGACAATCCACGCAAGTAGCCGCCCCGTGATGGCTGGCTTTTTGCCATGAGTCATAGTGAGATTTCATGATGTGGCAATTCGCACAGGCCGTCGGGTCCGTACTGAAGTAGGAGAGCCCTTCTGCATACATGAAAGTGTACGCACCAAGGCCTGCCAGTGCGCCAAGCAAGGCAGCCGCTACGCCCAACCAGCGATGGAATTTGGTTTTGAATACCGCCATCCTCCAACCTGTAATCTCTTTGGGGATTTGATTATTTCCCCGATTCAGGAAGTGCCGCTTGGCAACCTCGTTACACAAGAATGGGGGGGGGCTGGTAATAGGACAAAGTGTTCATTGCGGGATTCGCGTCACGATCCCGGGAAAACAAACAACAGCAGGCCTACACATCCATTTTCGAACACTTACCACCCCCCTCATTAGGTGGTCAACGGAAAATGTTCCCTTTTACTGACAAACATCAAAAAATTTAAGCAGCAACCCATGAGTTCACTATCTCAGAGGCAGCGATGATTTAAGTGTCGTTGCCAGAATCAACCGCTCGTCATTCTATTCTCGCCAATAATTGTTAGCAGCGGCTACGGTTTGAAAGTGTATCGCTATTACTTGTGAGCAAGCAATTAATGAGTCTGCGTCCCTGGAATAGACTTCACGGAGCATAAACAAAACCTCTTTGTCCGGCTGTGTTGTTTTGACTCCTTTTCTTGCCAAGCTAACAGCAAGTTGAAAACCTTCTTCTGGTGTTTTTGTGATCAAGGAAAGAGGCGGCTTTTCCTTCATCATTTCTGCCATACCTTTTTCTGTTGCGGCACACGCGGAAGTAACTACCAGGAATTGAAGCATTAGAACGGATACGATAATTGATTTGATTTTCATCTGCCTTTCTCCTTTCACCTCGGTTTGATAATGTCGGCCCTTTTCCACAACTCATGCATACTTGAGCTGTGGAGAATTTACTACGGCGTACACGGTTCTTCTACCCTAGCTGAACCCCCTCTTGGGCGTGTCTAACTATCACCCCCCCCCTCCAAAAGACATGATCAGTCCCGACTAGGCCATTAATTCCTTTTCAGATAACGATAGCAGTTCAGGGAATGCAATCAAGGCGAGCTGGATATAAATGCACGATTGGAGAGTGTTTAGAATGGAAGCGTCCGACTGGAGACAGATCCCTGTAGTCAAGTCCTTTACTCCGCCTGCGTAAATTTATCGAAAATTGAGCTTTATCAATATCTGCTGCATGAAAATTCGATAGAGTCGAAGCCATTGAAGGCCTGTTTGTCAGAAATGTTTCCGGGTGAACTCTGCATTGAAAGGAACGGATAATGGAAATCGTCGAAGCAAAAACGGCTGACCTCACAGCCAATCCCCACCAAGTCAATGCCAGCAAGCTGCATGACTCGGAACATGCCCAGATCATACATATCGTTCTCGAACCGGGTGAATCACTGAAGAAACATATCACCCCCGTGGATGTGATTTTTTACGTGCTCGAAGGCCAGGGGATCGTCGAAATCGGCGAAGAGAAGCAACAGGTTGGGCCCGACACCCTGATCAATAGCCCGGCGAAAATACCCCACTGCTGGTACAACGAAAGTTCCGCCGTACTCAGGTTTCTGGTGGTCAAAGTGCCACGCCCGACGGAGGCCACGAAGCTGCTATGAGCAGGTTTAAGCCCGTAGGAAGGCTTTTCCTTGGAGGGAAATTCCATGAGCATCGCACCTAATACCAAAGTTCGCATGTTCGGCTCATTGCACACCATCCGGCGTCGGCGAGGCCAGGAACCATTTGCAGAACTGTATATTCCGGCAGAGGGTTGTACGGGGCTCGATTTGGCGAAGGAACTGGATCTGCCGCTGGATAAAATCGAAGGGGTTTTCATAAACAATTTTGCCCGCTCCCTCGAACAACTCATCCAGCCTGGCGACAGAGTGGCTTTCATTTCCACTGGCGTACCGGGACCGCACCGCTATTCCCTCAGTACCCACAGCGTCTTTAAATGCTCCGGGGAATAGCTGTAAGGAGAGGTCTGGCAAGCCTCTACGATTTTATTCTTCTGGATAGATTGGATTTACTTTCAGCTATCTGTATGCTAAAAATAATATGTCGGCAATTAAGTTTGCGAAAATATTGCTTTTAGAGCGATATGGAGACTTCACGTCACAGGAGGCACCATGCACTTTCCCGTTACAAATATCGTAACTTGGGTAGGAAAAACCGACTGGGAACTGCGCAAGTTTCACGGAGAAGAATACTCCACCCATCGGGGCAGCACCTATAATTCCTACCTGGTTCAGGATCAAAAAACGGCCCTTATCGATACTGTCTGGGCGCCTTTCGCCAAAAGCTATATTGAAGAATTGTTCCAAAAGGTTTCCCCCGAGGAGATTGATTTCGTTATAGCGAATCATGCGGAGATCGATCACAGCGGCGCTCTGCCCGAGTTGATGCGGCATCTTCCCGGAAAGCCTATCTACTGTACCGCCAACGGGGTCAAGTCGCTGAAGGGGCACTATCATGCCGACTGGAACTTTCAGGTCGTCAAGACCGGGGATCGCCTGAGTTTAGGCGATCGGGAGCTGATCTTTATTGAAGCACCGATGTTGCATTGGCCGGACAGCATGTTCTGTTATCTCACCGGAGAGGACATTCTGTTTTCCAACGATGCCTTCGGACAACACCTGGCGGCCGAGGAAGCCTACAATGACCGCGTGGATTCTTGTGAGCTCTGGGCGGAATGCATTAAATACTACGCCAATATTCTTACTCCCTTCAGTCCCCTGGTTCTGAAAAAAATCGAACAGTTCGCCGGCCTTGAATTGCCACTCAAGATGATTTGCCCCAGCCACGGTGTGCTCTGGCGCGATAACCCGATGCAGATTGTTCAAAAGTATCTGGAGTGGGCCAACCAATACCGGGAAGACCAGGTCACCATTATTTACGACACGATGTGGAATAGTACCCGGAGCATGGCCGAGGCTATTGCCGCGGGGATTCATCAGGCATCCCCTGCCACGGCGGTTAAGGTTTTCAACTGTGCCCGATCGGATAAAAACGATGTCATTACCGAGATTTTCAAATCCAAGGCGATTTTATTCGGTTCCCCGACCATCAATCAGGGCATCCTGACGGCGACGGCGGGAATGTTGGAAGAAATACGTGGGCTGAAATTCCGCGGAAAGAAAGCTGCAGCATTCGGTGCTTTTGGCTGGAGTGGCGAAAGTGTCGGAATGCTCAGTGAGAAACTCGGTGAAGCCGGATTTGATGTGGTCAATGGCGGGCTGCGTTTGCCGTGGGCCCCTGATGCCGAAGCCTTGCAACAGTGTGTAGATTTTGGCAGGGCTTTTGCCGAAACAGTCGGCTCTTAAACTTAGTGGGAAAACCGGGATAAACGCCGAAATGCAAAAATGGCGTATTGTGAATTCTCCCGGATTTGTTTGCAGGAATTCGTCATTGAGGCGAATAGTTGAAAGAAAAAAACCGAATTAGGAGGACTAACATGTTTTGTCATCAATGTGAGCAAGCAGCAAAAGGCACAGGCTGTACCAAGGTAGGGGTATGCGGTAAACAACCGGATGTGGCCGCGCTGCAGGACAACCTGCTTTACGGCCTGCGGGGTCTGGCCTGCTACGCCAACGAAGCCCGCAAACTTGGGGCGAAGGACGCAGCCATCGACAAATTCATGCTTGAAGGGCTGTTTGCCACGGTGACCAACGTCGATTTCGATCCCAATCACCTTGCTGCCGTCATTAAAGAATGCGGCAAGATGAAGGACAAGGCCCGCGATTTGTTCGTCAAGGCCGGCGGCAAGGAAGAGGGCACCTCCCTGTTTGCCCGCATCAAGGCATTCTTCGGCGCCGAAGGCGACGGCAAAGGGCCTATCGCCTGGACTCCGGCTGGCAATCTGGTAGCCCAGGGCGAGAAAGTCGGCATCGAAACCCTGCACGCGGATGAGGATATCCGCTCGGCCATCGAGATTCTAATTTATGGCCTCAAGGGGATGGCGGCTTATGCCGACCATGCGCAGATTCTCGGCAAGACCGACGAAGAAGTGATGGCGTTCAACCACAAGGCTCTGGCAGCCACCTGCGATCCCGAACTGGGCCTGATGGACTTTGTCAACCTGGGCATGGAGTGCGGCAAGCAAAACCTGACCATGATGGGTCTGCTCAATACCGCCCATGTGGAGAATTACGGCCACCCGGTCCCGACACCGGTCAGCACCGGCACCAAGGCCGGCAAGGGTATCCTGGTGTCCGGCCACGACCTGAAGATGCTTGAGGAGCTGCTCAAGCAGACCGAGGGCAAAGGAATTAACGTTTATACCCACGGCGAGATGCTGCCGGCGCACGGCTATCCCGGCCTGAAGAAGTACTCCCACCTGGTCGGTAACTTCGGCGGCGCCTGGCAGGATCAAGCCAAGGAACTGCCCCAGTTCCCCGGCGCCATCATCTTCAACACCAACTGCATCCAGAAGCCGGCCGAGTCCTACAAGGACCGCCTGTTCACCTGGGGCTGCACCGCCTGGCCCGGCGTCACCCACATCGACGGTTTCGACTTCTCCGCGGTCATCGACAAGTCCCTGGCCTGTCCCGACCTGGCGAACGTATCGGGCAAAGAGATCCTGGTCGGCTTCGGTCACAACGCGGTGCTCGGCGTAGCCGACAAGGTCATCGAAGCGGTTAAGACCGGCGCGGTCAAGCACTTCTTCCTCATCGGCGGCTGCGACGGCGCCAAACCGGGGCGCAACTACTACACCGAGTTCGCCGAAAAAGTGCCTCAGGACTGTGTGATCCTGACTTTGGCCTGCGGCAAGTACCGCTTCAACAAGCTCGACTTCGGCGACATCGGCGGTATCCCGCGACTGCTGGATGTCGGTCAATGCAACGACGCCTACAGCGCGATTCAGATCGCGGTAGCCCTGGCCAACGCCTTTGATTGCGGTGTTAACGACCTGCCGTTGAGCCTGATCCTCTCCTGGTACGAACAGAAGGCGGTGGTTATCCTGCTGACCTTGCTGCACCTGGGGATCAAGAACATCAAGCTCGGTCCCAGCCTGCCGGCATTCGTCACACCCAACGTCCTCAACTATCTGGTGGAGAACTTCAATATCGCGCCGATCACCACCCCGGATGAGGACCTCAAGGCGATTCTCGGCTAAACCCTTTTCGCACTATGTCAGTTGATAATACCGGGGCGAGCTTATTGCTCGCCCCGGTATTTCGTGCGCCAGACATAGCGTATAGCGCCTTGAACTGCGCACGAAAAAAAAGCCTGGCGAGAGATCCCACCAGGCCTCTATTATGCAAAAGGTATAAACTTGCAAAAAATAATCGGGCTCAGTTCACATGAGAGATCAGGCCAAAGAACCTTCAAAAACCATTTCCATCACACCGCCTAACGCATCCCCGTCGTAGAACGGTACGTTGACAATAGTAAGGGTCCCTCCGGGGCCGTCCATGGTCAGATAGTTGATCTTGATCTTTTTGTCTGCGAAATCCTGATAGATGGCTTTCAACTTGTCCATGGTTTCCGGCTGATGACAGACTGCCATGTTCTTGCCCACTTCCAGGCCGGAAATGTCCAGTTCGTTAAAGAGTTCATAGGCACGCTGGTTGGCATAGGTCACATTGAATTCAGGGTCGGAAACGATCACGGCCGTGTTCAGGTTGTCCCAAGCTTTGCTGGCATCCTTCATTTTTCTCCTCCTAGGTGCATGGTTGATAAAATTTGTGCCATATCCACGATATGGCACAGGGGATCAAAAGGAGTTACGGTGCATCACTGCTCGGCATCCCTCCTCCCATGGCTACTAAAAACGCCACGCTGTTGAGAAGTCGCTGTGCCTGCACCTCAATCAGATCCATTTCCGTTTTTTGCGACTGTTGTTGTACGATGAGAAGTTCAATATAATCGGCTGCACCCATTTCGTACCTGTTCTTCATGATATCGAGTGCCTTCTGCGATGCCATATTGGCGACAGAAAAAGCCGACAATCTCCGGGAATCGTTCTCCAGATCACACAGCACGTCGGCTACATTTCGCAACGATTCGAGTACGATGTTTCGGTAATTCTCCAACGCGGCATCAAAAGCTGCTAGCGCCGCACGTTTCTCTGCAGAAAGGCCCGAATTGAAAAGAGGTTGTGTCAGTTGTCCGGCGAGGTTCCAAACTGCCGAGCCGCTGCCAAACAAACCTCCGATCGACAACGCCTGCGAACCGAGGTTTGCACTGAGATTCAACTGCGGATAGAGATTTGCTATTGCAACACCGTATTCCGCATTGGCTTTTTGCAACAGAGCCTCGGCGGCTTGAATGTCCGGGCGGGCGCGGACCAGTTCGGAGGGGACAATCAGTGGTAGAGCAACGGGGAGATTGAAATCCTGAAGGGAAAAGGAGGGTGTCCCGGCGGCTCCGGGCTCTTTTCCAGCGAGAACGGCTAACAGGTGTTCGCTTCGCTGGAGCTGGCTAAGCAGCAGAGGGATGTCGGCACGGGTTTGCTCGACCCGGGTTTGCAGGGTCAGTATCTCTTCGGGGGCAGCCTGGCCAAGACGCACTTTCTCCCGGGTCAATTCCAGTTGTTCTTCCTGAACGTGGAGGATGGCTTCCGTAGCCTGAATTTGACTTGCGAACCTGGCCTGGGATATGGCCGTGCTGGCGACGTGGCTCGTCAATGCCAGCCGTGCCCCCGCCAATTGAAAGCGTTGATAATCGATCTCTGCGGCCAGAGCTTCCAATATGCGCCGGTTGCGTCCGAATAGGTCGAGATTGTGCCGCAGTCCTATGCCTGCGTTGAAAAGCTCGAATTCCCGGGGATCTCCGGTCAATCCCGATGAGCCGGGGTTAAATCGTTGGCGCTGACCGGTGATGTTTGCCTCAGCTTGAGGGTAACGGGTCCAGCCGGACTTTGCCGCATAATTTTCCTGCGCCTGGCGCAGGGTAGCCCGTGCCGAAGCCAGTGTAGGACTGGCCTGTAGTGCTTCTATGATAAGAGCATTGAGCTTGCCCGAGCCCAGATCTTTCCACCAATGGGGATTTATAGCCCTATCCTCAACTAACCGTTGAGATGCTCCCAATCTTGTCGGAGCCGAAGTTGTAGTGTCGGGGAAAGGAACCGCGGTATAAGCTGTCACATTGGGTGCCGGCGGTTGTTTGAAGTCGGGACCGACGACGCACCCGAACAGCAGTCCGACCACGACGGCCATGGCGCTTATTTTAGCAATTTTTTGGCACCACATATTCGTCAAATTTTTACCCGATATCACGTCCTTCACCTGCTTCCTCATAGGTCACTCCATCACGGATATGGTAAATCCGTTTGAAGGTGGGAATTATTTTTTCGTCATGGGTGACGACGATGATCGCGGTCTCAAATTTTTGCGCCATGTCGTTTAGAATCCGAATCACCGCTAAGGCGCGTTCGCTGTCGAGCGGTGCGGTCGGTTCGTCGGCGAGAATCACCGGTGGATGGTTTACCAGCCCGCGGGCAATGGCGACCCGCTGCTGCTCTCCACCGGAAAGTTGCGAAGGCATGGCTCTGGCGCGATGCGCCACATCGAGTGCTTTCAACATTTCTTTTGCACGTGTGCGCGCCTCACTGTTGGACCTGCCTGCCAGCATGGGCAGCAGGGCTACGTTGTCGGTGACATCTAGAAACGGGATGAGATACGGTGCCTGAAAAACGAAACCGATTCTGTCTCGCCGCAGAGCACGGAGATCTTTAATCCTCCAACTGTCGTCATAAATGATGTCATCCCCGAGCATCATTTGGCCGCCGGTCGGTTCAGTTACCGCCCCCAGACATTTCAGCAGGGTGGTCTTGCCGGACCCGGAGGGACCGATCAGGCCAACGACTTCGCCCGGCGCAACGTGCATGTCAACGGCCTTCAATGCATCTACGGCCGTGTCGCCGCTCCCATAGCGTTTTTTTAACCCCTTTATACGAATACCATTACCAGCCATATCAACCTCCAATGGCTTCGGCCGGATCGACCTTGAGTGCAGCATGGATGGCAATAATGCTCGACATCGCACAGATGATAACCACGGCGAAAAAACCAATGACTGAGTCAAGCGGCTGTAACAACACATATTTTGGGAAAATCGGCGCCATTAAGAGGGTTGCAGTGATCTTCCCCACCACGAAACCGATCAGGCCCAGGGCGAGGGACTGTTGCATGATCAGGCCGACAATGGTCCGGTTCCTGGTGCCAATCAATTTCAGCACAGCGATTTCACGGATTTTTGCCAGCGTCAAAGTGTAGATAATGAAGGCGACAATTGCCGAGCTGACGATCGAAAGGATCACCAGAAACATGGCAATCTGTTTTGCCGAAGAGGCGATTAACTTACCGACCAGAATTCCTTCCATCTGACGGCGGGTGTAGACTGTCAATCGTTTCCAGCGCCGGATCGATCCGGCAACTTCTTCCGCATCACGTCCCCTTTCAACCCTCACCAAAACGGCGTTAACGTAGGGATTGATTCCTTGCGAAGCGATGACCGCATCGGTTAAACCCGATACCCCCGGTATGTTGAAATCCGGATTTTCAATGGTGCGACGACGTTGCTCCCGGATAGCGTCGTTGTCCTTGAGAAACTGGGCTTCTTGAGCATCCTTGAGAGGGATAAAAACCATCGGATCGCCGTTGGAAGACACCATTCTGCGGGTCAAGCCGACCACGGTGTAGTAATTGCGGCGGATTCGGATGCGTTCGCCCAGGTTGAATCCCGATGTGATGTCTGCAACTGCTTCATAATGGCTTCTGGTTATCTGTCGACCGGCGACAAGATAGGGTGGACGACCGGGTGTTCCTGGCCCACCGGGTATGATACCGGTTACCATAGCCCGCACATCCCCTTCTTGTCTGCGCACCTGCATGGTGAGATAAGTAACATTGGCCGCTTGCGCTACGCCCGGCATGCCACGAATCCCCCGCCAGGTATCATCGTATAGGCTTGATGATTCGGCATAGGGGCCGAGAGTATCTTTCTGGACCACCCAGAGATCTGCACCGCTGTTGTCGAGCAATACCTTGGCATCATCCACCATGCCACGATAGATGCCGGCCATCGAAAGCGTGACGCCGATCAGCAGTCCCAGCCCCATGCCGGTAAAAACGAATTTTCCCCAGGAGTGCAAAATGTCACGTCCTGCGAGGCTGATCATCGGTCGACTCCCGGGATCTGATCAACAATATGAATCCGGCTGTGCTCATTTAAAGTGTTTTCGCTGTAGACCACCACCCGGTCATCAACCTCGAGTCCTTCCCGGATCTGCAGATACCCGTCGAGATCGGCAAGTCCCCGGGAAATCGATGTAAAACGAAGGTCGCCCTCGATGACCTGCCATACACCTGTTCTGCCGTCAACAAAATGGACCGCGGCATCGGGAATAACCGGTGCGGGAGGAAGCGGCGGCAAAGCAACGGTGATTTCGGCCAATTCTCCGAGCGGAGGAAAAGGATCGGGAATTTGGTCAAAAACTACCTTGGCCAGAGATTCCTCGGTCACCGCATCTGCCAATGGCTCCACCCTGAGAACTCGTCCGCTCAGCACTTTACCTGACCTGGATCGTAAAGTGATCCGGGCAGGCAGGCCAGCAGCCAATCCATATGCGTGAATTTGATCAAACCGGACATTAACCCAAAGCGTATCCGAATCGACCACCTCCACGACCGTCTGCCCCGCGACCAAAGTAGTGCCCGGATCGGCATCGCGGGAGACGACCAAACCATCGGCTGGCGCAATCAATGACAGACTTTTAAGCTGCTCCTTCAGGGCAATCCTCTCCGCGGTTAAACGGGCTATTTCCTGGTGCGCCGCGGTCAGTGCAGCCCCGGCAACCAGAAGATCCTGCTGCTTCGTCGCAAAAACTTCTTCGCTGGTCGAGCGGGCGTTTAATAGCCCTTCGTATCGTTTCGCCTGAGTTTGCGCAAAGTTGTGGCGAGTCTCGGCTTCCTTAAGCTGCGCTTTTGCCCTATTTATTGCAGCATCCATTGATTGAAGGCGCGCATCGAGATCGACCGGATCCATTTCGCCAAGTACTTGTCCTGATTTTACGCGGTCCCCAACGTGAACATTCAGTTGTTTTATTCGCCCGGGGGATGTTGGCCCGATTTTATAAGTGAAACGGGCCTCGACGGTTCCGATACCGAAGAGTGCAGGTGAAATACTTTTATTTTCGACGCTTGCTAAAACGACAGAGACGGGAGCAAGTGGCCCCGAACGTAAAGCTACATAGACAAAGAGTCCAAGGAGGGGAACAAAAACGGCTACCAGAGCCAGTGTACGCTTTTGGTACGGTAACACTTTCATAATTTGCTCCTGATTCCCCGTTGAAAAATGGCAAAAACTCCAGGTGCATCCCGCCGGATACGACGCATATCTCCCACCAGCAATGATTGCATCACCAGTCCCTGAATAGTGCCTATAAACAAATTTGCAGCGGCATCGCTATCGAGCGCTTTATCGAGTTCTCCACATGTTTTTCCTTTTTCAAACAACCGATTGAGATATTCTCCATAGCGGCGGATAAGCATTTGGACGATACGTTTAGGACCAGTTTCATCTGCTCGTTGCAATTCGCCAAACAACATTCGCGGGATGCCGGGATACTCCGTGATGAAATCCGAGTGGGTCCGAAAGATGTTTTCGAGGGCGGCCAAAGGCGACGAATGAGCCTTGCCCGCTTTTTCGACGCGAGCCATCAATTCCTTGAGGACCCATTCCATAACCGCTTCGATTATGGCGTCTTTGGTCGAAAAGTGGCGGAACAGTGCCCCCTGGGTCAATCCCATGCGTTTGGCGATAGCTGCCGTGGTGATCTCAACTGGATTCTGTTCCCCGGCTAATTCGATCACCGTTTTAATGATAATCCCACGCCGCTCCTCCGCCGGCAAATGCTTGCGAGACCTACTCATACAACCTCCACAAAGATAGTAATCACTTACTATCTTTGTGGAGGAAAAAGATTTTGTCAATAGCTTTTTGAAACATAGAAAACCTATCAGGGTACAGTCGGCTTTTTTGGATGAAAATTAGCGATGATCTACCGCCGGCCTTCAGTCCGTTGTTAAAACCAATGCCTTGGATAGCGTCGATGGTAAACGACATTATTGGTGAATAAAGCAACCAGCAGAAGTATCAGCGCTCCGGCCAACACCGGAATGAAGACATAACTCAATCCGGCGCCGGCCTGGACTCCGATCAGGGCCGTCGCTCCACCGGGAGGGTGCGTTGTGTGGGTCAGATTCATGACCAGGATGGCGATTCCGACCGCAAGGGCAATGGAAAAGGGATTTGACCCTAAGGTGGCTACAATGATTACGGCGACTATGGCCGAAAGAACATGGCCACCTATCAGGTTGCGCGGTTGGGTTAGAGGCGAATCGTTGGAGCCGAACAACAGGACCGCCGAAGCGCCGAAGGACCCGATCAGTAGGGGGAATCCGACCAGGTTGGTGACGAAGTGTATCGCCAGGATACCCAGGGTTCCACTGACAAAGCTCCATACGGCATACCTGAAGGTCATGGCCGGTCGCTCGCCCTTCAGCGGCGCTTTCATTTTGAATGGAATCTGGAAAAATCGTCCGGTCATACTTTTCACCTTTTTAGTCAGGGTATTTCACCGATGCAGCCATCCGTCCTGCCATTGAACGGGGCGGCGCAGGTGCTGTTTTAACCTGGAAGCGAGCATACCACGCCGAAGTTAAGAAAAATTGTCGCTGATCAATTTGTTATGGATTCCTCTCTCTGGCATGCGATGCCCATATCTCAGAAAGATCGAGACTTGACCCGTGTCAAGGATTTCTTCCCCGGTGTCGGCCAAAGTGAGTTCCAAACGATCCAATGATTCAGAACGAAGTATTCGTTAACATGGCTGACCGCCGGACATTTCCCTCTCCCGCCGAGCCATGGTCACGAACTCTCTGATCGAAAATAAGAAAGGGGAACGACTATGGCTGAAAATATCGTAATTGTCGGCAACGGCATGGTAGGCCACCGCTTTTGTGAAGAGTTGATCGAGCGGGGTCTGGTGGAAAAGAATCGAGTGATTGTGTTCGGCGGCGAACCACGGCCGGCCTATGACCGAGTGCAACTTTCCACCTGGTTTGCTGAAGAGGGCGTGGATCTGACGTTGGAGGACGAGGCCTGGTATCGGGAAAACGGCATCGAACTGAACCTCGGCGACCCGGTGGTCGCCATCGACCGGGAGGGCCGCACCATCCGTACCGCCGCCGGACGCAGCCAGGCCTACGACCGGCTGGTGCTCGCCACCGGCTCCTCTGCCTTCATGCCGCCCATGCCGGGGATGAACCGGGAAGGCGTATTCGCCTACCGCACCATCGACGACCTGGAGGCAATAGCCGCCTACAGCCGGAAGGTATCGAGCGTTGCGGTGATCGGCGGCGGCCTGCTGGGGCTGGAAGCGGCCAAAGCCTGCCTCGACCTGGGACTGGCAACCAGCGTGATCGAGATGGCCCCGCGGCTCATGCCCCGTCAGCTCGACGACAAGGGCGCGGCGGTGCTCACCGAAGCCATCCAGCGCCTCGGCATCGAAGTGCTCACCGGGGTGGCGACCACCGGCATCGAGGGCGACGCAGTGGTCAGCGGCATCGGCTGTCGCGACCGGGCGCCCCTGCCGGTGGAGATGGTGGTGGTTTCCGCAGGGATCGTGCCCAACGACAAACTGGCCCGCGACTGCGGCCTGGCTGTCGGCGAGCGGACCGGCATCGTGGTCGACGGTTCCATGCGGACCAGCGACCCGGCCATCTACGCCATTGGCGAATGCGCTCTGTTCGAAGGCATGATCTACGGCCTGATCGCCCCCGGTTACGAGATGGCGCGGGTCGCAGCGGCCCGTTTCGACGGTGAGGACAAAGAATTCACCGGCTTCGACATGTCCACCAAGCTCAAGTTGCTTGGCCTCGACGTAGCCTCCCTGGGCAATCCCTTCGACGACCACCCGGACAACCGGGTAGTAGAGGTCCACGACACCGTCACCGGCATCTACAAGAAGATGGTCATCGATCCGAGTGGTCAGAAGCTGCTCGGCGCCATCCTGGTGGGCGACGCCGAACCCTACGGCATGCTGTCGCTGTACGTCAAGGGCAACAAGGTGCTGCCGGAGCAGCCCCAGTCGCTGATCGTCAAGGGCGGCGCCGGTACCGGGATGGCCATTGACTCCCTGGAGGAAGAGGACATTATCTGCTCCTGCAACAATGTCAGCTACGGCACCATCTGCAATGCCATCGAGGAAAAAGAGCTGCGCACCGTCGAGGAGATTCAGAAGATCACCAAGGCCGGCACGGGCTGCGGCGGCTGCCTGCCGATGGTCAAGGCAGTCCTCAAGTACGAACTCGCCAAGGCCGGCATCGAGATGGACAATTCCCTGTGCTCACATTTCCGTTATTCCCGGCAGGACCTGCTGCACATCGTCAAGACCAAAAAGATTCGCAGTTACGAAGAACTGCTGAAGCAGTATGGCCAAGGCGACGGCTGTGCGATATGCAAAACCCAGGTCGCCTCGATCTTCTCCTCAATCTGGAACGAGTACATCCTCGACCACGCCACACTGCAGGACACTAACGACCGCTTCCTCGGCAATATTCAGCGCAACGGCACCTACTCGGTGATCCCGCGCTCACCGGGCGGCGAGCTGACCCCGGAGCAACTGATCGTCATGGGCGAGGTAGCCAGGGAGTTCAATCTCTACACCAAGCTCACCGGCAGCCAGCGAGTGGCGCTGTTCGGCGTGCACCTGGAGGATCTGCCCAAGGTCTGGGCCAGACTCGGAGAGGTCGGATTGGAATCGGGCCACGCCTATGCCAAGGGCCTGCGTATGGTGAAAAGCTGTGTCGGGGATTCCTGGTGCCGCATGGGCATGGGCCCTTCCGTCGATTTCGCCATCGAACTGGAAAACCGCTACAAGGGGATGCGCTCCCCGCATAAGCTCAAGGCGGCGGTCTCCGGCTGCACCCGCGAGTGTGCCGAAGCGATGTGCAAGGACTTCGGTCTGATCGCCACCGAGAACGGCTGGAACCTCTATGTCGGCGGCAACGGCGGCGCCTTCCCGCGCCATGCCGACCTGCTGGCCACCGATCTCGATCGCGAAACCGCCATCCGTTACATCGACCGCTACCTGATGTACTATGTGCGCACCGCCGACAAACTGGAGCGCACCGCCACCTGGCTGGGCAACCTCGAAGGTGGAGTGGAAAAGCTAAAGAAGGTCATCATCGATGACTCCCTGGGCATCTGCGCCGAGCTCGAGGCCGACATGCAGCGCATCGTCGATACCCAGCACGACGAATGGGCTGTCACCCTCGGCAAACCGGAGCAGCTCGAGCAGTTCCGTCACTTCGCCAATGCCGGTGGCAAGGCCCCGGTGCCGATGATCAGTGTGCGCGGCCAGGACAAACCGGAGCTCTGGCAGAAAGAATATGCCATGCCCGAAATCGAGCCCGAGGTACTGGAAGGTCCCCGCGATTGGGTGAAACTCGGCCACGCCTCAGCGGTACCCGAAGACGGCGGCGCTACCTTCCGGTATGGCCGACACCAGATCGCGGTGTTCAACTTCGCTCACCGCAACGAATGGTACGCCTGCCAGAACCTCTGTCCGCACAAGCAGGAGATGGTTCTGTCCCGCGGTTTGCTCGGCGATGCTGCGAGCATTCCTCAGGTGACCTGCCCGATGCACAAGAAATCTTTCTCACTCAAGGACGGCAAGTGCGCCAACGACGAAATCTATACCATTCAAACCTTTGAAGTGAAGGTCGATGGTGATGACCTCTTGGTCAAACTCCCCACACAGGAAAATCTCGATCGTTTGCACATTTGCAAGAGCAACGAACCTTGCACCTGCTTCGCTTGAGTTTGGGTAAATCAGGGGGAAAGCTTCTTTTGCCAGCCAAAGCCCGTATATTAAGCGCTGATTGATTATAAATGTTGCAAGCCCCCTTCATTTGAAAAATGGAGGGGGCTTTTGCCTGTAAAACCATCTCTGTTTTGAAGCCGTGAGCTCCCTACTAAAAAGTCAGACCAAAATTTGAGAGCAAAAACTGCGGTCCAGACATTTAAGCAACTGTGGTTCATTGGTCTCTCAAGTCTTGCTTGCGGGCCTTGTCTTCAGGTTCTTCCTGCAAACCTACCAATTTAAGATATTGGCAACCTAATCTGGTTGGGAGATTAAATCAAAGAATGATTTTATCCGACAAGTCGTCCGATTGAATTTCACTTATTGCCGGAGAACCAACCTCTCCACATCTCGGAACCCCTGATTTACGAGAACGAGAACCCCCGTCTGTCGATCCAGACGGGGGTTCAGAATAGGAGAGCTTTTGAGTTTTCAGAGGTCAGGGGTAAAGACTTGATCTTCAACCCTCTTTTTACTATTTGTCAGACACAATTTCTTTTGCCCATTCCTTCGACCAATCGCAGAAGGGTTGGAGCAACTTGAACAGTTCGTGCCCTTGCGAAGTCAGTTGGTAGCCATCCAGCGAGCGTTCGACCAGTCGGGCTTCTCTCAGTTCTTTCAAGCGGTTGTTCAGGATCGATGGAGAGATGGATTCGCAGGCATCCTGCAATGCTCTAAATGTTGCCGGCCCGCTGCTAAGATTCCAGACGATTCCCATCGCCCAGCGGCGACCAAGCAGATCGAAGATCGCCATGATCGGCGACCCCGTTTTGGAGCCGCGAACTGGTTTGCCGGGAATGGGGATGGGCATAAAACCTCCTGAAACTGAGTCAATAAGTGCGCCGCCCAGGCCTCCTCACAAGTGTCAAGGAAGGCAGGTGTTTCGCGCTACGGGAAGAGTAGCGTAGCGTGAAACGCGAAAAAAGAAAAGAATTTCGACGGCGCGAAATTATTTGAGGACACAGGATATTCCCTTGCCGGCCAATATGGGCCCGAAACAGGCGTTTTCAGATTGGCATCCGCTCGGATCCCGATGGCCCGCAGCCCAGCGTTTGACCAGGCCCGGTTCGCGAATCAAGGGCCGGCACAGGGCAATGTAGTCGACTTCATTCCGGGCCAGCAGCTCTTCGGCAACGTCCAGGGAACGGATCCCGCCCACCAGCATGACCGGAACCTGCAGCCGCTCTTTGGCGAGTCTCGCCGCCTCGCGATAATAGGCCTCGCTGTCCAGGGCGGCCTTTCCGGAGCGCACCGAGTGGTGACGGCTCGGCCCCCAGATGGTGCCGCCGCTGATTTCGATGGCGTCGACGCCGGCATCTTGCAGCAGCTCCGCCACTCGAAGCATGTCGCTGTCCGTCAGCCCGCCCTCGATGAAATCGTCGGAATTGAGTTTGATCAAGACGGCATACTCTTCGCCCACCGCCTGGCGAACCGCGGCCAGCACCTCGAGCATCATTCGAGCGCGGTTCTCGACAGTGCCGCCATACTCATCCTGGCGGCGGTTGTACCAAGGCGAGAGGAACTGGCTGAGCAGATAACCATGGGCCGCATGAATTTGCACCGCATCGAAACCGGCCCTCTTGGCCAATGCGGCCCCGTCAGCAAAAGCGGTCACGACGCGCCGGATATCGTCCTGACTCATCACCTGACAGACTTTCCCCTCATGATCGGCCATAACCGAGGGGCCAAACGTCTCCTCAGGGACAATGCCGTAAACGCCGGCGTGGGCCAACTGCAAGGCGATACGTCCCCCTGCGTCATGGACCGCTTTCGGCATCAGCGCCAGCTTCGGCAGCAGTTCCTCGTCATGCACCCCCATCTGCCAGGGGCTCGCCTGGCCCTCGGGGCTGACAAAGGCATGGCCGCTGATGATCAACCCCACCTCGCCACAGGCCAGGTCTTCCATCAGTTGGTTCAGTTCGGGGGTTGGTGCCCCCTGCCCATCGGCCATCCCCTCCCAGGTTGCCGACCGCACAAAGCGATTGCGCAAATGGAGATTTTTGATCGTCGTTTCCTCGAACAGGGTTGTCATGGTTGTCGCTCCTCTTTTCCCAGGTGTTATCGTCAACGGCCTTTTTATTGTCGCATCCCCGAGCTCACTAGGCCAATCTGCAAATATTTCCAGTTCGTCCGCCATGGCGCCGGGGATTGGTTTTTTGCCGGAACAAAATACTCCGACTTCTATGACATCGATGTTTAATATTTTTGCCAAACGCTCATTGTCGTAGCCGAAGAATTTATCCTTTTTCCTGCATGATCTCCTCGACGGTGCGACCTGCGAGTCCCAGGTTTTCATATGCCAGTTCGGTGATCGTAACCGAGAAGGCCTGAGCTGGAATATTGGTGATTTCGACGGCAGCCGCGGTGAGCTTTTCGATCAGTTCTTTCTTTTGTGCCTTGCTGGTCGGTCCCATGGTGATTGAGATAATAGGCATGGTGTTTTCTCCTTTTGGATTCTGTTTTTCGAGTACTTGCTTCTGTTTTTGTAGCGCGCTATGAAATAAATAGCATGCTACCAAATAGGTAGCAAGAGGTTTCTACTTTCACAAACGAATCCTGCTCCCTGAGGGGATACTTCAAGTGGGGTGTCTCCTGCGTTGTCTTGCTGTTCCGGGATGGGAATTGGGGAGAGGCAAATGCCTTAGAATAACCGAAGGGTCAAGACTAGTTTAGAGGTTGATTTCGAAGAATCTGGAGGATCAAGCGGCTGCGTGGCGCAACCCTGGGATCGGACCAGGCTAACCTATTGAATATATGAGCAAAGCATCAGAAAAATTGCTGTTATTTGGGCTTAAAGGCCAATTTATTGCCCAAGATCGGCAATGTAAAGCTGGTTCTTTCGCTCATGCCATTCTTAGAGGTTCATTTTAGCCGGAAAAAAAGGCCCTAAGCTCAAAAGCAAGGCCTATTTAGTCCATTAATAATGAATTTACAGGTGGTTTCCTTGGTCCGACCCAGAGAACCAAGCTGGAAGCTACGATAGAGAAATTTAGAAAAAAGATAAGACGGCCCAATCTGTCCCGTCCTTATTGCAAATTGTCCGATAAAGGGCTACTAGCGCAAATAACCATCCTTTTTAATCTGTAAATCGATAGCAAGTTCGACCGTGACAAAGTCGAGAAAAGCCGTGAATAATTTCGGCATCATCAAAAAGCTGGAATAAACGGCATATACGTCGTCATGGTAGACGTAGTGACTGCCAAAGGCCTCCTCCAATTCGCCGCTCTGCAATTCTTTGGCAACTTCGTGACCCGGAAGAATCCCTATGCCAAGGCCCTTGACTACGGCTTCCTTGATTACCTTAGAATCGTTGCTGACAATCTTGGGAGAAACCACAACTTCGCGTACTTGGACGGTTTTTTCCTCCTGATGAATCTTGAGCTTGAAGACGTCTGCCGGTTTCCTGGATGTGAGAACCAAAAAATAGTTTTTCTCGATCCTGTTGCGGTCGAACTTCGTATATTTTTTCGAACGGAAAAGTTTGGTGAAGATGCTGCCGACCTGCTTGACGATGAAATGCTCACCAACGTCATTTTTTAATGCGAAAACGATGTCGTAGTTAGGATAGTCGGCTTCCGGCACGTCGTTGTCCAGGCAGACATGGAGCTGGGCTTTGGGGAATTTTTCGCAGAACCGGGCGATGATCGGCGAAAGGAGGGACTGGCCGAACAGAACCGGCGCAGCAATTTTGATCGTTCCGCAGCAATCGGTTTTGAATTTTGCCGCGGAACTTTTCGCTTCATAATAGACTTCGACGATCTTGTCGCAATACTGATAAAGGTGGTCGCCGAAGCGCGTTGGAATGAGACCTTTGCCATTGCGATGGAACAGCTTTAACCCATATTCTTTTTCCAGCCGTCCGACCGCCCGGCTGACTGTTGATTTGGTCAGAGCCAGTTCGTCGGCGGCCTTGGTAATCCCGCCGTTTCGGTAAACTTGGTAGAACAGGTGGTAATCCCTAAAATTTTTCATTTTAGCCCCCCATTCGCAAGAGTTTCCGCTGTTCTTTCTGCTGATACATCCGGTAATCAGCCAGGGCGACCAGTTGCTGCAAGTCCTCGGTGTCGGAGGGGTAGGTTGCCATGCCGAAACTGGCCTCAACCCGGATTTCACCGAAATCGCCCTGATAATCAAAATGCAGGATGTCCGCAAGCTTGTCTCGAATTTGAGTTCCACCATCCTCGGTCTGGACCTGACTGCAGACAACGCAGAACTCGTCTCCGCCATAACGAATCAGGGCATCGTATTTCCGCTTTTGTTTCTTAAGTCTTCTGGCCACCTCTACCAGAACCGCATCACCCGCCTTATGTCCGCGGGAATCGTTTATATGTTTAAAGTTGTCGATATCGAGAAATAGGAAAATCAGAAAACCGCCCTTCCTGTTAATTCTGGAGACCTCCCTTTCAAGTATGGTGTTCAAGGAGTTCTTATTGCCCAATCCCGTAAGCAGATCCTTGTTGGCTACCTCGGAGAGTTGCCTGTTTTTTTCAAATAATGTGACAACGAGTAAGGACAAAAATGCTGCAATTAAAAACCATATATCTTTTATATAAAAACCAGCTATGGAAATCCCGGTTGCATATATGAACAGCCATGACCTCCTAAATTTATTATATACATCCGCCACAAGCACAACATTCCCTTCTTGAAATCTATGCAGCAATTTCCAAACATAACTGTGCATGTGCGTATCTGTAATTATAATATATAATCTTTTTGGTCATGCTTAGAAAGAGTTTCAATAATTAACAATAAATTTTCAAAATTGAAGTAGCATAAACTCATATTCACCTGCATTCAACATCAACGATTGGAACAAAAGGTTGCATGCCGGGAAACTCTGACCCTGTTGCACACAACGGCAAAATTCCTTTCACTTACATCTGCAAATCTACCGCTTTTCTTGGATTGACAAGAATTAGACAAAGGTTTGAATCAAACCAGCTTTCAATTTTGATAGGTGCCAGAAAAACCCATGAAGAGCCAGGAAGGTATTATCTGAAAACAGGCGGAGAAGGGTAAGAAATTCCCTGGAGGGGCAAATGCAGATCAGGCAGGTCCGGGAAAAAAGGCCGGAAGGAGTCAGTCCTTTCCGGCCTTTTTGATTCTTAAAGAAGTCGTTTCTCGATCAGGCGCCGGTGATGTTCATCCCGGTCGGAACGGCAAAGGCGCGCTGCCCGAGTTCCTGGTCCATCATCATCAGGCCGCGCTTGTCGTCTTCTAGTCTTTGGAGCTTTTTCAACTCGAGGCCAAAGCTGGCTTCTTCTTCAACCTGCTCGGTGACAAACCACTGCAGGAAGATTTCCGTAGCATGGGCGTTTTCACTTTTGGCGAGGGTCATCAGATCGTTGATACGGGAGGTGACAAACTGCTCATGTTTCAGGGAATACTCGAATACGTCCAGCGGCGACTCGTAATCGGCTTTGGGAGCGTCGATGGGCAGCAGTACCGCGCGCCCGCCGGCTTCGCAGATATAGTTGAAAAACTTCTCGCCGTGGCACAGTTCTTCGAGCGCTTGCATTTTCATCCAGTGAGCAAATCCGGGCAGGTCCTCGGCTTCAAAATAAGCGGCCATGGCTTTGTAGAGATATCCGGAAAAAAATTCATTTTTCATCTGCTCGTTCAATGCGTCGACCAGTGGTTGGCTGAGCATGGCGTTTTCTCCTTTTTGTGGAAATAGGTTTAACAACATGTTTATGGGATCAAATTTAACTTTACCTTATTCTCGCTATTTTTAACAAATGATAAGAGTTTTAGGGGATTTATTCACTGTTTAGATCAGCGATCTGCAGGGGATGTCATCTTCTGACTTTTTTCCTCGGAATAACCTGTTATTGTTGAATAAAAGAGGATTTAAACGAAAGGGCCGTATTTTGAGGGGAGGGTCGCTATGATGACAAGGGGATTGGTGAGGGAGCAACTTGGACTCTTCAGTGGTGTGGTGACCAACCTGATTATTATGGTCGAAAAGGCGAATAGTGGGTTTAATCGCCAGTCTGCCGCGGATTTAGAAGAGATGCTGCAGCGCCAGAAAGTTGTTGCGGATGAGATCGCTTTGCTTTCAAGTCGCCTGGATGAACTGTTGCTCACGGAGCAGGGAGATAACCGGGATTTTTGTCTGAAGCTGGAAAGTGTTTTGGCCCATGTCCAGTTGATGGCCGAGGATATAGGAGAAATGATACCGGCACTTAAAAAGCAGATCAGCCAGGGGATCCCCTTTTCTAAAAAGGGGATCATCCAAACCAATGAGCTTTTTGAAGGTCAACTGGAGATGCTTCGGGTGTTGGCGGACATCTTTCAGACCGACAACGAGGTTTTAAAAACCTTTTTGCGTCAGGAAAAAGGCCCAAGTCTCTGTCAACGGTGTATCGATTTTGCCACGGATCATGAAGCGCGCCTGGTCGAAGGTTTATGCTTGCCCCATGCAGCGCCTATTTTCCTTACCTTGCTTGATTGTGTCAGGAACATGGCTCAGCACGGTATGGAAGTAGCTCATTTACTTATGCTGGAACAGAAGGCCTAAATATACAGTCTGTTTTACGGGACCTTTTGTTTAGGAACTAGCACGATTTGAATCCGCCGGTTCTGGGCTCGGCCGGTAGGCGTATCGTTGCTTTCGATGGGCTGATAAGGACCGTAACCGCAAACCGACAGGCGGTTGCCGGGAACGCCTTTTTCTTGTTGAAGAAAGCGAACCACGTTGGTAGCACGGGCTGTGGAGAGTTCCCAGTTGCTGGCGAAGGTCTTTTTCAGGCGAGGGCTGATGGGGATGTTGTCAGTGTGCCCTTCGACGCGAATTTCTTTGTCAGTGACCTCCTTAAGGATGTCTCCAACCCGGTGCAATACCCGTATCCCAGCTTCTTTAAGGTCGGCCTGGCCGGAATCGAATAAGATCCGCTCCACGAGGTTGACGGTAAGTTTTCCCTGTAATTTGGAGATGGTGATTTCGCCCCGCTCAATTTCACTTTCCATCTTTTCCACCAGCTGGTCATAAGTCGTTTTCATCTCAGTTATGCGTGCCTGCCGGGCCAATTGTTCTTTTTCAAGTTGTGCAGTCAAGGCCCGTTTTGTTTCCTCCAGTACGTCTATGGTTTGCCGCATTTCACTCATGGCGGCCCCTGCTGATGCGCTACGTTCCGAGAGGACTTTTTCCAGGCGTTCGATGTCCGTTGCCGCACGCAACTGATCTTGTCGCAGGCTGATAATGGCATTATTGGCTTCTTCGAGTTCCAATCCGCGCTGGTCGTATCGTTGAGCCAGCTGCTGCTGTTGTTTCAACAGTTGGTTGTAGTCGCGTTCCAGTTCTGACTGAGCTGTGACAAGATGAGCTGCTTCATCGCTTTTTCGCTGATATTCAGCTTTACTGACACAGCCGGAGAGCAGAACAGCCAAAACCAGCAGGAAGGCAAGGTGGGGACGCAGCATGGTATGCTCCTTTGTCTAGCAATTGAATAAGGAAATAGGGGCAAAGACGGACATTTTATAGATGGCCCGATTCTCCAACACTCCGGTAAAAATTGCAAAGGCAAAATTGCTGTGTTTACGAGGCTTTTCAGTTGCGGCTGATCAGCTTGCCATGGTATATAAATAAGCGTTTTAAAACCATACTCTGGAGTTTTGCATGTTTGAAATAGATCGTATTATTCAGAACGCTTTGCAGGAGGATATCGGCCTCGGTGATGTGACCACTCTGGCTACCATCGAACCTGGCACCCTCAGCCGGGCCGAATTGGTTGCCAAGGAGGACTTTGTCCTTTCGGGCATGGACGTGGCGGCCCGGGTTTTCGCCCTGCTCGACGAGCATGTGGCTTTCGAAAAGTTGCGTGAAGACGGTTTCGCCGTACAGCGTGGCGAGGTGCTGGCCTGGCTCAAGGGGGATGCCCAGGTATTGCTTCAGGGAGAGCGGGTGGCTCTCAATCTGATGCAGCGCATGAGTGGCATCACTACCCATACGGCTCGCTTCGTTAAGGAAATAGAGGGTACCGAAGCCGCTGTGGTCGATACCCGCAAAACTACGCCGGGGTTACGCTGTCTGGAAAAATACGCGGTTCGCATGGGGGGAGGCCGGAACCATCGCACTTCTCTGTACGACGGGGTTTTGATCAAGGAAAACCATATCGCTGCGGCAGGTGATATTGCCACGGCTGTTGAACGGTCCCGGCAACGGGCACCTCATACTTTGAGGGTCGAAGTGGAAACGACCTCTTTAGCTGAAGTCGAATTGGCATTGGCTGCCGGAGCCGACATCATCATGCTCGATAATATGGATTTAGCGACCATGCGGGAGGCGGTCCAGTTAATCGACAAGCGGGCCCTGACCGAAGCTTCCGGCGGTGTCACCTTGAAAACGGTGCGGGCTATCGCCGAGACTGGAGTGGATTATATTTCTGTCGGTGCTTTAACGCACTCCAGCCGAGCCGTTGATATTTCCATGCTCTTTCAGTAATAGAACACTATTGGAGTCTATGAGTCAGCAGAGTCGCCAGGATGAAATTCTGATGTTGTTTCGCCAGCAGCCCGACGCTTTTGTGTCGGGTGCTGAAATGAGTCGTGCTTTGGGGGTCTCCCGCACGGCGGTATGGAAACACATCGAGCAATTGCGCACTCTAGGTTATCAGATCGAGGCGGTTACCGCCCGCGGCTATCGCCTGCGTACATCACCAGATCTGCTGTTGCCGGCCGAACTGCAGGCCGATTTGCAGACAAAGATCGTCGGTCGGGAGCTGGTCTATTTCCCCGATACCGATTCTACAAATGACCAGGCCCATAAACTGGCCAAGACAGGAGCCGCAGAGGGAACCGTGGTGATAGCGGAATCCCAGCAGGCCGGCAAGGGGCGCTTAGGTCGGCGCTGGACCTCTCCAGCCGGGGTTAATCTTTACGCGTCGATAATTCTAAGACCCCCTATTGCTCCCCGCTATGCATCGCAGCTGACTTTTTTATCTGCGGCCGCCGTGGCCCGGGCTATCGCTGAACTTACCGGGTTGACCCCGACGGTCAAGTGGCCAAATGATGTTCTGCTTGACGGATGCAAGGTGGCTGGGCTTCTCAATGAATTGGATGCTGAAACGGAGCGGGTCCGTTATCTGGTTCTCGGTGTCGGCGTCAATGTCAATATGAAGGCCGATCAATTTCCCGACGATTTACGCTATCCGGCATCCTCGCTGGCAATCGCCAGTGGTGAGGAGGTGTCGCGGCTCCTCTTCACACGAACCCTGCTTGAGCAAATCGACCAATTGTATGCCCAGTATCTTCGCGAAGGCTTTGAACCGATCCTTCAGGCATGGCAGGTCTTTTTTGCTTTGACCGGGCGGCAGGTCGAAGTTGATTGTCAGGGGCGATTGCTGCAAGGCCGGGTTGTCGGTCTTGATGATGATGGCGCCCTGTTGTTGCAGATGGCCGACGGAGGGCAGGAACGTGTCTTAGCCGGGGATGTGCGACCGCTTTAGCGACCGATATTTTTCCAGGAGAAACTTTTCAATATTATGTTGCTGGTTATTGATGTAGGAAATACCAATACAGTACTCGGCCTTTACCGGGGCGAGGACCTGGTGCAAAATTGGCGTATTACCACCAATAAAACCCGGACGGTGGATGAGTATGCTATGCTTATCCATGAACTATTGCGCTTGGCCGATATTTCTATGTCGGACATTGAAGATGTCATCATTTCCAGTGTTGTGCCACCGACTAAAGATGCTCTGGAAGGATTGTGCCTTAAATATTTTAAGCGCGCTCCTTATTTGATCGGACCGGGGATCAAGACCGGCATGCCGATTCATTATGATAACCCCCGGGAGGTCGGCGCGGACCGTATTGTCAACGCCGTTGGTGCTTATGAGAAACGCCGCTGCAGTTTGATTATTGTCGATTTCGGTACCGCGACTACGTTTGATTTGGTTTCAGCACGAGGCGAATATCAGGGAGGGGCTATCGCTCCGGGACTTAATATATCGGCCGAGGCTCTGTTCCAACGAGCCAGTAAATTGCCGCGGGTTGAATTTTCCCGGCCCCCTCACGTAATTGCCAAAAATACCGTGAACAGCATACAGGCTGGACTGTTCTTCGGTTATGTCGGCCTGGTGGACGGTATCGTGAGTCGTATGCGCCAGGAAACCCGGGAAGATCCATTGGTAGTCGCTACTGGCGGTTTGGCCAAGGTTATTGCTCCGGCATCACAGACCATTCAAGAAATAGAACCATTTTTAACATTGGAGGGTTTAAGAACACTGTACTTGCTTAACAAAGATTGACTTTGGCTCTCGGTTTTACCGAGCGGTTCAAGTAGCACTAGATACTCCTCATAACCAAACAGCAGTTTCAGCTGCTCTGTGGATAGTTTGCGGCCGGCAGGCCGCATCTTGAAATTCGTTGTTTCCTGCAAAGCGATCCTTAATCGAGTTCCCCAACAGGGACAAAGGAAGGGAGAGACCATGGGAAAGTACGACACGGCAAAAGTGAGGAATTTTGGGGTTATTGCACATGGCGGAGCGGGTAAGACCTCTCTGGTCGAGGCTGTCCTGTTCAACAGCGGGGCAACAGATCGACTGGGGCGGGTCGATGACGGTTCCTCCTGCATGGACTTTGAACCCGAGGAGATCAAGCGCAACATCACCATCGGCGCTGCTGTTGCCCATTGCGAGTGGCAAGGGCACCAGCTGCAGATTGTCGACACACCTGGCTATGCCAACTTCCTTCACGATACTCGAACCTGCCTTCGTGCTCTAGACGGTGGGGTCCTTCTGGTTTCAGCGATTTCCGGCGTTAAAGCACAAACACAGAAAATTATGGAATGGTGCCAGGAATTCGGTGTCCCCGTAATTGCTTTCGTAAACAAAATGGATCGCGAACGGGCCGACTTTGATAGAGCTGTATCGAGTATGGCCGACTCCCTTGAAACCCCTGCTGTGGCAGTAACCTTACCCATCGGAGCGGAAGACGATTTCCGCGGTGTTATCGATCTGGTGACCATGAAAGCTCATCTTTTCAAAGACGATGGCAGTGGGGGCAGCGAAATTGGAGAGATCCCCGGCGAACTTCTGGATGAGGCTGAAACCCTGCGGGTAGTGTTGATGGAAGCCGTCGCTGAAACTGAAGACGATTTGATGGAGAAGTACCTCGAGGAAGAGACCCTTACCGAGGCTGAACTTCTTCAGGGGTTGCGATCGGGCACCCTGGCAGGACATTTTATTCCTGTGCTGGCCGGAAGCGCCACCCGCAATGCCGGAGTTAGCAACCTCACCGATTATGTCAATCTGTGTTTGCCATCGCCTATTGATCGCGGCAGTCAGACCGGCACCAACCCGAAAACCGAAGAACTTGAAGAACGCCTTCCCGCCGAAGATCAGCCCTTCTCCGCCTTGGTATTCAAGACTATTTCCGATCCCTATACCGGTAAACTGACCCTGTTCCGGGTCTATTCCGGTTCTCTTAAGTCGGACAGCAATTTCTACAATGCCAATAAGGATGTCGTCGAGCGTGTCGGGCAGATTTTCATGCTCAACGGCAAGCAGCAAACATCGGTGCAGGTCGCCACTCCCGGCGATATCGTAGCGGTGGCCAAGCTCAAGGAGACAGCTACTGGCGATACCCTGTGCGATGGCGCCAAGCCGATTTGTTTTGAATGCCCGGAGCCGATGCAGCCGGTTATCTCTTTTGCTCTGGAAGCGGCCAGCAAGAACGATGAAGATAAAATCAACAGTGCTTTGCAAAAACTCGTCGAAGAAGATCCAACCCTTCAGGTACGGCGTGACGAGGAAACCAAAGAGCTGGTCCTGTCCGGTATGGGACAGGTTCATGTTGAGGTCACTGCCGAAAAGATGAAACGCAAATTTAACGTCGAGGTTTTACTCAAGGCGCCGAAGGTGCCTTATCGTGAAACCTTGCGCGGCAAGGCTCAACTGCAGAGTAAGTATAAAAAGCAATCGGGCGGGCGCGGGCAGTATGCGGATGTCTGGCTGGAAATCGAACCGCTGCCCCGGGGCGCCGGCTTCGAATTTGTCGATAAAATCGTTGGGGGGGCGGTACCACGGCAATATATTCCGGCGGTTGAAAAAGGTATTGCCGAGGCGTCGCTTAAGGGGGTTTTGGCTGGATTCCCAACGGTGGATTTCAGGGCAACCCTGTACGATGGTTCTTTCCACTCTGTCGATTCTTCCGAGATGGCATTCAAGATTGCCGGGTCCATGGGGTTCAAAAAAGGCGTGGAACAGGCCAAGCCCGTTCTGCTCGAACCGGTTATGCAGATGGAGATCACGGTACCCGACGACTGTGTCGGTGATGTGATCGGTGATATGAATTCCCGCCGTGGCAAAGTGTTAGGAATGGAACCGGGGGCCGGGAATCAGGTGGTTGCTGCCCAGGTACCCCTTAGCGAGGTACTCAAATATGCCCCTGAACTGCGTTCGATGACTTCGGACCGCGGCATGTTCACTATGGAATTTTCCCATTACCAGGAAGTGCCTGCGCAGAATATGGAAAAACTGATTGCCGAGCTCAACCAGGAAGAATAATCCTCGTTGAGAACCATAAAAAGTGTTGAAGATAATTTATTGATGCGTCCTTCGGTGCTGGTGCCGGGGGACGCATTTCCTTCATAAACAGCAGGAATTTTATTTCGAAATCGGATGTTTTGTATAAAGCTAACTTGACTGAAAGTGACGAACAGTCGACAATGCAAGATCGTCTTCGTTAGATAAACGGCGCCAGAGACCACTGTTTGTGAATAGCTCCCGCTGTGTTGATTGTCGGTTGCTTAGCTGCTTCTGAAAGGCCGAAAAGGACCATGAAAGATCTGACTACCGACCGAAAACTAAAAGTATCTGCCCGAGTCGCTCAATTAATTGGCCCGGATGGCTCTCTTGATGAGCAGCGGCAGGTTGCCGGCGGCCAGTTTCAGCTTTGCAATAACGAAGAATTGCTGGCGCTTTTTGTGCTTGCCCACCGGGGCGCTGTAGAAGTCAGAGATTTGGCGATTTCCACACTTAAAAGCATTGCTCCCTACAGATTGGTTCCGTTGCTTTGCCATGGTGAGATTCATCCTCTGGTACTCGATTTTGTAGCCCGGCAACGCGATGACGATGCCTCCATACAGGTTCTTTTGCTTGATAACTCCGGGCTGGCTCGCCAGACTTTGTTGTCTGTCGCCAGCCGTTGTTCCGTCGACGTACTTAGCTTTTTAGTTGATCGTCACGCCCGTAGCCAGGTTGAGGGTTTGCGGGAGGCTATCGAAGCCAATCCTGCAGCAGAAGGACATTGGCTGCAACGATTCGACGAACTTTCGGCCCAGACTGGGGAGCCGGTCGATGACGAGGATGGTGACTGGGATGAGGAGATTGATGAAGAAAACCAGTCCGTCTATCAGCAAATCATGACCATGGGAGTTGCGGAGAAGGTCAAGGCAGCCATGACCGGCGATAAGGAGTGGCGCAAATTGCTGATCAGAGAAAGTAATAAGCTGGTTTCCGCAGCGGTACTGAAGAATCCGCGAGTCTCTGATGGAGAAGTTCTGGCGGTGGCAAACAACAAGAGCAGCAACGAAGAGTTAATCCGGATCGTTACCATGAATCGGGAGTGGATGAAAAACTATGCCATTAAGCAGGCTTTGGTTGTTCATCCAAGAACCCCGCCGGCCCTGGCCCTGCGTTTTATGAACATCCTTTCAGAACGGGACCTTAAAACCCTCAGCAAGAGCCGGGATATCTCCCAGGTGATTGCCAATAATGCCCGGCGGCTGCTGAATGCCAAATCACGTCAGAGATAATTCAGGTATTACGAATGCACCCCATACGTTAGTTATACTTTTCAGCTTTTTGAGGAGAATAGAATGGTAAAAGGAAAAATTGTCGCTGTATGTACCAGCGAGGCTAAGGGCGGTCGTAAGAAGGATGTGGGACAAGGCGTCCTGGTGGAAAATTTTGGCTTGCAGGGAGACGGCCATGGTGGTGACGGCCACCGTCAGATCAGTTTGCTGGCCAATGAGAGTGTTGCAAAAATGCTCGCCAAGGGGCTCGATGTCGGTCCCGGCGATTTTGCCGAGAACTTTACCACCGAAGGCCTCGATCTTTGTTCCTTGCCGATCGGCAGCCGTTTAAAAGTCGGCAGCGAAGCCCTGTTGGAAATCACCCAAATCGGCAAAGAATGCCATGAACGCTGCCAAATCTATTATCAGGCCGGTGATTGTGTCATGCCTCGTGAAGGTGTTTTTGCCCGGGTATTGCGCGGCGGGCCCGTAGCTACTGGCGATGTTATCGAATTGGTCGAGGGCGATTGGGAGGTACTGTGAGCGAGGAAGGTAAATTTGCCATTGGAATTTTGACCCTCTCCGACAAAGGTGCTCGAGGCGAACGGGAAGATATCAGTGGCCAGGTGATACGAGAAATGGTCGCGCCACTCGGTTCGATTCAGCAGTATCAGGTTGTGGCCGATGACCTGGAGCAGATCGTTGCTACGCTGGTGGATTGGACAGATGAAAAAAAACTCGACCTGATTCTAACCACCGGCGGTACAGGCATGAGTCCACGGGATGTAACACCCGAAGCAACCTTGCGGGTGGTCGACTGGCAGATTCCGGGCATGGCTGAGGCCATGAGGTCCAGCAGTATGCAGATTACTCCCCATGCTATGTTGTCCAGAGCCCTGGCCGGGGTTCGGGGACAAACCATGATCATAAACCTGCCCGGCAGTCCTAAGGGGGTTCGCGAGAATCTGGCTGTGGTTTTGCCTGCCCTGGAACACGGAATTCTCAAGCTCAAAGGTGACCCGTCCGACTGTGCTCGTTGACAGGTTGAGCTCAGAGTTCGTTCTTGCGGCTTCTTTCGTTTACTTATTTTGGCAATCACGGTGTGCTGATGGCAAAGAGAAAAGTCTTGCTGGCCAACAATGGAGACCTGTTCAAAGAGGTGGAGGACTCCTTCCTTTACCGGGATGAATACGAACTTCTGTGTGCAGCTAACGGGGTTTCGGCGTATGAAATAGCGGCCGAAGAACACCCCTCTCTTATTTTTATGGATATCGTTCTGCCGGAACTTAACGGCGATGAGTGTTGCCGTTGGCTCAAAGCTCACCCGGACTTGAGGAATATTCCGGTGATCATGGTAGCCCATGGAGACAGGGAAGAAGAGTTGCAGCGTTGTGAGCGGGCAGGGTGCGATGATATCCTGCTTAAGCCTATCAACCCTCAGCTCTTCATTGAAGCTTGTCGCCGGCAGTTACAGATCAGGCAGCGTGAAGCCCCCCGGGTTGCTCTGCGACTTAATGTGCATTACGGCATTGGTGAAGAAGAGCGACAATTACAAGAATATTCCATCAACGTAAGTACCGGTGGATTGTTTATTGAAACGGCAGATCCCCCGGAGACATTAACCCCTTTGCGTCTTGAGTTTTTTCTCCCGGGGCAGGACCGACCGATTCGCTGCCTTGGCCGGGTTGCTTGGCTTAATGCCGAGACGGGACAACACAACCCGCAACTGCCGAAAGGAATGGGGGTGCAGTTTGTGGATATGAGTCTCGACGATATGCGTTTGATCCGCTCTTTTATCATGCAGGAACTGGTGGCTCCCGGTTGAGTTGCCAGTGAATAGAAGCTGAAGGAAGTTTACTATGAGTAAAATGTTACATTGCACAATGGGTGGGTTGCTGGAAGAGATGGCTGTCCGCTATCCGGATAACGATGCCCTGGTTTATCCAGATCGTGGGTTGCGTTATAACTACCGGCAACTCAATGAGCAATGCGATCGTCTTGCCAAGGGACTATTGGCCCTGGGAATGGCCAAGGGTGACCATGTTGCCATCTGGGCGACCAATGTTCCCGAATGGGTATTGTTGCAGTTCGCTACCGCTAAAATTGGTGCCATTCTGGTGACAATCAATACCAATTATCAGGCTGCCGAATTGGAGTACATTCTACGCCAGTCCGATGCTCGCAGTCTTTTTCTTGTTAAGGGGTTCAAAAGTATCGATTACCCCGAGACTCTCAGAACGGTGATTCCCGGTTTAGGTGACGGCATTCCCGGCCGGTTGTGCAGCGAAAAGTTGCCTGAACTGCAAAACGTGGTCTTTATCGGGGGTGAAGCCCCTGCCGGAATGCTCCCCTTTACCCATTTGGATGAGTTGGCCGAGCAGGTGACGGACGATGCTTTGCTGGCAGCTAAAACCTCTTTGGATCCCCATGATGTTATTAATATGCAGTACACCTCGGGAACTACCGGTTTCCCCAAAGGGGTTATGCTGACACATCACAATATTATCAATAACGGTTTTCAAATCGGCGAATGCATGAATTTTTCGCCTGTGGACCGGCTGTGCATTCCGGTGCCTTTTTTCCATTGTTTCGGTTGTGTACTCGGCGTGCTTGCCTGTGTTACGCACGGGAGTGCTATGGTTCCGGTCGAAACGTTCAACCCGGAAGCGGTATTGCAGACCGTTGAGGCAGAACGCTGCACTGCCCTGCACGGGGTGCCGACCATGTTTATTGCCGAGCTCGATCATCCCAATTTCAGCGGTTACGACTTGAGCAGCCTGCGCACGGGCATAATGGCGGGCTCTCCCTGTCCCGTGGAGGTCATGAAACGGGTCATGAGCGATATGTATATGCATGAGATAACTATCGCCTACGGCCAGACAGAGGCTTCGCCGGTGATAACCCAGACCCGCCCCGATGACGCCCTGGAACTGCGGGTGGCCTCCGTGGGTCGTGTCCTGCCCGAGGTAGAAGTGAAGATTGTGGATGTGGAAACCGGGGAAACCTTGCCGGCAGGACAGCAGGGGGAGCTTTGTACGCGCGGTTATCTGGTGATGAGCGGTTACTACCGAATGCCTGAGGAAACAGCCGAAGTCATTGATTCGGACGGTTGGCTGCACACGGGCGATTTGGCGGTAATGGACGCAGAGGGCTATTGCCGAATTACCGGGCGGATCAAAAATATGATAATCCGAGGGGGAGAAAATATCTATCCTCGTGAAATTGAAGAGTTTCTTTATACACATCCAAAAGTTGCCGATGTTCAGGTTTATGGGGTTCCAGATGCCAAATACGGGGAGCAGGTTATGGCAGCCATCAAGCTCAAAGAAGGGATGGTGTGTGAACAGGAGGAGATACGGCAATTTTGCAGTGGTCAAATCGCCCATTACAAAGTTCCCCGCTATGTAACTTTTGTCAGCGAATTTCCGATGACCGCCAGCGGTAAAATTCAGAAATTCAAGCTTCGTGAACTGGCAATTGAAGAACTGCAACTCCCTGTTTCTGTAACAAGCGCATCGGCTTGAAAGAATTTTGACAATGTAACAGCAGCCTTTTCAAGAGTTTATAGATAACAAAAAACAGCGGCCTTCCCCCGGGGGAAGGCCGCTGTTTTTTTAAATTCTGCAGGAGTTGGTTATGCCAGGGCAAAGGAAAGAGCCAGCATTTGGCGCTTATCTATCCAGTTTTCAGGAGGGTGATGCCTCTGTCGCCTCGTCGATCATTTGTAAAAATGTCGAAGTAAGGCCCGGATGCAGCTCATCACCGGACAGGTCTCCCAGCATCTGCCTGACTCTGCCGGCCTCCATGGCTTCACGGTAGGCGCGCTTCGTACGAAGTGCATCGAAAATATCGGCGATGGTCGTCATGTGGCTGCACAGATGTTGTTGCCAGTCCTTTTTGGCCGTTGGGTAGCCGGTCAGGTTGTATTTCATGTGGTGTTCGTAGGCTGCTACCACGGCCAGTTGCGGAACCCCCGGTGTGCCGATGAGATATTCTGCGCCGCGAACAGGATGCAGGCGAATGATCTGCCACTCCTCGTCGCTGGGTTTTCCCGGTTTGTTGATAATGTCGACAGGTAGAAACAACTTGCCGATATCGTGCAGCAAAGCCGCAATGCCGATGTCGTGGAGCAAGGGATCGCCAAGGCCTAGTCGGCGGGCATGAGCCAAGGTAAGCAAACAGACGTTAGTCGAGTGGGTAAAGGAATATTGGTCCTGTTGGTGCAACGGGAAAATAGCCAGCAGGGGATTCAGTTCTTGATCGAGGGCCCGCAGAAAGTGGGCAACGATATCTTTAAGCCCGGTTAAGCTGAGAGAACGTTTTTTGCCAATTCCGGTACAAATTTCCGATAGCCGGTCCCGTTGGTGTTGCACCAGATCACTTTCGCTGGGCAGTGGTTTCGCTCTGGGGACTGCTGAGTTTTGACCGCCCTTTGACATATCGATACTGCCATAACGAACATTTGCACTGTTTCGGGGCTCTTGTGGAGTATCCTGGCGCTTGGCCAGCAACATAATAATCTGTGAAAGCTCCAGTTGGCTGATAGATTCCTGTAAACGGAGATGTTCGATGCCGTGGATTTTTAGCCCATCGACGAATCGGATGGTGTGAAGATTTGATGGCAAAGGGGTTTCGTCAAGAATAATATTCTGGTCGATGAGTAAAATATCGATTCGATTATTATCGCCAAATTGAGATTTAATCAGTTCAAGGGCTTTGGCACACAATCGTTTTACCTGAGGGTGTTGCTGATGGTAGAGGTCGGCATTCGCTGCGGCTGTGACTAACAAACGGAAAAATTCTTGCCAGATAGCAGGCTGTTGCTGGCTCATGACGCCCCCTTCAGCAGTTCTGCCTTGGCTTGTCGAACCAGGCGGGCTAGTGCGGGCCTTTTTATCGCGGAAAGATTGTGGAGCAACATAGCGATATCGTTTGGGGAAAAGTTTTTCAAATTTCTTAGAATGCGTTGGCGCAAGCGCATTTGTCGGCGTGGATGCCAGAGGCTGAACGCACGAAACCGGTCTTCAAGGTGGGGCAAAATATCCTTGTCTCCATTTTTAGTTAACGAATCAAGAATCGCATATTTTAAATGCAAACCCTTTCTCGACAGGTTTTTATCGCCCAGCATTTTCAGAAGCGAGGATTTGACCCTGGGGTCACGACAGTGTCGGGCCATTTTGACGGCAGAGAGGCAGCGTTGATGATCAGGGTGGGAAAGTTCTTTGAGGAGATGATCGCTACCTTGCGGGGTCTGAAAGATGAGCGCCGTTTTCACTACCTCATACCGGACTTTTTCGTGAGGGTGGTCCCACAAGGAGCTGATCTCGCTCATAGAAGAGGGATCGCCCAAGCGCCGCAGAATAATAATCAGGTTTCTCAGATAGTACCAGCGGGAATCTTTGAGCCGTTTGATTGTCTGGTCTTTGGTGGCAATTCCCTGGTCGACGAGACAGTTTATAAAAAATTGGCGCAGGGCGCGGTTAGACTCTATGGCAAGGCGGTCCAGCATGGGGCCAATAGCCGTCGGGCCGATGGTTTCAAGCAGGCGAGAGAAATCCTTAAAGGCATTTTTTCCCCAAGCAGGCAATGCTTCCAAAATCTGAGCAATAAAAACGGGTGAATCAAGTTCTTTGCGCATTTCCTGAAACCAGGCCGCTGTTTCAGCGTTTGCAGGGGATAGCCGGGAATATATGCCGGCAAGTGAGGCAAAATCGCCGGTATCGAGGAAGTGACCGCATAAATTATGCAAGGTCTCCTTAAAGGCTTGGTTTTTACTTTTGGCGCGATCACTTTGAGCCAACTCAAAAATTATGTCGCTGACTTTGCTCTCAACCGGTTGCTGATTAAATGATGACTGCCAGTAATGGGCATCAGGCTGGGATCCTGGTTGTTGTCCTGCAGGAGCTTCAATAGTACTTAAGGTCTCGCCGTATTCCTCCGGGATAAAATTTTCCGATTCATCTTTAGCGTAAAGAGGACTCAATATGTCCGCGGAACAGACCGGCAAAGCCCCTTTTTTTACATTGTTTTCAGTTGAAAGAGGGGAAGAACTGTGGTTGGTTTCACATTGGGTCAGCCTGTCCAATAGCGTAAATATAATCGGCGGTATCGTTGTTTGCCGGGAATTTAGAGTTTCCAGAACCTCCATCAACATTGTGCCTTGAAATTGAGACAGCACCTTTTCAGCTTTTTTTTGGTCTGGGGCCACAGCTCGAAAAGTGCTGTTCAGCAATTGTGCGCGCAACTCGGGATTGAGTTGGGAGGCCAAGCCTTTCAGCCTGGTGATAGCCATGGAATTCCCCAGATCGGAGATCTGCTCCCGGTCGAGTTCACGCAAAAATTCGGTAATCGCTTGATCGTAGTGCTCCTCCGGGGGTAATTCGTCCTCAATCACTTGATGGTTCAGTTGTTCGGCCACTGCTTGTGGTGCAAGTTTTTCGTTAGGTTGGGGATTGGGGTTATTTTGCATTCCCGTTCCAACCAACAGGTTCTGGACTAAACGCTCCCATATTGCGGCTTCTCTCTGTTTTCTGGCCGAGTGACTCGAAGGGTTTTCGCTGATCTGTTCGGATATGCCGAAAGCGGTGTAATCGATGGGTTTAACCTGGATCCCGTCGATAGCCGCTGCTTTAAGCAGTTGCAATAACCCGCCTTGAGCTTGCACCGCCTTCCTGTTTTGCCCGATGATCCCTAAAAATACCTGTAGTTGTTCCTCGGTAAGATTCTGATGCAGGGTTACGATGGCAATTCCATGGTTGTAAAAATGCGAGGCAAATTCTTTGTAAACCGGATTTTTCTCATCCAGGATCGTCTGGCCTACCACCAGCTTGTCTTTGCTGACGCCGAGAGAAACAAGCCCGTTTTCCGGTTTTAGTTGTTCTAAGTAAGACAGGGCCTGCTGAACACTTTGCCTTATAACAGGGTGGTTTGCGGGATAGGTAACGGTGTGATGACGTGCGATGTTGAGCTCGTAGATAAACTTGCCCAACAGTTTAAGGTCCAAGCGCAATTGTGTTTTTTGGCCAGGGTAGGGCGGCAATAGGATCTCCCCTAGTAGTTTGAGCGCGCTTACCTGAAGAATTGTCCAGTGTCTTGGGTTATGTCGATCTAGTCAGGCCTCAATCTTCAAGCGTTTGATTTTTTCGACCAAGGTAGTTCTTTTAATGTTGAGCAGGTCTGCGGCCCGTGCTTTGACGCCGTTTGCCAACGCAAGGGCCGAAAGAATCAGGTTGCGCTCTATACCCGCTACGAATTGGGGCATGTCGATCCCCTGTTCGGTTAATTTTGGGCCGACGACAGCTGTTTCCTGGCTGCCTGGATCAGCTTTTCCGATATCGGTGGGAAGGTCGGATATTTCAATGGTATTGCCCTCGGAAAGGGTCATGGTTCGTTCGACCACATTTTCCAGTTCGCGGACATTGCCGGGCCAGGAGTAAGCCTCCATGGCTCGCATCGCCTCGCTGCTGAAGGTTACAGGTGTACGGCCTGTTTCCTGGCAGATTTTTTCCACAAAGTGGCGAGAAAGTAAGGCGATATCCTCTTGCCGTTCTTTCAAGGCCGGCAGTTTGATCGGAATAACATTGAGGCGGTAGTAGAGATCCTCCCGGAACTCTCCGGCTTTGACTGAATCTTCAAGATTGGCGTTGGTGGCGGAAATCACTCGAACGTCAAGCTTGATCGTTTTGTTGTCACCGACCTTTTCCACCTCCTGCTCTTGCAGTACCCGCAATAATTTCATCTGCAGATGAAGGGGCATGGTTGCGATTTCATCAAGGAAGATCGTACCATGGTGTGCTTGTTCAAATTTACCTTTTTTGTCTGCAACAGCTCCGGTAAAAGAGCCCTTAATGTGACCGAAAAGCTCGCTCTCAAGAAGTTCGGCTGGTATGGCTCCGCAGTTAATGGCGACGAACGGCTTATCCTTTCGATTGCCGTTAAAATGAATCGCCTTGGCCACTAGTTCCTTTCCGGTTCCTGAATCTCCCAAAATAAGAATTGTTGAATCGGTACCGACAATTTTCTCCATGCGGGAGAACACCTGCTGCATGGCCAGGCTGTTGCCTACGATTTTGTCGAAACGATATTTGCCGCGGAGTTGCTGGCGCAGGTAGAGGTTTTCGCTTACCAGCTGGGTTTTTTCCAGCGCTTTGGAGATGACGACCTTGAGTCGCTCGAAATGCAGTGGTTTGGTCAGATAGTCAAAGGCGCCGCTCTTCATCGCTTCGACAGCCGTTTCCGCCGAGGCTTTCCCGGTGATTAGAATGACGCTGCTGGAGGGGGCATCCTCTTTGACTCTTTTGAGAATATCGATGCCGCTGATTCCCGGCAGGAAAAGATCGGTTAGGATTACTTCGAAGCTGTTTTTCTGCAGCAGTTCCAGGGCCTCTTCACCACTGGCGGCGGATTGAACCTGGTAACCGCTGCTGTTCAGCAACAGGGATATGGCCTCGCGGTTACTCGGATCATCATCGATGACCAAAATTTGAGTAGACGGTTTCATCGTAGCTTTCCAACTGTTTAATGCGTCACATATTTGACACATTTAACAGATAACACACTCAATCGCCCCGAGCAAGGAGTCTGGAGAAATATTCTAGAATGGTCGCTTGAATTGACAGTTAAAGGCCTTCGGTTAACCTTGTGATAATGAGAAAGTTATTGTTGGTCTTTATTATATTCACTGCCTTGGCCTCGGCCTTGGGGGGTGGCGTTAGAACCTTAAAAGGTGCAGCGGAGCAGCCCGCTCCGGTGCGCATTAATGCGGTGCGGGTCGCCGACGTCATAAATTCGACGGTAGCCGATTTTGTTGTAACGCAACTGGACAACGCCAACCGGGCTGGCCGGGATGCCTTCTTGCTGGAACTGGATACTCCGGGCGGCCTCGACAGTGCTATGCGCAGCATTATCCAGGCTCTTCTCGGTTCCAAAATCCCCACCATTGTTTATGTCTACCCGGACGGCGCCCGCGCGGCTTCTGCCGGTGCATTGATTACTCTGGCCGCTGATTTCGCTGCCATGGCGCCTGGAACCAATATTGGAGCCGCTCATCCGGTGGCGATTGGGATCGGTGGAGAACAGAACGAGGTCATGCTTAGCAAAGTGGCTGAGGATGCCATGGCTTATGCCCGCAGTATTGCTCAGCAACGCGGTAGAAATGTCGAAGTGGCCGAACAGATGGTCCGGGACAGTCTGTCTTTGGCCGCAGAGGAAGCCGTCCGCCGACAAGTGGTCGATCTGCTTGCGGCAGACGAGGCGTCTTTGTTGAAAGCCATTGATGGGGCTGAATATCGTCGGGAGGACAAGACGCTTGTTTTGCGTAGCGCCGGTGCTGAATTGATTTTTGCCGAGATGGATTGGCGGCAAAAAATACTTAACGTCATCAGCCAGCCAAATATTGCTTATATGTTGTTGATGCTGGGCATGTTGGGTGTTTTTTTCGAAATATCGCAGCCTGGAGTCATTTTTCCAGGTGCACTCGGTGCCATTGCTTTGCTGCTGGCTTTTTTTGGATTTCAAACCCTGCCCGTCAACTATATCGGCGTCCTGTTCATTCTTCTGGCCCTGGTATTGTTTATACTTGAGGTAAAAGTGGTGTCTTACGGCATGCTTACTATAGGCGGCATTGTTTCCATGATTTTTGGATCTTTGATGTTGATTGAACAGCCTGAACCATTTTTGCGTATTTCCTGGTTGGTTATTGCAGGAACGGTAACGGTTTTCAGTGGTTTGTTTATGGTCGTCCTTTATTGCGTTGTGCGAACTCAGCGTCGCCGGTTCTTTTCCGGTGCAGAGGGGATGGTTGGGGAGCAGGGCAAGGCGGTAACCGCCATTCATCAAGACGGCAGGGTTTTTGTCCATGGAGAGTACTGGCAGGCTTATTCAGCCAGTCCCATTGCACAGGGAGAGAACATTGAAGTGGTCTGTGTCGGCAATAATATGCGTCTGGAGGTCAAAAGGGTTGAATAGGTTAGAGTGGTTTTTAGGATGGTGAGTAATGTGTTGAAGGGGTGACCGCTTTTGCAGAGGAATGTTGCTTGTCGGTCCAAGGGGGCAAAGGAGGCAATATGGCTTTTCCGATAATAATCGTTTTCCTGATTTTGCTGGTTCTCAGCAGCGCAGTGCGGATTGTTTTGGAATACGAGCGGGGGGTAGTGTTCCGTCTCGGCCGGTTTTCCAATGTCAAGGGGCCGGGATTGAGGTTCATTATACCCGTTGTAGATCGGATGACAAAGATCAGTCTTCGCACCGTGGCCATGGATGTGCCGCCTCAGGATGTTATTACCAAGGACAATGTTTCGATCAAGGTCAATGCGGTGCTTTACTTTCGCGTAGTGGGGCCGGACAAGGCCATCATCGAGGTGGAAAATTACCTGTATGCTACCAGCCAATTGGCCCAGACTTCTTTGCGTAGTGTGCTCGGTCAGTCGGAACTAGACGATTTGCTAACCCATCGCGAGCAGATCAACCAGCATCTGCAGGAAATTCTCGATCGGCAGACCGATCCCTGGGGTGTGAAGGTTTCCAATGTCGAAATCAAACATGTTGATCTGCCGGTAGAGATGCAACGGGCTATGGCCAGGCAGGCCGAGGCGGAGCGTGAACGTCGCTCCAAGGTTATTCACGCCGAAGGTGAATACCAGGCGGCACAAAAACTTACCGAAGCTGCCAGTATTATCTCTACCGATAAAAGCGCACTGCAGCTTCGGTTTTTGCAGACCCTGACCGAAGTTGCCGCGGAAAAGAATTCCACGGTTATTTTCCCGTTTCCTATCGACTTGGTGCGCCCATTTCTGGATCTGGAGAACAAAGCCGACTGAACCTTTCCTGGCATAAAGCACTAGGGCGAACAGCCCAAAAAAGGCTGTTCGCCTTACTGTTTAAAAGACGCCGTGCTCGTATAAACTATTGAATGCAATCGATAATTAATTTCCCAGAAAAAAGATCGTATTGCTTTGCGGCGGCTGTTCTGATAAGCTTGATCGTTCAGAATAAGGTCAATTATGTTGTCTGGAGGGTACTTAATGGAAACCAAACGATTCAACAAGGTCATGGCAGCCAATCGTGGCGAGATTGCCATTCGTATTTTCAGGGCTTGCATCGAGCTGGGTATTCAGACCGTTGCGATCTTCTCCGAGGAAGACCGGATTTCATTACATCGCTACAAGGCGGATGAGTCTTACCTGATAGGAAAGGGCAAGGGGCCCATTGAGGCCTATCTGGGTATCGACGAAATTATCGAGCTGGCCCTTAAGAAAGGGGTCGACGCCATTCATCCCGGCTACGGTTTCTTGTCGGAAAACCCCTTGTTTGCCGAGGCCTGCGCCAAGGCCGGTATCGCCTTTATTGGTCCCGATGCTGATATCCAGCGTCGTCTGGGCGACAAGGTTGCCGCCCGTAAAGTAGCCATTGAAGCCGGCGTGCCGGTGGTTCCCGGTACGGAAGACCCGGTGGAATGTGAGGAAAAGGCGCTGCTGTTTGCCGCCAAGGCCGGCTATCCGATTATGGTCAAGGCGGCCGCCGGTGGCGGAGGTCGCGGTATGCGCGTTGCGCGTGATCGCAAGGAACTGCTCGAAGGGCTGAAGTCGGCCTCTTCCGAGGCGGCAGCGGCTTTCGGCAACCCGGCAGTCTTTCTCGAAAAGTTCATCGAGAACCCCAAGCACGTCGAAGTCCAGGTGTTGGGCGACCAGCACGGCAACCTGGTCCATTTCTATGATCGTGACTGTTCCATTCAGCGTCGCCACCAGAAGGTCATAGAAGTAGCTCCATCGCCCGGGCTCAGCGATGCCAAGCGCAAGGAACTGTGTGATTACGCTCTGAAGATCTGCAACCACGTCAATTACGTGAATGCCGGCACCGTCGAGTTCCTTATGGACCAGGACGACAACTTCTATTTCATTGAAGTCAACACCCGTATTCAGGTTGAACACACCGTGACAGAGATGGTCACCGGTCGTAACCTGGTGCAGGGCCAGATCCGGGTCGCCGAAGGGTATCGCCTGTCCGACCCTGAAATCGGGATTCAAAGCCAGGACGATATCGCTCTGAACGGCTTCGCCATTCAGTCCCGTGTAACCACCGAGGATCCGGAGAAGAACTTCGCCCCGGACTTCGGCACCATCGCCGCTTACCGCAGCCCCGGCGGCTTCGGGGTGCGGCTCGATGCCGGCAGCGCTTATCCCGGCGCTCGCATCACCCCCCATTACGATTCTCTGCTGGTTAAGATCAGCTGTTGGGGTCTGACACTACCCGGTGCTGCCCGCACCATGGGCCGCAGTCTGGAGGAGTTCCGTCTGCGCGGAGTCAAAAGCAACAAGGGATTCCTGGAGAATGTCATCACCCATCCGACCTTTTTGGCCGGTCAGTGCGACACCTCTTTTATCGACAATCATCCGGAGCTGTTCCAGATGCCGGTGAAACGCGACCGGGCCAACAAACTGTTGACTTATATCGGCCATACCGTTGTCAACGGCTATCCTGGCATTAAGGAACCACTCCATTTCAAGGATTTGCGCAACCCCGAGATCCCCGAAATCGCCTACGAATGCAGCCGCCCCAAGGGAAGCCGCGATATTCTGCGCGAATTGGGACCGGAGGGTTTGTCGCAGTGGGCTGTCAATGAGCGTAAGCTGCTGGTGACCGATACTACCATGCGTGACGCCCATCAGTCTCTGATGGCTACTCGCTTCCGGACCCACGATCTTGAGCAGATCGCTGCCGCTACCAGCCATCTCGGCAGCGACCTCTTCTCTTTGGAGATGTGGGGCGGAGCTACTTTCGATGTTTCCATGCGTTTCCTCAAAGAGGACCCCTGGGAGCGCCTCGACCGCTTGCGGGAAAAGATTCCCAACATCCTCTTCCAGATGCTGTTGCGCGGCTCCAACGCGGTCGGTTACTGCAATTATCCCGACAACGTGGTACAGGAGTTCGTTGCCAAGGCCGCAGAAAGCGGCATCGACGTTTTCCGGGTCTTCGATTCCCTTAACTGGACCAAGGGCATGCAGGTGGCCATGGACGCCGTCCGCAAGTCCGGTGCCATCTGTGAAGCGGCCATGTGCTACACCGGCGATATACTCGATCCCAAGCGGGACAAGTATCCGCTCACCTACTATGTCGAGCTGGCCAAGGAGCTGGAGCGTATGGGCGCCCATATCCTGGCCATCAAGGACATGGCCGGGTTGCTCAAGCCTTTCGCTGCAGAGAAGCTTATCAAGGCCCTGAAGCAGGAGATCGGTATTCCTATTCATCTCCATACCCACGACACCTCCAGCAATGGCGGAGCCACTTTGTTCGCCGCTTCCATGGCCGGTGTCGACATTGTCGATACCGCCCTCTCTTCGGTTTCCGGCCTGACCGCCCAGCCGAACATGAATGCGCTGTTGTCTGCTCTCAAGGATTCCGAGCGCGATCCGCGGCTCAACGAAAAGAACCTGCAGAAGCTGGCCAACTACTGGGAGACGGTGCGCACCTATTACGCGCCCTTCGAATCGGAGTTGCGCAGCGGCACCGCGCAGGTCTATCATCACGAAATCCCGGGCGGCCAGTACTCCAACTACAAGCCGCAGGTGGAAGGCATGGGCCTCGGTCATCGCTGGGAAGAGTGCAAGGAGATGTACCGAAAAGTCAACGACATGTTTGGCGATATCATCAAGGTAACGCCTTCGTCGAAAATTGTCGGCGACATGGCAATGTTCATGGTGCAGAACAATCTTGAGCCCGAGGATGTTTACGAGAGAGGTCACGAATTGACCTTCCCACAGGGCGTCGTAGACCTCTTTAAGGGCATGATCGGTCAGCCGCACGGCGGTTTCCCTGAAAAACTGCAGAAGATCGTGCTCAAGGGCGAAGAACCGCTCACCTGCCGTCCCGGTGAATTCCTTGAGCCGGTCGATTTTGCGGCTAAAAAAGCCGAACTGGAAAAGAAACTTGGCCAACCGGTCAGCGATCGGGACGTTCTCTCTGCGGTTCTCTATCCCGGAGTGTTCGAGGAATTTGCCCGTCATCGCCAGGAATACGAAGATACTTCCGTCCTGCCGACCCCGGTCTTCTTCTACGGCCTTGATCTCGGTGATGAAACCACGATCGATATCGAACCGGGCAAGACTCTGGTGGTACAGCTGAACGCTATCGGTCGGGTCACCGAAGACGGCACCCGCGATATCTTCTTCGAGCTGAACGGCGAACCGCGCCAGGTGTCGGTGCCGGACCTGTCGGTGGAATCGGATATGGTTACCCACCGCAAAGCCGATCCCGATAACCTGCATCATGTTGGCGCGCCTATGCCAGGCAAGGTTTTCCGTATTCTGGTTAATGCCGGTGATGAGGTCAAAGAAGGCGATACCTTGTTGGCCACCGAAGCTATGAAGATGGAAACCAACGTCAAAGCCGCCAAGGATGGTGTGGTTTCCGAAGTCCTCGTTTTTGAGGGAATGCAGGTCGAGGCGGGTGAGCTGCTCGTTATCCTCGACTAACCATTTGGTTTTACTTGTAAAGGCCGAGTCCTGCTAAGGGCTCGGCCTTTTTTTATGACGGATGGTTAGTCGAATCCGAGTTGGTAAACTTTCAACAGGTACAGGATAACCGGGTAGCTGAACAAGGAGAAGAGGGTGGAGAGGAGAATGATTGAGCCAGCCAGCTCCGTATTGCTGTCCAGTTGCTGAGCGAGAACTGTGCAGGCGGCCGCCGCCGGCGCACCGGCCATGAGGACGGCGATACCCAGGTCGAGACCGCGAACGTCGAGGAGCAGCATAACGGCAATCGTCAATAACGGTAGGCCGATAACCTTGAAGAGGCTGGCCAGGCTCGCCTGTACCAGGTCGCCGCGAAGCTTTTGCAAAGAAAAGCTGCCGCCGATGGCTAACAGAGCCAACGGCAAAGTAAGGCTTGCGGTAAGGCTGAAAGCGCGGGAAAAAATTTTTGGCAGTGGCAATTGCCAGTAGCTCCATAGTATGCCCAAAAGCGCGGCAAGTATCAGCGGGTTGGAAAGCAGGCTGCGATACCAGAAGGCCCATGTGGTTTGTCGATGTTTTCTTCGTTGGGGAAGCAGCAATGCCAGAATGGATAACAGGTTGATTACCGGTACCAGGCAGCCCATAAACATGCCGGCCCGTGCAAAAGCCGCCTCTCCATAGGCGCTGAACACAATGGGCAGTCCGATATAGGCCAGGTTGCCGCGAAAAGCCCCTTGACTGAAGGCACCGCGGTCTTCACATCGATATTTGCGAGCCAGGGCGGCATAACCGTAGGAAATAATCAAACCGCCCAGCATGACCACTGTGGCTCCTGTAACCATACGGCCATTGAAGGTTGTGTCGAAGTCGGCACTGGCAATTTTATGGAAAAGCAGGGAAGGTAGACCTATATAATAGATAAGCCGGTTGGCTTGATACAAAAATCGGTCGTCAATCAGTTGAGTGCGTTTTAACAGCCAGCCCAGTCCAATGACGAAGAATACCGGAAGGATGATGATGGAAATTTCGGAGAAATTTTGCACAATCGGCCCTTTTGTATATATGATTCAGACCAGCATACTCCGTCGGAAATGTGACGGCAACCACCGAAATTATTGAATCTGCTCTTTCTTGACTTTCAGTGCCTGGACGGTTAGATGTTAGTTATGGCTTTCAGGATGCGGGTAGCCCCGCTTGCTTTATTTACAAAGACACTGTGCTTTCTGGTTTTAATCGGCGTCGGGATCTGCTTCTCGGGTTGTCGAGATAGCGGTAATCTGGATGCCGCTCAAGCCGTAGTCGGCGAATTGGCTCCCGAGTTATCACTGCCTGGCATGGATGGGCGTCAAATCGTTTTAAGCCACTTTCGCGGCAAAAAAGTGCTGCTGGCCTTCTGGGCGTCCTGGTGCCCGCCCTGCCAAACAGAAATGTCTTCATTGCAACGGCTGCACGATAATCCTGCCGAGCGAAATCTCACAATCCTCGCGGTGAATGTTGGAGAAAGTAAAAAGCAGATCTCCTCATTTATTGCCCGGCAGAAACTCTCGCTGCCGATTCTTATCGATGCCGAAGGTATTGCTCAAAAGCGTTATGGAGTGAATCAACTGCCGGTTGTTTTTCTCGTCGATGGCCAAGGCAAAATTATCGCCCGCCATCTTGGCTTACGTGACTGGAATTCCATGGATGTCATCACAGAGCTTAATCAGCTCGGGGGAGAATGATTAAATGAGTAATGCTGCTGATATTACCTTTTGGATCGCTTTTTCCGCCGGGGTTCTGTCCTTTTTCTCTCCCTGTGTATTGCCTCTATTGCCTTCATATATTACTTACATCACCGGCCTCAGTTTCGGGCAATTGCAGGAGGCGCACCCGGGAGCCCGCGTTCGATTGACGGTGCTTTGTCATTGTTTGATCTTTATTGCGGGCTTCTCCACCGTGTTTATTCTTCTGGGGGCCCTTGCCGGTATGGCCTCTGCTTCTTTCCATGGTCAACTACGGGCAGCGCTGGTCTGGGTGCAGAAGATTGGCGGCATCCTGATTTTTCTTTTCGGAATTCATCTCACCGGGTTGTTCCATTTTGGGATTCTACTCGGTGAAAGACGGATACATTTACACCGGAAACCTGCTGGCTTTATCGGCACCTTTGTTGTTGGAGTGGCCTTTGCTGCCGGTTGGACGCCGTGTATTGGTCCTATCTTGGGAACTATCCTGGCCCTCGCTGCCGGGTCGGCAGCAGGGCCCGGTCGCGGCATCCTGTTATTAACGGTTTATTCCGCCGGTTTAGGACTCCCCTTTTTGCTGTCAGGATTCCTCTTTCATGGTTTTCTCACCTTCTTCAACCGTTTTCGTAAATACATCCGCCTGGTTGAGATCTGTACCGGCATTTTGTTGATGGTGGTTGGCGTTATGCTGTTTTTTGATATGTTCGGCATGGTAACCGGCTACCTGTACCGTTTGCTGCCGCCTTCCGGCTGATTAAATTCTCCGATTTGACCTTGACAGTCATCATCGTCTGCTGATAATTTTGAATCTCAATTTCATGGGAGGGACGATGCCAGACAAGCGTACAACTTTCAGAGAATTTGTGGCCCGCAAGGGGTTAAAGTGGACCAAGCAGAGAGAAATTATTCTTGATGAATTTCTCAACTCTAAAGACCACCTTTCGACCGAAGCTCTCTATCTAGAGATTCGCAGCAAGAATCCTCACATCGGTTATGCCACTGTTTATCGGACCCTGAAGCTTTTTGCGGAGTGTGGTATTGCCGAAGAACGTGATTTCGGGGCCGGCCAGGTTCTATATGAATTAAGCCACAGTGGCGATCACCACGATCATCTTATCTGCACCGCTTGTGGAGCCATCATCGAGTTTGAGGATGATCGCATTGAACAGCTGCAGGAAAAAGTTGCTCAAGACCATCAGTTCACCATATCAAGTCACCGTCTGGAAATCTTTGGGCTGTGCGCCAAATGCGCAACCGGATAAGGATTGCCAGGGCCTTTTTTATGCTTTTTCATTCTCCTTTTAAATAGAAGTAATAGTAATGGTTTCTCAAAGCAAAGAGCCCCAATGTGATCGCAAGGTCATTCTGGTGGGTAACCCCAATGTTGGCAAAAGCATTCTTTTTAATGCCCTGACCGGGGCCTATACCGTTGTCTCTAATTATCCCGGCACCTCGGTTGCCGTAGCTCGGGGCCATTGCGAGATAAATGGTCAACGCTATGAAATTCTCGATACCCCGGGCATGTACTCGTTGCTGCCGATTACTGAGGAGGAGCGCGTTGCCCGGGAAATGTTGCTGCTCGAAGATGCTCATGCCGTCATTCATGTCATCGATGCACGGAATATCGAGCGCATGTTGCCCATGACGCTTCAGCTCATCGAAGCCGGCCTGCCGGTCATCCTGCTGGTCAATATCCTCGACGAAGCGGAACGTTCCGGCATGATGATAGACATCCCGTTGTTGGAAGAAAAACTCGGGATTCCCGTGGTAGGCGGGGCAATCCGCCATAAGCGAGGCTTGAAGGAAGTAAAGCAGGCTATTGGCGGTTACGGAGAAGACAACCTGCCGAGCTATGGGTATTCCACCGATCTGGAAAAGGATATAGCCAAGGTTACGGACTCCATGACCGGCAAGTATCGGCTTGCCCTTCGGTCCCTTGCGTTATTGCTGCTGCAAAAGGACGATGAAATCCTGGATCTGGTGCGTTGCACCGAAGGTGAGAACTTTGAAAAAGTTCAACAAGCTGCTGCTGCAATAGCCTTTGAACACCGGTTTGATCTTCATTTGCGTATCAGCCTGGAACGTAAACGGGTATGCAAGGGTGTTTTGTCTGAGACTGTACGCCAATCGGAAAACCAAAAAACCCGATTGGCTGACCGGTTGTCGGCCTGGACCACCAATCCCTGGACCGGTTTCCCGATATTAATTGTTGTCCTCTATTTTGGCATCTATCAATTTGTCGGCAAGTTTGGAGCCGGTGTACTGGTCGACCTTTGCGAAGGTTCGTTGTTCGAGAACTATCTCAACCCGTTAGCCATAAATCTTGCAGATCGATTCTTGCCCTGGTACTGGTTGAGGGAGATGCTCGTCGGTGAATACGGTGTCTTTACGCTCGGTGTTCGGTATGCGGTAGCTTTGGTATTACCCATTGTCGGTACTTTTTTTCTGACCTTTTCGGTTATCGAGGATGTTGGATATTTCCCCCGGCTGGCTATGCTGGTCGATCGAATTTTTAAAAAAATAGGTCTTAACGGGCGGGCTGTCATTCCCATGGTGCTCGGGTTTGGTTGCGACACCATGGCGACCATGGTGACTCGTACTCTTGAAACGGTTAGAGAGCGGGTTCTGGTTACCCTGCTGTTGGCCCTTGCCATCCCATGCAGCGCCCAACTGGGGGTAATTCTCGGCCTGCTCTCTGGTGTTCCGGGTGCCCTGGTTGTGTGGACCGCCTGCATTGCTCTGGTCTTTCTGCTGGTCGGTTTCCTTTCGGCCCGTCTATTGCCCGGCGAGCGACCGATGTTCTACATGGAACTGCCGCCCATGCGGTTGCCTCAGCTGCACAATGTTATGGTAAAAACCTTGACCCGAATGCAATGGTATTTTCTGGAAATTTTTCCATTGTTTATTTTTGCCTCCTTATTGTTGTGGGCTGGAAAAATGACAGGAGCCCTGGAATGGCTAGTCCGTGGCATGACTCCGGTTATGGGTCTGCTCGGTCTGCCGGCCGAGGCAGCGGCTGCTTTCATTTTTGGGTTTTTCCGGCGTGATTTTGGCGCAGCAGGACTCTATGATCTGCAGGAAGCAGGCTTTTTAACGCCGGTCCAATTGACGGTAGCTGCTGTCACTATGACCCTCTTTGTGCCTTGCATAGCCCAGTTTCTGATGATGAAAAAAGAAAGGGGTTGGAAGGTTTCCCTGGGAATATTCCTGTTTGTGACGGTATTGGCCTTTTCTGTGGGCTGGTTACTGAACGTACTTCTGCTTTTTAGCGGCGTCCTTTCATGAAGTGTGGTTTTTGCGGCCGCCACTACACGCCAGAAGAAGCGGTGGACAAAGAGTCCTGTGGCCGCTGTCTGCGCGGTTGTCAAAAGACCTACTGCCCCTATTGCGGCTATGGCAATCCCTTGATCCCGGGATTTTTTGATCGCTGGGTTAAAAATAAAGATAAGAAGGAGTAGACGATGAATAATTCCAGTAAGGCCGAAGATATCCTCGAGGCGCTCTGGATTGCGATTGTAGAAGACGGAGATAATTCCATCTCCTTGCAGGACTTACAGGTTTCAGCTGATGATCAAGCACTGGTAGAACTCGCGGAACAGGCCTTGGTTGAAGTTAAGGGAGCGAGGGTTTATCTGCGCCATGAAGGCAGACTTGAAGGGGAAAAAGTGGTCAGGAGACACCGTCTTTCTGAACGCCTGGTGATGGATATCTTTGATCTCAAAGGGGCTAACGCAAATAATAAGGCCTGCGAATTCGAACATCTGCTTAACGAAGGGATCGATACCAAGATATGCACTCTGCTCAATCATCCCACGACCTGTCCTCACGGGAAAGCTATTCCTCCCGGGCCCTGTTGTCTTGAAGCACGAAAAAAAGGGGGGAAGGGAGTAGTGCCCTTGACGGAACTCCAGGTAGGGGAGGAGGGTGAAATCGCTTACCTGTCCACCGCAGATCCCAAAAAGATGCAAAAGCTGATGTCCATGGGGGTTTTGCCTGGCAGCAGCATTCGCTTAAGTCGTACGTTCCCCACCTACATTTTTCATGTAGGAAATTCCGAATTTGCCGTGGATGAACAATTGGCTCAAGAGATTTTTGTTCGGCAGCCCTGATCGCTGAACCTTTCCAGCCATTTAAGGTGTGCCTCATGTTTGAGGACAGCCCGTTTAACGCCCTCTATCAAGATAATGCGTTAAACGGGCTGTTTTGTTTGGTTCGGTTTTTTTGCTCATCTATCAGACCTTTATGACCCCAAAAGTACTTTTCAGTCTTGTTGTAATTTGTTAAGGTAGTAAAAATTGAGGGATCGTTAATTTTAAGCCTTGATCAGCCTGAATGTAGTTTGTGTGTGCAAATATTTGTGTTTATTCTTTTTGTTTTGGTGACGTGTAGTTAAAAGCACCAACATCATAGTGGCTTGTTGATGTTGCAGTTCTGTCGGATATTCAACAGCAATAGAACTTAGATTTTCATTCTGTCCTATCCTCTTGGTATGAAATCGATAATGAAAAATTTTTTTTCCAAGATAACGCTTAGACAGAAATTGACAAGCATTATTTTGTTGGTCTGTAGTATTGTTTTACTCCTATCTTCGTTGGCTTATTTTGGTTTAGAGGTTTCTTCCTTCAGGCGCTCCATGGTTGCCCACCACACCTCTTTGGCGGAGATCATCGCCGCTAATGCCGCGGTAGCTCTTCCTTTTAAAGATCGTCCTTTGGCCCGCAACACTCTGGCCACCCTGTCATCAGAACCAAATATCCAGCTTGCCTATATTTTCGATAAATTCAATGAGCCATTGGCTCAATACTTTAGAAAAGATAAATCATCTAAAGCCTTCTTAAACGGCTATTCCCAAATATCTCCTGCCGAATATAAACAGTTGGCTGAAGGAATTAAGGCCGGGGAGAAGGACTTTTTCTTTTCCAGTAACCATTTGGCAGTTTTTTGTCCTGTTGTTGCACAGGGGCAACGGGTTGGCATGGTTTACCTTAATTCCGACCTGGGAGCTTTTGCACGTTGGAAGCGTCTCTTTGCAGGTAGTGTAATTGCTGTTTTGGGTCTTTCTTTTTTACTTGCGTACATGCTGTCGCGACAGTTGCAATATATAATCTCGCGGCCAATTCTCTATCTTGTCGATAAAATGCAGTTGGTTACCAACAACGAAGACTTCACCATAAGGGCTAAAAAAAGTTCCCATGATGAAGTAGGAGCTTTGATCGACGGCTTTAACGAGATGCTGGAACATTTGCTGGACCGTGATCAGCAACTCGCTAAATATCGGCAGCATTTAGAAGATCTGGTTTGTAAGCGAACCGCTGAATTGCGGACCACCAATGAGGAATTGCAGGAAACGGTAGCTGAACTGGTACAGACCAGAGATGCGGCAGAAGAGGCGAGTCGGGTCAAGTCCCGGTTTCTGGCCAATATCAGCCATGAGCTTCGTACTCCTATGGTCGGGGTACTCAGTAGTACTGAGTTATTGTTAAATAGCGGACTCAACCCGGAACAGCTTAGCCTGGTTGAAACCCTGAACAACTCCGGGGAGGCGTTGCTGGAGATTCTGAACGACCTGTTGGACCTTTCCAAAATCGAAGCAGGGAAATTGACCCTGGAAAACGTTGAGTTTAACCTTTTGGAGGTTATCGATTGCCCTATAGAGTTGTTGGGTAAGGTGGCGTTCGCCAAAGGGGTTGAACTGATTTGCCATGTTTCGCCGGAGGTTCCCTCGGTTTTGTGCGGAGACCCCGGTCGCCTGCGCCAGGTGCTTTTCAATTTGTTAAGCAATGCCATTAAATTTACCCACTCAGGCGAGGTTTCACTAAGGGTTGTACCTGACAAACAACCGTCCGACAGGGTAACGCTTCGTTTTGAAGTTATTGATTCCGGGATAGGCATCGAACCGGCAGACCAGCAACGGATATTCGAATCTTTTTCTCAGGCGGATAATTCGACCACCCGCCTGCATGGCGGTACGGGCCTCGGTTTATCCATCGTTAAGCAATTGGTCCATATCATGGGCGGTCAGGTCGGACTTGAGAGTAAGCCCGGAAGCGGATCGGTTTTTTCTTTTGTCGTCTCTTTCGGTCTGGGTGAAACCTTACCCCCAAAGTTCACAGAAGGGGCCGGTAAGAGAATTTTGGTTATTGAAAAAAATCTCACAGCCTGCCGAATGTTGACTCAACACCTGCAGTATGCGGGCTGGTCTGTTCATGTAAGTCATAGATGTTCATCTGGATATGAGAAACTTGAAGAAAGCCTGGTTCGCAATGAATATTACGATGTTGTTTTAATCAGTGATTCATTTCCCCAGGAACAACGATGCGCTTTACTGGATGTGCTCCGGCGTTCCATGGCTGTTCATAGTACCTGCGTGGTTGCTATGGGGCCCCGAAACTCACATGCTTCTTGGGACCAGGGGACGACCGAGATTATTTGTTCTTATCTTTATAAGCCGTTGTCGCCGACCAGATTCCATCAGTTGTTGGCAGAAATTTTAGAGTCTTCCCCAAAATATTTACCGCCTTCATCCAGTGCAGAAAATATGAACTCAGCTTTGATACAGGAGAATAGAACTGCCGGGTCTATTCTGGTAGCGGAAGACAATCCGACTACCGGTAAATTGATTGATATCAGCCTCTCTAACCTTGGATATCAGGTGACAGTGGTGACGGATGGGCAGTCGGTGGTTAATGCCGTTGAACAACAGTCTTATGATTTGCTGCTTATGGACTGTCAGATGCCGATCATGGACGGCTATACCGCGTCAAAACACATTCGGGACGCTGGACACAAGATCCCTATCATAGCCCTGACCGCATCCTCACATCAGGAAGACAAAGATCGTTGCCGCGAAGCGGGCATGAATGATTTCGTCTGTAAACCGTTCAAGCATAAATTGCTGCATCAAGTAATCAGCCAATGGCTTGCCGAGGAGCAGAGCATTTCCACTGAATCCCTCTGATACCCAAGGATCGTTCCTTTCTTAGAGAACCTGGTTAAATGGATACTGTTCAAATTTATCAACACCTGAAAACAAAGCGTGTGTTTGGGGTTTTATTCGGCTTGAGTTTGATAGCTTATTGCGCGTTTGTTTTTTTTCTTCTGCGGGCAATTTTATATAGCCCGGATGTGGCTGAACCGCTAACGGTGGATACCTCTGCCGTCTTTAAGAAGGTGGACGGTAAGGGCATGTTGGTCAACATAGCTGGAGGCGGTTTTGACGAAAAGGTCCAGGCTTACCTGGCTTATGATGCCCGGAATCACGAAGCGATAGTTGCCGCTTTGCCAACCTGGGGGCATTTGCGTCAGGTGGTAGTTTGCGGCGATATGGTCTATCTGGCTAATGGCCACCGTGGTTTCCAGGTGGCTGATGTCAGTAATGTGAAACAGCCGATAATTGTCGGCAGCATCGATACCCCCGGTCGGGCCTGGGCTATAGCTGTAAATGGTTCTTGGGCCTATGTGGCTGATGGCGCTGCCGGTCTGCAGGTGATTGCTTTAGATAATTTATCCCAGCCGCGTATTGTAGCTAATTTGCCAATTGATGGTGACGCCGTGGACGTACTGATCACCGGAGACAGGGCAGTGGTTGCAACCCGGAGTCAGGGTATAAAGATTGTTTCGGTAGAATTTCCAGAACGCCCACGCGTGATTGCCCAGATTCCCGTCGAAGGAGGAAGGCTCAGGAGTCTTGCTCTTGAGGGGGGCAGGCTTTTTGTGGTTAATGGCAAGGATGGGGTTTGGGAGTATGCATTCGACGAGGAAAAAGGCTACCCTTTAATCCGGAAGCTCGAAACCTCTGGTACAGCCCAAAGTGTTGTGCTTTCCGACAAAGAAATTTTTGTTTGTTGCGGGAAAAATGGCCTGGAGGTTTTTTCTATAACTGGTCGGGATACAAAACCATTACTTTCCGTCGACACCCCAGGTTCTGCCCGTGCTGTCGCAGTGGTAGGAGAAAGAGTTTACGTAGCAGATAATTTCAATGGCGTGCAATTTTACAAGCGTCATCCTGAGTTTGGTTGGCAAAACGCAGGTATGGTCGATACGCCAGGCAATGCCTGGGATATTGTCGTTGAAGGCGGGCATGCTTTTCTTGCTGACGGGAAAAGCGGTTTGCAAATAGTCTCTTTGGATAAAATCGATTCCTCGTCGAGTCTGCAACGAATATACACACCCGGTTATGTCAGGGCGTTAGCCGTCCAGGGCGAAACGATTTATATTGCGGATGGTCACCACGGATTACATGCGGTTCGCGGTGACTCAAATGGTGTTTTTCATATCGCTGACTCCTTTAAAACGCCTGGTTATGCCGGTGATGTGGCCATTAAAGGTGACCGGATCTATGTCGCTGATGGTGTCGAGGGATTGCAAGTTTTGACGGTAAAGGATGAGGCGATTCAATTAATTCATACCGTCGACTTGGACGGTGTTGCACTCGCAGTAACCATAGTTGACCACTTAGCTCTGGTAGCGGCTGGCAAGGCCGGTTTATATGTTGTCGACGTGGAAAACAGATCAGGGCCGAGGGTTATCGGACACCTGGGTGAATTAGGTTATTTACGTGATGTTGCGGTCGCTGGTGAGTACGCATTTGTTGCCGCAAAAAAAGCGGGATTGTTGAAGATTTCCATTAAGGACCCGACCTCCCCGCATTTGGTAAATACGGTCGAGTTGCCATTGCCCCTGCAGGTCTTTGCAAAAACTTTGGCTGTCACGGTGCATGAAGATAAAATGATGGTGGCCAATGCCACGGCTGGCTGCCAGATATTCGATGTCTCGGTCCCGGAAACGCCTAAATTTCTTACCTCGATAGCGTCTATGGATTATGTGAAGGGGGTCAGTGCTTTTGAGGGCAGGGGATATCTGTACGATTTTAAAAACGGAGTCCATGCCGTTGACCTTAAAAGCCTTCAACGGCTTCGATCGGTAGATAGCTCGAAGCTTACCGGATTAGCAGTCGTGGATGGAAAAGCACTCCTTGGCCACGGTAACGGAGGGATCTCCATCGTACCGCTGCCTATAGAGCTCTCTGAAATTGATCTTCGCAATAGTCAAGAGCTCTCGGTATTTATTCCAGACCCTGTTATGCAAGGCAGGTATTCGCTTTGGTTGTCCAAAGGCGAGCATAGTGTGGTTGTGCCTGGGACTCTTAGATTTGGCCGTCCCGGGATCGGCTCTGCGGTTGACTAGATTGTCCTTTTAAAAGTGATATTCCATTCCTGCCCAGACCTGCCGGCCGATTTCATAGTCATCCGTGTCACCGACAGAGGATTTTTTATTCAGCAGGTTGTTGATCTCCAAGGTCAGAACCATGCGGTGATTTCGATAAAGCTGTTTTTCCCAATCGGCACGACAAGAAATAGTGACTGCCCCGCCCATTTTCACCTCATCATAAATCGATAAAGAATCTCCGTTGGGAAGTACAATATCCTCCTTGGTGTCTTTAAGGACGCGATACCCGCTGCGATATTTGGCCATCCCACTGAGAGAGAATCCATAAGGCAACCTTCCCACGTATGTCAGGTTAACTACCCAGGGTCTGTTGAAGTCTTCTCGAGGCAATTCATTTTTATTAATTGAACGACCATTATACCAAACCCGTTCCTCAAGGTCTTCCTCGTCTACAGTTTCTTCATATGATTCGTTGCTGCTCTCAGTTTCCTGATACGTACCGTTGATGGACACATAGTGGTTGTGCCATTGTCGTTCCCAGGAAACCAGGTAGCTTTCGTGGCGGCTGCGACCATTGTTGTTGAGGGAGTAGTAATAAATACCGTCCGCTTCCTTTTCGAAGGTTTGGGCGAATTCGGATTTCCCCTTTCTGTGGATGTACTTTACCGTCGCTGTTCCGCCGAACAGTTGCTGTTCCAGTCCTAGGACATATTCATCCGTGTAGGGTGTTTTTAAGTCCGAGAATTTAGTATCTGTAGTTTTCCTTTTCCAAAAAGTCCATTCTCCCGCTATCAGTTGTTCAAAGTATTCATCTTGGATGCCTTCCCGCAATTTGTAGGTAAGCAGAGTATTCGCGTAATACCTGTTGTAGCCTCCAATAAGAATTGTCTGGCGATTTGAAAAAACATCCAATGCTATGGCCAGGCGGGGTGCCAGGTGGAGGTTGTGCATGTAATCGTCGTAATCGATTCGCATCCCCGGTCGAAGTTCCAATCCGCCCCAGGTGATGATGTCTTCCAAATAAAAGCCATACTGCCTAAGGTCAGCCTTGACATCATATTCTCCATAAACCCTGCGATTGGGGTAGTCATCACTTGTACTAAAGGGGTTGTCGTTTAACAGGTAGGTGTAAAGATAACTTGTTTCAGGGCGTTCGAATCGGCCTTCAATGTATTGGGTATCGATGCCTGCATTTAAAAGATGGTTTGTTGGGCCGAGGGAAACAGGCAGAAAAGAAAGGTCTGATTTAAATTGGAAGCTTTGCTGGGTTTTATCCAGGTCCCCATAAAAGCCTTCTTTGTCCCAGACGTTTTTGCTGAGCTCGGTCTGAATCACATTGGTGGGGGCTTTGCGGGAATTTTCACTTGCACGGTAGGCCACTTGTGTGTCGAGGGTGGCTAAGGGCATGCGGGTATGGCAGGCAACCGAGAATAAATGGCCTCCACCAGATAGTCTGTAGTCGCTATCACGGAATCCGTTTTTGAAATATGTGCCATCATAAGGCGTGTAAGTCCAGAGGAAGTCGAAGTTAGTGCTGGCGCTGGGCTGGAAAAGGGTCTTGAATAAAAAGTTTTCCTCGCGCCGCTGCTGCGTTTTGGTTCCATCCTCCTGTCTCAGGGGGATTCTCGAGTATAGCTGTCGGTAGCCGCCGACTGTCAGTAAACGGGGTGTAAGGGGGATGTGAAGGTCGAGCCCGTAGTGGTGCTTGCGAAATTTTGGTTGCTCTCTATGGTCCGTGGAAGACAAAAAGTCTTCCTCTTTTTCGGGGTCCAAATGAAATGAAGTCCATTCGTCCCGGGTCGTGCGATAAAATACTTTACCAGTGAATTGGGGCAGGGGGCGGATGGTTTCAGCGTTGACCACACCGCCTTTGAAATTACCGTACCGAGCTGACACATTGCTATCGTAGACAGTGATTTTGTCTACCAAAGAAGCATCGAGAAACATTTCTTGGGGGTGCCCCGGCAAATCGTTGGGTGCGTCAAGATTGGTTTTCCCATTTGGGTCAAGCAGGCTGTTGTTGCTGATGCCATCGATTGTGAAGTTGTTTTCATAGATTTTTCCGCCAGATATTGAAACTCCGGGCGGTAAGATTTCTCCCCCCTGTGTGGAAATATCAGCTGTTTCACTGAATTGAACACCCGGTAAGATGGTAAGAGCTTCGTTGATGCTGTTGTTGCGCAGCGGCAGTTTTTCCAGGGTCTCACTTTGGATATGAGAGCCTTTGCCTGTCATCGGTTCCGGACTGGCTACAACAGTAACGGGTGGCAAATGGACTATTTCAGAGAGGAGGGCAGGTTCATCTTGCGGATTGGCAGGGCTTTCAGGTGGCCTGTTTGATCCATCCTCCGAAGTCAAGGCGGTGGTCGGCCATCCTCCGATGCATAGGATACAAAAAAGAAATACACAGGCCAAACCAGGAACGTTTGTCCGTCGAAACCCAAATTTTGAAGGTAGGATGAACATTATAGTTTTTTTGCAGAAGAGGCAGAACATAACCTGGACAGGTTTTATATATTAACCCTGTCAGGACATTGCATTCAGTGAAACTAACACATTTGTTAAAGTTACAAAAGCTATACAGAGATTAATTCATTTTAGGACTTTGGGTTGAGAAGTTATATGTCTGTCTAATAGTTCTTATAGGCAAACTTTCGGCAAGGCATTCTTTATTGGCAATGGATAACATTTGATCATGGTAGCTCTGGGTGCCTGTTATGAATAAATGGATAGTTTAGGGTTGCTAATATTGCCATGGTTTCTTTGGTTGCGATCAGCAAGACGGTTAGAGAATGTTTAGAAAGTGGGAGTTTTTGACATTTAAATTATTGGGAGCAAATTAAATCGCAGGGTTTTCATGTTTTTGATTAGGTGATATCAATTTTTCCATCGTTACGTTCGGTTAGAAGGGGAAATGAGGGAGCCATCATGATTTGCGAAGTGAAGAGATTTTTTCGCGACCACCTGATAGTTCTGAATGCGCGTTGGTTGCCCTGTAGGTTTCTTGACAACCTGGGCTGATTTCTTTAGGCTACGATTCGAATTTAGCGCATGTTTTGAGAGGTTTTATGCTGATTACTGCCATTATTCCTGCCCGTTTTGCTTCAACCCGGTTTCCCGGTAAGCCGCTTGTGAAGATCGCCGGCAAAAGCATGATAGAGAGAGTATGCGAACGAGTCGGTCGCTCTAAAACCATTGATCGGGTGATTGTAGCGACGGATGATCAGAGGATCTTTCGGGCCGTAACGGCCTTTGGCGGAGAGGCTTGGATGACCCGTGATGATCACGCCTCCGGTACGGATCGCCTTGCTGAGGTCGCCGATAAGTTGCAGACGGATCTGGTAGTTAATGTGCAAGGGGACGAACCTTTAATTTCACCTGCTATGATCGATTCGGCTGTCGCGCCGTTACGTGATGACCCTGCTATTCCTATGGGGACTCTTAAGTCAGCTATTACCGAATGGCAGGAATTTCGTGACCCGAATGTGGTGAAAGTGGTTACTGACCACCTGGGCAACGCTCTCTATTTTTCTCGTTCTCCCATACCTTTTCCGCGCGATGAATGGCAAACTGCCTCGTCGCCGATGGCTTCCCTGGGTGCTTACAAGCACATTGGGTTGTATGTTTATCGACGTGACTTTCTGCTGAGGTTTGCTGAGATGCCGCAAAGCCGTCTTGAAGAACTGGAAAAACTTGAGCAATTGAGGGTGTTGGAGAATGGCTTTAAAATTCGTGTGGTTGAAACGGACCAGACGTGCATCGGTGTAGATACTCCCGAGGATGTGGCACGGGTTGAAATGCTCTTAAAGAACAATAAAGAACAATGATGTCCGATTAGATAAAAAATGGGGTTTCCATTTGCCTGCCATGGGTGTAAAATTCCACGTTTGTGTTCTAGATACCACCTGTTGATTTCCGATTAATTCCCGGTTTTATCCTGGGGGAGGAGTTTTTATGAAAACCAAGTTTTTGTTTATTACCGGTGGCGTTGTTTCCTCCCTGGGGAAAGGATTGTCCGCAGCTACCATTGGCGCCCTTATGGAAGCTCGAGGTTTGCGGGTCTCTATGCAGAAGATGGACCCTTATATCAA